>SKEL01000014.1_pt1 | contig 202480 bp, 190 predicted proteins | sample 4826741 | NCBI WGS metagenome assembly SKEL01 (sample SAMN11008810, study PRJNA524170) | human gut metagenome | biome: Human fecal sample; material: Feces; isolation source: fecal sample from pouch patient p33 | host: Homo sapiens | place: Israel: Tel-Aviv | collected 2016-03-22
CTGTTCGAATAGCTCGATTTGTTGTTCTAGCGAATTGACTTCGCAAATGTTACTTTTTGCCTCGATACCGAAGTATCAAGGACCCTGCACATTTAAACGAAACTTTGTTCAGTTTTCAAAGGACTACTTTGTCAAAAGACAACTTTGATAGATTATCATGATCAGCATATCATGTCAACAACTTTTTAAATTGAATATTTATTCAATTTATTGAAAATGATGCACATCTTGCTGATTCATCAACTTTATCTCATCAGTTCATCCGTCAAGGAACGACGTCTTTGTTTTGACAACAACAAGTATCATACCAGCACTTGCGCGAACTAGTCAACAAAAAATTGACATAAATCAAAATAAATTCCAATTCCGAAAAACAACGAACGTTAGCAATTAAAATGCATAAAAATTCGCATATTTTGCGAACAATTGGTGGGAGAACGTGTTAAAAGTTCACTAAAACGTTTGATGACACTTGCGAACGACTGTGGGGCATTCCGTTTTCCATTTGCCACAACGACAATTAGTGTCCTGCATCAATCCATGATCTCCTTACACTAAGCTCTAAGGCAGCGTGCATCTCCTCAAAATGCTAAAGATCGTATCGTGAACCCAAAATTGCCACGTTAATGTCAAATTCTAAAAATTCGCTGCATCAACCTTGCAAACTGGCTGACCACATTCTCGCAATACCCTAACTTCATTATCATGAACAGCCTAATGCCATTTAATTAAACTAGAACAATCTATGCCCGCCTCATTTGCCTGCATTGCTGATGAAGCGTAAAGAAAAAACCGCTCATTTATGAGTGGTTTCTCCATCTAAGTGTTCAAGTGCTTCAGCGACCCACCCATCTAAATGAGCGGCAATCGGTGCAAAGCCGGTGTGAAATTTACGACTGGTCCAGTAATGTTTGCGACGCCGCTTCTTACCTAACCGAGGCGGCGCTTGCAACGCACGCAAGGATAAACTAATTTTTTGGGTATATTCGTCGATGTCCAAAATCACAACTTCAACTCGCTGGCCGACGTTAAAAATATCGCTGGTGTCCTTGACATAACCGTGCTGGCATTCTGAAATGTGCACTAAACCTTGTGTGTGCTCATCCAGCATGACAAACGCCCCATATGGTTGGACCCCTGTCACTTTGCCAGTCAAGATATCTCCTATGCGATATTCCATTCTGACACTTCATTTCATTGGATTTCTCTTTGAGTATACCCTAAAAATCAGCGGCAACCAATATTAGTCTTGAATTGTCAACCGATCGATCGTCACCGGCTCAACTGGCTTATCATTGGCACCGGTTTTGACTTGACCGATTTTCTCCACAATCGATAGTCCTGATAACACTTGACCAAAAACGGTGTGGCGATGATCTAACCACGGTGTGCCGCCTTGTTCATAGGCTTTGATAATCGGTTCGGGAAATCCGGCTTCGCTTAATTGTGCCTTCATGCTCGGATCCAGATGCCTATTCGTGACGATGAAAAATTGACTGCCGTTGGTGTTAGGACCCGCGTTGGCCATTGACAAAGCACCTTTTAGATTAAATAGTTGATTTGAAAATTCATCTTCAAAGGGTTTGCCCCACAGGCTTTCACCGCCCATTCCCGTGCCTGTCGGGTCGCCGCCTTGAATCATAAAATCGGCAATAATGCGGTGAAAAATCAGGCCATCGTAGTACCCTTTTTTAGTTAAACCGATGAAGTTCTCAACGGTTTTAGGAGCCTGTTTTGGAAATAGTGCAATCTCAAAATGTCCTTCGCTGGTTTCAAAAATTGCTTTTGGTCCCTTGAATTCTGCAAGTTCTAGTTGTGGATAGTCCATAATCAGTCTCCTTCATTTGTCTCATTCGTATTTCTAACACTAGGCGTAGTATACCAGCATCATCAATATGGGCAAAGTAAATGTCATTTGCTTTGCGCACTCCCTTAGTCAATGAACCCTTCAATGGTGATATCTGGTTAAACAGGCTTGCCAGACTACTGTCACCTTGGTAACCATTAGCAAAATATGGTAGGGTATGAACGTCATATTATTTATAGAAACGGAGCATTGCAAATGTCAGTGCAGCATGTATATGAAATCACTGTGATTGGCGGCGGCCCGGTCGGCATGTTCGCCGCTTTTTATGCCGGGCTACGTCAAGCGGATGTCTTATTATTAGAAAGTCTTGATGAACTCGGTGGTCAAACCGGAAATTTATATCCGGCCAAAATTCTTTATGATATCGGCGGCTTCCCTCATGTCAGCGGTAAGGATTTGGTCGCTCAACTGAAGACTCAGCTGATGCATTTTAAACCGGACGTCAAAACAGCTACTGAAGTTCAGACAATTGACGAGGCTGATGATGGCACTTTTATTCTGCATACGAGCCAAGGAGATTTCCACACTAAAACGGTCATTGTTGCGACTGGTGGCGGTGCCTTCACGCCGCGTAAATTAGCCGTTGATTATGACCCCGCTTTAGAAGGTCAGCAACTTTTTTATTTTGTTCAAGATCTGGAGACTTTTCGCGATCAGGAAGTTGCCATCGCTGGCGGCGGCGATTCTGCCATTGATTGGGCTTTGGCGCTAGAGCCGATTGCCCGGCATGTTACTTTAATTCATCGCCGCTCCAAATTTCGCGGACTTGAGGCGAGTGTGGCTGCACTTGAAAAGAGTAGTGTGACGATCGAAACCCCGTATTTAATCGAAGCCGTCACGCACGAAAATAAGCGCCTGGCTGTACGCTTAAAAGAAGTTCGTGGTGAGGACCAGCCCACCTTAACAGTCGACAAATTGCTGGTTAATTATGGCTTTGTTACTGACAAACGGCATCTTCAAGCATGGCAGTTCAAAACCGATCGTAATGGCATCCTGGTTGATTCACAGATGCAAACCAGCCGACCCGGAATTTTTGCGATTGGTGATGCCGTCAGTTATGCCGGAAAGTTGCCATTGATTGCCAGCGGCTTTGGTGAGGCACCGACTGCCATTAACGAAGCGCTCAGTCGGCTTTACCCGGAACGCCGTCAAGCTTTGCACAGTACCCAACTTTATCGATAAAACCAGCCAACTCAACCTAATGCCGCTAATGTGTTCGCCAGTACCGACTGCTAAGCACACTGGCCAACGCCCACTTTGAACGGAGAAGCGAAAAATGACAAATGAAGAGAAATTGTATGAACGCACGATCCAGTTATTACACGAGCGCGGTGTGCAACTCAGTGATATTGGTGAACTTGTCATGTTCTTACAGGAACGGTTCATTCCTAAATTGACGATCGAAGAAGCCACCCAAAACGTTCGCATTGTTTTGCGTAAACGGGAGGTTCAAAATGCCGTGATGACTGGTATCGCTTTAGATAAGGCTGCTGAAGCAAACAGTCTTGAGGAGCCTTTACAGAAGATCATTGCAGAAGATGAAGGACTTTATGGGGTCGATGAGGTGTTGGCCTTTTCAATCGTCAATGTTTATGGATCAATTGGTTTTACTAATTACGGCTATATTGATCGGATTAAGCCAGGAATTCTGGCCAAGCTCAATGCCCACGAGCCGGGGATCATCCACACTTTTCTTGATGATATCGTCGGGGCAATGGCTGCCGCTGCTGCCAGTCGCCTTGCCCACTCCCATCCGGAAATCGAAGACGATATTTATTGATGTTTTTCTAAAATTTTCGCATGTTTCATGAAACTTTCATCTTATCCCGTATAATGAAAGATAATTCATTAAAGGAGTTTACAAAATGACCCAGTTGTTTGATTTCATCTTACACATTGATGAACATTTGATCACCATCGTCAATAGCTTCGGCCCCTGGACCTACGTCATCCTCTTTGCGATGGTCTTCATCGAAACCGGGGTCGTTGTCTTCCCGTTCTTACCCGGAGATTCACTGTTGTTTGCCGCAAGTGCTTTAGCTGCCAACGCGGCTTACAACTTGAATGTCTGGATTCTCTTCGCGGTTTTCTTGGCTGCTGCGGTTTTAGGCGATACTGTTAATTATGAAATCGGTAAGCGTGTCGGTTCTGCTGCTTCTACCGGTAAAGGCTGGTTCGGGCGCTTGATCAATCGTGACAAGTTGCGCCAAGCAGAGGCCTTCTTTGATAAGCATGGCGGTAAAACAATTGCAATTGCCCGTTTCATGCCGCTTATCCGTACTTTTGCCCCATTTGTTTCCGGTGGTTCCCGTATGCACTACGGTAAGTTCATCCACTACAATTTACTTGGCGGTTTTTTATGGGTCACCTTATGCGTGCTCGGCGGCTTCTATTTCGGTAATGTGACCTTTGTAAAAGAACACTTTTCACTCGTTGCGCTTGGCATCGTCTTGATCTCACTTCTACCAATGGTCATTGCCGCGGTTAAAACCCGGACTGCCAAAGTCGCTGATCGCTAATCATCAAATAACAAAAAGGCGCAACGCATGTTTATAAACAACATGTACTGCGCCTTTTCTATTGCTTTGACCCGAGCCGTGCGTCTTGCCGTCCTCGCCAAATGCCCCATATCATCACTGCTTCAAACAAACCAAATGCTAATAGGAAACAAAGCATGAAGAATCCTTCCGGCAAAACATTGATAATCGGATCGGTTGCCGGATCAAACAGCCAGTCCTGATTCCGGAAAAGCATTTCATGAAAAACAATAAAGAACCGGTCAAAGTTCATTGCCAATAGTGCCGTTAACCCGATTGGCACGACTGCCCCGATCATAAACGGTCGCACCAACAAGTAACGCTTACTCGTGATTTTGAGCCGATGTAGCCAACGAATAGCAAAAGGCAGCGTTACGAGGGCCACGAGGATATCGAAAATAAAAAGACGACGCACGTCAGCAAAGTGAACCGCTCCATGCAGACTAGTTGGAAAATCCTGCATTCGAAGTGTCCCAATCCAAGGGAAATTCAGGTAAGCCATCAATTGTAAGTAATTGTGGTAAAGCCTTCCTAATGACATAGCGGCAATTTGCGGTAAGTCATCCATATGTGCATAAATTGGAAACGTCAGCAGCGTGCTCAGGATCGTAACCAAAATGACGGTACTAATTATTGCCAGCCAAAGAACCACCCACTGCCCAGCGCGTTTCATCTAAACCTCCCAGTCCGTTAACTGGTCAATTTGGTGCGTTGGCTGATGAACTTGTTTAGACACATAATCACGCGTTGACACTCCGGTATAAACCAGGATCGTATCAATGCCCGCGTTTAATCCCGCCTTAATATCGGTGTTGTAATTATCACCCACCATGGCAACCGAGTCTTTAGGCAAGCCCATTTTTTTAAGTGCTTTCTCCATAATCGTCGGCTCCGGTTTGCCAATGTAAAAAGCGCGCTGCTGGGTACTACGCTCTACTAATGCAATCAGTGACCCAGCTCCTGGAACTAATCCCCGTTCATTGGGCAGGTTGGTATCCGCGTTGGTGCCGATAAACTTGGCGCCACGCTTAATGGCCAAAGTCGCCAATTCAAACTTATGATAGGTGACATCATAATCCAAGCCCACTACCACATAGTCCGGATCCACTTCATTTAACCGTAATCCGGTATCCAAAAGAGCTTGCTTCAAGCCCAGCTCACCGATGATATACACGGATTTCCCTGAAACATCGCCGTGATTAAGATCCGTCAAATAAGCCGCCGTTGCCAATGACGGCGTGTAAATCTGATCAGGTGTGACATGAATATCGTGATTTTTGGCTAAATTATCAACGACATCTTCAGGGCTTTTAGTCGTATTGTTCGTTAAAAATAAAAACGGAATCCGCGCTGCTTGCAGCCGTTCGACAAAATCCTTTGCTGCCGGAATCCGTTCTTTCCCCCGATAAATCGTTCCATCCAGATCAATCATATAACCTTTATACTTCAAGTCTGTCCCTACTTCTTGTTAGTCTCACGTTGACGGATCGTAAAATGCCATTTGCGTGGTTGGTTTTGGTGTACGGTTTTAGCCTGTTCGCCGCGAAATTGCGGTGATCGAACTGACTTTTCCGTGTATGGTTTGTTTGCTTTACGTTTGCCATGGAATGGGTGCTTATTGGCATGTTTACGCTGCGCATTCTTAGTCGTTTGCGAATGCTGATCGCGTCCTTGCCGGCGGGGACTCGACTTAGGGGCGGGCTTGTCTAGACACGCAAGCACAAAGTAAGCACAGCCAAAATTACAGTATTCATACAGGTAATCTTCTAATGTGCTGATAAGCTGATCTTTGCTGGCACCACGGCGATCGTCTTTATAAAAGCCCCGAAGCCGTAACTGGTCATATCCCCAGTCGCCGACAATGAAATCATACTTATCAAGAATATCATTATAGCGTTCATTTAATCGCTCAAGATCGCAGGCATCCCGATAATTCTCGACAATCCGATACCGGCGCCCATCGATCGTGATCAAATCGTGCCCGACCTTGACGATTCGTAAATCTTTTTTTAAAGCCGGTATCAAGGCATCATCGATTTGTTCGGATAATGGTGATCGTTCACCCAAGTCATGACCTCCTTTTTCATCTAAAAATCGTTTCATGCGGCTTATCATCGCCGCACGTACATAGCAGTCCTTGCGTGGGTGTTCCCAAAAGTATAACACGAAACTATCTTGGATAAACTTTTGCCATGTAGTCACCGATAACCTGCCGCAAGATTTTAGGGAAAAGCAATTCATTACTGCCCATAATCTCAATGGTTGGGAAAAATGGAATGAATAAAAAGTTGTCGACGGTCGCAAACGTATATTGCTTCTCCGGAATCAGCGGCTCACCTTGCCATAAAACCCACCGCTTCTCCCGATCCACCGTTATCCCGCGATAGCCGATATCGCCAAAAATTTTCCCGCGAAAACTCATCCCGATCATGTGAAAATGTCGTAAAAACATCCGATTCTTTTCCATTTCCATGATCAGCCGCCAAAGTTCCTTGCCACTCAAAGTCACCTTCAGTAAATGCATCGGATGCGGTAAGCAAGCTAACAAATCGGCTTGGGTGACAACCCCGGGGCCAAGAGGGGTCAAAAACAAGCCGGCATTCAAAATTGCAGCATCAGTCTGAGCGGTTGCTGCCACCGCGGCTAAACCAAAATCAAGCAGTGGCGATGGCCGATCGTAGCTAATGGCTAGCTGTTTAGGCAAACGTGCGACTTGCTGTTGTTTTAATAAGGCGATTCCTTTACTTTCATAGCCTTGAATTTCACGTGGATCCGCCGCGGCACTTTGCAACAAAGCCGTTTGAAAAGTTTCGGCTCGCCGCGTTTGAATGTGATGGTCATCATTTAAGGTTAAGGTGATTTTTCCAACATAATGACCATATTTTTCAGCGGCAGTTAACAAAGTGGTGCCATGCAATTCGCCTTCAGGGAGCAAGTGATGCGTGTGCCCACCGATAATGACGTCTATTTGCGGATAATGTTGCGCCAAATGTCGGTCGGCTTCAATGCCTAAATGCGACAAAACAACCAAAACGTCATACGAACCCTCCAGCTGCTTAAGTATTGCCGGGAAAACATCCGCCACCGTCTTAACCTGCCAGCCATTCGGTTCATACGTGAGAAAAAACGGTGCCGTAAAGCCCACAATCGCCACTCGGGTTCCTGCTGGTGTCTGCTTCATAACAACCGGTTTTGCCCAGCGTGGTCTGGTCCCATCCGGCTCAAATAAATTGGCAAGTGCAACCGGAAAATTGGCATGATCATATAAATGTTCCAGCACTGCATGCGGATTACCGACGCCTTCATTATTGCCAATGGTTACTGCGTCATAACCGATTTCGTTTAACAATTGAATGTTAATCTGGCCATCGGTTGCCTCGGTTAGTGGCACGGATCGATCCATGGCATCCCCATCGTCAAACGCTAAGACACTAGCTCCTTGCGCTTGCTCAGCCGCCCGTGTTCCTAACATGAATCGCCGAATTTTTGGCCAATTTTCAAAGTGGGAATGCAAGTCATTCGTGTGCAGGATCACCAACTTCTCCACAAGGCACCTCCTTAGACTCCTTGCAACCAGCATCTTTTCAAGGTATTGCTATCAATCCATTCTAATTTCATCCTATGCCCGAAATTGCGACCGGTCAAACCACTGCTGATTGCTACCGTTCCTTACTCAAAACTGCAACCTTTAGTCGATAAATCTCATGTATTTCAGCTGCCGTCAGTGGCGTCCCGAAAGGCAAATGCGGCACCAGTAAATCGCGCTCCGGTGCATCCACGCCGACGTTGATGTTTTCCGCAATGTTGACACTATTGTGATGAATGTGACCATGTAGATTCAGCGTCTGCTTCACAATCCCCATCATCAGCGGATAGTGCGTCATAATAAATTGCGTGTGATCGTCTTTGATAATCGTACCAACCGAATGAAACGTGAACTTAGGCAAACCATTTACGCCCGGGTCATGCCGGTGCAGATATTTGAATAACGATTCATAATCATGATTGCCCTTGATAAAAACAATGCGACCGTGAAGCTGCAACAAGATCGCCAAAACTTCCGGCGGCTGAGGAAAATGCTCCGGATTCATGGCAATGTCACCCAAATGATACACCACATCCCGATCGTCAACCCGTGCATTCCAAGCTTGAATCATCGCATCGTCCATTGCTTCTACAGATGGAAAAAGTCGCGGTGCAAAGTCATTATCACCTAAAAGATCCGCGTGAAAAAAGTGGGTGTCCGCAATAAAGTATTGCATGTTACTCCTTCCGACGATGTGCATGTCTTGTCGCCACAACCCAGGTGGTCATCGGTACCGTTAAGATCACCGCAATAACCGAAATCAAGACCTGCAATAACTCGCCAACGAAAATTTTGTTATTAATCACTTGTGAAAAAGGATATCTAAGGGAAGCAAACCAGATAAACAAAGAAGAAAAACCACCAAAAAAACCGAAGAACAGCGTGTTTAAAGCCGTTCCAATGATTTCATGACCCATTTGTTTAATGCCCGCGCTGCTCGCTTGGTCCTTAATTTCGTCCATCCCGGCTGCAACCGCAATCGCCGCTTCAGCAATGGCGCCAAGCGTGCCCAGTAAAGTTGTTGCAATCAGAATATGTGGAAAACTAACCCCAATATACACCGAGAAACCTTCAAGGCTCTCGGAATCTTCCGGCCCGAAACCGGCTGTCTGGCTTAAGGTCATGACCACCAAAATCAAACCGACCAGCAACGTCATGATCAATAAAGCAGAAACAAACGCAGGCCCAGCAACATTAAGCTGATTGGTGCTCAAAAAGATCGTTGCCGCTAAAATGATTAAGCCAAAAATAACCGCGACAATAATCGGATTGAACCCGCTGGCCATTAATATCACGACCAAAATCATAAGCAGGGCATTGGCAGCCAAGGCAAAGAAGTTCGCTAAGCCTTGCTTGCCGCCAACGATAAACATCATGACCACTAACACCAAGGCTAGTGCAAGAATCGCGTTCATGCTGTCACCTTCTTAATCTTAGCCATTAACGCCGCTAATCCGCTGGTCACCGGTACTGCCAGGACAATACCGAATGCGCTAATCAGACTTTGGGCAAAACCAAGTCCCATCACCCAGATAACCGTTTGCGCGATCGAATTATTATTGCGAATCCACAAAACCGACTCCATAAACGTATCAGCGATGAAGATCATGAAAAGCACGGAAATTAAGGGACCCATCACATTCCGTCCAATGGCCATGCCGGCGCGAAATCGTTCTTTAGCCGTCTCGTGAAGCTGGAAAATAGCGACCGAAATATCACTTGCTTCATCAAGCACGGCTCCTAAAGAACCGATAACAACTTGAGCAAAGAACAGCAATTGCGGCGTTTGGGTAGCATATTTGACCTCTTCAAAATGAACCCCATTATAGTTTGTCATGGCCATAATCCCGTAACCAAGCGCCACTGCCAGTCCGGTCGCCACCAAGGATCCCAAAGAAATAGCAACAGCAATCGCTTTAAATCCGACAATGAAGACAGCCGTTAAAACAGTAAAGACAACCGCTAACCCGACAAACAACCACCAGGCTTGCCACTGTTTACTGCCAATTTCCCATTCAACTGCCGCAAAGAAGATCAGCGTATTCAGCAAAATACTGATACTCGTTAACCAAGCGCGCCGTCCCATCACAAGGAAAATCAAACCAAACGTTAGCACCAAAAGTCCCGCCAGAATTGCGTCTCGTTTGACGTTGTTCAATGTATAGGTGCCTTTATTGACATCCAAAAACACCTGCTCACCAACCCGCAGCTGATTATCCAAGCCGCCGCTAAACAAGTAGGTATTATGCATGGTGACCCGCCGCCCCCGGTTAGCAGTATTCAGCAGCCGAACCTGCACCTGTTGCTTCACCAGACGATCGTGATTCTGGTCTTCATCCTGATGACTCTCGGTCTTGACTACTTTCACGGCTTCGACTCGCCCAATCGGTTTGGTATAAAGGCCGCTATCAAACTGCATGCCGATAAAAACCGCAATTGCCGCTATAAACGGCAGTAGCCATTTACCTATGTATTTCACGCGGACCCCTCGCTTTCATATGCCTTACATTATATAAGTGGCGTCAATCCAACGCAAAATCCCCGACCGGTTTAAACCGGAAGTTCTAAAATGGCGCGCCTACACCCGTAATGATGCTGGACTTCATTTAAAATTGATATTTTTATTAAAATATTCGGCTGACAGGTACCTTCACCGAGACAAGTGAATGCAGCAGCCCATTAACCGACGTGATTTTGCTTGAGAATCTCATGATAAGCATCACGAATTGGGCCCTCCGGCTTGTCCCATTCTTCCCAACTCGTTAAATCGGCCGGTGGAAACTCGTAATGTTCATTAATATATTTTTCATAAGTCGTCACGGCCGTCGAATGGGCAATATTCAGTTGAACGATCCGGACCCGCTTAATAAATCCCTTCATCGCGGCTTTTTCGGCACGTCCATTCATCATGACGTTCCCTAACTCGAAATAACGACTCCCGTCAAGACGCGTTATTTCCTGAATTAAATCGAAAACCTGATATTTTTCTGCCATTTTCAATTAAGGCTCCTTATTTGATTTCACGAAGTATGGGAAATTGTCCCAGTCGCGTTGCGGTGCTATCTTTGTGGTATGATGTTTTTTTCTGGAAAGGAGCAGCCTGTATGGGCAAACGACTCACACTGATAGTCTTTTTAGTGCCATTATTTCTTCTGCTTTCGGGGTTTACGCTAGTTGGCCACCGTGGTGATCCTTTAAATTATCCGGAAGAGACCTTTCAAAGTTTCGACAGTGCTTTTAACAACGGAGCTGATTACGTTGAGCTTGACGTCCATGAAAGTGCAGATGGTGTGATTGTGATTCAACATGACACCACGATTCAGCGAACGACTGGTGCCAACTTGGCGATCGCGAAAACAAACTTCGCACAACTTCAGCAATATCATACCAAAAATGGCGAACCGATTCACAGCCTAGAGGAACTCTTCGCCCATGAGCAACAAACAAAGCATAAATTCCTGATTGAAACTAAAATTGTAAAAGGTGAACCGCATCCGCATCTAGAAGACAAAGTTGCGGCCCTGATCAAGCAGTATCACATGGAAAATCGCGTGATGTTTCATTCATTCTCAGCAGCTAGCCTCAAACGCTTGCAGGCAGCTCTGCCAAATATTCCGCGAATTTTGATCGTTGGCTCGCTTAAGCGGATCAACTTTGACGTCTTGACGTACGTGGACGGTATTAATCTAAGTTCCGATTTAGTGACGCCGCAACTTGTCACCCAACTGCATGATCTTGGTAAGAAAGTTTATGTCTGGGATGAAATGAACGAGGATCGGGCGAAATGGACTTGGCTCGTCAATCTCAACATTGATGGCGTCGTCACTAATTACACCAGCCTCGGCCACGAGTTTCAAACGCTTAAGGCAGCTGCTGTCACCACCAGCATCAATGATCTTGGGGCAAACTCAAGCCTTGCTGCACTGCCAGTTTATGAAAATCCTTATCAGCCATTGTTGCGCTCTGAACGGCTGGCACCGCAAACTCCGATCATGATTTCCAGCATGGTTTCACTCGCTGGCAGTACGTACTATCAAATTGGCGATAATGCGTTTGTCCCGGCCGAAACCATCAACCTTGCCCCTGAAGCCGGTTGGGCAAGTCTTTTTCTCCATCAGCGCATCGTCATTGCTAGCCGACACTTTAAGGTACCTGTGCACGCCAATCCCTTACATCAGCAAGCCATTACCGGCCATGTTGGCAATCACAAATGCTACCGGGTATTAGCAGCCCGTTATCAAAGCGGCCAGCTGTATTTAAAAACAAAAATCGGTTGGTTAAACGCCAAAGATTTACAGGTGCTGCCAACCGCCGAGAATATGCATATCTGGCTCACGCTCTATCGCAGCATCCCCGAAAACCAAAAACCGCTCCTTCACTGGGCACTTGGCGACACGGCCTTCGATACACCGCTTCTCAATGCCAGTGTCCTGAACATCGGTTAAAAACTTCAGTTGCCCTATCAATAGGCGCGGTGTCTGTCTTCACTACGCATTATCAATGATCGAGTCATTCATTCGTTTCTATGCCTTAAACATGCTATTCTTAAGGCAACACTAGTAAGAAAGTAGGTTAACCTTATGACCATTAATTGGCAGCAAGAAGCTGAAAAATTGGAACCCCAACTTCTCTCAGATCTAACCACACTTTTGAAGATCAATTCGGAACGTGATACTGACCATCAAACCGATGAGTATCCACTCGGACCGGGACCGGCCAAAGCGCTTGAAGCATTTTTGACGATTGCACAGCGGGACGGTTTCAAAACATTAAATGTCGACCATGTTGCCGGCCGCATCGAATTAGGCGATGGCGACGAAATCTTTGGGCTTTTTGGCCATGTTGATGTCGTGCCCGCGGGACCAGGCTGGCAAACCGATCCATTTGACCCCGTTATTCGCGATGGCAAGATTTATGGGCGCGGAACAAGCGATGACAAAGGCCCAAGTATCGCTGCTTACTATGCCTTAAAGCTCATTCGCGATCTCAAGTTGCCGATTAATAAAAAGATTCACTTCATTCTTGGTACCGATGAAGAGTCTGACTGGGTCGGTATTCACCGCTATCTCGAAACTGAACCTGCTCCCGACTTCGGATTTTCACCAGACGCGGAATTTCCTATCATCAATGGCGAAAAAGGGATTGCCAGTTTTGAAATCGTTCAAAAACCAATCGCCGCTGCAACCGCTGATCTAACGTTGAATCATTTTTCCGCCGGTATTCGGCCAAACATGGTGCCACAAGAAGCAAAGGCTGTCATCAGCGGGCCATTACCGGAAGCATTTGTGACGCAAGCCGAGAAGTGGACAACAGAGCAAGAAGTCACCTTCACTCTGACACCAGGCAACCCGACAACGATTGAATTGATTGGAAAAGGCGCCCATGCCCAAGAACCAAAAGATGGCAAAAACGCCGCAACCTATTTAGCAACGCTTTTGGCCGACTTACCATTTGATCCAGCCGGGAAAGCCTATCTGACCATGATTGCCAACCACCTTCATCTAGACTCACGTGGTCACAATTTAGGGATTAATTATACCGATAAACTAATGGGCGACCTGACAGCAAGTCCGGATATCTTCACCTTTACGCAAGACGGTCCCCAAAGCGTTCTGGTCAATGTCCGCTACCCGCAAGGAACCGATGCAGCCAAAATCCGTGATCAGATTGAAACGGCGCTAGGAGCAGATCAGTACAATGTGGCAGTCAGCGGTCACGCTCAGGAACCACACTATGTATCCGGTGATGATCCGCTTGTCAAGACATTGCTTCAGACTTTTAGCGATCACACAGGCATCCCCGGTCATGAACAAGTCATTGGCGGTGGCACTTATGGTCGTATCATCAAACGCGGTGTTGCCTTTGGTGCCCAAATGCCAGGCCAGGAAAATGTCATGCATCAGGCAAATGAATATATGCCGATCAAAGACATTGTGGCAGCAGTCGCCATCTATGCCGATGCAATTAGCCGGTTAGTGAAGTGACTTTGCCCGCTTGATTGCGCTGCGAACACTAACGCCTTGACGCTCTTTAAACTAATCATGCAACCCAAGCGCCAGAAGTCGGCAACTCACAATGTTGCGGTGACTCCTGGCGTTTGTGCGATGCAAATCAGAAAGGAAGCTTATGATGTTTACACCTCATGCTTTAGATCCATGGTTAGACGATCCTCATTTGCGTGCAGCCGTTGCTACTCAGGCAACAGTGACCTCTACCAACACCGTTTTAAAACACGCCGTTCAAAATAACAGCACAGTCCCACAAATTCTTATTGCCGGTGAACAAACTGCCGGTGTCGGCCGTCACGGCAAACATTTCGCCAGTCCTGCCGATGCGGGGCTTTATCTTAGTTACGCATTCCATCCGCAAATCAGTCAGTCCCTGATCACACCAGCTGCAGGGGTTGCGTTGCAGCAGGCAATTGAAACCCAGTTTGGCATTGTAACCGCGATCAAATGGGTGAATGATCTGCAAAAAGGTGGTCGCAAGGTTGCGGGTATTTTAGCGGAAGCACTCATTGAACACAACGCTGTGGTCTTAGGCATCGGGGTTGATCTTTTTCCGGCTCAATCAGCAGTGCTGCCAACCGACCAGCCGATCACCACGTTACTTTCCAATCAACCAGATAGCGATCCGCGTCCAGAACTGGCAGGGCGGTTTTTAACCAATCTGATGCGTCTATTTGCCAATCCGGAAACCATTATGCCGATTTATCGCGCAAAAGCTGCATGGGTTGGCCGCCGAATTACGGTGAGTGGCACACAAAACCCGCTGACCGGAACCATCAGCGGGTTTGATGACAATGGTGCCTTACTGTTACAAACGGCCCAAGGTACCATGGTGGTTACGAGCGGCACCATTCGCCTAGCCGACTAATCAGTTCAGGCAGTCGTTAATTAGCCAAGAGCAATTTAGTTAGATCACTAAATTCGTTCAGTTGGTAAGTCGGGGTAATTTGATCGCGATTCGGCTGAAAATGCGGGTTAAACCAGATCGAATCAATCTTACCGTTAATCCCGCCTTGAATATCCGAGGTTAACGAGTCGCCCATAATCAACGTCTCGTTGCGATTAAACCGCGGAATACGTTTAGCGACATAATCAAAGAACGCGACAGTCGGTTTGGGACTACCCACACTATCAGAAACAAAAATATCCTCAAAGTAATCAATCAAGCCACTGGTGGCCAATCGCTGGCGCTGAACCGGCTCAATACCGTTACTAACAATGAAGAGTCGATAATCTTTTAATGCATCCAAGGTTTCCATAACATGTGGCAATAAGATCGCTTCTTGGTCCAAAAAGTGGTGATAAGTGCGTTCAGCCAAGTGCGGATCAGCATCAATGCGATGATGCCGAAATAACTTGGCAAACCGCACTTCAAAAAGTTCCGGCCTAGTGATACGACCTGCTTCGTAATCGCGCCACAAATTGGCATTTATCTTTAAATAACTCGCTTCAATCCGCGGTGTGTACGTTAATTTCAGCTTGGCAAACATTTTTGCCAGGCTTTTTAATTCCCCTGCCTTAAAATCCAACAAGGTATCATCCACATCAAACAAAATAATTCGATACATAACCTGCTCCATTCTCTCATTCATGACATATGCTATTAGTCTTACACAATGAAAGTTAAGTCGCAAGAGCGTGAACCGGCGCGCTTAGGAGTCGGAGTGTAAGCGGCCTGGGACGTGATGGCCGGGTTTTGGCCATTGCGTTCCAGGTCCTTACACGCAGACTCCTGCGCCGGTGAACGCGTTTCAGACCAGAGCGTGAACCAACCCGCTTAGAAACCGGAGCATAAGTGGCCTTGAGCGCAATGGCCCGGGCTTGGCCATTGCGCTCAAGGTCCTTATGTGCAGGTTTCTGGGCTGGTGAACGCGTTTCAGACCAGAGCGTGAACAGGAGCGCTTAGAAATCGGAGTGTAAGTGGCCTCAGACGTGATGGCCGGGCTTTGTCCATTGCGTCTGAGGTCCTTACACGTAGATTTCTGCGACTGTGAACGCGTTTTAGAGCAGAACGTAAACCGGCGCGCACGCGTAACCCCCCTAAAAAAACCACCACCCCAAGCCTAACGATCCTTACATTCAAACCTCCAAACACCTCACTTGGCACTCCCCATTTACAGCATTAGAATCCGCCCTGTTTTTAAGGTATACTAAGGCGTACTAGACCAAAATTTAAGGTGGGACAAGCACTTGAAAAAGTTCGTCAATCGGGTCAAGACGCTTGGGACTCGATTTTGTCGCTGGTTCACGCAATTCGTGACCCGGCATCCCGATTCCAAAGCAGATACCAATCAACAACTAACAGGTAAAGCTACCGTTGTCTATTATGGCAACGTGACACTTCAAAGCATCAAAACAACTGTTTACTATTTATTAGGCGTTTTAGGCATTGCTGTCGTGTTTGGCCTCGGCTTGTTTGGCGGCTATTTTGTGTCGATTATTGACGCAACGCCAATTCCAACTGAAACTGCTATGAAAGCAACGTTGTCCAATACCAGCCGCACTTCCAGCATGTATTTTGCCCACAACGTCAAGCTTAGCGATGTTAAAAGCGACCTGTACTCAACCAAAGTCAACCTCAATGAGATGTCGCCATGGCTCACCAAGGCGATTATCGCCACTGAAGATGAAGACTTCTATCGCCACAACGGCATCGTTCCTAAGGCGGTTATCCGTGCGTTCTTCTCCGACTTAACCGGTATGGGGAGTCAGACAGGTGGGTCAACTTTAACGCAGCAAGTGGTCAAAATGATGTTTTTAAATTCGGAGACAACCTTTAAACGTAAGGCTGCTGAAATTATGCTGGCCCGGCGTTTGAACAATCACTTCAGTAAAAACACCATTCTGGCAACTTATCTCAATGTTGCTACGCTTGGTCGTAATAACAAAGGCCAAAATATTGCCGGAGTTGAAGCAGCGGCTCAAGGACTGTTTGGGGTTTCGGCTAAGGAAGTTAACTTGCCGGAAGCGGCTTTCATCGCTGGCCTGCCGCAAAGTCCATTTGTCTATACCCCTTACACAGCCGATGGTAAATTGAAAACCAGTCTCAAAGCCGGTATCAATCGCCAACAAACCGTTCTCTTCCGCATGTACCGGGCTGGCGTTATCAGCCATCGTCAATATGTTGCTGCCAAATCATTTGATTTAAAGGGTGCCTTTCTCCAGCCAGAAAAAGCAGACCAGGATGACGATGAGTATGGTTATGTCTATAACATGGTACTAAGTGAAGCCAAATCATTGTTAGCCGAGAAATTAGCAAAAAGCGATGGCCATTCTGCAGCAGAACTCGCAAAAGATAGCGCTTTAAACAATGATTATCTTCGACAGGCAGGCGATCTTTTTGCGTCCAAAAACTATCGCATTAAGAGCACGATTGACAAAGATGTTTATGATCGCATGCAATTTGTCATGCGCGCAACCCGTGATACGTTCGGTCAAACTTATACCAGTAGTCAGATTAATCCGAAAACCGGTGAAACGGAAACCGTTAAATATCCGGTTCAAAACGGATCGGTTGTCCTTGATAATCAAACCGGGGCCGTTCTCGGCTTTGTTGGCGGCGTGACCGGCGAACTCAACCATATTTATACCCTCCGTTCCCCCGGTTCGACGATCAAGCCACTTTTGGTTTATGCCCCTGCGATTGACCAAAAAATTATCGGCTCGCAAACTGCCTTAGCTGATTTCAAAACCAATCTCGGGAACAATTACAGCGTCACTGACTATGGCGGCCAGATTCAAAACCGCTTTATCCCTGCCACTGAAGCACTGGCACAATCCTATAACATTCCTGCTGTTAATCTATATAAACATATCAAGCCATCCGTAAACGTCAAAGCCTACATGGAAAAGATGGGTATCAACACCCTGACCGACAATGACTATAGTCAACTTGGTCTGGCACTTGGGGGTACTGATTACGGGGTCGACGTTAAGGAGCAAGCCAGCGCCTTTTCAACATTCGCCAATCAAGGTGAACATGTTCCCGCCTACGTCATTTCCGAAATTGTCGATCCCTCAGGCCATGCCGTTTATCGTCATCAAGTCAAAAAGACCAAGGTTTTCTCTAAAGGCACCAACTACATTATGAACCAGATGCTCAAAAACGTGGTTGCATCCGGAACTGCGGAAAGCCTGAACTATCAGTTGCGATTTAATACCGATAATCTGATTGGTAAAACCGGGACCAGTAACGATTTTCGCGATATTTGGTTCATCGGCTCAACCCCGGGCATCACGATTGCCAGCTGGATGGGGTACGATAATAGTAATGGCACGAACTATACCCTCACGGAAAATAGCTCGATGACCAACGAAGCATATTGGGCAAAACTGGCCAATGCGGTGTATCATACCATTCCTAAAAAATTCAAAGCGGATAAGAAACTAAGTCGACCGAGCACCGTCAAATCCGTCACCGTTGATAAACAAACCGGTCAGCCGGCTGCAAGTCTTTCGTTTAACGGACACACCTACCGTACTGGCGGCTCAACTGTGACCAGCCTTTATAATGACTGGGAGCCAACTGCCAAGGCCGAGTTTGCAATTGGCGGCAGTAAAGATAATTATCAGCTGTTCTACGATTATCTTGATGGTAAAAGCAATGGTTATGGCCAAGTGTCAGATGCTAACGGCCGCTCCACCGAGGCTAAAAAAGAACATCAGGAAACGCCGATTACGACAGAAACCCCTTCATCAGCAGCAGCTTCTAGCAGTCGCACACCTAGCGTGACCGTACCATCAAGTCAGCAAAACCAACAAGGCACTTCGGAAAATCAACCGAGTGAGCCGCAAACTACCGGTACTGGCGGCAACAATGGCACAACCGGTGGCGGTACAGGCACTGAAGCAGCCACCACCAGTTCTGCACCGACAACAGGCGGTACCACGACTACTCCGCAAACCCCGTCAACTAATACAGGTACCGGCCATTAACTGATTAACTACCGTCTAAGCAATGTGCGGATGGCAGCATTGATCTTTATCATACCAACAAACCAAAAAGCAGATGAACCGCGCCATATATGCGCTGATTCATCTGCTTTTTATCGTCTATGCTTGCTTGGCATGCCGCCAGAATATCGTGTTACTTCTGTCTACTTGGTTGAACCACGCTTCAGAATATCAAAACCTAGCATAACGGTCTTTTCTTCGATTTCTTCTTTATTCATCATCTTGGTGAGCAAGCGCATCGCCACCGCACCAATGTCATACAATGGTTGATCAATGGAGGTCAACTGTGGCCGTGTCATTTCCGTCAGCTTCGTATTGTTACTGGAAATAATTTCGAAGTCTTCTGGAACCTTAACGCCTTTGTCCAGCGCACCATCCAAAATGCCAACCGCCAATTCGTCATCGCCGGCAATGACAGCTGTTGCGCCAACCTTTTGCAACTTACCGAATAAGGCCAACCCAGCCTGATAACTTGGTTCATTTTCAAAAATCAGGCTTTCATCGTAAGCAACACCCGCTTTTTCAAGTGCCTGCTTGTAGCCTTTCAAGCGAAATTGACCATTGATCGGATGTGTCAATGAACCGGTTGCCAAGGCGACGCGCTTATTGCCGCTTTCAATCAACTGTCTGGTCGCCTCTTCAACCGCAGCCACGTAATCAATATTGACGCTGCCTACCTGTTCGTCAGGATCAATTGACCCGGCCAAAACAACCGGTGTTTTGCTGCGTGAAAACTCGGCGCGAATCGCATCTGTCAACTCGTGCCCCATAAAGATCAAACCATCGACTTGTTTCGCCAGTAAGGTGTTCAGAACCGAGACTTCCTTTTGGTTATTCTCATCCGAATTGGCCAGAATGATGTTGTATTTGTACATGGTGGCAACATCGTCAATCCCCCGCGCCAGACTCGAAAAGAACATGTTGGTCACATCGGGAATGATAACGCCGACAGTGGTGGTTTTCTTACTAGCCAAGCCGCGGGCAACTGCATTTGGTCGATAGTCAAGGCGCTCAATGACTTCCAAAACCTTTTTACGCGTAGCCGGCTTAACATTTGGATTGCCGTTAACGACTCGTGACACCGTTGCCATGGACACATTTGCTTCGCGGGCAACATCATAAATTGTAATTGTTTGTTTTTCCACTTTATTTTCTCCTTAGTCGTGAAAATGAAAATTCACGAAACCTCTATTTACATTCCAAAATAACAGAACCAGAACGGCAATGCAAGCGTTTTACTGATTTTTCCATGAAATTTTCACAAATAGGCTTTTCAGAAAGTTTTAGCATTTTCTCCGTGTTATACTGATGGGTAAAGTTGCGTTTATGTTGCTTGCTAAGCCGCCAGCAGCGAGTTTTAAGGAGTAGCCTGAACCAACTGTTTTCAACACACCACAGGACATGATGAATCGTCAAGAAATTGACTTACCCAGTGGCTGTTTAATCAGGTATGTCATTTTGACGTTTACTTTTGCATTTGTCCTTTGAGGAGGAAAATCATGAACGAACATTTAGCAGCATTACAGACTTGGATCGGTGAAGAAGGCCTTGATCTTGCTTACATTAGCGACCCGATCAACATCAACTACTACACCGGATTCTTCCAAGATCCAGAAGAACGGATTACGGCTTTAATTGTCGCTCCAGATCACGATCCCTTCTTGTTTACCCCGCAACTGACCATCGAAGAAGTCAAAAAAGCCGGCTGGGCCTACCCGGTATTCGGTTATCTTGATCACGAGGACCCGTTTGCAAAACTGGCGAGTCATATTAAAGCCGTCAACCCCAATCCGACAAAATGGGCAATCGAAAAAGATAATCTCGCCGTTTTCAAATTTGAAGCGATCATGAAGCAGTTCCCCGACGCTACCTTCCCGATTGATGCTTCTCGTTTTATTGAAAAACAGCGCCTGATCAAAACCGCTTCAGAGATCAAACAGATGGAAGCTGCTGGTGCTCAAGCCGACCGGGCATTTCAGGCAGGATTCAATGCCATTAAAGCCGGAGCAACCGAACAAGAAGTCGCCGCTGAAATCGATTATGCCATGATGAAAGAAGGCGTCATGCACATGAGCTTCGGCACCATTGTCCAAGCTGGTGTCGATGCTGCCAACCCGCATGGCGAACCGATGGGAACAAAACTCGCACCTAACGAATTGGTTTTGTTCGATCTGGGCACCGACAATCATGGGTATATGTCCGATGCGACCCGCACAGTTGCTTTTGGTCAAGTCACTGGTAAGCCACGGGAAATTTTTGACATCTGTCTTGAGGCTAACTTAACCGCGATGGACGCTGTTAAGCCAGGACTTAAAGCATCCGAACTGGACAAAATTGCGCGTGATATCATTACTAAAGCGGGCTATGGCGAGTACTTCAATCATCGGCTCGGCCACGGCATCGGTATGTCGACGCACGAATTCCCGTCCATCATGGAAGGCAATGATATGATCTTGCAGCCCGGCATGTGCTTCTCCATCGAACCCGGTATCTATGTTCCGGGAGTGGCGGGGGTCCGCATTGAAGACTGTGTCCACGTCACGGAAACCGGCTGCGAACCATTTACGCACACATCAAAGGAATTCACGGTCATTAATGGTTAACTTGTGACGTTAATTGTTGCTCTTTTGAAATCGTGGGTTACATGTCAATCTAGTAAAAAAGGTTCTAACAATGACAAGCTCAGTCATTGCTAGAACCTTTTTTAGATTCACTCACCAATTTCTTTCAGCCTAAAAGCTCAGATACTAAACTATTTATCCCTGATCCGCTGCTTCCTCCAGCTGCTCATATAAGATGCCGGCCTGATGAAGCGCCATTTTAATCTTCGCAATGTCGCTTTTCTGCTTGACACTAATGGTGTGCAAATGAATACCGCCCGTTAATTCTGATAAAAGATGGCCATGATACCGCGCGACCCGACTCAAGAACAGTTTCATGTCGGCAACGGTACGAATATTCAATTGCCCGCGTAACTGGCCATACAACGGATGCTCAACCAACACATCTTCAATCCAGCCACCGTTATCAAGAATCAATTGAAGCTCCTGCTCGGTTTGGGCGGGGGTATGCTTACATGGAACCAAAAATTCAAGTGCAGCTGGTTGCGATAACGTATAGCCTCTTGGGGTGGCAATAATGGGTTCGCCTTGTGCCCGTAATAGTGCAATATCCCCGACGATCGTTTGGCGACTGACCGTAAATCGGCGTGCAAAACTCGATGCACTGAGCGGTTCAGCTGCCGTACTCAATGCAGCCTTGATATGCGCCTGACGTTCACTGTTTAACATGTTACTCCCTCAATTTCTAACCAAAATAGCCAATTCGGCTCGCCTTGACCGTTACGATGTGAAAAGCGACAAGCGAAGGGTACTCACACGGAGTTACCTTTCGTTTGCCGCCATCTTTAATCATCAAAAAGCTGATAATTACTTATCTGCTGCTTGAGAATCTGCCGCTGCCGAATCTGCTGGTGCCTCTTTAATCGTGACCGGTTTTGTCGGTTCAGGCACTTCATCGGTGCGGGTTTCACTACCCTCATCATCGTCTTTCGCCTGCGCAAACGCACTTTTACCATCAAGAACGATGTCATCAAAATCTGCTGAAGTATCGGTATCATTAGCCGTGTTCAGCTGATCGCGTAATTGTTCGGTTGCAGCATCATAATTAGCCAAGGCTTGTGACCCGTCAGCATCGTTACCGCGCGTCTTGATCTCATCTACGAAATCCGTTGCACTCTGTTTCCAATCAGCACTTGCTTCTTTGGCGTAATCGAAATAATCAACCGCGCGATCAGCAAGGTTCTCAGACGCATGCTTAACCCGCCGCTTCAACTCATCACTGGTTTGCGGTGTCAATAAATAAGTCGTTGCCAAGGCGCTAGCAGCTCCAAATACAAATCCAAGCAAAAAATGTCCTTTTTTAGCCATTATGTTTCCCCCTGCTATTCATTTTGATGTTTCTTTTTGGTCAACATTGAAAATGCTTTGGCACCCATTCGTGCAGCAACCGTTGCCTTAGCCCCGTTTTTTGCACCATTCGTGACCCGCTGAGTGAGCTGACGCGTTGACTGGTTCAAGTCCGAAACACTTTCGCCAAGTTCACCAATCGCGGTAAAGACCGGATCAATCGCCGCCACCTTGCCATTTACATCTTCAAGAAGGGTATTGCTCTTGGCAAGTAGGCCTTCAACTTCTTTCGTCAAAATGCCAAGCTCCCCGTTGATCGTATCCAACGTCTTATTCGTCTCAGCAACGGTTTCTTTAACTTCTTTGGTTACGCCAGAAACGCGAACAGCAATGATGGCAATCGCCAAAGCAATAATCAAAAAAGCCGTTGCCGCAATAATCCAAGCAATCTCTCCACCTGACATCCAACACCCTCCTATTTCAAACCAGTTGGTTACATTAATCATAACATCGTCACAACACGCGTGCAAAAGATTTAAAAAGCGTGAGCGCGAGCCGGCGCGGTTAGAAGTCGGAGTGTAAGTGGCCTTAAGCGTGATGGCCGGGCTTTGGCCATTGCGCTTAAGGTCCTTACACGCAGACTTCTGCGCCGGGGAGCGCGTTATGGGCGTAAACCAGAATATAAGTGGCCTTGAGACTAAATGGCTGGGCTATGGCCATTTAGTCTCAAGGTCCTTACACGCAGGTTTCTGGGCTGGCGAACGCGTTTCAGAGCGTGAGCGCGAACCGGCGCGGTTAGAAGTCGGAGTGTAAGTGGCCTTAAGCGTGATGGCCCGCACTTGGCCATTGCGCTTAAGGTCCTTACACGCAGACTTCTGCGCCGGGGAGCGCGTTATGGGCGTAAACCAGAATATAAGTGGCCTTGAGCGTGGTGACTGGGTTGTGGTCAATACATCCAAGGTCCTTACATGCAGATTTCCAGATTTTCGATCCCGTAAACGCGTTTCAGATCCTAAGCCGATTTCAGACGTAGCTTTCTGCACTTACAACCACATATTGAAACCATCCGTCCTCACACTTCCTTCACAACCCTACCTAACATTAAAAATTGCCTCACACGCGGCAAATCCCCAGCAAGCTAGCCCTGATTCTGATAAAATGAGGCTAATACAAAGGAGGCCATCACGTGATTCGCATGATCTTCACAACCGCGACCGTGACTGGACAATCCAATGTCTGGTTAAGGTACTTTACGAAAATTAATTGGGACCAGATTGCCGGAACTTTGATTGATAAAGTGCTCTCGTTGCTATTCTTCTCAATTCTGTTTCTTGCGCTCTACCGCTTAGGCCAATTTGCCATCAATCGCACCTTTAAAAGTTACCAACATCGCGCCAAGTTATCAGGAACACGCGTCAAAACTATCCACGCGTTGTCCAAAAATCTTTTTTTCTACTTTGTTCTCTTCTTTTATTTTTACGCGATCCTCTCAACATTAGGCGTTCCTGTGGGCACGTTGCTCGCTGGGGCTGGTGTTGCCGGGTTGGCGATCGGCTTTGGCGCTCAGGGCTTCGTCAATGATGTCGTAACTGGTTTCTTCATTTTGTTAGAAGCCCAGTTTGATGTCGGTGATGTGGTTAAACTAGGAACGATTTCCGGAACCGTCACTAGCCTAGGATTACGCACAACTGTGGTAAAAAGCTACGATGGTACGGTTAACTTTATTCCTAATCGCAACATTACGATTGTCAGCAACCTTTCCCGCAGCAACATGCAGGTACTTATCAAATTGCCGTTAGCCCCAACGACCGATCTTGATTTGGTCCGCCGCACGATTGAACATGTCAATCACAATCTGGTACCGAAATTCTCAACTATTACGGATGGGCCGGATATCCTTGGCCTGACTGAAGAAAAAAACGGAACTTTTACCTATCAGGTTCTGTTCTACGCCGAAAATGGTGAACAAGTCAGCCTCAAACGAACTTTCCTGGCTGCCTACATTGCCGCATTGAAATCTGCCGGCATTCATGTCATTACACCGCCGCTGAATCTGCAAGCAGGTTCATGATCGACCTTATCCGTGTTTGTCTATTAATAAATCCATCTATAAGGAGATGTCATGCTTAATTTTATCAAAGGTGCCATTATCGGCATTGCACTTGTCATTCCCGGACTTTCCGGCAGTATCTTTGCGGTTGTGGTTGGGCTTTATGATCGCCTCTTAAATGCACTTAATCACTTTCGCGCCAATCCGCGCAAAAATTTACGCTTTCTGACCCCGGTTGGCTTAGGCGCAATTGTCGGGATCCTTTTGTCTACTAAGGCGGTTCTGGTTATCACGACTCACTGGCCATTACCGAGTTACGGTTTTTTCATCGGCTTGGTACTGGGGATCGGACCGTTCATTTATCGCAAGCTGGTTCTTAAGCCGTTTTCATGGTGGTATCTTTTGTTGATGCTTGGTGGATTTATTGCGATTTATGGATTAGCCAAGCTTGGCGGCACCCAACCGGAGAACCTGATCGCCATTCAACGACTATCGAGCGTGCGGGATGCCGCAATCATGGGTTTTTCAGGTATCTTTGCCGTATCATTAATGGCGATTCCCGGGATTTCCGGATCGGTCATGCTCATGGTGATTGATCAATATGGCACGGTTTACCATGCTGTCAGTCAGTTAGGTGATGCTGCTCGGGCCTTGGTTGCCGGTAATTGGGCCGGGTTTACGTCCGCGATGGGATCTGTCGCCTTACTGGTACCTTTTATGGTAGGTGCGTTGATCGGGCTCATTGCCATTGCCAAACTAATGGGTTATTTACTAGAACATTTTGAGGTTGAGGTTTATTACGCGGTTTGTGGCATTGTCGCCGCGGCGGTGGTGATCCTGATTGAAACGGGGATTGCGCCTTATTGGCCAACTACAGGTATGCTGGCTGCTGTATTGGCCGTTCTTGTCAGTCTCACGATTGGGGTTTTGGCAACTGTCTTTTTGGATAAACCGGAAAGCGATCGGGATGCCTGATGACAGCAAAAAAACCAGCACGCATTCATTTGCTTTGCTGGTTTTAATCAATTAAGATTCTTTCTCCGTTACCGGTGCGACCGGTTCCAATTGAAACTGTTTGTCGATGTTATGGCCAATGTTATTGATGCCTTTCATCACTTCACGTCGCGTCACAATTCCCGTAAAGTAGCCATCCTGAACGACTGGAATAAACGGATTATCGACCAGCAAATGTAACACAGTCTCCAAATCATATGGGTCGTTAATCGTGGCGACATCCTTTTGCATCACGTCTTTAACCGTCATGGTGTCCAAAGATTGAAAACTGATATGGTCCAGCCCCAGCATCGTGTCGGTAATCATAGGTAGTGAGATGAGTCCTTTGAACTTCGAATCATGATCCAACACGGGAATCTTTGCATATCTAACCTTTGTAAGCACAAGAAAGGCGTGACTCAAGGGATTATTCTCCGAAACCGTTGCCACCATATCCGCAGCGATCATAAAGTGATGCCGATTTTCAACCAGCATGTTGGCAATGACCTGATTTAACATATGACTAGCTCCTTTTTGATATTGCTATTCTAGCTGAAAAAGCGAAATTATGTTGAGCTAAGTAACCTTCTTTAAAGCATCTTAACGCTCATTAAGGTAAGTGCCATCCGCCAAAAGACGGATAAACACCTCATATTATTTTACCATGAGCTGTCTATAACGCGCTCTCCAAGGGAATTTCAATGGACGGTATTTATAAAAATTGATACACTATCTTGAGCAATAATTATACTTGTATAAGCTCTACTGAAACTTTAATGATCTTTGACTAATTTGGAGGAAAAAAATGACATATGATTTAGGAGTGCGGTTAGCCGCTGAATTTATTGGGACCGCCGTTATGGTTCTGTTAGGGAACGGTTCCGTTGCCAACGTTGATTTGAAAGGTACCAAAGGAAATGGCTCCGATTGGCTGTTGATCGCCGTTGGGTATGGTGCCGGGGTGATGATCCCTGCCATGATGTTTGGCGCCATCTCCGGTAACCACATCAACCCCGCCTTTACCCTAGGATTAGCAGCATCAGGCATGTTCCCTTGGTCCGAGGTGCTACCATATATTGCCGTTCAGATGGCAGGAGCAATGGTAGGCCAGCTGCTTGTCGTTGCCGCGTATAAACCGCATTATGATCTCACCACCAATACACAGCATATTCTTGGAACTTTCAGTACGATTAGTGCCACCAAGAGTAAGCTGAATGGTTTTGTTAATGAATTTATCGGTTCTTACATTCTTTTCATTGGCGCTCTAGGTATTACTAAGGCACCTTTCTTCCAGAACAACCTTGGCACTGCACACATGGGTTTAGGATTTCTCGTGGCAACGCTGGTGGCATCTTTGGGTGGCCCAACCGGACCGGCATTAAACCCGGCCCGTGATCTGGGACCGCGTATCTTGCATGCACTGTTGCCACTAAAACACAAAGGCAGCTCCGATTGGGGTTACGCTTGGGTCCCGGTTGTAGCACCCATCGCCGCTGCTATCCTAGCTGTTTTAACGTATAAGCTCTTATTTCTTTAACCTCAAATTAAAGATGACCATATAAAAAACGGTTCCGTAATTGGGACCGTTTTTCTATACTCGCCTATCCCGCTGCCACAATGTTTCCGTAATCAGTGTGATGATTGCAAAAAATCACGGCTTAACGGTGCAACGATACTGCCATCACGCTTCAAGAAATCAACGTGAATCTGATCGGATGTAAAAGTAACCGTGGCATATGTGCCGCCGAGATTGGCGAATTGCCCTCGCGGCTGGCTAATAGAGCCTGGATTCAACACAATCATCCCGGCATGTTCTTCAACACCCAACTGATGGGTGTGACCAAAAATCACAAGCCGTGCGTGGGCTGCTTCCCCCGCTGCCACCAGCTTATCCAGTCCAAAGTTCACCCCGAAACGATGTCCGTGTGTCATAAAAATCGTGGTGTTATCAATAGTTGCTGTGACGGTCATGGGAAAATCCGGATCAAAATCCATATTACCTGCGACTGCACGATAAGTTTTAAAAAGCGGATCGTTTGCAGGTAATTCCGAATCTCCCGCATAAAAATAACCATCTAGATTCGGCTGTTGCTTCAAAATAGCCGCCAAAATATCGCGGTCGCCATGTGCGTCACTCACTGCCAAAATCTTCATACATTTTCCTCCAACCATGCCTGCCAAACCTTCTCCAATGCGCGCATTGCATTACCACGATGACTAATTTCATTCTTTTCATCTGCAGTCAGTTCGGCTAACGTTTTATCTAACGCCGGCACCAGGAAAAAAGGATCGTACCCAAACCCGTCTGTTCCACGGGGGATCGCCGTGATGCGTCCGGATAGATCGCCATGAACCACCAAATCGGCTTCAGGGTGATTGGGCTTGGCTAATACCAGCGTCGTATGAAACGTTGCCGTTCGCGCTTCTTCAGGAACATCGGCCAAAGCAGCCAGCAGTTTGGCGTTATTTGCCGCGTCATTGTGACCGTCACCGGCATAGCGCGCCGAACGGATTCCCGGTTGTCCGTCCAAGGCATCAACCATCAACCCTGAGTCATCGGCAAGCACCGGCAAATTTAAATCCTGTGCATACTGATCAGCTTTTTGGCGGGCATTTGCTTCAAAAGTGGTCCCGGTTTCATCCACCGTGGGCACAGTAGGAAAATCAGCCAAACTTTTAACGGTTACCCCTGCTGGCTCAAACATCGCTTTAAATTCTTTTATCTTGCCGGGGTTCTTGCTGGCAATGACAATGGTTTTATCAGTCGCCTCAGAAGTCGGCTCTACAAAATGCGTTGGTTGTGTATCAATGTCAACATGCTGTGCGTGCATCGGTTTTTTTAGTTCCAACCATGATTCCCCCAATTCGTCAAACATTGATGGTGCGCCGGTCGTATAATACGTATGCGTTGGCACCTCGCTACCATCGTTGGCTAAGTCAAAATAGTCGAGCAACATCGAAACATCATTAACGGTTTCAGCACCAGAATCAATTAACGTGACGTCTTCACCCATCACATTCTGAATAATCGGCCGCAAAATCGGATAATGCGTACAACCTAACACCAGTGTATCAATATCTTGATGTAAAAGCGGCTGCAAGGTGTCCGCTACCACACGCTTGGCAATCGGTGAGTGCGCTTCGTTACTTTCCACCAACGACACAAACTTGGGCGCGGCCAGACTCGTGAGGCGAATGTCGGGTGCTTTGGCTCGTAAAGCTTTAGGATACGCCCCGCTTTTGACGGTACCTTCCGTAGCAATAATACCAATATGGCCGGTCTGGGTAGCCTTTAACGCTGCTCGGCTACCAGGCTTGATCACCCCGATGACCGGGATCTTCAATCTGGCCTTGATTAACGGTAATGCTGCCGCCGTTGCCGTATTGCACGCAATTACCAGCATTTTGATATGCTTGGTGAGTAAAAAGTTGACCATCTGCCAAGTAAATGCCTGAACCTGCTCAGCTGGCCGCGGTCCATATGGCAAGCGTGCCTGATCCCCTAAATAAATGGTGTTTTCGGCTGGTAGCTGATGGAGCGCTTCTTTCACAACCGTTAAGCCGCCGACACCTGAATCAATAAATCCGATTGGTTGCTTGTTCATCATAATTCTCCTTTTGAATCACTTGATGACGGCAAGACCGCCGATTAGTGGTCGCCGTGTCCAGAAAAGCCGCTGCCGGCCCCTTCTTTCACGCCAACCCATCCCGTGGTATTTCCAACATCAACCCTGTCCCTCGAAAAGGAACGCAGCCGTCGATCCCTTATCGTGCTGGCCACCGCTATAAAGCTCCGAGTCTTTATTGTGAGTTTAATCCAAAAAAAATGCAAGCACTCAGAAAAGTATGTTATCAATCCATTTTTCGGCTATACTAGACGAATAGAAACAGGAGGCACAACATGGCAAAATCTGATTATACCACCCTGCTGAACCTTCCCGGCTCGGTTTCATTCTTTGCAATCACGGCAATGCGCGATCTTATGCTGCCAAATATGCTTGGTGAAGAACAGCACCATATTCTCTATTGGGCTGGACGTGACTTGGCAACCAAATTACCTGTCGCGGAATCTGCCTTACCACAGCTATTCACCCAGGTTGGTCTGGGAACTTTGTCGCCACTTAAACAGAAACGGCAAGAGCGCCAATATCTGCTTGCAGGAGATGTTGTCGCGACTCGGATTCGTACCTATGACGATCCCGACTTTCAACTCGAAGCCGGCTTTTTAGCGCAAGCGCTGCAGCAGGTATTTGGCTTTGCAGTCGAAGGAGGCAGTGCCATTCAGCGCCGCGAGCAAAATGTTGTTCTGACTGTTGTGATGGACAATAAAGATGCGCAACCCACCGCCAAACATTTAATTGATCTTGCAAGCGATCAAAGCTGAGTCAACTTGCATACAGAAAATAAACGAAGGGCAAATGGATTTTCCCGACATGGGAGAAATTCGTTTGCCCTTCGTTTTTTATGCTTGGTTCACTTTTTACTACATAATGCTAGGACACCTAAAGCTGACTGGCCTCTAATCTAACCCATTGGCCGATTGCTGTTGCCAGTGTTTGGTATAAAACTGATCATTGAGCTTGTAATGAACGGGAGCTGCTTTGGTTGTCTTCAAAAATGGCCGCACCGTTTGATCCATCTTCAGCCAGCCGCGCCAGCCAATATGAATGGTATCTTCCATGAAGTAAGGCTGTGCCCCATCCTGACTCAAATCCAAAACGTGATTAAAGCCTTGTGTTTGCAGCTGATACTTCATTTTGGTGACCGTGTTTTGAATCATGCCTAGATCCAGCCCGGTGAAGGCCGCCCATTTTGCATTGATCGGCGGGATAACAAAGAGCACTTCCATATGCTTCTTGGCGAACGTATTCAGCACCAATTGTAAGTCTGAATACTCAGGCGACTTAACATAACTCCAAGTTGCCTGCGACCCCTTTAATTTCGGCATGTTCCGCTTAACCCGCTTTGTGTAGAAATCATTCTTCAATTCAAATGGGTTATTGGTCGTCTCCTGCATCCCCATCCGCGTTGCCAATCCATCTAGATCATCAACATCGTAAGTACTTGGCAATGTCTTGGCAGCCTTATCAAGTTGCGGTTGGTTATTATTTAAAAATAGCCGTGAAAACAACGCATCCTGATGATCAGCCATTGGATCCTTGACCTGCTTCAAATACCAATACTGGCCATCTGACAGTTTCTGACCGGCAGCAATATTCTTCAGTGCTTCATTGACGGTCCGATCAGAATCGGTGGACGGAAATTGAAGTAACCGTCTGGCTGCAAAGCGATCCGCTTCCGAATTCGGGTTAGCATGAAGTAAGAAGGTTGTCATCTGTGCCGGCGAATAGAAATAATCAAACTGGGCTTTGCGAACACCGCCTGGTACAAACCATTGTGGGGACAGCACCATCACTGCCTTCTTGCCTTCAACATGCGTCAAGGCATTGATGGACAAGAAGTGCGTGAGTGATTGCGTTCCCGCCATTCCCATGAGAAATGGGCGATAATCACGATGATACTTCTGAGCCAACACGGAAGGGTGAAATGCGTCCATCCGCGACAATTCGGATGACCCAATGAACGGGACATAGTTTTCGGCCATGGCCTCGTTTTTTATAGTTTCGCCTTTCAGCACGTTGGCCGACATGGAGCTGGCCGCCTGCCTGATCGTTGCTTGGCTGCTGCGGCCAAACTTAAATGGCACGAGCATCAACGCAGCGACCAGGATGATAGCGATCAGCAACGGGCCAAGTCCGCGCCAAAGGATCTTCCCGATCGGTTTTTTCATTGTGCTTGTTCGACCTTTGCAATGATTTTATTTGGTGTATCCCATTCTTTACGATCAAATTCTGAAACCGGTGCGTCAACGCCAAACTGACTCTGTAGTTCCAATAGCAACTGAACCGTTCCCATTGAATCAAGGAGTCCGGTTTCAAATAAGTTCAGATCCAAGTTCTTTTTCACATCATCCGAACCTGTTAAATCTGCCAAAATATCCAAAACACCATTTTTAATTGCTTCGTCTGCCATGATGAATTACCTCTTTCTTTTAAACCCTAGCCAATCTTCAAGCGATTGACCGCCTACAACAACATTCTTTTAGTGGAACCACAGCTTGTCTAAGAAACCGGAGAAAATCAAAAACGAGAAGCATACAGCATTAGCGGTCATGAAAATGGCGAAGTAGTGCGTTGCGCGGTTATGCGGGAAAAAGTCCTTATGCTTTTTCTTGAACCGCAGCCATGCATCCGTCAGATTAATGAGCATCGCATGGAACAGCCCATAGACAATGTAATACCAGGTCTCACCATGCCAAATCCCCATAATCAGGAATAAAACGAGGTAACCGACAAATGCCGTCCAGACCCGCGATTTAATCCACTTGTGTTTCATCATAAAGAACACAAAGCGCATATAGATATAATCACGGAACCAAAAGCTCAAACTCATATGCCAACGATTCCAGAAGTCTTTGATGTTATATGACATCCAAGGCTTATTAAAGTTCATCGGTGTTTCGATGCCCATCAAGTAGGAAATGGCAACCGCGAACAAACTGTAACCGGCAAAATCAAAGAACAAATAACCGGAGTAAGCATACATGACGCCCACGACTGGCCAACTGAGTCCCAAGAAAGCCCCACCGCGACTGGCCATCGCCATGTGTTCAACAGAAGGCAGCCACAAGGTTCCAAAGATATACCCCAGAATAAACTTGTACAGAAAACCAAGCATCAGATAGTGAATCGCTTTGGTCACCAACTGGGCGTAATGCTCGGGATCAGGAACGCGATCGTAATCTTTGACAAATCGCCGATACCGATCAATCGGGCCACTTGAGATGGTTGGGAAGAATAGCAGAAATTGGATAAACTTCCACATGTTCAGGTCTTTAATCGATCCATCACGAATTTCCATAATCGTGCCGACCACTCGGAAAGTTAAATAACTAATGCCGAGAAAGCCCAGAATGGAACCATGATGTTGAAACAGCGGCGTAAACTTGACAACTGCCAGCTGCGCAATTCCCAACGCGACACTCAGATAAAAGACTGCCGTGGAATTTTTTGAGCCTTCGCGCGTTCGATATTTGAAATACGCGTAAACCAGTAACAAGTTGAAAACCACATAGCCCAATAATGCTTTTCCTTGAGGCCATTTATCGGCGTCAAAAATCAGTACCAGGAAAACCAACGAAAAGATGCTTTCATACCAATGCATCCGAAAGCCTTTGAACATGCCGATGATGACGGGAAGCAAGGCAATGATTAAATAGACAAAATACTGTGGATTCTCATACGGTTGTAAATTAAGCATTAATGATTTACCTCTGCAATCAGTGCTTTGCGATCAACCTTGCCATTAGCCGTTAATGGTAACTGATCCCGGTAAATAATCCGTTGGGGAATCATATATTCCATCACCATTTTCCCTAGTTCGGCTTTAATTGCCTGCGTTAGTTTCATTTCGCTATCAAAGTCATTTGGTTTGGCAACCGCAAAGGCAATCAACTGGGCAACTTTATGATCCTTGTCATACCGCGGAACCGTTGACGCCTGCTTAATATAAGAAACCTGATTCAAATTGTGATCAACATCTTCTAGCTCAATGCGATAACCATGCAACTTAACCTGGAAATCGGTCCGACCGCGATAAAAGACCATCCCATCTGCGGTCATGGTCACTAAGTCACCAGACCGATAACCGCGTTGATTGCCAGCCTTGAAAAATGCCGCGGCTGTTTTGTCCGGATTATTGAGATACCCTTTCGACACGCTTGGACCCACGATCATCAATTCGCCTTCCGTGCCAGCGGAAACCTGTTCACCTTGCTCATCAACCACATAAACGTTGGTATCAGGCTTTGCATAGCCAATCGGTAACCGCGGATATTGATCAACAATCGCCTGGGTAATCGCCATTCCCGTAACCGCAACGGTGGCTTCGGTCGGACCATACGTGTTATAGACGGTTGCTTTCGGGAAACGTGTGATCAGCGCTTGGGCGGTTTTGTTAACTAGCTCCTCACCGCAAAACAGAAAATGGGTCAGGTTCGGATAATTTTCCTGCTTGAAATTCGGATCAAGTAACGCAATTTCGACAAAAGAAGGGGTTGATACCCATTCGTTCAAGCCCAATTTTGGCAACGTCGCAAATAATTCTTTAAAGTTATCGGTGACTTCTTTTGGTAAAGCCTTCAAGGTGCCACCTAAAACCAAGGTCGGATAAAGATCCATCACGCTTAGGTCAAAGGAATACGGCGGCTGAGACATGGCGACAACGCCTTCTTCAAGCCCAAAGTCGGAAATATTCCAATTCACATAGCTCAAAAGGTTATCGTGACTAATCTGAACGCCTTTTGGTTTCCCCGTTGTGCCGCTTGTAAAGATGATGTAGTAATTATCATCGCCAGCAACCGCATGCTGCAGTGAATGAATTGGCGCGTGTGACTGCTCAGCTTGATGTAACTCCGGCGCCTGAATAATCTTGACATCCGGAACCGTAATCGGAAGCGGTGCCACCTCAATCACAGCAGGCGCGTGGGCAACATCTTGCACCTGGGTAATCCGTTCATTTGGACTATGCGTGTCGATCGGAATGTAGGCATGCCCTGATTTAGAAAGTCCAAGGAAAACCTCAACCATGTCAAAGGTTTGACCACCATAGACGATGATGGGTTCACCAGCCGGCAATGATTCCGCAAAGAATCCAGCTAGGCGGTCACTGCCTTCTTTCAACTGCGCGTAGGTATATTGGGTACCTTCATAATCATAAGCCACGCGCGTTGGATGCTCTGCGGCGACCCGATCAATCGCTGTAATAACATTATCGATCATCGCGGTTTCCCCCTTTAAAACTCGTTATAAATGAATTTACTGTTGTTAATACCGCTGTAACCATATAGATAAACCAGGACCAGCAGTATCACGAAATACGTGACGGTCCAAAAGATGAACCGAAATGTGGGATTTTCCCACACCGCTTTTAATTTTGTGAACATCTTGTCACCCCACGTTCTTATTGACACATCCATTATAGTTTTACAGAAAAAGCCTCGCCAACGAAAAGCGTAACAATCACCTAACAGTTTCGTAATGTGAATCAAACAGGCCAGTTAGATAACCGTTCAAAGTCCCGAAACACTAGGCATCGGCGGCATTTTTTCAGACTCGAATCAGCGCAAATTCAGCCGGTACTTTTTGCCTGAAAAATTCGGTGACGGGCCATCGAAATAGCTTAAATATATCCGCTTAAAGCTAAAAAAGATATTGTTTTCCCTCGTTTTAGATGAAATCAGAATTTTGGGATATTTTTTTGTTTTCTTGATTCTGGCGTCCCCGAAAAAATGGTCAAAAAAACACACTGACCATTCAATCAGTGTGTCTGGATCACAAATTCAATTAAGCGGTGTACTTGTTTAAGGTTGCTTCTAATTGATCCTTGGTTTGATAACCGACCAGCTTTTCAACGACCTTGCCATCTTTTTTGATGACCAGCGTTGGGATCGCCATAATCCCGAATGATTTAGGTGTCTCCGGATTAGCATCGACATCCATCTTAACAAACTTGACGTCATCGCGACTTTCGGCTAATTTGTCGATCACTGGACTCTGCATCCGACAAGGGCCGCACCAAGTCGCCCAAAAATCAGTGAGGGTGACGCCAGTGTCGGTCTCCGTCTTGTAGTTTGAATCTGTAACTGCTTGAACCATGAACGGATTCCTCCTCTTACTTTTTGTAACTAAATCATAGCACATCTACCGGCAAAAAACTAGCCAACTACTTGAAATTAACAATCGTCGCTCCGGAGCCGCCAGCATTTTGCGGGGCAAATCCAAAGCTTTTGACTTGGCGATGACGTTTCAGATATTGGGTAACCCCATTGCGGATCGCACCGGTGCCTAAACCGTGAATAATTGTGACGGATGGGTACCCGGCTAACAGTGCTGCGTCAATATACTGGTCTAAGTCAGCCATGGCCTGATCGTAGCGTTCGCCGCGTAGATCCAAGGTTGTTGAAGGGCCGCTCATGCCACCGCCACTGACTTTGACGACCGGCCGCTGCTTGGCTGCCTGCTTAGATGGTTTGATCTTTTCAAGCTCGGTTGTCGGGACTTTCATTTTCAAAATTCCCAACTGTACCTGCCAATGATGCTCATCAAATTGTTGTAACAAGGTCCCGGTTTGATCATAGCTGGCAACTTTAACCTCATCACCAACATGCAACGCCTGCTTTTCGCGTTCTCGCCGCAACACGCGGTTCTTCTGCAGCGGTTCATCTTGATGCAACCGTTTTAGATCGGTTTTGGCTGCGATTAACTGATTTTCTTTGACGGTACCCGGATTGGTCAGTTGCATTTGCCGCAGCTGCTTAATAATTTTATCCGCTTTTTTCTGTGCTTTGTCAACTAGCGCATTCGCCTTTTCTTTGGCCTGGTGTAGCTGAGCATCGCGCTCGGTGGTAAACGTGTGATATGCGCTCGCCAATTCATCATGAAGTGCCTGAGCTGCTGCTAATTGCCGCTGTGCAGAAGCGCGAGCAGTTTCGGCGGCCTTACGCTGTTTTTCCAAATCGCTAATCATGTCGTTAAGTTCATGACTATCGGATCCGATCATCGACTTGGCACGGTCAACAATTGTGTGGGGCAACCCCAACCGTAACGAAATGTCAAAGGCGTTCGAGCGCCCCGGAACGCCTACCAACAGGCGATAAGTCGGTTGAAGGGTTTGACTGTCAAACTCCATTGAGGCATTGATGGTCTTCGGAGTGTTGTAACCATAGAGCTTTAATTCCGGATAATGAGTCGTTGCCACCACATACGCGCCGACTTCACCCACCGCGTCCAAAATCGCAATCGCCAACGCTGCCCCTTCTTGCGGATCCGTGCCGGCGCCTAGTTCGTCAAACAAGACGAGACTGTTTTGCGAAAGCTGCTTAAGAATATGGACAATGTTATCCATGTGGGCAGAAAACGTCGATAAGTTCTGTTCAATCGACTGCTCATCGCCAATATCAGCAAAAACTTCATCAAAGATCCCGATCCGACTCTCATCGTCAGCCGGGATGAATAGGCCCGATTGCCCCATTAACTGCAGCAATCCCAGCGTTTTTAACGTGATCGTCTTCCCGCCGGTGTTGGGGCCGGTAATCACCATGGCTTGATAATCAGCGCCAAGCGGGATGTCATTGCCAACCACCTGATGGGGATCGATGAGCGGATGGCGGGCATGGCGCAGCAGGACATCATTTTCAGCTGATACGAGTGGCTCGGTTGCCTTTTGGGCTTTTGCCAGCTTGGCTTTGGCGTTAATAAAATCAAAATGTCCCAAAACCGCCGCATTAGCCTTAATTTGGCCGGTATACGGCGCCAATTCATTCGACAGTTCAGCCAAAACGCGATTAATTTCGGCTGTTTCGGCCATTTGTGCCTCACGTAGGCGATTATTCAGCGCAACGATTGCCTGAGGCTCAACAAAAAGCGTCTGTCCGGTGGCACTCTGATCGTGAACGACCCCGCCAAACTTGGCACGATAAGCTGCTTTTACCGGAATAACGTAGCGATCATCACGAATGGTCACAATCGGATCGCTTAAATATTTGGACTGCGCTCCGCGAGTATATTCGGACATTTTGCCGCGAATATCTCCTTCGATTCGCTTAATCTGTTCGCGAATACCATGCAGCTCCGGACTAGCTTCATCCGTTAGCGTCCCTTCAGGATCCACAGCTGTCTTTAACCGCCTTGATAGTTGTGGCAGCACGGTCAGCTCGGCCTGCAGTGAATACAACTGGCGAAAGTCAATCTGGTCTTGCAAATCCGTTAAGAATTTATCAATTGCACTGACTGTTTGCAGAACCCGACTGATACTGGCCAACTCCTGACCATTTAGCACGGCGCCAATATCAACCCGTTTTAGCGCTGGGTCAATATTTTCCAACTGTGGAACCGGAATGCCGCCCTTAAGTCGCAATGCCGAAGCTCCATCTGCGGTTTCGTCTAATGCTCGCTGAACCTTTTCGGGATCTGTTTGCGGGGTCATGTTTTGGACCATTTTCTGTCCATTTGCCGTTACCACTTGGCGCAGTAAGGCCTGTTGAATTTTGTCGTACTCAAGTGTTCTTAAAATCTTCGTGTTCATTTAAATTGCTCCCATAATCAAGAAGCGCCCAAAGACGTCAGTTATCCGTCCTTGAGCGTCATCATGTTCATAACCAAAGGGCATTCACAAACTGTGTCAGCCCAGGTGAGTATTTAATCATCATTTTGGCAACAAGCGAGTGATCAAGCCCATGTTGAATGCCGGTGATGGGAATCAATGCCAATAATGACAAAATGAGAAATAAAAAAATATACCCTATCGCTAAATTGGCCCAGCCGCCTATTAATGCACTCTTTTTGTGCGCCATTGCTTTATACGTCAAGTCGTGGAACCACAAGGCCGCAATCCGCGTCAACAACCAGCCGATCGTGAGCACCACTAAAAAAGCAAATCCGCGATAAAATGCATCATCCAGCGTCAAGCCGATTTTATCGGAATAAAAGGCAAACTGTCCTGCATTCGTCGCAGAGGGGTAAGGGATCAACAACGTAAAGTGTTCTCCCAAAGGTCGGGCTAGTGCCGTTGCGGCTAAAAAACTCAAGGCATAACCACCCACATGCAACCACTGTAAGGCTGCACCACGGCGAGCCCCGCTATAATAGAAATAGGCCAAAACTAAAATAATCGTAATTGAAATCAAAACGTTCCCCCATTATGCTTTCTGATCAGAATGATCCTGCTGGGCTGCCAGCAATTTAACTTGATCAGAAACAGCATTGAAGGCAACTAAAATCGCCTGTTCCTCGGCAGTCAGATCCGGCGCAAGTTTTTTGACTTGATCAAGCCGTTCATTCAACAGCTTCGTGACCGTCAAAAAGTGCTGTTCGGATCCGGGACCGATAATCGTATACGCTTTATCACCGATAACGGCCTTAAAACGACGCTTCTCTTCACTCATGGCGTGAATGCCTCCACTCTTTCAAAGTGTATTCTACCATAACTGGTAAAGTGCGAGCAGAAGTGCTTCGGTATGCGCCAACTTTCCTTCGTTTCTACTCTATTCGTTCCTTCTTTGGACCACCCATACTGGGGCATTTTGGCATTGCCACAAAAAGGCCACCAAAATACTGGTGGCCTGATGGGTTCATGACGTCATTAATCTTGTAGATTCGAATCGTCATCAGCCAAAAAAGTATTCAACACTTCTTCGACCATGTCCCATTCCTTATCATCTTCGATTGGGAAAAGATCCCCCGAACTGGCATCACCGTTTGCATCAGGTGTGAACGAGAAAGCCTGAATTTCGACTTCCTGATCATCATCTTCACTGGCAGGATACAACAGTACGTAGCTCTTACCATAATCTTCAGAATCAAATGTAAACAAAACCTGATATAACTCTTCATTACCCTTTTCGTCAATCAGGGTAATCTGCTGATTGTCGTCACCGGGTTTGACATGTTCATTATTTGCCATCTTGTTCTCCTTCAATTCTGGCAGGGGCGCACGGCCGCAGCCAGAGTTATTGCCTGGTCAAGGGACCTTTTGCATCCAGATAATTCTGCAAAATCATTTGCGCTGCCAGTTTGTCGATCACTTGTTTTTGCCGCTTACGGCTGGCATCTGCTTCTTCAATTAACATTCGCGAAGCTTCAACCGTTGTCAATCGCTCATCGATGAAATCAACTGGCAGCCCAAACGTCTCTTTAAGTAAATCACCATATGCTTGTGATTTCTCTGCGCGCGGTCCAATTGAATTGTTCATATTCTTGGGTAATCCCAAGACAAATGCCGTCACCTCATATTGGGTCACCAATTCTTTGAGCCGTTTGAGTCCAAACTGCTGCTTATCCTCATTGATTCGGATGATCTCTAATCCTTGAGCAGTCCACCCCAAAGGATCACTGACCGCAACCCCCACAGTTCGGGAACCGACGTCCAACCCCATCAAGCGCATTAAGCTTGCTCCTTGCCAAGATAGTTTCGAACAAGCTCTTCAATGATCTCGTCTCGCTCATGTTTCCGGATCAGGTTACGCGCGTCGTTATAACGCGGAATATACGCTGGATCCCCGGAAATCAGATACCCCACGATCTGATTAATCGGATTATATCCTTTTTCCTCTAGTGCTTTATAAACAGTTTCCAACGTCTCGTGAACATTTTTAGGATTGTTATCGCGAAAATCAAAGTGAACGGTTTGATCTAATGTGCTCATTCTTACACCTCTATTCTATCCGCTTCACAGACCATTTTACTTGAAATCAATGCAAATGTACAATTCCTGAGCAAAAGTAAGTGATGTTTTTGGACGATGCGCTTTAACACCAATCGTCTTCGTCTTCATCATCATCCAAGTCAGCCAATCCGATCACCTGTTTGATTTTATCAGGGGGTACCGGAAAGTGAATTGGCGGCATCACATACGGATTCGTAACTTCAGCATGTAACGTGCGACCTTCATTGCCCACCGGAACGAGAACTAGATCGCCTTCCTGCAAACTGGGGATATCCGTTTTGTACAGATAGTCTTTGACCCCGTGGCGGAAATTCACCTTGATATAGTGCATCAATTGCGGCCCAAGCTGAATGGCATCTTGCTGATCTCGGTGTTCACTGCTGCGCTGAAATGCCTGAATTGCTTCTGTGACGGTCTGCCATAGCATTTTCATGGTCCGATTCAACTCGGCATCCACCTGAATACGCGTTGGCTCACCGTGGGGATATTGAATCGTCAAAGCCAGTACAGACCGTGGTTGCCACGTTGAATCAATTGACAGGTCAGCGACTTCACCCAATTCAGCAACTGCAGCTGCCACTTTTGAAGCGAGTGCCGCGACTAATTTGGGATCATGATAGACCACATCATGATCACTAAGCGGTTCAGCATACTGGGTGCGCAACACAACCCGGTTCTCGTTGGCTTCAATCAAATACGTCCGCCGATAGCGTAACTGCCGGCTTAAGAATCGTCTTGGGCCTTCAAACTTTGGTAACTGTAACGTACCAAATCGCACATAATCCAGTTGCCATGCGATCGGCGGTAAAAAATGGCCGCCCGGAACCGTCACGGTATATTTTAATAAACTCAGTAGCTCATTAAACCTATCCGGAAATGGCTGTCCGCCTTCATATCGCAAAACCCGTTCATCATCTTCCGTTATCGCAAGGTTCCACCGTGTATCAGCAAGCAGTGGCGGCTGCGGTTCACCAAGTACTCGCCAAGACGCAAAGTCAAACGTTGCTAACCGGCTGAAAAACGCCTCCGCATCTGTGCCAGTCAATTCATTTTCGATTGTCCCCTCGGTACTTGATGGATCAACCGTATATGTCAGTTTAACGCTATCGGCTTGACGGACAACGCGATACAGTTCACGCGACCCCAAAAAATCCGTCATTCCCAACCGCAACGCTTTCATCTCCCTCACCTCGCTGAAATCGTTTTCTTAATTCTACCATGACTTCCCGTATTCATGGCAGCAAAAACAAAAACACCAGAAGTCAGTCAGCAAAACGCCATCCTAACTCCTGATGTCCATTGTTTGATTTAAGAAAAACTGCATTCAATGCTTATGCATGCTGGCTAATCACGTTTTTAGCTTCTGCCAGTGCTGACGGAATGCCAGCTGGCTTCTTACCGCCTGCTTGGGCCATATCCGGACGACCACCGCCACCGCCGCCTACTTTTGGCGCAATGGCCTTGATCAGGTCACCTGCTTTCAAACCGGCTTGATTAGCATTGGCATTGGCCGCTACTAACAAGTTTGCCTTGCCATTTGCTTCGGTACCTAACACTAATATGTCCGAAGCCTGCTTTGTTTTCCACTCATCGGCAAGTTGTCGTAATTCATTCATTCCGGCTACCTGAACCTGCTTGGCAATCAGCTTAAATCCGCCTACTGTTTCAGCGCGGTCAAAAATGCCGGCTGCTGCTTGGGCTGCCAACTTAGCTTGCAATCCTGCCACCGTTTTCTGTTCGGTTTTCAGATCAGCTTGGAGTTGGGTGACCTTGCTTGGCACATTCTTCACTTGATCTATTTTCAAATGATCAGCCGTTTCCTTAAGCCAGTCCTGCTGTTGGGTCAGATATTCATAAGCTTCCTTGGACGTGACTGCTTCAACCCGGCGAACCCCTGCGCCAATGCCGGATTCGCTGGTGATCTTGAACAGACCTAGCGCATTGGTATTGGTTGGGTGGGTGCCGCCGTCAAATTCCTTGTTATAATCGCCGATGGAAACAATCCGCACGACATCACCGTATTTATCCCCAAACATCGCAATCGCACCAAGTTTCTTGGCTTCAGCAATTGGCATCTCTTTCCACGTAATCGGCAAAGCATCCCAGATCTTCTGATTAACAATCGTTTCAACTTCGCGCAGTTGTTTTGGCGTTACCTGACCGAAATTAGTGAAGTCAAACCGCAAATAATCAGGCTCGACTAACGAACCGGCTTGATGGGTATGCTCACCTAAAACATCCCGCAACGCCTGATCCAGCAAATGAGTGGCCGTATGGTTAAGTGAAACTTTCTGACGCCGCAAACGATCAACGCTGAGCCAATATGGCTGTCCCTTCGTCAATTTGCTTTTAACGGTAACGGTATGCAGGTTTTGACCATTGGGTGCATGCTGAACATCCGTCACTTCGGCCAATACGGTGCCATCCTGAGCTTTAATAACCCCGTGATCAGCGACCTGACCACCCATTTCGGCATAAAAAGGCGTTTCGTCAAAAATCAGTTGGGCTTGCCCGGTGCTGACTTCATCCTGAAGCTGATCATCCACAACAATCGCCTGTAACGTGGCATGTTTATGATCCAACTCGGTCCATCCGGTGAACTTACTTGGCGTGGTAATGTCCATCAAAACGGTATCTTGACTGCCCATCGACTGCCGATCACCCCGTGCTTTGCGAGCCCGATCGCGCTGTGCAGCCATGTTCTTTTTGAAGCCGGCCATGTCGACTTTCAAGCCTTCATCTTCAGCATATTCATTCGTCATTTCAACCGGGAAGCCATACGTATCAAACAATTTAAATGCATCCGCACCGGAAATTTCTTTTTTCCCGTCTTGCTTCAGTTCAGCAATAATTTGATTCAACAGATTAACCCCGGCGTCAAGCGTTTGCCGGAAGCGGGCTTCTTCGGATTCAATGACTTTTTGAATAAACGGCTGGTTGGCCAGAATCTGTGGATAATAGCTCTTCATAATCTCGCCGACAACCGGCACGAGTTGATACAAAAAGTCATGATTGATGCCGAGCTTCTTGCCGTTTAAAACCGCCCGCCGAATCAACCGCCGTAAAACATAGCCGCGGCCTTCATTGCTTGGCAGTGCACCGTCACCAATCGCAAAGGTTACCGTCCGCGCATGATCGGCAATAATCTTAAAGGACACATCATCTTGCGCATTGGCCCCGTAACGCTTGCCTGCACTCATTTTTTCGGTTGCCTTGATAATTGGCATGAATAAATCAGTTTCAAAAATAGTTGGCGTGCCTTGGATAACCGCGACTAAACGTTCAAGCCCCATGCCAGTATCAATGTTCTTATGCGGCTGCTCAACAAACCGGCCATCCGGTAAGTGATTCAGTTCGGAAAAGACGATGTTCCAAATTTCAACATAACGTGAATTCTCGCCACCAGGATAGTTTTCCGGATCATCCTCAGCCACATTGTTAAAGGACTGGCCACGATCATAAAAGATTTCGGAATCCGGACCAGATGGACCTTCACCGATATCCCAGAAATTATCCTCAGCCTCAACGATATGATCGTCCGCAACCCCAACTTTGCGCCAAAGTTCTTTGGTAACTTTATCTTTAGGATAAACTGTGACATACAAACGCTTAGGATCAAAATCAAACCACTTAGGGCTCGTCAATAACTCCCACGCCCACGGAATGACTTCTTTTTTGAAATAATCGCCAACCGAGAAATTGCCCAGCATTTCAAAAAATGTCAGATGGCGAGCCGTCTTCCCGACATTTTCAATATCATTGGTCCGAATCGACTTTTGAGCATTGGTAATACGCGGGTTGTCTGGAATAACCGACCCGTCAAAATACTTCTTTAAAGTTGCAACGCCTGAGTTAATCCACAACAAAGTGGGATCATCAACCGGAATCAACGAAGCACTAGGTTCAACTGCATGACCTTTACTCTTGAAAAAATCCAAAAACATTTGGCGAATCTCGCCACTTGACATTTTTTTCATGAAATTTCCTCCTAAAAGAAAGTGAGCGCGAGCCGGCGCGGGTAGAAGTCGGAGTGTAAGTGGCCTCAGACGTGATGGCCGGGCTTTGGCCATTGCGGCTGAGGTCCTTACACGCAGACTTCTGCGCCGGGGAGCGCGTTATGGTGAGCGCGAGCCAGCGCGGGTAGGGATCGGAGTATAAGTGGCCTTGGGCGTGATGGCCGGGTTTTGGCCATTGCGACCAAGGTCCTTATACGCAGATCCCTGCGCTGGGGAGCGCGTTATGGAAAGTGAGCGCGAGCCGGCGCGGTTAGAAGTCGGAGTGTAAGCGGCCTCGGGCGGGATGGCCTGGGCTTGGCCATCGCGACTAAGGTCCTTACACGCAGATCCCTGCGCCAACAAACGCGTTAACGTGGGCCGCACACCCTTATCAACATAAAAAGCACCATTGCTGCCAAGGGCGCTTGCACGCGGTACCACCTTGGTTGCAATGATGCGAGTCATTACCACTTCATTAATATTCGTTCACCTGATATTAGGGAGCATATCTTAGCCCGGTGCAGCCGCTCTCAACGTATGCGGCTGTTTCTGTCTCACTCAGGGGTCGACACATATCCTAACGAGTCCCAATTATAGCTTTTCTAAAAAACCGGGTCAACTCGTTATTGAAAAACAACCGACTATTCGTCATGGTTCAAGACACCCGACGTCTGGCTTCTCAATTAACCGTAACTGTTGCAACCCGCCGATAACTGGCAACGGTCAGGTCATCGGCACCTTCTGCCTGATAAAAAGGCGACAATGCTAACGCTGCTTTAGCTGATGGCTGTGCGGGCAACGCTGTACTTTTTTGAATATCTTCCGCAATCAGTTCACTACCCGCACGTTCAACCGGAATCGTCAAACCGAATGGATTCGGCAAATAACGCGGTAACTGCGGCGGCAAGGTATTGCCAAACGCAAACAGACTTTGCCGGCCGCCGCTTTGCAGATATTCATACTGATCCTGAGTCGGCAATCGAAAGCCAAAAAAACTCAGCGACTTGATCAAATCCGCTTTTTGCCAGGACTTGACGATGCTCACTTGATAATGATGAGCGCTGGCAAGTCGTAATTTAATGTTGCCACTGGTCAAGCTCGCCGCCCAACCGCTTTGGGCAAAAGGATCAAGGCTGCCTTGCCGATCCAACAGGTGCAACACTTGCGCGCGAATCGCAGCATAGCGCATGTGATTACCCTTGAAAATGCGAGTTGTCAAACTAATGCGCCCTAAGATCTCCTCGTTTGCTGGCGTGGCTTTAGTCGCAACCAGCATAGGCGGCATAGCGACTTCCCGTTGCGGCGACAAGGCCTGCGTTAAGTCCGTTACGGTCAAACCGCTTTGTTGCAAGTAGGAAGCCAGTTGTTCTTGCTGCTGCGCATGAAACCCCAAGCTCACTTGGGCCATCCCCGGAATCAACCGCACCCATTCGCCGCCGATCATGGCTTCAAAAGTATGCAACGTCTGCCCATAAAAAGTAGCAGTCACCGGTCGAATCTCATCAACTGTCAGTAACGGACTCAAAAAGTAGCGGGTCAACTGTTGGAAAATAAATCGTTGTCTTTTTTCATCCAAGCTATTCCATGTCGGTAACGTCAACTCGTTTACGGCCATGTTCTCACCCTCGTTTACGGTGCTTGCGTTTCTCGGCTAGCAAGGCTTGACGCCGTGCAACTTTGGCATTGCGCTTGCGTTCCAATAACACTGCTGTCCGGATCTTCTTACGATAGTTCGGCATGTGCTTTTGTTTCGCTTTTTTCACCAAGCCGCGAATGGCAAGGCTCGTGTCCTCTTGCTTAGGCTTGCGCTGAACCCGGCGATTACGATCGTACGTGTCAACCAGCTCACCTTTTTGAATGGTCTTAGGCTTAAATTTGATGCCCATATGTTCCAATTCAGCAATCTGATCTTCCTGGCCGGGCTCATATAACGTAATCGCTGTCCCTGGCAAACCATTGCGGCCAGTACGTCCGACCCGGTGAATGAAGAACTCCTGATCGCGCGGAATCTCGGCATTAATCACCATCGATACCCCTTTGATATCAATCCCCCGCGCCGCCAAATCAGTGGCAACCACATACTGATACTTAAGGTCAGCGACTTCCTTCATAATTCGCCGCCGTTCTCGAGGCTGGATCCCGCCATGAATCTTGGCAACCTTGAGTCCCTGATGTTTCAAATAATCATGAATGGCATCCACACTGGTTTTCGTATTAGCAAAAATCAACACCAAAAACGGATGGCCCATCGTCACTAACTGATAAATCAGCTCGTTTTTGTCGCGCCCCTTAACTGCGATTAAAATATTCTCAACGGTATCGGCAATTACCGATTGCGGCTTGAGTTCAATCACGGTCGGATGATCCATATATTTGCGCAAAAACGGTTCGAGCTTTTGCGGAATCGTCGCGGAAAAAACGGCCATCTGCAAATGTTCGGGAAAACTTGAAGCAATGGCATCGACGGTTTCCAAAAAGCCCATGTCTAAAGTCATATCGGCTTCATCCACGACAAAATGACGAACCGATGCCGGAACAAGATCATAGCGCTTGATCATATCCAGAATTCGGCCAGGCGTGCCAATCGCAACGTGCGGTTGATGGGCCTGCAATTTGTCAATCTGCTTTTGCTTGTCCATCCCGCCCACTAAACGACTAATTCGAATGGCCGGTTCGGTTTGCGTCAACTGTTGGGCAACTGCGTAAATCTGATTGGCAAGTTCCCGCGATGGCGCCGTAATCACAACTTGGGTCGCGTCTTCATTTGGATCTACCAGGCTAAGCAATGGAACCAAAAAGGCATGGGTTTTACCACTACCAGTCTGGCTTTGACCTACCAGGTTCTCGCCACGCAGCAACGCCGGGATCACCTTTTTTTGAATCGGCGTCGGCTGGGTAATCCCCATGGCGTCAAGGCCGGCAATCACAAAAGGCTTGAGTTGGTATTGTTTGAATTGATTGTCCATAATGCCTACTTTCTTGTTGTTGAAAAGTCTTTAACTAATTGATCAAGTTGCGTTTCGATTTGAATGATTTCGTCAAAATTGGCCGCTTTGGCTCCGCTTGCCAGTGGATGGCCGCCACCATTATGTTCCTTGGCTAGGCCGTTAATAATCGGACCCTTAGACCGTAAGTGAACCCGATAACCGCCTTCTGCCTGTTCAATGAACTCAGCCCACGCAACCACCGTATCTAACCGACCGGGAGTTCCGACAACCGCGCTTACCTGATCATCGGCTAAATGCAGGTCATTAATTGCCGTGCGCGGTACCGTCACACTAGCCGCACCAGCCGGACTGATTTTCAAATGATCAATGACATAGCCCTGTAAACGCGCCTGCCCCAGCGTCACGGTATTCATCCGATTGTTAATGGCAGTCGGATCGAAGTCTTTTTTAATTAATTCAGCAGCAACCTGCAGTGTATGCGGGGTAGTATTGTTGAATAAAAATCTGCCGGTATCGCCAACAATTCCGGCATAAAGCAACCGCGCTGCTTTGTCGGACAACGTTAAAGCTCCGTCACTGGCAGCAATGAGATCATAAATCAATTCAGAAGCTGAACTCGCCTGATTGTCGACCCAGACGAGATCGCCGTAAGCATCATCGTTGGGGTGATGGTCGATTTTAATGAGCATTTTACCTTGATTAAACCGACTATCCGAAATGCGCGGCGTATCAGCAGTATCGGTGACAATCACCAACGCATTTTGATAAACATCATCCTTAATTGTTTGCTCTTCAGCCAACCAACTTAAATTGCCAGTATCGCTGCCGACTTGATAAACCTGTTTATCCGGAAAACTGGCACGAATGGTTTCTGCCAGCCCCACCTGTGACCCTAGCGCATCAGGATCAGGATTGATGTGGCGATGAATAATAATTGGATTATTGGCTTTAATAGCGTTAATAATATCGGTCTGGATCATTTTTGATCAATTCCTTTCTAATAGCTGACAAGTCACAACTGCCTTAGCAACCTGAACGCCATCACTGAGAACGTCCACATCCAAAGTTGCATCGTGTCTCGTTAGCTCAAGCACCCGCAATAAAACAGTCACAATACTCTCCAACTGAACCGGTCGAAAAGTGGTCAGGTTAACGCCCTCAACCAAAACATTCCGGCGCCCGGTATCATGCAAGTAGCGAGTCGTGCAACTATTAATGGCTTCAGCAAGGACGCCAAAACTCATCGTCCCCAGCGTATTGGTCATCGCCGGCACTGTTTTGAGCTCAAACCCACCACCATATGGCTTTTGCGGGGTAATAGCCGTTAACTGTGCACTCACCTGGTCAGCAATCGTATTGGTCAGTTCACGACTATGGGCAATCCCGGTTAAGCTGGAAAAGACAGCATTGCGCGTGACGATGCCTAAAAGATTCCAACTGTCATCAACAACCGGCATTGCGTTCATGCCATTATCCTGCATTGTGTGGCCCACAGTCGTCACGCTTAAATATGGTTTGACAGTTTGCGGATCTTTTTGCATTAGCCGTTCGATTGGCACAGTCGGTTTCTTGCCAGCTGCCAGTGCCGGACGCATTAAGCCGACCAAGCGTCCGTTTCGCGTTACAACCGGAAGCGGATAATGGGGATCTGTCATTGCCAGATAATCGCCAACGGTTGCCTCCACGCCAATCGTTTCGATTTGTGAAAGGGGCGTATAAATAGCGGCAACGGTTAAGATGTCTTGCTTAATCGCCTGATCAGACAACGCACGGTTAATCATGGTTGCAACTGTAAATGTATCATAAGCCGTCTGTAAAACCGGCAATTGCTGATCATCAGCAAGCGCAATAATCGCGGAACTTGTTTCAAAGCCCCCGGTAATCAGAACCGCTGCTCCGTCTTCAAGTGCTAATCGCTGAGCGTCTTCACGGTTACCAACGATTAATAACGAATTACGCGTGATGTATGGACGCATAGCAGCCGGTGTCATGGCCCCGATCACAAACTTGTCGAGTTTTTTGTCCATACCAGCCTGCCCGCCTAAAACTTTAGCGTCAATCAAATCAACCAAGGTTTTAAACGTCACGGATTCAATTGGATTTAATGGTTTTTGCTCAATTCGAATGGTACCAACCCGTGCAATCGTCGAAACAAAACCAGTATTTTCCGCTTCCTTAATCGCACGATAAGCAGTACCTTCACTCACCTTCAAATGCTTGGCAATTGAACGCACCGATATTTTCTTACCAACCGCCAAATTTGCAATATAATCCAAAATCTGCTCATGCTTTGTCGCCATACCATCACCTCATTGCAATCTATCGTTAGTATACCATAGGGTGAGAGTGTACTAATACAGAGCGTGAACCGGCGTGCTTAGGAGTCGGAGTGTAAGTGGCCTCGGGCGTGATGGCCGGGCTTTGGCCATTGCGTTCGAGGTCCTTACACGCAGACTCCTGCGCCGGCGAACGCGTTTCAGCAGAGCGTGAGCCAGCCCGGTTAGAAACCACTTTTAGATATCACATGCTTTACTACAACGGCAAATCAATATTTTCATACTGCTTAGGGTCAAGTCCGGTGACCGTAATCCCTAAAAGTCGAATGGCTAGCTTGGTCAGTTTAACTTCCTGCCAAAGTTGCCACGCTGCCGTATAAATGGCTTGTTCACCCTCAAAATAATGGTCCTGAGTCAATCGTTTCGTCTGGGTCACAAAGTCAACGTCTCTGACTTTCAATACCAACGTTTTGCCATGCATTCCCTTCTGATTCAAAGCAGTTACCACCATCGCCGCCAGCTTCCGCAATTGGGTCTCAACTGCCGTGGCATCCGTTAATGGCGTGCCATATGTTCGTTCCTTACCAATCGATTTAGCGGTGTGTACGGCAACTGGTCGATTATCAACACCACGCGCATGTTGATATAAAATAAACCCCATTTTTCCAAACATGGTTAATAACTGATCCTGCGACAATGCTCGTAACGTTTTGCCGTTTGTGACGCCAAGATCAGTCAGTTTTGGTAGTGTCTTCTTGCCGACGCCCCGAAACTGCTTGATAGGCAAACGATCCAAAAACAGCAATGCCTGTTCGGGTAACACTAGGGTCCGCCCCACCGGCTTATTATAATCAGACGCCTGTTTAGCAATAAATTTATTATATGAAATGCCAATTGAACTCGTTAGCTGGGTGGCTTGTTTAATCTGATCCTGTAGCCACAATGCGAGCGCAATCGTACTGGGAAAAGCATGGTTAGCCGAAACATCAAGATAAGCTTCATCAAACGCAACCGGCTCGATTAAATCGGTCACCTGATGAAATAAAGTGTGAATCTGTGCCGACACCGCTTTGTACTTGGGAAAGTCCGGAGTTTTAAAAACGAGCTCCTTACGTGGTACTAACTGTAGTGCCTCATTGGCTGGCATTGCGGAGTGGACACCGTAACGTCTGGCAACATAATTTGCGGTGGTGACCACGCCTTTGCCCCCGGTCGTCCGCGGATCCCGAGCAATCACCAATGCTTTATGGCGTAGTCGCGGATTATCCCGCATTTCAATCGAAGCGTAGAACGCATCCATGTCTAGATGAATAATTTTACGTGACGTATCGTTTTGTAAGGGTAATTCGAATAACGCCATGTGTTTGCTCACCTCCCCGGGACCTTGACACGTTTCAACAACTCTTGAAGTCGGACTTGCGCTCCATAACACGCTTTCCTGCGCAGAAGTCGGCTTTTCCGCTCCATAACGCGCTCGCCAGCGCAGGAGCCTGCGTGTAAGGACCTTGGTCGCAATGGCCAAAGCCCGGCCATCACGCCCAAGGTCCTTACACTCCGGCTCCTAACCGCGCTGGCTCGCGCTCACTTAAAAAAGAGGCTTTGACCTTTTATTGGTCTCCGTCCCTTTGTTCAGTATCATCATCAATCGGCTAGCTGAACGCGCCGTGGTTGCCAGAACCATTCGCGGCCATCGCGTTCAAGTAAATCAAATGCCGCCTTTGGTCCCATTGTTGCCGCCGGATAAGTTGGCATTGTTGTTTCCTGGGACCATGCCGCTTGAATGGCATCAATAAATCGCCATGAAGCGGATAATTCAGACCAATGCGTGAAGTTTGTCTGATCGCCTTCCAGCACATTGCTGATTAAACGTTCATAGGCCTCCGGAGCTGCTGCAGCCGCTGTCGGGTCGTGGCGATAGCGCAACTCATCCGGTTCAACGTCAAAACCCGTTCCCAATGCTTTACCGTTAAGCTGCAGGGAATAGCCTTCGCTCGGTTCAATGTAAATCGTCAGGCTATCCGGGCGGCTTGCTTCTGCTTGACTAAATAACGGCGCGGTCACCGGTTTGAACGTTAATGTGATTTGGGTCGATTTACGCGTCAGCCGCTTGCCTGTTCGAATATAAATCGGTACGCCTTGCCATTGTGGCATATCCAACAAAATCTTGCCTGCGACAAAAGTTGGCGTTTGCGAATCCGGTGCGACCCCTTCCTCTTGGCGATAACCCGGAACCGTTTTGCCATCTATTTGCGCCGCCACATATTGTGCCTGCACAAAGTTAGCCTTTGCTGCTGCCAGATCATAAGGCCTTAACGCAGCAAACACCTTATCTTTTTCCGTTAAAATATCGGTTGCCGTAAACGACTTAGGCTTGGGCATAGTCAGGTAAGACAATACTTGCATCACGTGATTTTGAACCATGTCGCGCAACGCACCCGCCTTTTCATAATAGCCGGCACGTTCCTCTACTCCGACAGCTTCAGATAACGTGATCTGAATGTTGTCGATAAAGTCTTTGTTCCAGACGCCCTCAAAAATGGCATTATCAAACCGAAACGCCAGTAGGTTCTGGATCATTTCCTTGCCAAGATAATGGTCAATTCGAAAAATCTGATCATCGTCAAACGTTGCGGTCAATGAATCGTTCAATGCTTTGGCGCTAGCATAATCATGTCCAAACGGTTTTTCAATAATCAAACGATTGAATCCAGCATCCGTCAACAGATGTTCTGACTTAAGATGACTGGCAATGGTTTCGAAAAAGTCCGGTGCCATAGCCATATAAAAGACGCGATTACCGCCGACTGCAAACTGATCATCCAGCTTTGCCGCAAGATTTTTCAAGGTGATGTAATGATCTGCATCGGTTACATCATGACTTTGATAGAAAAAGTGCTGGGCAAAGGCGTGCACCTGTTCAGCATCCGCGTGTGCACCTGCAACAGCATTTGCTACGACTTCGTGATAATGTTCGTCGCTCCATGGTCGGCGGGCAGTTCCGATAACTGCAAAGTGTTCAGCAAGCACTCCGCGGCGATAAAGATTGAACAATGCAGGATAAAGCTTTCGTGAAGCTAAATCTCCTGACCCACCGAAAATAATGATCACAGCGCGCGATTCTTCTGGCATGTATATGACCCTGCTTTCCCAAGTCTTGATTACAATTCAACAAATATGTGAGCAGCGCGATCAGCATCGACTGCCAATTCTTTTCCAGTTCGATCTAGTTTGATGACGACTGCATCCAACGTTTTGGCGGTTACCGTAAAGACGTCATCAAGGCGTAAATCAAGTTTGACAGTGTAATCAATCAATGAAACCTCATCGATCAACCGTTCAATATGACCCTTTTGGCCGACTTCCATCGCTCCCAAAGTGACGCGACTCTGCTGAATATAGTGGCCGTCAGCATCAGGGATCACACCGCCATGAGGGCAATATTGAGGATTGCCTAACATGGCCGCCAAACGTTTTGCCATTTCTGGCGTCAAGGCGTGTTCCAATTTCTCAGCTTCCTGATGAACTGCATCGGCAGGATACTTCAAGCACTTAACTAAAAAGACTTCCCAGAGACGATGATTGCGCACTAAGATAGCCGCCTTTTTTCGCCCAGCCGATGTCAACTGGATGCCTTGATAAGGCGTGTGTGCTACTAGCTTCTCTTCGCCCAGTTTATTGATCATCTCACTGACCGAGGCAGCAGAGACATGCATCCCCGCAACAATTTGCTTATTAGAGACCAGTTCGGTATCGCCGCCGATCTCAAAAATCAACTTAAGATAATCCTCTTTATTCGGTGTCATTTTACATCCTTACTTTTAATTTGCAGTCACTGTACTACATTATGCCATGACTTGCACAAAAAAACACGTCAATTTCTTGACGTGTTTAATGACGACCGACGCAAACGGTTTATCTGATGAACAATTGCCGATCATCGTGAAATGATTAGCATGTGCGTACTTAGAATGTTGAATCCGTTCCTTCATATTCATCGAGAATAATGTGCTTCAAATCGCTGATCAATGGTTCCTGCGGGTTGGTAACCGTGCAGTTATCTTCATAAGCAAGTTCAGCAAGGCGATCAACTTGCTTGTCCAGATCTGCTTTCTGAACTCCCTGATCCTTCAGACTTAACTTGATCCCGACGCTATGTGCCAATTTAATGAAGGCTTGAACATAGCTTTCCACTAATTCATCGGTGGTCTTTCCTGGCAGCCCAAGATAGCGGGCAATTTCTGCATAGTCTTCGTTAGCACGGAAGTAACTGTACTTGGCCCAGATTGCACGTTTCTTTGGTTGACTAGCATTGAACCGGATAACATGTGGCATGGTGATGGCGATGCAGCGACCATGAGGCAAGTGGAACGCCTGACCTAATTTATGGGCAATACTGTGGTTAATTCCCAGCAAGGCATTGGCAAACGCCATCCCTGCAATGGTAGAAGCATCATGCATCTTTGACTTAGCCGCAATGTCGCCATGATAACTCTTTTCGAGGTTTTCAAACACTAGCTTGATTGCCTCAAGGCTCAGGCCCTTCGTATAGTGGGTTGCCATGGTTGATACATAACTTTCGGTTGCATGGCACAAAACATCGATCCCGGAATCAGCCACAACTACTGGCGGTACTGATTCAATAAACTGACTATCCACAATCGCAATATCTGGCGTCAAAGCATAATCAGCTAACGGATATTTGATCCCTGCTTTGGAATCGGTGATAACCGCAAATGGTGTCACTTCAGAACCGGTCCCGGAAGTCGTCGGAATGCAAACCAGTTTGGTCTTATTCAGCTTCGGGAAAGTGTAGGTCCGTTTCCGAATATCCAGGAATTTCTGTTTGGCACCGAAGAAGTCCGCATCGCCAGCATCGTTGAACAAGCACATACCCTTGGCTGCATCCATTACAGAACCACCGCCAATCGCGATCACGGTATCCGGACCAAACGACCGCATGATATCGGTTCCCTTGAAGACCGTATCAGTTGATGGATCAGGTTCAACATCCACGAACGTCTGAACCTGTACCGGATTCTCGCGCCGAGCCAAAACGTCTTCAATGATCTTGACGAAACCCAGCTTTTCCATTGAACGATCAGCAACGATGAAGGCGCGCTTGATGCCTTCCATGTGTTCCAGATAGCGAACCGAGTTTTTTTCGAAATAAATCTTTGGCGGCAATTTCATCCATTGCATGTTGTTGCGCCGTTTTGCCATGGTCTTGATATTCAACAAGTCAACCGTCCCCACATTGTGCGAAATCGAGTTGCCGCCATAGGAGCCGCAGCCCAGCGTCAAACTAGGAATCATTTCGTTGTAGAGATCCCCGATACCGCCAACAGAAGAAGGTGTATTGATCAGGATTCGGCAAGCCTGCATGGTATCAGCAAATTTCAATGCCAATTCGTCGTCAGCTGTGTGAATCACCGCGGTGTGTCCCAAGCCGCCGATATCCAACATGGTTTCACATTTCTTGAAGGCATCTTCATGACCATCGGCTTTAACCATCGCCAAAACCGGGCTCAGTTTTTCCCGAGAAAGCGGATATTTCTTGCCAACGTCTTTTAGTTCGGCAATCAGGATGGTCGTGTCATCAGGAATTCGAATCCCTGCCCATTCAGCAATTTGCTTAGGACTTTGGCCAACAATTCGAGGATTAACACTTTGCTTCTCAAGGTTAATAACCGTGCTCTCGAACTTCTTCATGTCCTTAGGTTTGACAAAATAGGCACCTTGGGCTTCAAATTCTTTCTTCACGGCATCGTAAATGCTGGAATCAACGATGGCCCCTTGTTCGGAAGCACAGATCATACCGTTATCAAAACTCTTGGACAAGACCAAATCATTAACGGCTTGCTTAATATTGGCACTTGCTTCGATGTATGCCGGTGCATTCCCTGCGCCAACACCCAAGGCCGGTTTGCCGGATGAATAAGCTGACTTAACCATGCCAGGGCCACCGGTTGCCAAGATCGTGGCAATGCCGGGATGATCCATCAGTGTCTTAGTTGCTTCCATGCTTGGAACCGGAATATACTGCAAGGCCCCTTTTGGCAATCCGGCCTTTTCAGCTTCCTCCCGAATGACCTCCAACGCACGCGCTGAAGACTTTTGTGCACCCGGGTGGAAAGCAAAGATAATCGGATTACGGGTCTTGATGGAAATTTCGGATTTAAAGATCGTGGTTGATGTCGGGTTGGTCACCGGCGTTACCCCGGCAATAACCCCGATTGGTTCGGCGATGGATACCAAGCCGCGTTGTTTATCTTCATTGATAACGCCAACGGTCTTGTTGTTCTTAATCGAATGCCAGATTTCTTCAGTGGCAAACATATTTTTAATGGCTTTATCTTCCCAAACACCACGGCCGGTTTCGTCAACAGCGAGTTTCGCTAATTCCATATGATGATCTAACCCGGCAATTGCCATCCGATGAACAATATGATCAATTTTTTCTTGATCAAAAGTCTTCATGATCTTCAAAGCCGAGTGCGCATTGGCAACCAGTTCATCAATCATGCCTTTCACATCAACTTCAGTAGCAGCCTTCGCAGTATTCTTAAGCATGAGCTTACCTCCAAGCAATTCGCAGAATTTTTGTTAACCATTTCACAAGAACATCATACCTTGCTATTGTGATTTTGTAAACAATTTTAGTGAACTTTTTCACGAAAATTTTGCTTGTTCACTGTCAATGCTGATTTGTCAGGGGAATTCAACGTTTTTCACTTTGTATTTTTTTGAACTTATGGCCGTAAAAAAAAGACCAGTCAAGAACCGGTCTCTCTGTTAACATCATTAACCTTTAACCTTAAGCCTGCTTGTCATCGTCTGCTTTGGCATCGCTGTCAGCAGCAGCCGGTTGATCATCGGACTTGGCCGCAGTATCAGATGCTTCCTTAGCCACACGCTGTTCATCTGTGTTGGAGGCTTCGGCTTTTGCTGCTGGAGCCGGGGTTGGGGTTGCCGGACGTGAAGCAACGCCGCGAACCGCATTTAGATTGAATGTCAGATAAATACCGTCTGAGTCAATCACAACGGTCCCTGCTTGCTGATCAATTGAATCAATCACACCATGCAGGCCGCCAATTGTAACGATCGGATCACCTTTTTTTAACTGACTTAGCATTTCCTGACGCTTTTGTTGCTGCTTTTTTTGTGGGCGAATCATGCCAAAGTACATGAACGCTACAAAGATCACCAGCAGAACGATCATTGAAACATTACCATTTCCCAATTTAGGCACCTCTTGTTTTTTTAGTTTGTCATTCAACAGTGTAACAGAATTTCGGACCATGCTCCAAACAATCTAGAAATTCTTCGCCTTTTCCTTGTTATAACCATAAGCTTCGAAAAAATCTTCGCGGAAGGCAAGCAGATCATCGTTGGCAATGGCTTCACGTACTTGCTGCATGAGGTGTAAAAGGAAATAAAGATTGTGGTAGGTTGTTAGCCGAATACCGAATGCCTCGCCAACATGGATCAAGTGACGAATGTAGGCGCGACTGTAATTGCGGCAAGCATAGCAATCGCAATTAGGATCAAGCGGGCCAAAGTCGTGGGCATACTTGGCATTCTTGATGACAAGACGCCCGCGACTGGTCATACACGTCCCATTTCGTGCGATTCGGGTTGGCAAGACGCAATCAAACATATCAATCCCGCGCAATGCCCCGTCAATCAGCGCATCAGCAGAACCAACACCCATTAAATACCGCGGTTTATCCTCTGGCAGCAAAGGTGTGGTGAAGTCCAAAACATGGTTCATTTCATCTTTGGACTCACCAACTGACAGGCCGCCAATTGAATATCCCGGAAAATCCATGCTTACCAAGTCTTTGGCACTTTGTTCACGAAGATCTTTGAAGCCGGCTCCTTGAACAATACCAAACAGCGCTTGCCAATCCGGATTTTTATGCGCTTTTAACCCCCGCTCAGCCCAGCGACTGGTTCGCGCAACACTTTTTTTGACATAATCATAACTCTCAAAAAACGGCGGACACTCATCCAAACTCATCATAATATCCGGCCCTAACGCGTTTTCGATCGCAATCGCCTTTTCTGGTGATAGGAACATTTTCGCGCCATTCAGATGATTCTTGAAGGTGACCCCGTCTTCCGTAATATGCCGGGTATCTGCTAGCGAAAAGACCTGAAACCCGCCTGAGTCCGTCAAAATTCCCTTGTGCCAATTCATGAAACGGTGCAATCCACCGGCTTCTTCAATTAAATCCGGACCGGGACGCAACCACAAATGATAGGTGTTGGCTAAAATAACCGTTGCTCCCATTGTGTCCAATTCCTCTGGCGCCATTGTTTTGACACTGGCTTGGGTTCCCACCGGCATAAACATCGGCGTTGGAAAAGTTCCATGCGGTGTGATCAATTCACCTAACCGGGCACCACTATGCTTATCTTGATGAATGAGACGATATTTAACTGCTGGTTCCATACAGACTCCTTATTCACAGCAATGCCCTCGCAGCACCGCTTATCCATTTTCTCGTTATGCCAGTTTAACAGAGTTACTTGTGATTTAAAAGTAAGTGACTCGCCCAAACGCTGCAGGACCGTTCACAAATGAAACCTGTCCAGCAGATGATCAACAACTTTCTTATAAAGCGCTGGCCCACGATCACCGAGCTTTATCCTTTTTTCTACTGGTTTTTCCTGTTAAAATAAAGCTAAGGACGGGATCACCGTTACCGTAGTTTTCGCACTTCCCGGGTTTTGACCTGGCCATTGTGATCGTCTATGAATACGTTGTTCCACGCAGCGATGCGTTAAAAGAAAAATCGAGACATGTCTGTTGGTATGTGTTGATGTGATCCCGTCCGTTATAAAAACCGGTTTGCAAACGCGCAAACCGGTTTTTATATACCTTCAGAGACGATCAATGGCGTAAACTACCCGCAGACAGTAGCGGGTCACATGATCGATCATCAATAAATGAACATCGCGTCGCCAAAGCTAAAGAATCGGTACTTTTCTTCAATGGCGTGTTTGTAGGCGTTCAAGATCGTATCCCGGCCTGTGAACGCAGCCACCAACATCACCAAGGTTGACTTTGGCAAATGGAAGTTGGTGATAAAGGCATCCACGACCTTCCACTGATACCCAGGCTTAATGAAAATATCTGTCCAACCAGAATCCGCCTTGATAGCACCATCAAATTTAGTGCCAATCGCCTCAAGCGTTCGAATTGAGGTTGTCCCAGTAGCAATGATGCGCCCACCGTTATCGCGTACCTCATTCAAAGTTGCAGCTGCTTCCGGTGTTAGACGATAAAACTCGCTGTGCATCTTATGCGCTTCAATATTTTCTTCTACCACCGGCCGAAATGTTCCGAGACCGACATGCAGCGTCAGATAAACCAGCTTAACGCCCTTATCCTGCACCTTTTGCAATAACTCTTTCGTCCAATGCAATCCGGCAGTTGGCGCTGCTGCTGATCCTAGCTCTTTGGAATAAACGGTTTGATACATTTCCGGATCTTCAAGTTTTTCTTTGATGTAAGGCGGCAGCGGCGTTTCACCGAGCTTATCCAGAATTTCCATGAAGATGCCATCATAGTCAAAATGGATCATCCGTCCGCCATGTTCCAGCTCTTTGGTGACCGTCGCCTTTAACAACCCGTCACCAAAATCAATCACTGTCCCGACTGGTGCCTTGCGCGCTGGCTTCATCAAAGTTTCCCAGTCGTCGCCGGAAGTGTTATTAAGTAATAGCACTTCCATGTGGGCACCGGTTTCCGGTTTGACACCATAAAGTCGTGCCGGCATAACCCGTGTGTCGTTCATGACCAACGCATCGCCTGGTTTAAAATAATCCAGAATGTCATAAAAATGCTTATCCTGCATCGCGCCAGTATCAGCATTTAAAACCAACAGACGGCTGGCATCGCGTTCTTTCAGCGGTGTTTGGGCGATCAATTCATGCGGTAAGTCATAATCAAAATCCGAAAGTTGATAATCTTTATTTTCTACGCGCCGATAACGTTTTTTGTCTTGCAACTTGTTCGCTTCCATTCATTTCATTTAGTTGTTTTTTGATGGCGACTGCTCGTCTGAGGATTGCGGCATCGTCATTCCCATATGGGCAAAGCCAGCGGGCGTCACCATGCGTCCACGAGGAGTTCGTTTCAAGAACCCGATTTGCAACAGGTAGGGTTCATACATCTCTTCAATCGTAGCCATTTCTTCACCGATATTGGCAGCAATCGTTGATAACCCAACCGGTCCGCCTTGGTAGTCACGAATCATGAAGGTTAATAACTTGCGATCAATCTGATCAAGTCCTTGGGCATCCACCTGCAACTGATCAAGCGCATGATCGACCATTGCCAAGTCAACCGGGCTCTTGCCGGCAACTTCAGCAAAATCCCGAATACGCTTCAACAAGCGATTGGCAACCCGCGGCGTTCCCCGCGACCGCCGCGCAATCTCGTAGGCACCTTCTGCATCAATCGCCATATTGAAGACATTTGCTGAGCGTTTAACAATCTCACTTAAGTCATCAGGCGAATAATACGCCATATGTTCACTAATGCCAAATCGATCGCGCAATGGTGCCGACAACATACCAGCTCGCGTTGTGGCCCCAATCAAGGTAAATGGCGGCAAGGGGAAATGAACCGGATGGGCAGTCGGACCCTGGCCAACGACAATATCAATATAAAAGTCTTCCATGGCCGAGTACAACATTTCTTCAACAATTTTTGGTAATCGGTGAATTTCATCGACAAACAACACATCTCCGGGGCGCAACTCATTCAGCAACGCGACCAAATCACCTGGCTTTTCAATGGCCGGTCCAGAAGTGGTACGGATATTCACGCCCATTTCGTTGGCAATCACCAGTGCCAGCGTGGTTTTGCCTAATCCCGGCGGCCCATATAACAAAACGTGATCCAAGGATTCTTCACGTTGCTTGGCCGCAGTAATATAAACGGTCAGCTGATGTTTAACCCGATCCTGACCAATATATTGAGCAAGCCGCCGTGGACGTAAGCTTTTCTCAATTTGTGCTTCATTCAGATCATCAATGTCGCCTGAAACTAACCGATCCTTGTTTGCGTCTGGCAAAAACTCACGCCCCTTCTATATTGTCTGAAAAAGTCTTACCGTTGTCGATGTCCTGCTGCTCCAGTATAATCAACGTTATGCTCGTCCGCTCAACAAGCGTAAACCTTCACGCAGATAAGCATCGGTCGTCGTGGCGTCAAAGGCTTTCAAAGCATCGGTAATGCCATCAACCGCGCGTTGGGTGTATCCTAAGGCAACCAGTGCAGCCAAGGCATCTGCCAGCTCCGGCGCTACTTGATCGGCGGTCGGCATGATCGTTGCGGCAGCCGGTTGAGCATCGGTCGTAATTTTGCCTTTTAGATCCAGGATAATCTGAGCGGCCGTCTTCTTACCGATGCCCGGAAACTTGGTCAAAAATTTAACATCATCCTGGGCAATGGCAGTTGCTAGGCCACCACTTGAAACATTTGCCAAAATTGCCAACGCTGATTTCGGACCAATGCCGGTGACGGATAACAACTGGTTAAAAGTTCGTTTATCCGCTGCTGTTTCAAATCCGTAAAGTGTTTGATCATTTTCGCGGATGATGAGTTGCACATAAATCCGGGTCTGCTTTCCCGCTTCGAAATCGTATGGATTGGCTACCAGCAGGCGAAATCCGATGCCATTGACATCAATGACAATGTACGCCGGCGTTACGGCCTGAATTGTGCCTTCAAAGTATTCGTACATAAGCTCTCCATTCAGTACATATGTTTGGTACGCTTGACTCATTGTAGCATAGAACTTTTCTTGATGATAAATCGTTCTGAGGCTTAACGTTATGACTCCAAAAAATGTCCGCCATTTGATCAATCTTGCCACCCTGATCGTTGTGATCGCTTTAGTCGTCGTCACTATTTATTGGTACGATCTAGGGATTCTTTCTGATGTCAAGGTTTTACAAAGTTACATTGCCCGACTCGGCTTAACCGGAGCTTTATTTTTCGTTGTCATCCAAGTCATCCAGGTCGTGATTCCCATCATTCCAGGCGGCATCAGTACCGCTGCGGGTGTGATTCTTTTTGGCCCGTGGTTTGGTTTTCTCTACAACTACATCGGCATCGCGATCGGATCTTTTATTAACTTTTTTCTTGCCCGCCGTTTTGGCAAGCCCCTGCTGACGTATTTAATTTCGGAAAAAACTTATGAAAAATACATCGGCTACACTAAGAATCAGACCCGCTTTGATCACCTGTTTACCCTTGCTATTGTGTTGCCGGTTGCCCCAGATGATGTGCTATGTTTGCTCGCCGGTCTCACCAAAATGACCTTTACCAGGTTCTTCTGGATTATTATACTCGGCAAACCCATTACCATCTTCGCCTATAGCATGAGTTTGCTATATGGTGGCCGGTGGTTGATTGATCTATTCAGTTAAACATGGTGACATGAAAATGGCGCTGCCAGGTTCGCTATTCGAACTTGTGCAGTGCCATTTTTGGTTCTAATCAATGCTCGTCAGATTAGACAACCTGCCGGGTAAATGGATCGTTAGAAATGCCGCGACTCAAAATCAACTTTGCCCACTCTTTAGCAGAAAACAGGCTGTGATCTTTGTAGTTGCCACAACTCTTAATGTCAACACCGGGTACATCATCCCAGGTAATATCGTTAGCAATCGCTTCAAGGCTGGACTTCAGCGCTTTGGCGACTTCCGTGGTGCTGTGTGTTCCCCAGGTAATCAAGTGAAAGCCGGTGCGGCAGCCAAACGGTGAACAATCAATCACGCCATCCATGCGATCGCGCAATAATGATGCCAACAAGTGTTCAATTGTATGCAACCCGGCAGTATCAATCGCAGCGGTGTTTGGCTGAACCAAGCGTAAATCATAATTAGAAATTTCATCGCCATTCGGGCCTTTTTCGGTGGTAATTAACCGGACATAAGGCGCCTTAACTGCAGTGTGATCTAACGTAAAGCTTTCAACTTTTGCCATAAATTAAGGATCTCCTTCTCAATAGCTTACCTATTCATCATATAACACAATCCCACCGGTGTGAAAAAAATCTGAGAATGACATGACATCATGCCAAATAGGGTCAAAAAATTTTGAGTCTAGCCGGCTTATCTGTTAAGCATCTTCCCAAACCCGATGCGCAATACGCTGAACCAAGGCCAACTTCGCCCATTGATCATCTTCGGTCAGCTTGTTGCCTTCTTCGGTTGACGCAAAACCACATTGCGTGGACAAAGCCAAGTTGCTCAGTGGCACATAAGCAGTCGCAGCATGGATACGTTCAATCACTTTTTCCTCGTCTTCTAACTCCGGAAACTTCGACGTAATCAACCCTAACACAATCCGCTTATTGGTATCGCCTTGCCACAGCTGCGGTAATGGCTCAAACGAACCGGCACGCTGACTGTCATACTCAAGGAATAATCCGTCATAAGGCAAGTCGCCAATTTCATCAGCAACATACTGATAGCCGCCCGAGAATAAGAAAGTCGACTGGAAATTTCCGCGGCAAATGTGCGAAGTTACGGTCAAATCTTCAGGTAATCGAATTAACACTGCTTTAATGACCTGATGCGCCAGCTTGGCAAAGTCGACAAAATGCTGGTGTCGTTTCGGGTCGTTCTCTGTATCTTTTAGGTTTTGAATCAGATAAGCCCAATTCGTATCATCAATCTGCAAGTAACGGACACCCAAAATATAAAAGTGTTCAATAGTTGCCACGTATGCTTGCACCACATCAGCTAAATAATCATCAAAAGAAGCATAGTACTTCGACCAGTTATCGCTGCGATGATCCCTAAACAACAGCGCTGGACTAGGAATTGTTTGCTTTGGCAAGACCCCGGCTGGCACAATACTCTTGAGATATTTAAAGGCGGCAAAGAAAGGATGATCGGGATTAAAGCTGACCTTACCAGCAAGATGAACATTGGCAGCAGGATTAATCCCGCCTTTAAAGTCCCGTTCATACTTCCATGCATCATCCTTTTCAAAGCCATTCAGCCCCCAGAAAAAGTCTAGGTGCCAGTAACGCCGCGAGAATTCACCATCAGTAACGGCATTAAACCCGAGTTCGACTTGTTTTTTAACAATATGTTTGATGGCTTCATGCTGAATCGCCAGCTCCTGATCCTGCTGAATCTCACCGATCCCAAGCTGCTGATGAGCAACCTTCAACCGCTCCGGACGCAGCAAACTACCAACTAAATCAGCACGAAAAGGGGCTTTGGTTTGAACTTCTTCTGTCATGTGAAACCCTCCTAAAAGAAAGTGAGCGTGAACAGGGCCGCTTAGAAACCGGAGTGTAAGTGGCCTTGGGCGTGATGGCCCGGTTTTGGCCATTGCGACCAAGGTCCTTACACGCAGGTTTCTGGCCCTGTGAGCGCGTTATGGAAAGTGAGCGCGAGCCAGCCCGGTTAGAAACCGGAGTGTAAGTGGCCTTGGGCGTGATGGCCCGGTTTTGGCCATTGCGACCAAGGTCCTTACACGCAGATCCCTGCGCTGGGGAGCGCGTTATAGAAAGTGAGCGTGAACAGGGCCGCCTAGAAACCGGAGTGTAGGTCAGATCTCTATCCCTATAAACGCGTCATGGCAAACGCACTACAGTCTTGAATAACCATCACATTCAAAAATGGATGCCTACGCAAAATCAACTACAAATTAATATTCCACCACTGAAAACACGCAGCAATGGAACAACCAACTAGTCGGTACCTTTATGCAACACACTCGACTGATGCGGTAAGTCATAGCCGTCACGGGACGAAAAAAGCCCCTTGATCGAATCCGATCAAGGGGCGACGGTGCGCGTTACCACCCTTATTCGTGTTAATTTAACATTAACACCTCAACAGTACCAAAACTGATACCTGGCATCATAACGGGTGCACCCGTTTCAATGGCGTGAACCACTGAAAAGCTATTTGGAGCTCATCTTCACCGATTAGCCGATCACCTGCTTACACTGTCCAGGCTCGCTGTCGATCTGCGCTTCGGTTACTCTTCTCCGCAAAGCAATGTGTTTGTCATAAATTGAATTCATCATAACACCGCGATAAGCCATGTCAAGAACAACTTCACCCTCGCTATTATTCTTGTTATGATTTGATCAGACCATGATTTATGGAGGTGCACTATGGGAACTACCTTTTTTGCTTATTCCGTGCTAACCCAGCAGAACAGTTGGCAAAGCACCTTACGATATACCATTATTTTAATCGGTGCCTTGCTTATTATTGCCTATCTTCTGTATTTCTTACGCCACAAACGCAGTAACAAATACCGCGATCTTTTGGTGCTAGTTGCTTTAGTTGAACTCCTGACCATCGGCATCCAAGTTCGCGATCTTCAGGCTAGTCGAACGGCCAACGCTGATTCCCAAGCCGTTGCCACCCTGTTACGCAGCGTGGCAACCCAAAAGCATGTCGCCACCCGTCAGCTTTATGCCAACAGCAATACTGTTCACACCGGCATGCTGATCACCATCGGCCGCTCCACAAAAGAAATGTACACCGTCACAATTAATGCCGATAATAACAGTTACCAGTTATCTAAAACGACCTTGATTGTGCCAAAAGCTCAGTTCATCACTAAATAAGGAGATTCATATGCGACTTTTTCAGGATCCATACTTTGTGACGGCAATGAAGCTGCTTTTGGGCTTCATTGTCTTCATCGCGCAAATCAAGCTCACCGGTAAAGGTAATCTTGCACCGGCAACCATTGTCGATCAAATGCAGAATTACGTTCTTGGCGGCATCATCGGCGGCGTTATTTATAATACCGATATCGGTCTGTTGCAGTTTGTCAACGTGCTGCTGATCTGGACGTTAATCGTTTTCAGCACTAAATACCTGACGAACCACAATCGTTGGCTCAAACGGGTGATTGATGGCGAACCGTTATTAGTCGTTCAACATGGTCAAATCAAAGTGGATACCGCCACACGGGTAGGCTTATCTGCTAACGACCTTGCTTATAAACTACGAGCTGCCGGCGTCAATGATTTACGCGATGTTCGCCAGGCTTATCTTGAACAAAATGGCCAGTTAAATGTCATTTTAAAAGGCGACGAAACCATCAAATATCCACTCATTTTAGATGGGCAAATTGACCCGGCCGCACTTGACGCCATTGACCATGATGAGAAATGGCTTAAGGCTCGCTTGGCAGAGCAAGGATACGAACCCGGTGATGTCTATATGGCCAGTTTTCTCGGTGGACGCGTTGTTGTGTCACCATACGATCGCACCTAACCGTGAGTCTCACCAGAGAAAAGCATCTACCGCTTGGGCGACCTTAGGATTTTCATGTAACGCGCTGTGTTGGGCATCGCGACCGAAGTATTCTCTTTCCCGGTAACCGGCTGCGCGTGGGCTAACCAGATATCGTAACGATCGCGATGAGTTGTTGCTAACCCGCCCATCCGAATCGGAACCATCGCGAAGATCACCGTAGATATTCAGCACCTTAACCCCTTTTGGAAAACGATCGCGCATCCGAGCCAACTCAGCATAATTTTCGTCTAACGGGGATGGATAGCCGTTAGCAGCTAACTTGATTTGATGTGGTTGATCGCCCATACCAATGATACCGTCAAAATGCCCGGCAATGGCAACATAGGCGTTTATTTTAGGTAGTTTTTGCTGGTCTTGATTGCGAATTGCATAAAACATCACCGCCATATTTCCCATTGAGTGGGCGACAAAGTTAACGTTGCGCACACCATAACGTTGGTAAAGCTGACGATTAACCGTCGCTAGCCAATCAGCCCATTTCACGGCATCCGGATTGCGATTGTCTTCAAAGACCACTTGCACAATTGGCTTACGAACATGGTGAGGCGATCCAAGCCAACTGACTTTCCCGTTTTTACTCACCGTTGCAGTAAGGACTTTGGTTGCTCCCGCCTGTTTAGCGTGACGGATTAACGTGTTGGTCGACCCGGCACCACCGGAATAGCCATGCAAATAAAGCGTTGCGGTTTTGCCAATCGACGCCTGCTCCTGATCGGATGTGTTGACGGACTGGTTGTGGAACCAATACCAACCTGCACTGACAACCAGAACTATGCCAAGTAAGCCCAACCAAATCCAGTTGTTTCGTTTCATGGAACCTACCTTTCTGCTGCCGGGTTCGCCGAATCATCTGCAAGCAAGGCAGGACGTGGTAAGAAATGGCTAATTGCCGCAATGATTAAACCAACGACAATGGTCCAACCTGCCACTCGCTGCCATAGCGGTGAGTATGCACGAATTAAATCACTCGCCAATTGCGTATTTAACGGTGCCCGCGTACTAATCATGCCTAACAATGGACTCGCAGTTACAAGAATCGCTATGAAACCACCAAAATACCCCATTGCGTAAGTCGACCGCCCAACAACGGCCATAAACCGCCGCCATGAGTGTGCTGTTTTTAACATAATGAGCAGAACAATCACCAGCAAAATTGCGGCTACAATCACCGCTGTCTGGGTCATAAGGACCAACAACGGATAAATAAGCCCCCAGCCTTGCTCCATGATTGACTCATTGATTTCATATTCAAGTTTGGCATTGAGACTCGCCAACACTTTTTGATCGTCAAAATTTTGACCTTGATTTTTCGCCGCTGTCTGAAGCCGACTCGTCAGACTTTCTTTAATGGTTGCCAGTGAAATATGCGTTTGGTTAGCTGCACTGGCCGTGATCATTTTTACGGCAAGCCGCTGAGTGTCATCAAGTGTGACCAGTTTAGTGTCACTATTCAAAGCAGCGCCATTTTGGTTCGCCGTTGTCACCAGATCATGGTTTAAAGTATCCGTGAGTTGTTGCAGACCTTGGCTTTTAACAACGATTTGCTCTGTTCGTGCGGGTGTCCCAATGGTCAACATCATACCGGTACTAAAGGCTTCAACAAAAAGAAGTACCCAAAAGATCAGCGTAAATAATGCAAACCAACTACGGGAGACGCCTCGCCATTGTTGTGTTCTCGTGTGGATCCCCTCCCTCGCATCTGGCCCTATTATACACGAAGCGTCATCATGACTTGTACGCTTCCTGACATTTGGACTACACTTAATGGTGATGCATGTCGGTCATCATTAAGCCATCATCCTAAATTGCTTTTCGCCGTATGATTGCTGGTGTTGGCGCTGGTTGGCAACCTCACTTTCACATGTACTCATTCGGTGTTGCATCGGGTCACAACTTCACAAGGAGGTTTCTCAAATGCACTATACATTAAACGACGGCAATGTTTTACCAGCCATTGGTTTTGGCACATATAAATTAACCGGGACTAACGGGGTTCGAGCCATGGTTGGGGCCCTTAATCTGGGTTACCGCTTGTTGGATTCAGCCTTTAATTATGAAAATGAAGGTGCTGTGGGCGAAGCAGTGCGTCAAAGTGGGATCCCACGTAGTCAGCTTATTGTTGCGTCTAAACTTCCGGGACGCCACCACCGTTATCAAGAGGCGATTGATACCATCGAAGAAAGCCTATATCGAGCCGGTTTAGATTACTACGACCTTTATTTGATTCACTGGCCGAATCCGAAAGAGGATCTTTATCTAGAAGCATGGCAAGCGCTGATTCAGGCACAACGCTTCGGACTGATCCGGTCTATTGGCGTTTCAAATTTTCTGCCTGAGCATATTGACCGGCTCATCAAGGAAACCGGGGTCACGCCAGCAGTCAACCAGATTGAATTGCATCCCTATTTCAATCAGCAAGAACAACGCGCGTATGATGACGCGCACAATATTCAAACGGTCGCATGGAGTCCTTTAGGGCGGGGAGCGGTTTTGCAAGAACCAGCGATTAAACAGATCGCCGCAACCCATGGCAAGAATGTTGGTCAGGTTATTTTGCGTTGGGATCTTCAACACCACATTCTCCCGATTCCAAAGTCTGCCCACCTTTCCCGCCAGCGCACGAATCTCGATGTTTTTGATTTCAGCCTGACTAAAGAAGAAATGGCTGCGATTGACGCATTAACTAAATCAGATGGACGCTTAAACAATCAGGATCCAGCGGTCTATCAAGAATTCTAATGTTGCAAACCAGCTCATTTTGGCAACAAGTATCGATTGCATCAGATCCATTTCATTAAAAAGAGTCGCGGCGCTATCAGTGACAGCACCGCGACTTCTTTTTCTAACCGGCTCACCTTGACGATCAGCCGCATCATTGTTATTTTCAAAACTCTAATGAAAGAGGCAGGCCACATGACTGAACCTATTCGCATCTTATTTATTTCAATTTCAGGTAACACGCGCGCATTTGCTAAACGTCTAGCCGAATATGCACAAACCCAACATGATCAGAATCCGGAAAATCCAGCGATTGTTCTAAAAGAAATTTCCGAGGCGACGCAAAGTGACGGCGAAACGAAACCGTTCTTTGTGATGGTACCCACCTATCTCGATGGTGGTAACGGCATTGATAACGGCGTCAAGGAACTGATGACCAATGCCATGGGTGACTATCTGGCAGAAGGCGACAATGCCAAGCTTTGTCTAGGCATCATCGGTTCTGGCAACCGCAATTTCAATGAACAATATTGTTTGACCGCCAAACGCTACGCCAAGGAATTCGACGCGCCTTTTTTGGCCGATTACGAGTTGCGCGGAACACCAAGCGATGCCAAAAAAATTTACACCGTCTTAACCCGTGTTGCTCATACTGCCACCCATTAAGCAGACATACAACGGTTACCAATTAGCGTTGAACCAGCCAACCACGCGCTTGGTATAAGCCTTCTGATGGTCCGGAAAACTACGGGCATGTGCCGCGCCTTTGACGACCCACAAAGCCTTTTTCGATTTTGTGGCCGCACGATAGTTTTGATAAACCATCTTGGTCGGGACAAAGGTGTCTTTACTGCCATGAATGAATAAAATCGGTCGGGTGTTTTTGTGCAAAGCGTCAATGGCACTGGCATCAAAAACATTGTAGCCGGCTTTGAGCGTCGCAGTTAGCGCAACTGCCGGTACCAACGGCCACTTCGGGATATTAAACATTGACTTGGCTTGATAAGCAAGCTCGTCAATGATGCTGGTATAGCCACAATCTTCAACGATACTTTTCACTTGCGGCGGCAACTTCTCGCCACTAAGATACATCACGGTTGCCCCGCCCATCGAGACCCCGTACAAGGCAATCTGACTCTGTTTGCCTTGTTTTTTTATAATCTGGTTAATCCATTTGAGATAGTCCAGTCGATCCGGCCACCCGTAACCGATATAGTTTCCTTCCGACTGGCCTTGGCCGCGATCATCAGGAGCCAAGACGTTAAATCCGGCATCGTGAAACATCTTGATTTGCGGGGCCATGTATTCTTTGTTAGTCATATAACCATGCGCGACCACGATCGTTTTATTGGTCGGTTTGGCTGCGGGTACATAATCCGCGACTAATTTGAGCTTGTCGCCGGCTGCCTGTTCAGTCCAGGTTTCCTTATGTACAGATTTAAGCCATACTTTACTATCCGTAATAATACGGCTTTCCTTCCCACTCAAGAAAGATTTCTTGGATGGAACAAAGGCATACTGATAAAAATATAAGCTGGCACCCACCAGCCCGGCCACCATCACCCCAATGACCGACAGAATACCGATCAGCCAAGCTTTTTTATGTTTTCGCACGTTATTAACCTCCATAAGTGGTTCAAGACCTTTACATAACTGAAAAGTGTACCGCAACTTTTCAGAATTTCAAGTTACATGTGACCCGTGATTTGTTAAACTAATATTCGGAGGAAGAAATATGACTGATAAACCCTTACTAGAGGCATATGTGGATGCCTATTTTTCAACGTTCAAGAATATCAATGAACTGATCTCGGAACCAATGGCGGCGTATCATTTAAGTTTTGAGCAATATCGGATTTTATCGGACATTGCCAATGATCCGGAAATCAGTTTAACTGCAATTGTGAATAAGCGTGGCGTAACCAAGCCCGCGGTAGCCCGTCAACTGCGAGTTTTACGCAACTTGAATTACGTCACCCAGTCAAAGTTTGAAGCTGACCGGCGCCGCAATATGCTACAGTTAACGCCGCTTGGCAAACAGGTCGAAGCGGCCATTACGAAAAATGCCAATGAGCAGTTCAACGAATGGGTCGCAGCATTAGGCGAACGCAAAGCAAAACAGTTCGTGAAGTTATTGAATGAAATTGGTTCCAAGGTCATTCGGCCACAGCAAGCCGCTAAAAAGAATCGCTAATGACTGAATAAAGGCGAATGCATTCTCCGCACATATGGAAAATGCATTCGCCTTTTGTCTCCCTATCGTGATGCCATCAGGGATTTAATAGCTTCAAACTTATCTAACGCTTATTATTTAGCCAATTTTGCCAAGCCTGAAGGAATTGCTTCCGGTTTATCGACAAGCACCTTAGCTCCTGCGTCTTCTAGCTCTTTGGCTGATCCAAAGCCATAAGTCACACCGAGTAACTGAACGTGATTGTCCAAGCCGCCAATCATGTCATTCGCGCGATCCCCGACCATGACACTTTTAGCAGGATCTTCATTGGTTTCTTTTAAGGCATAGGCCAAAACATCCGTCTTCGTGACGCGCGTCTGCTCATCGTCACTTGCCCCATAAGCAGCGTTAAAGTAACGATCCAAGGCAAAGTGTTTAACAAGGCGATGCAGCATCATCTCGGGTTTAGCCGAAGCAATATAAAGATGGTGTCCTTGTTCCTTCAATGCCGTCATCGTATCTAGAAAGCCAGGATAAAGTTTAGCTTGATATAAGCCTTCCTCTTGATAATAGTGATGAAAGGCATCAATTGCCCGCTTAACTTCAATATCATCCAATTCCGGCCAGACTTCAGGAAGCTTTTGCACCAACGCCGGGCCAATAAATTGAACATAGGCTGAATTATCCAACGGACGCAATCCGCGATCCTGAACCATGTACTTTAATGCTGCAACGATTCCTGCTTCTGAATCTGCTACCGTGCCATCAAAATCAAAAAATAATGTTGCCATTGAGATCCTCCTTATTTGACATGAATGAAAGGCTGTAAAAAAAAGCCATTAAGTGTCGTCTATTAGTAACGCCGACAACAGGTATGAGCGCTTAGACGCTGATTTCTATGTGTTTCTGTTCACGCTCTCTCCTTAAACGCGCTCACAGTCGCAGAAATCTCCATGTAAGGACCCTGGATCAAAATGGCCAAAAACCGGCCATTTCGGTCCAGGGCCACTTACATTCCGATTTCTATGCGCTCCTGTTCACGCTCTCTCCTTAAACGCGCTCACAGTCGCAGAAATCTCCGTGTAAGGACCCTGGATCAAAATGGCCAAAGCCCGGCCATTTCGGTCCAGGGCCACTTACACTCCGATTTCTATGCGCTCCTGTTCACGCTCTCTATTATACAAGTTCCTGTTCGCGGTGTAGTGCGTCTTTTAAAATAACCGGGGCAATTAACGTTGTGATGACAATAACCACAATGACGGCGGAATAGTATTCTGCGTCCATAAGCTTGGCCTCAAACCCAATTTGAGCCACAATGAGCGCCATCTCACCGCGTGACACCATGCCAGCTCCCACAACATTGCTTTGTAACCAACTAGCGCCTGCTAAACGATCGCCAAGGCCACAGCCTACCCACTTGGTCACCAATGCCAAAACCGTCAAAATGGCAATGAAGCCCAAATCACGGCCAAAGGTATCAAAACGCATATTCAAGCCGACGCTCACGAAAAATACTGGAATAAAAACGGCATATCCGATTGCACTCAAATTGCCATCAACCTCATGCCGATAATGGGTTTGCCCAACCGCAACTCCGGCAAAAAAAGCACCGATGACTGCAGACATGCCCACAAGATCGGCGACATACGCCATTCCAAGGCAAATCAATAACGACATAATGGTAACCGCAGAAGCCGGGAATAATTTTTCAGACAACCGCATTAAATACGGCGCCGCCCATCTGACCACAAAATAAATCCCAACAAAGTACAACAGTTGCTCGATAATTTGCAGCCAAAACGGAATACTGGTTGTTTTTTGTTCCCCTAATACTGCGACCGTAAAACTTAAGATTAAGACCGTCAAGATATCGTCTACGACTGCAGCCCCTAAGATCGTTGCCCCATTGCGACCTTCCAAGGCATGCAATTCTTTTAAAACTTCAACCGAGATAGAAACCGAAGTAGCCGCAAATGTAATGCCAAGAAAGAGACTGCTGGTCAAGTTAAATCCCCAAAGATGGGCAAAGCCAAAGACAACGACAACTGGCACAATAACGCCGATAACCGCGACTAACATACCGGGTTTAAAGTATTTCTTCAATAACTCCAGATCACTTTCCAACCCAGCTAAAAACATCAGAATAATGACACCGATTTCTGCAAATAGTGAAATCGTATGCGTAGACGAAATCCATCCCAGAAGTGCCGGTCCAATTAAAATTCCTGCTAATAATTCGCCAATAACTGCGGGCATTTTCAGCAACCGACTCACGTGTGCCAATACCAATGTTGTTACCAAAATAAGTGCTAAGTTACCAATGTCCTGCATCTTTACCCTCCATGTTTGCGTCCATTAAACCGATGTTAACCGAACTTCATAGGCATTGCGTTCAGGAACCGGTTCGTCCATATAAACGATGCCACGAAAATCAAAGCCCATACCTGTAATCGCATGCTGCATGATCACATTTTTCGCGTGGGTATCCACCCGCAAATCGTCAAAACCGCGCCGATAAGCTTCACTCATAATGTTGCTAAAAAATACCCGACTCAACTGTTTACCGCGAATACTACCGTCAAGCGCAAATCGGTGAACTGCTAGATACGGGACATCTGCCAACCAGCCTGCCCCATCAATTCTGAGATAATGCGGATCCGGACCGACAACTAAAGCAGCCACTCCGGCAACCCGGCCATCCACAATCAAAACCCGACCGATACCGGTAGCAATGTCCTGCTCAATCGCGGCCTGATCCGGATAAGTCCCCTGCCACTGGTCAATTCCCTGCGCGCCCAAAAACTGACGCGCAGACGCGATAACTTTCATCATTGCAGGAATATCAGCAGGCATCGCAACCCGCATAAATATGGTTGACACAAACATCATCTCCAAAACATAATTGTGTCCTTCATTTTCCCCCAACTTTACGCGAGATTCAATCTGAAAGTAAAAAGAGCGTTGAGCCAGCCCGCTTAGAAACCGGAGTGTAAGTGGCCTTGAGCGTAATGGCCGGGCTTTGGCCATTACGCTCAAGGTCCTTACACGCAGGTTTCTGGGCTGGCGAACGCGTTTCGAGAGTATGCAAGAACCCCCCAACCGAAAAACGACTCCGCGGGTTTATTGGCGGGAGTCGTTTCAAAGCAAATCACCTAATACAAATTAATGCTTGTGATGCAAATGATGTTTTTTATTAACCGGTACTTCTGCATATTCCGGTGCAAACACTTCATGTGCGCCACGATGTTCTGGTGCCAGTCGCCATGGATGCCGGCCATGATGACGTTTGTGCATTTCCAGCTTCAGGCTCAATTGCTTGGTTCGTTCTTTTTCCGCGCGTAATTTCTGGTGACCGCGAATGATCGCAATGCCGCCGCCTAAAGTCAGTGCAATGGGAATCAAATGAATCACTGCTAACGGAATAATCAAATCGGGTTGTTGCTCCAGTGCGTGATCAAAGGCATGAACCGGTTCAAGCAGCCCTTCTTTTAATTCATCAAAATCAGACATGAAAGCACCTCCATGACATGAGAGACATATACTTACCATTTATATTATAACGTTAATTATCTAATAAAGGTGATCCAGCATCCGTTTTCACAAGCCACTGACCCAAATGACTGAAATAATCTGTCGGGTTGTCCAACATCTGACCATGACCGGCATTAGGTGTGACATGCAAAGTGGCATTTGGTATTGTCTGAGCCATTCGCTTGGCAGCTGATAACGGCATGGTTTCATGTCCACCGAACGTCAGATAAGTCGGCATTGTCAGACGGTGTATATCAGCCCGTCGATCCCAGTCCTTAAGTGCGCCTACCATCACAAATTCATTATCACCTTGAAAATAATGATACACGGGGGTCGCCAACGTGCTAATTAAATGGCGCGGCTGGGGATCTTTGGCATGATGAAGATATTGCTCCCCTAACTCACGCACCAACTGCTGGTATTTAGCATCCGCAAACGCGTGCTGGGCTTCAATCCGTTGCATGTATGCCACGTCATCACTAGAAAACATGGTCTCCCGAATCTTGTTAATGTTAACCAAATACTCATCCAAATTATCAATCATCGAGCTCAAAATAAGTCCCTTAAGATGCTGCGGATATTTCAAGCCATATTCAATCGCCAACACACCGCCCCAGGACTGACCTAATAGGTAAAAATGATCAAGGCCCAGCTGTTGTCGAACATTTTCCACTTCGTCAACATAATACGCGATATTGAGAAAACGCTTTTGATTAGCCAGATCGGAAAAGTCCGGTTGATCAGAGAAAAATGAACCCAGTTGGTCGTACCGCGAGACACGGACACCAAAAGATGCCAGTTCAGTAGCAAAATTTTCAAACACTTCATTCGTGCAGCCTGGTCCGCCGTGCAACGTCAGTAATTGAATCGGGCCACTGCCTAATGTCTGGGTCCACAAGTGGTAGCCATTAGGTAATGTGATAAATCGGGTTCCATTTGGGTTTCGTTTTACCATGAGAGCACTTCTTTCTATAACTTTGATCTCATTATGACGGTTTCATGACTCCCTAACCATAACCCAACCACGCCAACAACTTCAAAGTTTTGTAAAAACAAGTGTGATATTCGGCATCTTGTTGTCTGGATTGGTAAAATGGATGAAAAGTACTGGAGGGCATGCGATGGCAGAGCAAAAGATTTCACCTGATCAAGGGTTATCGGAAGAACAAGTTCAGCAACGAATCGGTGCAGGCCAACACAACCTGCCACTAAAGCCACTGACACGATCAATTAGCCAGATCATCAAAGTCAATACCTTCACTTTATTCAATTTGGTCAATGTCGTGTTGGGTGCGCTCATTATCACGACTGGCAGCTATAAGAATTTACTGTTTCTCGGTGTTGCCATCATCAATACTGCCATTGGTACGATTCAGGAGATTCAAGCCAAGCACCAAATTGACAAAATGTCGATTCTTGCTGCCACCCGTGCGACAGTCATCCGTAACGGTCAGGTGGAAAAAGTCGAGCTTGAGCAACTGGTTATGGACGATATGGTCATCCTCAAACGCGGGGACCAAATTCCGGTGGACGGCACCGTGGTAGCTACCAACGGCCTTGAAAGCGATGAAAGTCCACTGACCGGTGAATCCCGCCCCATTGCCAAAAAAGGGGGTGACACTTTGCTCTCCGGGGCATTTGTTGTATCGGGACAGGCTACCATGCAAGTAACCGCTGTCGGTGACGCTACCTTTGCCGCTAAACTAGCGCTAGAAGCTAAGGCGGAAAAGGTCAGCCAAAGCCAGCTATTAGCCACCATCAATCGCATCATTCGAGTTTTAACCTATGTTTTGATTCCTATCGGCGTCATTCTTTTCACGGTTTCCATGATTCGGCGTGGTCATTATAATCGCGCGATTTTGACCACCAGTGCAGCCATGATCGGGATGATCCCTGAAGGACTGGTTTTGTTAACAAACGTTGCACTCGCTGTTTCTGCACGCAACCTTGCTGTCAAGCGCGTCTTGGTGCGGGCATTACCGGCCATTGAAGCTTTAGCAAGAGTCGACACGATATGTTTGGATAAAACCGGGACGATTACCAGCGGCAAGCTTAAAGTCACCGACACATTGCCTGCAGACGGGCGGACCGCTAAAGATGTCACCCGCGCCGCCGCTGCGATCGTCTACGCACTCAACGATGACAATGAAACGGCTTTGGCAATCAAAGCTGCAGCCGATGCCGATACCAATCAACAAGTCACCCAGACCGTTCCATTTTCTTCAGCTCGCAAATGGTCCGGGGCCGTCGTGGATGGACAGGCCTTGTTTATGGGTGCGCCCCAATTTACATTTGGTGATCAACTGCCAGCTGCCATAACGGCTAAGATTCAAAAAGCTGCGGCAAATGGCTACCGGGTGCTTGCGGTGGGAACGGCCACCCAACTTACCCAGCCTTTGGTTAATCCGCAGTTAATCGGCTTGATTCTCATCACGGATGAATTACGCCCGACTGCCATCACCACGTTTGATTTCTTCAAGACCCAAGGCGTGGCTTTAAAAGTCATTTCGGGCGATGATCCGACCACAGTCGCTAACATCGCCAAGCAAGCCCATCTTGAAGGTGCTGATCGCAGTGTGGACATGAGCACCATTCCTGCTGATGCCACCGCCGCTGATTTTCAAACGCTGGTTAAACAATACAATGTCTTCGGCCGGGTGACCCCGGATCAAAAAAAGCAGCTCATCATGGCATATCAGGCTTTGGGGCATACGGTTGCAATGACCGGCGATGGTGTTAACGATGTTTTGGCGTTGCGTCAAAGTGACTGCAGCATTGCAATGGCTTCCGGTGCCGATGCCGCCAGTTCGATTGCTGATTTCGTTTTGTTGGATTCTAATTTTGATGCCATGACCGGGGTACTAAACGAAGGGCGGCGGGTCATTAACAACATCGAACGCGTGGCCTCGATGTATCTGGTCAAGACCATGTATTCCGTCATTTTAGCGACAATCTTCGTCTTTTTGCCGCTCGATTATCCGATTGTCCCCATCAATCTCACCCCGGTTTCAGCTATCGGGGTGGCCATTCCCTCTTTCTTCTTGACCCTAGAGCCTAACTTCGAACGCGTCACCGGCCAGTTCATGCAAAAGGTCATGACAGTCGCGGCACCAGCAGCTATTAGCATCGTTGTTTATACGCTTCTGTTAACCTGGATGGAATCGTTCTTCCATCTCAGTTTCGATACCACTTCGACCATGGTAGCCATGTTGATCGGGACCATTTCCTTGAATGTCCTGCTAGTCGTTGCGCGCCCGTTTAACCGGCTTAAAACCGGCTTGCTTGCGAGTCTCAGTGTCGCGCTGTTTCTTGTCTTCTTTGTTTTCAACGGTATTTTTTCACTCGCCAACTTATGGCATTGGCAGTTAGCCTTACTCTATCTGCCGCTCATGGCCTCAACCGTACCGTTTTACCTCTTGATTCAAGAATTCCTCGGTCGACGGGTGCTCTCTAAAATCAATTGGCGGTAAGCTACACCTAGCTTTAAAAAACGATGATTTCTTTTGATCAGTGACGCATGGTAAAATCATTTAAAAAGGATGTGTTATAGATGGGGATTGACAACAACCAGCTAGTAGCGCGGTATTTTGATCGTAAAGCCGATCATGGCGCTTTTTTTACTGCACTAGAAGCTTATCTGGACGATGAACTAGGCAAACTGTATGCCACTTTGAATGATACATTCGCGGATACGCTCACCTTATCCGTGGACGATGCCATTGCACAGGCGCATCAAGCCGGTGCCAAAATTGACGACCCTGCAGCTGAAGAAATTGCCACGATAAATTATCTGTTTAAAGAGCTCGCGTCCCGCGGCTTGTGGCTGCAATCACCGGATATGACGGAACCCAACACCATCATTGCCAAATTAAACTTCGGCAATCGCCGCACCTACTACTAACAGCTTAAAAGCACCTGCTACATTAATCCGATGACACCAAAAGGCAGTTGCGGTATGATCACAGATCGTATCGCAACTGCCTTTTTGGATGCTTTCTTCAAATACAGTTTCAGATGATGCTATTAAAATGAACTAGGGCAAAGCGGCTATTGATTGGCTTTAGGGGCATATTGCTTGTCTGCAAACCAAATTGGAATCTCACGTTGCGCGCTGGCTTCACTATCTGAGCTGTGAATAACGTTGCGAATCGTCTGATCGGCCCATTCCCGACCAAAGTCCCCGCGAATCGTGCCTGGCGCGGCATCTCCGGGATTCGTAGCGCCTGTCATCGTTCGAACGGCTTCGATCACATTAAACCCGCTGACAATCATCGCCACCAGCGGGCCACTGGTCATGAAGCGTTCAATTTTGGGAAAGAACGGCTTGTCAACAAGTGCTGCATAATGCTGATGTAATTGGGCGGAGGTTGCCTGTGTGACTTTTAGTGCCTCAATAGTGAATCCGCGTCGTTCTATGCGGGTAATGACCTCGCCGATATGTCCTTGGGCGACACCATCGGGCTTAACCAAGACTAAAGTTTGTTCTTCTGCCATGCATGTGCCTCGATTCCTTGAATATTTTCAGTAAATTCGTTCATATTCAGTATACACGAGTGGTAGCTGATGAAAAAAGGCAGTTTAGCTTTAGTTAAGTTTATTTTTCCCGCAAGATGAACCGCTATTACCGGCAGTAAGCATAGATGTACCAATACCTTTTTGGAAAAATGCTGAACTTGCTAGCGTGCGCATGCGTTTTAGTCGTGATCAATGCTATACTTTAGCCACTATAGTGCGTTTCCTGGTGTTAAACGCGGCGATTCGCACATAACGCGCTTCCCCAACGCAGAAGCCTGCGTTGGTTCGCGCTCACTTTTTTAAGGAGGCTTTTTACATGAGCGAGACAACACTACCAAAACGGCAAGCAGTCGATCAGCAGTTGACTTGGGATCTTACCCCGATTTTCAGCGATGATTTTGCGTACACTGAAGCAGTAAAGCAGGTACGGGCCTTGACCAAGGATTTTGTCAGAATGTATCAAGGCAAATTGACACAACCAGCTGTCATTGCGGATGCATTAGCTGACTATGGAACCATTGTAGCCCTTGCCAGTCGCATCATTCATTGGGGCTTTATGCCTTACTCCACTGATACAACTGATCCTGCGTTGCGTACGCGGCAGGCTCAGGTAACTGGTCTCGATGGCGAAATCAGCGGTCAGCTAAGTTTCTTTCGAGCCGAACTCACGCAACTTCCCGAAAACGTGCTTGATGCAGTTGTCGAAACCGCTCCTGATTATGCCGGTTTTATTCGCCAAATCAAAGTTGCCAAACAAGGTGCCTTACCACCAGCTGCCGAGAAGGTGCTAGCCGAATTGACCCCGGTTTTTCAGGCTCCAAGTGATATTCGCGACCAAAGCATCTTTGGTGATATGGACTTTGGTACGTTTACGGCGCACGGTAAAACTTACCCGTTATCGTTTGTCATGTATGAAGAAAATTATCAAAAACATCCCGATACCGAAATTCGGCGCGCCGCTTACGCTCAATTCAACCAGACCTTGCGTCGTTATGAAAACACGATGGCGGCAGGTTACTTAGCCCAAGTCACGCGTGAAAAGATTACGGCTACCATGCGCGGTTATGATTCGGTTATTGACTATCTACTCGCTGATCAAGAAATTACCCGCGAGATGTTTAACCGTCAGATCGATGTCATCATGAACGATTTAGCTCCGATCATGCGCCGTTATGTGACGCTTGTGAAATCGCTTTGGGGGCTCGATCATATTGGTTATACCGATTTGCAAATCGACATTGATCCAAGTTATGCGCCAACCATCACACTAGAACAAGCCAAAGAAGATATTAAAAATGCCACCGCACTCATGGGTCAAGATTACCAGGCACAGATGATGCAGGCTTTCTCAGAGCGGTGGATCGATTTCCCTGCTAATCAAGGCAAGGATTCCGGAGCTTACACTGCTGGACCGTATGGAGTGCACCCTTATGTCGAAATGACTTGGAGTAATACGCTGCCTGCCGTTTACACCTTGATTCACGAGTTAGGCCATACCGCTCAGATGGTCCGCTCACAAGAAGCCCACAATGTGTTGGATGCGGACTTTAATGCCTATTTGGTCGAAAGTCCTTCCACCTTCAACGAACTGTTGCTGACTCACTATCTCGAAGAAAACGCTAAAGATCCGCGAATGAAGCGCTTTGCCTTGTCACGGTTATTAAATGATACCTATTTCCACAACTTTGTCACTCATCTGCTCGAAGCCGCGTTTCAACGGGAAGTCTATAACTTGATCGATAACGGCGAAACTTTTGATGCTGCTCGGTTGGATGCCATTACGCGTAAAGTTCTGACCGATTTTTGGGGATCGGCAGTAGAACTCGAGCCAGGTGCTGAGCTGACTTGGATGCGGCAAAGCCATTACTACATGGGCTTATATTCGTACTCCTATTCGGCCGGCTTGACGGTTGCTACCCAAGCGTTTCAGGCCATCGAACAACAAGGTCAACCAGCCGTTGATCGGTGGTTGCGTTATCTCAGCCTAGGCGACTCACTTGATCCAGTCGAAGCAGCTCGAGTCGCCGGCGTTGATGTCACCACAGACGCCGCTTTGAAGCATGCAATCAGTTTCTTGGGGACGACAGTTGATGAGATTGAGGCATTAAGTAAAGAAATTGGTCAGGCATAAGAACGACAAAAACCGCATTTTTATCATGCGGTTTTTGTTTGACCTGTATTCTCCATTGCACCCGCGTCACGCACCATCACCCGCTTCAACCGGCTTTTGCATCTGCATCCAGTTGAATGACCTGATCGTATCGCTGCTGCCATGACTGACTTATATGATGCGCCACTTCGATTAACGTTGCAGGACTTTGCAGTAGTCGGGTATGGAGTTGATCACTTAGTTTTTCATCCAACGCAGAAGTGACCTCGTCGGCTAACAAAATCGGGCGCTGCCGCAAAAGAGCCCGGGCAATTTCAAGCCGTTGAATTTGGCCGCCTGACAAATGATGGCCCTCTTCGCCAACTTGATAATCCCATCCTTTTTGTGCAATAAGCGCTGTCAGACCGGCATCAGCCACCGCATTGTCTAAAGCTGTCTGGGAAAAATGTCCGCCTAACGTTAAATTAAACCGAATCGTATCGTCAAACATAAATGGTGTCTGTTTAATCAAGCCAAATAAATGACTTAATTGCGTACGAGTCGTCGCCGTTATTTGGGCATTACCAAGATAATATTGTCCGCTGGCTAGCGGTAACTCGCCGATCAGCAGTCGCAGCAAGGTGGATTTACCGTACCCGGAAGGCGCCATAATCAACACTTTTTGGCCAGGCTTAATGGTAAGGTTGCGCGAATCGAAAATCTTTTGTTTTCCAAGTGTTACCGATGCATCTTTAAGTACAATGGGTCCAGCGGTGATTGGCGTTTTACTTGTCAGAGCGGCTCTAGGCTGTGCTTGCTTGATCTTTGCGACTAGCGGTTTGGTCGTCTGCCATTGATTCATCGCTTCGATAACCATAATCAGCGGATTACGCATATCGTTTGACAGTTGCACAATGCCCATAAATAACGCTAAGGTCGAAGCGCCGATCATCACGCGGTAAATCCCGATGCCAAAAGGGGCTAAAACGCCGAACCAAAGTGCCAATAGCATGCCCAGCGTGTTCATACTGCCGGTCAAAACAGTCATCTTTTTCAACTGATCTTCAAGGCCGCGTGCCAGCCTGTTGATACGCGTTTTAACAACCGCCTGTGCCTGATAAATCCGAATGGTATCACGCCCGGCCAAATAGTTCTTGATTCCTGATGTCCAGTGACTATTGGCAGTTGACCAATCTTTTGACGCGCGATGCAACCCCTTCCTAGCAACTCGGGACACTGTTAGCGGAATGAGATTGCCCAGGAAAAAGGCTAAGGCGGTCATCCAATCAAACGCAAACGCTCCAATCATGGCGCCACCAAAGATGATCAGCTGATTAATGATGGCCAATTCGCTTGCAATGCCATTTGTTTCGATCATTTTTAAATCATTCGTCATAAACGACAGTGCTGATGATTGGGTGCTGACGAGATCTGCGTCATCAATCAAATAAGCTGCCATTCTTGCCTTAATATTCAAATTGACTCGGCGTGTGATCACGGCCTTCAAGAACATCACGAGCCAGCTTGCCACGGAGGCACCTAAGAAAATTAACAAACTGGGTACCACTGCCTGCACCAACTGCGCCATAGATCGCGCGGATGCCGCCTGAATCAGTATCGTCAAGCAGTAGGCAACCCCTACATTCATCATACTGTAAAACAAAGCCGCAATCGCATAGACTAGCAACTGCCATTTACGCCCATAACGCCATGTCAACATCGTCCTCGCTCCCATCATCTTGTTTAGCTTCATCTGATCAGATGCCTTGTTGTTTAATATAGTCAGGTTTATGCTGATGGAAACGAAAAATGTCATATATGAAAGGCGAAGTCCATGGATATCGGTACGCTTCTTAGACAAATTCGGAAAAATAAAGGCTTGACGCTCGCGCAGGTAGCCGATGCCACCATCAGCAGTTCCTATCTGTCCAAGGTCGAGCGCGGACAAAACGATATAACGGTCACGAAACTGTTGCACCTGCTGGAACGCTTAGAAACGACACCGGAAGAATTTTTATATATTGCCGCTGATGATTTTGACATGGACTACGGTAATCGTGATCGGATGCTTGAGGCTTATTTTGGTTCGTCCCTCACAATGTCAGCCAACCCCCAGGATTTCCCCGAAACTCTGCGTAAAATGAAGGAAAACGTCCGGCAAGCGCAAACCCGCTTTCAACAAGCACCCACGCTCAAAAATAAACTAGCTGTCAACGCGCGCATGCTTTTGCCTGTCTTTTTTCAGTCATTGGTCATTGATGAAGCGCATAAGTTGCCAGTGCGACCCGATCTTACCCATGTCGCGGAACAATATCTCCAGCAGCTAGACAATTGGGGCGAACTTGATTTATATCTTTTCATCATCTTCAGCATTGCCATGCCGGCTGAAACACAACATCGCTTACTGACAATTGCCATCAAGCGTAGTCACCACTACCGCCATTTTCGCAGCGCACCGTTACTTATCCTTAACTTATTGGAAAATCAGGTCATGTTGGAACTGACGCGGCAAGACAATCAAGCAGCTGCTAAGTATCTGAGCCAATTAGAAACAGCGCTCGACAAAAAGCCAAGCGCTGAGTTTGCTCTATGGGCACAGTTCCATCGTGCCGAATTATGCGCACGCCAAGGCCAGCATAAAAAGGCACGTGCATTGTTAGATCAGGTTGTCGAAATAGCAGCGACCTTAAAGCTAAAAAACTTAGCCGAGACTTTTGCTTTCGCTCGAAAGATTATCTTGACTGAGCCGCCAACATCAATTTATAGATACTTCCATATTTTGGTGGACTCAATTGCCGAGGGTGAATAATCGGGTTTTACCATAACGCGTTCCCCAGTGCAGAAATCGGATTATAAGAAGCCACTTACACCCCGACTTCTAAGCACGCTGGCTCACGCTCACAAAACACAGAACCCACTGAAGTCAAGACAACGGTGGGTTTTCAACGATATCCGTAGCAAATGAGCGATTCAATACCTGAGTCACATCCGAAACTAGCGGACGAATGGCGTCTTGAACCGCTGGGCAGGATCGGCTTCCGTAGCGTTTTAATGCCCACGCAGCCCGAATCCGCCAAAAAAGGTTCATTTGATTCAGTTTTGGATGCCCTTGCAGATAATAGAAACGGGTGCATTGACACTGATGCTCCTGCTGATACTGCGCAATCTGTTGACAATTCACGGATTCGCGCCGAACAACTCCGCTACCGAACACAATAAACTGCTCAGGCAAATCTTCTTTAAATTGGCGATAAAAGGATTTTAATCCCAACACTTTATTGCCAACAAGATGGCCGCCATAAATCACCAATGACCGATTCTTTAAATCTGAAGCGGTCAAAAACTGTACATCAATCATTTCGCAATGTAACGTTTGCGCGATACATAAGGCAAATCGCTGCGTAAACCCTGTCTCTGAACTATAGACTACCAATGTCTGCTCCATTTGACCGCCCCCTTTGCCACTTTCTTGCGCGAGTTCCATTCATTAGGATAGCAATAACCATGGACTGCTATTTGCCATTAATTTAACCTTACATAAATATTTATATTCGCGTCAATTTATATGCTGATCGACATGTTGCAATTAGATTGTGCACATTTATTTTAGTATGTGGTCATGTTAAACTAAGGGTGTCAGGCGTTATTATTGAGCAAAGTAGTTTCAGTTCCTGTGTTCTTCCGGCGTTTCAAAATTTCCCAATCCGCCGGGAAACGCACATGACGCGTAAGCCAGCCCAAAAGTCTGGCTTACGCTCAGCACACAATACAAGGAGTGAATTCTGATGGAAATAACTCGTCACGGCACCGCTATCATGACAAACGGTACCCCAACAGCAATTGGTGAAAAGTTACCCGCTTTTACGGTCAAGGATGCCCAAGGTCATTCTTTAACCACACAGGATCTTAGTCAACGTTTGACGTTAATCAGTGTTGTTCCAGACATCAACACGCGAGTTTGCAGTATTTCAACCAAACACTTCAACGAAGACATGGACGCGTTTGATAACGTCGACTTTTATACTATTTCGACTAACACCCCACAAGAACAGCAAACATGGTGCGCCGCAGAGAACGTCAAGAAAATGCAGCTACTGTCCGATCAAAATGCTGACTTTGGGAAAGCCATGGGACTGTTTGTTGCTGACAATCATACTGATGCCCGCAGTGTCTGGATTATCGACGACACCGGCACCGTTAAGTATCGCGAGTTGATCACTGAACAAACCCACGAGCCAGACTATACCAGCGCTTTAGCTTATCTCGAAGCCCATCAACATTAAAAGCAACAAAAAAAGAGCCAGCTGGCTCTTTTTTTGTTGCACTTCAAACTATTAACGTTATGCCAAACCTTGAACAAGCATCATGAGAATCGGCACGACGACCACGAACAAGACGGTTGAAGTTGTAACAACGTTGGTAGCATATTCAACATCGGCATGGGCTTCAGTCGCCAGAATCGGCAAGACCGCAAGTCCTGGTGCCGCCGCCTGAATGATCAGCGTTTGGGCTTCAAGTCCCGGCACATTGAAGCCAGCGTGCATGCCCAACAAGATCAAACCAGTAATCAAAGCTGGCGCAATCACAAAACGACCAATTAAGGCCACAATCGTATCGCGATCAAACCGGATAGCCTTTAATCCGGCATCAGCTAAAATAATCCCGATATAAATCAATGATAGTGGCGTTACCAAACTACCAACATAATCCAGCGTGTTAACTGCAAAACCTAACCAGCCAACGTGGATAAACGGAATCTTAAGCAACAGAAAGACTAACGCAACCAGGAAACCAACCAATGGCGCTGGCAATAACTTCTTCCAGTTAAAGCTGGCGCCGCTTTTTTCTGCTTTTTCCTGAGTCGGATCATCCCATGCCATGATGAAGGCACCCACTGTCCAAGTTGAAACAGTGTTAACCACGTAATACATCAGGAAATATGGCACCGCCTTGTCACCAAACAAGGCTAGGTTCAACGGTAAGCCGATGAAAATGGTGTTGGCGTTGACGAACATGTTGATGAAAGTGCCACGCCGTCCTGGCCGAACTTTAAGCAGCCAAACCAGCAAAAAGGCAATCAGATAGCCAAGAATAACGGCACCGAAGCCGTAAACTAAGCCGGATGACAGACTTACCAGCTTGTTTAAAGTCAGTCGTTGCAAAACAGAAATAAAGATCGAAGCAGGCAACGCAATTTTCATCAATAAATCAGAGATGGTTTTACCAAACTGATCATCAAACCGCCCTTGCCGCCGTAAAACATAACCCACGGCAATGAGCAAAACGATGGTCAGCACACTTTGAATGGATGTACTTAATGCAGTCACAGTTCTATTCCTCCAAGTCTAGTTCAATTGAATCCGGTAATGGCTGATATTCCGGCTTCCAGGTCATGTCGGCCACAGCCTGTTTGGCATCGCTGATCGGTTGCTGGTTTAACCCATTCTTGATGGCGTCTTCAGCAACAGCAATCGCAACGGTTTGGCTAAACTGATCGAGCTTCGAAACCGGTGGCAACACGGCAGCACCTGGCTGATCCGGATCAACAATTCCGCCTAAACTGTGCGCAGCGGCCGAGATCATGGAGTCCGTCAACAGTTTGGCCGTCGAAGCAATGGTTCCCAAGCCCAAGCCCGGATAAACCAGCGCATTATTCGCCTGACCGATCGCATAACTGACACCCTTATATTCAACATTAGCAGCCGGCACCCCGGTAGCAATCAAGCCACGGCCATCTGTCCACTTGATCAAGTCATCTGCTTTAGCTTCAGCCAGCTTCGTCGGATTGGACAATGGGAAGATAATCGGTCGATCGGTGTGGGCAGCCATTTCCTTGACGATACTCTCTGTAAACGTACCCGGAACGGTTGACGTCCCAACCAAGACTGTTGGATGAACTGCCTTAACGACAGCTTCAAGCGTTGTCAGCTCGTCTGCATTAGCAAACTCGCTGCGAGAACGGGCAAACGGCTTTTGTTCTGGCGTCAAATCCGTCATGTCATCAAAGAGCAAGCCTTGTTTGTCCACCAAGTAGAAATGCTTCTTGGCTTCTTCCGGGCTCAATCCTTCTTCAACAAAGGCCTCGTAAACTCGCGAAGCAATGCCAGCACCGGCAGTTCCGGCACCAAAGCTCAAATAAACTTGGTCGGTCAATTTTTGCTTGGAAATATTCATGGCGCCTAATAGCCCAGCCAAGACAATGATCCCGGTGCCTTGAATGTCATCATTGAAAGTAGTGATCTTGTCTTTATATTGATTCAAAATATCTGCAGCATTACTGCGTCCAAAGTCTTCAAAATGCAAATACAGGTTCGGGAACAGCTTTTCTGCTGCGGCGACAAATTTATCGACAAAGTGGTGATACTTTTCACCGTATACGCGCTTGTGACGATTGCCTAAATAAAGGTCGTCGTTCAACAAACCTTCATTGTTAGTCCCGACATCCAAGACCACTGGCAAGACCTGGCTCGGATCAATGCCGGCAGCAGCCGTATAAACCATTAATTTACCGACTGAGATGTCAACACCTTGTGTGCCCCAATCGCCAATGCCAAGAATGCCTTCAGCATCGCTTACAACCAGCAACCGAATATCGCGGCCATCTGCGCTATGCTTCAGTGCGCTTTCGATATGGTCCGGATCATCGATTGAAAGATACGTGGCATTTTGTGGATTAACAAAAAGCGCACTGTAGTTTTCAATCGTGTCGGCAATAGTCGGATCGTAAACAATTGGCATGAATTCGTTGATATGCTCGGAGAAAAGCTTATAGAACAAAACATGATTCTCATTGAACAAGGTCATCAAAAATTGACGCTTAGCCAAATCAGTTGGCTTGGTCTGCAACTGGGCATAAGCTTGCTTAACCTGCTGATCAAGTGTTTGTACAGCTGGTGGCAGCAAACCATTCAAGCCATATTGGTTCCGCTCCTCCTGGGTAAAAGCAGTCCCTTTATTTAAAAATGGGTTATTCAGGATCTGTTCTGGTGTATATTTCAAAGTCCACACTCCTTTTTGTGCCAGTTAAATCGGACACAACTTTTAATTACAAGAGGAGACGATACGCCGCCGCAAAAACTATAGTCAAACCTAACAGAAGTGATAAAATATTTTTATATGATGCCATTATTTTTCTTTTGTCGGCGTGGCAGCTCACACCATAACGCGCTCCCCAGCGCAGAAGTCTGCGTGTAAGGACCTTGGGCGCAATGGTCAAAGACCGGCCATCACGTCCAAGGCCGCTTACACTCCGATCCCTAACCGCGCTGGCTTTTCTGCTCCATAACGCGCTCCCCAGCGCAGGGATCTGCGTGTAAGGACCTTGGGCGCAATGGTCAAAGAGCGACCATCACGCCCAAGGCCACTTACACTCCGATCCCTAACCGCGCTGGCTCGCGCTCACTTTTTTTTAGGAGGCTAAACGTGAATACTCGGGATTTTGACTATTTTCTTACGCTAACGAAAACCGGCAATTTCTCACAAACTGCTGAAAAATTCGCAGTTAGTCAACCCACTATTACAACCGCGATTAAGCGTCTGGAGGATTATTTTCACGCACAGCTGATTATTCGCGACCGCCGTCATCATGATATCAGTGTGACCCCGGCTGGCGAACAGCTGGCGGCCCATGCGGCGATTATTCTGAATCAGTTGACACTTGCCCAACAAGACATTGCATGGGATAAAAAAACTAAAATCCGCTTTGGTCTTCCTCCAATCATCGGTGGTTATCTGTTTCCTAAGATTGCGCCCGATTTGATTAATACCGGTTTAATGCCACAACTGGAAACCGTTGAAGCTGGATCGGCCGCTTTGCTTGATCAAATCAAAGATGGCAAGTTGGACTTCGCCGTGCTGGGTGCCAGTGGTCCATTAGTCGAGTCTGACTTACATGTCGTACAAATCAATGCGGCACCGTTTGTGATCATCACCCGTCAAGACGATCCTTTGGCAGCCAACAAAAGCGTTCGGTTCGCCACGCTTGCTAAACGCCAATTCATTACTTTAAGTGAGGGGTTTGTCCACACCCGTGCGTTTGCCTGGTTTGAACAACGGCACACATTCTCGCCGAATATCGTTTATCGAACCGGCGATGTGCCCCTACTCAAGCGATTGGTTCGCCAAAATGTCGGGATCGGGTTCTTAACCAGAATCGCGATTAACCCCGATGACCGTCTGGCTACTTTAGCCATTGATGATGCCCATCAGCCGGCCTTCACAATCTCGATCGTACATCGCAAAGATCGCGTTTTAACGCCAGCGATGAAACGGTTCGAATCGATTTTAAAATCATATAAGTGAGGCAATGCTGCCCAGAAAAAAATCGATTCCAGCAAATACGTTAGAATCGATTTTTATATAGGATTTTTCTCTCATAGTTAGCTTCAAACAAGCCAATTTTGCGGGCGTTGAAAGTATCTGCCACTTTAAAAGTAATCCTTGCGCCACAACCACCATGCGGCAAGACCGCATAAAACCGCGGTGCCGCCAATCAGCCACCAAAATGCCCAGTACGCATTCTCAAATGGCAGCCGTACATTCATACCGTAAATTCCCCCAACGATGGTGGGAATGGTCAAAATAATTGTCAGGCTCGTCAAGACCTTCATGATGAGGTTCAGGTTATTTGATACAATCGCACTCACAGCAGTCGAATACTGCTCCAATAATTTGTTCGTAATGCGGACCATGGTTTGAGCCTCAACCACCTCGACTTCCACGTCATGCAGCCGACGAAGGTAACCAGCCGCCGTGAAAAAGCGTTCGCCTGCACGTAATGACTTGAGTAGGTTCCCCGAGTGCTCTAAGGCCGCATCAAAAAAGACCAGACTCTTTTGCATCGCCATCAATTGATAAAGCTGAGTATTTTTAGCTGCTTTGCCTAGACTGCCTTCAATCTGTTTGGTTTCGTCATTTAATTGATCCATGTCAATCACGAATTGGTGCAACACTAACCACAAAACTTCCAAGGCAAATTCTTCCGGTTTGGAGGATAATGGCTGCGCGGCCAAGTCGTCAAAAGCCCGCAATGGATGCTGCATAATCGTGATAACGCGATCGGCCAGTAAGATCATCGTGAGCGGTACGGTGTTAAATTGGCGGAATCCTAATTCATTGGTTATTTCGATTGGATACCGTAAAACAATTAGGCCCGGCATCTTATCAGCCGGATCCAGCCCTTCTACCCGTGCATTTTCATGTTTATCCAAAGCCGCATCGACATAGGTTTGCGGAAGTCCGTAAGTGGTTGCCAAGGTTTTCAGTTCTTGGGGTAAAGGAGATTGGACTCTAATCCAGTTAGCCTGATCATCCGTTGCCACCTGCACATTGCGGTCTTTTTGAATTTGATAACACGTAATCATGATGACACCTCTTTTAATTAGTATACCGTATCGCGACTAGAACATTCACGACTTGCCAAGACTGGTATCATAAGAAATGAGGTGATCGATATGAAAGTAACACTCGAACGGATTTATCAAAAACCCCAAGCCCAAGGTTTTCGCGTTCTTGTTGACAGAATCTGGCCACGTGGCATCAGCAAGGTCAACGCGGCATTGGATTTATGGGCCAAAACCATTGCGCCATCTCCGGAATTGCGCAAATGGTTCGGTCATGACCCGGAAAAATACCCTGAATTTAAAGAGCGTTATTTGACGGAGCTAGAGAAAAATCCGGATTTGCCAAACTTCATTAAAACTTTAAAGGAACACGAGCAGGATCCGGTTATCATGTTATATGGAGCTAAAGATGAAACCCATAATCAAGCGGTTGTCTTAAGCGAATTCCTAAAAAATAAGTGAGGTTGTCATGTCTACGAAAGCCGAATTTCGCTCCCGTCAGCTCAAGCGCCTACAAACAGCGGCCAAAGAAACCCAGATGGCTGGAGAAAATCTATTGGCAGCATTAGTGAAAACCCCGCTGTGGCAGCAAGCTGACAGTATCGGGGTCACGGTTAGCGGACCTTTTGAAGTTCCCACTGCCCCTATCATTGCAGCTGCTCATGCTGCCAACAAAGCTGTGTTCCTGCCGCGCGTTATGCCTAAACGTCAAATGGTTTTCCTGCCAGACCCCGGTTTTGATCAGCTAGTAACCAGTCGTTTCGGTATTCCCGAGCCGCCTTATCATGCCGATCAAGTTGAGCCGGCCCCTGATCTTTTGATTGTTCCCGGAATCGGTTTTTCGCTGGCAGACAATTTTCGTATTGGCTTTGGCGGCGGCTATTATGATCGTTTTTTAGCCGATTACCCAGGCCATACGGTGACGCTGGTGCCACCGGTTATGGCGTTTAACCAACCAGACTGGCCAGTTGAATCTTTTGATATGCCGATTGAAACTTTGATACTTGCTAATGGCAACATCATTGTGCAAAAGTCATATTAGACATGATCCTGTCATTAGTGTTTTAGTGGGCCGCCGCTATCGACTGTATCACGTACAAAGGTTTATGTGATCGCAGTATACCGGCAGCTCATTTGTGATACTTCTGGTTCATCCTCATCTATCCCAGTTTTGAACAAAATTCATTTTATCTCAGGAGGCAATCCATGCGACGTGAACGTATTCGCCGGAATCGCAGAACGCTTTACCTCACACTAGCCGGAATCGGCGCGATTATTCTGTTTATCGGTGTCTTCATCTGGCTAGTGCTTCGGGGAGCCAAGGTTCAAGGACCCGTCGCTTCCTCTTCAAGCAGTAGCGCATCATCCACCTCGGCAGTCACCCAGTCTTTTAAAAGCGGGACTTATACCGCTACTGGCGATGTCACGGACGAAAACGGTGTTCATCACGATCTTACTGTTTATGTGAAATTAACGACTGCCAAAACCTACACCCGCCTGCTCATCATTGACGCGCATAATCAGCCACAAGTCATTAATGATACCGGTAGTATTAAACAGAAAAAAGGTAAGTTGACGCTTGTATCCGATCACGCCAATGTCTACACTTACACGACGACCACGACATACAAGCACAAGCAGGCATCAACTGTTGATGAATATTCAGCCAAGGACGCATCTGGCACCGTGCTGAGTTACACAACTGCCTTGAAGAAAGAGTTCAACAATACCATCTCGTTGAAGGGTAAAACGCCTCATAATTATCACTATTTAACAACTAGTTTGCCTCTACAACGTTCTAAGAAAAAGCTTGTCAGTCTAGCAGATTTTAAAACCTCGCAGACTGCTTCAAGCATTTCTTCAAGTTCAGTCATCAGCTCGGTACCGTCATCAACAAACTCCCAAACTAGTCATTCTGTTTCCTCAACTGTTTCCACTGAACCACCATCTTCTGCCGCCCCTAGTGTCGAAAGTCAGCATAGCCAAAGCGGCGCGTCAGGTAGCAATCCGGCTCAAACTGGCGGTCAGGGTACGCAGACTGGCGACGATTCCGAAAAGCCTGGTAGCGATCAAAATAACCAGCCGCCAGCCAGTTCGTCTAGCAGTCAGTCACCATCTCCGACTGATCCCGGATCAAATTCTGCTACTGATACCAGTCCCCATTAATCAATCGGTCCTCCGATGCCTATACGGCGATGTTTGCGATCTCAATCGCCAAACATCGCTTTTTTGTTCGCGCTAAGTCTCACTGGGTGATGCCTTACGTTTGGCTATTAAGCTCGACTGCCGCTGTGCCCTGACAACTTTGAACAAACTAGTGAGTGCTTGAGAATGCCAAACGAGCTTGTCCTTTTGACGCCATTCGTTCCCTGCGCTACACTTGCAGTCGTGACGTACTTTTGGGCTACACCAGCTTCTATTGCAAGGTCTCACCATCGGATTTGTTATGTACTGGAGGTCTACGATGATTAACCTATCTGCCAGCGAACTTTCACCGCATGAACAATACAAGCTTTTGTCCGGCAGCATCATCCCACGGCCAATCGCTTGGATTACCACCCAGAATACAGCAGGTCTCATTAATATAGCACCATTTTCGTTTACAACTGGGATTTCCAATCAGTTGCCGTTGTTATCGGTTGCGATTTTGCGCGAACGCCAAGTGCCAAAAGATACTGCGGCCAACCTCCTTGCTCGCCATGAAGCGGTTGTGCACATGGTTAGCACTGATCTTACCAAGGCGATGAATCAAACCGCAGCAAGGCTGGCTCCTGATCAAAGTGAATTAACGCTGATTGATTTACCATTGATTCCCAGCACGGAGATTCAGGTGCCGGGTTTACAAGCTGCTCGCATTCGCTTTGAAACCATTCTTTACCAATATGTCCCCATTCGTGATGCGGCGGGAATCATCATGACGGATCTCTTTATTCTAGAAATCCGTCAATTTCATTTTGCAGAAACCGTGCTTGATTTACCGACACTGCATGTGAATACAACCGCCTTGGCCCCCATCGCACGGCTTGCCGGTCCCAACTACGCCGAATTGGGACGAACGTTTACATTGCGGCGACCAAAATAATTTATAAGGAAGTGGCGGTATTTGACAGCATTTATCTCAAGCGTTTTTGGCGTTTTCGAAATTCTCATTCTCATCATCATCGGCTACTTTCTAACGGCGCGCGGTTGGTTTAACAGCCACTCTAGCAAGGTCATCGCCAAGGTGGTAACCCAAGTTGCATTGCCCGCTTATATGATTGTCACCATCTCATCGAAGTTCACTGCCGGCATGCTTTTGCGCTTGCTACCGGATTTGTTCTTCCCGGTGTTATCCATGATGATCCTTTTCGCCTTGTCATTTCTGGTTTGTTACTTGTTGAAAGTACCGAAGTCGCGAAAAGGCACCTTTAAGTCCATGTTCTTCAATTCCAACACGGTTTTTATTGGTTTACCGGTGAATTTGGCACTGTTTGGTCCTCGCAGCCTTCCTTACGTCCTCGTTTATTACATGGCCAATACCACTATTTTTTGGACAATCGGGGTTTATCTTATCCAAGGTGATGGGCCCAAACCGGCACGCTTTGATTTAAAAAAGGCGCTCGGCAAGGTTTTCTCACCTCCGTTATTAGGCTTCATGTTCGGGATTGTGCTCGTCTTATTGAACATCAAGCTCCCGGAGTTTCTAATGGCGGATCTGACATATGTTGGTGACTTAACGGTACCCGGATCCATGTTTTTTATCGGCATTGCCTTGCATACGGCCGGCTGGCGGCAGTTGCGGCTCAGCAAGGAAGCATGGGGCATCTTTAGTGGCCGCTTTCTTTTTGCGCCGCTACTCATGACCGCATTGGTTGCTTTTGCTCCGGTTCCGACCTTGATGAAACAAATCTTTATTCTCCAGTCCTGCATGCCGGTCATGACCAATGCACCGGTTGTGGCCAAACTCTATGACGCCGATGCTGACTACGCTGCCATCATGGTCACAGAAACCACCTTGCTATCAATGATCGTGATTCCTATCGTTATGACCTGCATCCAATTTATTCACTAGGAGCTCGGAAATGAAAAAGCTGATATGTCTTACCATCTTAATCTTGCTAAGCGGCTGCTCTTCCACAACCCCGACAGGCAAGTCTACATCCAAACAGCCAGCGACCAGCACCGTCACCAGCCACGTCAAGCCCACTAAAAAGACCGTTCCCAAAGCCACTTTGAGTACACTTGTCGGCCACGCGTTCGTCCAAGTCGATAATCGCAAAAAGGCCATCCGGATCACTTCCTCAACCAGCGGCTACTATCTTGAAACCTTATCCAACCAAGGCGGCGTCTTTGAAAGTACCGATCAGGGAATTTTTGCCGCTCAGCTTACATTAAAAAGTCGAGTTTTCACCTTCACGGGTAAAGCGCAGCCACAAGCGGCCAGTTCTACTTTGCAATTCCAGCTCACCAAAAAAGGTCAACTCAAGCAACTTCCAAATGGACCCGTTTACAAAAAGGTGCCGCAAGACGACCTTGATCGCCTCGCCCAACCTTGATATTTGCAACGTTGACATCAGGGTACATAATCAAAAAGACATTTACCACCACTTCGATAAAGTAGCTGGTAAATGTCTTTTTGATGTGAGGGCGATTCGTCCTACTGAATTATGAGCTGATTACACAAGCGCCGGCCGATATAAACTAACGACAATTCCGAGAATCGTGACACTTGGGAAGTACATATCATCCATATCATCATTTTCCGGATGCAGACGAACGCCATGCTTTTCTTTGTAAAAGCGTTTAACCGTTGCCTCATCCTCTTCGGTCATCGCAACGACAATCTGGCCATTTTCGGCATCATTTTGTTTCTTGACAATAATCTGATCGCCGTCTAAAATGCCGATCTTAATCATCGAACTGCCTTGGACCCGAAGCATAAACAATTCATCGGCGGAATACGGAAGATCGTCAGGGACAGGAAAATAATCATCAATATTTTCAATCGCCGTAATGGGAACCCCTGCGGCAACCGTTCCGACAATCGGGATTCCTTGTGCCTGAACCCCAATAAAATCAAGCCCTGCTGCCGTGACTTCAATGGTCCGCGGTTTAGACGGATCTTTGGCAATCAAGCCAGCCGCCAGCAACTTCTCCAAGTAAGCCGCGACCGTACTGGAAGAGCTGAGTCCGACTGATTTACCGATTTCGCGAACCGTGGGCGGGTACCCATGATCCTCGATCGCTTCATAGATTGTTTGTAAAATCTGTTTCCAACGTTTCTGACTTGCTTGTGTTGGCATCCGCTCACCGCCTCGTTCTCTTTTGTTACACTCAGCATACCAATACGAACGGACGTTTGCAATTGTTTTTGCTGTTTCATTTGAAAAAACTGTCGTTAGGCGCAACAAAATATCTTTTTTGTCTCAATATTAAGACCATTAACACTTTTTATCTGTGTATGGACCGCGCTCCCCAGCGCAGAGACGTGCGGGTAAGGACCTTGGTCGCAATGGCCAAAGACCGGCATTACGCCGAAGCCCGCTTACACTTCGGTCCCTTACCGCGCCGGCTCGCGCTCACAAAACAATCTAAGACATAATTCGATCTCAGGATGTGATGCCCACTAAAATCCGAATACTATAGCTGAGAAAGTAAATAAAGTAGTTCTGGGCCGTGCCAAACTCCGCAGTCTCCGGCCGGATGGGGTGGCGACGCGAAGCTAGAGCGGAGACGGCGCTTGGAGCCTGCAAGACCGGCAGTCTCCAAGTCGCCTAACAACATCAGCGACAAAGCCCGGTCGCTGTGTTGTTCCACGGCTGAGCCCCATCCGACCTACGACTGCTCCGCTTTGGCACTGGAATCGTTAAAGCTCATTTATACTAATACGGAAAAGCAAAAAAGCGTACTATTTCTTGTAAAAACCTGAAATAGTACGCTTCTATTTTGAAGCTGTGAATTATGACTCAGCCTCTCGTTTCATCAATTAATTATGCAATAATGGCATCTTATGCATCTGACGCCGATCACATCTGCTCTTGATGACTGCATAGAAGAAGCTTAAGAAAATATCTAGAGCCATCAACAAGATGCCGGCCGTCGCATAGTTGCTAAACAATAGCAACGTTGCGACCAGGGTCAGAGTTATTAATGTCCATTTAGCGCCCCGAAGTATGCTCATATGGGGTCACTCCTCTCCGTATCGGATGAACCGACATTGACTCACCGTTTTGGTTGTGACTTTATCATACCTGATTTTTTTGATTTGTAAAGCTTTTGTATATGTAAAATTTACATTAAGTGCCTTTGTTTAGGCTTTTATAATATTTGTAACGATTTCAGCGTGTTTTTGTAAATTTTATGTAACGACTGCAATTACACGTTCTTGACATTTCACGGAACCCATCCTCGAAAAATGCTACTCAGTCGAGTATCATTGTTATACAAGGTGTACTTGATTTTTGTGCTTAAAATCAGCGCTAAAGTGACGGCTTCAGCTGTCGGTTACTGACAAGGTTAACTTGCCAGCCCTACGTTTGTTTTGTAAGGGCTTTTGTGACTGTCTGACCGCTTTGGCGTGCTGTGACCGGAATATAACCTTTACCGTTATTAGAGGAGGATCGCCTTTGAAACGTACCGACTCGTGGCTCTATCGCCGCTTTGTTAATAGTAAGTTCATGATTCTGCTAGTTGATTTGCTTTTGGCCCTGCTAGTCATTTTTGTCTTTACCAAAATTGCTTGGGTCTTTCAACCAGTCGTTGATTTTCTAGGGATTATTGCGCCGCCATTTATTTTTGCCGGCATTCTCTTCTATCTCACCGTTCCGATTATCAACCGCCTTGAAAAAGCCGGGTTGCATCGGGGCTTGGCAATCGGATTGCTGTTCATTGTTTTGATTAGCCTGCTGGTCTGGGGCTTATTACGGTTTATCCCTGCTGTCAGCAATCAAATCACCAGTATCGTTGATTCCGCGCCGCAAATATTTACCGAAATCGGCAAATGGTTAGACGATTTAAATGACAAACAGAACATCCTGTCGCAACATGATCTCAACGAAATTGCCAATGAAGTCCAGACTTTCTTCACGGGTAAACAAGGTGCCTTTGTGACTGGTACCATTTCACAGCTGCAGAATCTGATTGGCATTGTCGGCAATGTGGTCGTCACAATTTCCACTGCGCCCATCATCCTCTTCTTTATGCTAAAAGATGGCGATAAGTTCACGCCGATGATCTTGCAGATTGTGCCAACAAAACTGCGCCGCTCGGTTAAGCAAATGCTCCATGAAATGAATGAAAAAGTCGGTTCATACGTGCAAGGTCAGATCACGGTTGCATTATGCGTTGCGGTGATGTTCATGATCGGCTATTCGGTTATCGGGTTGCGTTATGGTTTGATTTTCGGCTTGTTGGCTTGCCCGTTGAATCTGATTCCTTATTTCGGCTCGGCCCTTGCGATGATCCCACCGCTAATCATGGGCGCGTTGACTTCTCCACGCATGATTCTCGCCGTGATTGTCGTCTTCTTTATTGAATGGTTGATCGAAACGCAACTGATTTCGCCGCTGGTTATGGGCAGCAAACTTGAACTTCATCCCATTACCATCGTGGTTGTCCTGCTCACAGCCGGCAATCTCTTTGGCTTGGTCGGGGTCATTCTCGGCATCCCAGGTTTTGCCGTTTTGAAAATTGTCGTCACGCGATTCTTTAGCTGGTATCAGCAGGTTTCTGGTTTGTACGAATCAGATCACCCCACAGATGAAGTTGACCAAAAAGGAGTACCTCATGAATAGTTTTAATGTGTTATTGATCGGACTGGACATCGTTTTAATTGGCCTAGCTGGCTACTATCTTTTTTGGCAAAGTAAGATTCAATTTACTTCCCGATATGCAGTGTCTCAGCTTATCTGGGCCGTGCTGCTTGGCTTTTGGTTTATGACAACCAGAGTTAACAACATGCCGTATATTATTTTCATCTCGATCTTTTTGGTGTTATCCATTATGGCAGGGACTGGCGGACTGGCCCCTACTCGCCTGATCGCCAACGGTTTACTGGCGCGCGTGATTCCATACACGCACATGTCCAGTATCACCTTGACACCGGTAAGCCTTCCAAATGGCCAAGAATGGGTTGTTGCCGTATTTGCCCTTAGCAAACGGCGGATGGTCCGCCTGACGTTTCAGGCCAGTCTTCAAAACCTGTTAACCGAACTGTCAAAAGTACTGCCAAAAACGGTTCCTGTAACCGTCCAGCGTATGAACTAGCACGCATACGTAAAAGCAAAAAAGCTCCCCGAATGAATTCTTCGGAGAGCTTTTTTGCTAGTCGTCATTAACACTATTCATCGATCTTTCGAATAGCCAGGAGCGCAACCAATACCACGGCCAGGCCAGCACCCGTCACCAGCATCTGCCACGGCGCGGTGACATCCAGGAAGTAATAATCAATCAGCGCCAGCATTAACCCGGCGAACAAAAGATCAATCCAGAAACGTCGCCACCGAGTCCTGGCTGCAGCATCTAACAATAAGACGATACCAATCAAGGCGGATAATACAATGCCAAAACTAATTGTCGCAATTGTCCCGATCGTATCAGCCGGTCGCATCGTGTACCACGCGAAAAATGCAAACCCCGCCGCTGCCAGTACTAAGACAATGACCAGGCCTATCAATTCACGTTTTGATCCAAATTTTTTCACGAGCAGCCTCCTTAAAGCTATCGTCTTCACGTCATGTTCATCGTTAATTTTTTATGATTCGTCAATCGGCATCGAATTTTTCGAGCTGGGTTGCGCACACTTGGCTTGTTTCGCCAATATCCTGCACATTTTACCAAATAACCTGTGCATTTCCAACTCACTTCATAAAAAGGTTACAATAACGACAGATTAAACGAAAGGACGATTCAAATGTCACAAAATATTGCGATCGGTTTTACTGAAGGCTTACCGATCACTGCCGAAAACAGCTTCCAAAGCTTTGCCCTCCCTGTCCCGACTCCCCAACCAAATGAAGTCGTTGTACAGGTTGACGGCGTATCGGTCAATCCGATTGACACCAAACGTCGGCAAGCGGCAACGCGACAAGCAACGCCACAAGTGCTGGGATATGATGCAGTTGGAACCATCACCCAAGTTGGCGCACAGGTTGCTGGTTATCATGTTGGCGATCGGGTCATTTACGCTGGCACCACCTGCAAACCCGGCAGTAATCAGCAATATCAGGCAGTTGACGCACGACTAGTTGCCCTCGCACCACAACAAGCCCCCACTGCTGACTTGGCAGCACTGCCACTGGTCGGATTGACGGCTTGGGAGTTGCTATTTGAAAAAATGGGCTTCATCCCTGAATACAATGCGAATAAAGGTCAACAATTACTGATTATCAATGGCGCTGGCGGTGTCGGTTCCATGCTCAGTCAGTTAGCCCATTGGAGCGGCTTAACCGTTTTAGCCACGAGTAGTCCCAAAAATCATCCATGGCTGCGCGACCATCACGTTGATGTGCCGCTCGATTACCACCAGGATCTGATCGCCCAAATCCATCAAGCCGGCATTCAAACCGTTGATGGTATTGCAATCCTCTATCATCCCGAACCGTATCTAGCTGCTGCCAGTCAGTTAATTCAGGCATTTGGCCATATTGGGTGCATTGTCGGTCCGCAAGCCGGGCTTGATTTGGCAGTCGTCAAAGATAAAGCAGCCAGTTTTGATTACGAGTATATGTTTGCCAAAACCGATTTTTCGTACCGCATTGCTTCTCAAGGCGCGATCCTCAGCAAACTTCTAACCCTGTATCAAGACGGACAAATAAAGGCTTCGGTAACCAAAGAATTCACCAGCATTAATGTAGCAAACTTAAAAGCTGCCACTCAATTAGTAGAAGAAGGGCATATGGTCGGTAAAGTCGTTTTGACTGGGACCTTTTCTCTGTAAATGATGCCTCCAGTTGCTTTAAGATCAAGGTTTTATTTCCGGAAACCTAAAGCATGCTGCAATGCAATCTTTGCCCCTTCTGAATTCAGCTGGCCGGGATCATAGATAATCGTTCCATCACCCATATAATAATGAAATTGTTGCATCACTGCTCGATTTATAACTGTGCGTAGGCGCAATTCATCATTAATGGCATCTAACAACTTCTCACTCCATGTCTTATCCATCATTTCAGGGATATCCCGTTCGGTCACAAACCCCTTATCCATGATCGCATCGGCACCTTCCTGCTTCTGAATCCGAGTGACCATATCTGTCTCTTTGTCTGCCATAAAGTTCCCTCATTTCGTGCTTTTTCAGAAAAAATAAAAATTGACCAACGCGATGCTGGCCGCCTATTCGATTCTATCACAGCCATCACCTCGACTTGGCATTTAAGACCAATCGTGTTAAAGTTATTTTTATCCTAAAAGGGGGCATTTTAGATGCGCGTTGATACTGGGAAATATCCTGATGGTGTTGACCCCGCCCGAATAAAGCGGCTCAAACTCCTCAGTAAGCTGGCAACTTTCACCTGTATTTTAATGTATGTTTCGTACATTCCGGAAATCATTGCAAACTTTTCTGGAAATCCAGTCAATCCAATTCAACCATTAGTAGCAATGGTTAACGCTACCTTATGGACTTGCTATGGCTGGTTAAAAACTTACAAAGATTGGCCAATCATTATCTCTAATATGCCAGGTATTCTGTTTGGGCTGGTTACATTCGTTACTGTTTTTGTACATTAATCGACTATCAGCAAACACCTTCATGATTGAAGGTGTTTTTTTACTTTACCTGATGAAGTAATCGTGTTAGTATTACTTCATCAGATGCAGTAGTCAACGAATGGCACCTTTGCCAGTTAGTTCACGGCCACCGCTGCACCAACCAACCCTGCACAAAGGAGGCGCGCTCGTGATCAGTAGTGATGCCATGCGTGGCTATAATGACGTCCTTATTCTCGCCATTTTGCATCAAGGCGATTCGTACGGTTACAAAATTGGCAAAGAAATTCGCGAGCGAACCGCGGGACAATACATCATTCGCGAGACCACCCTTTACGCCGCCTTCAACCGTTTAAGTAAAAATGGCTATATCGAAGCTTACCCCGGTGCCGTCACAAATGGAAAACCGCGAACTTACTATCGCATCACCACAAGCGGTCAAACCTTTCTCGCAGTTAAAGCCGCAGAATGGCGCCGTGTCAAAACCGTTGTCGATTTATTCCTGAATCAGCCGTTAACCGATCTTTAGCCTTTGGAGGAACCTGCCCATGGATACGATTAAAACCTACTTAGATAGTCTATTCGCCTCACTACCCGATAATGCCAAAACCCAACAGGCAAAAACCGACATGCTCGCCAACATGCGCGACTATTATCGCGATTTGCTACGGGACGGTAAAAGTGAAGAAGCAGCCATCGGTGCTGTGATCAGTGCATTTGGTTCCTTAGACGAGTTGCGCGCTGATCTGGGCCTTCCGGTGCAATCCGATCCCAACCGTGCTGAAACGGCGGCCGACGATGATGCCATTACCGAATCAGAACTGCGGCATTTTTGGCAAAGCGTTGACCATTTTGCCACACAAATCGCGCTTGGCGTATTGCTATGCTGCATCAGCGTCGCCTTACCTGCTTATGCCGGCACCTCTCGTTATGAAGTGTTCGGGGTCATCGGCATGTTCCTACTAGATGCCATCGCAGTCGGTCTCTTCATTTGGGCAGGCACCACTTACAGCCAGCAAAAAAAGTTACCCAATGACCGAACAATCACCAAAAGCGCCAAGCACCTTGCCCAACAAGAAACGGCGGCCTATAGTCGGCAATTCGCTGCGGGCCTGATCGTTGGCATCATGATTTGCATCTGCTCGCTCATCCCTGCCATCCTCTCTGAATACATTAGCCATTTTATCAGCGATGACGCAGGTGGCGCGCTGTTTCTCATTATCGCAGGATTAGGTACTTATCTTATTCTTTATGTTTCCATTAATTATTCGCAACTGAAACGTTACACCTACGCCACAACAGTCCCAAATTCAGCTCCGAAACCCCATGACGAACACACAAGCAGTTGGTCCGCAGCAAAACACCACCATAACCAGCGTGCACGTCAAGACATTGCACTTTTCCGGCAAGTTTATTGGCCACTGATTCTTGTCACCTACTTCTTGGCCTCAATCCTTTTTGATACCTGGAGCTATTCTTGGCTCATCTTCGTTGTCGGTGGTGTGCTCCAAAACGTCTTCATTGCCCTTATCACCCGGCGAGCTGAATCAAGATAAGCTTGATGGAACCTTTCTAAAGTTGGGCGCTATCATTTTAAAATCAATCGTATGGCCGCCTTTTCTGCAAGTGCCTCGTATGTGCTTTCCAAGATAAGCATGGTTTCCACTATTATTTCCCTTGCGTAACGTCAAACATCCTTGCCCAATTACGGTCAATCCCCTTTACACCAACGTCGAAGTTCAGTACAATTAGATTTGTGTTTTGGGTCCATAGCTCAGTTGGGAGAGCGCCTGCTTCGCATGTAGGAGGTCGACGGTTCAAGTCCGTTTGGATCCATTAGTACCAAGTTGCATGGCGGGTCTTTAGCTCAGTTGGGAGAGCGCCTGCATGGCATGCAGGAGGTCGACGGTTCAAGTCCGTTAAGATCCAGAAAAAGCGTCAATCACTTTTGAGGTACTCCTCATCGTGATTGGCGCTTCTTTGATATTCTTTTCTCTAGGAACATTTCGGCTCATTAAAGCTTTAAGCTAAACACTCTAGACCAGTAAACCTAATTGAAGCTCGTCTTCACCCTCATCTGCTTCACATCCGCCATCGTCTGGCAGCCGGTCAGCTGCATGGCGATGTTGATTTCCATTTTCAGATGATCGGCAACATCTTTGACGCCTTGCCAGCCGCCAAGTGCTAACCCATAACTAAATGGTCGACCAATGCCAACGAGATCAGCGCCTAGTGCCAGCGCTTTGAGTACATGGGTGCCGCGCTGAACACCGCCGTCAAAGATGATGGGAACGCGATGATCCACAGCGGCGGCGATGGCGGGTAACTGTTCAATGGCGCCTGGTGCCCCGTCGAGTTGGCGGCCGCCATGATTGGAGACGTAAATTCCCGCAGCACCTGCTGTAATGGCAGCAACGGCATCAGCAGGGTGTTGGATGCCTTTGATAATAATCGGCAAGCCTGAATAACTGGCTAATTTACTGATCAGGCCAAGATCCAGCTTTTGCATGGATTCTTTAAACAAACCGCCTGCGCCAACCCCGGATTGCCCTGTGTTATAGCCTTCGAGGTTGGCAAGTCGGCCTTTGAGATGGTAATGATTCATCACGTCTTTTTCACGATAACCGCCTAATGTTGAATCTGCTGTCAAAATGATGGCCAGTGCACCGGCCTGTTTCGCTTCGTCTAGCAAGTATTTACAATATTCCCAGTCTTTAGGCATATATAACTGAAACATGTATGGCGCACCATCGCTGACCGCTGCGGTTTCCGCGATGGTTTTGGAGGCAAAGGTGCTTTGGGCCATCATGATACCGGCTTCTTTGGCGCCTTTTGCTAAACCGAGTTCACCGCTTGGGTGGGCTAAAGTGTTGCCGGCAATGGGAGCGGTTAGCAGCGGTGAAGCAAGTTTTGCGCCCATAAATGTTGTTGACTGATCCGGATTTTCAACGCCTTGTAACACACGTGGCAGCATGTGCACGTCTTGAAATGCCGTTGTATTGCGGTGCATGGTGTAGCCATCGTCAGAGCCCTCACTGATGTACCCGAATTCACCGCGACCAAGGACTTTTTCAGCGCGCGCTTCTAAACTTGCTAAATCTAACACATCAATTGCGTTAACTTTGCCGAATGGATCGGTTTTCACTGCATCTACCATGATTGGTTTCCTTTCTTCTTTGCAGTTAATGTGACTCGGTTAATCTAGGTAATCAATCAGTTGCTTGACGTCATAGCGCTCTGTTTGTAATGGCTGTTCGGCGGCTTTTCCGATGGCAACTGCCATGACCGGTACAAAGCGTTTAGGATCCAGGCCTAATGTTGGGATGATCGTTTTAAAGTCATACCCGGACCATGGATTGGCGTCATATCCGTGTGCTCGGGCTAGAAGCAACAATTGCATGGCAACCATAGCGCCGTCAATGGTCGCATCTAAAGTCAGAAATTCAGGTGAGGCATGTTCGTACAGTGGTAGGAAGGTGTTGAAGATTTGGTCCAGCTTCTCTTTACTGATTTTGCCTGCCTCGTAAACCTTCGTCCACACATCGCGATAGACCTCATGTGATTGGGTATCGCCGGCAACGAAAATAATGGCGGAACTGGTATCAATTTGCGGATAGTTGAATTTCATGGCCGCTTTTTTCAACTTCTCTTTGCCTTCAGGGGTGTCAATGATGACAAAATGCCACGACTGCAAATTGCAAGCGGACGGCGCGGTTGTTGCCTCCCGAATCATATCTTGCAGCTCATCGCGGCTGATTTTTACCGTTGGATCGAACTTGCGAACCGAATGCCGATCGAACATCACCTTTGCTAAATCGTTATTAGTTAATTTATTTGGCGCTACTGTTTCTGTCATTTTAAATTACCTCATTTCTTAATTAATATGTTAACCGTTTTCATTCAGATAGTATAGGTTGTTGCGAATGGATTCATCATACTGCGGTCATAACGACCTGTAATCAGATACGGTGCCGTCTTATTGGCATTAACTTCTTCCAACCTCAGTGTCTTAAACATTGTTGAAGTGGCAAAATGGTACCACATTGCCCCAAGTGGTTTGAGAACAGGTAACTCTCCAAACGGATCATCCTCGGTTGAGTCGAGTTTGATGGTCAATTTTCCCGGTTCAACTCGGTCGGCTAGTGATTTCATCTGAGTCGCCAGCAACGCAACATTGGAAAAATGATTGGCTCCTTGCTCATCTTGGACAAGCTGATAGTCGAAGAAGAAACTGTTCATGATTGATTCCTGATTCAGCGCAAATTGACTACCAAATGTTTTTAAAATCTCGGGATCATTGACATCCCCTGCTTCCCAAGCAACAGTCAGCAAAGTTTTACCGTGACGCGCCACTGTTGCCGTTGCTGTTTGGTCATTGCGGCGAAGGGTGATGCGATCGGCTAACTTTTTAGGGATGCTTGCCCCTTCTCGCCCAGCAACTAAACCTGCTTCGGCACCGGGACCGTGCAGCAACAGCGTCAAGGGATATGAGCCCACCAGCTTATCTTTATAACTGACAAGGGCAAATAAGGTCTGCTCCAAATACGGTGCGCCAAAACTGGGCCGCCCCATGTGGACAACATAGCCGCAAATAATCGGTGCGACTAACTTCAACGGCGCTGGAATCAACTTGGCCAAAGCGTCCGGATCGGTAGCATAGGCAAAACTAATCCCTTCCTGGTCATTCATACTCGGTAAATTCAAAAATTTTTCAACATCTTTTTGCGCTACAACATAACTAGACATGCTGATCACTCCTTTTATGCGTCAGTGTTGGCTGATACCTTTACATAATTCCGTCCATCACGTGAACATCCGGCGCGCCGTTTTTTACAATTCGATTAATCCGATCAAGAATCAGCGGATTGAATTCCGGATGCGTCAGGATATAAAACTGATCGTCTTCGAGCGCTTTGAAAACAGTTGCGGCAATAGTATCAATCGGCATGCCGTTGGTAATCACATATTTAGCAAACTGCTGGCCTTTTAAAAATGCTTCACTTTGATAATATGGGTCACTTGAATCCTGGTATTGAACGGGACGATGCTTTTCAGTGTGATAAAGATCAGTTTGCACAAATCCTGGACACATCACGTGCATCTCAATATCGGCTCCGGCACGTTGCAGATCGTAGGCGGTTGCTTCCGTAAGACCGACACTGGCAAACTTGCTTGCATGATACGCAGGCATTCCCGGTGTGTCGACTAAACCGGCGATTGACGCAACATTGAGAATCGCTCCATGCGTCTTTTGCGCCATCATAATAGGAATAATGCGTTTCATCATATAGACCTGGCTCATCACGTTAACGTGTAAGATCCACTCCCAATCACGCGTCGGCAGTTCCCACATTCTGCCAGGCAAAGCTATTCCGGCATCATTAATTAACAAATCAATCTGCTTAAAAGTACGCAACGTTTGATCAATTGCCGTGTTGACTGCTGATTCTTTCGTGACATCTGCCGGAATCATGATAGCGTCAGCGCCTCGAGCCACCACCAGCTGATAGGTTTCATTCAAGGCCGCCTGATCAATATCAATCAAGGCCAACTTCATCCCGCGTTTTGCCCCTTCTTCGGCAATAACCCGACCAAAGCCGTGAGCCGCTCCGGTAATGATCATGACTTTCCCCTTAAAATCTTTCATGCTTGATTTCCTCCTTCACTCTGCTGCTAAAGCCGTTAAAGACGTTGGCTTAAACGGCATATGAACATTCATACTTCCGAATACGCCTTTACGATAGCGCTTTCAAAACGTATCATGAATATAGTATTTGCACATAATTGAGCAAATACTTTTGGTGGTTTTTGCCAAGCATCAAAATTCCGTTATTTACGCTGAAGGTGGCTATTATGAAATTGACAACACTTCTGCATCGTCTAAATCAAACAATGCCGACTGGCTCGGTGCCTGCCAACATCAATCCCGATATCATCAATATGCAGCTAGGTGCTCTGCGGACAAATCAGGTGCCAGCCATGACGTTTGAGGTTAAGGTGGAAGCCAATCAGCCTCTTCAGCTAATCATGCCGTCTTCACGAACAACACCGGCAACTTCGATCCAACTACCGCACTCATCCCCAAAAGAATTACCGCTACTTTTTGAACGCATCGGGTGTCTTTTAACCACCAAAACCGATCTCCAGGAACAAACGAATCACTTGGCTCTCAAAGCGATCACGGATGACTTTGATACAGTTCTTAAACAAAGTGCGCGCATACTTGGCAATCCGCTGGCAGTTGTCGATTTGGTCGGTCATCCGGTAGTGACGACTTTAAAAGTTGAAGATCACCAGTCATTCCAACAATATTTGCAATTGGATAATGGGCTGACAGCAAGCAAATCGGCACCTCCAGATCATTTTACGATCCCGAAGCGACCACAAATCAGCTTATCGGCTAGTCAATTGCCACTTTTATACTTACCACCGAGTTATCACAATGACGCATTGGGATATCTCGTCATGCCGACCATGCAAACGCCACTGAATGCGCGGCAATATACTCAGTTCGCCGCTGTCGCACCAATTATCACACGCTCATTAGTCAAGAATCGAATCATCCCAACTGCAGCCTCAAAACGTGACCATTTACTCACAATGTTGCTGACCGAACAGCAAACCGAAACCTTTGCCGCTCAATTTGCGCGACAAAAAGCCATCCTCCCGTCAAGCATGGCCTTAATCAAGGCCGAACCTTGCACGAATCAATCACTAGCAGCTTTAAGAGAACGATTAAAATATTTTTCTACACCGTTCTTTGCCCAAACTTTGGTGACTATCTACCATCATCAATGTTTAGCGCTTGTTTCGCTTGATTTACCTGAATACAACAGCCAGTCGTTCAAAGAACATCTGGCAACGATTGCTGCCCGGACCGATTGCCGCTTAATTGTCTCGAACCAATACGATCGGCCAGAGGATACCATCGCTGCTTATGCTGTTTGCAAACGAACGGCCAAGCTTAAATTACCTCGCAATCCGGTTATTTTTTGCGAAGATGCTTTTTTTGATTTAATGTTGGCTCAGGTTGATCACGTCGAAATTCTGCCGTTCTTCATTAACCCCGCCGTAAAAAAGCTCATGGTTTATGATCAAACGAATAAAACCGAACTTCTACCAACGCTTGATGCGTATTTGGAAGCAGGCGAAAACCTCACGCACACGGCTAAACGACTTTACATTCACTTCAATACCCTGCGCTATCGACTCAATCATATTAGCGAGTTAACCGGCCTCGATTTGAAAGATGCTGAAACTTGCTTCAAACTTGGCGCCAGTTTTAAAGTCCGCCGATATCTGGATCATCGCCAACTTAGCCTCCACCACAAATAACCAGTAGCTGTTTTCCAATTACCAGTGAGTCAAAAAAGTTGCTTTTACTGCTTAATCAGCCTACATTGGCGTCGAAAGGGGTTGATCTGATGCAAATCCATTTTGACGAAGGAGCTGTGAACAAGATCCAACCGCATTTGGGTTCGGACAAGAAGTTGCTTTTGACGTTTGAAGATGGTGTTGGACCGTATTCGCAGCACGCGATGATTCATATGCAAGTTCAATTCTCACTTAATGTCGTCAAGGCTAGTGACCCAGCAACCGACTATGACACTGAGATCAGCAGTAATCTTGGACCAATTTTGATCAAGGGTTATTCGCAGGAAGACTTAAATGCCAATATGCATGTCCATTTCAACTCGACCTTAAATACTTTGGTTTTAAGTGGTGATGGTGGCGACATTGATACCAACATGGGCTTCATTGATTTCACACAAGCCAATGGTGTCCGCAATAATCCGGCCCGTTAAAAGCTAAAACGGGTAACTTGGCTTGTCCGACGATCCGCAACCAAAGCTTCACACTGCTGCTTCACCCTTAATTTTTCAACCATGAAAATAGCCGCCTCCAAGCCTATGAGTTTGGAGAACGGCTATTTTTCGTATTTAATTTTTAAATGCCACGCGGTTTGTTTGGCAAGGTCACAACAAAAGCGGCACCATGCGGATGGACATCTTTTACTTCGATATGGCCATGATGGATGGTCACAATCCAGCGGGCAATGGCTAGTCCCAGACCGCTGCCACCGGTTTTTCGGCTGCGGGATGCATCTTCGCGATAGAAACGCTCAAAGATACGTGATTTATCCGCGTCAACAATGCTTGGTCCGGAGTTGCCCACCACCAGTTGCCACTCTTTTGAGGTTTGGGTGACCTTCACCCAGATGGAATCGCCGGCTTGCGTATATTTAAATGCATTGTCCAGTAAGATAACCAGTAACTGTTTAATCCGTGCAGCGTCAAACCAGGCATGGCTTTTTGGCGGAATCGTGGTGGTAAACGATTTATCCTGACTAATCGAAATGTCGTGATAAGAAGCCAGTTGCGGGGCCAGTGTTTGATCAAACCGCAGATCGATCAATTCGATTTCAATCGTGTTGCTATCGGCCTTGGCAATTGTCAATAAATCATCCGTGAGTTGCCGCAAGCGTTTGGTCTCGCCCAGTGACGTCGCAATGGCCTCGCTTTCGTCAATAATGGTGGCTTGTGGCTTGGTTAGCAAGGCTTCCTGTTTACTTTGAATCACAGCCAGCGGTGCTCGTAGTTCATGCGCTGCGTCTGCCACAAAATCCTGCTGCCGCTGCCATGACCGAACAATCGGACGCATTGAACGGGTTGATAACCAATAAGACAAGCCCAGTGCCAACGCCCAAAATAGGATAATCGTCAAAATCAGAACCTGACGAAAAGAACGAATCGCGGCTTCTTGAGCGTCCGTATTTTGCAAGATCAACACATAATGCCCGGCATATTGAGGATCTGCGGCCGTCACCGGAACCTTCACCAGTAAAGTTCTAAAGGTGCCATTTGAAGTCGGCAAATTTTGCAACTTATTAACTGCCTGACGATCTAGTTTTAACGTTTTGAAATAGGCATAAAACCGTTCACCTAACATCGCCTGATTGATGATTTTTCCTTTTTTATTAAAAACCACCATGTTCATCCGAAAAGGTACTGGTCGTGAAGTCACCGGGCGTCCGGGACCACCTGCACCGCTCATGGTTTGTGCCGGCTTGGTAAGCATTATTTTTTGTTGTTCCAGCGAATGATCGATATCTTGATAAATCGAACGTTCATAAAGGAAAAAAACAATGACCCCCAACACTAGAAAAAGTCCGGCAAAGCTCAGTAGTTGACCGATAAATAAACGTCGCTGTTGTCGCTTAATGCCTTTATCTGCATTCATGCACGGTCCTCCGGTTCCTGAAAGATGTAACCGACATTGCGAATTGTTTTGATCCATACATCGGCTTGCATCGGTTTTAACTTTTTGCGCAGGTTCGACATATAAACTTCGACGACACTGACAGCCGTATCCGAATCAAATCCCCACAACCGATCAAAAATCTGATCCTTCGTAATAATGGTTTTTTGATTCTGTAATAAGTACACTAACAAGTCGAATTCTTTTCCATTCAACGCTACTGGTTTGTCGTGAATTAAGACTTCGTGCCGGTTTAGGTGGACTTCAAACGGACCGGCTGTTAACCCATCCTCATCAAAAAAATGTCCTGTCCGCTTTAACAATGCTTTTAACCGCATAATGAGCTCTTCACGGTGGAATGGCTTGGTAAGGTAATCGTCACCACCCAACTCAAAACCACGCACCTTATCTGTCAGGGCATCTTTAGCCGTCAAAATAAGAACCGGGGTCTTCACTTGCTTAGCTCGCAGCTGTTTAAGCAAATCAAACCCATTCAGCTCTGGCAGCATGATATCCAGCACAATAGCATCAAAAATCCCCTCTTCTGCCAAATACAAACCATCAGCACCCGTCAAAGCAGCTTCAGGCTGAGAAAAGTCCCGAATAAAATCAACAATACTCTCATTCAGATCAGGATCGTCTTCAATTACAAGAATTTTAGGTTTAACTATCATAAATTCTCCTCTAAAAGTGAGCGTGAGCCGGCGCGCTTAGAAACCGGAGTGTAAGTGGCCTTGGGCGTAATGGCCGGGCTTTGGCCATTGCGCCCAAGGTCCTTACATGTAGGCCCCTGCGCCGGCGAACGCGTTATGGTGAGCTGAGCGTGAGCCGGCGCGCTTAGAAATCGGAATGTAAGTGGCCTCAGGCGTGATGGCCCGCTCTTGGCCATTGCGCCTGAGGTCCTTACACGCAGGTTTCTGCGCCGGGGAGCGCGTTATGGTGAGCTGAGCGTGAGCCGGCGCGGTTAGAAGCCGGAGTGTAAGCGGCCTCGGACGTGATGGCCGGGCTTTGGCCATTGCGTTCGAGGTCCTTACACGCAGACTTCTGCGCCGGCGAACGCGTTATGGTGAGCGTGAGCCGGCGCGCATAGGGGCCTAACCACCAGCCGCCAACCACCATCCCCACCAAAGCCAATGTTTCAGTCTTATCAATCACAGCGTCAGCTTAACATGAAAATCATAAACTCAGCTTAAGAAAAAAATTGCTGGCTTTAAGGTTAATTTATGCTGCATCTCGCATACTAATCCCATTCATCAAGAAGGGAGCGATTCGATGCGCCAAAAGCTGAAACAATTCATTGGCTTCGGTTTAGTCGGTGGTATCAATACTATTTTGACATACTTGCTTTACCTGACATTATACCAATTGATCAATCCAACCGCTGCGATGGGTGTCGGCTATGGATTAACGTCAGTTTTAGGACTTTTCCTCAATGATACCTGGGTCTTTAAGGTTAAAGATCACCGCGACCTTAAAAGTGTGGCACCACGATACTATTTTTCGTATGGTCTCACCTTTATCATGAGCCTGATACTCACAAGCTTCTGGAATGATGCATTGAATTTACCAAAACCATTAGCACCGATGTTTGCACTTATGATTACCGTCCCAACGAACTTCCTTTTAAGTAAGTTCTGGGTATTTCGAGAAAAGGGAGTTACGGCACATGAAAAAAATTAAACAGTGGACCCTTGATTGGTGGCTCATTGGCATTCTCGTTCTGGCTGCGTTTCTTTACAGCTGGAATATCTGGGAAGCAGGAAACGCTAATGATTATTACACGGCTGCTATCACCAGTATGATCCAAAGTTGGCACAATTTCTGGTACGGCGCATTTGATCCCGCTGGCTTTATCACCGTTGATAAACCACCGGTAGCGCTTTGGTTCATGGCCATTTCCGCCAAAATTTTCGGCGTTCACGGCTGGTCAGTTGTTTTACCCTCAATTTTGTTTGGCATCGGCAGCGTGGCGCTAATCTATAACATGATCAAACCCCGCTTTAATGTTTGGGCCGCCCGCTTAGCTGCATTGGCACTTACCTTAACGCCTATCGTTGTCGCGGATTCCCGAACAAATAACATGGACGCCACACTACAGTTCTTTCTGCTGCTCGCCAGCTGGTGCCTGATGAAAGCAATCACCAACCGCAAGCCCTGGCTGGTCATCATGAGCTTTGCTTTGATCGGTGTCTCGTTCAACATTAAAATGCTCCAAGCGTTCATGATTTTGCCAGCCTTATTACTCTTTTTCTGGCTTGCATCAAAGCAGCAGCTATGGCGCCGACTGGCTACACTGGGGATTGCATTAGCCGCGATGGCTGTCATGACACTTGCCTGGCCACTACAGGTGGACTCAACCGCCGCCAGCCAGCGGCCCTATGTCGGCAGTTCCCAAACGAATTCAGAAATGGAGCTGGCTTTTGGCTATAACGGTACTGAACGATTATTGGGCCAAACAACCGGTACCGGTGCGGCTTTCCCCGGTATGGGCAACAGCAAGACCAAAGCGACTGGTGAAATGAACCCGACATCTGGGGCGACCAAAGGCAACAATAGCAAAACCGGCACGGCACCGACTGGCACTAAAGGAAATCCACCAACCGGCACAAAGGGCACAACCGGTACGCCACCTGGCGGAAATGGTGGTGGTCGCCCGGGTAATGGTCAAGGTCAGGGCGGCACGCCGCCAGCCGGAACTAACGGTAAACAACCTACTGTGAAGACCAAATCCGGCACATCTACAAATAACGCCCCTGCAAACTTTGCAGAGGGCAACTTTAAAGGCGGCCGTGGTACCGGTGGTGGTGCAGCTGGCGGTCGCGGCGGTGGCGCCTTTTCAATTGGGAATGCCGGGCCACTGCGCCTGCTGCAATCTGATCTTGGTCCACAAATAAGCTGGCTTGCACCGATGGCTATCATTGGCTTTATCAGTGCCTTTGCTTATTACCTTGATCGAAAACGCAAATGGTACCAAACCACAAGTCAGCAAAATCACTTGCTTTTCTGGCTGGGTTGGCTTGTGCCAGTCGCAGGCTTCTTTTCAATCGCCAGTTTTTTCCACCCTTATTACACGATTATGCTTGCGCCACCACTCGCGGCACTATTCGGTATCGGCACAGTCACCATGTTTAACCAGTTCAGATTAAGCTTCAGGCACTGGCAGAGTTGGCTGCTCCCGCTTGCACTTGCCGCAACGACTGCACTTCAGACTTGGTATGTCAGTCTTTACTATCAGTGGCAACCGATTCTTGTAGTCATTGCCGGTGTAATCGGTTTGGCGCTGCTCTTCATCGCCCGAACCAAAACCTGGCGGAAATCGGCGCTGGGCGTGGCGATTGCCGCTATCTTAGCCGCACCAGGTTTCTGGTCGTTGACACCGACACTTGCCGGTTCGTCATCAGGCATTCCAACCGCTGGCCCTACTTTGCTAACGTCAGGCGGTAATAGCGGTGGTATCGGTAGTGGCAGTGTCAATAGCGGTTTATTGAAGTACGTTGAAGCTCATCAAGGCAATGCCAAATACCTTTTTGCTACCAGTAACGCTAGCACTGCCGCCCCGTATATTATCAAATCCGGTAAAGCGGTTATGGCAATCGGTGGATTTAACGGCACTGATCCGGCAATTACGTTGAAGCAATTCAAAGCACTGGTCAAAAGTGGCGACATGAAATATTACCTGTCATCGGGTCGCTCCGGCAATTCAAAGATTGAAGCGTGGGTCGAAAAAGTCGGCAAAAAGGTGGCCGCAAGCAAATACGGCAGCAAGACAACCACCAACGCCCAAAGCAATCAAGGTGGTCGTATGGCAATGGGCGGCATGGGCAGCATGGGCAGCGGCACGCTGTATGAACTTGATGCCAGCATGGTGAAGTAATTTTCATTAATTCAGAAAGGAGCAAGCGTGATGCGACAAAAAACAAATCCCTTCATTTCCGTTGTCTTACCCGTTTACAACGAAAGCGCAGGCATTGGCGAAACGTTAACCGAACTCGCCAACTATGTCCGGGCGCGACCAGAACGGTATGAACTTATCTTTGTCAATGATGGCTCAACCGATGACAGTGCCACCCAGATTAAGGCCGCGATGGCTAAAAACCCAACCATTCGCCTCGTAGACTTCTCGCGCAACTTTGGGCATCAACTTGCCATTACCGCTGGCATTCGTTACGCAAGCGGTGATGCCGTTGTCGTCATGGACGCTGATTTACAAGATCCGCCAAGCGTCATCCCAGCCATGATCGCCCGCTGGCAAGAAGGCTATGATGTTGTCTATGGCAAACGACGCAAACGCAGCGGCGAGACTTGGTTCAAGAAGGTAACTGCCGAAACTTTTTATCGCGTGCTAAAGGCGCTCACAAGTGTTGACATCCCCGTCGATACAGGTGATTTTCGCTTAATGGATCGCAGCGTCGTGAACGTTTTAAAACAAATGAATGAACATGATCCTTACGTGCGCGGTATGGTGGCCTGGGTTGGATATAGGCAAATTGCCGTAGAATATGATCGGCAAAAACGAACCGCCGGAGAAACCCATTATCCATTAAAGAAAATGCTACACCTTGCCATGAACGGCATTACCAGCTTCTCCACCGTTCCTTTAACAATTGCCAACTGGCTTAGCGGCTTCTTTCTACTACTGGCCGTGGCTATTGTCGGCATCAGTTTCTTTTTAGGTCATCTCAGCTTATTAACTTGGGTGATCGCGACAACGTTACTTGTTGGTGCCGGCATCACCTTCAGCATCGGTCTACTTGGCAACTACATCGGCCGAATGTTTGCCCAAAGCCGACACCGACCGCTCTACATTGTAGCTGACACTTATGGCTTTAAAACGCAAACGACCCAACAACAAAATTACCGCTACCACGCCTTGCAAAATTAACGGTAACTAAGATTTGATATCTGTACCAAAATGGACTGCTAATAACACAAAGCAGTCCATTTTTTTGAGCGCGAACAGGAGCGCTTATCAATCGGAGTGTAAGTGGTCTTGGGCGTGATGGTCGCACTTTGACCATTGCGCCAAGGGTACTTACACGCAGATTTCTGCGCCGGAAAACGCGTTATGGTGAGGTCGAACAACTACGCACTTCAGCACAAGATTTTACAGGCACCGCATCATTATGTTACGGTTATTAAAAGTAAGTACGAAGACAACTCGACCCCAGAAAGGATTGAGCATATGCCAACACCAACGACCAAAGACCTGACGCTTTTGACGCCGAGCGATTTGGCCGCTGATTTTGACACCGACCTCACAACCGGTTTAACGACAAACGCAGCTGCCAAACGCCGCCAAGAAGATGGCCCCAACCAACTGACTGCTGCCAAAAAGCCCAGTTTATGGCGGCAAATCGGGCATCACCTTAGCGACATTACCTCGTTAATTTTACTATTTGCCGTTGCACTATCTGCTTATCTAGCCCTGACGACTGACAGTGACTGGACCAAAACAATTGTTATCGGCAGCATTGTGATCCTTAACGTCGCCATCGCCTTATACCAAGAACACAGTGCCGAAAAAGCATTGGCAGCTTTAAAAGCCATGACGGTTCAAACAGTCACCGTTGTTCGTGAAGGTAAGACCCAAACCATTGCCGCAGCAGATTTGGTCCGCGGTGATTTGATGCTCCTCAAAGCAGGTGATGCAGTAGCGGCAGATGCGCGGCTAATTCACAGTCAGGATCTCGAAACCGATGAAGCAGTTTTGACAGGAGAAAGTTCCGCCGTTGCCAAATCTGCCGCGCCACTGACTGAAGTGCCGGATGATCTTGGCGATGCCGTTAATCGCCTTTTTTCCGGTACGGCAATTACCAGTGGAAAAGCCAGCGCTATTGTCACCGCCACCGGTATGCAGACCGAGTTGGGAAAAATTGCATCATTATTGAATCAAACGCAAAAACAAGCGACACCATTAGCCAAACGCCTAAACGCACTGGGCAAACGCTTATCGTTAGTGGCCATCTTAGGCGGTGCGCTGACGATGCTGTTGTCCATGCTTTACCACCAAGAAACCTTAACCGAAAGTCTTATGCTCGGTGTGAGTCTTGCCATTGCGGCGGTTCCGGAAACATTGCCGGTCATCGTCACACTCAGCTTGGCACACGGCGTCCAGAAAATGGCCAAACGCCACGCTATTATTCGACAAGTCACCGCGGTTGAAACCATCGGGAACGTCAACGTTATAGCTTCCGACAAAACCGGCACATTGACGCAAAACCAAATGACCGTGACCCATTTTTGGCCGTTTCGTGAAGCACTCCAAAAAGTGACCGATCAACCCTTATCAACGAATCAGCAGCAATTTTTGACTTATTTAGGGCTGGCAACTAACGCCCGGCTCACCAAACAAGGCGAACCGGATATCGGTGATGCCACCGAGCTGGCAATTGTTCGGCTGCTGGCCCACTACGGCTTAAACCGCGATGATCTTGAAACCCGCTATCCACGAATTGCCGAGTCACCATTTTCATCCGATAAAAAGACCATGGCGACCTTGCACAAAACTCCCGATGGCCATTTTCTGGCTATCATCAAAGGCGCTGCTGATCGGATTGCCTTTTCCAATGATCATTGGCACGAGGAAGCTACAGCGATTCATGATCAGATGACTGCGCAGGCATTGCGGGTCTTGGCAGCAGGTTACCAGCAATTCGAAAACGACCCCGGTGCCGACTGGGAGACGCAATTAACCGCCGTGCAACCTTCAGGACTGATTGGCTTAATTGATCCGCCGCGTCCAGAAGTGCCGGCTGCGATTCAAGCCGCAAAAGATGCGGGCATTATTACCGTGATGATCACCGGCGACCATCTTGTCACTGCCACTGCCATCGCAAAAGACATCGGCATCCTCGACCACGGTCAACGCGCTATCACCGGGCACGATCTGAGTCAAATGAGTGATGAAGCATTGGCCGCCGATATTCTGCAAATTCGCGTTTTCGCCCGAACCACTCCGACCGATAAAATCAGAATCGTCAAAGCATGGCAGCAGCAACAAGCCGTCGTGGCCATGACCGGCGATGGCGTAAACGATGCCCCCGCGCTAAAAGCCGCCGATGCTGGCATTGCTATGGGCATCACCGGAACGGACGTGGCCAAAAACGCCGCCGATATGGTGCTCACCGATGACAACTTTGCGACAATTATCGATGCGGTGGCACAAGGACGAACTGTTTATCAAAATATCCTCAAGGCCGTTGAATTTCTGATTTCCGTCAATTTCGCGCAGATTTTCACCATGCTGATCGCAGTTTTAGTTGGTTGGGGTGCGATCATGACGCCGGAACAGCTATTAATCGTCAACGTGCTCGCTGACGGCATTCCCGGCTTCTTCTTGAGCCGTGAACTAGCCGAACCTGGCATCATGCGGCTTAAACCGATTCCTAAAAAAGCCAGCATTTTTACCAGTGGGCTTGGCAAACGAGTAGCGGTGCGGACAACGACTTACGTTGGCCTAATCCTCGGCGTTTACGCACTCGGTCGCTTTGGCTTGAGCGCCAATCAACCAATTGTCGGCATGACGATGCTCTTTTTGACGCTGGCGATTGGCTCAATGTTGGATATTTTCCCGATCAAAACCCGTGGGCGACTTAATCGCGCTGCCTTCACGGTCAATCCGATATTAACCGGCAGCTTGTTGGGTACCATTACCTTGATCTTGTTGTTAGCCACTGTGGCCCCGCTTCAACAGGTCTTTCGGCTGGCACCGTTAAATCTCGGACAATGGCTCATTGTTTTGGCGGTCATCTGGTTGCCAATGCTGGTCGTGGAAGGTTACAAACGCCGCCAGCATCGCGATGAATTAGCCGCATGGCAACAATCGGAATTGATTGGTGGTGCGGAATAACGGTTGTTTTGTATTTATTGATGAATCTGCTATGCTTTAGTTAATACTTGAGCAAGCTATGGTGCCGTGCCCCGTTTGTCAGATTAGGAGTCGAATTGCGCTATAACACGTTCACCTGCTCATGCTCACTATAACGCGCTCCCCGGCGCAGAAGCCTGCGTGTAAGGACCTCAGGCGCAATGGCCAAAACCGGGCCATCACCCCTGAGGCCACTTACACTCCGGCTTCTAACCGCGCCGGCTCGCGCTCACTAGGAGGTTCATAAAGTGCAACCGTTTCAGGCATTGCTCCACGACGGCCAACAAGCTACCTTACAAACTATGACGACAGATGACTTACCTGCCGGCGAACTTTTGATCAAGGTTGCTTATTCAGACGTTAATTACAAAGATGCATTGGCCTATCAACCACAAAACCAAGTTGTGCGGCAGTTTCCGCAGATCCTAGGCATCGACTTAAGCGGAACCGTTGTCGCTAGTCACGATGCGCAGTTTAAAAAAGGCGATCAAATTATTGTAACCGGTCATGGCTTAGGCGTCAGTCAAGGCGGCGGTTACGCTGAATATGCCCGCGTTCCGGCACAATGGGCACTTCCATTACCTAAAAATCTCACACTGGAAACTGCGATGGCGTTTGGAACAGCCGGGTTGACGGCAGCGTTGTGTGTCACGGCGTTGATGCACGCCGGAATGACACCTAAACGACAGCCGTTGATTTTGGTTGGTGGTGCAACTGGCGGGGTTGGCAGTATTGCCTTGCGATTATTGGCAAATGCCGGCTTTTCAAACCGCGTGGCCCTTGTCCGCACGCCTGATCAGCAACAACAGGTTCGCGCGCTCGGAGCAACTGCCACTTTAGCCCTTAACGAGTTACCAAAAGGCAAGGCATTGGCGCGTCAACAATTTGACTTTGCCATCGATCCGCTTGGTGGTAGTTTCACCACCAGCCTGTTACCGAGTATGCGGTACGGTGGAGCGGTTGCGCTATGTGGCAATGCTGCAGGCGCTTCCCTGCCGCTCACGGTATTTCCGTTCATTTTGCGCAACATCAGCTTGCTAGGGATTGATTCTGTGAGTGCGCCAACAGCCTTACGTCAAGCTGCCTGGGCCGCATTAGCCAAACTAGCTCCGGTGCCTTATCAAACGGTCAGTCTCTCTGACTTGCCGCGCGTTTTGAACAAGCACTTTACCCATCCCGCACTGCGGACGGTTGTGAAAATCAGCTAGATTGCAAGTAAATCGATTTTATAGGCAAAAAGATAACCGGCATGCGCTCATTTAATCATGATCGCATGCCGGTTATTTAAGTTTTCGAAACTAGCTCAGCAAGACCGCATCATCGGCAAATTCCTGCCCGCTGCGTTCTTTAAACAGTGTTAACAAATCTTCAACTGTCAAATGTCGCTTTTCCTCGCCGCGTACATCGACAGCGATCTCCCCGTGATCCAACATGATTAAGCGGTCACCGTATTTCAACGCGCTTGCCATGTTGTGCGTAATCATCAAAGTGGTAATCTGTTGAGCGCGCACCATTTGATCCGTCAAGGTCATAACGGTCGCACTCGTTTGGGGATCAAGCGCCGCCGTATGTTCATCCAGCAGCAACAAGGCCGGCTTCTTCAAGGTTGCCATTAACAAAGTCACCGCTTGACGTTGGCCTCCGGAAAGCAAGCCCATTTCTGCGCCAAGACGTTTCTCTAGTCCTAAACCCAATGTCGCCAGTTTCTCCTGAAAATGCTGCCGATCACGGCGCTTGACGCCACCTGCCCAGAAATTACGCCATTCGCCACGCTTTTCTGCTAAGGCAAGGTTTTGTTCAATCGTCAATAAAGAGGCAGTGCCAGAGCGCGGGTCTTGGAAAACCCGGGCAATGAGCTTGGCCCGTTTCGCAACATTTTGGTAAGTGACGTCTTTGCCATTGATCAGGATTTGGCCTTGATTAACCGGCAATGTTCCGGCGATGCTGTTTAACAAGGTTGATTTACCTGCACCATTACCACCAATAATAGCGACAAATTCACCACGTTCCAGGCTCAAATTGATTCCTTTTAAAGCGTGATTCTCATTGACGGTACCTTGCTCAAAATATTGGTGCAACCCGCGTACGTCCAGAACTGCCATGTTAATGAACCTCCTTTTGTTGCTCTGCCGGTGCAATCGTCATATGATCCGATGTCTTGGCAACCATGCGTTGGTCAGACTTGACCTGTTGCCGATTGCTATGTCGTACTTTTACCTGAAAGAGTTTCTTTTTCAATAACGGCAGTGATAAGAAAATCGTCAACATGAGTGCGTAGAAGAAGCGCAAGTAGTTCGGATCCACGCCCATGTCCAAGACCACCGCAATAATGAGCCGGTAAATCACGGCACCCACAATGATCATTAGCAAGCGCGCCCACAACGGCACCCCGCGCACCAGGATTTCGGAAATGATGATAGCGGCCAAGGCAATTACAATCGTGCCAATACCCATGGACAGATCAGCATAGCCATTAGTCTGTGCCATGAGACTGCCAGACAATGCAATCAAGCCATTGCTCAACATGTAAATAATGATCTTCATCGCGTCATTATTAATCCCGTTAGCAGCCGCCATATTCTGATTGTTACCAACTGCGGCTGCGGCCAATCCCATTTCGGTATGGAAGAAGAAAACCAGGGCTCCGATGACAATTGCCACCACAATAGCGCCCACGATGATGCCGGTCGTTGTCGCATCCCCGCTATCTGTCAAATTGAACACAGTCTTGACCGCGCCAATCAAGCTGACATTGGCTTTTCCCATGATGAAAAGATTCACGGAATATAAACCGGTCATGGTCAAAATACCAGTGAGCAGATCCGGAATGTGCAGTTTGGTCGTCAGAAAACCCGAAACCGCACCTGCAGCAGCCCCACCGGCAAATCCCAGCAACGTTGCCGCAATCGGGCCAACTCCTGATACAATTGCCTGAGCAGTTATTGCCGCGCCTAGTGGAAAGCTACCTTCTGCCGTCATATCGGCAATGTCTAAAATGCGAAATGTCAGATACACGCCAATGGCCATGACCGACCACAATAATCCTTGGGCAATACTTGATGTCACAATATCCATAACGAAACCCCTTTTTAAAAATGCTCGCCTATTCTGCTTGTTTCAACATCGCTTCAGTCAGCCCAAATTGCTGCATCCGTTTGGGATTGGTGACTAACCGGGTTTTGGCTGGTGTTTCAACTGCCAAATCTTTGACCTGTTTACCCTTCAAAAGCTTAACTGCCAACTTACCGGTTTGTTTGCCGAGGTCCTCGTAATTGATGCCGACCGTTGCAACTCCGGCTAACTTAACCATCGTGGCATCGGCTGGCACAACCGGAACTTTTTCCTTGGTGCTGACCTTACCAATGGTGGCCATAGATGCGGCCATCGTGTTGTCGGTTGGAATGTAGATGACATCACTTTGCTTCATCAAGGCCGTGGCACTTTGTTCAACATCATTGGTCGTTGCCGCGGTCTTCTCAACTGCCGTCAACCCTAACTTCTTAATCGCTGCCTTGGCAAGCTTAACTTGAACCTGGGAATTTTCTTCAGCGGCATTGAAGAGCAACCCGATTTTCTTGGCTTTAGGGAAAACTTTGTGAATAAAGCTGATTTGCCCTGCAACATCGACTTTATCCGTTACCCCCGTTGCATTTTTGTCTGGCTTAGAAGGGTTACTTACCAGCCCGGCCGCCTTAGGATCCGTCACCGCTGTAAACAACATTGGCGTTGTAGCATCTTCCTTATGCAAGGCCTGAGCTGCCGGAGTGGCAATTGCTAAGTTAACATCGTTCTTGTCCCGCTTCAGGCGTTGGCTCATCGTCTGCAAATTCGACTGATCGCCCTGGGCATTCACATAATCAAGTTTGATCTTCTTACCCTTGTAACCGGCTTTAGCAAGCTCTTCGGTAAAACCTTTTCGTGCTGCGGTTAAGGCTTGCTGATCAATCAATTGCAAAACCCCAACCTTCACCTGACTCTTATCAGCCGCAGCACTCGTGGATTTACCACAACCAGCCAAAGCCACAACCGTCAACGCCGCTGCTACAACCGCAGCCATTTTTTTAATCATCATTCTTTTAATCATCATTTTCTTCCTCCTAAAATAAAGTGAGCGCGAGCCGGCGCGGTTAGAAGTCGGAGTGTAAGTGGCCTCAGGCGTGATGGCCCGCTCTTGGCCATTGCGACCAAGGTCCTTACACGCAGGTTTCTGGCCCTGTGAACGCGTTATGGTGAGCGCGAGTCACCTTCTACTCACACTGGCACTCGCACTACAGAACTCACTCGCCAAAAAAGGCCAGCCACTGGATTTTCTCATCCATGTGACTGGCCTTTTACTTTTTTCCCGGGAAAGAAAAAGCCACATGGATGAATTCGTCCATGTGGCGGTTAATTGCAAGTGAAATACTCACGGCCATCATGGATACAAACCTGATTGGCTTGTATCCATGAGATACAAACCATTATCCGAAATAGCCGTAATAGTACGCGTGATTAAGTTGTGTTGTTTTTCTTTGTCTCATGATCAACACTCCTTTGCTCAGAAGTTAACCCTTCTGGCTTGTTTCAAAGCGTATACTCATAATCTCAGTTTGTCAACACAAGTTTTCGCCGGTAGGTTGGCTAATCGGATTTCAGAATATCGAAAAATGTCAAAGAATGTTGATATCATGGCTATTTTGGCAGGTGCACCGTTTGCTTAATATTTTTTAGCATCACTTCATTTTTTACGGTTTCAACTTTGGCCGGTTTTTCAACGCTTAGTTTTTTGACTGCTGTTCCCTTAAGCAGTTTGATCACCATTTTCGCAGTTTGTTTGCCAAGATCGCGGTAGTTGATGCCTTTGGTGATGGTGCCTCCGTCTTTAACCATGGTTGATGCGGCCGGGACGACCGGAATCTGGTGAGCTTTGGCAACTTTACCGATCGTCGGCATTGCAGCAGCCATCACGTTGTCGGCCGGTAGATACAAGGCGTCGACATCCTTGGCTAAACTTTCGGCTGCCTGCTGCACATCATTGGTGGTTGCTGCGGTGCGAATCTGATAGCGCAACCCTAACTGTTTGAGCCGTGCCTTAGCATGTTTGATTTGATAAACCGAATTGGGTTCGCTGGCGTTGTACATTAACCCAATCGTTTTGGCTTGCGGGAAAGTCTGATGCAGCAAATTAATCTGATCTGCCACCGCGACTAAATCTGTAACCCCGGTCGCATTCTTGTCAGGCTTTTCTAAATTCGTCACCAGTCCTGCAGATTTAGGATCAGTAATCGCCGTGAAAAGCAACGGTGTCTTCTTATCGGCTTTTTGCAAGGCTTGAGCAGCTGGTGTGGCAATGGCCAAGTTAACATCATTCTTATCGCGCGCCAGCCGGTCACTCATGGTTTTGAGATTAGCTTGATCGCCTTGTGCGTTCACATAATCAAGTTTGATCCGTTTGCCACTGTATCCGGCCTTGGCAAGTTCTGATTCAAACCCTTTACGCGCTTCGGTCAAAGCAGTTTGGTCCATTAACTGTAAAATACCGACTTTAACCGTTCGACTGCTGGCGGCACTTGATTTCTTACCGCAACCAATTAAGGTCAATCCAATCAAGACAGTTGCTGCTATCGTGAGTACGAGATGCTTTTTCATTAAAATTCCTCCCAATTTGCGCGATCCAGCGCCGTTAGACAATCAGATCACGTATCCGTCCAAGTTATTTTTTAATTAACAAAAGCCAAAACCGAGTACCTTTTTTGGTCACTTTTTAGGTAAACGCGTCTGATTAACCGGTATTGTCAGACGAGTTAGCCCTCAGCAAGCGAGCCGTAACGCGCTCAATCTTAACGCGTTCGCTGGCGCAAGGATCTGCGTGTAAGGACCTTGGACGCAATGGCCAAAGCCCGGCCATCACGCCCAAGGCCACTTACACTCCGATCCTTAACCGCGCCGGTTCACGCTCACAAAAAAATGGGCCAGCCGTTGGATTTTATCCATGCGACTGGCCCGAGTTTTCGATATCGAAAAGCCGCATGGATGATTGTTCATCCACACGGCTTTGTTGGCACATTCAATGTGACAGCCTCATGGATGCAAACCGTTGCTTGCGCGGTTTGCATCCGAGTGCAAACCGCTATCCAAAAAAGCTGCCAAAAAAGTTATTTAGTTGTGTTTGCCGATAATTCATCACGGTGAACACTCCCTCGGTTTTGTATGGGATTAAGCATACTGGAAAGCATTTGTCCGCGTCAAGAAAAAATTCTAATTATTTTACAATACACTTGTTATCCAAAAATCATCTTGAGATATTGATGGTTGGCTGCAGCGACCAATCGATCAACCATGCTTAACTTTAAAATGCCACTTGCTTGCTGGGCCAGCCGAATTAATGGTGTATCTAGCACAATTGCTTGCTGAAACTTAGCTTCCGGGCCTTCTTTGTCAAGATAGTCTTTTGTTCGCATTCGAACCGTGATCCGGGTTACCGTACGGACAATCCATGAATGTTTTTGCATTTCGCGCGGTGTATTGAGTCGCGTGAATTCTCCCGGAACAAACTCATGATGCGGTGGCACCTTTTGACCGGTTAACTGTTCAAAATCATGGACAGTCGGTTTGCCCGATAGTGTGGTATACCAATCAGGAACATTTTTGAAATTGGTGACGTTGGTGCCGTTTAAATGAACAGGCAACGTTGCCACAATATCAGCAGCGCTTGTGCCAATTGCTACCGACTTGGCAGCAGCAGGAAGCACCCAGGTCTGGGTCTTTTCCTGCCATTCTTTAAATGCTTGCGCGGGTAATTCCAACTGAACTGCGACTGTTTCACCAGCTTTAATAAAGACTTTCTTGAATGCCTTTAGCGCTTTTTCCGGCCGTAATGGACGCGGCTGCTGTTCTTTGACGTAAGCCTGAATCACTTCTGCCCCGTCCATATCCCCTGTATTGGTCACATCTAATTGAACCGTCACCGGCTGCGCATCGGTTACTTCATCATTGACAAGCCGCACATGCTTGATCGCAAAAGTGGTGTAACTAAGACCAAAACCAAACGGAAACGCCACCGGTACTTTTGCCTTATCGAAGTAACGATACCCGATATAGGAACTTTCTACATAAGGAACCGCGCGCGTGTGTTTATCATAAATCTCAGCTGACACAACGTCTTGATAGCGCTTAGGATAGGTTTCGGCTAACTTGCCACTGGGGTTGACTTGACCGGTCAGTACCCGTGCGGTTGCCGTTCCAATATGCTCCCCGCCTAAATATAAATTCAAGATTGCCTGTACCTGATCTAACCATGGCATCTCAACCGGTGCTCCGGCGACCAATAAAACAATGACATGCGGGTTAATCGCTGCAATGGCCTGAAGCAAGTCGTTTTGTACTTTTGGCAGGGCCATGTTCTTCCGGTCAAACCCTTCTGATTCATAGTTATCGGGCAACCCGGCAACAAAAATAACCTTGTCGTGCGTCCGCGCTAATTCCAACGCTTGGGCAGTTTTCTCCTGATCAACTTCATCATCAAGTCGATACCCGGCTGCGAAATCATAAGTGAGCCCAGCCTGTTTGATTCCGCTCAAAATCGACACTTGTTCAGCTGCTTGAATATGGGAAGAACCTGCACCTTGAAAGCGGGTTCCCTTAGCCATCTCACCAACAACCGCTAATGATTCACTGGTCTGCAATGGCAAAATGTGGTCGTCGTTTTTTAGTAACACAATGGCATTTTCCGCAATTTTCTGTGCTAACTGAGCATTTTGGTGTAATAAGGCTTCACGCGTACCATGGAAGCTAGGCCGATGTTTACGCGCCATTTTGATAATATTAGCTGCTGCACGATCCAAACTGGCCGGCTGCAATTCACCGGACTGCAACGCCTTCAACGCCTCATCGTCAAATAAATGATCATCACCTGGCATTTCTAAATCCGTTCCGGCATTAAGCGCAGCCACTTTGTCGTTCAACGCGCCCCAATCGGTGATGACCGCACCATCAAACCCAAATTGATCGCGCAGCACGTTTGTCATTAAATAGCGATTGTCACTCGTATAAGTACCGTTTACTTTGTTATAAGAGCACATGACGGATTCTGGATGGCCTTCAGTAACGGCAATGCGGAAGGCCTCCAAATAAACTTCATGAAGTGCCACCGGATCAATCATCGAATCGGACGATAAGCGACCGTTTTCCTGATTATTTGCAGCAAAATGTTTGAGACAGGCAGCGATTCCTTGCTTCTGCATGCCTTGAATCCAGGCCGCACCAAGCTTGCCGGCCAAGTATGGATCCTCGCTAAAATATTCGAAGTTCCGCCCGCATAACGGATTGCGTTTCATGTTTACCCCAGGGCCCAACACGACATCAACTCCCAGACTCTGAGCCTCAAGCCCAATCGCTGCCCCCATTGCGGCAATCAATTCCGGATCCCAAGTAGCCGCACTGGCACTCGCGGTTGGAAAACTTGTGCTTGGGACACTGTCATTAATCCCTAAATGGTCAGCAGCAGCGGCTTGGTAACGTAAGCCGTGGGGTCCATCACTCATTCGGATACTCGGAATCTTATGATCAGGAAGTGCTTCGGAGGCCCAGAAGTCCTTACCAGAAGTCAGTTTCATTTTCTCTTCAGTGGTCAGTTGATCAACATTGATGTTTGATGCTGAGTTGTCCATCAAATTACCCCATTTTCAAATTTCTATTAGAACCATTTCCACCCTTAATATAACGTTTTTTTGTGGCGATTTCCTGTTAACGGCTCTAATTTTGTAGAAAAGAAATGATTAATCCTTTAATCTGACAGTGTTTATCATTTTGATTGATTATTATTGCAAGAAACTGACATCTCACAGCTTCTTTTTAATAACTAGTCATTCGGCCGAAAAAAGTGCACTGATGACGAAAAAAACGTCCGTTCTAAAATTTTATGCCAGAACGTCATAAAAAGTTCACAATTAGCGATTATTCTCTTAAGTGTAGCAAGGAAGTTTACCCCCTTCTTACTACTACCCCAACCCAACTTTTTTCATTTTTACTCCTCCAAAGTAAAAATAAGTCAGCTCCACCCCCAATGGCGCTGACACGGGAACACCGCGTACCCCCAATACGCGGTGTTTTTTTGTTGAGCGCGAGCCGGCGCGGTTAGAAGTCGGAGTGTAAGCGGCCTCAGACGTGATGGCCGGGCTTTGGCCATTGCGTCTGAGGTCCTTACACGCAGACTTCTGCGCCGGGGAGCGCGTTATGGTGAGCGCGAACAGGAGCGCTTAGCAATCGGAGTGTAAGTGGCCTCTAGCCTAAATGGCCGGGCTTTGGCCATTTAGGCTAGAGGTCCTTACACGCAGATTGCTGCGACTGTGAGCGCGTTATAGAACGCAATGTCAGTTTCTTAATTGCCTAAACCAGAAAGTCTTTCCGTCCTCCCGGCTACTTTCTTAAAATCAAACAGTCTTTAGCCGTGATGGTCGCACATTGGCCATTGTGTCCAAGTTTCCTACACGCAGACTTCTGTGCCGGGGGACCGCATAAAAACGCAATATCAGCTCCCTTAACTGCCTAAACTAAAAAGCCTTACCCCCAAACAACACAAAAATTAGTCTAGTACCCAAACTATATCCCCAAACCTTTATCAGTTGATAAGCGCATAACCACCACTACCAACCCACCATACCGCGGCTAACCACCCATCGTTTTCCCAACTCATTCATCTCAAAAATCACCAAAAAACACGATTCACACAAGGCTTTGCCCCTGCGTAAATCGTGTTTTTTTGGTTGCTATTACCGCTCATTCATCCACATCGCGAACGGTTATCCGATCTTGCAAAGCGGTTGGCTGCTCTAGCTGATCCAAGACTGCCAAGGCCATATTACCTGTTGTGATGTGACTCTGACCATCTTCGCCAACCAGTAAGGTATCTTTGCCTGCAACATAACCGGTTGCCGGTCCGCTTGGAAAAGCCTCGCTGGCGGATATACCAATCCATTTAACGTTATCGGTCATCTGCAAAAATCGATATTCATCATACTGATACTTCGCACCGTCATACCATGGCTGACTCGCAGCACTTTCCGGAAAATCAAGAATCATCGGATGATCGGCACCTGGCATTGCCAAGCTAGCACTTCCCAGAATAAAAACGGCTAACGGATCCGCATTACGCAACAAACTAATCAAATGCGTGGCAAAATCCAAATGTAAATAGCCGCGGCCAGAGCCCCACGGAACACTCAGCGCATCAACGACGGCATCAACACCATCTAGATCTGCTTCGCTTAAATCTAGTGGTGCCTTCACCAGCGTCGGAACGGTTTGGCCCAGCCGGCGCGCAGCTTTTTGCGGATCGCGCACGACAGCCAACACATCATGACCGCGTTTTCTCGCTTCGGCAACAATGGCACTTCCGGCACGTCCAGTCGCACCCAAAACTGCAATTTTCATTTTCTTACCTCATTTCGTAAACCCGAACACCCTACACGAGCTCATTTTAGCATGCATCCATTTAAAACGGTTGATTTGACCTTCTTAGCTCTAAATGAGAAGAAAACTTCCTTATATGCCCGTTTATGCGGTACACTTAAAATAATTGGACAGAATGTGAGAGGATATTATATGTCAATCGAAACGAGTCTTACTTACCAAAAGAAATTCTTTAGTGATTTTACCGATGCTTGGCATAAAAAATCACGTTACCGCCTTTACCAGGGAATCGATGCCACAGCAGAGAATTTGCGCCTCGATATTGAAGAAGCGCCTGGCTACATTTTAGCTTACGACAAAAGCGCCCAAGCCGAACTGCATGATTTTTTACAAATCGGGTTTATTGATTTCTTGCGGCAACATATTCCGTTTTTTGAAGTCAATGATCAAGGGACGATTTATTTTGGCAACTGGTATCACCGCCGCGATTTTGGTCATATTAACGTCATTTTGCGCGCGATTACCCAGTCAACCGATGAACAACGCAAGATCCTGCCGCAACTGGAAGCCTTTTCCGATGATCCTGATCACTATCTGGATCGCCAGTTGGACGCCATGCGCAAGGAAGTTTACCGCGATGTTGATTCACTGCATACGCAAATTGATAATCTTGAAGCTGAAGCAGCACCTGAACGCGATCAATCCGCCCAAGGTAACGGTGGCTTCCGCGGACTTTTGAAAAATTTCATTGATCCAAGTGATGAATCCGATGCCCCAGCTTCCCATGCATCAAAAACCGATGCCTCGCAACTTAAGGCCCGCTTTGATAAAGAAAAGCTGGCGGCTGATGACACCTTCGATAAACGTAAACGCGAATTGGAAGTTTCTGCAGCCATTACCCGTTATGAATATCAAGCTGTCTTGAGCACCTACAGTTCCGTTGCGGAGTTTGAAAATGTTCTTGCCAACTTGAAAGATGATTTCATGCAGTCATTAAAGCTTGAAGGAGGGCGCACACATGCTTAATCTTAATGACACACATTTGGCTGCCCTAATTGCAAAACCGTTAAATGTCTCACAGCTACGTCAACAAATCAGCACCGCGTATCAAACCGAAGCTGACCGACTAGCCGATTCGCCTTTATGGGGTTCAAATGATGATGCACTAACCGCGTTACTGGCAAGTTACACGGGCTTGATGCGTGACAAACTCTATCAAACGTTGCAAAATATTGCTGCCATTCCAACTAACTTTTTACAGACATTGTGGTTTAAAGACACGACTAGCGATCCTCACCACAGTGAAATCACGCTTATTCAGGCAACTGAAGAAGACAATCAGCCCCTGCTAACCATTGTTGATCCGCTAAGCCCAAGCGCCACCCTGAAAGCCGCCAATTTGCCAACCCTGTTACAAATTACGGCAAGCGACAGCAACGCGCTGCCTTACGATGCCGATGAAATCAAAGCACTGTCTGCTTTAACCAAGGCCCTTAATCAAGGCGGCTATCAATTTGCAACCATTGACGAAACGGTTTTGCAGCCAATCAACGGCTTACACTTTAAAACCCGCTTTGATAATCTCAAACCATTAGTCGCCAAAAAAACGGTTGTTAAAGCCGGCGAATTCAGCATTCAGACTAACCTTGATCGGGATAGCAAAGTTCTCGACTACCAGGTTCTGGACGAAGACGGCCACGATTGGAAAGATTTAGGTTCTGAAGAGGTTAAAGGTGACCGATTTGAATGGGCCTCGACCACAATTCCGGAAGAACTGGTCAACCATCACCTCAAGCTGGTCGTGCGGGTTTCTGCCGGGACAAACTCCCCTGCGTTAGACGAACTGTTCGTCATTGCTTCCAGTAATGCGATTTTGATGCGGCAAGGCAGTCACCAAGGTGTATATGAATTACCGCTGCCCAATCAAAAACTCTTTACTGTAATGGTTAATCCGGACAATAATATGATTTACCTGAAATACCCAGATCCGGAAACTCAGGTGATTGAATTAAATCGGCAATATCCATTTATTGGCGAATGGCTAAAAGCAGTTTTACCTCAAAAACGGGCTTTTAACTAACCGTACAGATGAACGATTGGCATTAGCGCAAACCTTCCAATGAATGGACATGCTGATGAGAGTTCAGACTTTTTTATCAGGAGATGATCATGATGGCTAACGAATTTCCACAAGTGATGACAATTGGCGGTACTGACAGTGATGGCAGTGCCGGCGTTCAAGCAGATCTGCATAGTTTCTTCATGCGTGGCGTTTACGGTGCGACCGTTTTGACCGCGGCGGTTGCCGGTAATTCCTATGGTATCCAAGACAGCATGGTGATGCCGGTGCCGTTCATCGATGCGCAGTTCAAATCCTTGGCTGCTGACTTGAAAATCAAAGCAGCTAAAACCGGAATGCTGGCTGATAAGGCATTGGTGCAAGCGATTATCAAAAACTGGCAACAGTATGATTTCGGTGCGCTGGTGGTCGATCCGGTCATTATCACGAAGCACGGCGCGATGCTGCTGGAACAAGATGCCTACGATGCCGTCAAAAATGAACTGATTCCCTTAGCAACCGTGGTGACTCCGAATCACTATGAGGCAGAACATCTTACCGGCATGAAACTCGACACCGATGCTGCTACAGAAGCTGCAGCCCATCAGCTACAAGCATCAGGAGCCAAAAACGTTGTATTAAAAGGTGCCCATGACGATCCGACTCAAAAAGAAGTTCGGGATTTTGTGTTGCTGGAAAGTGGTAAATCTTTTTGGCTGAGCGAACCTTATCACGATACGGACCGCGTTAACGGCACCGGTGATACACTTTCGGCAGTGATTACCGCCGAAATCGGCAAGGGTAATGATGTTGAAGACGCTATTCGGATTGCCAAACGCTTTACTAATCAGGCAATTGGCCATCCAATTCCGGTTGGCCACAAATACGGTCCCATCAATCATTGGGCTAATCAAATTGTGTATCCACGACAATAAACCGATGACTAACCGCAGAACAGCTCGTTGAGTATCCTTGCCACCATTGCGTAAAAAAAACAGGACCAATGTTGCGATGATATTGCGCATACATGGGTCCTGTTTTTTATATTGTGAGTTAGTTAGTTGTGATGCGAATATAAAAAGCCATGGATAAATTCCTCCGTGGCTTTTTGCTTAGTCAGCTTAATCGCTTTTTTTAGTGAAAAGTTGCAGAATGCCCATTACCACAAGCACGCCGCCGAACAAGGCGAAGACCATCATCACCGTCTTAAACGGGTTAATCGCCATGATAAACCCGATAATAAGCAAGGCCACACCATAAATAATCGTCGACCATGGTGAAACATTTACATATTGCTGTTGCTGGCGAGCGCCGATAATCTTGTTAACCCCGTAGATCATCAAGATAATCCCGATAATCAACGGTCCCAGACTCATGAGCGGCTTGACGATTGCCGGAATCAGCAACGCCAGCAAGAGGTAAAATCCTCCGGCAAAAAGCGATGTCCCATAAGTTCCAGAACTTTTGTGCGCAGAAAATCCATCGATCAATTTAGGAATAGCGGCAATAATCAGAACTGCTGCAACAATCCACAGAAAGCTTCGGTAGACCTGATGCGGATCAATTAAAATCCAGCCACCAATCAAAATCATAAGCAGGCCGCGCAACCACGACCAACGTTGAAGACGATCAAACATTGCTTGCATTATTGATACTCCCTTTTTTCTGAGCGTGAGCCGGCGCGGTCAGGAGCCGGAGTGTAAGCGGCCTTGGACGTGATGGCCGGGCTTTGGCCATTGCGTCCAAGGTCCTTACATGCAGGCTCCTGCGCCGGCGAACGCGTTAATGTGAGCGTGAACCGCGCGCTTAAATCCCACGTTGTTCCAACACTTTATGCTAATTAAAGCATAGCATATCGTTTTGCAATGTCCCTCCGTCGTCAGACTGAACTTTACCACTGCTCATGATTCCAACTGCGCCCATCAATTTCGGCTTCATATTGTTCACGGCGCTCAGCTTGCTTGGCGACAAACGTCTGTAAAGCCGCAAAAAACGCTGCATTTTCATACGATGCCGCGTCTTTTTGATGTTGGGCAGCCGTCTCGATAAGCCATTGTTCATCGGTCGTCACTCTGACTCACCTGCCTTTAATTCATGTAAAGTCAGCCGCAACCGGTCAATTTCATCGGTTTGGGCAGCAAGTTGATCCGCCAGTATGCTCGTTTCCGGGTTAGCTTGCAGGCGATCAATATACCACTGCGCCTGTTCGTCAGGATCATCAGGATGAACCAGGGTCAGATATTGCTGGTACCGCACCAGCAACTGTTGGTGAGCCATATCCGTTTGATTGGCAAACTGCGAAATCGTCAAAGGAGCAAGCAAATCCAGGCTCGTTTTTTCTGCAAGCGCCACATACGGAGTTAAAAATTGACTGAGGCTAAAGCCCACCTTGCCGCCAAGCTGATACGCGGCTTCTGGCTGGCTGAAACTTACCACTAATCCCAGTGACTTTCCCCTCAGCAACCCACCATGTGCATCATAGACAAACTGCTTCAGCCATACTTCTGTGAGCCATTGATGCAAACTGGCAGGCGCCATATACCAGTACAACGGAAACTGGAAGACGATTCGATCAGCAGCTTGAATGGCATGCTGTTCAGCGGGCACATCAAAAGGCAGATTCACATCCAAATGATGCCACGCTACCTGCGACAAGGTTGCCGCACTGGCTTTTAAAAACTGCTGGGTGTTACTTTTTTCAATGTCTGGATGACTGACAATCACTAATGTTTTCAAATTGATCCCTTCAATAAATGCTGTGCCAAAAACGCCACTGTCCCCGGCCACGCTGCCGACAAGTACCCTTCTGCATGCTGGCCACCGGGAATCACCTGCAAAGTCACCGGTACACCGAGCTTTGCTGCCCCTTGAGCCAATCGATAAATCCCGCTAACAGGAATAATTTCCGCCTGTGAATTAGCCAAGTACAGCGGCCCTGCATCAGCCGTCAACCGGTCAAATGGCTCAACCTGAGAAAATTTTGTTTCATCTGCATCGACATAATTCAAGATGAACCACTTGTAGAATGGATCATTGCGCCCACCTTGATCAATCTCGGCACTGGCCGTCTTAACAAAGTCCGTTTTGGTGTCGGGCTGAGCCACAATTGCTGGATGATCCGCAAACCATTGCTGAATATCGAAAATACCCGACCAAGAAACAGTTGGTACGCCTTCAGCCAGCCCGACATCAACGGCTAGTGATCCACCGGCACTCGACCCGAAGACACCCAGATTCTCAACTTGAGCATGGGTGCGCAACCATGAAAAAGCCGCTAAAACGTCATCACGTGCGGCTGGAAAAAAGTCTGCCGGTGCCAACCGATAATTAGGAACCGCCACGTGATAACCCAATGCGGCGAACCGTTTAGCCATATCGCTTTCTTTTTGCTTTTCACCACGAAACCAGCCGCCACCATGAATATCTAGAATGGCTGCTCCATTTGGTTTATCCGGTTCATAGAAGTCGAGCTTTTGTAACGGTGCATCGCCATAAGTGACGTCTTTAGTTACCTTAACTGTCAATCTGACCACCTTTGCTTTCATTGATGACCACAGTATACCGCCGCTTTTTCCAAACCAGTTAACAATTGTCTTGCGCTGCTACACCAGATGATTATCCCGGCTCAGTTAATCCCAATGCCCGATTAAGCTTCTTTTGAACGGTCGGAAGTGCCATTTTACCAAAATCTTCAACCGGTACCCACCGTGCTGGCATAAATTTTAATTCGGCAGCAGCTGCATCCGCTCCGATTAAAGTCAATTGCCAGCGTTGATGGGTGAAAGTATGTTGCACCTGAGGACGACCGAGATCGGCAAAAGTTAAAGTCATTCCGGACAAGTCTGCAAACCGAGCACTGATTTCATCCAACTGTTCGCTTTCCATAGTGGCTTCAAGCTCGGCCATATCAATTAACGGGAACATCCACAAATCAGCCAACATCCCCTTACCCGGACGCTGTTCAAGCAAGTAACCGGCCTTGGATCGAATCACCAATGCAAAATAACGATGAATGACCGGCCGCGGCTTTTTGGTTTTAACTGGGTAGTCCTGCACAACACCATCGCGAAAGCTGGCATCAAACGCGCGCACCGGTGAATGGGCGGGATCAGGATGACTGGCAGACATATAACTTGAACCAAGATCCATCACGGCCTGGTTAAAATCACCTGGCCGCTCCTTGGGCATCAGTGGCCGAATCAAGTCATCGAACACTTTTCGAGTTTGCGGGCGCGCAATATCGGCATCCACTTTAAACAGTCGGGCAAAGACCCGAAATGCGTTTCCATCAATCGCAGGAACAACCTCTCCAAAACTAATGGATGCGATGGCCCCAGCTGTATACGGTCCAATGCCAGCCAGTGTCTGTAACTCCGCAGCCGTTTGCGGCCACTTACCTCCATAGTCATTCACGATTTGTTTAGCTGCCTGTTGCAAGCGGCGGGCGCGTGAGTAATAACCCAACCCTTCCCAAGCTTTTAGCACCGTCGCTTCCGGTGCTGCTGCCAACGCCTCAACTGTCGGAAACTGCGCCATAAATCGGTTGTAGTACGGAATGACGGTTTGCACTTGGGTTTGCTGCAACATCAACTCGCTGACCATGACGTGATAAGGGTCATGGTCTTGACGCCACGGCAATGTCCGTGCATGGTGATCGTACCAATCCAAGAGTGCATGCTGAAATGCCGCAACTTTTTCAGGCGGCCAATCCATTAATTTGTTATTTGTCATCATAGAAAATAGCTTACCATGGAGTTTCATAATTTGGAAAAGTAAATCGAATCGGCTAAAAACCAACCTCACTCGGTGCAAAAAGAGCAAAAAAATCAACCCCACGATCGTACGCATCATGGGACTGATTTCTTACGGTTCAATGATCACTGCAACTGCTGCAATTCTCATCGACTGATTTTGCTTACTACTGGGTTTTGCCCATCAACGACAGTGGTGCCGCTTCTGATCATGCTTGCAATGCAGTTCGTGAATCTTGAGCCGCCTGATGATAAACATTACTGAATGTCAATGTTGTGACCAGACTCCTTAGATTCAGTTAACTTTGGCAATGTGATGTTCAGAACACCATCTTTGTAGCTTGCCTTAATGTTGCTGTCATCAACGTTTGGCAACTGATAGCTCCGACTCATCGTGCCATAGTTGCGTTCGGACATCATGACGTTGCCGTTCTTGTCGGCGTGATCTGTGATGTCGTCCTTGTGAACATTAATGCTCAAGACACCATCATGGTAGTTCAGCTTGATGTTGTCCTTATTGATCCCAGGTACATCAACATGAACTTCGTAAGCGTCCTTGGTCTCCTTAACGTCAGTCAGCAATCCGTTGACGGCCGTGCTGGCAATGGAAGGTGTTGCCCAATCCATCCAGTCAGATACCGGGCCGAAGAACCGACGTGCCAAGTTGTCAAAGAACGGATCATTTACATCATTCATCAACTCATTATTACGACGATTCATAACTTCATTAGCCATAACAGATAACTTCCTTTCAAACAGAGACTTCTGGGATTCAGGAGAACGATCTTAGCTCCGGAGCTCTTGTTCCTTCTCCCTCGCTCCACCTATAGTTATACCACAAATTAGCACTTGTGAACGCCAAGTGCTAAATTTTTCCGAAAAAAGTTTTTAAAACAGGAAACGCATAAATGGTTCACTTTATTTTCCTTGTCAATAACAGCTATACCGATGATGCCAAAATGGCCTTGCAGTACCTCGAATCTTCATAGTTATCACCATTTGCGAGCTTCGCCATTCCAGAGAGTTGTAAGTAATCAGGTAGCCTCCAGCATAACGCGTTCGCCAGCCCAGAAGCCTGCATGTAAGGGCCTTAAGCGCAATGGCCAAAAACCGGCCATCACGCTTAAGGCCACTTACACTCCGGCTTCTGACCGGGCTGACTCACGCTCACTTTCTATAACGCGCTCCCCAGCGCAGAAGTCTGCGTGTAAGGACCTTAAGCGCAATGGCCAAAGACCGGCCATCACGCTTAAGGCCACTTACACTCCGGCTTCTGACCGGGCTGACTCACGCTCACTTTCTATAACGCGCTCCCCAGCGCAGCAATCTGCGTGTAAGGACCTTAAGCGCAATGGCCAAAAACCGGCCATCACGCTTAAGGCCACTTACACTCCGATTGCTAACCGCGCCGGCTCGCGCTTACAAAAAAAGAACCACAAACAAGTATATGTTTGCGGCTCATAACTTAATAGATATTAGTTTTCATTTTCAAGGCGTTCTGCTTCTTCGTCAATCGTCTCGAAGCCAGACTTCTTTGACTTCTTTTCAGGATGTTCTTGGCGCTCCTTTTCGACCTTAGCGATCAAAGCTTTCTTTTGTTCTTTGCTCAATGATGCCATGTGATCTCGCCTCTTTTTGGTGTGAGTTAGAAGGTATGACCCTTACAACTTCTGTTATACCACTTAAACACAAAAATGACACAGATAATTTTGCAGAGCGCGAACAGGGCCGCTTAGAAACCGGAGTGTAAGCGGGCTTGAGCCTAAATGGCTGGGCTTTGCCATTTAGGCTCAAGGTCCTTACACGCAGGTTTCTGGCCCTGTGAGCGCGTTTCAGAGCGTGAGCCAACCCGGTTAGAAACCGGAGCATAAGTGGCCTCAGATCCCAATGGCCGGGCTTTGCCATTGGGATCTGAGGTCCTTATGTGCAGGTTTCTGGGTTGGCGAACGCGTTTAAGAGCGCAATCAGGGCCGCTTAGAAAACGGAGTGTAAGTGGGCCTCAAACCATCTTACGCCGACGCCATATGCATCACCTTAATCCGACTCCGCCCTGTCCCTGCTGGCTGCACCTGCAACTGATCGGGAATATTATCCCTTAATTCCGTCACGTGCGAAATAATCCCGATCAATCGCGATTCGCCTTCCAGCGATTCAAGCGCGTTCATTGCCACATCAAGGCTATTGGTATCCAAACTCCCGAAGCCTTCATCAACAAACAAAGCATCAATATTGATGCCACCACTTTCTTGCTGAATCACCTCGCCCAGTGCCAATGCAAGGCTCAACGCAGCAATAAAGCTTTCACCACCAGACAGTGTTTGAACTGCGCGACGTTCACCCACCTGATCATCGTATACATCAATTTCCAGACCTGAATGGATCTTTTGAGTTCCCAAGTCCGTATGCAACACAAATTGGTAACGCTGGTTGGAAAGCACTTGCAAGCGAGTGTTAGCAACATCCAAAACATCCTGAAGATAGGCTTGTAAAACGTAACGTTCCAAACTAAGCTTCTTGGGACCATTGCCGTTCATAACGGCGGTCAGTGTCTGCAAGTCGGCATAGGCAGCCAAAGCAGTTTGATTGGCCGCTAAAATATCTGCGGCCTGTTCAAGCAATTTTTGGGCCGTATCATGTTTCTGCTTTGCTTCAATGAAGGCAGTTTGTGCTTTTGTTGCCTCTGCTTCAGCTGCACTTGCTTGAGCCTCAAGCTGATCAAGGGCAGGTTGCGGTTGATTGCCAATCGTTTTGTTAGCGGCTGCCAGTAATGTCTGCTGCTTTAAAACGTCATCCTTATAACGCTGCGTTTGTTGCTGCAAAAGTGGTAATTGCCCTAATTGCTCGCGCATGGCAGCAAATTTTGCGACACCATCCGAACCAAAATAATCAGTTACTGCAGATAAAAAGCCATCTTCTGCTTCCTGGTGCTCTTTTTTCAGTGTCGCGATCTGGTCAGTAGCATGGCGTTCATCTGCATGTAAGCCTGCTAACTGGCGATCGAACTCACTTAACTGACGCTGCGCCGTTTTTAATTGTTCCTGGTAAGTCTTGATTGCTTCAGTCAAGACATGCGACTGTTCGGTTACTGTCTTAAGATCAGTCGTGCCTGCAGGTAAACTTGCTTTCATGGTCGTCAGTACACTGTTAGCTTTTGCCGCCTCAATCTTCGCTGTATTAAGCGCACTTTGGGTTGCTTGAATTTCCTGATCATCTGCGCTCACAACAGTTTGACCAACTGTTATTGCTTTTTTCAGCGCATCCTGCCTGATCTGAGCGGCGGATAACGCTTGGACTGCAGCCTGTGCTTTTTCTTCAAGTATTGCCAGCTGTTTCAAAACATCTGACTGTTCGCTTTGGGGACTCACTGCATCTATGCTTGAGCTCACCTGCGCCCAAAAACTGTTCTTTGCTACATTTGACTTTTTGGTAGCGGCAGCGTGCTGTTCTTCTAGGTTGGATACCTGGGCTTGCAAAGTCGTTTCTTTTGCCGCTGCTTGCTGGCGTGCTTGGGTAGCCTGTTTCACCTCAGCCTCAGTCACCAGCGGTTCATCCAAGGCTACAGCCGGGTGTGGATGCTCGACACTGCCGCAAACCGGGCAAGGGGTCCCGGGCGTCAACTTAGCCGCCAATTGGGCAATTTGTTGTCGGATCTGGGTCTGTTGCAATTGATTCAACTGCTGCTCGGCAGATTGACTCACATTTGTCGCCTGAATCAGCAACGTCTTTGTGTCCGTTAGCTTGCTGGCAAGTTGTTCAGCTTCAGCGTGCGCATCTTGATAATTAGCGGCTACCGGTTTCAGCGCTGCCACTAATTGTTTATGGTCAGCTGCTCGATCTGCCAAATCTGACACTGCTAGTTGGTTCAACTCGGTTTGATATTGATCAAGTTTTTTCTGATCATTTGCCAATTTTTTTTGCGCCTGTACAGACGCTGCTTCTGCCTGTGCAACTGCGGCGGTTTGTTGGGCTACTTGTTTTTCTTGATCCGCAATTGCAACGAGTTGCTGTTTAACCGATTGCAATTGATCAAGTTGCGTCTTTTTGGCTTCAATGGCCGAATCCTGCTGCTGTAAATCATTTAATTTCGTTTGGGCCTGATCCATGGCCTGCTGAGCGGTTTTCATTGCCGTTTGGGTTTGTACAAGTTGCGTCTTGGCTATCGTTAAATCACGAGCTGCTCTTTGCACCCGTTGCTCAGCTGCCTCGTGTTCTTGAACCCAGGTTAACCGTTCCATTAACTTAAGACGGTCTTGCTGTGTTTGCTTCTGTTCAGCAAGTTGTGCCAAAGCCGCAGCAGTTTGTTTTCGATCTTCAAATGCTTGTGCCAGCTGCTTGCCGGTCTGAAGAGCTGTCTGGGCCGTCTGATAGCACTGGTGGCGTTGGTCTGCCATGGTTTGCAGGTTGGTGACGGTTGTTGCTTGCTGCGTTACTTCCTGACGCATCAAGGCCAATTTGTCAGCCATCGTCGCGTTGTCAGATGGCGGCGTGGCAAATTCAAACTGTGACGTCAGCAAATTCAGCATCCGTTCCTGATCCTGAATCGCGGCTCCCTGCTGCTTGGTTTGTGCTTGCATAGCTGTTTGCCAGCGTTGAATCAACTGGGTCCCAAATAAATCCCGAAGTAAATCTTCTTTGGCATTACTGTCGGCATCTAGAAAACGCCGAAAGTCTCCTTGAGGCAGCAGAACAATTTGCCGAAATTGCTTGGCATCAAGATGTAAAATTGCATCAAGCTGGCTTTGGACCTGATTTTTTTTGGTATATTCGGCCACTTGCTTATCAGCATCTGCAATCGCCAATATGGCCTTTGCTTTGACCTCAGTCAGTCCATCACCACGTTTTTTTTGCTGTATCTGTTGCGGCTGGCGCACTACCCGATAATGTTTACCGTCATGATCAAAAGTTAACGTAATTTTAGTCAGATCATGGTGGCTGGCAAAGTTGGACCGCATCTGCATGCCATCGCGTTCCCCTGACGTCTCGCCGTATAACGCATACACTAAGGCATCAAAAATCGTGGTTTTCCCGCTGCCAGTCGGTCCGCTGATTAAGAATAGCGGGGTCGTGCGAAAATCTTCAAAATTAACTGTTTCATCTGCATAGGGTCCGAAAAACTGCATGTGTAATTGTTTAAGTTTCACTGTTTCTGCCCGCTTTCTGCTTCACCAAGTCCCGCTTTGGCCCACTTCAGCTGATCCGCTGTCAGATCTGTTTGCATCATCTCAGCATAAAAATTCTTCAACAAACTCAGCGGATCGAGATCGCGCTGCCGTTGTTTTAACGGTTTTACGGCGGTGACCCCATTTTCACGGCGCAGGCTGATAATCCTTGGGTAAATCTTCCGCAACTGGGCCATGACATTCGGAATCACCTGCGTGTCGGTTAAATCAACGCCAATATAAGCATCGCGGTCCTGCTGGCGATAAAAATCCGGATCAGTCAATTCCGCATAGCTGGCTTTCAACTCAATCAAGTCATGTTGTGGCGTCAACGGAATAAACGTCCGCGCCATCGTGTCAGTATCGACAATGTAGACGCCCTTTTCCTGCTTGGCTTCAGCGACCGCATATTTCAATAAGGCACCACTATACTGAATCTTAGGTTCGGCGTGCAGCGCATTATGATTATGCAAATGACCTAACGCCACATAGTCAAACGCTGCCAAGTCATCAATCGGGACTGCATCCAATCCGCCGACGTTAACCTTTGTTTCCGAAGCGCTATGATCGCTACCGGCAGCAAAAAAATGGCTCACCAAAATATGCCGCATATCGGGTTTAAACTGGGCTTTCATTTTGGCAACAATCGGGCGAATGGCCTGTGCTACATTGGTAATCGTTGCATCCTGAAAATAATCACGGACAGCAAACGGTTCAAAATAAGGTAGTAAGAAAAATTGAGTGTCACCAAGTTCAACTGGGGTAAATGCCTCGGCTAATTGCGTGTTGACGTACATCTTAGTTGTGGAAAACCATGACCGGCCAGTACGTAGGCGGACAGCCGAGTCGTGATTGCCGGAAATCACCAACAATGGATAATTCAGCTTACGATTTAGCGTTACCAGCATATGATCAAGCGTTGCCACCGCGGCCTCACTGGGTAAAGCGCGGTCATATAAATCGCCGGCAATGACAATAGCATCGACTTGTTGCTGCTTGGCAACGGTCACCAATTGTTCAAACACCGCCTGCTGATCTTCCAATAAGTCAAAATCGTTTAGTTTTTTGCCAATATGCCAATCGGCCGTGTGTAGAAATCGCATGTTTACGCCTTTCTTTGTTATCGCTTACTTGTTACAATAATAAGCGTTATAGGAGGAAGAATATGAATACGTTTATCTTTGATATTGACGGCACCTTGCTTGACAACGTTGAAGGTTACCTTTACGGGCTTCAAAAAACTTTACGCCGCCATGGCCGCAAAATCGCCATTGAGGACTTGACTTGGACCAATGGCCGCGCTGGTGTCGATAGTTTAAAAGAGCTAGGCTTCGGTCCAGCAGAAATTCCCGTGGTGCATGAAGAATGGCGCGAAGACTCGAAAGCTTTTCTCAACCATGTCACTTGGTTCCCCAACATGCAAAAAGTCCTAACGCAATTAAGCCGCCACTATAAGCTTGGTCTCGTCACTTCAAAAGACAAACCGCAATTCCTCGAAGAAGATAAGAAGTATCACTTTAGTCCGTATTTTGAAACAGTGGTTGTCGCCGGTGAAGCCAAACGCAACAAACCCTTTGGCGATCCAATTACCTTAGCACGTAACCGGTTAGGCGGCCAACCTGACACGACGGTTTACATCGGTGATACGCCGACTGACGCCCAAGCCGCAGCCGATGCAAAAGTTGCCTTTGCACTCGCGGGGTGGACAACGCCACCATCACCCGCTGTCACGCCACGCATTGCTGTCCTCCAGCAAGCGGATGATTTATTAAAACTTTCAAAGCTTAATTAACGTATGACTGCTACTATATATTACGCGTTTTAACAGTGACACTGCCCCTAATAGTCAAGTTATTACCAATTAATTCTACCAGATAACAACGTAACCACAGTCCTAAGCATGCAAATGTTTGGGGCTTTTTTGCGCTTCTTGAGTTCCGTTCTTGGTCAATTGACGCTAAATGAATCAGTCGTTTGAATCCGTGAAATCATCAACCGATATTTGGCAGGCACCGTATTTCTGTGTGTACCTGTTGTCTTCTGTTTATTCGATTACTAATATGCGGCTATATCTGCATATTTTTATGACGCTTTTTATTTCTTTTTTTATAAAAACACGCGATAAAAATAGTCGTAAACACCGCAACTATGGTCTTGACGAATCATGTGGCCAGTGGTAACTTAAGGACTGTAATAAGAAACAAAATCAAACAACAACGAACATTTTTTTGTGAGGTGAGTCAATGTTAAAAGACGAGCGCTTGCTAACAATCCGTAATTTAGTTGATCGTAAAGGGATTGTGACCGTTAACGAAATTGGTGAAAGTTTAGGCGTTTCAACCATGACTGTGCGACGGGATCTGGAAGAGCTTGCTGAAAGAAATGAGTTAGTCCGTATTCACGGCGGCGCACAAAGTACCCATTTTAAACCGCTAACTGAATTGTCCAGAAATGAGAAGCGGTCCATTCACGTCAACGAAAAGCGTAAAATCGCCGCTACCATTGCTGATATCATCACTTCAGGCGATACGATTTATATCGGGCCCGGCACAACAAATGAACTGATTGCACAGTACCTCAAGAAACCTGACGTCCGGATCATCACCAATAGTCTTCCCGTCTTCCAAAGCTTTCAGGACCGCGCCGATTACTTCTCGTTAAAACTGATCGGCGGCCAGCTCCGCGAACGATCAGGAGCCTTTATCGGAAGCTTGGCAAATGAGATGTTAGCTCACCTCACAACGACCAAAGCATTCATCAGTGTTAACGGTATCGCTGACAATCACATTAGCAACGCCAGCCCCGAAGAAGGTCAAACGCAGCGAATTGCGTTGAACAATGCGGGGATGAAATTTGTTGCTGCGGATCATTTCAAACTTAATCGGCAAGATTTCTACAGTTTCTACGATCTTGACCAAACAGACGGGCTTATCACTGATCCCGGAATCAGCGCTGACGATCGGCAACATTACAACACATATACGCATGTTATTACAGACAAAACAAAAAAAGGAGAATAGATCATGGATGTCATTATTGGTGCAGACAAAGATGGCTTTGCAATGAAAGAACAAGTTAAGAAATATTTGGAGGAACATCAATATCGGGTCGCGGATGTGACGCCTGAACCAGCTGAAGATTTTGTTGAATCTTCACTGGCAGTTACCAAAAAGCTGCTAAACAGTGATGCGCACAAAGCCATCATGTTTGATCGTTACGGTGTCGGTTCTGCCATGGCTTCTAACAAAGTCAAAGGCATGGTTACCGCGGTCGTTGAAGAAGAAAACACTGCCCACATGACGGCTGAACATAATGGCGCCAAGGCAATTGCTATCGGTACCGGCATTACAGGTTATGATCGCGCACTGGTCATCATCCAACGTTATCTGGATACCGAATATGCTGGCGGCCGTCATCAAATCCGGCTCGACATGCTTGAAAAAATGATTTAACGCCGTCTTTCACCCAATATAGAAAGGAAGCTTCACACTTATGATTATTGCTATTGGTAACGATCACATCGTCACGATGCAAAAGATTGAAATTTCAAACATGTTAAAAGACATGGGTTACACAGTTATTGATGAAGGCACCTATGACACGCATCGTACCCACTATCCGATTTATGGTAAGAAAGTCGCCGAAGATGTTGCTGATGGTCGTGCAGATCTCGGTATCGTGATGTGCGGTACAGGTATCGGTATTTCAACAGCCGCAGATAAAAACGAAGGCATCCGCGCGGCCATGTGTGATGATGTCACCTCAGCCGTCTATGCTCGCGAACAGCTAAACGCTAACGTCTTAGGTATCGGTGGCGCAGTTGTCGGCGTTCACCTCATTCAAGATATTGTCAAAGCTTATCTGGATGCCACCTACAAAGAAACGCCTGAAAATAAAAAGTTGATTGATAAGATCGACAACATCGCGAAACCAAATCCTGATCAAAAAGACAACCCGCATTTCTTTGATGCTGAACTCGAAAAGTGGGCTGAAGGCGTCTATCACGACTAATTAAACATTAAAATCCTAGGAGGCATTTTTTACATGACAGTCACCCTTACTGCGGGCCAATTCAAGCATCTGCAAAAACTTTCCGACGAAAATAACGTTATCTCCGCGCTGGCCATTGATCAACGCGGTTCTTTAAAGAAAATGCTTGCAGCTGCAGCGAACAAGCCAGCTGATGAAACCACCATTGTCGATTTCAAGAAAGCGGTTTCTGAAGAACTAACCAAATACGCCAGTTCAATTTTGCTTGATCCGGAATATGGCCTGCCAGCTGCCAAAGTTCGTGCACCACAAGCCGGCTTGCTTCTCTCCTATGAAAAGACCGGCTACGATGCGACTGAACCTGGCCGTTTCCCAGATCTGATTGATAACCAAAGTGCTTTGCGCATCAAGAACGAAGGCGGCGATGCAGTCAAATTCCTGCTATACATTGACCCTGACGAACCTGATAGTATCAACGATCGTAAATATGCGTTTGTTGAGCGGGTTGGTGCTGAAGCTAAGGCTAATGATTTACCACTGTTCCTGGAACTGGTTTCCTATGATGGTACGCTCAACGAGACTGGCACCGCCGCATGGGCTAAGGTTAAGCCGGACAAGGTCATCAAGATCACCAAGGAATTCAGCAAACCGCAGTACAATGTCTCCGTTCTAAAAGTCGAAGTTCCGGTTGATCAGAAGTTTGTTGAAGGCTTCACCGATGAAGGCGTAACCCCGGTTTATACCAAAGAAGAAGCTGCCAAATATTACAAAGCCCAGTCCGATGCAACCGGCTTGCCGTTCATCTTCTTGTCCGCTGGTGTTTCCAACGAATTGTTCCTTGAAGAACTCAAATTCGCTAAGGAATCCGGTTCAACCTTTAACGGTGTGCTTTGCGGCCGGGCAACCTGGAAGCCAGGCGTTAAGCCATTTGCTGCTGAAGGCGAAGCTGCCGGCAAGCAATGGCTGGAAACGAAAGGTAAAGCTAACATCGATCGTTTGAACAAGGTTTTAGCGGATACTGCTACTCCTTGGACGGACAAGGTCAGCCACGAATAGTTCGTGTAAGACCATAAAAGCCGATTCCTTGAGGGGTCGGCTTTTATTAACCGAAAACCGACTAACACAATCACTAATATGACGTTAGCAGGCAACCTGCTCACGTTCACTTTTGGAGGAAAACTCATTATGATCTTAACGGTTACATTAAATCCCTCAATCGACGTTTCCTATCCACTCGATCATCTTAAAATCGACACGGTCAATCGGGTTAAAACCGTTCGCAAAACTGCTGGTGGAAAAGGGTTAAACGTTTCCCGCGTCATTCATCTGCTTGATCATGACATCACGGCCACTGGCTTCATCGGCGGTTATTTTGGCAAATGGCTGGAAAATCAGTTGGATCACGATGGCATTGCCCATAACTTCTTTCCCATTGACGCCGAAACCCGCAGCTCGATTGCGGTATTGCACGATGGCGGCAAACAAACTGAAATTCTCGAAGCAGGCCCAACCATCGCGCCTGAAGATGCAAGTGCCTTCCTAGACCACTTTGATAAGCTACTTGATCAGACCGATTTGTTGACGATTTCCGGCTCAATGCCACAAGGACTTCCTGAAGATTACTACACGCAAATGATCGCCCATGCCGGTGCCAAAAACGTGAAGGTGCTGCTAGACACATCCGGTGCAACCTTGAAATCAGCCCTTGAAGCACCCGTAAAGCCGCTGTTAATCAAGCCTAATGAAGAGGAACTCGCCGGCCTGCTCAATCGTTCGGTGGATAAGACTGATTACGCAACCTTGAAACAAGCTCTCACTGATCCGATTTTTGACGGCGTAGATTGGATCGTTGTTTCATTAGGGTCAGCCGGTGCTTTTGTTAAACATCAAGATAAGTTCTACCACGCCGCGATTCCTAAGATTCAGGTTGTCAATCCCGTTGGCTCAGGGGACTCAACACTTGCCGGTCTGGCAATTGGCATTCATGATGGCAAGTCCGATGAAGACATTATGAAAACCGCAATGACAACCGGCATGCTCAACACCATGGAAGCAGAAACCGGTTTTGTCAACCCCGCCAAGTTTGCCGAGTATTTTGCTAAAGTCACCATTGAAACTTATTAAACCAGGAAAGAAGCAATCAAATGTCAACTTTCGAAAAGATTCAAGCTCTGAATCCGGATAAGACGATCTATCAGTTAACCGATTCAGCGTTTTCCGATTACGGGGTCACCTGTACACAGTATGACGTCAGCGAACTCCAACAGTTCATGGATCAGCAAGTCCCCATCCCCGCTCCGACTGCTGCCAATCGCTATATTCCTTCCAACCCCGCAATGGAAAAGCTCCCGGTGGTCCAACAGATTGGTCGTGATGTTTTTGCCGGTCTGCCAATCGAAGCCGGTGAATGTGCCGGACACGCCGAGGCTTTGACAGCAGTCGAATTTCACCAAGGCAGCGAGGTGAATGTTTTCTTCACCGATGTCGTGATGGTGATCGGTAAACGCGGGCAGATGCATGATGGTCAATTTAACGCGGAAAAGGACGCTAAGCTATTCTTCGTCCCTGCTGGCACTGTGGTCGAATTCTTCAGTGACACTTTGCATTACAGTCCCTGTGAGGCTCATGCAAGCGGATTTAAATTTATTGTCATGTTAATTCGCGGTAGCAATCAACCGTTACCAGTCGGCTATCACACCGACAACCCATTGATTGTTAAGCAAAACAAGTTCCAAGTCGTTCATGCCAGCCGCACCGACAAGATCAATCAAGGCATCAAAGTCGGCGTTACTGGCAAGCTAGTCACTGTCAATCACCTAGATTAAAACACAACCAAAACGGCCGAAAACGCCACGTTTCAGATAACACAGCTAAAGTTCGACCAAGTCAATCTTGCTTGGAGGCATCAAAATGGTAACACCAGAAGTTCTTAAAGATGAATCACCGTTGAGTCGTTCCTTACAAACCGAACACTATAACGGTGCTGTAGCAGTTGTTTCCCCCGATAAAGAATTAGCAGCAGACGCGCAGGGGTTTTCCCATATTGACATGAAGGTACCGTTTGCATCCCATACAATAAGCGGTGCCGGAACTGTCACCCAACAGTTCTTCGGTGTTTTGCTCATGCAGTTTGTTGAAGCCGGCACCGTCAAGCTAACTGACAAACTGTCTAAGTATATTCCGGAGTATCAACAGGCCGAGCAAATAACCTTAGCGCAACTAGCCACCATGCAAAGCGGAATTCCAGATTATCTAACTTTGATGGCTGCACCATTTAAAGCCAACGCTCCCGACACACTGCCGGCCGAACGGTTAGCGCTGCAAATCAATCAACATACCAGTCAAAACATGGATTTAGCCAAGGTACTGGCTGTGGTTGATGATCTACCCCTGAACTTTAAACCCGGCAGCAAAACCGCGTACAGCAGCACGAACGCACTGCTGTTGGGCGAAGTTCTAGATCGCGTGACGAATGAACGGCCACTTGAGGCGATCTTAAAAGCACAAATCTATGATCCGCTGAACTTAACCAATACGAAACTTGGCACAGCCCACGCATTTGCAGAAAGTTATCATTGGATAGCCGGCAATCCCAATGTGGCTGGTAAAGGTAATGAAAACCAAGCCGATCGCGGACTCGTCACAACGGTTGCCGACTTAGAAAAATTTGCCCAAGCAGTTTTGACAGGTCAACTACTAACCGCGGCCAGTTGGAAGACGATCTTTAAAGCCGCCGAAGCTGGATACGGCTATGGCTGGTACAAGCTGGCAGACGGATGGCTCGGTAACAGCGGCAGCGTTCTAGGCTACACTGGCCTGCTGGGCATTAATCAAGCACAAAAGAAAGCTGTTGTCGGTTTGACCAATGTACTTAAGCCTCAAGCAACCATGGATCAATTCTTTAAGCGAATTTACACTGCTGCCGTTAAACTTTGACTGCTAAAGTCAACTTAAAACTTCCGATTTATTAAACAATGTACGGAAGATTCATATTAGACGCGAAGGACGAAAGCCGTTTACTGGTCTCGATTAGTAAACCACTATCGCCCTTCATTTTATGCGATGTCAACGCGAAACGTGCTCATGTATGTTCTTTTTTGTTTGTTATCGTTCATTTTGTCTAGTTTTAGCGCTTCAATTAAGCTATAATAGAGGTAGGATAAGATTAATGGAGGTCCTTTTTGATGACAAATCGTAAAAAAAGTTACCTAATTTGGCTCGGCATCGTCACACTTGTCACCATTTTAAACGGCATTTTCAAGAATACATTCACCCAGGTAGCGGTCATGGTAACTGCTTGCTATGCACTTTATCAGTTACTCAAAATTGACAACGTTTTTGATCGTAAAAAACGGCGAGCACATCGGATGAATCAAAAATCCACGAACTAAAACTTGTCGATAATGATATGCCACTATGAACTATCATCCACCCCTCAAAAAGACGGACAGATTTCAACTCGAAATCTGTCCGTCTTTTTCTCTCTGTTGCTTGAACACTCAAGCTGGCCGCCAGCCACGCGTTAGTATTGACCTTCAAGCTATTCCATTACTGGTATCATTTCAGCATGCATCCATCCATGCTCAATTTTGGCGAGGTTTAGTCTTCTTATTGGACTCAACTTTCTTTGTTATCACATCAGCGACCTTAAGCGTTAGTAAGTAACCGATTAGGCGGATATAGGCTGCCACATTAAGATCAATCTTAGTAGCAAGTTCCGTCAACTCAGCGCCCACTAGTCCGACACAAATAAAAACAAGCCATGATTTGAGAAATGCTAGTCTCTGCAAGTATCTCCACGCCCTCACCATTTTAGGATTCCAAAATTCGAATTGGTTGATTTTTACTATACACCCGGTTTACGAATATTTATATGCCAAATTATTTTAAAGCTTTTATAGCAAAACAGCCCTAGACCGCATCGTCTAGAGCTGTTTATAGCACAATCACCATCAATGATACCTAACAGAATGGTTTAAATGCTTCATCATTAATCTGCTGAATTAGCAGCGGCATGGGTTGCGACAAATTTAACATCATCAGCAACCTCTTTACCCTCATCAGAGTACTTCTGATTCCGTTTCATCATTTCATGACGATACCAGAAGAACAATGCAGTGTAAGCAATTAATGCCAACGCAGCATACACAATCATCATCATTTCGCCCTTAGAAGCTTTACCAACCAAAACAGCAATGAACTGTTCAATCGGGCCTTCCTTGGTTGACGAAGAGATTAACCCAGTGGCAGGAATACCACTCGCATGTAAAGCACGTGCCGTGTGGGTAATGAATGGTGCTGAAAGTGTACCGGCCCACAAGAACAGTGGCAGTTCGATAGCACCAATAACAATCATTCGAATAATCTTACCACGCGTAACCACCAACAGCGCTGGGGTAACACCCATTGCAATGATCCCACCTAAAGGCAAGATCCCGTTACCAGGCAATACCAAAGCTTCCAGCAACATGATTGGTGCTAAAACGTTAGCTGCAGCCCAAATTTCAGCACGACCAGCCAAGAATGGCCAGTCAAGTCCGATATTAAGCATCCGGCCGCCTAAGCGTTTGTTAGCAAAATCCGCAACCCCTTGAGATAGCGGCTCAACCGCTGCGATAAACCACGAACCAATAATACTAAACAGCTCCAAGCAGGTCGCAGCCATAAAGGCCAGCGTCGTAATGGACTTAATATCTTGATGGGAAATCAGACCGATAAAGATCCCCAGATAAATCCCAATGGCAAAACGACTGCCCCAGAATCCGATCTTTTCATTTAGCTTTGCCGCATCGAAGTCATATTTATCCAACCATGGGAACAATTTGTCAAACAACTTATCAAACACCATGATCACAGGATTCATCATGTAGTTTAAATGCGTTGTCGTCATCGGGTTCTCCCAGTCGTCCAACAAGTCATTGAAAGTCGGCTTCATCAAATCGGAATTGATAATTTTTAAAACGCCAATGAAGATAACCAACACGGTAGCAACAAAAAGGTTAGCACCAAAATAAATAGCCAATAGACCTGTAAATGACAAATGCCAGATATCAAAAATATCGACATCTAATGTGTTGGTTCGATTCAGGAACAGTAAAATCAAATTAACAATAACCAGAATTGCCAAGAAGAATAATGTATACGGTGAACCCCAAGTAATCGTTGCTAACGGCGCCCACCCTAAGTCAGTAATTGAAAGGTTAATGAATGATTCAATAATAAAAAACAAGTCCCCATAAACAGCCAAACCGGTAACAGGTGACGTATCAAGCGAATAAATAGCGGCGATTTTGTCTTTTGCATTCGCGTTTGCCTGATGAGATACCAACTCGTCAATCCAACAATAATTGCCATACACGGTTGCCAATTAGTGATGACGACACCGCTTCTGGAACTGATCAAAACAGGAAACACCGGTAAAAAAGCTGGCGCAAAATCAAACTTATTAACCGGCCAGTTGTACCAAATATAAATCGCGTTAACTGCCAACCAGACAACCATTATGACGATTCCCTGTACACTGAGTGGCAATTTCAAGAAGCCGTTTTTCATAGCGAACCCCCCACTTTCATGCTGCATCTTTAATCACAGCGGTTAAATATTAGTTCACGAGAATATTTAATTTAAAAGCTTGCTATCGTAATCGCTTTCATTTCCTAAAAGTATATATCAGGATAAACCCGCTGCAAAATATAACGGTTTGCATAAACTCAATCTTTTCGATTCCCTAACACCACAACACCCATGCTTCAACAAGCAGAAAGCCAGCACCGATACCCCAGCATACAAAAAAGCCCTTTGAGCATCCCCAAAGAGCCTTTCGTCGTTAACTATTATTCAAACGTCCAAGTATTCGCCAAGGTAAATGGTTCACCTGGCAGCAACGTGATCGCGGATAAATCCGAACCGCTTACTGGCGGATACTGGCATTCAAGTGCTACCCCATCAAATTGCTTGATGTTATGCGCAACGCCTGTACCATCGAAATGATTGGCTGTATACACAACCACGCTTGGTGCAGTGGTGACAAGTGTCATCGTGTGATTTTTAGTTTGCAGCTTGGCGGCTAGTGCTTTGCCGTTTTTTAGGAGGAACGGGTGATTAATGCCACGTTCAGATGTAATTTGATCGGCACGCGTATGGATGACATCGCCCAGTTTTTGCCCGTTGCGAAAATCCAATACAGTACCCGCCACCGGTTGCCAGCCTTGATCCGGAAGATGTTCGGCGTCCAAGGGCTTATAGGTATCTGCTGGAATTGTCAGTACGGTTTCATCAATCGTAGCTGGTTGATCCAGTGCAAAATAAGTATGGTTGGTTGGATTAAACAGCGTCTCATCATCACTCAATGCATCAACGCGATATTGCAAAGCATTCGCGTTTGTCAGCGTGTAAGTCACCTGTAATTTAAGATTGCCGGGATAACCGTTGTGTCCGGCCGGATCGACAAAAGTAAAGCTCGCACTCGCCGTCGTTGCAGTTTGCTCGGTGCGAAAATTGTAAACTTGACGATCAAGCCCATCATCTCCGCCATGAATATGGTTCTTGCCTTCATTCATCGGCAAATCGACTTTAACGTCACCGTGTTGCCAAACGTGGCCCCGAATTCGCCCGACAATCCGGCCAACCGTACCGCCAAGAAAATTACGTTCTTTTGAATAATCTTCGCGTGTTGGTAATGACAGCACCATGTTGTGGAGACCATCTGCTTCCGGTAAAAGCACCTTCTCCAACGTTGCACCATAATTTAACAGCTTTACTACCATACCTTGGTCGTTGGTGAGGGTTAATTCATAAAGATTTTGTCCCTGATACTGACCATATTGCTCAACTGAAACGTCCATCATAACCTCCTTATGTCATGGTTCCCGGATTGTGTACAGCCATCTTGCGGTATCATCTGACAGCTGGTGCCACCTACAAACTGCTGGCGCGCATAATCAACTCGCTTTTGAAATTAACCTGTCGTGGAACCCGTTTAGCATCATTCAAGCGCGCCTGTAGCAACTCAACTGCAGTTTGACCCATCTGATCGGTCGCTGCATGCACAGTCGATAACGGGGGCGTTGTAAACTTAGCCACGGCAACATCATTAAAACTGATGACCGAAACACGCTGCGGTACCGAAATGTTAGCTTCATTAAGCGCCCGCAAAGCACCCACCGCCATGGTGTCATTAGCAATGATAAATGCGTGTGGCAACCGCTCACCTAGTTTTTCGATGGCCTGTCGCATTAACCGATAACCGGAATCCGGGGTAAATTCACCGATCAATCGAAACTCGGCATGATCGATTCCGGCAGCTTTAGTCACACGATCAAATGTCGCGGTCCGAACATCCTGAAACTGTTCGCGTCCACTGCGGCTCGTTTCCAATCCGCCAAGAAAACCAATATCATCAATGCCGACCTTCTGAAAATGATCAATGATCTGGGCAATTGGGCCAGCATAATCGCCGGTAACGGAATCGCAATCAAACGCCAGCATATTCTGATCAACAAACACAATCGGCAACCCTAACGCCTTAATTTCGGCAACCTCACCTGCATCGTACTTGCCAAGTGCAATGATACCCTGAACATTTGCAACACTTTCCGCGTTTAATTGCTCCAGGTGCAGATTTTGCACATGATAACCAATGGATGCGGCCCTGGCTTCAATAGCGTACTGAATCTGCAGATAATAGAGGTCATTAAGCTCCTCTTGTTCACTCCGCCACTGAATCAGAGCCACCGTTGTTTGAGTAGCAACGCGTTTGCGGCGACGGGGTTTATACGCTAACTTCTCGGCTGTTTTTAGAACCCGTTGGCGTGTTTCCGGCGTTACTGCCAGTGTAGCGTCATAATTCAAAATCCGCGAAACTGTAGCGATCGACACCCCCGCCGCCTTCGCAATATCCGTAATCGTGGTCATCGATTCCCTCCGTTTCCCTGACCATTAACAATAACCAGCAACTATAGCGAGCGACAGAAGCGGCCAAATGCCTCTTGCCCGATCTTGTCACGTTTAAAGACGCCGGCATCTTCCAATACCCGGGCGAAGACTTTTCCGACTGCTTCTTGCAACTGACTTTCCGCATTTTCCGGTGTCCAATTGTAAGCCACTTTCAGCTGATCTGCCCAAGTCTTATGCATTGGCTTCATCTCATTAGCCTCGCCTAAGAGATACTTCTTAACTTCTGCTAATTCAGACTTAAGCCGCGCTGGCAAAATCGCCCGACCCATGACTTCAATTAAGCCAATGTTTTCTTTCTTAATATGTTGAACATCCTGATGCGGGTGGAAAATACCATCCGGATACTGTTCGCTCGTTTGATTATCCCGCAAAACCAGATCCAGTTGATACTCTGACCCCACGCGCCGGGCGATTGGCGTCACCGTATGATGCGGCTTACCCTCCACAAAAGCACGAACATTAACCGCTTCGTCAGTATACTGATTCCAAACCTGCCGGATGTGTTCAGCCGCATTGATCAATTCTTCGCGGTCGGCACTGACCAGCCGAATCACACTCATCGGCCATTTCACAATGCCGGCAAAAACATGCGGATGCCCACTGATCTCAATTTGCGTTTCGATCGGCGCTTTCGCCATCGGAAATGTGTGCCGTCCACCTTGATAATGCTCATGAGCAAGCATCGAGCCGCCGACAATTGGCAGATCCGCGTTTGACCCAACAAAATAGTCTGGAAACATGGCAACAATGTCGAGCAAGTTGGTAAAAGTACTTTGGTCAATCACCATGGGCTCGTGAATAGCGTCCAAAAAGATCGCATGTTCATTAAAATACGCATAAGGCGAATATTGAAAGCCCCAGGTTTTACCGCCTAACAAGAAACGGATAATCCGGTGGTTAGTACGTGCGGCAAAATTACTTCGGCCAGCATACCCTTCTGTCTGCAAGCAAAGTGCACACGCCGGATAACCCGATTGCGCATGGGCAGCGGCGGCAATATCTTTAGGATCCTTTTCCGGTTTGGATAGGTTGATCGTGATTTCAAGATCGCCATACTCGGTTTTTGCAGGAAAGACCAGATTTTTAGCAATGGCCCGCGTTTGAATATAATTGTTTGCTCGACTTAGCGCGAAGAACCAATCTGTGGCTGCACGCGGTCCTGCCTGATATTTATCCCAGAACAACTGATTGATCCGGCTTGGCGTTGGCGTGGCAAAATCCATTAATTGGGCTTCAAGGATTTGGCGTGCAGCCTGTGAATCCGCAATTTTACCGTTCGTTTGCGCGGCTTTGACCATTAAATCCAGATTATTCAGCGGGTCCGGATCACCTGGCAGTTCAAGCGCCGCATCACCGATTAAATTAAGCAACTTATTGGTTAAATAAACCGAATCCATCTGCGTGTAATCAGGATTCAGCTTGATAATGGTCTCAATGTGATTGCTAATTGCCGTCAATTACGGTCACCGAAGCCTTCCGGATGATTTTCATGCCAGTTCCAAGCCGTTTCGATAATTTTATCAATGTCATCGTAGTTTGGCTTCCATCCCAGAATATCGCGAGCCTTCTCTGAACTGGCAACCAAAGTGCTAGGATCACCGGCACGCCGCGGACCAACCGTTGCCGGAATCTTTTGACCGGTAACTTTACGCGCAGCATTGAGAATTTCCATGTTTGAAAAGCCATGAGCAGAGCCAATATTAAATGCAGATGACGGATTGCCGGCATTCAAATATTTCAGTGCCAAAACATGTGCGTCGGCCAAATCAACAACATGCACATAATCGCGCACATTGGTACCATCCTTGGTTGGGTAATCATCACCGTAAATCTGCAAGCCTGTGCGGGTACCTGCAGCCACCTGCAAGATAATCGGAATCAAGTGGGTTTCCGGATGATGGTCTTCACCAATGGACCCATCTGGCATTGCCCCAGCCACATTAAAGTAACGCAAAGCAACAAACTTCAAACCATAAGCAATGTCAGCCCAATGCATGATCTTTTCCATGGCCAGCTTACTTTCACCATACGGGTTAGTTGGCACTTGCGGATCGGTTTCCTTGATCGGCACTTGTTTAGGTTCGCCGTACGTGGCAGCGGTTGATGAGAAGACAATCTTCTTGATGCCAAACTGATTCATGGCTTCAAGCAAGGTAATCATGCCACCTGTGTTATTGTCAAAATACTTCAGCGGATCTTTCATCGACTCCGGTACAATCGAAAATGCCGCAAAGTGCACAATCCCGTCAATCTTTTCCTGGCTAAAAACCTGACTCAAAAAATGGTAATCGCGAATGTCCCCTTGATAAAACCGGGCACGTGGATCAACCGCCTTACGATGACCGGTAATCAGATTATCCAAGACGATGACATCTTCTCCATCTGCCAGTAACTGCTTAACTGTGTGTGAACCGATGTACCCCGCGCCGCCTAAAACTGCAATCGTCATATTAAAAATCGCTCCTTTGAATGTTTGTGATGCGTTTACTTAAGCCGAACATTTGGCCTTTTTGCCTCAATCCAATTGCTTAGCACCATCGGCAATGTCCGCTACGTAAAAGTGAGCGTCATACCCGATCTTTTCAGTATAAGCTTTACCAACGTTACTAATAAAGTCCTCAACGTCTGCACTGTTGACAATAGCGATAGCACAACCGCCAAAACCGGCACCAGTCATGCGCGCCCCCAACACACCACGTTGCTTCAAAGCATTGGTAACCAAGGTGTCCAACTCAATTCCGGTCACTTCATAATCAAAAGCCAAGGAGACGCCTGACGCAGAAACTAATTTGCCAAAGGTTTTAAGATCTCCTGACTGCAGTGCTTTAGCAGCCGTTAACGTACGTTGATTTTCAAATACCGCATGCCGGGCACGCTTAATCAATGTCTCGTCGTAGATCAAATAAGTATTTTCATCAAATTCATCTTCCGTTAGCTGCCCAAGACTCTTGACATCAATGCCTTTTTGCAACATCGCCAAGGCTTTCTCACATTCGCTGCGCCGTTCGTTATATTTAGAATCGGTTAATTCACGCCGCTTGTTGGTATTCATGATGACAATCACATTGTCGCCCATTTCTACCGGCAAATATTCATACTTCATGGTGTTGGTATCCAGCAAAGTTGCCTGGTTTGCCCGTCCCATTTCGATCGCAAACTGATCCATGATCCCGGAATTGACGCCAATATAATCATTTTCGACTTTAACCCCGAACTTAACCAAGTCCAGCGGTGCAAAACTACCATCGAATAAGTTGTTCAAAATCGTGCCTACCAGCATTTCCAGAGAAGCAGAACTTGATAGCCCGGCACCATCCGGTAAGTTACCGTTGATATAAACATTTAAGCCATGCGTATAATTGATACCTGCTGTTTTCATGACCCGCGCCATTCCCTGGAAATAATCCGTCCACAAACCGCGCTTGTCCTGGAAAAGATCAGGGAACGGAATGTCAATAATACCCACTTTAGGGAAATTGGCCGAATACAAACGGAACGCATTGTCATCATTTGCCCCAACCGCTGCATACGTCCCAAGCGAAATCGCACAAGGGAAAACGTGCCCGCCATTGTAATCCGTGTGCTCACCAATCAAATTAATTCGCCCGGGCGCGAAAAAAGTGTGTTCTGCTTGCTTGCCAAATTGCTCCGTAAAGCCTTTCGTGACATCTGTACTGTTCACTGCCAATACCTCCTAATATTTAAAAACGCGTCAATTATTTGTCGATTTTTGTAACCGTTTTTATTTTACTAAAATTAACCCCAAAATGGAAGCGCTATTGTCGAATATTTTTTCAGCTCGTAAATAAGCTTCCAAAACTCCGCTGATTTGTTTGCTGATGTTTTAGTAAAAAATGCAGAAACATCGTCACTATATACAAAAAACATCAGATTATCTCACCTACAATAATCCGATGCTTTTGCTGTTTAATCCGTATGGCAACATGTTTACCAAATCAGACGCTATCACTTGGTCAGTTTTACCACAAGAAGAGCGCGGGTGTTGGGTTTTAGCTTATTGCTTGTCTTCGAGTTGCTTGATACGTTTAAGCATTCGAATCATGTAACGAGACTGATCAATAAGCAGCATGGTGGTCATTAACGTATCTTGCCCATGCACCATGATAAAAGTCACATCCATTTCCGCTCCGCCTGCTTCTTGGCTTAACAATTGCGTCTGTTGATTATGCGCTTCATTAATATCTTTTTGCGCTTCGTCAAGTTTGGCCTCGGCTCCTTCAAAGTCACCCGCTTCTGCAGCATTCAAAGCACGCAAAGCCGCAGTCCGAGCATCTCCTGCATAAGCCACAAGTGCAAACCCAACCATCGAAATCTCTTCTCTCGTCGCCATAATTCAACCTCCATTTTAAAAAAGTGAGCGCGAGCCGGCGCGCTTAGGGATCGGAGTGTAAGCGGCCTGGGCGTGATGGCCGCTCTTTGGCCATTGCGACCCAGGTCCTTACACGCAGATTCCTGCGCCGGGGAGCGCGTTAATATGAGCGCGGGCCGGCGCGGGTAGGGATCGGAGTGTAAGCGGCCTCGGGCGAAATGGCCCGCTCTTGGCCAGTGCGTTCGAGGTCCTTACACGCAGATTCCTGCGCCGGGGAGCGCGTTAATGTGAGCGCGAGCCGGTGCGCTTATTCGGGAATCACATGCGTTTGGCTAACTTGTTTTAACCATTCGGCACTTTGCTTGACATAACGTTTTTGCGTCGGAAAGTCGACGAAAAACAATCCGTACCGTTTGCTATAACCATTTGTCCAGGAAAACTGATCCTGCAGTGACCAGACAAAGTAGCCTTTTACATTCGCGCCAGCCTGAATCGCATCTGCAATGGCACTTAAATATTTTTTCAAATAATCAATGCGTTTGGGATCCGCGATGACCGTATTTGGCGTCACTTCTGCTGGTAAGGATTCTTTCAATCCAATACCGTTTTCGGTGACATAGATGGCTGGTACTAACGGATAATCTCGATGAATCCGCATCAACATGTCATACATACCACGCGGATAGATGGACCAGTCCCAATCCGTTGTCTCAATCCCGGCCGGTTTCTTCTCTTCACCGATACCGTGAAGGCGGGCAACTGACGATCCCTTTGAGCCATCACCATTATGAATCGTTTCCGACTTGCCGTGATAAGCGCGCAGCCATTTGCTGAAGTAGTTGTTAACTCCAACAAAATCAAGCTGGTGTGCCGCCTTCTTAATAGCCGCCATCTCTTCGTCGGTACGCTTAAACATCGGTTGTTGATTTGCTGCCAGAATTTCTTTGATCAAAGCCAAGGTCTTAGGGGCGTAATCTCCTGCCAGTGTGCCATCTAAATACAGCCGATTTTCCAACGCATCCTGTAAATCAGCGGCATGCTAATCTTCCGACGAATCACTATATGGATAAGGTGTCTGCAAGGCATGCACGATACCGATTTCACCATCTAGCCCCATCGACTTGTACAAATTAACAATACGCGCATGGGCAACGATTTGATTATGTTCGGCCTGAAATGTTTTATCAAAATGACCGGTTTCCGCTGGGGGAAAAGTGCCGCTCGTATATTGTTGCACTGCCATGGACGTTGGTTCATTGATCGTAATCCAGTGTTTGATTTCCGGAAATTCCTCGAAGCAAAACCGCGCGTACTCGACAAAATCTTCCAGCATTTCTTGACTCAGCCAGTCACCAATCGCGTGTAACCGTTCTGGTGTATCAAAATGATGCAACGTTACAAACGGGATAAGATGATGCTTGGCACAGGCAGCAAAGAGCCGATGATAGAAAGCAACGCCACGAGGTTCCACCGCCCCGGCACCATCCGGAAAAATTCGCGACCAGGCAATTGAAAGCCGTATTACTTGATGACCATATGCTTCTGCTAACGCCAAATCCTCATCATAGCGATGATAAAAATCAGCGGCGGGGTCAGGACTAAACCGCCCTTGTTTTTCCAGAAAATCATCCCAAAGAACTCGACCTTTTCCGTCTTCTTTGGTTGCCCCTTCAACTTGGTAAGCAGCAGTTGCGCCACCGATTACAAAGTCCTTGGGTAATTGTTTACGCATGTTTGAACTTCCTCCTATAAAGTATGCAGACGAGTCTGTCTAAGTTGATGAACACCTAAAGATTGGACTCAACAAAATCCAGTGCCATATCGCCGTTGTTTGTCAGTTCAATGTACTGGCGGCCAGTGGTTGTAACCAACTTAACGCCATATTTATCGGTAATCTTTTTCAAATTATCCTTCATACTTTCCATTTGTGGCGCCAGAATGACCATACTCATATCTTTGATCAAGTCCATATCCTGTCCATAAGCCCGAGCCGCGGCGGACAACTTCAACCCCCGCTCCTTAGACAGCTTGTTTAGCGCATTGGCTAAGATGCCACTGGTTCCACCACCGGCACAAAGCACAAGAACGTCAATTTCATTATTTTTGAAGAAACTCTCATCATGCGCTGCCGCTGGTTTTTCATCAGCCATTTCGGATGCTTCGACCTGAACCTCAGCCGTTTGTGGTGCAACCGTATCGGCAGCCAAAACCGCCGTATCCTGTCCTTCAATCACATCTTCTTTAGCTTTTTCTTCGGCTAAAAGCGTTCGATCGTACACGCGAATAAACGGGAAGTAGATAAGGACGTCTAACACAAGTGTCAACAATACAAAGACAAATGCCAGTGGAGCAAAACCGGTTGAAACTAAGATCCCGATTGGTGCCGGTACCGTCCACGGCATGGTGTAGATCATGCTATTCATGCCTAACACACTGACAAAGAACTTAAACAGGCAAACATTCACGATCGGCGTTGCCAAAAACGGAATGAAAAACATCGGATTCATAATAATCGGCATCCCGAAAAGTACCGGCTCGTTAACAGAAAATGTTCCCGGGATAAAAGCCGCTTTCCCGACTGCTTTTAATTGTGCCGAACGCGCCGCAAACAGCATCACGAATGCGACAACCAGAGTCGATCCCGTACCGCCAAAGTTCATAACATAATCCATCGTGTTCATTGCCAACACATGTGAAACATGCTGTCCAGCTTGATATTGCTGGAGATTGGCCGCCGTATTGGCAATCATGATCGGAACAACAGCCGGCTGGACAATTGAAGGCCCCTGAACCCCACAGAACCAGAAGAACGCCATCGCGCCGGCAATCAGCGCCAACCCCAGATAAGAATCGCTGGCCTGGAAGAGTGGTGACAATACTTGAATAATCCAGCGCGGCAGGATCGTTCCCGTTGCTGCTTTAAACCCAACGCCAAAGAGCCAAAAAGCACTAACAGATAGCCCCATTGGAATTAAATCTTTAAATGACTGGGAGATATTGCCTGGAACCTGTGGCGGCAACTTAATCGTGACGTTGTTTTTAATACAAACGTAGTAAATATTAGGCACAATTAAGCCGACGATATAAGCGCAGATCAAGCCTTGGGTGCCCATGTAGGTTAAATCCACTCCGGTTTTAAGCGGCAAAATCGATAAAATGACAAAGGCGATTTCCGAAGCGACAATGACCGCAACCGGATTGATCTGATTTGTCTTGGGTAATTCCAGATTCTTGCTGTCGGTTAAATTCTTTGCAGTCGTACCGGCAACAAATAATGCCAACAACCCCATTGAGTAGTTGTAAGCAATCATCAGGGTATCGGTCACGTTCTTAGGCCAGTAAAACCCCCAAGCATTAGGAACATAAGCGATCATCATGAAGATACTGGAGAAGATGATGATCGGCATACAGGCAATAAAGCCATCACGGATTGCGGACACATACTTATTCGCCGCAATCGCTTCAAAAATCGGCTTTAGCTTATCGAAAACCTTATTCATGATACTTTCCTCCCGTGAGCGTATGCTGCCCTCCAAGCCAGCAAACGCGTTATGATTTTTTGCCCTGTTTTTGATCGTGGGCAGGCGCTTCGTTAATTAGCCGTTGAATATGAATGATAAAGTATAAGCGTTCGTCTTCACTCATGTTGCGATAAAGCTGATCCTTAATCTCATCAAAAATTTCCGAAGCAATCTGATAAGACCGCGGATAATTTAGCTCTAATTCATTGGCCACCTCGGGCACAATGGCAACAGCATCCGTATTAACACGCTGCAGTCGGTCAATCAGATACTGTAAGTGAATCATGAAGCGATCATAATAATTGCCGTTAGTTTGCGATCTCGTAATGCGATGCCGCTTCAAAACACGTTGCACCAGTTGACTTAATGACGCCTCATTATTCTTGTCAAAGGCCTGCTCGTTGTCGTCTTCACCGCTGGCATTGATAAAATGTAAGGCAAGATTTTTCACTTCGGAAGGTGGAAATGCTACGCCAAGGTTAGCTGCAATGATCTGCAACGCTTGGTTAGCTACGGCATACTCTGCAGGATACTGAATATGAAAATCCGGCACCATCGTCTCTTGATACGTTCCATTCTGATAACGTTTATAGGCTTCGTAAATATGATCGCTTAACGTAATGTAAATATAGTCAAGTACCTTAAGGTGAAATTGTTTTTGCGCAACGTCAATAATTTCATAAGTGGTCGTCACCACGTCGATCGGAATATTGCGAAGTAAAAAGTACAGATTCTGGCGGGAAGTTTCACTTGCAAGGTAGAAAATTTTTTCAATTTGTTTAGCCGGAATCACATCGCCACGCTTCTAAACGCGATCCCCCGTCCCTTAACAACCGCTTGACTATGGTTGTCTAGCTCAACCAACGCCACGTTATTGTTAAAGATCTGATCGATTTTCGGCATCTCATCATCTCCTCACCCAGACATAGAAAAAACCACAAATCACGCGCTACTCTCAGCGTCATGATTTGTGGTCTCGCCTAATTGAATAGTCACAATCCACAATGAATATTCCTATCAACAAACAAATTGTACCACATATAAACAAAATGTAAACGTTTTATTTGAACTTCTTCAGGACCTACTTTAAACTTGATTCTCGCAATGCTTTTCATAATGGTTTTTAAAATTAACTACGCTTGCCTAACAAGGTTTCATAGAAATAAAATAACGACTATGTTGACACAGCCGTTATTTATCATTCAGTTAGGGAGACTCTCCGTTCGTCATTCCAATTACATCTGTCAGGCCCTGTCAAGTAATTATACTTTAACGTTTGCTGCCTTTACCTGCAGTTGCTTTAATTGAGACATTATCTGCAACTTTAAAGGTCACAAAGAAGCCTATCACCCAAATATAACTGGCAACATTAGGATCTATTTTGGTTACTAGCTCTGTTACTATGCAACCAATGGCGCCAATGACGGCAAATATCAATATTCTCTTAACAGTTATAAGTCTAAGTCTTTTCATAGTATTTGCCCTTTTAGCCAGTAATAAGCCCTTGTCAACTCTACTCAAAATAAGGTTAGTAACTCGCTATCCTATACTCAACATAGTTATAGCCAGCAGTTGGGTTGGTCATATCTGCCTCTGTAACAATATAAATTCCTCGACCTTCTTGAGCAGCCTTTTTGAATGGAGTTAAATAATCCGCGAAGATTGCACTATATAACATATACCCACTAAAGTAACTTGATAGATGCAGTGTTTTTATCAAGTCATTGATAAAAAGGTCTATGCCAAACTTAGTCGTATTATCTACTAGTAAAAAGTCAGGGAGATTACCTGCCTCAGAAATTGTTTTGACATCACTCGGACTTATGTATTGAGCAAAATACCATTTATTACCTTTAATATACCCATAATTTGCATTAGGAAGACCATCTGTGATTAATTGAGCAGGCCGTTGGTTAAGACCATTTTCCACCTGTTGATTCGAAGTTCTTTTAACAATATTGATCTGTGAATCTGTAGCAGCTTGAACATCAGCAAGGGGCAGAATTGTTACTGAAAAAGCGAGCGTCAAAACTCCAGCCCACGCAAATGCTTTCTTTTTTGTTTCGACAAAATTATGTCTCATCATCAACAGTCTTTTCAAGAGCACTATCTTTAACATCGATTTTTAATTATCTTATAGACCAATAACATAAATGTCAACCTTTTCATAATATTAGAACAAGTAAGTACCTATTGATATTCATTATTTTCCTTATAACTAGCGAAAATCTCATTAATAAATAATTTTAAAATAACAAACTTGATCGATCCATGAAAGGCTCCACTTGCTATCTGTGCTGTGTTCTTAACCTGAATTTTTCACAGACCAGTTTTGGTATCTCAGTCATTAAAAAATCTTCCTCTGGACAATACTGCAAAAAATAACGCTTCTAAAGCATGCTGTTCTAAAAGTCTGGAAAACCTGATTTCACGTCAGATTTTTATCATTTCAAGGATCTTGTACTTAACGATTGAAAGTTGAATAATTCAGGCTTAATTCTCTCACTTAGAAATTGCTATGTTTATATCTTTTGTCGAAAGCGTTTAAAGCGCCTGATTTAAGCTATTCTAACATGAACATACATGTCCTCATATAAGAATAAAGCGATAGGCGCCAAGCATTTTAATTGACGCCTTCCTAAATCAGACGATAATGATCGAGACGAATGAGCAAGCTGTTAACAATCCGGACAAAATATTGAACGTAACGGCACATCTTTTTCAAGGAGGTCATCATGGCAATTCCTGATTTAACCATTATTGTCCCCACCTATAACTTAGGCCGGTATCTTCCAGCGACTTTAAAGAGCATCCAGCAACAAACCATCGATGTGGAACTTTGGTTAATTGATGATGCTTCAACCGATGAAACTGCCGAAACCGCCGCCGCGTTTGTAAATGGCATCCCCAATTATCACGCAACCGTCTTTTCCCATCACCAAGGTATCGGCGCCGCACGCAATTTTGGCATTGACCATGCGACTGGGCTATTTCTTGCGTTTGTCGATGGTGATGATCTGATTGCACCGGCTTTTGCTGCGACCTTGCTGCGCGGATTTACCCCCGGCGTTGTCGCAACAGCTGTCGGCTATGACTGGTGGCAGCGTAACCGCGGCGGCCCCGATCAATTTCAATTGCTATCACAAGCGGCAATGTTTGAACAGGTCTCGCATCACGGTACCGAAATTGGCGGTTATATTTGGAATAAGGCTTTCCCTCGTGCCAGCTTAAATGCCGGGCATATTCGATATGATGAACGATTACAAATTGCGGAAGATTACTACTTTACTGCTGACTTCGTTGCCCATACGCCCGGCATGTATGCCTACAACCCAACCATTCTCTACACCAAAGTCAACCGTCCCGACAGCACGATGCACCGATTTTCCCCGGCTGATCGGCGCCAGGAAACTCGAATATTTGAACGTATTCTTGAATTAAAAAAATTAATTCAGCCGGACTAGTTGAGGTGAGAAACTGGTTTTGAGCCTGTAATCCCGCGGGTTTGGGCTAGTTCTATATATTCGCACTTTTAAATATTCGCCTTATAGTTAAAATAACTTATTATCTATATAAGTGTACTACTTGCAATCAGCAGCAAAGTCATGTATAACTATTTTAGAAAACGTTTTCATTGTGCGCAATCATATTTTACTGGAGGTAGTTAACCGTGACAAACGAACAGCAGTATATTCTGGCGATTGATGAAGGAACAACCAGCACGCGTACCATCATCATCGATCACAATGGGCAAAAAGTTGCTGATGCCCAGCGCGAATTTCCACAGTATTTTCCACATCCTGGTTGGGTTGAACATAACGCAAATGAAATCTGGAATGCTGCGTTATCCACGATTGCCACAGCGTTTATCGAATCGCATATTCAACCACGCCAAATTGTTGGGATCGGCATTACGAATCAGCGGGAAACAACGGTCGTGTGGGATAAGCAAACCGGGCTGCCCATTTACAACGCCATTGTCTGGCAATCCCGTCAAACCAGCGACATTGCAGATCAACTTAAAGCGGATGGCTATGCTGATCTGGTTCACGATGCCACCGGTTTGCTAATTGATTCCTACTTCTCTGCTACCAAAATTCGCTGGATTCTGGATCATGTACCAGGGGCGCAGGAACGGGCCGAAAATGGTGAACTGCTTTTTGGCACCATTGACACTTGGCTATCATGGAAGCTTTCTGGCGGTGCCATTCATGTCACCGACTACACCAATGCTTCACGAACCATGCTCTTCAATATCCACAAGTTGGATTGGGATGATGAGATCTTACGGATTCTCAACATCCCCAAGCAAATGCTGCCGGAAGTTCGCAGCAATTCAGAAATTTATGGGGATGCAGCAGCCTATCATTTCTTCGGCAGTACCGTTCCCATTGCCGGTATGGTCGGGGATCAGCAAGCAGCATTATTCGGACAGCTGGCTATCGAACCGGGAATGGTCAAAAACACGTATGGCACCGGTGCCTTTATCGTCATGAATACCGGCGATAAGCCAACCTTGTCGAATCATAATCTGCTAACCACCATTGGCTACGGACTCAACGGTAAGATCACTTATGCCTTGGAAGGTTCGGTCTTTGTGGCTGGCAGCGCCATTCAATGGTTACGTGATGCCATGAAACTGATTGAACGTTCAAGCGACTCCGAAGCTGCCGCACTAGCATCCAAGAGTCAAAACGAGGTCTATGTCGTCCCTGCCTTTACTGGTTTAGGTGCTCCTTACTGGGATTCGGACGCACGTGGCGCTATTTTCGGAATTACCCGTGGAACAACTAGGGAAGACTTCATCAAGGCAACGTTACAATCGCTTGCTTATCAATCCCGTGATGTTGTCGACACGATGAACAAGGATACCGGCATGCCGATTCCAGCTCTGCGCGTTGATGGCGGGGCTGCTAATAACGATTACCTCATGCAGTTTCAGGCTGACATCCTTGGTATTCCGATTGAACGCGCCGCCAACCTTGAGACCACTGCCATGGGTGCCGCCTTCTTTGCCGGGCTAGCAACCGGATTCTGGAACAGCACAGATGAACTCCAGAGCATCGTCAAGGTCGGTAAGCGCTTTGAACCGACCATGGACGTTTCGGATCGGGAATCACTTTACGAAGGCTGGAAACAAGCCGTTGCCGCCACCCAGCAGTACAAACACACCACCAAGCAAGACTAATTCATTCTAAAGCACGATCTTATTGCGCCATCATTTATCTTATTTAAAAAGGAGCCTACTCAAAATGGCATTTTCAAAAGAAACCCGCACCCAGACGATTGATCAATTGAAGCAGACCGAACTCGACTTACTCATTGTTGGCGGTGGTATCACCGGTGCCGGCGTTGCGATTCAAGCAGCCGCAAGCGGTTTGAAAACCGGCTTGATTGAAATGCAGGATTTCGCGGAAGGAACTAGTTCCCGCTCGACCAAATTGGTTCATGGCGGCATTCGTTACCTCAAGACGTTTGATGTCGGCGTTGTCGCCGATACCGTTAAAGAACGTGCCGTAGTTCAAGGAATTGCGCCTCACATTCCGCGGCCATTCCCGATGTTGTTGCCGATTTATCAGGAAGCCGGCAGTACTTTTGATATGTTCAGTATCAAAATCGCCATGGATCTCTATGATCGTCTGGCAAACGTTGAAGGTTCCCAATACGCCAACTACACCGTCACCAAAGATGAAATTCTGCAGCGTGAACCGCATTTAGCCGCTGATGGCCTCCAAGGCGGCGTGTACCTCGACTTTGTCAACAACGATGCCCGGCTTGTTATTGAAAACATCAAAGAAGCGGCAGAATTAGGCGGACTGATGGCCAGTCGGGTTCAAGCCATTGGCGTTTTGCATGATGATGGCGGTCAGGTTAATGGCTTACAGGTTAAGGATCTTTTGGATGGCAGTGTTTTCGATATTCATGCCAAACTCGTGATCAATACGACCGGACCTTGGTCTGACAAGTTCAAGGCGTTGGATCAAGCCGAAGATCAAACCCCAACATTGCGGCCAACGAAAGGGGTTCACTTGGTTGTCGATGGTTCTCGACTGCCGGTACCACAGCCAACGTATATGGATACTGGCTTGAACGACGGCCGGATGTTCTTCGTGGTCCCACGGGAAGGCAAGACTTACTTCGGCACCACCGATACCGATTACCATGGCGACTTCAACCATCCGCAAGTCGAACAAGCCGATGTCGATTATCTCTTGAAAGTCATCAACAAGCGCTATCCGCAAAGCCATATCACGCTAGACGACATCGAAGCGAGCTGGGCAGGATTGCGACCGCTGATTGCCAACAACGGCAGCTCCGATTACAACGGCGGCGGTGCCAACACCGGTAAAGTTTCGGATGATTCCTTTGAAGCGTTAATCCGTGTCGTTGATGATTACGAAGACAACCAGGCTACCCGCGCTGACGTTGAACATGCGATCTCCAAACTAGAAACAGCCCACGCCGAAGCTGCTTTGAGCCCATCACAGGTTTCCCGCGGCAGCTCACTTCGCCAAGCCGATGATGGCATGATCACCTTGTCCGGTGGGAAAATCACGGATTATCGAAAAATGGCAGCGGGCGCGCTTGCTTTGATCCGCCGCTTGTTGGCTGAGCATTTTGCAACCGAAACACGGACCGTTGATTCCAAAAAGCTCCAGGTTTCAGGCGGTCATTTTGACCCGACCAACGTTGACGATACGATTGCTTTTTACACGCGGATTGGCATCGATGCCGGCTTGCCGGAAAAAGATGCCGCCGACTTGGCCAATCGCTTCGGTTCAAATGTCAGCCGGGTTGTCACCTACACAGATGGGCAGGCGGCTCCTGGACTCAGCCTTAAGGAAACCATGAGCCTGCGCTATTCGATCAACGAGGAAATGACCTTGACACCAGTGGATTACCTATTGCGGCGGACCAATGCAATTCTCTTCCATGCCGAGACCCTTAATGAGCTTAAACAGCCAGTCGTTGATGAAATGGCACGCTTATTGGGTTGGGATGACGCGACTAAAGCCCAACAATTGGCAGATCTTAATCAGGCCATTCGTGAAAGCCAATTAGCAGATTTGAAGAAGACGCCAGCATCAACCAATCCTGCGTAGAAAGAGGTAGCCATATGTGGACACAAACATTAGGTGAATTCATCGGTACCTTCATCCTGGTACTGCTTGGCGATGGTGTCGTTGCCGGCGTATCGCTGAATAAATCCAAAGCGAATGGTGCCGGCTGGATTGCCATCACACTCGGGTGGGGCTTAGCCGTGACGATGGGCGTTTATGCCGCGGCATTTCTCGGTCCAGCCCACCTTAACCCGGCCGTGACGCTTGCGTTTGCTGCCATCGGTCAATTTCCATGGGCTTGGGTCATGCCATTTGTCGGTGCGCAAATGCTCGGTGCTTTACTGGGAGCGGCAGTTGTGTGGTTGCATTACTATCCGCACTGGGAAGCGACCAACGATCCTGCGACAACGTTAGGCGTTTTTGCAACTGGCCCCGCGATTCGCAGCTATGCGGCCAACTTCATATCCGAATTCATCGGCACGGCTGTCTTGATCTTTGGACTTTTGGCCTTTACTAAGGGAAAATGGACAGACGGACTGAATCCAATCGGCGTCGGCATCTTAATCACCGCTATCGGCCTATCGCTTGGCGGGACGACGGGTTATGCCATTAACCCGGCACGAGACTTGGGACCACGCCTCGCCCACGCCATTTTGCCAATCGCACACAAAGGCGATTCCGACTGGCCTTATGCTTGGGTACCGATATTAGGACCCTTGGCAGGCGGCGTCGTTGGTGCTTTGATCTTCACGGTTTTGCCGTAACCTATCCTTAGAAACTCACAACGTAAGAAAACCGCCAATTCGTCGATAAGTACGAATGGCGGTTTTTTGGTGAGCGCGAACAGGAGCGCTTAGCAATCGGAGTGTAAGTGGCCTCTAGCCTAAATGGCTGGTTTTTGGCCATTTAGGCTAGAGGTTCTTACACAGAGATTGCTGCGACTGTGAGCGCGTTATGGTGTGAGCGCGAACCCACGCGGTTAACACGTTATAGTTGAACCCTACTTCATCAGTCGTGCCACTCGCTCCTGTAAAGCAGGCACAACTTCATCCATAAACCATGGATTGCGATTGACCCAACCATAGTTAAGTGGCGAGGGATGGACAATCGGAAAATACGTCGGTAAGTATGCGCGAAAGTTTTTAACCGTTGCCGTTAACGTCTTTTCCCGGCGCTTGCCTAAGTAATATTTCTGAGCGTATGCGCCAATAACAATGGTCAACTGAATATGAGGCATTAATGCTAACAAGGACGGATGCCATTTTGCGGCGAAATCTTTACGCGGCGGCAAATCTCCGGACTTGCCTTTTCCCGGGTAGTAAAAGTCTAACGGTAAAACAGCAATTTTACCGCTGTGATAAAACTGATCTTTGGTAACGCCCATCCATGTCCGCAGACGATCACCACTTGGATCATTCCAATAGGTTTTGGTTGTCTGGGCTTTGCGTCCCGGCGCCTGGCTTGCGATCAAAATCGTTGCGTCAGGTTCGATGTGATATAACGGATCCCAACCTTGAGCCGTAAAGGTTGCATTAGCCGGATCCTGCCGAATTGCTTCAAAAATCTTGTCGGCCGTTGTCACGCTTGAATCCCTCCTTGCCGATATTTGGGCCATGCTTTGTTGCGTTCGAAATCTGCGGCGAGTTGACGCGCATCTTTAATCAGCGGCTCCGGATAGGCCATTGTTGCCAACAACGCAATCGCATTATGGGAAGTGGCCGGTCCTTGATGCAGTAAGTAATCAAATACGACGCCATCTTTTTGGGTCACTTTTTCCTGAAAATGCCAATTGATGCACTGATCCCCCATAATGTCGGTTAGTTCATTGTCGTGCGTGGCTACCACGACCAAACTTGGATAATGGCTTAACCAGTTGATGACACTGGCCGAGGCCGCAATCCGTTCGACTGTATTGGTGCCTTTTAGGATCTCGTCAATAAACCCATATACCCGCTTGTTTGACGCCACGGCCCTTAACAACCGGTGAATCGCTTTAATTTCCGCGACAAAATAACTATCGCCTTCACTGAGATCATCCCGAACCGCCATGGCTGTCATCACCAATCCCGGCTGCATCGTCAACTTTTCAGCTAAAACCGTATTAATCGTCTGCGCCAAAATGGCATTCACCGCTATGCTTTTAACGTATGTCGATTTCCCTGACGCGTTGGCTCCGGTAATCAAGGCATTTTTGTTCCACGCTACCGGATTGGCAACTGGGTGTTTCAATAGCGGATGCATGATTCCCGTGGCCGTCATGCCGCCTGCAGCAAACGCCGGCTGGCTGCTTTGCGAATGAGCCGTCCGAAAATTGGCAATCGCAATCGCTAACTCTAAATCGCCCAACGCCTGCCACAAAGTCAATGCCTCGTCATGGTGGTGATATAAGCGCGTCAACACATTATTATAAGCAATAAAGCCCAACATAAACATGCTGCTAAAATACTCGGTGATCATGTCGCTTGAGCTGTTATCTCGCGAGCGAAACACAAACGCCAACCGGGTAATCTAATCCCCCGCATCGGTCGAACGGCAGCGCGTAAAGCATCCTGAGTGGGCTGCTGAATTTTAACCAAATGTTCCGCGGTAACAATCGTTCGCACCAAGTAGCCCATCGCCGTTACTTCAGCATCCAAGGCTTCACGTTTTAAAACATAATAGAAAAGATTCACCATCAAGCTCAAGACGCTGATGCTCACCCCAATAGCCGGAAGTACCAGCGCCAGCACCAAGCCGACCAGCGGCAAACTGCCTAACACTTTAAACCGCCAAGCATGCGGCAAAGCGGACTGAGTCGTGGTGCGTAAATAATGCTGGCTGTTGTTAGCAACATCTTCTCCCAGTCCGGCAAATGCCAGCTGCACTTTGAGCCGTTCTTCTGCATGGGTCTGGAAAAAGCTGATCAACGTTTCATTGACATCGGGTTTGCCTAAATCATAGGCCCGCAATTGTGCATAAACCCGCTCGGCACCGACACTGCTCTGAGTCGCATTCAATTGTTTAAACACGTCAAACATATCGAGATCCTGCCAGGTCAAATCATCAATCTGACAATCATGGTTAACCTGCGCTTCATGATCAAGGTACGCCGCTTTTAAATAGCGCTCACTGCCACCACGTTTAACCGGCAGCTTGCCCCAATTCGCAATCAGATCGCGTTTAAGCCTCAGTTGTCGTTGCCCCGTTAAGATAAGGTTGAGCAGCACAATTGCAACAACGAAACCCCCAACACCTAATAAAATCATGACTGGTTGTGTCATGTTGAATTCCTTCCTTTTGCCCTTTGATGCAGCGATACCAGACGTTTACCGGATAAAGTTGCTTACATTATCCCTCACCGTTGCAGAAAAAACAAAAAGCATTGTCTCTCCACCCGGGAGCAACAATGCTTTTCATTAACAATTTCGCTTAATGCTCAGATGCCGGATAAATCGCCGCCACCTGTGCCTGGGCAGTTTCGTGTTGCATGAATTCGTCGTAACTTGTGTCGGCGCGGTCGACTACACCCAGCGGCCCGACTTCAATAATATGGTCAGCGATCGTTTGAATAAATTGATGATCGTGACTGGTAAAGATCAAGGAGCCAGTGAAATCAATCAACGCGTCATTCAGACTCGTAATACTTTCCAAATCAAGATGATTCGTGGGATCGTCCATAATGAGCACATTGGCCTTGCTCAACATCATTTTGGCCAGGTATGAGCGTACCTTTTCGCCGCCAGATAAAACGTTAAGCTGCTTGAGTACCTCGTCGCCAGAGAAAAGCATCCGTCCCAGAAAACCGCGCAGGAAAGTGTTGTCCTGTTCTTCTTGCGGGGCAAACTGACGCAACCAATCCAAAATATTAAGTTCCGGATGGTCAAACTCCGGATTCAGGTCTTTAGGCATCGAGGCTCGACTGGTCGTCACACCCCAGATAATCGTTCCGCTATCCGGCTCCAGTTCGCCAGCCAGCAACTGCATTAAAACGGTAGCCGTCACGTCATTGCGGCTAATAATGCCGGTTTTGTCACCGGGGCGCAAAATGAAGCTCACATTTTGCAACACCGGCTGGCCATCAATCGTTTTGGAAACATTTTCGACCCGTAATAAGTCGTTACCGATGGCGCGTTCAGGTTCAAACTTGATATACGGATACTTACGCGAACTGGGACGGATATCGTCCAATGTAATTTTTTCAAGTTGCTTCTTGCGCGATGTGGCTTGCTTGGATTTAGACGCATTCGCTGAAAAACGGGCAACGAATTCTTGCAGCTGTTTAATCTGCTCTTCTTTTTTGGCATTGGCCTGACTTTGCAGTTGCAAGGCCAATTCCGAGCTCTGCTTCCAGAAGTCATAATTACCGACATACAATTCAATCTTGCCAAAATCAACATCACACATCATGGTACAAACCGCATTCAGGAAATGCCGGTCATGGGAAACCACTAAAACGGTGTGTTCATAGTCAGCCAAAAAGTCTTCCAGCCAACTAATCGCCTGCGGATCAAGCCCGTTTGTCGGTTCATCCAGCAACAACACATCCGGCTTACCGAAAAGCGCTTGGGCGAGCAAAACTTTGACCTTCTCACCTTCAGGCAAATCAGCCATGAGCTTCTGGTGTTCACTTTCGCTAATCCCCAACGACTGCAAAAGCTGCGAGGCATCACTTTCGGCATTCCAACCGTCCATTTCCGCAAACTCGCCTTCCAGTTCGGCTGCCTTATTACCATCCGCTTCAGAAAAGTCCGGCTTGGCATACAAGGCATCTTTTTCGGTCATCACTTGATACAAGCGTTCCCACCCTTGCAAAACCGTATTCATCACCGTTTGATCATCAAAGGCAAAGTGATCCTGCTTCAGGCTACTCATCCGCTCATTCGGTGACAAACTCACGGTCCCGGTTGTCGGTGTTAATTCGCCTTCAAGAATCTTGAGAAAAGTCGATTTCCCCGCCCCATTGGCACCAATAATGCCATAGCAATTGCCAGGGGTAAATTTCAAATTAACGTCTTCGTAAAGTTTCCGATCCGAGAACGTCATCGAAACATTATTTACTGTGAGCAATTTCATACCTCGCTTAAAAGATTTCTACATATATTAGCAGATATTGAGGGAATTCACAAATGTAGCGTGAGCGCGAACCGGCGCGCTTAGGGACCGGAGTGTAAGCGGCCTTGGGCGTGATGGCCGGTTTTTGGCCATTGCGACCAAGGTCCTTACATGCAGGTCCCTGCGCCGGTGAGCGCGTTATGGGCATAAACCAGAACATAAGCGGCCTTGGACGTGATGGCCGGTTTTTGGCCATTGCGACCAAGGTCCTTACACGCAGATCCCTGCGCCGGTGAGCGCGTTATGAGCATAAACTAGAACATAAGTGGCCTCAGACGTGACGACCAGAGCTTTGGCCATCGCACTTAAGGTCCTTACACGCAGGTACCTGCAATTATAAACACCTTTAAAGTGTGAACCAGAACATCTACAACCTAAGAATTCAAGCGGTGACACGGTGTCACCCGCTTTTTACCTTTTCTTTTGCGTAATCTAATAATCGAATGAACAAATTACCAAATCCACCGAAAAACACCCTGCCCCGCAAAGTCAGACTTGTGTTAACCTCAAACCATATCTTTTCCACGACAATCGCCATCTGGAGGAACCTATGAACAACTTAGTCACATTGATGCTGATCCTTGCTGGCATAACGCTGCTGTTATTACGCAATGGCACTAAACGCCAACGCCGCGCCAACCGTAAACTTGCAATCACTCTTTTGCTAGTTGGCATTGCGAGTGGCGGTTACACTTATACGCAACAACACCCGCAAACCAATTGGCTGCCAGCTTTAACTAGTAGTAGCAGTAGTAGCACATCAACCGCCAAAACCGGCACGTCACAGCAACCGGTTAAGCAATTAGCACAACTTACCGAAAACGGTCAGCCAGAAATCACAATCAACAATAATGATCCCGGTTTTACGCAATCCGAGCTGACTACCAGCAACGGCCCATGGACGCGTTTTAGCGACTTGGATTCTTTAAACCGCGTCGGTACCGCGAATGCCCTTTTAAACCAAAGCATCATGCCCAAAGTAAAACGCGAGCCTTTGACTTGGAATCCGACTGGCTGGCATAACAAGAAAGTTCATGGTGAATGGCTCTATAACCGCAGTCATTTGATCGGTTTTCAGTTATCCGGCGAGAATAATAATCCCAAAAATCTGATGACAGGCACACGTCAACTCAACTCACCTTTAATGCAGGCACATGAAGATGACATTGCGCATTATCTCAAACAATCCCCTCAACACTTTGTCCGCTATGAAGTCACCCCGGTTTTTCGCGGCGATGAACGCCTAGCCCGCGGTGTGGCCATGCGGGCGCAAAGTATTGGCGATAACACGATTCGCTTTAATGTGTATATCTTCAATGTCCAGCCTGGCGTCACCCTCAATTACAGCGATGGAACCAGTCAGATCAATTAAACAGCTTAAAACTCAATTGAAATAATGTTGGGATTATCTGCATAAAACATCAACAAACGTCGCATATCCTCATTGGCTTTACTTTCAACATGCAACGTCATCTTCACTTCATCACCTTCATGTTTAATCGAAACGTTTAGGACCTTAATGTGATACTTACCCAGTGTTTGTCGCATGTGTTCCATATCGAACCCTTCATTACGAATGCGAATGGTCAAAATGCCATTATCGCCACCTGGTAACCACCGATAATGATGATGCAGCAACACCTGAATACACAGAACCAAAACAGTTGCGGACAAGCCGATAATATAAAGCTTGGCGCCGATTGCCATCCCCACTGCAGCCGTCGTCCAGACACCAGCAGCCGTGGTTAAGCCATTGACATTATTGTGCCGCACTAAAATCGCACCGGCACCCAGAAAACTGACCCCACTGACAATTTGCGCTGCCACCCGGGATGGATCCAGTGCCATATTTTTCAAATTTAAGATATCAAAGAAACCGTATTTAGATACGATCATAATCAACGCAGAACCTAGCGCCACAATCATATGTGTCCGAATGCCGGCGTTTTTGAAACGGTTTTTGCGTTCATAACCAATGGCAAAACCGCAAAACGCCGCGACCAACAACCGGACGACTAATTCAACCTGATTCAGTATTGTCATCGTTAAAAATCACAACCTTTATGATTACTTTACCACCTAGCTATGTCGATTTGATGAAAATTACGTAAAAGGACAGCTTACAATTAAAACACATACGGCTCATGACGCCTTCCAGCCACACTGATAACAACACCTTCTAACACCTCACGTGAGCCATCAACAGTCGCATGCAACGATCGCGTTTTTTCATCTAATATATTAGCAGAACCGGCGATGAAAAGGATTGCATTCCGGCACGGCTATGCTAAACTGTTTCTAGGTTAGAATGATTCTAGTTTGGAGGCAGAAATATGACCATTGATTTACGGGACGTTCAAGATGTTTACAAGGATGCAGGCTCAGACATTATCTTTGCCACGTTTGATCTAAAACGACAAGACCCCGCTAGTGACAAGGCAATGATTGCCGACTTGGCGGAGCATCTGCCAGCTTTTATCAACAGCATGAATATTCGTTACCCCGAGGCAAAATTAGCAGTCGCTTTCGGGTTGTCGCGCAAGGCATGGGACTATCTTTTTCCCGAAGCCGCACGACCAAAGGAATTAGAAAGTTTTCAATCCATCGTTGGGCCGAAATACACAGCCGTTGCAACACCGGCTGATTTATTCTTCCACATCCGCTCGCAAAACTCGGCCGTACCGTTCGAACTCATGAGCGAGATTATGGCCATTATTGAAGCCAATACGGTAACCCTCGATGAGACCCACGGCTTCCGCTACTTTGAAGGACGGGCCATTATCGGTTTCGTCGATGGCACCGAGAATCCAAGCGCCTTAGACACGCCGGAATATGCCGTCATTGGCGATGAAGACCCGGCATTTGAAAATGGCTCCTATGCGTTTGCCCAGAAGTATCAGCATAATCTCGACGCATGGAACGACCTGTCAACCGAAGATCAGGAAAAAGCGATTGGCCGGAAGAAATTTAACGATCTTGAACTAGACGACGAAGCCAAACTGGCGAACTCACATAACGTGGTTTCGCAGGATAATGACGGCGGCGTGGAACATAAAATTGTCCGCATGAACGTGCCCTTCAGCAACCCGGCTGAAAAAATCAACGGCACCTACTTTATCGGCTATGCCCGCCATTGGACCGTCACAAAACGGATGTTGCAAGGAATGTTCGAAAAATCCGACCGGCTATTGGACTTTTCAACCCCGTTAACAGGCGAACTCTTCTTCATCCCGTCTAAATCCGTATTGGGGAAAATTGCTGACGGGGAACTATAATTTAGCACGATACCGCCATCAGGTTAAACGCTGATGACGATTGGGTGCTCAGCCTCTGCCTTAACGACAAATTTGTTGTTGAGGCTTTTTTAATGTTGACATGACTAGCTGTTTTTCATGTGGACCAATCAGTAAAAAACATCAAATTCCAAATCATCGTCAAGCATTCATGTTATATAAGCTGACGTTCAAAATATTTTTTTGCCGTGCCATAAATCCTTTTAAATCAAGTCTTGTCACCACGATAACACGTTTGGTCTAGATCAATGAAACCGGCACTCACGTCGTAGCCGGCAAAACCCGTGCTACAATACCGCCATTCAAGATGAATGAGGTGGCACAGATGAATTTAGCCGATACAGGATTTGTGATCATTGCAAGCGTTCTGGTTTGGTTTATGACCCCGGGACTTGCTTTTTTCTATGGAGGCCTCGTCTCTAAGCGCAACGTCATTAATACCATGCTGTCAGTCTTCTACATTACCGGGATTGCGATTTTACTGTGGGTGGCCGTGGGTTATGAATTGAGCTTCAATGGTAATCTTTTCGGGGTGATTGGCCAGGTACAGCATCTCTTTCTTAGCGGCGTCTCGCTTGGTACGGCAACGGCGGCTAGGATTCCAACCGGCGTTTACATTCTCTTTCAAATGATGTTTGCTATCATCACGCCGGCTCTGTTTGTCGGTGCGGTGGTTGGCCGCATGCATTTTAAGTTCTTGACTTGGTTTATTGTCCTGTGGTCCCTATTGGTTTATTACCCGCTTGTACATTTAATTTGGAGTCCGGATGGCTTGTTGGCTGGGCTTGGCGTGCTTGATTTTGCCGGTGGGACCGTCATTCATATTAACGCCGGGATTACGGCACTGACCTTGTCTGCCTTTCTTGGCCGGCGCGCGGATGAGCATACGGTGCCTTACAATCGGCCGTGGGTGTTGCTAGGAACAGCCATTCTTTGGATCGGTTGGTATGGCTTTAATGCCGGGTCGGCGCTGGGGGTCAATCAGGCGGCAATGACGGCGGCTTTGACCACATCGGTTGGCGCCGCAGCAGCCTTAGTCACCTGGATGATCCTTGATATTTGGCAAACAGGCCATCCAACCTTAATAGGCACTTGTACCGGCGCTTTATGCGGACTGGTCGGAATCACGCCGGCAACCGGCTACGTGACCAGTTTTGGTGCGGTTTGCATCGGTGTGGCATCAACGTTAGCCAGTTACTGGTTCATCAGCAAAATCAAGCCACGACTCGGTATTGATGACACGTTAGACGCTTTTGGCTGTCATGGTGTTTCCGGGATTGTCGGTAGTGTCCTGACCGGGGTCTTTGCCAGCAAAACAGTGGCCCCAAGCATTGCCCACGCCGGACTCGCATATGGCGGCGGCTGGCATCTGCTGCTGATTCAGCTAGCCGGTACCATCATCGTGATTGCTTTGGTCGCTGCCATGGTCACGATTATTACGAGTATCCTTACCCAGTTTGTTGCCATCCGCGTATCACCAGCCGCTGAAAAAATGGGGCTGGACTACAGTGAGCATGCCGAACCGGTTGACGAAGAAGTTGCAGCCAGCTGGGAACAGCATACGCCGGTCAGCTCGTTTCCGGATGAGTTCAAAGGCCAGCTACACGGCTTCGATCCCCGACCACATCAAAATGATCAGTGACCGCTGAATAACGTATCAGCCACTGATGGCGATTTGATTTGAAGGTAACGGGTGATATTTAGCACACCAAGTCACTTTAATTGTTTTTTTCCTCGCATCATGGTTACAATGCCGCTAGTTTAACATGGCATGATGGGAGGAATCATGATGATCGGATACGGGTTTAGTCATGCAGGCGGACCGGAAGTGATTGATGCAATTGACTTGCCGACACCACAACCGGGACCTCATGAAATTCAAATTAAGACTAGCGCAATCGGTCTCAATAACCGTGATCGCATGGCGCGGCAACTAGGCGGCAGTGGCTTGACAGTACCGGGATACGATGTTGCCGGTAACGTCACTGCGCTCGGGAGCAATGTTTCTCAGTTTAAAGTGGGCGATCGCGTGGTGGCGCGAACAACCAGTGCCTATGCAGAAATCGTCACTGCCGCAGCTGACATGAGCGTCTTGTTACCAGCTTCGATTACTCCGGAAAAAGGCGTAGCGGTCATTACCCCTGGTGTCACCGGTTACCGCATGGTGGAACTGGGCAATGTTAAAGCTGGTGATACTGTTATTGTTAAAGGTGCCTCTGGCGGGGTGGGCTCGGCAGCAATTCAACTCGCCGTTGCGCACGGGGCCTCGGTCATCGGCATTGCCAGCAGCCGTCATGAAGTCGCGGTTGAGCGGCTTGGCGTTGAACACTTTGTCGCTTACGATCAGGGTAATCCCGTCACCCAACTGCGCCAGACTGCCGATGTCGTGATTAACGCTGCTATGAACGGGCTTGGTGGTGATGATGATGTCGCTATGACCAAAGACAACGGACTGATCGTTTCCGTTAGCCACACAGAACCTTTACTCAGCCGGGACATTCGTTTTATTCATACCCGGCCACTTGGCGGATCCGAGGTAGGCAAAGCTTTGCAACTGCTCATAGATCTGATGGCACAAAACAAGCTCAACGTTCAGGTCGGCTACGTGTTGCCATTTACCCGCGAAGGTTTTGTCAAAGGGCACCAGTTGCTGGATGACAGTCACCACGAGGGTCGGATTGTCATTCGAGTAACTAATTAACATCAAACTTTACTATCCACTCAAGTACACTGCACGACTACTTAGGTAAGGTTGGTTCATAATTCGAAGGTGTAAGCGAAAACATCAAAATTGAAATAGCTTGCGCCAAGGCAGAGCAATCAAAGGAAAGTTAAATCTGAAAATTGCGGATCTTGACACAGCACGGAATTTCCGTCCATTCTTTTTATCGTTCAGAATCTGACAAATCATGGTTCCCCATGGTTTGAAATTATGGTCTGCCGTCTTAATATTTGGATACTTTTGTTTAAGCTCCCGAATTATGTAACAGCTTCCCTGTGCTTCCGTCAATCCAAAAACTACTTATCAAAATCCAGAATCTTCGTTTGAACGATGATGTAAGACAAAGATGCTAATGCAAGTCCTAGTATAGCGAGCCTAAGAAAATCGCGGTTCCAAACAAGCACTTTTGGCACCATAGTCTGAATAGCAATTATACCAAGAACAGCTGTCGCCATGGTTGCAATTATTGATTTCTTTATCATGCCAAGAATGAATGGGCAAAGAGCAATCATTGCTGCTAAAAGGCTACAGTAAAAATACCCCATCAAAACGTCAGAAGTAAGCGTAAAAGTATTTGCGGTAACCATGAATTGATGATCAATACAATAAACGTAAAAGTGCGCTAATAGACATGTAGTAAACGTACTGATCAATGTAAATACAGTAATTAGACCCATTTTGACTCCAATAATCTTTTTTCGATTGATTGGATAAGAGAATAGCATGAGAATCGTTCGATGGTTATATTCACCGATAATTAGTTTAGATATCAAACCTGCTGCATACACCATAAACATACTAGCAGCCAAAAAAGCAATCATTCGTTGAACACTTTGGCTAGTGTCTAAAACCTGATTTGTATGCACTTTATTATCTACAAAGGAAATTGTCAAAAAGAGAAGCAAGCCTATAATCGTTAATGCAACACCAATTATTTGTCGTTGTAAGCGAAACTTCACAAATTCTAGCTTAATCATTTCCATGGTAGCCCTCACTTTAATAATAACTATCGCGTCAACTTTAAAAAGTAATCTTCCAACGAGCCCTCTTTAAGAAATGCACTTTTAATTCCGACATCATTCATTACCAAAGTCTTGATTAATAAAGCACGATCAATTTCGGTATCATAAATTAGAATTTTGTGGTTTGAGACCAAATCGAATTCATGAATATTCAGTTTTTCTTCCAGCACGCAGGAGGCCCTATTAGGATTACTTACTTTAATTTCAATGCACTGACGTTCCTTCTGCCTGACTTTTTCCATAGCTATTTCCTGAATTAAAACGCCCTGTTTCAAAACACCAATCGTATCAGCAATTGCGGATATTTCACTTAATAAGTGACTAGAAATGATGATAGTTGTACGTTGCCTTTGATTCAAATCCAGAAGAAGTTGCCTCATCTTTGCTAATCCCTCTGGATCCAAACCGTTGAAGGGCTCGTCCAGAATTAAAAGTTTTGGATCGCATAACAATGCTCTAGCCATCGCTAAGCGTTGCTTCATACCTAAGGAATAAGCTCTAACTGGCTTCTTTTCGGTATCAGACAGGTGAACTAGTCTTAAAATGTCTTTTATCTTTGTCTGCGCATCATTCTCCACATAATAACCCATGTAGCGAGCATGGATCTTAAGATTCTCATACCCGCTTAAGTCTTCATAGAAATAAGGATTCTCTATAATTGAACCCGTTTGTCTAAAAAAGCCATTTAACCCCTGAGACAGAGTTTCGGCTTGACGCATAATTTTCCCAGCGTCTGGCTTCAGCAAAGCCATCAACAGCTTAAAAACCGTACTTTTACCAGCCCCGTTTGGCCCAAGAAACCCATATATCTCGCCGAGTTTAACATTCATATTTACAGACTTTAAAGCTGTTACCCCTTTAAAATGCTTACTTAATCCCTGAGTTTGAATGCAGTAGTCCATAGCTTCCCATCCTTTTTAGAAATTGGTCTGTTGACAAGTTATAGTCTAATGGGTATTTCTAACACTTCCCTGTCGAAAATCTTACAAACTCCTTACTTTGCATTCTTAGGTAGCACGATGGTAAACGTGGTGCAAATATGTGGTTGGCTTTCAACGTAAATACAACCTTGAATTTGAGCTATTAAAGCTTTTGTGATAGCCAAACCCAGCCCCCCACCTTTACCACTCTTATAACGAGTCTCATCAGCCATAAAGGTTCTCTCAAAAATTGCATCAAGATCGTGCTTTTGAATACCTTTACCATGGTCACGAACTTTTATAAGGATTTCCCCAAGTCTTTCGGCCAAGATTAATTCTAAATAATGACCATCTTCACCGTGAACACAAACATTTTGTAACAAATTATTTAAACTCCGACGAATAGCATCATCGTCACTATTAATCCAGATGGGGTATTCAGGTATGTTGGCAACAACTTCGAACTTATTATCCTTTAGTTGAGCTAGGATTGAAAACAACGCTTCTCGACAGAGCTCATTAATATTGACTAACCGCACTTGTTTACGCCGATCTCCAGCTTCTATTCGTATCAACTGTGAAAACTGGTTTATAAGGTGCTGGACCTCCAAACTCTTTGCTCTGACCTTTACCACGCTATCAGACTGACATCCATTTGCCACCATTATTTCTAAATATCCTAAGGCTGTGGCTAAGGGCGTTTTCAAATCATGAGTTATGTTAGCTATTGTCTGTGTCATCTTTTGATAAGCGCTTTCATATGCGAGGCGATTATCTCGATTAAGCTTTAATAGATGATTGATACTCGCATAGAGTTGTTGTAATTCTTTGACATTAGTTTGTTGTAATAGTGGCATCGAAAACTCTTGTTCCGATAAGCGCCAAATTTCTTGACCTGCTCGTTTCAAGTTCGTTTTTAACGAAATGATATAGGCTAAAGAAATAACAAGAAAGGCAGCTAGCACGATAGTCAACATAAGCAACATTATTCTACCCCCGCCTCTAGGACATAGCCGATTCCCCAAACTGTTCTAATGTAGCGCTGGTTAACGTCTTGAATTTTGTCGCGTAATCTCTTAATGCAGACATTAACTGTGTTTTCATCGCCAATATAGGATTCCCCCCACACTTTCTCATAAATTGCTTGCTTTGAAAAAACATGACCAGGGTGAATCATTAAAAGCTTTAGAAGTCTATATTCCTTGACAGTTAAATTGAGCCGCCGATCATTTTTATATACTGTTTGATTGAGATTATCTAATCGTAAATCAGCAAATGTAACTTGTGACTGGGTATGCATTTTTTCATAACCGTATACCGCGTATTGAGTCGTTCGTCGTATTTGAGCCTTTATACGGGCGTTTAATGCCACCAGTGAAAATGGCTTTTTCAGATAGTCATCGGCTCCCAGGCTCAATCCCAAAACCTCATCCTGGTCCATATCTCTGGCAGTTATGATAATCACCGGTGTCATCTTGGTCTGGCGCAATTCCTTCAACACATTAAAACCATTTTTTTCAGGAAGCATTATATCTAACAAGACAACATCAAAAGTGTTATTCTTAATCGTATCCATAGCAATTTTGCCATCAAACACTCTAGTTAAAATGTATCCTTCGCCTTGTAAATACAGTTTCAGCAATTCACTAAATTCTCGATTGTCTTCAACTAGTAATATCTTTGCATTGGATATTTTGAACTCCTCCTCCTGTATGACGTTAATTTTGAACCGTATGCCTCCTGCTTCATGTTTCAGTTTAAAACCATGCTTGCAGCAACTAGGCATTATTAAGATTTATAATATCATTAATTTCGTTATGAAAGCGAGTTCAATTACAGAATCTCAACCCCAAGGAGCCCCTCATGACTTTTAAATTCTGTCCTATCTGTGGCCACGCGCTCACCCCAAAATTGGCAGGCGATGATGGGAATGTGCCTTACTGTGAAACTTGCCAACGCTTTTGGTTTCCATTATTTGCCGATTGCGTCCTCGTACTGGTCGTCAATGAATTTGATGAGATTGCATTGGTGAAAATGCCTTATTTGTCTGAAAAATATGTCTCTATCATCTCAGGTTATATGCAGCCGGGTGAAAGCGCTGAGGAGAGTGCCAAGCGCGAAGTTATAGAAGAACTCGGCATCCATCTGGATCAACTCGACTACGCTGGCACATATTGGTACAGGAAAACTGGCAGTCTCATGCATGGCTTTATCAGTCATACTTCCAAGCAGTCTTTAGTCACTTCACCTGAAATTTCCGAAGCCAAATGGGTGCCAGCATCGCTTGCGCCCGAAAAAATGTTTCCTGATTCACCGGATAATGCCGCTTTAGCCGTCTATCGTACCTACCTGCAAACAAAACAACGTCAATAAACCACCAACTTGTTTCATCAAGTCAGCCTGACCAATAGCAAGCAGCCATGTTAATGGGGCCTGCTTGTTCGCGCCAATCAGCTTGGTCAATAACCAACCGCAGCCGTCCGTTGTTAAAGTCGTTTCGCTTGTTGTCGGCAAACACCGGTGGTAGGCTAAAACACGGTGAGACTGTGATACATGGTCCGCTGTACATAAGTAACGATCAAGCAACTCATAAGGAGGCCCATGATGGCTCAGGAAATTTTGATTACCACCACCGAGAACATTCCCGGGAAACATTACGAAATCATTGGCGAAGTTTTTGGCTTAACCACTCAGTCCAAAAATGTGATTAGTAACATCGGTGCTGGCTTGAAGAACCTTGTTGGCGGTGAAATCAAGGCCTATAGCGATATGCTGCATGAATCGCGCGAAAAGGCAATTGACCGCTTGCGTACTGAAGCTCGCAAAGCAGGTGGCGACGCGGTGGTGATGATGCGATTTGACTCCGGATCAATCGGCGGCGATATGCAAAGCGTTGTCGCATACGGCACGGCAGTTAAACTACTCGACTAGCTGGTTCACCATAACGCGTCGGCTCGCGCTTACACAAAAGCCAGATTCAGCCGCGGTTGAATCTGGCTTTTAAAATCAACAAGAACGTTATTCCCTAGTGATGAGAGGAATCAATGAACATGGCAGTTTTAGATTATCACCATCAGGAAAAATGGCCGAATGGTTTTGGCCAACTTCAATCACCCATCAATCTTTTACCGGCAACTCCAGCTGACCCGTCAACGTTGAAAATTGAAACGTCGTGGCGAGTGACACAAGAAATCGATGACCAGGTTACGATCCGGCTTACCGGAACCGGTCGCACCCGAATTGATCAGGATCAGTGGCAATTGATGCAGGCCCATATTCATGTACCTGCCGAACACCAAATCACCAATCAACACGCTGCCGAACTGCATTTCGTCCATCAGTCAGCAATCGGTGCCTTATGCGTCGTTGCGGTTCTCTTGCCGTTGGGTCCTGACAATGTTGTGCTTGAGCAAATACTGGATCATTTTGCCGCCCATTCAACCCGATCCGTTGCCTTCAGCCTAGATCAGCTCATTCCGCAACAAGGGACGGTATATCGCTATCTTGGCTCCTTAACCACGCCGCCGCTGACAGAAGGTGTTGCTTGGTATGTCATCGATCAAACGGCGGTTACCATTGGCACGCAGCAATTACACCGTTATCAGCAGCTTTTTGCAGATAATCATCGCCATATTCAAGCGCGTTATCAGCGTCCGGTTTTGCGCAGCGTATTTACCAAAACTGCCAACTAAATCGGTACTGGCCGTGCCTGCTATCACCGGTGGTTGACTAAATACCGTTGTTAAAAGGGGTAAGTCGCAACATGACACGCAAACAATCACGTCAGCACCGCTGGGGATGGCGCTTACTTTTGATACTCTTTCTACTGTTGGCAGGGAGTTATTGGGTTTGGTGGCAGCTAGGCAGTCGCCGCATTCATGCCCAGACTTACCGGCAAACATCCATCGTTACCGTATTTGTCCCCGGCTATGCCAGTAATGGCCTGACTTTTGGCCCGATGGTGACCCGCTTCAAGCAAGACCGCGCCTCCAATCAAGTGACGACCATTACCATCAGCGCGACCGGCAGCCGCACGATAACTGGCGCTAACCGGTATACCGGCAAGAATCCGTTAGTTAATGTGGTTTTTGAAGACGCCAAAGCCCCGGAAAAGGAAACCCGACAACTGACTGCCTTGTTACATTGGCTACGTGCCAAACACAACGTCACCAAGATCAATCTTGTCGGTCATTCTATGGGCAGCAACCTCAGTTTTAGATACCTCACGACCCACCACACTGATGCGCAGCCGCATGTAGTGAAGTACGTTTCATTGGCAAGCGAGTTTTACCGTGACCCCACACCTCAATTACAGCAATTCCCTAAATCAGTCCAAACCCTCGTCATCGGCGGTCAAATCTTTGGTGCAAGTGGCGACTGGGCCGTGAGCATCGCTGGCGTCAAGCGCTTTGAAAAGGCCTTGCGCGCGGCAAATATTCCAAGTACGCTTTACATCTATCACGGAACGCCGCTTGGTGCCTATCACAGCAGTCTGCACCAGAATCCTTACGTTGATGCAAGAATTTTGGCATTTCTGTTTACCTGACGCGAATTTCGAGTTAGCCGCTGTGCTGTTTTTACTTCAAACAACTGGACAATGTTTAAAACGATGCTAGTGTTTTCGGACTGGCATCGTTTTTTTTGGTGCCCATTAATTGAACTTATTTCAAATTCTTGTCATGACGAATTGCAGTTACGTTCACTTTCCTTTTGTCCACAAAGTTAAATATCCGCTGTCATTCGCCCTCGGCATCTGACCACTCACCTTGCAATTTTGACCACTTATCGGCATCAGCGGGACGGATTCGCTCGCACTGGCTATGCTTGAATCATCAAACAAAAGTGGTGATAGATATGATCCTTCTCGAAACAACGAATCTGACAAAAACATACGGTACCAAAACCGCCGTCAATGATATCAACCTAACAATTCCAGCCGGTCAATTAGTTGCCTTTTTAGGGCCTAATGGTGCAGGCAAGTCGACAACCATCGGCATGCTGACGGGATTAATTCAACCCAGCAGCGGCAAGATCACAATGGGCACAGCCACGCCGAATCAAGCGGCTTATCGGCAACAAATCGGTGTTGTCTTCCAAGACAGTCGTTTAGATCGGCAGCTGACTGTAAAAGAGAACTTGAAAATCCGTTCCCAAATGTATACCAAAACTGATCCGGCCTGGTTTGATTACTTGGTCGACCAATTTGATTTGACGCCAATTCTTAGCCAAGCTTACGGCACATTGTCTGGTGGTCAGCGCCGGCGTGTTGATATTGCGCGCGCCTTGCTCAATCATCCTCATCTCCTTTTTTTAGATGAACCAACAACAGGCCTCGACATTCAAACCCGCCAAACCATTTGGACCGCCATCGCTTCCTTACGTGCGCAATCACAGTTAACCGTGATTTTGACGACACATTACTTAGAAGAAACCGAACAAGCAGATTTTGTCTATGTCATTGATCAGGGCACGATTATCGCCGCGAACACTGTTGGCCAACTAAAACAACAGTATGCCGGACATCAGCTTATTGTTCGCACGCATGCACCTCAACAAGTACAAATAGCCGCAACCCAAGCGAATCTCCCCGCCCAGATCGATGGTGACACAGTGCGGGTGCAGGTTAGCCATCCCCAAGCAGCCATCACATTACTGACAACTATACAACCGCAGCTCATTGACTTTGAGTTTCGTGCGGCTGATATGAATACCATTTTTGTTGCTTTAACCGGAAAGGAGATTCGTTAACATGTGGGCATTTGTCAAACGCAATTTGTTACTATTCTTTCGCAACCGCGCCGGGGTCTTCTTCTCGGTACTGGGCGCTTTAATTGCCTTTTTACTGTATTTAGTCTTTCTCAAGAAAAGTATGAGCACGCTTTGGCCACTGGCACATCCCGAAAAATTGCTGGATCCGTGGTTAATTGGCGGCACCTTAACCATCACCGCTGTCACGACCACACAAAATGGTCTCGCGCGGATGATTGTTGATCGCGAAACTGGCCGACTTAGCGATTATTTATTAACTCAAGCTTCGTATTTACGTATCGAGTTGGGCTATCTGATTAGCGCCGTGATCATTGGCACCATCATGCAGTTACTTATGTTCTTTGCTATGTCTGGTGCTTTTTTATGGTTAGACCACATCGCCATTCCCTGGCAATTGACCGGCCAGATTATCGTCCTTGCCGTGTTTAGCAGCTTAGTCTGGACGGCTTTCAACCTTTTGATTCTTAGTTTCGTGTCCCGGGTCACCACAATGAGCGGCATTTCGACGATCATTGGAACCGCAGCTGGTTTCTTTGCTGGCGTCTATCTTCCCATTGGTTCTGTTCCAACTGCCGCGCAAAATTTGATGAAATTGACGCCTTTTCCCTACAATGCCGCAATATACCGGCAGTTACTCCTACAGCAACCCCTAGAGTCCACTTTTTCCGTTCACCAGACAACGGCGCGTCAGACCTTTGAAAAAATGCTCGGCATCCGAATTGATCTGCATGGCCTGCTTTCATCAAGCCAAACTTACCTGATTCTAACTAGCTTCACGCTGCTTGTCGGACTGGTCATCATTCTGATAGCCAAAGTCAGTCGAAAAACAGCGCTTGTCCGCGTATAATTAATTTGATTATCATGGTTGCTTTTTCCAATATTATCGCAACACCGCCATGATTCGTTTCACTATCATGCATGCACTTTTTACGGGAGGGGTGTCAATGAAAGTTTCGTTTGAGCAAGACGCAACGATGCAGCCAGACGACGTGCAAGTTCACGTCAAGGCTGCACGATTGTCACCAGCTGTTTTGCAGTTACTGCAACAAATTCAGCAACTCGCCGACAGCCACGCGACCTTACCGCTACTCGTTGGCGAACGCGTTGTTGTTTTGCCAACCAACGAGATCGTGGCTGTTGAAGTATACGGCGATCAGCTTTCTGTCCATACCCATCAAGATATTTATCAAAGCCGCGGTCAACTCAAAACGGTCTTGGCCAAACTTGACCCGCAAGCATTTATCCAAGTAACGAAAAGCAGTCTTTTGAATATTAATTATTTAACGTCACTAGAAGCGTCTTTTTCCGGGAACATGACAGCCTTCATGGCGAATAAAATGAAGTTAACTGTCAGTCGTAAATATCTTCCTGCGTTAAAACGCTTGTTAGGATTGTGAGGTGCCCGATGAAAATCATCAAAGATCTTATCACGGATAGCGTTATCGGTATGATGATCGGTGCGACTGTTTATCTAGGTGCGCTCATGCTACACGTCCAACTGACCCCACCAACGCCACGCACCATCGCTGGCTTGTTTGTGATGAGCGCTTTAATCGGGATGCTCGCCCTTATTTTTGACAATGAATCCCTCAGCCTGCCTGTAGCCTATAGCCTTCATTTTATCGGCACCTTCGCCATTGTCATCGGCACCAACTATCTCATGGGCTGGCAATTTCTCGTCGGATCGGCACTCCCAAATTTTCTAATCGCCTTTTTGATCATTTACGTCCTCATCTGGCTGGCGCTTTATCTTTCCTGGCAGGTCACAGCTAGAAAGATGAACCACGTGTTAAAAAAACGTCAAGGAAAATAGTCTTATCCTACTAAGTGTCGAAATATTCCCGACACTTTTTTTGCTCCCACTGCTACTATCGACACATCAGGCTGAAAAATAAACCAATCCGATTTTTAATCAGTATGTCCGTTTGCGCACCGTCTAGGCGATCCAAACGCGTTCACCTGTCCAGAAACCGGGCTGGTTCACGCTCTCCAAGCCTGCAACCAGTGTTTTCCCCAGTTTGGTGCTAAAATAAAATGATCGAATCGGTCAAGCTAGGAAGTGAGTCGCTGTGAATCAAGTCGTTATTTTTGGCATCATGTTGGCCACGGTTATCGTTGGCAATTTGCTTGCTCGCCATGTCCCGCAGATTCCCTTGCCATTCTTCTTAATTGGCCTTGGTGCAGCGTTGGCAATTATGCCATCCCTGCGTAGTTTTACGATTGATCCATCGGCGTTCTCCTTTGCTATCATCGCGCCGCTGCTTTTCAATGAAGGTCAAAATGCCTCACGAGGACAAATCGGCCGGTCACTGACGAATATTGTGTCACTTGCAGTCGGCTTGGTGCTCGTGTCGGTCGTGATCTTAGGCTTCGGCGTCCATGCACTTTTCCCGGTCATCCCATTGAGTCTGGCATTTGCTTTGATTGCCATTGTGACCCCAACTGATGCTTCCGCTGTTAGTGCCGTTGCACAGGCCAATCCGTTAAGCACCAGTCAAATGCAGCTGTTAAATAATGAAAGTTTGTTTAACGATGCGGCGGGGATTGTGGCGTTTGATCTCGCACTGTCGGCCTATATTTCCGGACAATTCTCGGCCACTGACGCTTTGCTCGACTTCCTGTTTGTTTTCTTTGGCGGTATTTTATTCGGCGCACTGGCAGGTATTTTTATTGTCAATCTCAGAGCCTGGTTAATCCGTATCGGTGATGATGAGCCGTTAATTATGGTCGGAATTCAGCTGCTGACGCCGTTACTGGTTTATTTTCTGGCTGAAGAACTGGCACTTTCCGGTATTTTAGCAGTTGTGGCTGCAGGGATTGCCCAAGGCGTTGAGCGTGATCGCTTGCGGTTGACCAGTGCCCGCATGCAAATTATTAGCGCCAATGTGTGGGAAATGATTGCTGCCGTTCTTTCCGGGCTGGTTTTTGTTTTGCTAGGCGTTTCGCTGCCAAATGTCGTGATTGAGGCATTACGCGGGCAGGCAGGGTTATTCGGCTTGCTCATTGGCATCGGTGCTTTCATCTACGTGGCCAAATCCTTTGTTCGCTTCATCTGGAGTCGGACGTTATTGAAAATGGGCAAGAAACATCGATGGCGCAATGCGTTGATCATGATGCTCGGTGGTGCAAATGGAACCATCACTTTATCGCTGGCTTTTTCGATCCCGCAAACCGTTGCCGGTCACCATTTTGCCCTGCGCCAAGGACTCATTCTCATTGCGGCTGTTGAGATTCTCCTCAGTCTCATCGTTCCGGTCATCATATTGCCGTTTTGCGTCCCTAAACCGCCAAAACGCAATCGCCAATTTATCTGGTTACGGCGCATGCTGGCGGCGGGCATTGATGCGATGCGCGATGAGACCGAACATCACAGTGAAGCACAAATTGTCGCCGATGCCTTAGCTCAGGAAATGATCTTAAATGACAATCCTTCGCGGCGGCTGCAACGAACGATTTTTGAAGGCACCATCACTGCGGAAAAAAGTGCCATTGAAACCTTACGGATGAACGGCACGATTACTCGCGATGAAGCCCATTATTATAACCGCTTCATTGATCTCAATGATTTCACGGCGGATCAACGACTCTGGAAAAATCTTTGGCTCCGGTTTCGCTTTTCGTTCAACATGGGCCGGATGTATAAAGCGTTTAATGAAGCCCAAAACGCCTTTTTAACCACCCCGCTCAACCTAGAGCCGATCTATTGGAAACGCCAATTTGCGGCTCACGGCGAAGATCTCTTGCCCATTGAACAGGCTGGATATACGGCGGTCATGCGATATTTGCAACGGATTGAAACAATTCAAAATCGCAGTGCGGTTAATACCATTCGGCGGTTCTACCGTGATCGTCATCGCCGGGTCCATTCCGAGTCATTTGACGGGGATGCTTTGTACGCGATGTTTCTTAAAGCCTTTCATGCCGAATACGAGTTCATTCAACAGGCTTTTACGGATGGAAAGCTAAGTCGCGACCTCATGCAGCGCCTCCAAACCCGAATCACCTTTGACGAAATCACCTATTTGAAAAATCAGGACAGTTTTATCGACTAGACTATTTTGCCTTTCTTTCATTTCAGAATATGCCCCTTGCAAAATAAAAAAATCGGCTGCAGAGAAAATTCTCTACAACCGGTTTTTATTTTGCAATTAACTCAACGAACGGTCTCTTTTACCGTTTTGTCTTTGAACCTGAGTCTAAAGCCATTTCAAGCTCATCGGCAGCCGTCTTTGTAACACTTTCAATCTTGGCTAGAACCTTACCATATGGCTTTGGATCCTTATTGATGTAGCGTAACAAGCCGGCCATGCGTGCAGTCATGTCGTACCAGCTTTGGTTTGGCATGCCGGAGATTTGACCGACACGAGCATTTGGTAACACATCAATGAGTTGTTCCACCGCATTTTTGACAACCGGTAAAGCCCCGCGTACCAGATCCGAATCGGCGTAGGTTGCATCAAAGATCAGCTGCATGAACCGATCCGGCTGGGAATGCTTGGAAGGCATTGCGGCCCGTTCCGCGCGAACCCCCATGACAACCTGTTGCAGGCCCAATAAAGTAAGGCGAACAAGCTGATCGTGCTGCGAAATGCCTAATTCAGGCATCGGCGTGATCCCGATCAGACTGAGCTCATCTTTGCTTAACCGCAACGCAGCATTAGCAATAAAGTCGGATAGTTGCAACCCAAGATGTTCACGCGAGTCCGCAAATTCAAACCGAACCTTAATTGGCCGTTCCAGTGACAGGGTCAAGTAACGACTAACGATATCGGCGCCCATCACAAGCTGATTGCCTTCCAACTCATTTCGATGATCGATCATGATCACAATATCATCAAATGTGGTATGGACATCACGCAAGACATGGATGGTTGCTCCGATATATGGATAAAGATATTCCATTGATGGTGCAAAATCCGGGTAAGTTGTTTTACGTGAAAAGACCGTATACATGCCCATGTTTTCATGCTTGGCAGCTTTAATCAGTTGCGTCAATGCATCAACCTGTTTGCCGCGGGCTTTAACTTCATCCCCTGGCTCCCAGCCATAGGGATAAAGCGCGTTCCGGAAACCGGCTAAGCTTTCATCGTCGCCTTCCGGTAAAATGGCGGCAATTCCCATATGCATCATCCGCGGATCCGGTCGATGCTCTTCAAAACTTTCATCAATGAAAAGACGTAATTGCTTCCCGGTTACCAGTGGCACCTCATCATGCGTTCCGTAATTGGCGCGCGCCGACCGATTCTCCGCTGACTGTGTATTGGCGGCATTGCTAGTACTGTTTGCAGCGCTACCGTTTGTGCTAGCACGATCAGCTGACGTGGATCGGATGACGCTTGGCGTGTGGGTTGTCACTTTATTAACAACAGCAGGAGTCCGGTGTTGACTGGCATCTTGATTGCTAAGCGATTGTGAATTGCTTGTAGAAGCTGATTGCGTCATGGGTTGCCAATTTTGCGGATCAGCATTGGCAGCGAAGCGATTCTGTCTTGGCCGTCCCGGTCGCCGCGTACCGTTTTGTTTGTTGCGATCGAGCCGCACATTGCGCCGATCACGCCGAACCGGTTCGTGCTCGCTTGTACTGTTGTGCCGCGTTGCATCTGTTTTTCCGGTTGGTGTGTGTTGCTTGGTATGGCGCACACCGTTTTCGCGGCGGTCGGTGCTTTCAGACGTGCTCATTGAATTAGCGGTAGACTGACTGTTTGCTGCCTGCGCCTGACGTTTGTTGGCCTCGCTTTGTGCTTGCTGGGTTGCGACATCAGGCTGCTGGCGAATGGTGAAACGATGATTGCGCGTTGTCGGCCGTTTGGTGGTCGACTGTGACTCACTCGCAGTGTTAGCACCATTGGTTGACGGTGATTGCCGGGTATTGCGATTCACTTGTCGGCCAGTCGTTGTTGTGCGGGCAACTCGTTTGGTTGTCCGGCGCGGTGATTGCGGACTGGCTGAATTTTCCTGAGAATGTACGGCCGCCTGATTCTGATCGGTGGCAGCAATACTTGTTGGCTGCGTTTGCGTTTTTGCCTGTCGAGTTGGCGTCTTTGTTGCGGCTTGCTTCGTTGTGCTTGGTTTCGTTGCTGGCGCTTTGGCAGTCGTCTGCCGTGTGCGCGTCTTAGCGGCTGGAGTCTTAGCGACTGATTTCGCCGCAGCTGTCTTCTTTGGGGTCCGTTTTACCGTGGTCTTTGCTGCTTCCGGGACTTTTCCCGATGCGATGATGCTTTCAATCTTTGCGGTCGTTTTACGACTGACGTTATGACCACGCAGCGCCTTTCGCAGGGTCGGTACGGATACACCAATCGCGATTGAAGCGGCGTTGGTATTCAATCCATGCTTTGCCATATAAGCATTTAATGATGTTTTTAGCTTATTATCCAAAATATTTCCTCATATCCTACTTAAATTTAAGTGTTCCGGTACTAGTTTAACGCAAAAAGTCATACGCGAACATTGCCTTAATCAAACGGTAAGTGTCAATCTTTTCTCGGTTCTACTCTAATAAGTGATCTCCGTTACTCCGAGCTGGCTCCGCGGTGGCAGGCTGGCGACCGCGCAGCTAGAGTGGTGGGCGCCACTGAGCCCGCCACCGCTCCACCAGCTCTTGCTTTCTATCCTGATATTCGAACAATTAAACGACAAAATCAGCGTACTTTCCTAGGTTATGACCTGATTAATAGCCTACATTAACGCGTTAATCATGTCTACGTTTCAAATTCATCTGTTTGCGAAAAATAGACTTTTCTTGTATAGTCTTCTCTTGTATGTCACAACAATGAAAGAAGCGAACTTAACATGCAACGAAAACTCAGTGGCCGCCATATGCAGATGATTGCGCTTGGCGGAACCATCGGCGTTGGCCTTTTCATGGGCGCTAGTGCCACCATCAAATGGACCGGTCCTTCTGTCTTAATTGCCTATATCATTGCCGGACTTTTTCTTTATCTCATCATGCGGGCGTTGGGCGAAATGCTGTACGTTGATCCGGCAACTGGTTCATTTGCCAAATTTGCCAGTGAATACATGCACCCGCTTTTTGGCTATTTAACCGCGTGGAGTAATATCTTCCAATTTGTTGTGGTAGGCATGTCAGAGATGATTGCCATTGGTGAATACTTCAAATTTTGGTGGCCCGGGCTGCCGGCATGGCTGCCTGGCCTGGTTGCGATCACCTTCCTTGTTTTGGCGAATCTGATTTCGGTGCGAATGTTTGGCGAATTGGAATTCTGGTTCGCTTTGATCAAAGTCGTAACCATTGTGTTGATGATCATCGCTGGTCTCGGCGTCATTTTATTTGGACTAGGAAATGGCGGTCGGCCAGTGGGGATTAGTAACTTGTGGACCCACGGCGGATTTTTCACGGGTGGCTTTACGGGCTTTTGCTTTGCCTTGTCCATTGTACTTGGTTCTTACCAAGGCGTTGAGTTACTCGGCATCACAGCTGGGGAAGCGGAAAACCCGCAACCAACAATTGTTAAAGCGGTCAAAGACACCATCGGGCGAATTCTTATCTTTTACGTTGGTGCGATTTTCGTGATTGTAGCCGTTTATCCTTGGAATCAACTTAGCGCTTTAGGGTCTCCTTTTGTTCAAACCTTTGCCAAAATCGGCATTACCTTTGCGGCATCACTCATCAACTTTGTGGTGATCACCGCCGCATTATCAGGTTCAAATTCCGGCATTTATTCTGCTAGTCGTATGCTTTACACATTGGCAGATGCCAAACAGTTACCGCGAATCTTCACAAAACTAAATCGCCATGGAGTCCCTTTTTATCCCGTTGTTTCGGTCGGCGGCGGCATTTTACTCGGTGTGCTTTTAAACGCCATCCTGCCTTACGTGGCGCCAGCAGCGAAAAATGTTTTCGTTCTCGTCTATAGTTCCAGCGTCTTGCCAGGAATGGTTCCCTGGTTTGTGATTCTTATTAGTGAAATCAAGTTTCGAAAAGTTCACGCCGATAAAATGACGGACCATCCTTTCAAAATGCCATTCGCACCATACAGTAATTATCTCACACTTATTTTCCTTGTGTTCACTTTATTTTTCATGTTGCTGAATCCGGAAACAAGTATTTCATTAGTAGTCGGGATTATCTTTTTAAGTTTGGTGAGCTTGCATTATTTCATCTATTATCGCCATGGAAACAGCAAAACAAAGCCGGTAATGGATCAAGACAATGACCTTTAAAGCTATGTCCTGATTGCGCTGACTGCAAATTTTTCAAACTTTCACTTGCCAGACCCTCTCACCTTGCATCTTTTCTGACATTTTTCTATGAGTGTTTTTATTTCACGGCTAATTTGTATAATGAAACTGTATGAAGCAGCCTGTGTTTGCTCATCCGGAACAAGTGGCAAACACATGCAAAGGAAAGGGGTTTGCTTTTATGAAAACGATCAATATTGGCGATGTAACGGTTCCAATTGTCGGAATGGGCACCTGGTATTTAGGTGAAGGCAACGCTGAACAAAGCGCACGCGAAACCCAAGCTTTAAAGTACGGGTTAGATCACGGCTTGCGGGTGATTGATACAGCCGAAATGTATGGCAACGGCGCGGCGGAAACCTTGATCGGCAGCTTTTTAGGCGATTACCCACGGGCCAATATCTATCTGATCTCTAAATTCTATCCGTCACATGCCGACAAAAAGCAAATGCGAACGGCGCTGACAAATAGCTTGTCGCGACTTAAAACCGATTATCTCGATCTTTACCTACTTCACTGGCGCGGGGCTACCCCACTGGCGGAAACCCTTGAAGGCTTACAAGAGCTGAAAAAAGAGGGACTGATTCGCCAATACGGGGTCTCAAACTTCGATGTTGACGATATGGATCAGCTCACTTTGGAACCGGGTGGCGAGCAAGTCGTTGCCAATGAAGTCTTGTATAACCTACAATCACGCGGTATTGACTTTGACCTACTTCCACGCCAGAAGCAGGCAGGGATCACCACGATTGGTTACTCGCCTTATGGTTCCGGCAGCGGCAAATCCATCAAGCTAACTCCGGAACTCACCGACTTGGCAAAAAGCAAGGGCATTTCGACTCACCAGCTCCTGCTTGCCTGGGTATTGCGCAATGGTGACGTGCTATCCATCCCCCGCACTGGTGAAGCTAGCCACATGGCAGAAAACATTGCCGCAGCAGACGTCACATTTTCACCGGACGAATTAGATCTATTTGATCAAGCCTTCCCGATGCCTCGTCATCACGTTCCCCTGGAAATCATTTAGTCAAAACAACGCCTCATCCCAATTACTGCTGTGTTCAGTCAGCGGCGAGCGCTTTCACGTCAGCACAAAAAACGTTATACTAATAACAATCATTTTCCAAGAAAGGATCATTGTTGTGAAAATTTTTGTTGTCGGCCCCCACGGTCAAATCGGCCAGCTATTGGTGCATAAATTACTGGATCGAGGCGATACGGTCACAGGAGGCTATCGTGACCCGCTCACCCAGACACCCGATCCGGAGAAAAACTTTCGCGCAGTTGAGCTTGATCTGTCATGGCCGGTCAATCGATTAGCAGACCTTTTCGCCGGTCATGATGCAGTTGTGTTCGCTGCAGGATCGCGGGGAAAAGATTTACTCGGGGTTGACTTAGATGGGGCCATCAAAACCATGAAAGCCGCCGAAGCCAAGGATGTCGGCCGCTTCATCATGCTTAGTGCACTTGATGCTGAGGATCCGGCACACTGGCCTGCACAATTGCACGATTACTACATTGCTAAGTATTATGCAGATGAGTGGTTAATCCACAATACGGATCTGGATTATGTCATTGTCCAGCCAACCTCACTCACGAATGAACCGGCGCAAGGAACCATTACGCTGCAGCCGCAACGCCCATCAACCATTCCGCGTGCCGATGTTGCCGATGTCTTGGTTGCCGCATTAGATAGTGATCGTCACCGCGAAACAATTAAAATTGCCACTGGCCCAACACCAATTGAAGAAGCCGTAAAAAGTTGACGCAGCACAAAACACGTGGTAATTTTAGTTTAACTTTAAATCGAAAGTGAGGTCTCGTCCATTGAAGAACGCCAATTGTTGAAATGTCCAAGTCCTGTCATCATCAACGGGATTCGTGTGGACTTTTTGACAATCGGGCGCGATCAATGGCGGACACTCCGTCTATTTTGGTCAGCCTTAATTTTGGGGGCTGACCTTTTTTATCTGAGCGTGAACCGGCGCGCTTAGGAATCGGAGTGTAAGCGGCCTTGGGCGTGATGGCCGCACTTTGCCATTGCGACCAAGGTCCTTACACGCAGATTCCTGCGCCGGTGAACGCGTTATGAAGCTGAGCGTGAACCGGCGCGCTTAGAAGTCGGAGTGTAAGCGGCCTTAAGCGTGATGGCCCGGTCTTGGCCATTGCGCTTAAGGTCCTTACACGCAGACTTCTGCGCCGGTGAACGCGTTATGGTGAGCGTGAACCGGCGCGTTATCAGCCAGCATTTTCACGCTCATCACAACCCGATTTCAAAAAGCACCGCAGCACCACCCGTCTTGATACCACAGGCACATCCCGGAAAGGACGTGGCTGTATGTCTACCATCCAAATCAAACATCTACACTTTGCTTACGATGGCCAAGCACCGATCTTTACTGATGCCGGTTTCGATCTTGATACAAACTGGCATCTCGGCTTAGTTGGCCGTAATGGTCGCGGCAAAACAACTTTGTTACGCCTATTGCAAAAACAACTTGATTATCGCGGTACGATCACCGTACCACTGCCGCTGCAATATTTTCCCCAAGGACTCGATGAATCTCAGGTGACATTGGATGCTGCTCAGGCGTTTAACCATGTCGCCCAGTGGCAACTTGAGCGCGAACTCAACTTATTGCATGCCGATCCTGCGATTCTTTGGCGACCGTTTGCTGATTTATCCGGTGGTGAACAAACCAAAGTGCGCTTGGCGTTGCTTTTCATCCAGACCGATGGCTTTGCACTCATCGACGAACCAACCAATCACCTTGATCTGCGCAGTCGCCGGCAGGTAGCAGCCTATTTGCAGCAAAAACCCGGCTTTATCGTTGTGAGTCATGATCGCGATTTTTTAGATGCTATCACCGATCACACCTTGGCCATTGAACGCCAGAAAATCACGCTATATCAAGGCAACTACACGACGTTTGCAACTGAAAAAGCGCGCCAGGATCAAACCGAAATTGCCCAAAATACCCATTTAAAAACCGAAATCAGTCGGCTCAAACAAACGGCTTATGACAAGAAACTCTGGGCCGAAAATAAAGAGCGCAGTATTTACGGCGATCGGCACGTTAAAAATAGCGGTCATAGGGGTCGCGGCTTTATCAGCGCCCGCGCAGCAAGAACCATGAAAAAAAGTAAAAACCTGGAACACCGGATGAACAAAGAAATCGAAGAAAAAGAACAGCTGCTCAAAAATCTGGAAAAAGTCGATCCTTTAACGATGAATCCGCAGCCGACCCACCAGCACCAATTGATTGTGGCGGAAAAGGTGCAACTCGGCTTTGAGCAACCGTTATTCGAGCCGATTTCGTTCACCTTACACCGTGGCGATCGCATTGCCATTGTTGGGGAAAACGGCAGTGGTAAATCAACCTTGATCCGCGCATTGCTGGGTCAGTTTAACGGAATCAGCCGTGGTCTGTTGAAGCTGGCACCCGTATCTCTGAGTCTGGTACGTCAGCAGTATGCCGATAACCGCGGTACCCTTCCAGACTTTGCCGAAACCCACCAGCTTAGTCGCGAAGCATTGCTCAATAACTTACGCAAGCTTGGTATGCCGCGCGCTGATTTTGCCACGCCGATTGAACATTTGAGTATGGGCCAGCAAAAGAAAGTGGAAGTGGCCCGCTCCCTGGCAACGCCTGCAGCGCTTTACATCTGGGACGAGCCACTTAATTATCTGGATACCTACAATCAAGATCAGATTATTGCGGCCGTCCGCCAATATCAACCAACGATGCTCTTTGTCGAACACGATGAACATTTTATCGATCAGGTTGCCACAAAGATGATTCGCCTACACCCGTTGCTATAAACGAAAATCCAAAGCTATGCGCGCGCGAGCCACAATAACACCATGTTAAGCGGTTCCATGGTATACTCACGATGAAAGCTCAAAGAAAGGATGGATAGCATGGCAGAGCGTTCTTTATATCATACCTATGTCCGTAACGAAAATGGTCTGGTTGGTGAAAGTTATGTTGAAGGCAACCAAGGATTAGCACTGGGCGTTTCCAGCTCGCTCATTGATGCGCCGGGTACCAATCCGGAGCAGTTTATCGCCTTTGCACTGTCTACTTGTTTCAATGCCACCATTCGTATCGTTCAGCATCGCGAAGGCACCGCAGAGGATTCCCAATTACGCACCCGTGTCGATATCGTCCGTGACAAAATCGGCTACAAATTCATTGTGGATGCCCAGATTCTCATGCCAAGCCACACTCGCGAAGAAGCCCAAAAGATTGTCACCCAGGCTTTAGACGAGTGTCCGGTTGCCAAACTGTTGAAAGAAAATGAAAATGTCACCTTCCGCATTGTCGATGAATTCACTGATGAGCCAACTTTAGGTGAATAAGCGCAACGCCCTCAGTAAGGTGGTTCATTCCTTCATCGGGTGTCATGAATTGAATCGCGCCATCCCAGTTTAGCGTGAACCAGAAATCAGCAATTGTTGATTTCTGGTTCGCGTTTTTTTACTTTTCCTACAAGAATTCACGACTTAGCGAAACTCGCCCGTTTAGAAGTTTACAGTGAAAGGTAAACGGAGGGCGTTTAAGATGAATAAATCATTTAACCAGTCAAGTATTTATCGGTTTGGTTTGCCACTTTGCTTAGGACTTGGTAGTTTAGCTTTCTTGGCAATCGGTATTTGGGCAACCATCTTGTTACTATTCACATCTAAAATCACGACAGTTCTCATACTGGTTTTATTAGGTGGTTGGTTCGTAATCGGCTGTATCATCACAGGCGCGGTGTTGTTATGGCAACTAGTGCGCAATCCTAAGCTCGTTAGCCGTAACGTTCACCGACTTCAGTGGCTTCTCGGGCTCATTACGATCATCATTGCGGCCATCTCGTTGCCACTTTCGTATTTTTGGGCGGATACAGGTGACGCGCCGGGGGTTGTGTTTATTGGTCTGTTTCTTGTGGCAATGCCGTTTGCTTGTTGGGTTTTGGTTAGCGTTTGGCAGTGGACGTTGGGGTGAGGATTTATTTTTTGGTTTTGCGGGGATCTTCAGCTGCCTGTGAAAGGTTTGAGAATAAGCGATAACGCGCGGAGATTGGTTTCTTTTGTAGGCGATTGTTTGGTTTGACTTTGCGTTCTATAACGCGCTCTCCAGCGCAGCAATCTGCGTGTAAGGACCTTGGGCGCAATGGCCAAGACCGGGCCATCACGCCTAAGGCCGCTTACACTCCGACTTCCAACCGCGCCGGCTCGCGCTCACACAAAAAAAGACCCACTCAGTTTCCCGAGTGGATCTTTTTCAACGAACCAAGAATTAAAGCTTGGTAACGTTAGCAGCCTGAGGGCCACGATCAGATTGTTCTACATCGTAGGAAACAGCCTGACCTTCGTCAAGACTCTTGTAGCCTTCGCCGTTGATGGCGCTGAAGTGTACGAAAACGTCTTGGCCGTCTTCACCAGTGATGAAGCCGTAACCCTTATCAGCGTTGAACCATTTAACTGTACCTTTTTGCATGAAAGTGAATCTCCTTTTCAAAACTAACAACAACAGACAACCGTAATCCTAAAAAGGAAATTCATGTTACATGATGTTTCCCGTTCAAGTATTACCATGAACAGAGTATAACACGTTCAGCAAGAAACACCTAATTTATTTTCGAATTTCTGGCAAATTTATTTGCGATCGGTTAATTGCCACGAGTGGTGTAGACCAAATCGGATCCGGCCAACTACATGCCTTGTGCATACATGGCATCAGCCACTTTCAAGAAGCCGGCGATGTTGGAACCTGCCTCGTAATCACCTGGAACCCCATATTCGGCGGCAGCATCGGCACTGGCTTTGAAAATATGCTGCATAATCTCGTGCAGCTGACCGTCAACCGTGTCGAAGCCATCGCTTAAACGCCGCGAATTTTGGCTCATTTCGAGTGCGGAAACTGCCACGCCGCCAGCATTGGCCGCTTTGGCCGGACCGTATAAAATGTCGTCATGCTGATAAGCCGCAATGGCATCCGGATCACTGGGCATGTTGGCGCCTTCTGCCACGGCGATCACGCCTGCAGCCTTAAAGCGCTTGGCCTGCGCTCCATTAATTTCATTTTGGGTGGCACACGGCAAGGCCAGATCAAACTTAAGCGCTGCGTCCCAAACCGAACCTTCATAATATTTGGCGCCGTCAACCCGCTCGGCATAAGTTTTGATTCTGCCACGTTCTACTTCTTTAATTTGCTTGACAGTGGCAAGATCGATCCCATTTTCATCCACCACGTAACCATTTGAGTCGGAAACCGTGAGCACTTTAACCCCCAGTGCTTCAGCTTTTTGAGCAGCATAAATGGCAACATTACCAGCACCGGAAATGACCGCCCGCTTACCGGCAAGCGTTTCGCCATTAGCCTTGAGTAATTCATCCGTATAATAGATCAAGCCATAACCGGTAGCCTCCGTGCGCGCCAATGAGCCGCCATAACTGAGACCTTTGCCGGTTAAAACGCCGCGTTGTGCCCCTTTAAGTCGCTTGTATTGACCATATAGGTAACCGATTTCCCGTGCGCCAACGCCAATATCCCCAGCTGGCACATCCAGGTCCGGCCCGATGTATTTGCTCAGCTCGGTCATGAAGCTTTGACAAAAACGCATGATTTCCGCATCCGACTTACCTTTGGGATTAAAATCAGCCCCGCCTTTTGCCCCACCGATTGGCAAGGTCGTCAGGCTATTCTTGAAGATCTGTTCAAAGCCCAAAAATTTCACGATACTTAAATTGACTGACGGATGTAACCGTAAGCCGCCTTTGTATGGACCGATGGCTGAATTGAATTGCACCCGAAAGCCGCGGTTCACTTGGATTTGGCCTTGGTCATCCTGCCACGGCACGGCAAATTGGATGGCCCGTTCCGGTTCAACCAAGCGTCCAAGAATGTTTGCTTTCATATATTCAGGATATTTTTCAAAAACGGGGACAACGGTTTTTAAAATGGTTGTCGCTGCTTCCAAAAACTCCGGCTGGTGCGGATCGCGTTGTTTGAGCGTTGCGAGAACCGATTCGACATAAGCTGTTGCTGAAGTCATAAATACCCACCTTTCTAAAAACGGTAACAAGTGTTGTTTTAAGGTTAACAGAAAAATGGCAGTTTGATAAGAATTTTCTTCATGTGCCCTCAGCCAGATTAACTGTTATTGTAAAATTTCTCTCGGTTAAGCGATAGGAAAGGATGATAAAACTATAAGTAATAGAAAGCAAGAGCTGGCGGAGCGGTGGCGGGCTCAGTGGTGAAATTGGTCTTAAGCGGAGTGGGCTTCTCCGCTTTAGACCAAGGCCGAGCTTCGAAACCGCGGTCTTTGCGGGTTCGAAGTCGTGCCCACCAC
>SKEL01000019.1_pt1 | contig 182475 bp, 138 predicted proteins | sample 4826741 | NCBI WGS metagenome assembly SKEL01 (sample SAMN11008810, study PRJNA524170) | human gut metagenome | biome: Human fecal sample; material: Feces; isolation source: fecal sample from pouch patient p33 | host: Homo sapiens | place: Israel: Tel-Aviv | collected 2016-03-22
GATGTTCGTGATCTGCCTGGGGATGAACTTCTCCACGTGCTGGTAGGGGCCGTAGTTGTTGGAGCAGTTGGAGATCGTGGTGCGCAGGCCGTAGGTGCGGGTCCAGGCGCGCACGAGCATGTCGGAGGACGCCTTCGTCGAGCTGTACGGGGAGGAGGGCTTATAGGGCGTCTCCTCGGTGAACTTCGCCGGGTCGTCGAGCGCCAGGTCGCCGTAGACCTCGTCGGTGGAGACGTGGTGGTAGCGGATGCCGTACTTGCGGACGGCCTCCAGCAGGCGGAAGGTGCCCTCGACGTTCGTGCGCAGGAAGGGCTCGGGGTCGGCGATGGAGTTGTCGTTGTGGGACTCCGCGGCGTAGTGCACGATGGCGTCGTGGCCCGGGACGATGCGGTCCAGGAGCTCCGCGTCGCAGATGTCGCCCACGACGAGCTCCACGCGGTCCGCCGGCAACCCGGCGATGTTCTCGGGGTTGCCGGCGTAGGTCAGCTTGTCCAGGACGGTGACGTGCACGCCGGGGTGGTTGTTCACGACGTAGTGCACGAAGTTGCTGCCGATGAAGCCGCAGCCGCCCGTGACGATGATGTTCTTGGGTTCAAAGATCTCAGACATGAGGGGTTCCTCCTAGTACTCGCGCGGGCTGTTGACGATCTCGCCGGCGGCGACCTTCTTCAGGTGCTGCCCGTAGACCGACTTGCCGTAGGCCTTGGCGGCCTCCTCGAGCTCGGCGGTGGTGATCCAGCTGTTCTCCCAGGCGATCTCCTCGGGTACCGAGACGGGCAGGTCCTGGGAGTGCTCCACGGCGCGGACGAACTCCGCGGCCTCGTGCAGGCTCTCCATGGTGCCGGTGTCCAGCCACGCGTAGCCGCGGCCCAGGGTGACCACGGAGAGCGTCCCCTCCTCCAGGTACATCTGGTTGAGCGTGGTGATCTCCAGCTCGCCGCGGGCCGACGGCTCGACCTCATGCGCCTTGGCGGCCACGTCGCCCGGGTAGAAGTACAGGCCGGTGACGGCGTAGGAGCTCTTGGGCTCCGCTGGCTTCTCCTCGATGGAGACGGCACGGCCCTCCCCGTCGAACTCCACGACGCCGAAGCGCTCGGGGTCGTCCACGTGGTAGCCGAAGACCGTGGCGCGGCCCGACTCGGCGTTCTGGACGGCGCGCGTCAGGTGGCGGCTGAGCCCGTTGCCGTAGAAGATGTTGTCGCCGAGCACCAGGGCGCACGGCTCGCCGGCGATGAACTCCTCGCCGATGGTGAATGCCTGGGCCAGGCCGTCGGGGCTCGGCTGCTCGGCGTAGGAGAGGTTGACGCCGTAGCGCGAGCCGTCCCCGAGCAGGCGCTCGAAGTTGGGGAGGTCGGTCGGCGTGGAGATGACCAGTATGTCCCGGATGCCCGCCAGCATGAGGGTGGACAGCGGGTAGTAGATCATGGGCTTGTCGTAGACCGGCAGCAGCTGCTTGGAGGTCACGAGCGTGAGCGGGTACAGGCGGGTGCCGGACCCGCCGGCGAGGATGATGCCTTTCATGTTAAGCTCCTAGATACACATTTCTGGCTTCAAGAGCCAGACTCAAATAGCTTGTGCTCTCGATTTACACCAATGCGTGAAGCAGGAACGCCCCCCCCATATTTCTTCCGAAGGTATGTCCTTTGTCACGACGCCGTTAGCACCGACGATGCAGTTGTCACCGAGCCTCACGCCACCGATGACCTTCGCGCCGGCAGCGATGCGAACGCCGTTGCCCAGTACAGGAGCCTTGTCATAATTCCAACCGATTGTTACCTGCTGGTTCACCCAGAGATCTGAACCGATGCTCTTGGCAGAGATAATCGTCGCGAAACCATGTTCTACGAACATACGTGGTCCGATGTCCTCGGTGCTAATGTGCAGGGTCGGCTCGAGTGGCCAAAGAACCCTAAACAGGCCGCGAGCGACAAACGAAGTCCTTTGCTGCCTGAGGCGCATGTCGAAGACGTTTCTGAACTCGCGCCACTCCGACAAGAGATATGTCATCCGTGCAAAACTTCCAACCGTAGCAGGGAGTTTCCTGATGCGCCACCAGCAGTCCACATCCTCCCAGAGATACCCGCCGCGGCCCGCGACACCCAGTGCTGCGATTCCGCGCCAAGCGTTCGTTGCGATCTTGATGCTCATTCTATTCATGAAGTTCTCGCCTCCGGTGCTTTTCGTCTAGCCTACGGTACGGAAATCTTGCCTTTAACGATTCGCCCTAGAAGGCCCTTCGCATACATGAGTCTTTCTTTAAGCGGGAAGGCTTTGGAATATCGCCCGAGCTCCGCCATGTCTGCTGTTACGGTCTTGCGGCCTGTGAGGCGCAGGATCTTCAGATTCGCGGCGAGCGTAGTCTTGCGCTCGAACTGCCGCGCCTGGATTCCGCGCAAGTAATCCCAGTCGTGAAACTCCTCGAGCTGAAGCAGTCCGGCGGCATCCATTGCCCGCAGCATCTCCTGCCCCTTTTTTGTCCGCCCGAAAACGACATTTCTCCCTTCATGCTCGGAGAAATCTGGTTTTCCGCTGGGAAGGCGGTACCAAGCGTCTCCTGCAGACACGTCGGCATACTCCCCTAGCCCATCGAAGCAGAAGCGGCAATAGCCTTCCAGATCGCGGCCGAGAATCTTCCCCCAGGAATCGTCGTAGGTCATGCTGGCCTCTCCGCCCCCTTCGAAGCTCTCAGTGGCGTAGCCTGGCCAGCCATTACCGCGATAGCGGAAAGAAGACAACTTCTTCCCCTCAGGATTAAGCTGTCCATCAAGGCGCTTGACAGAATTCTTGCTCGGAAGGCCGGCGCAGAAGAATGAGAATAGATAGGGGAACGTATCGGCATAGCGCTCATCGGAATCCACGAGGTTACGAAGAGCACGTATGTCGCAGGGTTTACCTACGGCCGCGAACCTCCGGCCGGACGAAACGGCCTCAGAAATTCTCGAAAGCGCAGGGCAGGAAACGTAGCGTGATCCCGAGCACGCCTTAACCCCTTCCGCAGTTTCATTAAAGCGAACCTCAGAGAAAAGCGGGTCGTTAGGGTCAGGTCCAACCTGCATGACCGCGTCCACAAGCCCCGCATCCAACAGATAGCACAGGCAGGTGGTTATGACGCCGCCAGAAGAGGCGTTGCGGCGCACATCGGGGTCGTTAGACCAGCCCAAGAAGGAGCAGAGCGTCTCGCCCCAAGGGTTTTCGTCATACTTTATGGGTAAGGTCGCCACAGGGCAATATTTATTGCAGTTCTCGTCGACGGCATCTGTTGGCGGACGGAAGAAACCACGGGAGTCCTCCACCATCTGAAGCCCGACCATGCTTGCGCAGGCACCGCAACCCAAGCATAGGGCTCGAATCTGTTCAAGCCCCAGCCCGGCGGATTTCGGCTGCGTCTTGTCCACGTTGTTAGTCATTTCGCCTTCCGTCCATGATGGCCTGCGCGAATGCGGCCGGGTCGTGCATCAAATCGTAGAAGTCCATTAGTTCATTGGGCTCGAGTTCCCACCAGCGCGATTTCTCAAGCGCGTCACAGGTATCCTTGTCGAACCTCATGCGCAGCACCCGCGCGGGGTTACCGACGACAATCGAATAAGGTTCCACATCATGCGTGACAATGGACCCCCCCCCGACCACAGAGCCATTTCCGATTCGAGAGCATCCGGGCATGATAAGTGCTCCGTTTCCAATCCAGACATCGTTTCCGATCTCGAGCGACGCCCTCAATACGTCATCGACGTCGAGGCCAGCAAAGGCACGATTGTAGAAGTAAGGGGACATCACGGCGCGCTCAATGGGGTGCGAGGCGCCAAAGTAACTGACCCTCTGTGCAATAGAGCAATAGCGGCCCACGGAGACCGATGCCCCGCCGACGTTAAACGTAGCGTCGAAGCAACTCCCGTAGGTGTGCATCCCCACCTTGACGCGATAGTTCTCCCATGTTCGGCGGCGAGCAAGAATCGAGGTCTTCTGACCGCCTTCTGAGGCCACGTCTCTCCTGTACAGTCTCTCTCCTACCAGGGGCAGCGAGTACTTGTCCATCACTGAATAGACTCCAATCAAATCAGATGATTATCTGATGACAATGCGCCTCGCGAAGCCTCGCAGTACACCGAATCCATTTGTTTTGAACGACAGCAAGCAGAACGCGACGCAGTAGACAATGCCGATGGCTACGCAACTCACGGCAAAGCCGAGCCAGCTGCCGACGGGAATGACACTCAATACGGCCCAGCAGGCGACACCCGCCGCCGCAACGATCGCAGTATATTTCAGATAGTTCCCGTAGTAAGCGAGCACGCTCTTTCCGAACACTCGCCTGTAGATAATCAATGGGTCTACAATCTCGTAGGTGAGCATGCGAGCGATGATTGTCGCCAGAAAGATGCCGGGCAGACCGATCCACATCCCTAGAGCCACATCCAAACCGATGTTGAGGACCGAGGCAATGACTGGGATATACTTGCCGTATACGAATAGCCCAGCTGTGTTGCGATACACAAAGCAAGCGTGGTGCATGTTGTTCACGTAGAAAGCTCCTACGATCGCCGCGACCGAGGTAATGTCGAGCACGTAGTCCGTGCCGACCCACAACCTGATGAAATCATTCGAGAGCAGTAGAAGCCCGACGGCTGAAAGGCCGAAAAACCAAGCGCTAGCACAAAGCAAGCCGTCAAAGATAGCCTCTTTACGCTCTTTGCCCTCCGAAGCGTTGACGTTTCCAACACTCGCGGTGATGGAGCTCACGACTTGCGAGCCAAGGGATGTGAAAAGATCGACGAGAAGCTTATAGTTGCTGTAGAAACCGACAGTAACCACATTGATGATTGCGGAGATAAAGATGCTATCCGTGCCGCCGAGGACGGTAGACCCCAACTTGTAGACAACAAGCGACTTGACGTTGGCAACGATCTCATTGCGCTCTTCGACAGAGAGCGGTTTGACAGTCTTTTCCAACAGGAAGGGGTACATCTTGTCAGCTTTGTGAGCGAGGAAGGCGTTTGTTCCGATAGTGCAGGCGACGGTTATGGCCATGAAAAGCACGTAGTTGCCCGTCAGGAGAAGAATGGCTACCTGAACGGCGACCTGAACGGCATGGAAGCCTTCTTGCGCGATAAGAACGATGTAATTCTTTTGGTCAGCCACAATAAGCGATGTCTTGTACACAAAGAAGTAAGAGACAGCAGTGTTAAAGACGTACATAAGGAAAATCGTGTAGAGCAACGAGTCGTCCACCGCCACGTCTCCCACAAGCATCTTCAGGAACGGGAGCAAACATAGGCCGAGAACGCCGATAAGCAAGCCGATTCCCTTGTACGCTTTAGCATAGAGGCGCATGAGGGAGCCGAGCTTCACGTTGTCACGCTCCGCCAGTGGCTTGTACAGACTATAGACAAACGCGTTTCCAATACCCAGCTCGGCGAACGAGAGCATTGTGAGGATTTCAGTGAAGAGGCTGTTGATGCCGAGCAGCTCCTTGCCGAGAACCCAGATAAAAGCGGTGCGCGACAAAAAACCCAGCAAATTCTTGACAAGTTGAGTCAAAAGCGTGACGGCGGTGTTCCTCACAACGTATTGGCTTCTACTAACTTCTTTCGTCTCAGACATCTACTATCCAAACAACGTACGTTAACGGTTCAGGAGGCCGCCCAAGCAGGCGGTAAGGGCGTCCCGCGCAACATTCAGTTTTTCATCGGCGGTAGCGCGGGCTCGCGCGGCTTCGGAAGCAAGCACTTCGCGCGATCGAGCGGCGTCGAGAACTGCGGAGACGGCTTCGTCGGTCGTGCACGACGCGAGGTCAACGACGTGCTTGTAGCCCACGCCGCCGAACAGCCCTTCGAACTTCCTACTGTAGGCGACGGGAACCACGGCGGTTCCGGAAGAAAGCGCGGCGATGGTGGCGTGCATTCTCGAACCGATCAGAAGGTCCATCTGGCAGATAAGGTTCTTGGCATCGACAGGGGTGTCCGCCAAAGCATGAGCAATGACGCTCGGATAGCGTTCGGAGAGAACGCGGTTCACAGCTATGTCCGCGCCCACATGGGGTACCAAGTGTACTTCGCAGCCGTTTTCTAGCAGCCCCTCGATAACGCGATGGACAAACACTCGGTAATCGACCCTTAACTCAAAGGCCTTCACTGTGTTCTCAAGGGAGTCATCGTAGAGAAGCCCAGAGGCGTTAAGCGCCACACGAGGCGCATCAGTATGAGGAAGCTTCAAAGCTTCTGCGTCGAACGGCAGGCCGAAAGCCAGGTCGGTCGACACGGACGCGGTCTTGCCGCAGACCTTCTCGAAGCACTGGGCCGAAAGCTCGTCGCGCGCCACGGCCAGCGCGGCCGCGCTGAAGACGCGCTTGGCGAGTGCTCGCCCCTCGCCAGATTTGAAGGGTCCGAACGTCTGTGGCCCCAGGATAAGGGGCGTGCCGCATCTGACGGCGTAGTCCATGGGCTCGGCATAGCGCTCCAGGCGCTCCATGCCGTAGATATCCGAAAAGCTATCGCCGGCAGTCAGGTCGAAGAGCGCAAAGGAGCTTTTTATGCGCGAGCGCATGGCTCGGTTCTCCAGGCAGTGCCTAACCTTAGCCTTAATACTCATCGAAGAGCCCATCGGGATCACCTCTACGGAGGAAGCAGAGATGCCAAGCCTGTCGCACATGAGCCTGCGGGAGCGCTCGCACTCCTCTTTGTCGTAAGAAAGCTCGAGAATCGTATAGCTGAAATTCGTGTCCCATCGAGTCGCGACCTCGTTAAGAATCTTTACCGCAGAGTACGTCAAGGCTACACAGCCCAGATTGTCCGAGTTAAGCACGGCACCGGATAAAACGATGTTAGGCATCGTGAACCGCCTTTCGTCTCTCTTCGATTTGAAAATTCAATAGCTCGAATAAGGCCAACGCGATAACGACCCTGATTCCAAGAGCCGGCGAATAGCAGCAAAGCGTGGCGCTCGTAAAGAGCAGGTATATGATCATTGTTAGCATCAGAGCCCTCTCAAGGCCGCCAACATCTCCTCTGGTGTTTCGGTAAACAGAAATCATCCTCCAGAAGAAAATAAGGTAGAGAACAACGAAGAGAAGTCCCCATTGCGCTGCTAAGCCCACTATTCCGACATCGCTTATATAGGCGGTTCCGTTACCATGGAGGAGCGACGAAGTTGAAGGAAGAGAGCCGAAGCCAAGTAGCGGGTACCTCAAGAACATTTCAAAGTAGTAGGAATATGCATACGCTCTGATAGAGGCGCTGCCGGAATAGACGGTATCCGTCGAGCTGAAAGAGGCAATGAAACTCTCAAAAAAACCCATGCAAAACATTAGGACAACGAGCAGGATGACAAGAAGCTTTTTGATACCCTTGGATAGCCTGCCGCTCTCAGCGCATATAACTGTGCCGAGCAGCAGGGAACCGATAAGCGCGATATCCTCCATCCTGGTTTGGTAAACGACGACAATGGCCAGGATAAGAAGCACGGTACAAACGATGTAAGGCAATCTATTGCGCTTTTCTTTACTCAAAAATACGGCGGAGATGGCCGCATATATCGTCGCGAAGGTCATCAAACCGCCAGGAGGACTGAACCTGATACCGAAGTCACGAATAGAAACGTCAGCTCCGCTTGTGTTGGTCATGGCGCTGAAAAGTATCCCACCGGTTACAGAATAGAAAAAACTCTGCAAAAGCATGGCGACGGCGCAAACCGTAGCAATTACCGTTAACCAATCCATCATTTTTCGATAGGAACCGTCAACAACCATCTGAACTAGAAGAGGAAGAGCAAGGATGAAAAACGCCACTTCAGAGGCCTTGATTGAGGCACTGAAGGGGCTACCCATAATCTTCATGGAGTAGACGACCTCAACAGCACATACAGTTAATAGGCAAAGGAGGTAAATAAGTAAGAAGCAGTCGAGTTTCTTCAAGACGAGATCTTTATAGCGAACGAAATACAGGGCAAAAACAACAAAAGCTGCTACGCACACAAGCTCCTTGTCCCAGTTTGTTGAAGTCCACTTTCCAAAAAATCCAGGCAAGGAGACAACGCAGGCTAAGCGCGCGTCCAGTACAAATGAAAGCAAAAGCAAAAACCTGAGAATGCCCGAGGATTCGTATCCGCTATTTTTCGTAATCGATTCGTCCGGAAAAAGACGGTTTACTTCCCGCATATCCTCACCATCCCACGATAAGGCTCACGAACGACGTCACGTATGCCATCGATTAGAAAGCAGATACGCTTAGCAGAACCATCATGGCGAACGAAGGACTTTGCCACGAAATAGAGTGCGTTGTACACGAAGCAAATGAAACACTGCAGCTTGGAGGCGTTGCGTGACTCGAAGCGCATGGTGTTGCGCGTAAGCAAGTAGCCCGAAAGACCCCCAACCTTATGGATGGAGGCAGAACCCTTGTGCACGATTGAGGCATCGGCGCAACAAACTACCGTGCGCCCCATACGTTTGGCGCGCAGGCACCACTCGGTCTCTTCAAAGAACAGGAAGTAGCACTCGGGGATAAGTCCGAGCTTCTCCACGTCGCAGGCGCGAAGCATGATACAGGCGCCGCCGATGTAATCACAGACAAACGCGCCAGAGAGGGTCTCTCGGGGCACGCCGCCTGAGCGGACGGAGACGTCGCCGGTCCACAAATTGATGCTCGCCCCGGCGGACTGCACGGTGCGCCCCGTGCAGTCACTCTCCAAAAGCACCGGACCCACGAAGGCGCAGTCTTTATCGGAGTCAAGGTAGTCGGCAAGCTTAGCCAACTCGACGGGATCGACAATCGTATCATTGTTAAGCACGCAGACATGCGTACAATCGCAGGCAAGTGCGCGCCTAATGCCGACGTTGTTTCCACCCGCATAGCCAAAGTTGCCGCCCGACTGGATAAGCTCACAGTAGTCGCGGGCAGCCAAGGTCTCGCTGCGCTCCAAGCGCTCAAAGGAACCGTCCGTGGAGGCGTTGTCAATAACGAAGAGTTTAATGCCGCGAGCGGCTACGGGAAAGCACTCAACGCAGGAAAGCGTATCGTCAGCCCCGTTGAAATTTAATATGACGAAGCCTAGGAGCCGCTCACCGCTTTCAGCAAGGCCACAATCTTGTTCCAATGTCATCTAAACCCCATATCGAACACCACAGGCTCCAAGAACTTCCTCATGGCGTTCCGCTTCTTCTCAAGGTCGAAGTACCCGTCAAAGAATCCGTGGTACTCGTCCAATATTTCGTCCGCGGCAATCCCGCGGCTCTCCATGTCGCAAATCGCCCTGACCATGTCGTCGTCGGAGCAACAGATTGCGTACTCAAGTCCAGTCGAGGCTTCGGCGAAGCCCTCCACGCAACTGCTCACAACGGGTATGACGCCGTTAGCCATGTAGGTGGAAATCTTCGTCGGAGTGGCAACGCGGTTCACAGCAATGTCGTCACGGATAACAAAACCATACTTCGCTCGTGAAAGAGCAGCCGGAAGTTCATCCTGTTTCTTGCTGGCGACGGTTACGTTGGATAGGCCGTACTCCGTGACGAGCTCGTTTGCCTGATCAGTATCCCATGTATAGAACAGCAGCTCTGCATCGGGAATCCTCACCTGGATGTCGGCGAATAGCTCGAGCATACCGTCAATGCACTGGTACTTCGACAGACCGCCCGCATAGGTGAAGACAGGGTGCCCGTACTTACCCGGGGACAAGAAGGATTCAGGGTGCAGCACCTCGTTGCAACACGGTGCAACGAACGTTTTCGACGCAAGATCGACACGGTATTTCCCCTCGAAATGACGGCGCATGGCGTCGGAAACCATGAACACGCGCCTCGCATGCCTAAGTGCGGTCTTCTCGCAAACGCTAAGAGCAAATCGGCGCGCCTTGCTGCCGAACCGTAGATAGTCCTCCTCGGGCGCAATCCCCTGAGCCCAATAAACTAAGTGCTTGCAACCTCTGGCAACTAGGAGTGCCGCTGACTTTGCCTCAGAGACAAAATACAGATCTCGTTTAGGGTCTCCACTATGTATGCAGTCAGGGACATATCGAACGTTAGCCCCTATGTCAGAAAACGTCTCTCCGATTGACTGGATATACCAGTCGGTAACGAGTCCGTTGTCTTCATAAGTCTCAACCCAAGTATTAGGCACATAAGTACTAGACATTTACGGCCCCCACCTTACAGGTTGCTAACGCGCCGTTGGTCATCATGTCCATCCAGTTTGCGATCGAAGCGACGCGTTTACGCAGCTCGAGTCTCGGAGCCCTGTCAAGGCTCCCCTGGGCCAAACGGGCGCGCAGCTCGCCGTCGTCACGAAGCCGGGCAATAGCGGTGGCAATCGCATTTATGTCATCGGGGTCGACGAGAATCGAGTTGTCATCCCCGCATATGTCGTAGTTAAAGCTCCGATCAGCAGAAATGATGGGTAGTCCGCAGCTAATCGCCTCGACAATAGCCGTACAACATCCTTCGATTTGCGTGGGAAGGACAAAGGCGTCCAAAGCGCTCAGGAAAATCGGCAACTCGCTATTATCAACCGGCCCAGCATTTAAGCACCGCTCGCACGAGGGATCCTGCGGGCCTTTACCCGCACAAGCAAAATATACAGCGTCGAGGCTTTCAGCCGCCTGCTTCAGACGCAAGGGGCCCTTTTCCGTCTCGAGCCTTCCCACCATACCCACGACGAAAGCGTTTTCATCCCATCCAAGTAAGCGTCGAGAAGCCTTCTTATCGCGAGGGTAAAAGCGATCACCGCGGCAGCCATTCGGGGAAATTAAGACCTGCTTCGGCTTGACAACTCCAGCATGGAGCAGGTAATCCCTGTTGTTCTGTGAAACAGCCACGACTCCGCATAGCGAGTCGAAGACTTTGGCCAACGCATCGTTGCCAAAATACCGATCGCCAAAATAAAGGCCTTCGCCACTTTGGAAGAACGAGGGGACTCCAGTCGTCTTACTGAGCTTCGCTGCGGCAACGCCGCAAGGACAAAGGAACTCCCCGAAGAACAACGCAGGGTCGATGGAGAAATCGCGCAAGGCCTTGTTTGCAGCACCAACATAGTTCGACACGGTAAAACTGACACGCTGTTTGTTGAGGGGACCAGGCCTTTGGCCCATGCTCAGGTAGCGGGGGCGCACAATGCGAACGTTGTTGCCTTGCTCGGTCATCTCAACGGTCTCTAGGGGCAGCTTCCGGTTGGTCTTATTCAAGTTGACCGCAGAGGGGCACACCACAACGCATTCGTACCCCAGATCAGCAAAGGTCCACGCGGTCTGTTGCGTGAAAACATTAATGTTCGGGTCGAACTCGTTTGGATATTTGTTGGCTAGAATTACAAGCTGCTTCATCATCATGCCTGAAGGTAGGGGTTTTTCTTGAGAAGCTTAGGGAGAAGCTCAGCCTCCTTGTCGCCAAGAATCGGCCCGATAAAGATCTGGTGCCAATCGATGAGGGAGTCGATGAGGTTGTATTCAATAATCTTAGGGACGCCCGACTCATCGAGGGTGACATCCCAACTGATGATGCCGAAATGGGCAAGCCTCGGATGCAGGTCGCACACGAGTTGTTTCGCGTCCTCCCAGAACGGAATGCGCTCGCCGCTCCTCTTCATTCCAGCCTCCTGGGCAGTGTAGACTTTCATGTCATGGTCTACGAGCTTGCCGCCGATCGCGCCAGTTTCCACATCGATGCTCACCGCGTAGCCACCGGAAACGAAGTTGTCCACGACGCTGCCGGCCTTGCCCATCCTCATAGAGGCACACAGAATGTCAACCTTGCCGTCGAGGAAAACCGACACAACGCGCACGGACTGCACCGAGATTGGGTTGAAGGACTGCAGGAACTTGTGCTGCTTGAAGATCTCCTGAACGCAGAAGTTGCCGTCGAAGTCAGCTCGAGCCCGCTCGATTTGCTCAGCATCCATGCAGGCGCCGCTCACCTTGGAAACGCCACGTCCGCCACCGGACTCGATGGTCGGCTTCAAAATATAGTTGGAATTTTTCGCGAGTAAATCTGCCGCTTGCTGTGCAGTCACAGGGCGGTATTCACCGTCAAGTAGGCTGCCCGAGATGCAGCGCACGACCGTGTCGGGCGTATTCTCCCTGCCCAGCACAAGGTCGAAATAATTCTTATCAGTGAAGGCCCCACAGTACTTAAGTGCGTTGTGGTTTGGTTCTATGATCTCCGTCCAGATTTCCGTGGAGATCAGGCCTGGTTCGGGCTTAAGTCCGCGGTCCGCGTAAAGACGATAGTCGTCGAGTTTCGGCTTCAGCCCGTAGCGCTTCCAGTAGTCGTAGATGGCGCGCTTGTCCTCAGGTTTGATGGGTGCGCAGCCTTTGGCCCTGTCCCGGTCGATACAGATGTAGACCTGCCGCATGACAAAGCGATAGATCGAGAGGTAAAGTGAGTATAGAACAGAGAAGAACTTGTCTTTCATTAACATGCTCCAGTAGTAGTGGTCTTTGGCAACTCCATCTTGCTCCCCAGTTCGCAATCGAGCCCATCCGGCTGCTCCTCATCAGCGTAGAAGGGATCGAAACCGCCCCCAGTGTAAAAAGTCATCTCGCCGAAGAAAGGCTTGCCCGCGATGTTGTAAAGGTCAACTCGTACGTGCGGAAGACCCTCCGCCAACGTCTCGGCAAGCCTGAGCATCAATTCGTAGTTCTCGGGCTTTTCGGTAGGTTTACGATTGGACACTTCGTGATTAATGTCTCCACGTTGTTCCCAGCATGGAGTGAAATACTGCATGTCGTGCGCTGTGAAGCGGTCGGCATCGGTCTGCACGAGTGCCGCCTTTCCGTCGAAGCAGTAGAACTTATAGTCGGTCGGGGTCTGCCTACCCGGTTCGTCAAGGTACGCCTCGGCCACCACACGAGGCGTTATATCCCTGTAGGCCCACTCCCGACCCTGCCAGTACCAGTTCCGTTGAAGCGCGGTGCGTAGGCGTTTCTTGGCGACCTCAAAATCGAATCTGGATTTATCTGTGCACACGATTGTGCTCTGCGAGTCGTGTGTGCACTTCAGCACGAACTTTTCCGGCAACTCATCAATGTCGATATCTTCCACCGAATCGTAGACGCCATAAAGCGGCACAAGGTATTCATCGCCGATACGCTCCCTGACAAAGGATCGCACGTCATACTTGTCAACAAGTGTGGTCAAGACTGGATTGTGATAATGCAGTTTGCACCACTGTAGCTTCTCATTAAAGGTCTTGGGATGATCAAGATCGAGCTTATAGTGCAGCTTTGCTTTGAAGCACATGCGTATAAATACCTCATCGGGGATAAAACGCAAGTTGTTCCTCAGAGAAAGCGCGAATCTTTTCTTTAGTTTCATCGCACGCCTCCAACGCCATCGATGTAATCAGAAAGGTCGGCGCAGAATCGCGCCGCGTTGCTCTTGTAGGGCAGGTAATCCTTGGAAAGCACCCGCGCATAAGCGGCGGGCAGGTCGGTCGGGTCCATACACGGCTCGATCAGACCCATGTCACCGAACTGTCGAACAATCTCGATCTGGTGATCATCCACATGTTCGCCGTATTTTGCTAGACGCGGAACAGCGATGACTTTCTTGTTGTCCTTAACGGCGCCGATGATGGCGCCAGTGCCTCCATGGGTTACCACGACATCGCAAGCATCCATATGAATGCGGAAGGAATCGCGATCGAGAAATGCCTCGTGTTCCAAATTCTCAGGAATGTAAGTGCATACACCCGTTTGAGCAAAAGCTCCATCCCCAGCAACACCGCTTGCAACGAGAGCATCTACCGCCCTGATCAATCTGTCGAATTGGAACTTCTGGGAGCCTACGGTAACGAAAATCATGTGACAGCCTCCCTAGTACACGCCACCGACAAAGCGGGCATTAGGGTACACGGATAGCATCGACTCCCACTGCACGTAAAAGCGATCGGCGCGTTTACTCAGCAGCTTTCCCGTCATGGTTGGTGAGTCAGTTTTCGCGAAAGACTCGACATACACAAGTTTGGCGCCCATTGCATGCCCGATCAGGCAAAACGGGATGGTGGCCAGTACCCCCGTGCACACAATCACGTCGGGGCGTTCAGTGAGCCAATAACGTAGAGACGTCACGGCATTGACAATCATTCGAGGAAGAAAGCTTGCCTCGTGTCGATTCACCTGGCGCACATAGCGAGCCCGCACGGGCAGCTTGGCATCGTAGGCAGTCTTCTCGGTGAGGATGAAACTGTCGTAGCGCTCCATCAAAGGCTTAAGCTCAAGTAACTGCTCCAGATGCCCACCAGATGACGCAGCAAAGCACACTTTTATGTCCTTGCGACACCTCGTCATGAACTAATCCCTCTTAAACAAATCGCGCGTATAAACCTTGTCCGCCACGTCCGCGAGCTCGTCGCTCCAACGGTTGGCGACGATCACGTCGCAGCCGGCCTTGAAGGCCTCCAGGTCGTGCGTGACCTCGGAGCCGAAGAACTCCGGTGCATCGAGCGTGGGCTCGTAGACCACCACGGGCACGCCCTTGGCCTTCACGCGCTTCATGACGCCCTGGATGGAGCTCGCGCGGAAGTTGTCGGAGTTAGATTTCATCGTCAGGCGGTAGACGCCCACGATCGGCTTCTGCTTACCGGCATACACGCGGTCCCAGACCATCTGCAGCACCTCGTCGGCGACGAAGTCCTTGCGGGTGCGGTTGGCCTCCACGATGGCCTCGATCAGGTTCTGCGGCACGTCCTTGTAGTTGGCAAGCAGCTGCTTGGTGTCCTTGGGCAGGCAGTAGCCGCCGTAGCCGAAGCTGGGGTTGTTGTAATGCGATCCGATGCGCGGCTCCAGGCAGACGCCTTCGATGACGTCGCGTGTGTTGAGGCCGCGGACCTCGCAGTAGGTGTCGAGCTCGTTGAAGTAGGCCACGCGCAGCGCCAGGTAGGTGTTGGCGAACAGCTTCACGGCCTCGGCCTCGGTGGTGCCCAGCACGAGCTCGGGGATGCCCTTTGAGCCGTCCGCGTTGACACGCTCGAGCTCGACTGGATCGGCGCCCTGAGCGAGCAGGCCGGCGAAGCGCTCGGCGGCGGCCACGGCCTCGGGGTCGTCCTTGGGCGCGCCCACCACGATGCGGCTGGGGTGCAGGTTGTCGTAGAGCGCCTTGCTCTCTCGCAGGAACTCGGGGCTGAAGAAGATCTTGTCGTCGATCAACCTCTCGCGAAGCCCAGCGGTGTAGCCGACGGGGATAGTCGACTTGATGACGATCCAGGCGTCCGGGTTCACCGAGCGCACGGCGGCGATGGCGGCCTCGACGGAGCTCGTGTCGAAGAAGTTCCTGTCCGAATCGTAGTTGGTGGGCGTGGCGATAACAGCGTAGTCGGCGCCCGTATAGGCCTCGGCCACGTCGACGGTGGCGTGGAGGTCGAGCTTGCGCTCCCCCACCTTGGCCTCCGCCAGGAAGCGCTCGATCTCGTCGTCCTGGATGGGCGACTGGTAGCTGTTGATCTTCTCGACCTTATCGGACACGATGTCAAGCGCGTGCACCTCGTTATGCTGCGAGAGCAGGACGGCGAGGGACAGGCCGACGTAGCCGGTACCGGCGACAGCGATCTTCATTTTCTTCTCCGATTTATTTCGGGTATCAAAACTAGGCATTAGTACGCATCGCTCCCGTTGAAGACCTCCAGAACCGTGAGGAAAACGATTTTGAGGTCTGTGACAATTCCGCGCTTGGCTATGTACTCGAGGTCACGGCGGACCATGCCATCGAACCCAGTTGAGTTGCGATCAGTCACCTGCCACCATCCGGTGATGCCAGGCTTCACTGCCAATCGTTGCAGGTCGTACTCCGTGTACTCAGCGACCTCGTTGGGCAGCGGCGGCCTGGGGCCAACCACGGACATCTGACCCAGGAACACGTTCAGGAACTGCGGGAACTCGTCGATGGAGTGCTTGCGGATGAACTTCCCGATCTTGGTGACGCGCGGGTCCTCCCTCATCTTGAACATGGCGCCTGCGATCTCGTTTTGCTCCTTGAGCTCGGCGAGGCGCTCGTCGGCGTCCCTGTACATGGAACGGAACTTCCACATGCGGAACGTGGTCAGGCTTCCGTCGGGGCGGGTCTGTCCCACTCGGATCTGGCTGTAGAAGGGGCTCCCCTCGCTCTCCAGGCGGATAGCAGCGGCGAGTACGAGGCTGGGGATCGCGATGAGGACGAGCGCGGCACCGCTGAATACGATGTCGAATGCGCGCTTGACGGCCCTGTAGGCCAGGCGCGAGCGGTCCCAGTCCATGATGGATTGCATGGCCTTGTAGCGACCAACGCCTTCACGCCGGTCCATGGCCTGAGTGATGAGCGCTGCCCCCGCGGGCGCATCCTTTGCATATTGAGGTTTATCTGACACGTTCTCTTCCAACACTTCGTCCCCGGGCCGGGGATACTCCCTGTTCTGCGTAGCGACCGCACGCAGCTAGGCGATCGCCTTTTTAAGGTTGCGCATCACACGCTGCTCGTTGGAAAGCACCGCGAGGCCAACGCGGGTGGTTACGCGTCGGCCGCACAGGTCGAGCTCCAAATAAGCAGTGCTCTTGCGTCTGTTAATTGTTTTGATAAGGCCTTCGTGGCCCAGCAGCGGACCTGCCGTAACTACGACCTGGTCACCGTCTTTTAGGGCCTCGCTCATGGGCACTACGCGGTCTCCCCTATGCGTAAAGCCGCCAATAAGCTGGACCTCTTCTTTTGCCAGCGGCACAAACTGACCGTCCTGGGAGAGCACCCGGGCAAAGTCGTCCATGCGTAGCAGATACTGTTGCACAGTTTGAGGGTCTGCCGTATCGCAGATGAGATAACCGGGAAAGAGCGGCTTGGTCGTCTTGACCCATTCGCCGTGTACCTTGATCTCGGTTTGATATTGGGGATAAAAGAGCTCTTGCATGGCACCAGTCGGCACCGTGCGCTCAATGCGCTCACGCATTACGTCTTCGCGACCGTTAATGACTTGGATCACATACCACACGAGCACCACCCCCTTGCTGTCTTACGTGTGGCTCACGGGGTTTGGGTATGGCTTCGCCAGGGCGCTTGTGCGCGAAGGCGCTCCATGTTCAAACCCTGAGCCCAGTCAGACAAGCACGTGGCTCTGCCCCACCGTGAACGGTATGTACAAATGCAGTTGCTAGAGACGCGGACGTGTATCGCAAAATAACCGCATCCCCAGCTGGCTGCGTGCGAGCCAGTCAAGCGGGTACAAAACTGTACCGCACGCAAACAGCTGAAGACTGCTACGTATTGGCATACGAACTACTAGAATTTGCATCTCATAAATAAATCAACACAAATTTAAAGAGCCGCATGACTTCTTTATTGGAGCTCGTGGTGTTTCTGGCACCGCCGTTACGGCCGGATGCTTATCGACCCTGCGCTTTGCGACTTGCTGGAGCCGCGAGCACAGTTGAACTCATGTAACGCTAAGTATCCTAGCACAAGCTGGTAACGAAACTGATTTGGCTTGTGGTGGACAACATATCGTTCATTTAGCGTGTTCAAGGGTGTTGTTTTGGAATGTTGTTCACATTGATGCAGGTTATTGAGGTATTGGCGGTGATTAGGGGCGTTCCTTAAGCACTAATGGAACGGCGAGCTGCACTGGTAATTGCGTTAGTCTAACAAACTATGTACAGACATGGGAAATAAATTGTGCAACTTTTTGTTGGCATAGGTGGGGTTTGTGGCGCGTAGTGTTTTGGCATGAAAAAAGGCCTTCGGAATTCCGAAGGCCTTTACATTCACGATGGTGGAGACGAGGGGGATCGAACCCCTGACCTCTTGACTGCCAGTCAAGCGCTCTCCCAGCTGAGCTACGCCCCCGTGACGAGGAGATACTATAGGGGAAGATTCTTAGTTGTGCAAGAAGTTTTTTGCAATTGATCCTCGCACTTACGGGTTTTCCTGGGACGGCGGATAAAACCCTGATGCAGCAAATACGCTATTGCAGTACCGGTGTGGACTTCGGTCTTTGCGGTAGATCTTACTATGTTGCTAATGCCTGTGTCGGCCAACAAACCCAGGGGGCTGTGATCTAGTTCCCACTCTAGGCCGTGCTCGCTTACCACCGTCCCAGGGGCAATGGCGATGATTGAGAACGTCTTGCCTTCGGCGCCTTCGATAGTCCACGACTCACCTGCGTGAAGGATACGGGCGACCACCTTGTCCTCGGTAATCCAGACAGGGGCATCCTCGTAGCCCGCGAGCAGGCCCAGTACGGAAAGCGCCATGTCCGGACGGCCGCCGGTGGCGCAGGTCGCAACCACTTCGGATCCCGGCCAGCGACGGCGGACGGAATCGAGCGCCAGCGCCAGATCGGTATAGTCCTTGTACGGGTCATGGCGCTCAACTTCAAAGTTGGTGGCGGCATCGACCAACGCGCGACCTGCGTCGCTCACCGTGTCGGCATCCCCCACATAAACGTCGCAGCCCAGGCCGGCACTCAATAGCGCGTCGAGGCCGCGGTCCACGGCGACAACGTAGTCGCACTCCCCTGCTAGCCTACGCAACAGATTCGCGCTCGCCACCACGGGCGAGCCGCAGACCACTAATACCTTGCAAGCCACAGCCCTCGCCTATCCCTCAAACGAAAGCACGCGGGCCAGATCCAGGTCCTCATAGCTGTCGATAAAGATGTCGCAGTTGGCGCGCACGTCGTCGCGCTTCATGCGGCCGTGCGGGTCATAAATGCCTACACGCTTAAAGCCGGCGACCCCAGAGCTCTTAAGTCCAAAGACGGCGTCCTCAAACACCCACGCGCGCTCAAGCTTATGCCCATGGCGCTCCTCCAGACGGCGCAGCGCCAGCTCGTACACATCTGGGAGCTGCTTGGAGCGTCCTGCCTCGCCCGTCGTGGTAACAAACTCCATGTAAGCGTCGAGCCCGGCTCCCGCAAGCGCAGACTTAACCAGCTCGGCCGGCGTGGACGTGGCAACGCACATGGCAATGCCCGCCGCCTTCGCCTGCTCCAAAAATGCCAGGAGCCCCTCGTGCGGCGGCACCTTGGAGTAGCCATCGATCAAAATCTCGCTCAGCTCGCGATACAGCTCCTCGCCATTCGCACCAATGCCCCACGTGTCGTGGTAGGCCTGGCACTCATCCTCGAGCGACAAATGCTCAAACTGGGCAAAATCGTCGACCGTCACGTCGACACCGTGCCGGTGCAATAACTCGGGCTGGGCATAAGCCCAAACGGGGGTGCTATTAACCAGCGTGCCGTCGCAATCGAAAATAAAAGCAACCTTGGGAGCGGCGGTATGGGACATAAACGAACCTTTCGATGTCAAATGGTAAACAACCTGCTAAAAACGTTTTACCAAACGTCAGCCTAACATTTTTGAAACCCTAATTGGTAAAACTGTCAAGAGTTTTACCACGGCAATTCTGCCAGTGGTATAAACATGTCGCTTACCGATTAAACGCTCCCGCAAATCCGCTTTCGTCCATAAAACTAACGCACAGGTGTTATCGTAGTTTCTGCCGAAAGTTCCACCGAGCACGCGAGGTGGAACGAATCACTGAAACTTCGCCGTCCCTTCGATTCGTGCAGCCTTGGACCTTTCGCATCTAGTCACCAAGGCAACACGCTGCCGCGTCATGATGGGATCAAACGTGAGCGATACAAAGCTAAAGCCAACGGCTAAAAAGTCCGCAACCCGCAAACCGGCTCCGCACGCACCGGAGCTCTCCAAGGACGATGTCTATCTGTTTGGCATTGGTACGTGGGAGCGCAGTTGGGAAAAGATGGGCGCGCATCCCGACACGCAGCAGCGTACGCGCGGCTGGCGTTTTTGCGTTTGGGCGCCCGACGTAAAAAGCGTCCATGTCATTGGCGAATTTAACGACTGGGATGAACAAGCCAACCCGCTGGTGCCCGTGCATACGAGCACCATTTGGGAAGGCTTTATTCCAGGTGCCGAGCAGGGCCAGCTCTATAAATACCTCATCGAGACCAACGAGGGCGAAAAGCTCTACAAGGCCGATCCGTACGCCTTTAAGGCCGAGTGCCCTCCGGGTACCGCGAGCGTGCTGTGGACACTCGATGGCTACAAGTGGAACGACGCCGCGTGGCTCAAGCGCCGTGCCGGCCACAACCACATGTCGCAGCCCCTTAACATCTACGAGGTGCATATTGGATCGTGGAAGCGCCACGGCGACGCGCCGCAGGGCGAGCCGGACGAGTACGGCAACTACCCCGGTCCCATGGATCCCTTCCCCGCGCAGCGCGGCGAGTTTTACACCTACGACGACCTGTCGGTGGAGCTCGTGGACTACGTGCGCGACATGGGCTATACGCATATCGAGGTCATGCCGCTCATGGAGCATCCTTTCGATGGCTCCTGGGGCTACCAGACGACTGGCTACTATGCCGCCACGTCGCGTTACGGCAACCCGCAACAGCTCATGCACTTTATCGATGCGTGCCACGAGGCGGGCATCGGCGTGATCATGGACTGGGTACCCGGCGGTTTTTGCGCCGACTCCCACGGACTTGCCACCTTTAACGGCCACATGCTGTTTGAGCACGAAATTCACCCCAACTGGGGCACGCACAAGTTCGACTTCGCCCGCGGTGAGGTCCGATCCTTCCTGGTCTCCAACGTGCTGTACTGGCTCGAGAACTTCCACGTGGACGGCATTCGCATGGACGGCGTGTCCAGCATGCTGTACCTCAACTTTGGCATCGACGATCCCGGCCAAAAGAAGTTCAACAAATACGGCACAGAGGAGGATCTGGACGCCAGCGCGTTTATCCGCCAGGTCAACTGCGCCGTGGAGGCGCACTACCCCGACGTGATGATGATGGCCGAGGAGTCCACCGCGTGGCCGCTCGTGACTTATCCGCCGCAGGACGGCGGCCTGGGCTTCCACTACAAGTGGGACATGGGTTGGATGAACGACACCCTGCACTACATGCAGACCGATTTTCCGTGGCGCCCCGGCAACCACGGCCTGCTCACGTTCTCCATCATGTACGCCTTTACCGAGAACTTTATTTGCCCGCTCAGTCACGACGAGGTCGTGCACGGCAAGTGCTCTCTGATCGGCCGCATGCCGGGCGACTGGTGGCGCCAGTTTGCCGGCCTGCGCACGCTGGCCTTCTACCAGATGACGCACCCCGGTGCCAAGCTCAACTTTATGGGCAACGAGATCGGCCAGTTTATTGAGTGGCGCTACTACGAGTCCATCCAGTGGTTCTTGACCGAGGAGTACGAGACCCACCGTCATCATCAGGCGTTTATCAAGGCGCTCAACCACCTGTACACCGCCGAGCCCGCTCTGTACGAGCGTGGCTACACCGACGACGGATTTACCTGGATCGATGCGGACAACTCCAAGCAGTCCATCGTGAGCTTTGTACGTCAGGGCGAGGACGTCGATGACGACCTGGTGATCCTGATCAACTTTGATCCGGCGAGCTACGAGAGCTTCCGCGTGGGCGTGCCGCGCGAGGGTGACTGGGAGGTCATCTTTGACTCCGACCGTCCCGAGTTTGGCGGCAGCGGCTATGCCGGCGAGGAGCCCTACACCTGCTCGAGCGAGCCCTATCCCTGGAACGGGCAGATGGACTCCATCGAGATTAAGGTGCCCGGCCTGGCAGGTGTGGTGCTTAAGCGCCGCGGCCCCAGCAGCTACAAGCCGCCGGTGATTGAGGAGCCCAAGGCTGCGCCCAAGAAGCGCACGTCCTCGGTGAAGCCCAAGCCTGCGGCTGCCAAGAAGGCTCCGGCCAAGGCGAAGGCTACGACAGCCAAGGCTAAGGCTGCCGCAAAGCCCGCTGCTAAGGCTACCGCGACCAAGAAGACGGCTGCCAAAAAGGGCGCTACCAAGTCCAAGTCTGCTTCTGTTAAGCCGTCTGCCAAGAATGCGTAACAAAGCCGTTACAGCTGTAATTACCCGCCCCGATGGGGCGTAGGATACAAGTCATAACCGTTCCGGGAGAAACATCCCCGGGGGAAAGGAACGTATGAATAAGATCTTCGACAACAAGCAGGAGTTTACCGAGCTCTATCGCGATGCCGTCATGAGCATCAGCGGCAAGAGCGTCGAGGCTGCCAGCGACCTCGACCGTTTTAACGCCCTGGCCAAGCTCGTGGCCGAGAAGGCCCGCACCGTTGCCACCAAGAGCGACGCCCGCGCCACCGCCGAGGGCAAAAAGCGCGTGTACTACTTCTCTATCGAGTTTTTGATCGGCCGCTTGCTCGACAACTACCTGCTCAACTTTGGCGTGCGCGACATGGTCGCCGAGGCACTCGACGACATGGGCTTCGACCTTTCCGTCATCGAGAACCAGGAGCCCGATCCGGCTCTGGGCAACGGTGGCCTGGGCCGTCTGGCCGCATGCTTCCTGGATTCCATGGCAGCCGAGGGCATCGCCGGCTACGGCAACGGTATGCGCTACCGCTACGGCCTGTTTAAGCAGGAGATCGTCAACGGCAGCCAGGTCGAGGCCACCGACGAGTGGCTCACCCACGGCTATCCCTGGGAGGTCCGCCGTCAGGACAAGGCCGTGACCATCAAGTTTGGTGGCCATGTTGAGGGCTTTGAGGAGAACGGCCGCACGTTCTACCGCACGGTGAACACGCAGGACATCCTGGCCGTCCCTTATGACATCCCCGTGGTGGGCTATGCCGGCGAGACCGTCAACAAGCTGCGCGTATGGGCCGCTGAGCCGGTCGAGGAGCACTTTGACCTGGAGGCCTTCAACCGCGGCGACTATGCCCTGGCCGACGCCGAGCGCGCCGAGGCCGAAGCCATCAGCGCCATCCTCTACCCCAACGACGCCGGCGAGCACGGCCGTCTGCTGCGCCTGAAGCAGGAGTACCTGTTTGTCTCGGCCGGCATCTACAGCCTGCTCGACACCTTTGAGAAGGAGCACGGCGAGAATTGGGAGCTGCTGCCGCAGTTTGTTGCCATCCACACCAACGACACCCACCCCGCCATGTGCGGCCCCGAGCTCATGCGCATCCTGATCGACGAAAAGAAGCTCGAGTGGGACGACGCCTGGAACATCGTGACGCAGGTCGTGAGCTACACCAACCACACCATCCTGCCCGAGGCTCTGGAGAAGTGGCCCATCGGCACGTTCTCCAAGCTCCTCCCCCGCGTGTACCAGATCATCGACGAGATCAGCCGTCGTTGGCACGAGTCGTTCGACACCACGCAGGAGGGCTGGCAGGAGCGCCTGCGCCAGACCGCCATCCTGTGGGACGGCGAGATTCGCATGGCCAACCTGTCCGTGATTTGCAGCCACAGCGTCAACGGCGTGGCCAAGATCCACTCCGACATCATCAAGAACATCGTGCTCAAGGACTTCTATGCCTTAACGCCCGAGAAGTTCAACAACAAGACCAACGGCATCTCGCACCGTCGCTTCTTTGCCGAGGCCAACCCCACCTATGCCAAGCTCGTGACCGAGGCCATTGGCGATGGCTGGCTCAAGGACGCCTTTGAGCTGGAGAAGCTTAAAAGTTTCCAGAACGACACCGAGTTCCTGAAGGCCGTGGGTGCCTCCAAGCGCGCCAACAAGGAGCGCCTGGCCGCCTACGTCAAGGCCGAGACCGGTCTGGTCATCGATCCCAACACCGTCTTCGATGTTCAGGTTAAGCGCTTCCACGCTTACAAGCGCCAGCTCATGAACATCATGAAGGTGATGGACATCTACAACCGTCGCATCGCCGATCCCAACTTCCACGTGACGCCGACGACCTTCATCTTTAGCGGCAAGGCTGCCTCGAGCTACACCTTCGCTAAGGAGACCATCCGCCTCATTAACTCCGTGGCCGACGTCATCAACAACGACCCGCGCGTCAACGAGGTCATGAAGGTCTGCTTTATCCCCAACTTCCGCGTAAGCAACGCCCAGCTCATCTACCCCGCCGCCGAGATCTCAGAGCAGATCTCCACGGCTGGCAAGGAGGCCTCGGGTACGTCCAACATGAAGCTCATGATGAACGGCGCCATTACGCTGGGCACCCTCGACGGCGCCAACATCGAGATCGCCGACCTTGCTGGCCGCGAGAACGAGGCCATCTTTGGCCTGACCGCTCCCGAGGTCGAACAGCTCTGGGCATCCAACAGCTACTTTGCGTGGGACACCCTCAACAACGATCGCGAGCGTCTGGGCCGCGTGATGGACGAGCTCAAGGACAACACCTTTGCGGGTCTTTCGGGCAACTTCGAGAGCATCTACAACGAGCTCATGAACAACAACGACCCCGACCTAGTCATGGCAGACTTCCGCAGCTACGTGGATGCATGGGAGAAGCTCACCGGCGGCTACGGCGACCAGGAGACCTGGAACCGCAAGGCGCTGCTCAACACCGCCTCCTCCGGCTGGTTCTCGAGCGACCGCACCATTCGCGAGTACCGCGACGAGATCTGGCACGCGTAAAGGCGCGCAAGCTCCCTTATGCCAGCACGGCATTACTCGACAGGCGCAACCGAGCGCCGCGCCCGTCGCTAATGGGTTTAAGAACATCGATGACAGAAGGAGAAATCGATGAGTAAGAAAGAATGCATCGCGATGCTCCTCGCAGGAGGACAGGGCAGCCGATTGGGGGCACTCACCCAAAAGATCGCTAAGCCGGCGGTTAGCTTTGGTGGCAAGTTCCGCATTATCGACTTTTCGCTGTCCAACTGCTCCAACTCGGGCATCGACACGGTGGGCGTTCTGACGCAGTACCGTCCCTACCTGCTGCATGCCTATGTGGGCTCCGGCGAGGCATGGGATCTGGACAGCCGCGACGGCGGCGTGTCGATCCTGCCGCCGTACGAGACGCAGACCGGTGGCGCCTGGTATGCGGGCACGGCCGACGCCATTACGCAGAACCTCGACTACATCAAGGCCAACGACCCCAAGTACGTCCTAATTCTTTCGGGCGACCATCTGTATCGCATGGACTACCGCAAGATGCTCAAGACGCACATTGAGAACAACGCCGACCTCACGGTGAGCGTTATGCCCGTGCCGTGGGAGGAGGCCAGCCGCTTTGGCATCCTGACCACCGACCCCGAGGACGGCCGCATCACCAAGTTTACCGAGAAGCCCGATAAGCCCGATTCGAACCTCGCGTCCATGGGCATCTACATCTTCTCGGCCGACGTGCTGATCGAGGCGCTCGAGGCGGACGCTCTGGACCAGCGCTCGAGCCATGACTTTGGCAAGGACATCATCCCCAAGCTGCTCGGCGAGGGCAAGCGCCTGTACAGCTACGAGTTCCACGGCTTTTGGAAGGACGTCGGCACCATCGCCAGCTTCCACGAGACCTCGATGGACCTGCTGGGCAACAACCCCGAGTTCGATCTGTTTGACAAGAACTTCCCCATCATGTCCAACATCACCACGCGTCCTCCGCACTACATTGGCCCGGACGGCCGCCTGGACGACTGCCTGGTTTCCAACGGCTGCAAGATCTACGGCACCGCTCGCCACTCGATCCTTTCGACCGATGTCATCATCGAGGAGCGCGCCGTGGTCGAGGATTCCGTGCTGCTGCCGGGTGCGCACGTTAAGAGCGGCGCGCACATCTGCCGCGCTATTTTGGGCGAGAACTCCACGGTCGAAGAGGGCGTGAAGCTCGGCTCTGTCGATACCACCAAGGATACGGCCGTCGTTGGAAATGACGTCGTTATCGGGAAGGGGGAATGATCCGATGATCAATCGCAAGGCCATCGGTTATATCACCGCTAACTACTCTTCGACCTACGGCAGCGTGCTGCTCAAGGACCGCCCCATCGCGTCCGTTCCGTTTTTGGGCCGCTACCGCCTGATCGACTTCCCGCTGTCCAACATGATGAATGCCGGCATTAAGACCGTCGGCGTCGTCATGCCGGGCAACTATCGCTCGCTGATCGACCACGTGGGCTCGGGCAAGGACTGGGGCCTGGACCGCAAGAAGGGCGGCCTGTTCATGGTGCCCGGCAACGCGTATGGCACCACCAAGGGCGGCATGCGCTTCCTGCTGCGCGACATCATCTCCAACAAGACGCTGTTCCAGCGCTCGGACAAGCCCTACGTTGTGATGATGGGCACCAATATCATCTTTAACATGGACCTCAACACCATCATCGACGCGCACGAGAACTCCGGCGCCCAGATGACCGTGGTGTACTGCAAGGCCACGCGCAACGTCGATGACGAGACCAAGCTCGAGATTAACGAGAACGGCCGCCTGACGGGCGTGAGCGCCGGCGTCGTGTACGGCGACAACGCCTCTATGGACTGCTGCATCGTCAACCGCGAGACGCTGCTCGAGATTATCGACCACTACCAGGCCGCCGACTATCTGGACCTGCTCGAGGCACTCCAGGGCGACTTTGGCAACATCGACGTGTGCAGCTACGAGTACAAGGGCGAGGTCGTGGGCGTGTTTAGCGAGAAGTCGCTGTATCGCCGCAGCATGGACCTGCTCGACCAGACCGTGGCCGACCAGCTCTTTGACCCCGAGCGCCCGATCCTGACCAAGGCTCACGACGTGCCGCCTTCGCGCTATGCGACCGGCAGCCACGCGTGCAACTCGATCATCTCGGCTGGCTGCATCATCAAGGGCACCGTGCGCAACTCGATCCTGTCGCGCGGCGTCGTGGTCGAGGAGGGCGCCTCGGTGACCAACTCGATCATCAACCAGAGCTGCATCATCAAGAGCGGCGCCCGCGTTGAGAATGCCATCCTGGACAAGAACAACGTGGTTCCCACCAACACCGAGCTTCGCGGCACGCCCGAGAACATCCTGGTGCTGGGCAAGGCCCCGTTAACTCCCGATACCACCATCGTGCATTAACGTAGGCACCGCAACATCGCTCGAAACATGTAGAATAGCCGCCCGGTTAGCGCCAGGCGGCTATTCTCGAATTGCAACATGGGAGACAATATGGCAGATTCCAGCAAAAAGATGCAGATCGTGTTTGCCTCGGCCGAGTGCGCACCGTTTGTAAAGACCGGTGGCCTGGGCGACGTGGCGGGCTCGCTGCCCGCGGCACTCGTGCGCGCCGGCGCCGAAGTCATCGTGATGGTGCCCAAATACGCCACCATCAAGGACGAGTACAAGGCGCAAATGGAGCACTTCTCCGACTTTTACGTGAGCCTGGGCTGGCGCAACGAGTACTGCGGGCTCGAGAAGCTCGAGCACGACGGCGTCACCTATATGTTCATCGACAACGAGCGCTACTTTGCGCGCGACTATCCGTACGGCTTCTTTGACGACGGCGAGCGCTTTGCGTTCTTCTCCAAGGCCATCACCGAGAGCCTGCAGCACCTGCCGGTCGGTTTTGAGTGCGACATACTGCACTGCAATGACTGGCAGACGGCACTGGCGCCCGTGTTTTTGCGCGAGTTCTACCAGGGCCTGCCGCTGTACGACCGCGTCAAGACCGTGTTCTCGATCCACAACGTAGCGTTCCAGGGCCAGTTTAGCGACACCGTGATGGAGGACATCCTGGGCGTGGCGCACATTCCGGCGGCCGCCTCGCAGCTGCGTTGCGACGCCTGCAGCATCAACTACATGCTGGGCGCGCTGCGCTACGCCGACGCCATCACCACGGTGAGCCCCACCTATGCCAACGAGATCCAGACGCCCGAGTTTGGCGAGGGCCTGGACGGCGTGCTGCGCGAGCGCTCCTATGCGCTGCAGGGCATTTTGAACGGCATTGACGTGGCGGGCTTTGACCCGGCGACCGACAAGCGCATTGCCGCAAACTACACGGTCGAGGACCGTTCCGGCAAGACCGTGTGCAAGGCCAAGCTGCAGGAAGAACTGGGGCTCGAGGTTCGCGACGACCGCCCGCTCATGGTGATGGTCACGCGCCTGACGCGCCAGAAGGGCATGGACCTGGTCATGTACGCGCTCGACCGCATCCTGGCCGGCGGCGTTCAGGTGGCCGTGCTGGGCACCGGCGACCGCGACTACGAAGACGGTCTGCGCTACTTCCAGGACAAGTACCCCGGCACCATGGCCGCGCGCATCGAGTTTGACCCGGCGCTGTCGCAGCGTATGTATGCCGCCGCCGACATGTTCCTGATGCCTTCGAAGTTTGAGCCCTGCGGCCTGTCGCAGATCATCGCCATGCGCTACGGCACCCTGCCCATCGTGCGCGAAACCGGTGGCCTGAAGGACACCGTGCAGCCGTACAACGAGTTTACCGGCGAGGGCACAGGCTTCTCGTTTAGTAACTTTAACGGCGACGAGATGGGCGACGCCGTGTTCCGCGCGGCACGCCTGTTCTGGGACAACCGCGATGCCTGGAACCAGCTGGTCACGCAGGCCATGAGCCAGGACTTTAGCTGGACGCGCTCGGCCGACAAGTATCTGGACCTGTACTTCTTTATGCATCCGGAGATTGAGAGGCCGGCGGCCGTGGTTGAGGCTGCGACTGAGAAGCCTGAGGTCGAGCCCGAGGTTGTGGCTGAGAAGACTGAAGCCGAGCCCAAGGCCGAGCCAGTTGTTGAGGCGCCCGCTGCTGCTGAGGAGCCCAAGGCTGAGGAGAAGCCGGCTGCGAAGCCTGCCGCCAAGAAGGCCACGACTCGTAAGACGACGGCTAAGAAGGCTACGACAACCAAGGCCGCTGCCGCCAAGACCGCCGCAGCAAAGAAGACTGCTCCCAAGGCAACGACGACGCGCAAGCGCACGACCGCCGCTGCCAAGAAGGCCGCCGAGGTCGAGGCTGCTCCCGAGGTAAAGGCCGAGGCCGCCGCCGAGGCTAAGCCTGCGGCAAAGGCTCCGGCAAAGACCACTGCCAAGAAGTCGACCGCGACCGCCAAGAAGGCAACGGCAGCCAAGAAGACCACGACAACGAAGGCGACGACCACGAAGGCCGCGACGACCAAGGCAGCCGCAAAGCCGGCCGCCAAAGTCGAGGAGACGCCCGTCGAGGCAAAGCCGGCCGCCAAGACTACCACGCGCAAGCGCTCTACGACGACGGCCAAAAAGACCACGACCAAGACAGCCGCCCCCAAGGCAGAGGCTAAAGCCGAGGACAAGCCCGCAGTAAAGGCCGAGCCGGCACCGAAGGCCGCTGAGGTCAAGGCCGCCCCTAAGGCAGAGGCCAAGCCCGAACCCGCCAAGGAGACCCCGGTCTCCCCTGCCGCCACGACCGTGGAAAAGGCACCATCCAAGAAGACGTCCGTCCGCAAAGCAACGGCCACCCGCAAGCGCCGCTAGCCCACAGACGATCTAAAACCTAATCAAAACCCTAAACAAGGGGCGCTCCAACCGGGCGCCCCTTCTCTGTAGATAGTTGGTAAAACGATTTTCTAGGACAACCGTTCGCCGATGGTAAACGGATGTTGTTTATACACCCTGTGTACAACAGATATACTTATATCTTGTGCGTAAAGCCCATGGCCCGCAGGCCGTGATTCTATTGAACTGGACCGTACTATGAGATTGATACACAACAGCCGCCTACCGCAGTTTCGCACTCCGTTTGGCGCTGTGACCACAGGAACTACCGTTGCACTCTCGGTTATTTTGGAGGATGCCGATCCCAACCAGGCAACACTCACCCTACGTACCTGGGTCGATGAAGTCGGCGAGACCCTGATTCCGATGGAGCACGAAGGCGATGGCATTTTTACCGGCGAGCTCAAATGCACTGAACCGTGTCTTGTGTGGTACAGCTTTATATGCAATATCGAGGGCCAGCCCGAGGTTCGCCTGGGCGCGCCCCAGGGCCGCACCGGCGGCGAGGGCGTAACCTACGACTACGCCGAGGTGCCGTCCTTCCAGATTACCGTCTATAAGCACCGCGAGAACCGCCCCACTTGGTACGAGCGCGGCATGGTCTACCAAATCTTCCCCGACCGCTACGCCCGTGACGAGCATTGGCGCGAGCGCACAATGGCCGAACTCGAAAAACCGCGCAAGGGCATTCAGCGCCGGATGGTCGAGGACTGGAACGAGCCGCCCGTGTACGAGCGCGCCGAGGACGGCTCCATCAAGACCTGGGACTTCTACGGCGGCTCGCTCAAGGGCATCCAGGAAGACCTGCCCCGCATCGCCGAGCTAGGCTTTACAGCCATCTACCTCAACCCCATCTTTGAAGCCGCGAGCAACCACCGCTACGACACGGCCGACTACACCAAGATCGACCCGATCCTGGGCACCGAGCAGGACTTTACCGAGCTGTGCCAGGCAGCCGAGAAGCTGGGCATCTCCATCATCCTGGACGGTGTGTTCAACCACACGGGCGACGATTCGATCTATTTCAACCGCTACGGCAACTACCCCGGCGTGGGTGCCTGGCAGAGCGAGGATTCGCCGTGGCGCGATGCGTTTACCTTCCACGAGGACGGCTCGTACGACTGCTGGTGGGGCGTGGGCAATATGCCGGCTATCAACGAGAAGTCCGAGCTGGTGCGCGAGAGGCTCCTGGGCAAGGGCGGCGTGATCCGCAAATGGCTGCGCGCCGGTGCCCATGGTTGGCGCCTGGACGTCGCTGACGAGCTTTCCGACGACTTCCTGGCCGAAATCAAGAAGGCCGTACTTGCCGAGAAGCCCGATGCACTGTTGCTCGGCGAAGTCTGGGAAGACGCTTCCAATAAGATTAGCTACGGCCATCTGCGCCGCTACCTGCAGGGCTCCGAGCTGGACTCTGCTATGGATTACCCCTTCCGCGACATGGTTATCGGCTTTTTGATGGGCTACAAGAATGCCTACCAGGCTGCCGAGGATATCGAGACCCTGCGCGAGAACTACCCGAGCGAGGCTCTGTCCTGCGCGCTCAACCTGTTGTCGAGCCACGACCGTCCGCGCATTATCTCGGTGCTCGGCGGCGGCCCCGACGAGTCGCAGCTGCCCGAGTGCGAGCGCAGCAAGTGGCGCCTGGACGAGAACTCGATGGGCCTGGCCAAGAGCCGCTTTTGGCTTGCAACGCTCATGCAGATGACCTTCCCCGGCGTGCCTTCGATCTACTACGGCGACGAATACGGCCTGGAGGGCCTAACCGATCCGGGCAACCGCCGCACCCTGCCGACCAAGGAAAACCTGCACGACTTCGATACGTTTGCGATCGTCAAGAACGCATCTGCTGTGCGCCGCGCGTTGCCGTTTATGATCGACGGTGGAATCAAGGCCTTTGCGCTCAATGACGAAGTACTCGCTTATACGCGCACCGGTAAGGACGGCGAGTCCGCGACCGTCATCATCAACCGCAGCCTGCGCAATTCACACCGCGTGACCATTCCGGCGCTCGGCGAATGTGCAAGTGACGTAATCAGCGGTCACGAGTGCGAGATCCACAACGGCACGGTCACACTCGATCTGTATCCGCTGGGCTCGTCGATCATTTATCACCATGCCGAGCAGCGCCTGCAGGAGCCGCTCGATCACGGTGCGGGTGTTGTGTGCCATATCACATCGGTGCCGACCGACGACGGCAAGCCCGGTACGATCGGCGCACCCACGCGTCGCTTTATCGACCATCTGGCCGCCATGGGTATGCGCTACTGGCAGGTTCTCCCCGTCAACCCCACGGACTTCTTCCGCTCCCCTTACGCCGGTCCTTCGGCCTTTGCAGGCAATATCGACCTGCTACCCGAGAGCCACGAGGAGCTGGCAGCCGACTTTGAGACCTGGAAGACCCGCGGAGGCGAGGATGCCGATCCGCTGTACACCGCCTTTAAACATCGCAATGCCGATTGGCTCGAGAAATACTGCGTCTATATGGCCGTCAAAAAGAACTTTGAGGGCGAGTCGCGCCACGATTGGCCGGCAGATGTCGCGCGATACAACGAGCATCTGATTGACGACAAGCGTTTCCACGACGAGGCAGAGCTTCAGGCTTACATGCAGTACCGCTTTGACCTGGCTTGGTGCGAGCTCATGAACTATGCGCACAAGAAGGGCATCGAGGTCATCGGCGATATCCCGATGTATGTCTCGGACGATTCGGCCGACGCGTGGAGCGAGCCCGAGAACTTCTGGCTGTCCGATACCGGCAAGGCGATTGAGATTTCGGGCGCGCCGCCCGACAACTTTGCGCCCGAGGGCCAGGTGTGGGGCAACCCCACCTTCCGATGGGATCGCATGAAGGAGAACGGCTATCGCTGGTGGATGGACCGCCTGCGTCGTGCGTTTTCGCTCTACGACCGCGTGCGCCTGGACCACTTCCTGGGCTTCCACAGCTACTTTAGCATTCCCGCCGGTAAGGCCTGTGCCGACGGCCGCTGGCTAGCAGGACCGGGCAAAGACCTGTTCCAGACCGCTTATGACGAGCTGGGTCCGCTCAACTTTATCGCTGAGGACTTGGGCTATCTGACGCCCGGCGTTCGCGCCATGGCTTCGACCTGCGGCTTCCCCGGCATGGACGTGCTGGAGTTTAGCGACTACGACGTTCGTTGCGGAATTCACCCCACACCGGGAAAGATCCTGTACACCTCGACGCACGACACCTCGACACTTGCCGGCTGGTGCACGCGCTCCTTTGCAGGCGGCGATGAGCCGAGCGGCATTACATTGGCAAGCGAGCTCATGGGCAATGCCCTGGCAAGCGATGCACCGCTCGTGATGATGCCGCTGCAGGACGTGCTGGGACTGGGCGACGATGCACGTATGAACGTGCCGGGTGTAGCCACAGGCAACTGGACATGGCAGGCTGACGAGGCCGACGTTGCGGCAGCCGAGGAGAAAACTGCGAAGCTCCTGCGCAACACCCATAGATTCTGGGGCGAAGCGTGATAAAACCCACGATATAGGGTACAGTTACAGCTGTTTGAATTTTTGCGGGCAGAGCGATCTGCCCGCTTTGTGCTGAAAAGGAAGTATTATGGCGCGCTACGATTACAAGTGCACAAGCTGCGGCAACGTGTTTGAGGTTGAGCACCCCATGTCCGAGACGCCCGAGGTCGTATGCCCCAGCTGCGGCGCCCCGGCATCCAAGACGTTCTCGGCCAGCGGCATTAAATTCGAGGGTAGCGGTTTCTACAACACCGATCAACGAAGCGGCGGCTCCAGCACCAGCGCCACCAGTGGCTGCTGCGCCAACTGCCCGCACAACCACTAGCGACAAGCGGTCCCGCTACCCAGGTTTCCTTATGAGTTGCGGTGAAATAGTTCCTGAATCAGCCCATCCAACGGCCAAACAGGAACTATTTCACCGCAACTTTTCTATAGATCGGATTTCGGGCTGATGCTAGGTTTGTAACATTTCAAAACTCTACCGGATTACGGGGCTGAATTGACAACCTCTATCCATTCCGGTAATTTGCAAATTTCAACAAGCCATCTACCTGCGGTTTTATTTAGACCATTTTTACTGTGGCCGAAAATACCAATCTAGCCCCGTAATCCGCCCTACTTTTTATAGCAGCAAGTATGAAACGGGGCTATTTTTCCCACTCTTCAACGCTATTGCGATCTCCACTCGCAGGACATCCTGAGTTGCGGTGAAATAAGGACTGTTTGGTGGGTAGAAGCCGCTATTCAATCCCTATTTCACCGCAACTTAGTTGTTACTTATGGATCAGGCGGGCACAGAAGTGGCCGTCGTAGGAGTCGGCGTTTACCGGCACGCTTTGGAAAAGTCCTCGGTCGTTTTGGCGGACGGCAACCAGCTTCTTGGCCTGCGCGAAATCGGGAAGTTGCAGAATCTGTGCCTCGGAAAGTGGTGCCACGGCAAAGCCCTCGCCCTCGGGAGAGCTCAGGAAAGCGTCCACCACCTGCGTGTTCTCTTCATCAAACACCGAGCACGTCGCATAAATGAGCTCGCCGCCCGAAGCCACGCGCGCGGCGGCTTCCTTGAGCATCGTCAGCTGCAGGCGGGGCAGCTCAACCGTTACATCCTTTTCGGTCAGGCGCCACGGAATCTCGGGATGACGGCGCATAGTGCCGGTGCCTGAGCACGGGGCATCGATAAACACCGTATCGAACAGGGCAGGTTTGCCGAGCATCGCGTCAAACGATGTCAGCACTTCGTCGAGCTCGCAGGCATCGCCCGAGACCGTACGAACACCCGTAATACCCGCCTTATGCAGGCGCGCGAGATTCTGATCACATTTACGATCATGCAGGTCGAGAGCGGTATGCTGACGCTCGTACCCGGCACGTTTGGCCTGGCACATCATCACATAGGTCTTGGTGCCGCGGCCGGCACCAATCTCCAGGCAACGTCCGGGACGCGTCGCCGCGGTGGCGATGAGCTGGGCGTTAAGGTCCGAGGCTACGGCAGCAGCGCGCTCAAAAACGCCGGACGCAACCGTAACCTGTGCATCGACCGGCGCATGGCAGCCAGGGAACACGGGTGCCACAAGCTGCGAAATGTACGGATCAGGCTTGGTCGCAAAGGCGTTCTCGTGCAAAGCGAGCGGCGCAGGTGCCAAGTTGCCGGCAAAGTTAAGCGCGCCCTCGGGCGTGTCGAACGATGCCATAATGCGAGCACAAAGCCAGCGCGGCAAACCCATCAGGCGCGACAGGCGCACCAGGCGGCGCTCGGACTCATCAGCATCCGCCGCGGTGGCAAAGTCCTCGACGTTGTCCGCAACCTTATGCAGCACGGCATTGGCCAAACCGGCGGCCGATTTAGCGCCACTGCGCACAAGCTCAACGCCCTGGCTCACCGCAACGCGACCCGGCGTATGCAGATAGAGCATCTCGAAGGCAGAGATACGAAGTGCCATGCGCACACGAGGCGCGACCTTTTTGGGCTTATCAAGAAACTGGTCGAGCAGCTCATCCAAAATGCCCTGGGTGGCCGCAACGCCAAGTGCCAAACGAGCGGCAAAAGCAGAATCGCGCTGATCAATGGCCTTGGCCGAGGCACGGGACGAAAGCACGTCGCGCGCGTACATGCCGCGACGATCGGCCTCCATCAAAACATCAAGCGCGAGCTTGCGCGCGGGAGACAGCTTACTCATGACAGAACACCCCAGATAAGATCGGCACCCTGCAGCCCGGCAGCCCAGGCAGAAGCGGCCATAGCACGCTTGCCATCGGGCTTAACCTCGAGCAGTTCGACCGCGCCGTCGGACAGCCCCAGGTAGACGCGCTTGGCCTGAACGGCGACGAGCCCCTCGCCAAGCGACAAGACTGCCGGCGCTGCATCGAGCACGCGCACGGTCTTGCCGGCAATCACGCAACGAGCGGGAGCGGCGTCGGACGAGGCAAGCACATGACACACGCAATCAAGCGCTGCCATCTGAGGATCCAGACGCATCTCCTGCTTAGAAATCTTGGCAGCATGGGTAACAAGCGACTCATCCTGTTCAGTCCACACGGCGGTGCCATCGGCAAGCGAAGGAAGCGTATCGGCAAGCAGTTTGCCGCCAAGCTCAGCAAGCTCCATGGTCAGCGCCTCGGCATGCTTACCGGCAACCGACGTGGAAGCCTGGGCACAATAAGCGCCGGTATCAACGCCATGTCCAATACGCATAATAGAAACGCCAGCAACCTCATCACCAGCGAGAATCGCACGCTGAATGGGAGCAGCCCCACGCCAACGAGGCAGCAAGGACGCATGAACATTCACAATACCAAGCGGCGCCATATGCAGCACCTCATCGGGCAAAATGCAGCCATAGGCAGCCACACAGAAAATATCGGCCTGGACAGCCCGGAGCGCCTCAATAACCTCCGGCGTCATACGATTAGCCTCAACAACCGGCAACCCCAGCTCAAGCGCCTTGGCCTTAACAGGAGAAGGCACAAGCTTCTTACCACGCCCGCGAACAGCATCGGGACGAGTAACAACAAGCGCAATCTCATTCCCAGCCTCGACGAGCGAAGTCAACGAAGGCACAGCAAAATCAGGCGTACCCATAAACACAATACGCATAAAGGACGTCTCCCCTCAACCAAAGCCGAGACGGCTACAAATAACAGCGGATAGCCAAGTACCCAGCCCATCCGCAATAACAATTCAACAAGAACAAATATACCCAAAACCAAAGAAAGAGCCGCAATAAAAGCAGCTCTTTCAGCAAAGCAATTATCAGCGTAGACGCCCCTCCCTGGCCCGACGGCACCCGGGCGAGTCAAGCAGCGTCAACGTAGTCCCCGGGGCGCCCGCCTATATCGTCCCGCGCGCAGTTTCGCAGCGCAGCGAGAATGTTTGAGCACGGGATGATATAGGCCGGCGCCCCGGGGACGGACAAACCTACTCCGTCTCGCCCGGTCGAGCGCCGCGGGCCAGGGCGTCCTGGTACTCCTTGACTGCCTTGATCCTCTGCATCGGCTTCAGTCGCTCGAACATGGTGTTGCCGTGCAGGTGATCGATCTCGTGCTGCAGACACACGCAGAACAGGTCGCCCGAGGCCTCGTAGCGAATCAGGTTGGCATCCAGGTCATACGCCTCGACGACGACATGGTCGGGGCGCTCGATCTCGCAGCTAATGCCGGGGATGGACAGGCAGCCCTCGCTGAACGGCACCAGATGGTCGCTCTGCTCAACAATGACGGGATTAATGAGCACATACGGGTCGTAGTCGTTCTTGTCGCTGTAGTCGCAGTCGATGGTGACGAGCTGGATGAGCTCGCCGATCTGCGGAGCAGCCAGGCCGCAGCCACCGTTCTCGAACATCATCTTCTTCATCTTCTCGGCAAGCGCTTCGATTGCCGGGGTGATCTCCTCGATGACGGCGCACTCCTGGCGCAGACGAGGGTCGGGCGACAGTACGATTCCGTTGGCTTCCATGGCCATCCTTTCGAGTTGTTACATCAAATCATAGGCGTCGACGTCAACGCTCACGCTCACGCCGCGCACAGAGCCCACCTCTTTGAGGCAGGCGTCGATATCATCAGAGACATGGTACCCCACGGGCGACTTCACAAGCAGATGGAAGCGGTAACGGTCCTTGGCTCTCTCGATTACACACGAAGCCGGGCCCAGCACCTGTGGCACGGCACTCCCCGCCCGCAAAAAGTCGGGCGCGGCAGCATGCCAGCGGCGCTTTAGAAGCTTTGCAATGCGCCCGATGTAGTCCTGCGCGTCGTCTCGGTTCGCCGACCACACCAAAATGTTGACCAGGCGAACAAACGGCGGATACAGGGCGTCGCGGCGCTGGTCCAGGTCGTAGACGGTAAAGATCGAGCGGTCGTGCTCGGCGACGGCGCGAATGACCGGATCTTCGGGCAGGTAGGTCTGGATGATCACCTCACCGGGGCGATCGCCGCGGCCGGCGCGGCCCGCAACCTGCTCCAGCAAGTCGTAGGCGCGCTCTCCTGCGCGGAAGTCCGGCAGCTTGAGGGCGAAATCGGCATTGACCACGCCCACGAGCGTGACCTCGGGAAAGTCGAGGCCCTTGGCGATCATCTGGGTGCCCAGCAGCACAGCACAATCGGCGGCATCGAACTGCTCGAGCAGCTTTTTGTGCGCATCCTTGCCGCGCGTGGAATCGGCATCCATGCGAATAATGGCGACGTCCTCGGGAAGCATCTGGTGCAGCGCGTCCTCGATCTGTTGAGTGCCCAGACCCATTTTTGCCAGGTAGCGACTGCCACATTTGGGGCAACGGCTCGTGGGCGCGGGATACGGCTGCACGCGCCAAGACGAACCGCAGGTGTGGCACTGCAGCGTGCGTGTGCGCTCGTGATACGTAAGCGCGGTGGAGCAGTGGTTGCAGGTGGGCACGCAGCCGCATTCGCGGCACATCAGAAACGGCGCAAAGCCACGGCGGTTATGCAGCAGCACGGCCTTCTCGCGGCGCTCGACCACACGCTCTAGGCCCTCCATCAGCGGTTTTGAGAACATGGAACGGCTGCCGTGCGAGAACTCACGGCGCAGGTCGGCGATCCGAACCGTCGGCAGGACTGCGTGTCCCGGGCGCTCGGGCATCTCGACGCGCGTCCAGGTGGCACCGTTATACGTGCCACGGCGGCAGCGATCGAGGGCCTCAGCAGAAGGCGTGGCGGAGCCCAACACGAGCGGGCAGCGGTAGTGCCGCGCCATCTCGGCCGCCACCTCGCGCGCGTGGTAACGCGGGCTGGAGCCTTGCTTATAGCTGGTCTCGTGCTCCTCGTCGATGATGATGAGGCCCAGGTCGTCAAGCGGGCAAAAGAGCGCCGAGCGGGCGCCCACGACCACGCGCGCGGCACCGCTGGCGACCATATCCCACTGGTCCAGGCGCTCGCCGGCCGAAAGGCGCGAATGGAACACGGCGACCGTCTCACCAAAGCGCGAGCGAAAGCGGCCGACGGTTTGGGCCGTCAGCGAGATCTCGGGCACAAGCACGCACGCCGAGCGACCGGCTGCGAGCACGCGCTCGATGGCGGAGAGGTACACCTCGGTTTTGCCGGAGCCGGTGACGCCGTCGACAAGGACCACGTCTCCGTGGGCGTCAAGACGGGCGCGCTCAATCTGCGTGAGCGCCTGCTGCTGGCCGTTGGTAAGTGCGACCGGCGCCTTGCCGCTTGCCGAGGACAGCGTGGTCTGCTCGCTGCATCCACGCCAGGCGCGGCGCTCCTCCACAACCACGACGCCGCGTTTTTCGAGCGACTTGATGGTCGCCGACATGCTGTTATAGAGCAGGTTGAGGTCGCGCGTCGTGACCGGCCCGCACTGGAGCGCCTCGATGAGCTGACGCTGGCGGACCGCCGTTTTGGGAGGCGTATAGTCGAAACCCTCGGGCGTGAGCATGACCCAGCGGTTTTGGATAGGCTTGACGGCGGGGCGCTCAACCGTCCACACACCGTCGTCGCCCTTGACCACGCGCGGGCTTCCGCCCGGCGGCAGGAACAAGCGCAGGCACTCGGAAAGCGTCGCGACATACTCGCGGCTCATCCAGCACGCGATACGGGCAGCCTCGGCGGTAAAGAGCGGCTTGCTGAGGATAGCCTCGATAGGCTTGATACGCGCGGGATCGAGAGCGTCGTTACCTTGCAGGTCGGCCAGCTCGGGCGCGATGTCGACGATGTAGCCCGCGGCCGCACGGTTGCCAAAATGAACCAGGACGGTGGAGCCGATCTGGGCCTCGCAGGCGAGGGGTTGCGGGATGCCGTAAGCAAACGGCTCGGACAGTGCACGCGTCGGGATGTCGAGGACTACGCTCGCATAGGCGGCGAGGGGTTCGGGTGCGGGCTCGGGCTGCGCCGGGGCGGCGGCAGGAGCCGCGGACTTCGGAGCCTCCTCCGGCTCCGGCGAACCAAACAGCGAAAGTTGCTCGGCCATGGCCCCAGCACCTCCTATCCCATACGTCTACAGAAACAAGAGCCCCGCTCTGAGTGAACGGGGCTCGGATAAAAACGTTTGCGCAGCGATTACAGCGCCATCGTGCGGGCGCGGTCGATGCGCGCCAGGCAGTCGTCGCGACCGACGAGCGCCATGGTCTCGCCCAGCGGAGGGCTCACCATGTTGCCGCAGACGGCGACGCGCACGGCCTGAAACACCACGCGCTTCTTGAGGTCCATCTGCTCGGGCAGCGGCTCAAGCGCGGCGTCGATGTTGGCGGCCGTCCACTCGTCCACACCCTCGAGCGCGGCCTTGGCGGCATCCAGAATGGCACCCATGCCTTCCTTGGCCAGGCCCTTGTTGACAGACTTCTCGTCATACTCGAGCGTCTCGGCCGTAGCAAAGATGGGAGCGGCGACGGTCACGGCGTCGGCCGGCATCTTGGTGCGCGGCTTAACGATGGCAGCGAGCGCGTCGATCCAATCCTCGCCGAACTCGACATTACCCTCGATGAGACCCGCCTCGTGCAGCTCGGGAACCATGATCTCGTCGGCAAACTGAGCATCGGACATGCCGTTGATGTACTCTGCGTTGACCCAGTCGAGCTTCTTGGGGTCGAAGGTAGCTGGGTTCTTGGAGATGCGGTCAAGCGAGAACTTGCTGGCAAGGACATCGCGCGGGATGATCGTGGTCTCGCCGTCGAGCGACCAGCCGAGCAGCGCCAGATAGTTGACGAAGGCGTCGGACAGGTAACCGGCGTCGCGGTACTCCTCCACCGAGGTGGCGCCGTGGCGCTTGGAGAGCTTCTTGCCGTCGGCACCCAAGATCATGGAGATATGAGCGAACGTAGGCACGGGCGCGCCGAGGGCCTCGTAGACCATGACCTGACGCGGGGTGTTGGACAGGTGGTCGTCGCCGCGGATGACATGGGTGATCTTCATCATGGCGTCGTCGACGACGGTCGCGAAGTTGTACGTGGGCGTGCCATCGGAGCGGAAGATGACAAAGTCGTCGAGCTCCTTGGCATCGAAGGTCACCTCGCCGTGGACGGCATCGTGGATGACGACGTCGCCGCGGTCCTCGGGCACCTTGATGCGCAGGACGTAGGACTCACCGGCCTCGATGCGGCGACGGGCCTCCTCGGGATCAAGATCGCGGCAACGACGCTGATAGCCCTGGAAGGGGTCCTTGCGGTCCTGCGCGGCCTTACGGTCGGCATCGAGCTGCTCCTTAGTGCAGAAGCAGGGATAGGCCTTGCCCTCGTCCCAAAGCTTCTGGGCGGCCTGTTTGTACAGGTCCAGGCGCTCGGTCTGGGCGTAGGGGCCATAGTCGCCGCCCACCTCGGGACCCTCATCCCAGTCCAGGCCCAGCCAACGCATGGCGCGCAGAATGATCTGCGTGTTCTCGTCGGTGGAGCGGGTGGGGTCGGTGTCGTCGATGCGCAGGATGAACGTACCGCCGTTTGCGCGGGCGAAAGCCCAGTTATAGATAGCGGTGCGGGCGCCGCCGATGTGCAGCTTGCCCGTCGGTGAGGGTGCAAAGCGGACGCGAACGTCTGATGCCATGGAAATCTCCTCGATTGCAGGATGGATGTCTAACCGCACCAGTATAAAGCATCAAAGCAACCTCCGCACAAAGGGCACCGACCTACTCATTGGGGACAGACTTAAATGACCATTCTTTGGGCAACCTGTCGACACTTAGGTAAGACCGATCATTTAAGTCTGTCCCCAATGAGTAGGTGCGGAAAGGGTGTGAATGTTTGATTTACGCGCTATGATGTGCCCTTGCATAGAGAGCCCGGCGGAATGGTAACGGTCGCCGGGACACGTTTTTGAAAGGACAATCATGTCAGAAGAACTTCGTTCCATCCCGCCCCAACACGGGTCCTTTGTTTTTACGTCGGAGTCGGTGACCGAAGGTCATCCCGATAAGATCGCTGACCAGATCAGCGACGCCGTCCTCGACGCAATCCTTGCCAAAGAAATAGAGCTCCAGGAGCAGGGCTACATCGCCCCCAACGGCGTGCCCGCCAACGTGGAGAACGTCCGCTGCGCTTGCGAGACCCTCGTGACCACCGGCACTGTCATCGTCGCCGGCGAGATTCGCACCCAGGCCTACGTCGACGTACAGGAAATCGCCCGCGGTGTTATCCGCCGCATTGGCTACAACCGTGCCAAATTCGGTTTTGACTGCGACACCTGCGGCGTTATGAGCCTCATCCACGAGCAGTCGCCCGATATCGCCCAGGGCGTCGACGAGTCCTTCGAGACCCAGACCGGCGCCACCACCGACCCGATCGACCTGATCGGCGCCGGCGACCAGGGCATGATGTTCGGTTATGCCTCCAACGAGACCAAGACCCTCATGCCCATGCCACACTACCTGGCAAGCCGCCTGGCCGAGCGCCTGGCCGCCGTGCGCCACGACGGCACCCTCGCCTATCTGCGTCCCGACGGCAAGACCCAGGTCACCGTGCGCTACGAGGAAGGCAAGCCCGTCGAGGTCACGACCATCGTCATCTCCACGCAGCACGCCGCCGAGATCGAGGACATGGGCAAGATCAAAGCCGACCTCATCGAGCACGTCATCACCCCGGTCATGGCCGCTGAGAACATGCCATGGGACAACGCGGACATCTACGTGAACCCCACCGGTCGCTTTGTCGTGGGCGGCCCCATGGGCGACACGGGCCTCACCGGCCGCAAGATCATCGTCGACACCTACGGCGGTTATGGCCGTCACGGCGGCGGCGCCTTTAGCGGCAAGGACTGCACCAAGGTCGACCGCTCCGCCGCGTATGCCGCGCGCTGGGTCGCCAAGAACGTAGTCGCCGCCGGTCTGGCCGACCGCTGCGAAGTTGAGCTTGCCTACGCCATCGGCGTTTCCAAGCCCCTCTCAATCATGGTCGACACCTTCGGTACCGCGCATGTTGCCGAGGACAAGATCGTCGAGGCCGTAGAGAAGACCTTCGACCTGCGCCCGGGCGCAATCATCCGCGACCTAGACCTACGTCGCCCCATCTACGAAAAGACGGCAGCCTACGGTCACTTTGGCCGAGAAGACGCCGACTTCACCTGGGAGAAAACCGACCGAGTCAAAGAACTCAAAGCAGCCTGCGGCCTGTAAGCTAACGGCAAAAGCTACAGCCAAGAAACAACGCACCAAAAGAAGTACCGGCTCCAACTGGTACTTCTTTTTTATTTAAAGGTGGTGAAGATGAGCCGACCTGGGACATGGAATAGGTCATAGGCCGATAAATTTCGCAGCAGAGCGACTCCAACCATGTATCCTAAGTTCCGAGGGCTTTGGTATTTGGTCGGTCGCGAGTTCCGCACGAGCCGGGGAGCACCTAATGTGCTCTCCGTGCGAGCAGGACTGCCCGAGCAGGCGACCAAATACCAAAGCCCTCGGAACGGCGGGACAGAGTATGCCCCGTCCCTCGGGACGACGGGATAGAACAGGAGCGCATATGGCAGGCAAGCCGCAAACATTAGCTACGACCTCGGCATTCGAGATCTTGGGCCCCGTCATGGTCGGCCCCAGCTCATCGCACACCGCCGGCGCCCTGCGCTGCGCCCAAGTTGCCGCCAGCCTGCTGGAAGGCCGCATAACCAAGGTCACCTTTGGCCTGTGGAACTCCTTCGCCCACACCTACCGCGGCCACGGCACCGATCGTGCGCTCGTCGCGGGCATCCTGGGCCTCGACACCGATGACGAGAACATCAAGCAGGCCTTCGACCTCGCACGCGAGCAGGGCCTCGAATATCACTTTGACATCAAGGGCGACGACGCCTCCATCCACCCCAACACCGTCGACATCGACATGGTCGACGACACGGGCGCCACGGCACAGGTCCGCGGTGAGAGCCTAGGCGGCGGCAAGATGCGCATCAGCCGCATTAACGGCGTCGGCGTCGACATCTCGGGCATGTACTCCACACTCTTCGTGGCGCACTACGACGTCCCCGGCGTGCTCGCCGCGCTCACGAACCTGCTCGCCTACGCACACGTGAACATCGCCTTCTGCCGCACCTACCGCACCGAAGTGGGCGGCCAGGCCTACTCCGTCTTTGAGACCGACGGCGCGCCCGACGACACCGTTATCCCCATGCTACGCAAACTCGACAATGTCGATTACGCGACCTTTATCGAGCTCCCCGGTTCTGCCTCGTCGCTCTCCCCCGGTGTCTCGGCAAAGGAGATCTTCGACGACGGCGAGCAGCTGCTCGATGCGTGCGCCGAGCTCGGCCTGAATATCGGCGCCGTTATGGCCGTGCGCGAGGCGCGTCTGACCGGCGAGGCCCACGCTGTCGCCGCCATGCGCCGCGTGCTCGACGTCATGCGCGAGGAGACCACCACCCCCATCGTCAATCCGCAGCGATCGCTCGGCGGGCTTATCGGCGGCGAGGCTAAACTCGTCGATGCCACCGGCCGCAACGATTTGAGCACAAGCCTGATGGGCACCGTTCAAACCGACGCCGTGGCCCGCGCGATGGCCGTGCTCGAGCGCTCCGCCACGATGGGCGTGATCGTCGCAGCTCCGACGGCAGGATCCGCGGGTGTCGTGCCCGGCTGCGTGCTGGCGCTCGCCGATCACCTTCAGCTCGACGACGAGCAAGTCATGGACGCGCTCTACTGCGCAGCCGCCATCGGCCTCAACCTCACCACAAGCGCCTGCGTTGCCGGCGCCGAGGGCGGCTGCCAAGCCGAGGTCGGAAGCGCCGCCGCCATGGCAGCCGCCGCGCTGGTGCAGATGCTCGGCGGCACGCCCGAGCAGGCGCTTGACGCCAGTTCCATCGCGCTGAGTAACCTGCTGGGCCTCGTTTGTGACCCCGTCGGTGGCCTCGTGGAGGTGCCCTGCCAAAACCGTAACGCCATCGGCGTGGCTGCGGCCTTTAGCTCGGCACAACTCGCCCTCGCCGGCATTAAGAGCCTGGTACCGTTTGACCAGATGGCACACGTCATGCTCTCGGTGGGCCACGCTTTACCGGCCACGCTGCGCGAGACGGCAAAGGGTGGCATCGCGCAGGCTCCGGCCGCACTTTCGGCCTGTGCAAAATGCGGTGTGTGCGGATAGCGGCAAAGAACGACTCAAAGGTGGGACAAATGTCCCACCTCTTTTGAATGCCACCGTTTCCGTACCACAAACAGCAGGGCAATCGCTATAATGCAAGCCCAGTAAAAACACGATGAACCGCAAGGCGAAAATCGAAGGATATGCATACGATGTCGCAAAACGATCGAACTCAACTGATTCCCGATCCGCAACAGCCGAGCAGGCACACCGGCGGCGTTCAGTCGCCGCGTCCTATCGCGCCGAGCCACGGTCAGCAGCGTAGTGCAGCAAACGCTTCCCAACGCCCGAACCAACAGCGACAGCAGCGTCAACAACGTCAGCAGCGACAGACAAACGGCAATGCGCCCAAGCAGCCCCCCACGCACGCTCGAGGCGATCGTGGCCCCGCGCGCAAACCCGCCGGCAACAATAAGTCGGGCAAAAAGACGACGCTCTTTGTCGTCCTGAGTCTAATCGTCATTGTCTATATCGTAGGCGTCGTAGCATTTTCGCAGGTAGCCTACCCCAACACCACCATCGCCGGCGTCGATGTCTCGTTCTCCAACGCTTTGTCTGCCGCCACCAAGGTCAATTCGGCATGGAAACACTATAAGCTCGCCGTAACAGGAGATGACTTTAGCTGGACCTATCAGCCCGAGTCCGATGAACCCATCGTCGACGGTGAAGCTGCTGCAAAAGAGATCATCAGCCACAACGAGGCCTTTGTATGGCCAGTCCGCCTTGTGGAATCCTTAAGCGGCAAGACCAAAACAACCGCCACCTCCAACGAAGTCGATCTTGATCAAGACGTCGACCTGTCCATGCTTTCCGACACCTTTGACCAAAAGAAGTTTGAGAAGGATCTGGGCGCCGCCATCGACGAGTTTAACGAGGGGCGTTCGGGCACGTTCGAGGCCAATAGCTCCTATGACGAGCAAGCGGGCAAGTTTACCGTCGAGAAGGCGCGCTCCAACGAAAAACTCAACCGCGAGCATGTCATTAAGTATGCCGAGCTCGAGCTTGCCTCGCTGGCCGAGACCGTAGATCTTTCCAAGCTCGGCAACGATGCCTATGAGCCGCTCAATGGAACGCTGACCGATGATCAGATTCAGGCCGCATGCGATGCCGCCAACAACTTCCTGGGCGTCAACGTGACCCTCAAGCTCAACGGCGAGGATGCCGGCAAGGTTGATGGCAGCTCCGTGTTGCAGTGGATCAGCTTTGCCGATCCCGCCAACCCCACGCTCGATACTTCGCAGATCAGTAGCTGGGCAGCCGAGCTCGCCAACGGCTTTAATACCGTGGGCTCCACTCGCTGGTGGTCGCGCGCCGATGGCAAGCAGTGCGCCGTCGAAGGCGGCGACTTTGGTTGGTCCATCGACAGCAGCTCGCTCGCCAAGCAGGTCGAGGACGCCATTAACAACAAGCAGACCGGCGAGATCGAGATCAAGTACTCCCAGAAGGCCGACACCTTTACCGCAAAGGGAGAGCCCGACTGGAAGGCGTATATCGACGTCGACCTGTCCGAGCAGCACGCGCGCTACTATGACGAGAGCGGCAATATCGTTTGGGAGGCCAACTTTATTTCCGGCAAACCGGGCGAAGACGCCACCCCCGAGGGCGTGTGGCAGATCAACAGCAACGACGGCGGCAGCACCCTGATCGGAGCCAAGGACCCCGAGACCGGTAAGCCCAAATACGAGAGCCCGGTGAGCTACTGGATGCCGTTTGAGGGCAATATGATCGGCTTCCACGACGCTACATGGCAAAACGACAAGAGCTTCGATAATGCCGAGTCGTACAAGTGGTGCGGCAGCCATGGTTGCATCAACCTGCGCCTGGCCGACGCCAAGGCACTGCACGATTGCATCAAAGTCGGCCTGTGCGTGGTTGTCCACTCGTAGTGCAACGCGCGCATTCCTACAACGTGGAACCGCTGCGACCAATCTAACAGTTCCGAAAGAAACCGTTCTATGCGCCCACCCCAACCGGTGGGCGCATATAATTATCGAGGTTCTTTCTATAAAGGAGACGCTATGCCGAATGTCCCCACCATCACCCAGGGCCCGGATGATACCGAGCACACGACCGAAGGTGCCACCGAAACGATTCCTCTGATTACAAACGTACATGCCGATAAGCAGAACGGACGCGCGAACGATGCGGCCGAGATTTCCGATGAAGAGGCATACGCCAAGCTCAAGGCAAAACGTGCCGAACGTCGGCGCAAAAAGCTGATTCGACGCGGTATTGCCACCGGCGTCGTGGGTGCCATCGCGCTCATTGCCATTGTCGCAACCCTGGTTATCAATGCGCAGCCACAGGGCGCTAGCGAGCCTGTGACCGACATGGTGACCGAGGGCACGTTTACCACAACGGTCGAGGCGAAAGGCCAGCTCAAACCCATTTCGTCCTCAGTGGTCTCCCCTTCTGTCGACGGCACGGTCGATTCTATCAACGTGCAGGCAGGCCAATCCGTTAACGAGGGCGACGTGCTTATGACCATTAAAAACGACGAGCTCGATCGCAACGTTGCCGAGGCGCAGCGTGCAGTTGCAGCCGCCCAGGAAGACCTCACCAACGCGCAGAAAGCCGCCGCTGCCGCGCAGGCCACCCCAACGACGGACGTCGATGGAGCTTCCGCAGCGGCTGGCGTCTCAGCCGCATCAGTGGACACGAACGCCGTATCGGCCGCGCAGCGCAGCCTCGCATCGGCACAGGCAAACCTCGATCAGGCGAACGCCAAGGCAGCCAGTCGCACGGTCACGGCCCCGAGCTCGGGTAGCATCGTGGAGCTCAACGCCAAGGTGGGCGCCACGGTAACAGGCGGCATGATCATGGGCGAAAGCGATACGAGCGGCGGCAAGCAGTGCATGCAGATCGCCGACCTGTCCAAGATGAAGGTAACCGTGCAGGTGGGCGAAAAGGACATCGCCAAGATCGCCGTTGGGCAGAGCGCCAACGTCACGTATCCCGCGTTTCCCGATATCGTGAGCCAGGGCACCGTCACGGCTATCGCGTCGGTGGCAAACTCCGACGCCGCTAACGGTGGCGGAGGCAGTGTAACCTTTAACGTCGATATCCTCATCGAGTCGCCCGACGCGCGCCTGAAGCCGGGCATGACGGCCGAGGTCTCGGTGGTGACCGAGCGGCTCGACGACGTAGTGATGGTTCCGACGATGGCGCTCATGACCGAAGACGGCGAACACTATTACGTCAACGTGGCGACTGATGACGAGGGCAAGCAAACCCGTCGCGTGAAGGTGACCGTCGTGACGCAAAACGACAACGAAGCCGTAGTCGGCAAGACACAGGTCAAGCGCGACGACCAGGGCAACGAGATCAATCCCAACGTGCCGGTTACCAAGCTGCGCGACGGCGACACCCTCGTCATGGACACCGGAGCGGACGCAACGACTGACGGCGGCTACAACGCGAATTCGGGCAGTATGTCTGCCGACGAGGGCATGTAATGCGTCCCGTCATCGACATTCGCAACGTGCACCGCATCTTTGAGAGCGAGGCAGGTTGCGCCCACATCCTGCACAACGTGAGCCTGGCGGTAGATCCCGGCGAGTTCGTCGCCATTACCGGCCCTTCGGGCTCGGGCAAATCAACACTCATGAACATCCTAGGCTGCCTAGATAAGCCGACGGCGGGCGACTATTACCTGCAAGGGCTCAACGTGGCCGAGCTCGATGATGACGAGCTCACCGAAGTTCGCGCCCTAAGTATTGGCTTTGTCTTTCAGAGTTTCAACCTGCTGCCGCGCCTGTCGGTTATCGAAAACGTCATGCTGCCGCTGGCCTACACCAATGTGCCCCGTAGCCAGCGCGAAATGCGCGCCGTGCACGCGCTGCAGGCTGTCACGCTGCCCGTCGACCACTGGGACCACCGTATATCCGAGCTCTCGGGCGGCCAGATGCAGCGTGTCGCCATCGCGCGCGCCCTCGTTAACGACCCGCCCATCATTCTGGCCGACGAGCCGACGGGAAACCTGGACTCCGCCACTGGAGCGATTGTGATGGAGACCTTCCATAAGCTCCAGAAGCGCGGCAAAACCATCGTGCTTATCACACACGACCCCAGCATCGCCGCCGAGGCCGACCGTGCCATGACCATCCGCGACGGTCGCATTCACGACGGCGCGTATATTCCACATGCACCGCGGACCCTGCGCAGCGCCGTAGATAGCCTGCCCATGATTTCCGCCTCCACCAACCCGCCGAAAGGAGTGGTGGCATGAGCGCCCGCGATCTCATCCAGGAAGCCCTTCACTCGCTCGAGGCCAACAAGGGGCGCAGCCTGCTCACCATCCTGGGAATTGTCATCGGCATCGCCTCAGTCATTGCAATGACCTCGCTCATCGGCGGCATCCAAAACAGCCTGGTCAACAGCCTGGGCCTCAATGCGGCACGCATGGTGCAAATCTATTCGTCGCAAGAACTCACCGAGTCGGACATCGAGAAGCTTCAAAAACTGGTGCCGCAGATAGAGCAGATCGGCATTGTCGACAGCGCGTATACCGAGTATAAGACCGGCGATAAAAGCTATACCGTCATGGCACAGGGTGTCGATAGCGACATGCTCGACGCCGTGGGGGCCAGCAAGCTCGTTGCGGGGCGCACCTATTCCCAGGCCGAGTCCCAATCAGGCTCGCGCGTGGCGCTCATCAGCCGCAACGGCGCCGATCAGCTTTACGGCAACGAACAGGATGCGCTGGGGAAAACCATCAAGGTGTCCAACGGCGAGGTGCAGATTGTAGGCGTGATTGATGGCGGCAGCGACTCCATGGGCTCGCTCACGCTGTATATGCCACGCGAAACTATCTCCGGACTGTTTGGCGACGAGAATCCTTCATTCCCCAGCGTGACGGCACTTGCCGCCGAGGGCACGGACATGGACGAGCTTTGCAAGACCATCGAGTCCAAGGTGCGCGCGATGAAGGGCATCGAGGAGGAGGACGAGTACGACAGTGTATCGGCAACCTCCATGAAAAGCGCTATCGATGCACTCAACTCCTTTATGGGCGCATTCTCGCTCATCATGGGTGCTGTCGCCAGCATCTCGCTGCTTGTCGGCGGTATCGGCATTATGAATATGATGCTTACCAACGTAACGGAGCGCATTCGCGAGATCGGCATCCGCCGCGCTCTGGGCGCCAGTCGTCGTGATATCACCGCGCAGTTTTTGGCCGAGTCCTCGGCGCTGTGCGTCACCGGCGGACTGTTGGGTGTCCTGATTGGCTATCTGCTGGCATGGGGACTCACGTTCTTTGCCGCAAGCTCGGGCATCATGAGCGAGTTTGGAGCTACCGGGACGATCACGCCAAGCTTCTCCATTACGACAGTGTTGATCGCGTTTGCCGTATCGGTCGGCATCGGTGTAATCTTTGGCTTCTACCCCGCTCGCCGCGCAGCAAAGCTCGACCCGGTGGAGTGCCTACGCTACCAGTAAGCCACCACCAACAAGTTGCGGTGAATTAGGGACTGAATATGCTATCTAGCAGCAAAAACAGACACTATTTCACCGCAACTTATTGAAGGGCTACTTGCGCCAGTTCCGGGCGTCGTCCTCGAACTTTTGGCGGATGACGGTCTTGTACGGTTCGAGCTTGCTCGAGGCGCTCCTCCTCGCGGGCGGGAGGGAACGCAGGCGCGGCGAGCGCCTAGCGCGCGAACTCCCGTAAGAGCGCGTCTTCCACTTCCCGAAGCGAAAGGGCCCCGTCTCCCTCGGCGGGACGGGTGACCACGATGCAGCGCGCTCCCACGTCGCGCGCGGCGGCAAGCTTCTCGGCCGTGCCGCCTACGGTTCCCGAGTCCTTGGTCACAAGCCACTGGGCTCCCACCTGCCGAAGCATCGCCTCGTTGAGCTCGCGGGTGAAGGGCCCCTGCATGCCGATGACGTGCGACGGCGAAAACCCCGCGTCGATGCACTTCGTTATAGCACCGGGCAGCGGGAGCACACGCACGAAGAAGCGCTCCGAGAAATCGGCGACGCGCGTATAGGGAGCAAGCTCCTTGCTCCCCGTCGTGAGAAGCGCGCGACCCGGGTTCTCGGAGAGAAAGCGCGCCGCGCAGGCGATCGACGCGACCGACACGACGCCTTTGGGCAGCGCCTCGGCCGCGCGCGCAAGGCGCAGGCATCGTACACCCACGGCGAGCGAAGCGGCTCGGATGTTGCCGCTTGCGAGCGTAGCGAAGGGGTGCGTGGCGTCGACGACGATGCGCGCGCCGGAAAGCTCGCGCTCCATGTCGGCCTCGTCGAGCCTGCTCGCATGCACCTCGATGCCCGGAAGCTCGCCCAAAAGCTCGCCTCCGTACTCGGTTGCCGCGTAGGCACGGGCGGGGATGCCCGCCCCGCTCGCCCATTCGCACAGAAGGCGGCCCTCGGTGGTGCCGGCGAAGATGCGCAGCGCCGGCGCGGATGCGGGCGCCGTCACTTCGGGCCGCCTGGGCGCGTGATCTGGTAGAGCAGCGCGTTCATAATGGCGGCCGCCACGGTCGAACCGCCCTTGCGACCCCTCGCGACGATGGCCGGCACGCGTCGCGCGAGTAGCTCCTCTTTCGCCTCGACCACGTTCACAAACCCGACCGGCACCCCAACGACGAGCGCGGGCGCGATCTTCCCCGCGTCCATGAGCTCGGCGAGGCGCAGAAGTGCCGTGGGGGCGTTACCGACGGCCACGATGAGCGGACCCTCGATGCCGCAAGCTTTGTCCATGCTCGCAACGGCGCGAGTCGTGCCCGCGGCGCGCGCAGCCGCGGCGACATTAGGGTCGGCCATGTAGCACACGGCCTTGCAGCCGAGCTTTGCGAGCGCGGGCTTGCTTATGCCTGCGAGCGCCATGTTCGTGTCGGTGAGCACCGTGGCCCCTGCGCGCAGTGCGTCGAGAGCACAGTGCGCGGCGTCATGGGTGAATACGAGGGAATCGGCGTACGAGAAGTCGGCAGTGGTGTGGATGACGCGCTTCACGACGGGCTCTTCAAGCGGCGGGAACGTGCGGCCGCCGAGCTCTTCGGTGATGATCTCGAAGCTGCGCCGCTCGATGTCGCCGGGCGCCATCTCCTTGGAATCCATCTAGTACTCCACTCCTTCCCTTGCACCTATCCCCTGAGCGTAGGGGTGTTTCTCGCACCGCATCTCGGTTATGTAGTCGGCCTTCTCCACGATCTTGCGGGAAGGCGCGCGCCCGGTGAGCACTACTTCGACGCCGCGCGCGGACATATCGAGCGCGCGGTCCACGAGCGCCTCGTCGACAAGCCCCTTCGAAAGCGCGTCGAGCGCCTCGTCGAGCACGAGCAGCCCCTCCTGCGCGCCCTCGAGCTCGGCGAGCGCGGAAGCGAGGTTCCCATCGTGCAGCTCGCGCGTCGCGGCAAGTTCTTCCGACGTCATGGACCAGGAAAACTTGTCCGACACCTTCCCCGCGAACACAGGCACGCCGAAATGCTCGGCGAGCAGGCGCGCCTCCCCGCTTTCGCCGTCTTTCAGGAACTGCACGACGACGACGCGGCGGCCTGCGGCGAGCATGCGAAGGGCGAGGCCCATCGCCGCCGTGGTCTTGCCTTTGCCGTCGCCATGATACACGTGGATCATACGCCCTCCTCGATAATGCGGTAGACATACTCCATGTCGAGCGCCCCGCGCACGACATCGGCCAGGCGGTCGAACTCGCGCGCACGGTGATCGGCCGCGGACGCCGCGCCCGCAGCACCCACGACGCTCTCGGGCAGGCCGCGCATGCGCGCAAGCGAGCGCGCGAGGGCGAGCGCCAACCCAGGTTCGTCGAACAAGCCGTGGAGATAGGTTCCGAACACGTTTCCGCAGGCCGCGCCTTCTGGTTTGCCGCCAATCGTGCCCGCAGGGGCGCAGGAGACGGTCGTTTCGCCGTCGTGAATCTCGTACCCGCGCGCCGTCATGCCGTTCCACACCGAGAACGCGCCTTGGGCGCCCGTGATGCGCAGCTCCGACTGGGCGAGGCGCTTTTCCTCCTTGAACACCGTACTTGCAGGGATGAGCCCGAGCCCACGCGCGGTGCCAGCGCCTTCCCTGCCGTGCGGATCGGAAAGCTCGTCTCCCAAAAGCTGGTAGCCTCCGCATATGCCGAGCACCGGCGTGCCCGCGCCCGAAAGCGCGCGTACACAGGCTCCGATGCCGCTAGCCGCAAGCCAGCGCGCGTCGTCGAGCGTGGTCTTCGAGCCGGGGAGCACCACCAGGTCGGGTCGGCCCAGATCGGTCGTCGAGGATACGTAGCGCACGCCCATGCCGGGCACGCGCGAAAGCGGGTCGAAGTCGGTGAAGTTCGACAGATGCGGAAGGCGCACGACGGCGACGTCGATGACGCCGCGCGCCTCGCGGGCAGATAGGCGCGGCGCGAGCGAGTCCTCGTCGTCCAGGTCGAGCGTAAGATACGGCACGACCCCCACGACGGGAACCCCGCACATCTTCTCGAGCGGGGCCAAACCCGGGCGCAGGATTTCCACATCGCCGCGGAACTTGTTCACCACAAGCCCCCGCAAAAGCGCGCGATCCTCGGGCGCAAAGAGCGCGACCGTACCGTAGAGCTGGGCAAACACCCCGCCTGGGTCGATGTCGCCCGCGAGCAGCACGGGAGAGGACACGGCGCGCGCGAGCCCCATGTTGACGATGTCGTTTTCGGAAAGGTTGATTTCGGCGGGGCTGCCGGCGCCCTCGATGACGATGACGTCGTTTTCCTCCGCGAGCGAATCGAACGCCTCCAAAATCTGCGGCATGAGCGCCTTCTTTCGCGCGAAGTAGTCCCTCGCAGCGAAGGCTCCCTGCGCCTTGCCGGCCACGATGAGCTGGCTTCGGTGGTCGCTTTCGGGCTTGAGCAGGATGGGGTTCATGCGCACGTCGGGCGCGATGCCGCACGCCTCGGCCTGCATGATCTGGGCGCGCCCCATCTCGAGCCCGTCGGCCGTGACACCGCTGTTGAGCGCCATGTTCTGGCTCTTGAAGGGAGCCACGCGCAGGCCGTCCTGCGAAAGCACGCGGCACAGCCCCGCCGCAAGCAGGCTCTTCCCCGCGTTCGACATGGTACCCTGGATCATGATGGGCTTCGCCCTACCCACGGGTATCGACCTCCTTCGCCGAGCCTCGGCCATCCGCGCCCGCCATAGCGCCGCTGCAAGAAGCGCCGCCCCGTTCGACGGGTTCGCCTTCGCCCGATGCGCCTTCCGCCCGAAGCGCGCGGCTGAACGCCATCGCAAGCCGGGCATTCTCCTTGCGCGTGCGCACCGCGACGCGGCACCAGAAACGGGACAGTACCGAAAACGAGTCGCACGTGCGGACCAAAACCCCCTGTTTATACAGGCGCTCGGGGATGTCTTTCGCCGGCGTGCGGACTAAAAGGAAGTTCGCATCCGACGGCACGACGGAAAGCCCGAGCGAGGAGAGCTCGTGGGAAAGCCACGCTCGCTCGCCTGCCAATACATCGCGCGTGCGCGAGACGTATTCAACGTCTTCCAGGGCGGCGATGCCCGCGGCCTCGGCGACCGAGGAGACGGGCCACGCCTGCCCAGCCCGGCGAATCCCCTCGATGAGTTGGGCGTTTCCGCTGATCAGATATCCCAACCGCAACCCCGCCATTCCGTAGAGCTTGGTGAACGCGGAGAGCACGGCCACATGGCGCGAACACGCGGCGCGTGCAGCCACGCTCCTTTCGCGGGCGTCGGGCGCAAATCCGAGGAAGCACTCGTCCACGACGAGCAGCGCGCCCACCTGCTCGCAGCGGCAAGCCGCGGCATCGATCACGCTGGGGTCGACGAGGCGCCCCGTCGGGTTGTTCGGATTGCAGAGGTACGCCACGTCTCCCGGCCCCCCAATCGCGCGGGCGAAGGAGGCGGGCACGTCGAAGTCGTCCGCTTCGGAGAGCGGGAACTCCTGCACGCATGCGCCGTAGTACGATGCCGCCTCCGCATATTCAGAAAACGTCGGCGCGCACACGACGATGCGTTTCGGGCGCACCGCCGCGGCGAGCCGCCAGATGATGTCGGACGCGCCCGCGCCGCAGACGATAGTATCTTCGGGTATGCCCTGGGCGCGCGCTAGGGCGCGAACGAGGGCGAGGCTTTCCCTATCGGGGTAGGCGTCGATTCGAGAAAGCGCCTTGCAAGCTGCGGCGAGGGCGCGCGGCGAGGGCCCTGCCGGATTCACGTTCACCGAGAAGTCAATGAGGTCGGAGGCGCCCCCTTCGCAAGCGATGCCGAGCGATTGCGTGCTACCCCCATGCGTACGGGCGCGCAGGATTCCCCCGGCAACCCGGGGCGCGGCGTGGTCTTCCCTCATGCCATCGCCCCCACGGCGAGCACGACCGCCGCGCGCGCGGCGCCGAAGACGACGAGCGCGCATACGGACGCGGCGAGCATGAGCCTTGTCGCCCGGGCGATGTCGCCCCACTCGATTTCGCGGGACGCGTCGCCTATCGTCGGTTTCTCAACGAGCTTGCCGAAATACACCGCGGGTCCTGCCAAGCGCAGCCCGAGCGCGCCCGCGCACGCTGACTCGGTCTGCGCCGCGTTCGGGCTCGCATGGCGACGCCTGTCGCGGCGCCAGATGCGCGCCGCCCCGCGCGCGTCGAGCCCGACGATCGGGCACACGGCGATCATGAACAAGGCCGATAAGCGCGAGGGAATCCAGTTCACCGCATCGTCGAGGCGCGCCGAGGCGCAGCCGAAGTCGATGTAGCGCTCGTTTTTGTAGCCCACCATGCTGTCGAGCGTGTTCACCGCCTTGTACGCCATGCCCAAGGGCGCACCCCCGATCATAAGGTAGAAAAGCGGCGCGATGACGCCGTCGCTCGCGTTCTCCGCCACCGTTTCCACGGCGGCGCGCGCGACGCCCTGCTCGTCGAGAACAGACGTGTCGCGTCCCACGATGAGCCCGACGGCTTCGCGCGCCGCGACAAGGCCGCCCTTCGAGAACGCGCGGGCCACGGCCAGGCTCTGGCGGCGCAGCTCGCATGCCGCGAGAATCTGATAGCTCGCCCATGCCTCGGCCACGAAGCGCAAGCCGGAGTGAACCATGCCACAAAGATGTAGGATACCCCAGGTCAAAAGCCCACACGCAAGCGGAAGCGCCACGGCGAGCACAAGCCCTGCGGCACGCGTGCCCGCGGACGTTTGCGGGAATGCGTGCCGCAGGCGGCCTTCGGCCCACGTGATCGCGCGCCCCATGGCGACGACGGGATGGGGAAGCCGGCGCGGGTCGCCGAAGGCAAGGTCGGCCGCGAACCCGGCGGCGACGGCAAGAATTGTCATCACCGGGCATCGCCCCCCGAAGCGGGGCGAACATCGAGAAGGCAGCGCCCATCCCAGGTGGCGGCCCATACGCCGCCCGGCTCGGTATGCACGTCGAAATATCCCATTTTCGGGACAGCTAGCTCGGAGAGCAGCGCTTTCACGGTACCCGCGTGAACGACGAAGACGGCGCGCCCACTCCCCTGGGCGCGCTCCGATTCGCACGCCTCCCGAAACGCCGCGATGACGCGGCGGGTGAAATCGCTCTTGCCCTCGCCATGCGGGCAGCGCGTCTCGCACCAGGAGTCTACCCAGGCGCGGTAGCGCGCATCCTCTTTAAGCTCGGCGGCGCTTCGCCCCTCGAAGTCGCCGAAATCCATCTCGCGCAGACCGGGGAACGCCATTAGCTCCGCGTTCGGGAAGAGGATGCGCGCCGTCTGGTCGGTGCGGGCCATGCCGCTCGTGATAACACGGAATACGTCACGATCGCACGCGAGGTCGCGCAAAGCGCGCTCGCCCGCGCTCGACAGGGGCTCGTCGGTGCCCGCCCCGCTGTAGCGATGATCTTCCGTGCCCGCCGTGGCACCATGGCGCACGAAAACGACTTCCAAAGGCGCGCCCACGCCCTGCGTCCCTCGAGGCGCATCGTCAAGGTTTCCTTTGATGACCTGGGGTATCCCGCACGTCATGCGCACGACGACGTCGGCGCGCGCAGCGAGCGCGCATCCCAGGCGCCCCGCGCGCTCGCGCCATTGGGCGTCTTCCGCACGCATGGGGACGACCCCCGAGCCGACCAAGGGCAGAATCACTACGTCGAAGCCGATCAGCCGCTCGAGCGCCCGGTCAGCGTCGAGCGCGCGTACGAGTTCCTCAGCACGGTACGCGACACGGCCGGCAAAAGCCGCGGGCACGCCGCCCTCCGCAAGCTGCGCCGCGTCGACGAAATCGTCCGCCGCGAACCCGAGCTTTTCGCGCACGAAGGTCCTCTTCCCCGAATGCGCGCCACCTACCACGAGAATCATAGGAGCATGCCCCCCGCCACCAGCATGGCAAGCATCGCGAGCTCGGCCCATTGCAGAAACCATCCGGCCAAATCACCCGTCACCCCGCCGAAGCGGGACAGGGCAACATGGCGGTACCACGCGAGCACCAAAAGCCCCGCCACCGCTATAAGGGCGCCGACGGCCTGAGCGCACGCGACCATCCCTGCAGCCGAAGCCGCAGCGAAAGCGCAAAGCGGCACAACGATCGCCGCGCGCTTCTTCGAAGGCGAGAGCCCCGCGGCCATGCCGTCCGCCCGCGCGGCAGGCCAGCATTCAACGGCGAGCCCCGAAAGCGCGCGGGAGAACACGAGCGAGCACAGAAGCGCGAGGAACGTCCCCGCCGTAAGCGGCAGCGCGGTGAACAGGGAAAACTGCAGAATAAGGTACACGACAACACCGATGACCCCGAAGGCGCCCGCCCGCGGGTCGTGCATGATCTCGAGCTTTCGTTCGCGCGGGGCCCAACTTGCAAGCGCATCGGAGGTGTCGCAGAGCCCGTCTAGGTGGATGCCTCCCGTCACCGCCACAGGCAGCGCCACGAGCACAGCCGCGACGATGGTCGCGGGCACGCCGAGCAGGTTCGCCACGTGCCCCCACGCCGTCATGAGTAAGCCTTCCGCAAGGCCCACCAGGGGAAACGCGGCAAGAGCATGGGTTGACCCGAAATCGGTCCAAGCCGATTTCGGGACGGGGATGCGCGAGAACGTTCCGAACGCCGCGCAGATTGCCTCTACTATCTTCACCTTGTAGGTCCTTCGCCTTTCATCCACACGGGAATCCCGCATACCACTTCGACTGCGCGGTCTGCCAGCGCCGCCACGCCCGCGTTCACGCGCGCGAGCGCGCGCCTCCATGCCTCGGTCCCTTCATCGTAGCGCATCCCATCGGCGAACACGTCGACGGTGACCACCACCGTATACGCAGCGGCCTGAGCGAGCCGTTCAATGCCTCCGAGCACCTCGCGCGCCGCAGCGTCGGGGTCACGCGGGGACAAGCCGCCTTCCGCGAAGAGCTCGTTCGCAACCAGGTTGCCCACGTCCTCCAAAAGAAGCGTGCAGCCGCGCGGAAGCCCGGGCACTGCGGCGCCCACGTCACGCGTGCACTCGAGGGTGGAAAACCCCTTGCCCTCGCGCAGCGCCCGATGGCGCGCGATGCGGCGGGCGCCCTCTTCCCCGATGGGCTCCATCGTTGCCAGGTACACGCGGGGGCCGTCGTGCCCGAGGCACAGGGACTCGGCGTAGGCGCTCTTGCCGCTCGCGGCGGCGCCGATAACGAGCGTCACCGTCATTTCCCGGCCTCGAAATGCTCGTAAGCAACCATGCCAGTCGCCGTGAACGTCTTCCCATCCCGGTACACGCGCAGCGCCGAATCCAGAAGGGGCAGATACGCCATGGCGCCCGCGCCCTCGCCCAAGTGCATGCCTGCGTCGAGGGGTGCCTTTATGCCGAGCTCGCGAAGGAGCTCCTGGCTTGCGGGTTCGCTTGATGCGTGGGTGCCCACGAGGTAGCCCAAGACATTGGGGCACAGGCGCGCCGCGCACAGGGCCGCCGTGCAGGATATGACCCCGTCGAGGAGCGCCGGCGCCTTCGAGGCCGCGGCCCCCAGATAGAAGCCGCACATCGCTGCGATGTCGAAGCCGCCCACCTTCGAGAGCACGTCGATCGGGTCGGCGGGATCGGGCGAGTTCGCGTCGATAGCGCGCTCGACAACGTCGCGCTTGCGCGCGAGCGAGGCGTCCGAGAGCCCCGCGCCGCGCCCGACGAGGCTCCGCACGTCCGCCCGGATGAGCACTGCGGCCACCGCCGCCGAGGTGGTCGTGTTGCCGATGCCCATCTCGCCCGCGGCGAGAAGGCGTACGCCGGCGCGGGCAAGCCCGCACGCGACGGCGATTCCGACCTCGATCGCGCGCACGGCCTCATCGCAAGACATAGCGAACCCGTGCGCGATGTTGCCGCTCCCCCGCCGCACGTTCGCGCGCACCATACGCGCGTCTTCTATGCTCCGGGCCATACCAACGTCGACGGGCACGACCTCGGCACCCGCGAACGCCGCCATGCGGCAGGCGCTCGTGGCCCCCTCGCACATGTTGCGCGCGACGGCTCGCGTCACGTCTTGCCCGCTTTGCGACACGCCTTCGGCAACGACCCCGTTGTCGGAGAAGAATACTGCGAGCGCACGGGGAAACTCGGCCACCTCGGCGCTCCCCTGAGCTGCGGCGATACGCGCGACGGCGTCTTCAAAGTCGCCCAATCCCCCCAAGGGGTGCGCGATGGAGTCCCACGCGACGTACGCGGCGGCGCGGGCGCACTCGTCTGCGGGCGCGATCCGGGAGAGCGCGGCTTCGAGCACGGCGCCCGGAGCCGACGAGAACGCGCGCTCGACTTCCTCGCGGATGCAGGCAAGCGCGGTTTCGGTTGCTTCAGCCATGCCGTCTCCTCTCTGCGAACGACGCTGCGGCAGACGCGAACGCGCGCGCAACGTCGGGGTTCGCAGGATAGTACACATGCGGGAAGCCCGCAACCAGGGACGGGGTAGTCGTCATGCACGGCCAGCCTTTGTCGCGCCGGGGCTTCTGCGCCCAGAAGTCGCCGCCCGGGCAGGTGGACTGCCAGTAGTGGAACTCGTGCGCGCGGATGCGTGTGCCGCGCGGCCCGTAGAGCCCGTCGCGTTGGGAAGTGAGATCCACGTACCCGAAATGGGACAGCCTTCCCCCGTTCTCGCTTGCGCCCTCAAGGGCGCCCGCAACAGGCCAACGCCGCCCCTCGCTATCGGCGATTTCGCGCTGCAGGTACAGAAACCCACCGCATTCGGCGACCGTCGGCACGCCGGATTCCACCGCACGCCGCACCGCCTCGCGCATCGGCGCGTTCTCGGAGAGCTGCCGCGCATGGAGCTCCGGGTAGCCGCCTCCCAGATAGAGGGCGCTTGTCCCCCGGGGCAACTCGCTATCACACAGGGGGCTGAAAAAGGCCAGCTCGCAACCCAGGTCCTCGAGCGCGCGCAGGTTCTCCTCGTAGTAGAACGAGAACGCCTCGTCACGCGCGACGGCGACGATGGGCCGCGCTCCCGCGATCGGCTCCAACCGGTAAGGTTCCTCGCGGATATCGGGTGCCGTCGCCGCTATTTCGAGCAAGCGGTCGACGTCGACGCTCTTTTCCACCAGCTCGGCCATCTTATCGATGCGCGCGGAGAGCTGCTCCACCTCGTCGGCGGTCACAAGCCCCAGATGCCGGCTTTCGAGCGAGAACACCTCGTCGGCGGGGATATTCCCCAAAACCGCGACGCCCGCGTGCTTCTCGATCGCAGGCGCCGCATAGGCGCAGGCAGCGGCGCTCGTCTTGTTCAGCACGACGCCGCGCACGTTCGCACAAGGCAGGAACTCGGCGATGCCGCGGATTACGGCGGCGAGCGATAAAGACGCGCCGCGCCCGTTCACCACTAAAACGACCGGCGTTTCCGTGTCGCGCGCAACCTGGTAGCTGCTCGCGTCGGCCACGCCGGGCGCCATGCCGTCGTAGAAGCCCATGACCCCCTCGAGCACCGCGACATCCGCGCCAGCGGCGCCACGTGCGAGCAGGGAGCGCAGCGTCGGGGCGTCGGTGAAGAAGCCGTCTAAGTTGCCCGAGCGCGCGCCCACGACGCGACGATGAAAGAGCGGATCAATGTAGTCGGGGCCGCATTTGAAGGCCGCGCATGCAAGGCCGCGGCGCGCGAGCGCGCGCAGGAGCGCGCACGTAACGACCGTCTTGCCGCTCCCGCTCGAGGGCGCAGCGACCATGAAGCGCGGGATGGTCGTGCTCACCGGGCGCCGCCTTCCCCACCTGCACCACGCGCGCTGACGAGGAACACGGGGTTTTGCGCCTTCATAAGATGGTGCGAGCCTACAGCCTCGGCACGGGCGGCCGACACCTGGCACGCCTCGAACCCCTTAAAGCGCGAACCCGAGAGGAGCGCGCACGCCTCGGTGAGCGTCTCAACGGTGACGCATGGCACGCACAGGCGAACCTGCGAGTTCTTCTCGAGCGCCGCCTCCACGATGGAGGGAAGCTCGCCCGCGCTCCCGCCGACGAACACGGCGTCGGGGACGGGCAGCTTCGCGAGCGCTTCGGGGGCGACACCGGGAACCGCATGCACGTTGCAGCACCCGAATGCATCCGCGTTCTCTCGGATGAGCCGCACGCCGGCCGCGTTGCGCTCGACCGCCCATACCGACCCCGCTCGCGCGACGAGCGCCGCCTCGATCGACACGCTCCCCGTGCCGGCTCCGACGTCCCACACGGTGTCGGTAGCGGTAAGGCGCAGCTTCGCGAGCGCGACGGCGCGCACCTCCTGCTTGGTCATGGGAACGTCGCCGCGGATGAAGAGCTCGTCGGGAATGCCCGAGGAAGCGTACGGCCAGCGGGAGCTCGCGGCGCCGCCTGCGAACTCGATAAGCATCACGTTCAAGTCGTCGAACGTCTGACCTGCAATTTCACTTGCGGTCGCGCAGGTGATGCGCTCGTCGGGGTACGACAGGCGCTCGGCCACCGTCACGCGCGCGTCCCCGAAGCCCGCCTGCACAAGCTCGCCCGAAAGCCGCGAGGGGTCTTCCCCGCCCGACGTGACGAGAAAGAGCTCACCTGCGCGCTCGGCCTCGGCCACGATGTCGCACGCCACGCCGTGAGCGCTCGCGAAGCGCCAATCCTGCCATGGACGCGCGAGGCGCGCGGCGAGATACGACGCTGAGCTTATGCCGGGAATGATGCGCACGTCCACCTGCGCGCCGCCGGAGAGCGCCTCCACCAGGCGGCGCGCGCCGCTGAACAGCCCCACATCGCCCGTCATCACGACCACGGCGCGCTGCCACGACGCCGCATCGGTGAGCGCGGCGACGATGTCCGCCGTCTTCACGAGCTCGCATCTCACCACGTCGGGCGGCACGTCGATGCCGACAAGTGCGCGATGAGCGCCGATGACCACGTCGGCGATGCCGATCGCGTCGAGCGCCGAGCGCGAGAGCAAGTCGGGGTTTCCGGGCCCCGCCCCGATGATCGTTACCTTTCGCATGGAATCTCCCGATACCCGCGCGGCGTGACCATACGGCCGCCTACGCGCTTCGTGCCCGCGTTGCCGACGAATACGGTGGTGAACATGTCGGCATCAAGCTCCCCCAGCTCGGAGAGCCTGCACATGCCCGACTGCTGCCCCTCGCGCCCGATGTTGCGTACCCAGCCGCAGAGCGTGTCGGGGGCCTTCCATTCGAGCATAATCTTCGCCGCGCGCGAGAGCCTGTCGGCGCGCTTTCTGCTGCGCGGGTTGTACAAACAGATGCAGAAGTCGGCGCTCGCCACGGCGGCGAGCCTGCGCTCGATGACCTCCCACGGCGTGAGCAGATCGGAAAGCGACACGACCGCGAAGTCGTGGGCAAGCGGGGCGCCGAGCACCGCCGACCCGCTCTGAGCCGCGGTGGCCCCGGCGATAACTTCCACGTCTACATCGGGGTAGTCCTCCGCAAGCTCCAGCACGGGGCTCGCCATGCCGTACACGCCCGCGTCACCGCTGCACACGAGCGCCACGGCTTCTCCACTCTGCGCACGCGAAAGCGCCAGGCGGCACCGTTCGACTTCGTGCATCATCGGCGTCGCGAGATGCGCCGCGTCGGGCACGGCGGCGAGCGCGAGCTCCACGTATTTCGTGTACCCAACAACGATGTCGGCCGCCTCGAGCGCGCGCCGAGCCGCAATCGTCATGCCGTCGAGGCCGCCCGGGCCGATCCCCACCACGAAGAGCTTTCCCATCACCGCTCCTTAAACGAAAGTTCGATAGTAACCTTGGAAAACGCGACGGTCACGCCGCCGTGAGCGAGCTTCGGGAAGATAAGTTTGCCCCCGTCCGCGAGCGCCGCGCGCTCGCACACGTTGTCGACCCCCACCGTCGCGCGCACAAAATCAGATGGCGAAACACTGCCTTCGACCTGCGACAACTCCTCTGCGGAATACGTCGCAAGCGGGATATTGCGCGCGCGGCAGAAGGCGAGCAGACCCTCCTCGTGTGCCTTCACGTCGATCGTTGCCGCCTCGCGCACGGCCGAAGGCGAGATACCCGCCTGCCCGCACGCGAGAAGAAACGCCTCCCCGATGGCTTCGGCGCACGCACCGCGACGGCACCCTATGCCCGCAACGATGCAGGGCACGACAAGGCGAAGCGGCTCGGGCGCCGGCGCCTGCGCCCGCACGCCCGCCGGCTTCCACGTCTCACCGGCGGGCACGACCTCGCCCGTTGTCTCCGACGCGCAAACGGACGCACCTGCATTCGCGCCAGCGAACGGCGACACGACGATATCGGCCCGAGCGCGGTCGGACGCAATGTCAACCCCCTCAGGTGGCTGTCCCGAAATCGGCATGTCGGAATAGAGCGCCACGCGCCCGCCCGAAAGCAGCCGCGCCGACACTCGCTTGATGGCCTCGGGATTCGAAACGGCGAGCCCCGCACGGCGCGCCCACGTATCTACCGCCCACACGCCGCGGACGTCGGTCGCCGTGGTGATGACGGGGATGGCGCCTACCGCGCGTGCCACAGTTTGCGCAAGCTCGTTCGCACCACCCAAATGCCCCGACAAAAGCGGGACGGCAAAGCGCCCCGCCTCGTCGATCGCCACAACCGCGGGATCGTTTGTCTTCGAGGCGACATGCGGCGCGATCGCCCGCACGGCGATGCCCGCCGCGCCCACGAACAGAAGCGCGTCCGACGCTTCCCACGCGTGCGCCGTCCATGCGCGCAGGTCGGCCTTCCCCTCGCCGAATCCGCGCGAAACGGAAACGTCCCAGCCAGGGTCATCTTCACCTGTCTGCGCGCAATCGGAAAGCGCGCGTGCGGTGCGCTCAGCCAACGCATACCCCCTCTCAGTGAACGCTATGCAGGAAACCCTCATCTAGCGCACCACCATCGTCGAGAAGTAGCTACCCCGATCGGGCACATCGTCGAGCGAGCTGTACACGCGCTCGCCCGGAAGCCCACAATCCTCTACGAGCTCGGCACCGTCGAAGGCGCCCTCCTCGCGAAGGATGCGCTTCGTGTCCGCAAGCGAGCGACGCGCCTTCATGACCACCTTCGTCCCCGGCCAGCCGATTGCACGGCGCACCCCGTACAGAACGCCTTTACTCATACGTCGCCCCCAATTCCCCGATAACTGCATCGGCGCCCGACGTGCGGAAAAGCTCGCGGCGCTCGGCGTCGAACACGACCGCGGCGATGTCGCATGCGCCCGCCGCGCGGCGGCGCAACCTGTCCTCGATTGCCGCGGCGAGCGAGGCGCGCGCAGCGTCCCCCACGCCGGCGGCCTCGATTACCTCGAGCGCCGCCGTGGTCGTGACCGACGACATGATCTCGCGCACGGTCTTCGCGCCCGCGCCGACCAAGGCCGCGTGGGCGGCCAGAATCTCCGCGCGGCAGTCGGCGGTACGCGAATGGGTGTCCATGATGCCGCCAGCGACCTTCACCAGCTTGCCGATGTGTCCCACAAGAAGGACATTGGTGAATCCCTCGCGAACGCAGCAATCAATCGCATCGCCCACAAAGTTGGAGATGAAAACCACCGGCGCACCGTTTAGGTGGAAATGCCCCGAGATGAACTGCCCGCCGTAGTTGCCGGGCGTGAGCACGACTCCGCGCCACCCCATAGCCGCATGCTGCCGAATCTCGAGCTCGATGCTGTCGCGCAAGGCAGCGAGGCTGCGCGGCTCGACGATGCCCGTCGTGCCCAGGATGGAGATGCCGCCCTCTATCCCCAGGTGCGGGTTGAAGGTCTTTTCGACAAGGGAAACGCCCTCGGGAACCGAAATCGTCACAGCAATATTTCCAGAAAAGCCGTGCGCGGCGCACACCTCGCGCACCGCCGAAGTGATCATCGCGCGCGGCGTCGCGTTGATGGCGGCCGCCCCCACCGGCTGCTCGAGCCCGGGCAACGTCACGCGCCCCACGCCCACGCCGCCATCGACGGAAACTTCCGATTCGCGCGCGGGCACGCCCTTGCTGCCCGCAGCGTCCGTGCCCGACCCCGCATGTTCCACGCGCGCGTACACGAGCACGCCGTCGGTCACATCGGCATCGTCGCCTGCGTCCTTTCGCACGGCGCACTGGGCGCACCCCTCGCCGATACATGCGTCAACCACGTCCGTCTCGACAGGCAGCCCGCCGGGGGTGACGATCGACACGCAGCCGACGGGCTTTCGTGACAAGAGCATCTCGCAGGCCGCCTTCGCCGCGAGCGCGGCGCAGCTCCCCGTGGTATAGCCGCAGCGCAGGCGGGTCGTCCCGGTATATATGTAGTGCTCGAAGGCCACGCTAGCTGCTCGCCTTCCGATACCCCGTGGCAAACGAAGGGTCGTAAAGCTTGCTGCGCTCGTACGACCCCGCTTGCGCACCGTTGTGCGCAAGCCCGCCGCGAGCTCCGAGCACGCGGCCCACCACCACGAGCGCCGTGCGGTCGATGCCCTCTCGCGCACCCGCATCGGCGAGCGTGCCCACTGTGCAGCGCACCACGCGCTCCTCAGGCCAGGTCGCCTTGTACACGAGCGCCGCCGGCTCATCGGAGCTGCGGCCCGCGGCCAAAAGCTCGGCGGAAAGCTCGGCGAGCATACCCGAGCTCAGGAAGATGACCATAGTCGAGCCGCTTTCCGCCATGGTGCGCATGCCCTCGCCCGCGGGCATGGGGGTGCGCCCGGAAAGCCGCGTGATCACGACCGACTGGCTGATTCCCGGCAGCGTGTATTCCTGGCGAAGCGCCGCCGCGGCACCGCAAAAGCTCGACACGCCGGGCACCACCTCGTAGTCCACGCCGCGCGCGTCGAGCGCGTCCATCTGCTCCTGGATGGCGCCGTACAGGCACGGGTCGCCCGTGTGCAGGCGCACCACTTCCTCGCCCCGTGCATCCGCCGCGCACATCACGTCGAGCACTTCCTCCAAGGTCATGTGCGCGCTGTCGTAGACGACGCAGGATTCCTTGCACTCAGCGAGCAGCTCGGGGTTCACAAGGCTCCCCGCCCAAACGACCACGTCGGCCGCGCGCAGAAGGCGCGCCCCGCGCAGCGTGATAAGGTCGGCGGCGCCCGAGCCTGCGCCAACGATATGAATCATCCGAGCCTTCCTTCCCGTTTCTCATCGCAACCGTTTACGCCGCCATTCGCGCAGCGGGCAAAACACGGCGCCTGCGGCAGCAATGGGCGCAAATACGCAGGCAGGAGGCGCAATGCCGCCCGCCCTGGGCTTTGACACGTTCACAAGTGCCCACTATCATAGTAAAAGTTTCGGCAACGAGCATATGACAATCGGATAAAAGGAAATGACCGGCGCGGCGCCCGCACAGCCCGCGCTGGCTTGCGGAGGGAACCAGGTGGGAATCCTGGGCAAGGGACATTACTGTATAGGACGCGCGGGCGAACCGCCTCGCGCCCCAAGCCAGACTGCTTCGCCTTTTCCTCACGGCATCGCCGTGGCGTTAGCTCCTTGTGAACCCCGAGGGGTGCGCTTTTCTTTCGCTTGTGCCGACAAGCAACTGTCGCCGGGGGACCGGCAAACCGAGGAAAGGAAAAACCATGTCCGACCAGATGTCACGCCGCGGCTTCATGGGCGCCGCAGCAACCGGAGCCGTCGCGCTCGCCGGAGTCGCGCTCGCGGGCTGCTCCAACACCTCCGCAAGTTCCGAAAAATCGAGTGAAAAGGAGAAGGCCGTGAAGCCGGTCATCCTCGTCACGAGCTTCGGCACGAGCTACAACGACTCGCGCCACATCACCATCGGCGCCATCGAAGACGCTATCCGCGAGAAGTACTGGCAGGACTACGACATCCGCCGCGCCTTCACCGCGCAGATCATCATCGACAAGCTGAAGAAGCGCGACGGCATCACGATCGACAACATGACCGAGGCGCTCGACCGCTGCGTGGAAGACGGCGTGAAGGAAATCGTCGTGCAGCCGACGCATCTCATGGGTGGCCTGGAATACACCGACGTGAAAGACGAGCTCGACAAGTACGCCGACAAGTTCGACAAAATCTCGCTCGGCGACCCGCTGCTCACCTCCGACGACGACTACAAGAAGGTGGCCGCAGCCATTAAGGAGAACATGGCGTCCTTCGACGACGGCAAGACGGCGCTGTGCCTCATGGGCCACGGCACCGAAGCCGATTCCAACGCCGACTATGCCAAGATGCAGGAAGTGTTTAAGAACGAGGGCTTGACGCAGTTCTTCGTCGGCACCGTCGAGGCTGAACCGACCTGCGAGGATGTTATCGCCGCCGCGAGCGCCGCAGGCTACAAGAAGGCCGTGCTCGCGCCGTTCATGGTGGTCGCGGGCGACCACGCGAACAACGACATGGCAGACGAGACCGACCCCGACAGCTGGGCTGCGAAGTTCGTGGCCGCCGGCTTCGAAGTGACGTGCCTGCTCCAGGGTCTGGGACAGAACGTCGCGGTCGACGACATCTACGTCTCGCACGTGGACGACGCCATCGCCAAGCTGTAAACTCGCCGCGCACGGGGGCACCGGTCGCGTCCCCGTGCAACGGGCATGCGCCTTTCCCCGACCGACGACGCATGCCCGTTGCATTCGCATCCCGCCCGCCCACCGCACGGCGCGGGCGGTCGAAGCGATTGAAAGGAACCCCTCCATGTTGAAGAAAACCCTCGTCTTCGCCCTGTCGGCGGCGCTTTTCGCGTTCTCGCTCGCCGGCTGCGGCGGAAATTCAATCGACAGCGCAAAGGCAAGCGATGCCGATTCCCAGGAAAAGACCGAACAGGCGGCCGATGCGCCCGAGGGCGCAAGCGCTGCCCCCATTACCGCCGACAAGGTGGCTGACGGCACCTATCCAATCACCGTAGATTCCAGCTCGAACATGTTCAGGATTGTGGACGCCCAGCTCATCGTGGAAAACGGCTCCATGCACTGCGTGATGACACTTTCCGGCACGGGCTACGGCAAGCTCTTCATGGGCACGGGCGACGAGGCTGCCGCCGCGAGCGAGGCCGACTTCATCCCCTATGTGGAAAACGCGGAAGGCAAGTACACCTACGACGTGCCCGTTGATGCGCTCGACGAGGACACCGCCTGCGCCGCGTGGAGCATTAAAAGGGAGCGGTGGTACGACCGCACGCTCGTATTCGAATCCGCCGGCGTCGATCTGCGCGCCGACGCACTGAAGTAACGCCATGCGGTCGATTCTTCCCAAGGGGGAAAACAGGAAGCGCCGCAGCATCGCGGCGCGCGTAATCGCCTGCGTTCTCGTCGCCCTGCTCGCGCTTCCCTTCGCGGGGTGCAGTGCGAGCCCGAACGCGACCGGTGCCACGGCGGGCTCTCAGGAATACACTGTGAGCGTCTCGCTTTCCGGCGGGTCAGGGCGCGCAAGCATCGCCTCACCAACCACAATTGTGAAGGATGGCGACACCTACACCGCGACCATCACCTGGTCGAGTTCGAACTACGACAAGATGACCGCCGACGGCGTGGACTACGCGCCCGTAAACGACGGCGGCAACTCCACGTTCGAGATACCCGTCACACTCGACGAGGACATCGCCGTGTCGGCCGAGACCGTCGCCATGTCGACGCCGCACACCATCGACTACACGCTCCACTTCGACTCATCCACCATGAAGGAGAAATCGGGCAACGATGCAAGCGGCGGCTCCCCTGCGGGAACGGCTTCAAGCGCCGCGGCCGACTTCCACAACGCCGATTTGGGCTGCGGCTGGGAGCCGACGGGGGCGCTTCAGCTTGAATACGCCAAGCACTTCACTGTCGACGAGTACGAAGGCGGCCTGCGGCTTATCTGCATTTCGAACGGGGAGCGCTTCCTCGTGGTGCCGCAAGATGCGAAGGTACCTGATGGGTTGAGCTCCGACATCGCGGTCATAAGGCGCCCCGCCGACAAGGTGTACCTCGTGTCGTCGGCGACGATGTGCCTAGTCGACGCGCTCGATGCGAACGACAATATCTTAATGTCGGGCACGAAGGCCGACGATTGCTCGGTCGCAGGCTTCAAAAGCGCGCTCGAACGTGGGGCGATCGCCTACGGCGGCAAGTACAGCGCGCCCGATTACGAGCGAATATCGGCCTCGGGCTGCACGCTCGCCATCGAGAACACCATGATCAACCACACGCCCGATGTGAAGGATAAGCTGCAGAAGCTCGGGCTCGTCGTGCTCACCGAACAGTCGTCGAGCGAGCCCGAAGCACTCGGGCGCGTCGAGTGGATTAAGCTTTTCGGCGTCCTGTTCGACAAGGAAGACGAGGCCACGCACCTGTTCAACGAGCAGAAGGGCCGCGTCGAGCAAACGTCGGGGCTCGCGTCGTCAGACAAAACCGTGGCGTATTTCTACATTAACTCGAACGGGGCCGCCGTCACGCGGCGGGCGGGCGACTACGTGGCGCAGATGATCGAGCTTGCAGGCGGCAGCTACGCGCTCGATGACGCGCAGACGGCGTCGACGTCAGGTTCGTCAGTAACGCTCGAAATGGAGCGCTTCTACGCGACGGCGAAGGATGCCGACATCATCGTCTACAACGGCACCATCGACGAATCGGTTGCCACCTTGAACGACTTCGTAGGCAAAAACGCGCTATTGTCGCAGTTCAAAGCCGTGAAGAACGGCAACGTCTGGGTCACAAGCGCCGACATGTACCAGCAGATGACTTCTACCGCCGACATTATCGACGAGCTGCACGGGGCGTTCGCCGGCGATGACGCGAGCGACTTCCATTATCTGAGGAAGCTCGGCTAGCACCATGAGAAGCCGACTTTCCATGGCATACGACGAATCGGGGCGCGCCGCGCGGTGTCGCGTCGTGACGGCGCTGCTCGCTGTTGCCCTCATCGTGCTCGTCGGGACCAACCTGTGCATCGGGAGCGTGCTCGTGCCCGCAGACCACATCCCCGTCATCCTTTCGAGCGGCGCGGCCAATTCCATGGAAAGCCAGGTCATCTGGGAGATTCGCCTGCCGCGCGTGCTTTCAGCCGTGCTTCTCGGCGGGGCACTTTCGCTCTCCGGGTTCCTGCTGCAGACGTTTTTCAACAACCCCATCGCCGACCCGTTCATCTTGGGCGTCTCCTCAGGCGCAAAGTTCGTCGTCGCGCTTACGATGATCGTACTTCTGGGCGCGAACCAGGCCATGTCCTCGCCGGCCATGGTGGCCGCAGCGTTTCTGGGCTCGCTTATCACCATCGGCTTCGTACTCCTCATCGCACGGCGCATAAGTTCCATGGCCATGCTCATCGTAGCGGGCGTCATGGTGGGATACATCTGCTCGGCGGGGACGAACTTCCTCATCGCCTTCGCCGACGACCAGTCCATCGTGAACCTGCACAACTGGTCTTTGGGCAGCTTCTCGGGTTCGAGCTGGGACGACATCGCGGTCATCGCGGTCGTGGTGATCACCGTGAGCGCATGCGTATTCGCGATATCGAAGCCCCTTTCCGCCTTCCAGCTGGGAGAAGCCTACGCGAAAAGCGTCGGCGTGAACGTCGCACGCTTCCGCGTGGTGCTCGTCCTTCTAGCGAGCATGCTCTCCGCCTGCGTGACCGCGTTCGCTGGTCCGGTGTCGTTCGTAGGCATCGCGGTTCCGCATCTCGTTAAGTCGGCGCTAAAGTCGTCGAAGCCCATCCGCGTGATTCCTGCGTGCTTCTTGGGAGGCGCCATCTTCTGCGCGGGCTGCGATTTGATCGCGCGCACGCTGTTTTCCCCCGTCGAGCTTTCCATCAGCGCCGTCACCGCCATCTTCGGCGCGCCGGTGGTTATCGCACTCATGTTGAAGAAGCGGGTGAGGTAGATGGGGAAATTCGTGCCGCAGCCCAAAACGCTCGGAGGGGACATTCCATGCTTAGACAGTCCAAAGCTCGCACGAAAGCGCCAGAAGGCACTTTCGGCTCGTGCGGAACTGCGCGCGGAACGCCTCCTCCGAGCGGAGTCGAACCTCGAAACCCCGGTCGAAACGCAGGCTGACGGAGCGCCGCTTTTCCGCATAAGCGACCTGACGGCGGGCTACGACAAGAAGGTCGTAGTCGAAGGCGTCGATCTGGAGGTTCGCGCGGGCGACGTCGTGGCGCTCATCGGGCCGAACGGCTCGGGCAAGTCGACCATCTTGAAAACCATCACACGCCATCTTGCACCGCTTGCCGGCGCGGTCGAGCTCGACGGGCGGGAGATTTCCCGATGGAAGACGGCGGAGTTCGCAAGGAACCTTGCCGTTATGCTGACGGATCGCCCCCGGACCGAGCTCCTCACCTGCCGCGATATCGTAGAGGCGGGAAGGCATCCCTACACCGGGCGCCTGGGCACACTCTCGCCCGACGACCATAGTCGGGTCGATGAGGCCATGAAAACCGCACATGTGGAAGAGCTCGCCGAGCGCGACTTCATGCAGATAAGCGATGGGCAACGCCAGCGCGTCATGCTCGCACGCGCCATCGCGCAGGATCCGCGTGTGCTCGTGCTCGACGAGCCCACGTCGTATCTCGATATCCGCTACCAGATCGACCTGCTGCGAATACTTCGCCACCTTGCGAAATCGCGGAATGTGGCTGTCATCATGTCCATCCACGAACTCGAGCTCGCGCAGAAAAGCGCCGACAAGGTGATTTGCGTGAAGGACGGCCGGGTCTTTCGCGCCGGCGCACCCGAGGACATATTCACGCGCGAGACAATTGGCGAGCTCTACGGCCTTCAGCATGGCACCTTCAACGAGCGCTTCGGCAGCGTGGAAATTGGGCGCCCACACGGTGATGCGCACACGTTCGTCATCGCCGGCGCAGGTACGGGGTCGGCTGTGTTTCGCCAGCTCATCCGGCAGGGCAAGGCGTTCTACGCGGGCGTTCTGCACGAAGGGGACATCGACTGCGAGCTCGCGCGCGACCTGGCGACGGAATGCGTGGCCGAGCGCGCCTTCGAGCCGATCGGGGATAAAACCATAGCCCGCGCCAAAGAGCTCCTCGTCCACTGTGCGCGCCTTATCGTGTGCCCCGCCGCCTTCGGCACCATAAACGCCCGCAACGCAGAGCTCGTCGAATTCGCACGCTCGCATGGTATCGAGGTCATGCGAGCGTGCGAAGGTGCATCGGAGGATTCCCAATTGGAGTGGGAAAGATAAACTGGACTTTATTTTAAGGATCCTCAGGCTACAGCTCCTACGCCGGCGGGGTCTACAAGGCGCCGGAGAACCTCGTGAACAAGAATTTCCACGCCGACGAGCCCAACTAGGCCTAGTCCAAGCGAGATTCCAGACTCGACAGGCCGTTGAGAGTCAGGTCGTTGGCGACCTCAGAGACGCGCTCAATAGGAACCGAGCCGTCAGACAGCGCCCACGTGCGATAGATACCGATAATACCTGACAGCAAAAACGCCAGATAGTAGTCGAACATCTCGTCCTTGAGACCTTGGGGCAGCAGATCGCGCTCGGCAATCTCGTGCTCGAGCGGTGCACGAAGACGAGCCATAAAATCATCGAGCGGAATGTTCTCGATCAGCTGACGATTGAGCACGAGGTTGTTGCACAGCGCCTCGTTAACGGTTTTAAAGAAGGTCGCCGCCGCGCCAAGGGCGCGCTCGTTGGTGTCGCCGTCCATGGAAGCAAGCGTTTTCTCGACCGAGTCGACAATCATCTCCACAACATCGACGGCAATGGCATCGAGCAGGCCGTCAACCGTACCAAAGTGAACGTAAAAAGTCTTGCGGTCGACATTGGCCTCGCGCGCGATGGCACTCACCGTAATGTCTGCCAACGGCTTTTCCATGAGCAGGCGCTCGAAAGCAGAAAGGATGGCATAGCGGCTGCGAACGATGCGGCGGTCAAGACGCGGTTTGCTGGTTGCCATGGGCGTGTCCCTTCGATATGCGAGCATTCATCAACAGATGAGAGATAATCTACGTAAGAGGATTATCCCCCATACGGCACAAATATGCCCCGCGTCATGAAGAACGCACGACTGCCCTACTGCGACTTAGGATGCTTCTTCTTATTAAGTGCCGACGGAGATACGCGAATACCATCGCCTGTCTGGCGCACATAGGCTTTATGAGCCGGCTTAGCGGTCCCAGAAGCCTTCTGAGCGTGCTTCCTGGGATCAACGGTAACAGCATTCGTGGGGTGCGGCTTAGTGGGCGCAGAGGGCGTCTGAGGCGTGCGGCCGAGCTTGCGCATCACACGATCCCAGCGCGCATGGATGCTCTCGTTGTGGGCGCTCTTAAGTCCCAGCAGAGGCGCAGCCAAAATGGTAGGGGCAATAAACGTAATGAGACGCCACAGCAGATAGCCGGCGGTCGAAGCCGACCCAAAGAAATGACCCAAGAACAATGCAAAGCCGCCCTCAGCGCCACCAGTTCCACCGGGCAAGGGGACCGCAGAGCTCAGCAACTGGACAAAGGCGCTCGCGGCCATGACCGAGAAAAAGTCGACCTCGTGGTGGCCAAAGGCAAGCATTAGGAAATACGGAACCAGATAGAAAAACGCGAGCTGCAGCATGGTGATAAACACAGTGAGCAGCATGGAAGAAAAATGTCCGGCTGAAAGCTTGAACTTCTCGGAGAAGGAGTAGATCTCGCCATCGACAAACGTGCGCCATCCCTCGATCTTAGTGGCCGAGACACCAATGCGCTCAAGCCAATTGATGATGCAGTGGGCGACGCGCGTGACGGTCTTAGGCATGAGCGCGACGGCGAAGATGCCAAGCAAGATGCAGCAGTGCCCACCAAAGCTAAAGACGCACAGCAGCGTCATGTCGCCATAGCGCTCGGCAAAAAACGGCATGCGAGCAAGCAGTAGGATAGCGCCCCAGGCAACGAGGCCAAACTGATACACGATAAAGCGCGTGAATTGCGTGGCTCCGGCCTCGCCGACATTTTGGCCCGCCTTGGTCAGGCGGTAGATCTGAGCAGGAGTCGAGCCCATCATCATAGGTGTGAGGTTGCCAAAGAAGATGCCGCTCGCCTCGACCGAAATGAGGTCGCGAATGCCGACGGGTGAATTGGGGTCGAGCCAGACAGCGATCGCATAGGCCACAATGCCAAAGAACAGGTACAGGAACATGCAAAAGCATGCAGCAGCGAGCCAAGGCGCCTGGACGCTCGACATTGCGGCCCAGAACTGCCCCATCTGCCCGGTTACCACCAGATAGACGATATAACCCACCAGCACGACGCCGATAAAGATGGCGCCGCGGCGTGCGCTCTTATTGTCATCTCCGCCCGAGGCCTCAACCTCGACCTGGGGCTTAGACGTATGCTGAGAGGACTCCGTCATGAGACTCCTTCTAACAGTCAAAATATCTTGGATATTGTACCCGTAAGGGCCATAAGCAGAACGCAAAGCTCTGGTTCAAACGGGAATTGCAGACGGTTGTTTGAAAATAAAAAACCCGGCCTTCCATGGGAAGTCCGGGTATCAGATGCGTGGTAGCCCGTACCAGATTCGAACTGGTGATCTCCGCCTTGAGAGGGCGGCGTCCTAAACCGCTAGACGAACGGGCCATAAGCCTCAGCAGAAAAGAAGTGGTAGCCCGTACCAGATTCGAACTGGTGATCTCCGCCTTGAGAGGGCGGCGTCCTAAACCGCTAGACGAACGGGCCACATGACATCTGCACTGCCGTGCTGCGAGGAAATATATTACGGGACAAAAAACGTCAGCGCAAGAAGAAATTCCAAATTGCCGAAAAATTGTCGGCAGGTTATGGAACACACAGGTAAACTGGGTAGCTAATTCAAGTTGAGATGGACCAAAAGAGCTTCGCGCTCGTTGGGGATGTTGTCTTCGATCACGGCGTCGAGGGCGGAGTTGAGTAGCTGCCCCAGTTCCGGCCCGGGCTTGACTCCGGCACGAATCAGGTCGCCGCCGTTGATGGCGAGCATCTTGAGCGTATAGGGCTCCCCCGCCTTCAGCAGCTCGTGCGCCATCGCGCGCATCTCCTCAATCGTCTCAACGTAATAGAAGCACGACGGGGCCTTGCCGAGCGTGTCGGCACGCTTAAGATCCATGAGCTCGTCCATCAAACGCGGCGTGTCGACGCCCTCGCCCGAAAGCGCGCGCATCATATTGAGCAGGCAGGAGCGCTCGGGGCGCAGCGGCTTGTCGTGATATTTGATGAGCAGGCACACGTCGCGCACCAGGTCGTGCGAGAGCGCCAGGCGATCCATAATGACGCGCGCTTTCTTGGCGCCGAGCTCGGGATGACCGTAGAAGTGTCCGCTGCCGGCGTGATCGACCGTGAAACACTCGGGCTTGGACACATCGTGCAAAAACGCCGCCCACATAAGGCTCGACGAGGGCGCGACGCCGTCACACAGCGCGAGCTCCCCCGCCACCGTAAGCACACGGGCGATATGCTCGTAGACGTTAAACGCATGATAGACACTGCGCTGATCAAACCCGCGACCCGCTGCCAACTCGGGCACGGCGGCGCAGATGAGCTCGGGGTAGCGCAGCATCGCGTCTCCCCCATGACCGGTCGAAAGAATGCCCTCGAGCTCAATACCCACACGCTCGCGCGCCACGGCGTCGAGCAGCGGCGCGCACTCGGCAAGCGCTCGCTTAGTCTCGGGCTCAATCATAAAGTCCAGGCGGCAGGCAAAGCGCACCGCACGCAACATGCGCAGGGCGTCCTCGTTAAAGCGACGCTTGGGATCGCCGACAGCGCGAATCAGCTTGCGCTCCAAGTCACCCTGGCCGTCGTAGCGGTCGACAAGCCCGCGCTCGGGATGCCAGGCCATGGCGTTGACGGTAAAGTCGCGGCGCGCCAGATCGTCCTCGAGCGAGGCGGCACGCTCCACACTCTGGGGATGGCGACCATCGGTGTAAAAGCCATCCAAACGGTACGTGGTGACCTCGATACGCTCGCCATCGGAAATAGCCGTGATTCCGCCAAATTTAATGCCCGACTCCACAACCGCGATGCCGGCGGCCTCGAGCGCCGCCTTGGACTCCTGCCACAGGCCGCTACAGCACATATCAACATCGTGGCTGGGGCACCCCATCAGGGCGTCGCGCACCCAACCGCCCACGTACCAAGCCTCAAGACCAGCCGCCTCAAGCGCGCGCAGGACGCACAGGGACGCATCGGACGGTTGATTACCGTTGAGCGAAACATTGCACATGCCTATGGCCTCCTGCACTTGTGAGCGTTAATCGATGGTTCTCAAGAAGTCTAACAAGAAACGAGAAAGCGCGCACACGCAATCGCGTCGTCAATTCCATAAAACGAGACAGCAGACGCCATATGCGTTCAGCGAGCAAAAAACACCCGCCTCGGAGATCCAAAGCGGGTGTTCGGCAGCGATTTTTCGATGCGGCTAGCAGACCTGACGAACCTCGATGTGCTTCTTATATTCGTCCACCTTGGCAAAGTCGCCCAGGCCCGGGCACTCGACCACGTTGGCGCCGGTGGCCATCGACAGACGGAGGGCATCCTCGACGCGCTCGGGAGCGTCGTGCCATACGGACAGGAAGGCAGCGAGCGAGGAATCGCCGGCGCACACCGTCGACAGCAGCTTGACGTCGAAGGTGCGATTGGCAAACCAGATGTGCTCGCCGTTGGAGAAGTACGCACCGGCGCCACCGAGGGTCAGCAGCACGTTCTTGGCGCCCTTAGCGTGCAGCTCGGCCATAGCGCCCTTGACGGACTCATCGTCGCCACCGCTCACCTTAATGCCAAAGATGTCGAGCAGCTCGTCGTCATTGGGCTTGATCAGCAGCGGCTCCATGGCAATGAGGTCTGCCAGCTGATGGCTCGAGATGTCGAGGACGAACTCGGCCCCCTTGGCCTTGACGCGGCGCAGGACCTCGGCCAAGAAGCCCTCGGAAGTGTTGGGAGGCAGCGAGCCGCTGATGACCAGGCAGGTCATGTCATCGAGCGAATCGATGAGCTCAAACATCTCCTGCTCGTTGGCCTCGTTGATGGCGGCACCGGCGTTGACCATGTTGTACTCGGTGTCGGGTCCGGCATTGAGGAACACGTTGACGCGCGTGATGCCGTCGGTCCAAACGGGCTTGACGGGCACGCCCAGGGCCTCGGCGCCCTTAACGATAAACTCGCCCGAGAAGCCGGCGAAAAAGCCCAGGATCGTGGTGTCGACACCGTAGTGATCGAGGGTGAACGAGACGTTGAGACCCTTGCCGTTGGGCGTGTAGACGGCGTTACGGGTACGCGTGACGGTGTTGGCAGCAAGGCCGTCGCAGGCGATGTTGTAGTCAATGGCGGGATTTGCAGTGAGCGTGTAAATCATGAATGTTCCTTTCACGAAGTAACGTGTTAATGAAAGTATATTCCACCCAACGGTAAAAGGCTAGGACAACTCGGTGAACGGTGTGGAAGCGATGAAGTACGGCAGAGCATCTCTCTCCAATAACGGAACAAAAAAGGCGCCCCAGCCGAAACCGGGGCGCCGCATGCGCACGAATATGTCGCGTTTCGATTACTGACGATCGAGCTTGCGGACAGCAACGCGCTTGCTGTACTCGTCGACGTGACCGAAGTCGCCGATGCCGACGGACTCGGCAACGTTGGCACCGGTGGCCATAGCGAGCTTCATGGCCTCCTCGACGTTGTCGCGATCCCTGTACCACTTGTGCAGGAACGCAGCGAGGGTGCAGTCGCCGGCGCAGACAGAAGAAACCAGCTTGATGTTGAACTCACGCTTGGCGTACCAAATATCCTCGCCGTTGGAGAAGTAAGCGTCGCCGCGGCTACCACGGGTGAGCAGCACGTTCTGAACGCCAGCGTCGTGAGCCATCTTCATGGCAACGCGGACCTCGTCGTCGGTGTCGACCGGCACGCCGAAGATGGCCTTCATCTCGTGATGGTTCGGCTTGATGAGCAGCGGCTTCTTGTGAGCGAGCTCCTTGAGCTTGTCGGAGGACAGGTCCAGGACGACGTCGGCGCCACGAGCCTGAGCGTGCTCCATGACCTGAGCCAGGAAGTCGGGCGTAGCTTTGGGAGGCACGGAGCCGGAAACGATCAGGCACTCGAGATCGCCCGCGGTGTCCAGGATGTTGTAGAGCTCCTCCTGGTGCTGCGGCGTAATAGGAGCGCCGGGGTTCAGGATGCCGTACTCGTGCTGGCCATCGTTGACGTAGGTGTTGATGCGCGTGATACCGTCGGTCCAGACCGGGCGGCACAGGCAGCCCAGGTTCATGACCTCCTCGACGATAAACTTGCCCGTGAAGCCAGCGAAGAAGCCGAGTGCGACGGTGTCAACGCCCATCTTCTTAAAGGCGAAGGACACGTCGAGGCCCTTGCCGTTAGCCGTGTAGCTGGCCGAGCCGGTGCGGACGTTCTCGTCGGGCTCGAGCGGAGAGCTCGAAACCGTCATGTCGACAGCCGGGTTAGCGGTTAGCGTGTAGAACATTTACAGTACCCCCTGTATATGTGAGGGCCGCGTGGCCGGCCCATTCCAACCACGCGGTTACCTCTGATACCAAATTAGCGAGCTGCGGACTCGAGCAGTGCCTTGACCTCGGCGGCGGTGTTGCAGGCGAGCGCCTTCTCGGCGAGCTCGTCGCACTCGGCCTTGGTCCACTGGCTGATGGTCTTGCGGGCGCGCAGGATCGACGGACCGCTCATCGAGAACTCCTCCAGGCCCCAGCTGATCAGCAGCGGCTCGAGCAGCGGATCGGCAGCGGCCTCGCCGCACATACCGACCATGATACCGGCCTTAACTCCGCTCTCGATGATGTTCTTGAGCGAGCGGAGCACGGCGGGATAGTACACCTGGTACAGGTTGGAGATGGTGTCGTTACCACGGTCGGCGCACATGGTGTAGCCGATCAGGTCGTTGGTGCCGATGGAGAAGAAGTCGGCAACCTCGGCAAGACGGTCTGCGAGCAGCGAAGCGGCGGGCGTCTCGACCATGATGCCGACCTCGATGTTCTCGTTGAACTTGCGACCCTCTTCGGTCAGCTCGGCCTTGCACTGCTCGACGAGCTCCTTGACAGCCAAGACCTCCTCGACGCAGGTGACGAGCGGGATCATGATCTTGACGTCACCGAAGGCGCTAGCGCGCAGCAGAGCGCGGAGCTGGACCTTGTACTGGTCGGGATTGGCCAGGCAGTAACGCACGGCGCGGAAGCCCATGAAGGGGTTATCTTCCTTGACCATGTGCAGATACGGAATCTCCTTGTCGCCGCCAACATCGAGCGTGCGGATGATGACCGGAGCACCCTTGAGCGCGCTGGCGACCTTACGGTAGGCGTTGAACTGCTCCTCCTCGGAAGGAAGCTCAGCAGAGTCCATGAACAGGAACTCGGAGCGGAACAGACCGATGGCCTCGGCGTCGTGATCGAGCGCGTTGGGCACGTCATCGGGGTTACCGATGTTGCAGGCGATGATCTTCTTGATGCCATCGGCAGTCACGGACGGCTTGCCGCGGAAGGCCTCGAGGGCTGCCTTCTCGGCAGCGAAGGCCTCGGCCTTGGCGGTGTAGGCAGCGAGCGTCTCCTCGTCGGGATCGGCCTCGACGATACCCTTGCCGCCGTCGACGACAACGGTCATACCGTTGCGCAGCGCGGTGCAGCTGTTGGAAACCGAAAGGACAGCCGGGATCTCGAGGGCGCGCGCAATGATCGCGGAGTGCGACGTGCGGCCACCGGTCTCGGTGACGATACCGGCAACGTGGGCCTTATCGATCGTGGCAGTCATGGACGGCGTAAGGTCGTGCACGACAACGACGGTGTTCTCGGGCAGGACGGAGAGGTCGACGACCTCCTTGCCCAGCAGCTCGGCCAGAATACCGGTGCGGATGTCGGCGATGTCGGCCGCGCGCAGACGGAACATCTCGTCGTCCATGGACAGGAACATGTTCTCGAACATGGTCGAGGTGTCCATGAGCGCCTGCTCGGCGCAGGTACCGCCGTCAATGGCGGCGTTGATGGCGTCGGTCATGCCCGGGTCCTGAGCCAGGACAATGTGTCCGCTCATGATCTCGGCCTCGGCCTCGCCCACCGTCTCCTTCATGTGGTCGGCCTGAGCCTGGGTCTTCTCGCAGAAGACCGAAAGAGCGGACTGATAGCGCTCCTTCTCTGCTGCCGAATCAGCAACCTCGTGCGGCTCAAACGTCAAGTCGGGATCGACGGCAACCATGACGGTGCCGATACCGATGCCCTCGGAAGCGTTGACTCCCTGATACATTCCCATTCCTCTCTCCGTGTCATGTGATAAAGCGTTTTGCCATATCCATGACAAAAGAGCGCAGCTACCTTACAACAGGTCACTGCGCCCCCAAATATGAACTTAGTTGTTCAACATGCGACCCGTTTGAGTTCTACTCGCCAAGACCGCTCTTGATGAGCTCGATGGCAGCAGCCAGAGCCTCGGCCTCGTCAGCGCCGTCGCACTTGACCTCGACCTCGGTGCCGCAGGGGATACCAGCAGCCATGAGGGCCATCGGGGACTTGCCGTTGACCTCCTTCTCGGGGGTGACGACCGTCACGTCACAGGCGTACTTGCCCATGGTGGAGGCGAACAGACCAGCCGGACGCATGTGCAGACCCTGAGGATTAACGAGGGTAGCCTTCTCAGAAACCATAATTGACTCCTTTTTGTGTTTAACCCCTGTCATGCATGTGGCAGGAGTCAGATTCACGACGTTGTTTATATTAACTCACATCAAACGGTTTTTCATTGTGTTTCACACGAATTGTTGGACAGATGTCGTATCCCTGCGCTCGCCCGCCGGGCGGGGCGGTTAAGTTTGCTGCTCTACAGTCCTGCGCAAGACGGAAAGCACATTAAGTGCTTTCCTTTGCGTGCGGAACTCGCGACAAACTTAATCGCCCCGCCCGGCGGGCGAGCTGCGGAAACTCGGTCGGTCCAGAACAATATCGGCGGAACGGAATTCTGGCTGAGGATCTGTTCGCGACAAAGACTCAATGGGCAGTTCCCTCTATGCCCTTCTGCAAGTTGCGGTGAAATAGGGACTGATTTTGCAGTTGAAACGTTTAAACGGTCCCTATTTCAACGCACCTTACAGAAAGGAATGAATAAAGGCGGGGGCTCCGGGTGGAGTCCTCGCCTTTATTACAGGGGGCGATGTTATTCGCGAGCTGGGGGATTAGACCAGGCGGGCGTTGATCGTCTTGGCGATCTCGGCGGCGTCGGTGGAACCCTTGACGGTGGCACGGAAGTCCTCGTCCATGAGCGCCTCGGCGACCTTGGACAGGATCTTGAGGTGCGTGGTGCCAGCCTGGGCACCGGGGATGAGCAGAGCGATGGCCACGTTAACGGGAGCGCCGTCCATGGTGTCCCAACCGGTCACGCCGGACTCATCCTTGACGACGATGACGGCAGCCTCGGTAATGGCGTCGGACTTGGCATGCGGGATGGCGAAGCCCTCCATCATGCCCGTGGTGCCCTCGGCCTCGCGGGCCAGGAAGGCGTTCATCACGGTGTCGGCGTCGCTGGCGATACCGGCCTTGACAGCCTGGTTGGAAACGAAGCTCAGAGCCTCGTCACGAGAAGCGAAGTCCTCGGCGACAAAAACATTCTCGACCTTCACGAAGTCGGCAGCCTCGGCCTTGGGGGCCTCGACGGCAGCGGCCTTGGGGGCCTCAACCGGCTTGGCTGCAGGAGCGGCCTTCTGATTCTTCTCGAAGTCGTACTTCTTGAAGGCCACGAACAGGATGCCACCGACCACAGCGCCGATGAGGATCGCGAGGACCCAAAGCGGGCCGTTCTCGACAACGGGCAGGACCAGGAAGCCACCGTGGGGCGCCGGATCATGAACGTTGAACATAATGGTCAGAATCGAAGCGATAGAGGAACCGAGCATCATGATGGGCATGACAGGCCAGATGTTCTTGGTCATGAACGGAATGGCGCCCTCGGTGATGTGGGTGCAACCAAGGATGAGGTTGACGACACCGGCGTCGTGATCCTCCTGGCTGAAGTACTTCTTGCCGACAACGACGGCGAAGGTGGTGATCAACGGCGGAACGATGCAGGCGGCGGAGACGGCAGCCATGAAGTTGGTGCCGAAGTTATAGGTATCGGTGCCAACACCGGCGGCCAAAGCCTCGGTGAGCATAGCGGTACCGGTGACGTAAGCAGCCTTGTTGACCGGGCCGCCCATGTCAAAGGCGCACATGCAGCCGATAGCAAGACCCAGGACAACGGCGCCAGAGGCGGACAGGCCCTTGAGGAAGTCCATCATGGCGGTGTTGATGGCAGCCATGGGGCCGGAAATGCCGAGCATGACCAGGCCGACAATAGCCGTCGAGAACAGCGGGTACAGGAAGATAGCCTTGAGGCCGTCCAGGTTCTTGGGCAGGCCGGCAAAGACCTTCTCGAGTAGCAGGATGACATAGCCGGCGAGGAAGCCGCCAACGATGCCGCCCAGGAAGCCGAAGCCCACGCCGGCGCCACCGGCGTCGATCATGCCGGTCTCGGCGTTAACAGGCAGGCCCTGGATGGCGATCATACCGGCAACAAAGCCGGGGACGAGCGCCGGGCGCTTGCCGATGGATTCGGCGATGTAGGCGGAAAGCACCGGAACCATAAGGTTCATAGCGATGCCGCCGATGATCTTGAGCATCGCAGCAAAGCTGTTGTAGTCAGACGCCGTCGAATCGAAGGACGTAATGCCCCACAGGAACGAAACGGCGGTCAGAACACCACCGGCAACGACGAAGACCAGCATGTGGCTGACGCCGTTCATGAGGTGCTTGTAGATGATGTGACCGATGGACTCCTTCTCCTCGACCTCATCCTCGATATCGGCAGCAGCTGCAACCGTGTCGTCACCCTTGGCGGCGAGCGCGCGGTCAATCAGCTTACCGGCGGCCTCAACGGACAGGGCCTTGGAAACACCAACGGAAACCATGGGCTTGCCGGCGAAACGCTCAGCCTGGACATCCTTGTCGGCTGCGACGACAACGGCCTTGGCGCCAGCAATCTCGCTCTTGGTGAGCTCGTTCTCGACACCGACCTGGCCATGAGTCTCGACCTTAATGGTCAGACCGCGCTCGGCAGCTGCCTTCTCCAGCGCTTCCTTCGCCATGAAGGTGTGCGCAATGCCGGTCGGGCAACCGGTGGCGGCGATGATGTCAAACTTAGCCATGTGTCCCTCCTTCTTGAGTACAGCGCCCGCGGGCGCTCCCCTACACGCGCTTCGATGCGCGTTTTTCCACAACTGAAAGATACCAACCTACCGTCCGCGTGAGAAGAGGCAAGGTGCAATTCTCCGGTGAAAGGTTCTTTCATAACCGTAAACGGTAGGTGAAAGTTTACCATCAACACTTGAAACGGCAAGGTGTATCTTGTAATTGGAAATGCCCGTATACTATGGCATTGCAAATCAAATTGGATTTTCATGCCAACCAGGAGCCATCCATGACCGATAGTAGCAAGAGCGCACTTTCCCTCATAAGCACCCATCAGGGATACAGCGAGTCCGAGCAGCGCATTGTCGACTATATATTGGAGCACCAGTCCGAGGCGCCGCGCCTCACGGCCGCTCAGCTCTCACGCGCCGCCGCCACGTCCGAGGCGACCGTTTCGCGCTTCTGCCGAAAGCTTGGCTTTGGCAGCTTCCGCAGCTTTCAGTTTTCGTTGGCGAGGGATTTGGAAAGCCAGCGCAACGAGGGCCTGACTGACGAGGTCTCGCTCGACAATATGGAGCAGAGCCTCAAGAACATCCTGGCTGCCAAGGTGAGCGAGCTTAATGCAACCATCGACGGAATCGACCACGATACGCTGGCGGCTGTTGTGCATGCCCTTAAGCATGCAGGGGTTATTGAGTTTGCAGCTGTGGGCAATACGAACGCGGTCGCGCTCGATGCGACGTTTAAGTTTTCGCAGCTGGGCCTGCGCTGCATGGCGAGCACCATTAGCGAGACATCAATCGGCTTTGCGCTCACGTTGCGCCCGGGTGACGTCATCGTGCTAATCTCAAACTCCGGCAAATCGCGCCGATTGAATCGCATGGCAAAAGCGGCTCGCAACTGCGGCGCAACCGTAGTCGTCATCAGCAGTGACAGCAAATCCCCGCTCGCGCGTCTGGCAGACTACACTTTTAATACCGTCAACCACGAAGCGCTGCTGACGACAGGCGACTTTGCGTTCTCTAAGATCAGTGCCACGATGATCATCGAAGTCATCTACAACTTCCTGCTGCCCGAGATTGAAGACGCCCGAGAGCATATCAGCTACTACGAGGAGCTCATCCAGCCGGACAAGGTCGTTGAGTAAAACGCGTAGTGGGACAAAAATTTCAGTCTATTTTGTCCCACCAACACCGCTGATACGATCTAGCCTCGAGCTTCTTCAAGCATCTGTTTGGCGTGCGCCAGGCTTGCCTCGGACTGATCGCCGCTCAACATGCGGGCGATCTCGGCGGTACGCGCTTCGCCGGTTACCTCGTCCAAATGCGTCTGGGGAACATCGCCCGGTTCCTTACTGACAACATAATGCTTGTCGGCCATGACGGCGACCTGCGCCAAGTGGGTTACGACAATCACCTGATGCGTAGCGGCGAGATCTGCCAGCACGCCCGCGAGCGCACGCGCCGTGGAGCCACCGACACCAGCATCGACCTCGTCAAACACCAGCGTATCGACACCGTCCGCGTTACCGAGGACAACCTTGCTTGCCAGCATGACGCGGCTGAGCTCGCCGCCCGACGCAATGCGGCGCAGGGGGCGTGGCGTCAAGCCGGCACCGCTGCGGTATAGCAGCTCGTAACTCGAAGGACCAACCGGCGTCCACTCAGCACGGGGAAGATCGCGCGACTCCCAGACGAGCTCGGCACTACCCATCTCCAGGCGAGCCATCTGGCGGCCAACCTCGTGACAGAAGCGCGGGGCCGCCGTATTGCGAGCGCGCTTAAGCGCCTTGGCGGCAGCAAACAGTTCGTGCTCCGCCGCGCCAAGCGCTTCACGCGCCATTTTGATCTGTTCATCGCCATCATCAACCAGCGAAAGCAGCTCTTGCGAGCGATCACGCATGGCAAAAACATCGTCCATGGTCGGACCCCACTGACGCAGCAGGCCCTTGAGGTCGGAATACCGCTCGCGCATGCGAGCGAGCTCGCGAGGATCGAAGGCGACCCCATCGCGATAGGCGCGCAGCTCGTTGGCACAATCCTCAAGCGAGATGCAGGCATCCGAAAGCGTCTCGGCAATGTCGCCCAGTTTGCGATCGACGGTAGCCATTCGGGAAAGCTCTGCCACGGCGCTGTTCACGGCATCGAGCGCTCCCCCTTCGGCGGCAAGCGATGCATGGGCATCGTTAGCTGTGGCAACCAGTACCTCGGCATGTTCGGAGCGCGGCAGCAATTCCTCGAGTTCCTCATACTCGCCCGGCTTAGGGTCGACCTCGCCGATGCGCTCGAGGGCAAAGCGCGCCTCCTCGACACGACTCCCCTGCGCACGCGAGGCCTCCTCAACGCGACGGACCTCCTTGGCAGCCGCGCGCGAGGCTTTAAAGCAAGTACGGTAGTGCTCGAGTGCCTCGAGCGCAGAGCGCCCCGCCCAGGCATCGACCATGGCAACGTGATGCGCCGGGTCGAGGAGGCGCTGGTGCTCGTGCTGACCGCACAGATCCATCATCACGCCGACGCGCTCCGAAAGCTCGCGCACGCTGGCGATGCGGCCGTCAATCCTCACGCGGCTGCGGCCCTCGGCAGAAAGGCTGCGCTGGACCGTGAAGCCCTCCGTGTCGTGCGGGCCGTCAAACAGGCGTGCCTCGACGCTCGCCAGCGCCTCGCCCTCGCGCACCGTCGACGAATCCGCACGCTCGCCCAAAATAAGCTTAAGGGCCGAGAGCAGCGCGGTCTTGCCGGCGCCGGTCTCGCCTGTCAGGACAGTCAGGCCGGCACTCGGCACCAGCGTCGCCTCACGAATGAGTGCAATGTTAGAAACCTGCAGCTCATCGATCATGACGGACTCCGTAGAATACGCGGCTCACCGAGTTGTAAAAACTCTCGGGGCCGTAGTCGAGCAGCAGCACATCGCCTGGGCCTCGGCGCACCGCCACGCTCTCAACGGTGCCATCGCAGGTAATAAACTGTCCATCGATAGCAATCGCCGGAACACTCGGGCGATCATCGGACATAAAGATTTCGACGACATCACTCGGCGAAGTCAAGAAGGCACGGGCCTGAATGGTGTGCGGCGCAATGGGAACGCAGACCATGCCCGTATAGTCGGGGCTCACGATGGGGCCACCGGCACTGAGCGCGTAACCCGTAGAACCAGTCGCCGTCGAAACGACGACACCGTCACCGCGTAGGCGGTCGATATGATGGCCGGACACCGTGATGTCGAACTCGACCATATCGGACAGCGGACCGCGGGTAAGCGCCATGTCGTTGAGGGCGAAGGTGCGCACGACATCCTTCGTACCGTCTTCGCGCACGGACACGATATCCGCGGCGATGGTAGCGCGACGGCTCACATGCAGCTCGCCGGACAGGGCGTCGCTCACGACCTGCAGAATGTCGCGCTCCTCGGGACTCGCAGCAGTTAAAAAGCCCAGGTGACCATAGGAAAGACCGAGGATAGGAATCTCGCGATGGTTGAGGATGCGGGCAGCGCGCAGCAACGTACCGTCGCCGCCGAGCGTAATAACCAGATCGGAGCCGTCGATATCAGGCGTGCTTTGAATCTTCGATCGCTGGTCGGCAGCCCATGCGACCTCATAGCCCTGGCGCGTCAGCCAAAGCTCGAGCATCAGGCCGCTCTCGACCGCCTCTTGCTTGTAGTAATTGGGAACCAGAAAGACCTTCATAGCGTTGCAGCTTTCTCGCTCAAAACCGATACCTGGGATTGCAGCACGTCTTGCGGGCGGTCGCCAGAGTAAAATCTCGTGCCGTACAGGAAAAACTCAACGTTTCCCTTGGCACCATGAATGGGCGACACGCACACATCGACCGGGAACAGCCCCTTAGAGGCAAAGAGTTCAACTGCCGCAACGAGTGTATCACGGCGCACGGCGGGATCGGTCACAATGCCGCCCTCGCCCACCAGCGCCGCCGGAGCCTCAAACTGCGGCTTTACGAGCGTGCAGAATGCACCCGTAGGCGCGAGGCACGCCAGTACCGCATCGATAATATTCGCGATGCTGGTAAACGAGACATCACACACAGCCAGGTCGATGGCGCCGGTATAGCCAAGCTCAGGCAGCTGCGTCACGTTTGTGCGCTCATGCAGCGTCACGCGATCGTCCTGACGCAACGACCAATCGAACTGGGCGTGACCCACGTCCACAGAGACAACGGTCGCAGCTCCGCGCTTGAGCAGGCAATCGGTAAAACCGCCGGTAGAGCAGCCCACATCCAAACAGGCAAGGCCCGTCGGATTGATGCCAAACGCATCAAGCGCGCCTTCGAGCTTAAGACCACCGCGGCCAACATAGGGAATGCGCCCCTTCACGTGCAGCGGCAGCCCCGGGATCACCTTAAGGCCCGGCGAAGTCAAGCGCTCACCGCCACTCGAGACCAAGCCGGCCATAAGAGTGCGAAGGGCATCCGCGCGATCGGCGCAGATGCCCTGTGAAATCAGTTCGTCATCAAGACGCACGCGTTTCATGAATGTCATCAACCATTCGTATCCGGAGATGCGGCCTAGCTATCCTGGGATTCGTTTGTCGCATCCTCATCGTATTCTTGCTCGAGCTTGTCGGCCTCACGCGGCGTCAACTCAAACTTGTCGACCATATCGACCGCGCGGGAGCCCAGCTCAATCGCTTCGTCAAACAAATCGAGCGAACGCTCCAAGGAGGTATCCTTGGAGCGAACGGTAGCGATGATCTGATCCAGACGGTCCGAGATCTCATCAAAGTTACGGACAGAACCCTCTGGCATGGCTACTCCTCGACGGAGTCGACAACAGCCTCGGCGGCGTCCGCATCCTCGGCCAGCACGCCAGCCTCAGCTTGGGCAACCGCAACCTTGGCGGCAGCCTCGGCAGCCTGCGCCTCCTCGCGAGCGCGATCTTCGGCCAGCAGCTCCTGGTACAGGTCCTCGCCTGGCAGCTCCTCGCTGCGAGCAATCTTGCCCAGCACGCCGTTGACGAACGAAGCGGACTGGTCGGTGCCATAGGCCTTGGCAAGCTCGACGGCCTCGTTGATTACGATGGCGTCCGAGACCTCCTCGTCGGTGAGGAAGCGCATCTCATAGACGGCGATACGCAGCAAATTGCGGTCGGCGCCGGGCATGCGCATAAGATCCCAGTTCTTGGCGACGGCGCGCAGGGCACAGTCGATACGATCGATATGCTCGTAGGCACCGCGGCAAAGCTCCAGCGCATAGGGGTCGAGGGGACCCTTCGAGATCAGGAAATCGCCCTCGAGGACGCGCTCGAGCGGACTGTCCGTGGCCTCGGCCTGGAACAGCAACTGTAGCGCCTGACTGCGGGCAAGCGTGCGCCCGCGATAAACCTTAAGGCTCAAAGGTTACTCCTTGGGGAAAACGAGACCGTCGATGCAAACGTCAACGCGCTCGACCTCGACGCCCACCTGAGCATCGATGGCAGCGACCACGGCGGCGCGAACGGCCTCGGCGAGCTTCTTGAACGGATAGCCAAAGAACACCACGACACGCACGGTGAGTGCGAGCTTGTCGCCGACGACCTCGGCCTCGACCGCCGGCTCGGAAGCCGGGGCCTTGGACGAGAGCATCATGGAGACAAGGTTGGTGGCAAGGTCCTTGACGCCAACGGAGGCGATGCCCTCGACATCCGACACGGCGCGCGAGACGATGGCGGTCAGAACATCGGGCGAAATGCCGATGCCGTCAATCTTGATTTCCTGGGGCATGAGTCCTCCTAGAAGAGTTGGTTGCTAGACGCGGGAGACGAACTTGCCGTCGCGGGTGTCAACCTTGATGACCTCGCCCTCGTTGAGGTACATGGGGACCTGGATGACAGCGCCGGTGTCAATCGTGGCCGGCTTGGTGGAACCCTGGACGGTGTCGCCCTTAAAGCCCGGGTCGGTCTGGACGATGGTGGTCTCGATGAACATCGGGGGGGTCACGCCCATGAGCTCATCGTCGGCGAAGAGCAGCTGGCAGATGTCGTTCTCGCGCAGCCACTTGGAGTTCTCGCCCACCATGTCCTCGGGAACGGGAACCTGCTCATAGGACTCGTTGTCCATGAAGATGTAGTCGGCGCCATCGTTGTAGAGGTACTGGAACTCGCGGGTGGTAAGCATGACGCTCTCGAACTTGGTGCCGGCGTTGCAGGTGTTCTCGACGACGCGGCCGCTCTTGATGTCGCGGGTCTTGTAGCGCACAAACGCGCCGCCCTTGCCCGGCTTGACATGCTGGAACTCGACGATGGTGTAGACCTTGTCCTTGATGCGGAGACCGAGGCCGTTCTTGAAGTCGGCGGTAGAAATGGTAGGCATAGCGACCTTTCTTGTTATGGGCAGAACGCACAAGCGTCCAAATTACATACGACAGAAATTATACACTTGCAGACGGCGCCTGCAGCGAGCGCATAAAAAGAGAACGCGGGGCGTCCGAATCGATCCGAACGCCCCGCCCCAAACTATCTACCGAAGTAGACTAGCAGTCGATAACGTGCAGGTCGTGCGGGGTCTTGGTGAAGGGCTCGTAGCCGTTCTCGGTGACCACGCCGTAGTCCTCAAGGCGCACGCCGCCCACGCCGGGCAGGTAGACGCCGGGCTCCATGGTGACAACCGAGCCGATCTCGATGGTGTTCTTGCTGCGGTTGAAGTTGGGCAGCTCGTGGATGTCGATGCCCACGCCGTGGCCCAGACCATGGTTGTAGTAATCGCCATAGCCGGCATCGCCGATGATCTTCTTGGAAAGCTTGAAAATGTCGTTGCCCTCGACGCCCGGATGGATGGCGGCGACGCATTCCTCGTGCGTACGGCGCACGAGCGCATACAGGTCGAGCTGTTCCTGCGTGGGCTCGCCCATCACGACGGTGCGCGTCATATCGGAACGATAATCGCAGTAGCCCGCGCCGTAATCCATGAGGACAAAGTCGCCCTTCTCGATCACGCGGTCGCTCGGCACGGCATGCGGGTTGGCGGTGTTGGGACCGCTCGCTACGATGGAGCCGAAGGCAAGGCTGTCAGCGCCGTTGGCGAACATAAAGTTCTCGAGCTCGTTGCGAACCTGCTTCTCGGTCATACCGGGCTTAATAAAGCCGAGCATGTGCTGGAAGGCGGCGTCAGTGATCGACTGTGCATGGCGCATGAGCTCGATCTCCTCGGCATCCTTGATGGCGCGCATCTTGCGGATGTCGTCATGCATCAGCGGCAACATGCAGGCGACGGAACGATCCTCCAGACCACGCTGAATGCCCTGGTAGAAGTTGATCTGCATATCGTCCTCGACAGCGCAGACGCGGCACTTGTTGGCTGCGATCTTGCCGGCGACCCAACCGGGGATGGTGCCCTCGTCCATGTCATAGACCCAAGGGCTGCCGGCGGGCGTGTTCTCCTCAAAGCTGTTGAGGTAGCGCGAGTCGGTATGGAACAGGCACTGGTCAGCCGTAATAAACGCCGCGTGCGGGAACTCGAAGGTGTAGTCGAAGACGCCCTTCACGCCCGTGAGCCAACGAAGATTGGCCTCGTCGCGTACCACGATAGCGTCGTAGCCGCGCTCGACCATCAGGGCACGGACACGTTCGATACGACCGGCAGGACCGGCAGCAAACTCAGACATGCAGATTCCTTTCTTATTGTCTCTATAAAGACGGGACGGGTCTCAACCGAACGTCGGAATCGCATGCGAACCGCAACCGATTGGAAACCCGTCCCTCAACATGATACGAAAGACGATGGATGTCAATAAATCTTAGAGAAGTTCTTTGCGAGAAGCCAAGTAAGCGTGAGCATGGCGCTCAAGAACCTCGTCCTCAACGCTCGTTAGGCGAATGGCGCCGAGTGCCGCGGGCAGCGGCAGCATGCTGCGATTCGAGCGAGCGAACTGCTGCCTGCGGAACTCCTCGATATATGCGGCAGGCTCCAGATCGAGGGCAAGTTCCTCGATACCAAAGTCCTCTAGGCAGTCATCGACCTCAAAGACGTAATCGATATCGAAGTCGCAGGCATCATGTGCTAGGCGCGCCTCAAAGCGCATGCCCTCGGACAACAGCTGGTAGGCAGGAACCTGCGAAGCAGCATCGCCCAAGCAAGCGCGCAGGGTACGCTCCCCCGTCTTGCCAAAATCGAGCGCATGGCGGGCGCTCGGGTTCGTGGCCATCAGTACGTCCTTGCGGGCAGTCTGAGACCATTGAACTGCATTGACGAGCGCGACCTCCTCGCCCGCGAGAATCTCGGGAACGGTCTCAGTAAACTGATTCCAGCGGGACTTACTGCTCGAAAGCATGGTGCCAACAAGCACCACATAGCCGAACTTGAGGTACTCGGGGTCCGCCTCGCGAACAAGGTCGAGGTCACACACGACCAAGCCCGGCTCAGGACGGAACGCGATAGCGGGAAGCGCATTCGCCGGCGAGGCGACGAGCGGCTTCATGGTCGTCGCGACCGTGAGCATGGCGTCGAAGGTCGTCGGCAGCAGCGCGCACTCGGTTCGGCCACACCACTGGTTGGCGCACCAGCTAACAACCGAGCAGGTTGCGGCATCGCCAACGGCGACAACCAGATCGTCGCAGGTAACGCCGTTGGCAGACAGGGCGCCAAAGATCGCATCGGCATCGGCCAGCGTGGCACCAGCAGGCGAAACCTCGAGGACTAGCGGCGACACGGCAAAACCGGCGTCGACCAGCGCATGCTCGACGACTTCACCAAAACGCTCGGATGTGGCGGTGTTCCAAACGACCATCGCGCGCTTAGGCTTGCCCACGGCCGAGGCAAACATACGCGACAGTTCATCGAACGCGCCCAATCCGACGCGGACATCGACGCTGCGGTTTTGGAAATTGATCAGTTGACGGCGAATCATAGCAGCCCACGCTCCAAAAGCATCTCGGCACAAAGGTAGGAAACGTCCTCGAAGGACTTGTTGCGAATATCAAGGGTAAGGTCGGCGGCCTGGCGATACAGCGGACGGCGATGCTCAAACAGGCGCGCAGCATGCTCGGGCGAACGGAAATCGGGGCGCGTGTCGGACCGACGAATCTGTCGAATCGAATCCTCGAAGTCGCCCTCGAGGTACACGCACGTACCCATTTCGTGCATCAGTTCAATATTCACCGGCGTTTCGACGATACCGCCCCCGCACGAAACCAACAGGCTGCGCTCGCTTTGGAGCGAACGGAGCGCCGAGGTCTCGAGCTCGCGAAAACGATCCTCGCCCTCGGTCTCAAAAATCTCGGTTACCGACTTGCCGCAACGGCGCACGACCAGACGGTCGGTATCGATAAAACGCCGCTTGAACATGGTGCCCACGTTGCGCGCAAGCGTCGACTTGCCCGCGCCCAAAAAGCCGATAAAGAAGATATGGTCGCAGCCGTGTTTGATGTGCTGGGACATGACGAGACCTATTCCTCGCAAGGAAGGTCGCGCAGGGCCCGGCGCTCAAAGATACGGAAGATCTGCGTATACCACAGGTCCTGCGTCGCCTGCGGCTTTACCAGGATGGTATCGACGCCGGCGAAGTTGCCGCTCCACACGTCCGTGTAGAGCTGATCACCGATCAGCACCGCCTCGTCAGCCGTGGCGCCGAGGCGCTTAAGACCCGCCTTGAGGGCAAACGGCGCCGGCTTCATGGCATGGCTGATGGCCTCGAGTCCCAGCTCGCGTGCTGATGCCATGACCTGGTCGCGATGCCAGTTGTTGGACACCATGCACAGCTTAAAGCCTTTGGCGCGGGCGGTATCGAGCCAAGCGGAAACCGCGGCGGGAACCTGCTCGGTGTCGCGCGGCACCAGGGTGTTATCGCGATCGAGCAGAATGGCGCGTTTGCCGTCGGCCCAAAGGGTATCAAGGTCGATGCGATCGACCGAGGCAACGTAACGTTTGGGGCTAAAAATCCTCATGCTAATTCCAAGACTGTTGATGCTCTTCGTAGGTTTGCGAGAAGTACTCCTCGTCCTGCGTAATGTAGAAATACAGGTCATCGGAGTCGGTCGGCTCAAGCGTGGCCTTGAGTGCCTCGAGCGACGGAGAGCAGATGGGCGTGGGCGGCAGGCCCTCGTGCTTATAGGTGTTATACGGACTATCGCTCTGCAGGTCGTCGGCGGTAACCTCGCCACCGGTGACATACATCATGGTCGCATCGCTGTTGAGATAGCGCAGACCATCGAGCTTGCCGGCAAGACGGTTGTAGAAGACCGAGGCCACGTGCGCACGTTGATCGGCGTTGAGGCCCTCGCGCTCAACGATAGAGGCCAAGTTGACGATGTCGTAGTCGGACATCTCCACACCGTAGCGTTCCTTGATCTTGGCTTCGCAGCTCGCAAAGTCAAGCGACTTGTACTCGGTCTTAAACTGATCGAGCATAGCGCGAATCACGCCATCGGCCGTCGGCAAATCACCCAACGAATAGGTCTTGGGGAACAAGAAACCCTCGAGCGAATCGTTGGCGGCGCCCTTAAGGAAGCTATAGTCGTCCACGTAGTTGGAGGCCTTGGCCTGGTTGAGGAAGTCTTCCTTAGAGATGCTGTCGTAGGCCTGGGCCACACGGTCGGCGACTTGATCGACCGTCAGGCCCTCAGGGATAGTCAGCGCACTGGAGCCCGCGTTGGGGCCTTCCATGAGCTGCTGAACAACCTTGGTCGCATCCATGAGTGTGGTGAACGAATAATCACCGGGCTTGAGCGACATATCGGCGTTGAGCTTTTTCACCGCCGCATAGTAATCCTTGGGATTTTCTACGATATGATTCTCGGAGAGAATCGAGGCGATCGTATCGCCTGAAGCACCATCGGGAATGGTCACCGTAACCTGCTGACCAGCCGTGACCTTCGTATCCTCACCGGCAAAGAAGCCCTTGACGGCCGGCACGACAAAGAAAGCGATCGCAGCAAGCGCGAGCACCGCCACCACAACACCGATAATCATAGGCACCGGGGAGCTTTTCTTTTGAGCACCGCGACGAGCATGCGTGTTGTAGCTCGAGCGGGTCGCCGGAGCAACGCCATGCGAACCGCGAGCGTGATGCGAATGCGATTGAGGGACCTGAGTTCGCTGGGTAGGTGCCTGCTGCTTAAAGCGGGTACCGCCTGCAGGCTGGGCCGTACGAGCAGTGGGCTGTTGAGCCGCGTGAGAAGCCGAATGCTGAACCGAACGAGCAGAAGGCTGCTGACCCGTCCGTTGAACAGGTTGGGCCGAATGAGAGAAGGACTGCACCGAGCGCGCGGCAGACTGAGCTGCGCGCTGCGTCGGCTGTGCCGGACGCTGGCCAGGCTGGGCAGGGCGCGACGGCGGCTGCCGTGTACGATTCTGCTGGCGCGGATCGGAAGCGCTAGACATGCGAAACCTCCTCGTTTTTACGATCGAGCCACGTCTGCAAAAACAGGCTGGCGGCAATCATGTCGATCTTGCCCCTCATCTGCTTTTCGTTGAGGCCCTGCTCGCGCAGGATACGCTTGGCCTCTTGCGAAGACAGACGTTCGTCCTCAAACTCCAGCGGAAGATCGAGCTCGTCGGCAATCTTTTGCGCCACGGCGGCAACGCGCTCGGCCTGGGGGCCGGGCTCACCGGCCATGGTCAGGGGGCGTCCGCTTACCAGGATGTCGGGCTCATAGTCCTCAACCAGGTAGCGGAACGTCTTGGCCATACCGGTGACCTCGGCAGCCGGAAGCACCTTGACAGGCATCGCCATCTTGTCATCACGGCTCGAGACGGCGATGCCAATCCTGGTCTCCCCTATGTCCAGCGCGAGCGCAACCACAGCGACTTCTTAGATTCTTAGGCGCCGAGCGCGGTCTTAGCGGCCGCGAGGGCATCGGCGATGCCGGCAGCATTCTTGCCACCGGCCTGGGCCATGTTGGGACGACCGCCACCGCGACCGTCGACCAGACCCGCGATCTGCTTGATCACGTTACCGGCGTGGAAACCGGCCTTGACGGCGTCATCGGAGCCGGCAGCGAGCAGGGCCGGAGTGCCCTTCTCAGTCACGCTGGCGACGACACAAGCGACAGGGCCGGCGACCTTCTGATGCACGGTATCCCATACGTTGCGCAGGTCGGCAGCCTCAAGGCCCTGGAGCTCAGCGACAACGAGCTTATAGCCGTCGAGCTCGACGGCGCCCTCGATGGCGCTGGAGATGGCGTCGGAGGAGCCACCGGTCAGAGCCTTTTTGAGCTTGTTGGACGTCTCGCGCAGCTCAGCCTGCAGGTTCTCCACGCGGGCGGGAACCTCGTCGACGCGGCACTTGAGCGCAGCGGCGGCGGCGTCAACGAGCGCCAGGCGGTCGGCCATGTAGTCGAGGGCACCCTTAGAGGTCACGGCCTCGATACGGCGGACATTGGAGCCCGTGGAGGACTCGGAAATGATCTTGAACAGACCAATCTCTGCGGTATTGGCGGCATGGGTGCCACCACAGAGCTCGCGGGAGAACGGCTGGTCCTCAGCGCCCACGGAGACGACGCGGACGACATCGCCGTACTTCTCTCCAAACAGAGCGACAGCGCCGGCAGCCTTAGCCTCGTCGATGCCCATGACACGGGTCACGACCGGCTTGGAAGCGAAGATCTGCTGGTTGACCAGGTCCTCGACAGCCTTGAGCTGCTCGGAGGACAGGGCCTCGAAGTGCGTGAAGTCAAAGCGTAGGTGCTCGGGCGTCACCAGCGAGCCGGCCTGGGAGACGTGCTCGCCCAGGACCTGCTTAAGGGCAGCGTCGAGCAGGTGCGTGGCGGTGTGGTTGCGGCGCAGGAAGCCACGGCGCTCGGCGTCGAGCGCGGCGGTAACAGCGGCACCGACAGCCAGCGTGCCCTCGGCAACGTGCGCGACGTGGGCATACAGGCCGTTGTGGTTCTTGGTGTCGGCAACGGTCAGAACAACGCCCTCGGCGGAAAGCTTGCCGGCATCGCCCTGCTGGCCACCCATCTCGGCATAGAACGGGGTGCGGTCGAGCACAACCTCGACATCCTCGCCGGCGGCAGCGGACTCGACGGACTCGCCGTTGCGCACGATGGCGACAACCTTGGCGCCCTCGATCACATCGTTGTCATAGCCGTCGAACTCGGTCGCTGCGACCTTGTCCGAAAGCTCGACCCACACGTCGTTGAAGCTGCCCCAGGCGTCGCCCTTGGCATTGGCGCGGGCGCGGGCCTTCTGGTCCTCCATGCAGGCAGTGAAGCCGTCCATATCGACGTCGTGGCCAGCGGTGCCGGCGATCTCGACGGTCAGATCGATGGGGAAACCAAAGGTGTCGTGCAGTTTAAAGGCGACATCGCCCGAAAGCACGGCGCCCTCGGCAAGCGCTGCCAGGGCCTCGTCCAGATAGACGCGGCCGTTGTCGAGCGTCGTGGAGAAGCGCTCCTCCTCGGAGGCGACGATACCCTTGACGAGCGCGACATTCTTGAGCAGCTCGGGATAAGCCTCACCCATCTGAGCGTTAACCTCGTCGATGAACTTGGTCAGGAAGGCGCCCTCGATGCCCAGCAGGCGACCGTGGAACACGGCACGACGGAGCAGGCGGCGAAGGACGTACTCGCGACCCTCGTTACCGGGAAGGATGCCGTCCGAGATCATAAAGTCGACGGCACGGGAGTGGTCGGCGATGATACGCAGGGAGCGGCTGGCGCCAGAGTAATCGTCGGCGTCATAGGTCTTGCCGCTAATCTTCTCGCCCAGCTTGATGAGGTGCTGCATCAGATCGCCGTCGTAGTTGGCGGTCTTGTGCTGCATGATGGCGGCCATGCGCTCCAGGCCCATGCCCGTATCGAGGTTGCGGTGCGGCAGCTCCGGCATGGAGCCGTCCTCCTGGCGGTCGTACTGGGTAAAGACGAGGTTCCAGAACTCCAGGAAGCGGTCGCAGTCGCAGCCAGGCTTGCAGTCGGGGCTGCCGCAGCCGACCTCCTCGCCCATGTCAAAGTAGATCTCTGAGCACGGACCGCAGGGACCGGTGGGGCCAGCGGCCCAGAAGTTATCGTCCTCGCCCAGGCGGGAGATGTGGTCCTCAGCAACGCCCAGAGAACGCCACACGTCGTGGGTCTCGTCGTCCTCGGTAAAGACGGTGAAGTACAGGCGGTCGAGCGGCAGCTTGAACTCCTTGGTGATGAGCTCAAAGGCCCAGGCGCAAGCCTGCTGCTTGGAGACGCCGCCAAAGGAGAAGTCGCCGAGCATCTCAAAGAAGGACAGGTGACGGCCGTCCTCGCCGATGCAATCGATGTCGTTGGTGCGGACGCACTTCTGGCAGGAGATAGCGCCGATCTCCTTCATGGTCTTCTTGCCCTGGTAGTACTCCTTAAACTGGTTCATGCCGGCGTTGGCAAGCAGCAGCGAAGGATCGTCAGGGACGAGGGACGAAGAAGGATAGAGCTTAAGACCGCGCTCCTCAAAGAAGTTGAGGAACTTGGAGCGAATCTCGGCCGTAGTCATTGACGGGTAGTCAGCACTCATAGAGGGAATCTCCTCGGTTTCACATCGAAACAGTTCAAACGTAACGATATTACCATCCCACCGCGCCCATGCAAAAAAGAGGGTCGCCAAACAGCGACCCTCCAGCGAAATTGCATGTTAGCACGTATGAATGTTAACCCGAATTACCCCGCTAGTTGTCGTCATCGTCCATGGAGCCGTCGATGCCGGTTTTGGTATCGTCGTCCGAGTTGGAGTCATCGTCTTTGGCGAAGGGGTTCTTGAAGAAGCCCGTGGCATCGGGCTGCAGACCAGAGAGCTTAATCCAGGGATTATCGAGCTCGGGCTTGGGCATGGCCTTGGCCTCGGGCGCAGTCTCGTTGCCGATGAGCTCAGACTCGTAGATGAAGGTGTCGTCGCCGAGCGCGTCGTAGGCGGCGACCGGGTTGCCATCGGCATCGCGGTACGGTGTGCCCTTAAACACGGCGCCGTCATAGGCCACAAGCTGGCGGCCGGTCTCATTCTCGAAGTAGTACACGAAGATACCCTTGAGGGCCGCACATAGCGGGATGGCAATAATCATGCCGATGGGGCCCATGAGTGCCGAGCCAATAACGAGCGCCGTGAGGCTCATGATGGGATGCACCTGCACCGAGCTCTGCATAACCTTAGGCGAAATCACGTTATCGGTGACGTTTTGCGCGACCATCGTCACGATGAGCGTCCATAACGCCAACATGGGACTGAACATGAAGCCGAGTACCGTGGCGATTGCTGCGCTCACCCAGGGACCGACGACCGGAACCAAATGCATGATGCCGGTAAAGATAGCCATGAGCGCCGCATACGGATGACCGATGATCAAAAAACCGATAAAGGCGAGGAAACCACCGCAGATGGACGTCACGACCATACCGCGCATGTAGCCGCCGACAGAGCGAGAAAGGATGGCGACCATAAAGCGGTACGAGGTCTCCTTCTCCTGACCGATGATGGTGCAAATCTCGTGATGCATGCGAGGGTAGTCGCAGGCCATCCAGTAGGCAAGCACCAGACCAAGGAAGATCACGAACAACTGCGAGGCCGTATTGGTGATGAGCGGGAACACACCGCGACCAAGCTCGGCAGCAATCTGAGACACATACTTCGATGCCACGGTAACCAGGGACGAAAGATTATCGTCCAAATACTCCTTGAGCGGCGTGTTGTTGAGCGTCTTGGCATGCGAGATCATCTCATTGAGATCGCCACCCACAACACGAAGCTGCTCGGGCAGGCGGCTCAGGACTTCCATGATCTGACCAAAGAGAATCGGCGACAAGATGCAAACGACACCGACGAGCACGGCAACAACAACAATAAGCGCGATAAGCGAACCGATGCCGCGATTCACGCCATGGTGCTCGAGCCAGTTGGTGATCGGGGACATCACAAAAGCAATGATGGAGCCGACGGCAAGAAACTCAATAACCGGTGCCAGGATGCCCATAAGGTTAAAGATGACAGCAGCAATAACAATGCAGCCGACAACAGCCCAAATGCGCAGCGTCAGAATGCGGGTGTCGCGCAGCACGCGATCGGTTTGCTGGGGGTGCTCACTCATGAACGAATCATCACTCCGTCGGGGTCGATCTTGTCCTGAATCTTCTTAAGCGTGCGGCGCAGCAGACGCGAAACCTGTACCTGAGAAATACCCAGCTTCTTGGCGATCTCGATCTGGGTCATGCCCTTCACAAAGCGCAGCTCAATCACCTCGCGCTCGCGCGGCGAGAAATCACGGATGGCTTCCTCGATCACTAGGCGGTCATCGGTAAAGTCGAGCTCGTTGTCGTCGTCGGCGTAACGGTCGAGAATCGAGGGGGCATCGTCCGAATCGGACGCACCAGGAGCCTCGATGGGCACCGAGGTATAGGCCGAAGACGATTCCATGGCCTCCAGCACCTCATCGACCGTCACGTCCAAGTACTCAGCGATTTCCTCAACCTTAGGCGAGCGCTGTAGCTCGTTGGTGAGCTTATCGGTAGCCTGGTTGACCTTGGCCGAGAGCTCCTGCAAGCGACGGGGCACGCGCACGCTCCAGCCCTTGTCGCGGAAGTGACGCTTGATCTCGCCCAAGATGGTAGGCGTGGCAAACGTGGTGAACTCGAGTCCGCGCTCAGGGTCAAAGCGATCGATAGCCTTGAGCAGGCCCAAATAACCAACCTGCATCAGGTCATCGAGCGGCTCGCCGCGGTTCTTAAACTTGTTGGCAAGAAACCTTACCAGGTTCATGTGGGACATGACGAGCTGCTCGCGTGCGTCCGGGTCACCGGTCTCTTTATAGCGACGAAACAGCTCGCGGGTTTTCTCCTTGTCCCAAGCGGTCTTACCGCTCCGGGAACGTTCGGTCATATTAGATATCCGCCTTGAGGTCGAGGGAAAGCGTCAGGGGCGCCGCAGTCTTTTCGTAGGAGTCGCACACGCTCGCCAAAATGAGCTCGGCATACACAGCGGCCTGGTCATCCTCGTCGACGGTGGCCTGGTCGCCAAAGGTAAAGGTCATGCCAACGTGAGATTCGTCGACATCGAATTTGATCGAGATGTCATCGGAATCAACAGCCGTGCAGCCGAAAATAAATGCTTCCTCGGCAGCCATACGAATGTCCTCGATGCGATCGACGGACATGGAGCAGAGCGCACCGACATTTGCCGCCGTCATGCGCACAAGGCGCGCCAGACGCGGGTCGCCGGCAACGGTCAGCGTAATGGGGCAAGTTGCTTCGCTACTCATCGCAGGACTCCTCAGAGGTCTCGGCGGGCGTGTAGGTGTAATACTGGGCTGCTTTAGCAGCAGGCTTCTGTGCATCATTGTCACCAGCAGCGACATCGTCCCCGGCTTCGCCAATCAGGACACGCTCGGTCGGCTGCTCGGCTTCTTCGGCAGCGGAAAGCTTGCACTCAGCGTCGGCCGCGGGAGCCTTCACCTTGTTAAAGAGTTTCTGCACGGCACCTGCCGCAGAATCAGTCACGCTCGACACAGCATTGCTGGCCTCGGCCATGCTACCGGTGACCTCAGAAATGTCGCGAACCACGGCTTCGACCTCTACGAGATTGGAGGTAAGGGCATCAACTGCCGTCTTGCTCGACTTAAGCAGCGGCTCCATCTGGGCAAGCGCCGGCGTAAGCTCATCGACAGCGCCATCGAGCTTTGCCACCACAGGCTGAGCCTCGGCGATGGTGTTGTTGAGGTCGTTAACGGTCTTATCGAGCGAGTCGACAACGGTGCGGGTCTTGCGCAGGGTAAGCGCGAGCTCAACGATGGCCCACACGCCGGCAACAGCGAGCAGCAGCAGGGCGATTTGAATGGGACTCATACAAGCCTCCCAAAGGAATCGATATACAGACGGTTTCCATGGTACCCCAAAGGGGACCGAACATGCCATGAGCAGCAACGTGGGACAAAATTATCAGCAGCTACTTCGGTGCATTCCCGCTGCGGTCGCGTTCACTTTGCTCTACGCGCCATTCTTCCCAACCGCGGCCGGCAGGCTGCCAAAATGCACCGCGTTCCAAGCCTTCGGGCAAATAGCGCTGATCGACCCAGCCTTCGGGATAATCGTGCGGATACTTATACACACCGTATTCATCGCTGCCCGGGCGATGGCGATCGCGCAGGTAGCTGGGCACCTCGCGAAGACCACTGCTGTGGATATCGGCTAGCGCCGCATCGATCGAGGCCTCGCACGCATTGGACTTGGGCGCCAAGCACACATAGAGCGCAGCTTGTGCAAGGTTAATGCGACATTCAGGATAGCCAATAACTTCAGCAGATTTAAAGGCAGCATGCGCCACCAAAAGCGCCTGCGGGTCGGCGTTGCCAACATCCTCAGAAGCGTGAATCATAATGCGGCGAGCGATAAACTTAGGATCCTCCCCAGCATCGATCATGCGCGCGAGCCAATAGATCGTGGCATCGGGGTCGCTACCGCGCATAGACTTAATAAACGCACTGATGATGTCGTAGTGCATGTCGCCGTTTTTGTCATACGTAAAGCCGCGACGCGGGTTGGCGATCTTCACGTCATCCACGGTGATGGGATAGCGCTCCCCCGCCGCAGGCGCTGGCGTTCCCTCGGTATCGGGACGCGTGACGGCAATCTCGCTCGCAAGCTCAAGCGTCGTGAGCGCCGAGCGAGCGTCACCCGCTGCCAGCGTGCAAATGGTCTTGACCGTATCCTCATCGGCCGAGAACTTACCGTTCAAACCCTGCGGTGCCTCAAGCGCACGTTCAATAAGCGTGGCGATATCCTCATCCTTCAGATGCTCAAGCTCCACGACGCGACCACGTGAGAGCAGTGCCGAGTTGACCTCGAAGTACGGGTTCTCTGTCGTAGCGCCAATCATAATGACGGTACGGTTCTCAACTGCATGCAGCAAGGCATCCTGCTGCGACTTAGAGAAGCGGTGAATCTCATCGATGAATAGAATGGTGCGGCGGTCGTACGTATTCAGGCGCGTCTTGGCCTCATCAATTACACGACGCAGGTCCTTCACGGTACCCGTGACGGCGCTGACCTCGACAAACTCGCTCTTGGTATGGTTGGCGATAATGTGGGCCAGCGTCGTCTTGCCCGTACCGGCAGGCCCGTACAGAATCACGCTCGAAAGCACGTCGTGCTCGATCGCGGCACGCAGCCATGAACCCTTACCGACGGCCTTTTGCTGGCCCACGTACTCGTCGAGCGAATTGGGGCGCATGCGCACCGCAAGCGGCGCATTCTGAAAGGAACGCTCGCGCGTCGAAGCAGAAAAAAGGTCGTCCATAGCCATCCCGTGTATTAATCAAATACGTTTTCCACTAACAGTATACCGAATTAATACGAACTACCGTTCGTTAATATAGGTACGATGCGGAAACTTTAGACCCGGGAACAGCTTGCTCGTCAGTTCGCAGAAATAACCGTCCGTCATGCTCGCGATATAATCCACAACGGCTTGATCCTTGTCGTCCTGCCAGGCATAGGCGCGATCGTAGTAGGAAAGCTGCTGCTCGATGCGAGAAATGTGGTGTTTAAAGATATACGAGGACTCGTCACCTTCGTTTATATCCTGCAGGCAACGGTCGTAAAGCTTTTCGAAGGCTTCGCGCAGCTCCGCCTCGGAGTCGCCTTCGATACCGCCCTTGCTATAGATCTTCTCGTAGTTCTCGCGCTTGGCCCGGCGGATCTCCTCAAACAGGTCCTCGCTCATCTCGATGCGCGGCTTACCATAGCTATGCTCCACGATATCGATGGAAGCGTGCGTAAGGATCCAGCTGTTGTAGGCACCGCCCCGGCCATCATCAAAAGCGTCGGGTGACAGCAGGCCCGCCGCGATCGCATCCTGACGGTCACGACCGACGTAGGCAAGAATATCCGAGATGCGAACGACGCAGCCCTCGAGCGTCATGGGACGCAGATGCTCAATTGCGCTATAGCCCGTGGCAATGCAATCCTCAACCGTCTGGTCAAACTGGTCAAAGGAGCCCATGTCCGAGAGCTCAAACACACGCTGCTCGTACTCGCCGTTATGGCATAGCACGCCGTCGAGCGTCTGGAGCGACACGTTGCGGCCATACAACGCGTCGAGCACGCGAACCGACTGCACGTTATGGAAAAAATAACGCCCCGTACGCTCATGATAGATATCGTTGAGGAAGCGCTCGCCGGAATGGCCGAAAGGCGTGTGTCCCAAGTCGTGGCCCAGGCCAATCGCCTCGATCAGATCGCAATTGAGCCCCAGGGCGCGACCGATATCGCGCGCAATGCGCGAGACAAGCTGCACGTGCAAACCGCGGCGTGACAGATCGTCATTGCTACGAAAGCTAAAGACCTGCGTTTTGCCCGCATACCGGGTGTAAGCCGGAAGATGAAGTATCTTTTCGGTATCGCGCATAAACGCCGGACGCATAAGCGTGCCTTTGTCGGTAGTGCGATCAATACGACGAATGACCTGATCATCGTTGCAACGATACGGGTTGACATAGCCCGAAGCACGATCGGCGGCAATGCGCTCGACAAGCTCGGGCGACAACGCTGAGGGAATACGGTCCATGCGCGCCTTAATGACGGCCGTTTCTTGATTAGATTCCATGGCATGCTCCTTAAGAAGGATGCGCAATCGGTTACAAAGTGCAGCCCACGACCTCGATTATGGCAAAAATCGGCACTAAAAACGGGAGCAATGGCAGGGAGCGCGATTTTGTGAAGAGGCAGGAAAGGGCCAGAGCCAGGAGTGCGACGGCAAATGCCACGATGCCACCCATAGGGTCGAGCGTGCAAAGCGCGAAGAGCGCCTTGGCATCCCCCATGCCGATGCCCGGGATTTGGCGAAGACGACGCCAGAGGGACTCAGTCAGCACGAGAGCAAGATACACAATGACGGCAAGACCCGCGTGGTCAAGCGCTGTGTTAACGCCTTTGTCGAGCCAAACGCCCACTAACGCCGTCACCGCACACGCACCGGCAAGTTCATTGGGAAAACGTCGCTGACGGGCATCAATCGCCGCGCCGGCAAAGATGCAAATCCAAAACGGGATATAAAACATCGAGTACCTCCTCGAGCTGCATCGCAAAAGCAAAAACCACCACAAAGGTGCCTGTCCCCTTTGCGGTGGTTTTGGTGGTGGTTATTTGGCGCCTAGCATGACCTCGTCGAGGGTGACGTTTACGGCATGCTGGGTAGGAACCCAGTCGACCTTCAGGAACAGCGCGGCCACCGTGATGGGGATATAGCTGAACATAAAGATCGGGAAGGTAAACAGGTTAGTCACCAGACGCCACTTTTGCGCGCAGTGAATGTGCTTGTACTCAAAGATAGTCGTGAGCAGCGCCAGGATAAAGAAGGTCTGATACATCATGGCGAAGGTCATAATGAGCGAAGCGGCGCACGCCTGCATCTCGACTTCGGTAGCCAAGAAACCATGCGAAAGGCCACCCACAATCAAGAACGTCGCATTAGCGAGCATCGAGATCAGCGATAGCAGCATACCCGGGGCGATCGTCATGAACATGTCGTAGGCGGCAAAGCGATGATAGCGAAACGTCGACTTGACCAGATGCTTGCCGTAGGTAAAGAACACCTGGTAAAAGCCCTTGGTCCAGCGCATACGCTGCTTCCAGGATGCCTTGAACGTCACGGGTTGCTCGTCAAAGAACTCCGCCGGCGCATAGCCAATGCGAATACCGTGAATAGCGCAGAACGTAGTGAACTGAATGTCCTCGGTCAGCGTGTGGAACTGCCAGCCGTGCATGCCCTCAATAACACTGGCGGAGATAAGGTAACCCGAACCCGAAACAGCGCAGGACGTCTTGCAGATATTACGCGCGTTGTTGAGGAAGCGCGCCTCGCGTAGATACCACGTGGCATTAGCAGCCGAGATCCACGAGCTGCCGAAGTTCTTGGAATTGCGATAGCTCGTGACCACATGGAAGCCCTGGTCAAAGGCATCATTCATCTTGGAAACGTAATCGCGGGAGATAACGTTATCGGCATCGAAGATAAAGTAGCCCTCAAACGTGTCGGGATACTCGTTGAGAATGCGGTCGAAGCCAAAGTCCATGACCCAGCTCTTGCCCTTGCGGGCCAGGTCATTGCGCTCGTAAACAATGGCACCGGCCTCGCGCGCGAGCTGCGCCGTGTTGTCGGTGCAGGCATCGGCGACCACGAAAACCTCGATGAGCTCGGACGGATAATCCTGGTCCTTGATGGAGCGAACGAGGTTGGCGATCACGGCCTCCTCATTATGCGCCGCGATAAAAAAGGCATAGCGATGGAGTTTTTTGGCCTTGGGAGGCGCGACCTCGCCACGAAGAGCGCCAATGACAAAGAAGACCACCTGGTACAGAAAGCAGACCGTGAGCAGCGTGACGACAATCTGGTTGAAGATCACGATGGGTGTGTTGGTTTGTAAAAAGGCGAGCATGCAGGCTCCCAGCAACGCGTAACGTAAACAATCGTATATCTTACCGCAGGCTTACCGAGTTCAAGAAACCACCTAATACTGGCTAGGCTTCGAGAAGACCGAGCTGCGGAACGATTTCATATCCAACGGCCGTGCGACCGAGCGAGCGCGGAGCCAGATCGTCGAGAACCGCAGCGAGATCCCATGGCAACTCGTCGCGGCACTCAATGCGCTCCCCCGTCACGGGATGGTCGAACGCCACGCGCCAGGAATGAAGGAACTGCCTGGTCAGGCCCTGGTCGGTGCGCGCATCGCACTTGCCGTAGAGTGGATCGCCCACGCAGGCGTGGTTGATATGACGCATATGCACGCGAATCTGGTGCGTGCGACCGGTAAACAGATGGCACTCAACGAGCGTATAACCATCGTCAAAGCGCGTGGAATCAAAGCGCTCGAGGACTTTAAAGGTCGTAATGGCCTGACGGGCAAAGGGGTCGTCCGAAACCGCCATCTTGAAGCGGTCGCGCGTAGAACGGGCGATACCGGTATTGATGGTGCCCTCGTCCATGGCGATGTGCCCGTGGACAAGCGTGATATAGCGGCGGTCGAGCGTACGCGTGCGAATAAGATTTTGAAGCGCGCGCTGGGTGTCGTCGTCTTTTGCCGCGAGCATAAGGCCCGAGGTATCGCGATCCAGGCGATGCACGATGCCGGGGCGGTCCTCACCCTGCACGGTGCCCAGATGGTCGATACCGCAGTGATAGACCAGGGCATTCGCGAGCGTACCGCTCTCATGACCATGCGCAGGATGGCACACCAGGCCGCGCTGCTTGGAGAGCACAATGAGATAATCGTCCTCATAGCGAATGTCGAGCGGGATGGCCTCGGGAATCACATCGGTGGGATCGTGCGGCTCGGGCAAATCGACCGAAATACGGTCGCCGGCTCGCACGGCGTACTTTTTGGACAGGCAGGTCTCGCCATTGACAGCGACGGCGCCGCCCTCGATCAGATGCGCACAGGCAGAACGCGTAGGACAGCCGTCATTGGCGCCCAGATAAGCGTCAAGACGCTGACCGGCGGCATCGTCGGCAACAAGAATATGGATGTCGGCCATTAGCGCTCGTTCCTTTCGCGAATTTTGCGGGCACGCTCCCCGCGTTGCTGGGCCTTGCGCTTGGCGCGGGCCTCGTCACGGGCGTTAAGCTCAGCGGTCGCGTCGACCTCACGGGCCGCGGGGCTCAAGAACATGTATCCGAAGAGGGCGAGCACGACGCCCAAGGTAATGCCGATATCGGCCACATTGAAGACGGGGAAGTCGATGAAGGTGGTGGCAATAAAATCGGTCACGAAGCCAAAGGCCAAACGATCGATAGCGTTGCCAATAGCACCGCCCGCAACCATCGCCATGCCCACAACCTCAAGATGGGCAAGCTGGGGTGCACGAACGAGGTACACGGCAATAGCGATAATGACCGCCAACGCCAGCACGGCAAACGCGATGCCATGCCCCTCGCCCATACTAAAGGCAGCACCGATATTGCGGACAAACATAAAGTCGATGACGCCGGGGATGACAGTCACATGCAAAGCTTCGCCCACGGCACGAACCGCAAGCTTGGTCAGCTGGTCAACAAGCAGCACAACGAGCGCCACCCCACCAGCAACACCCAACCGCCAACGCAAAGGCGGCGTCATTTCCCCAGCACGACCCAAATCAATCCCCTACCCTCAAGAACATCGAATTACGTTTAACGCAAAGAACTATCTTATATTGCCATACGCAGAACGCACGACATATCCACCAACGCAAGCGAAATAACCAGCTAAAAACGAAAGCGACATTCCGAATAACGGAATGTCGCTTAATAGCTTTCGACTAAAAACGCAAGTCGAAAGAAAGCCTCTAGCTCCAGCAATGGAAACGCCGCGTTATCGTCACCAACAGCGAAAACGTCCCTAAGCGAGCAAGGTGACGTGAAAGAGGAGGGAAGCGTACTTTGGTACGCGACCGACGATTGAACGTCAGATTGCCGCTTAGGGGCGTTTGCAGCGTCGGTAGGTTACGGCGTTCTACGAACGCCGTAACCTACAAAGCATCGGCGCAGCGCTTGCAAATATGCGCGTGGCCGTTGTACTCGCCGACGGTGGTGCGGTAGTTCCAGCAACGGTCGCAGCACTCGCCCTCGGCAGCCTCGATAGCAACGGAGAGCTCCTCGCCCAGGGTCAGCTCAACATCGGAGACGATGTAGAACTCGGCCAGGTCGACAGCCTTGTCGCCGGTCAGCAGCGCGTACATCTCGGCGGGAACGACCGCCTTGACGCGAACCTGCTGGCTCTTGGTGAAGGTGCCGGCAGAGCGGGCATCCTCAAGGGACTTGGTCACGGCGCTACGGAGTTCGAGCGAAGCCTCGAGCACACCCTCAAACTCATTGGCCTCGTCGACCGTGATGGGCGACTTGTACCAATCGAGCAGCGCGGCGTACTTCTGGTGATCGACGCAGCCGGCGGGCGCATAGGCCATGGCCTCATCGACCGTGTAGGACAGGATCGGCTGCAGATCGCGCATGAGCATCGAGAAGAGCTCGGCCAGCACGGTCTGTGCGCTGCGGCGCTCGAGCGAGCCGGGCTTGTCGCAGTACAGACGGTCCTTCAGGGCGTCGAGATACACGTTGGAAAGCTCGGTAACCACGAAGTCGTAAAGCGCACGGTAGGCGCGCGGGAACTCGTAGCTGGCGTAGGCATCGTCGACCTCAGCCTGAACCTGGGTCAGACGGGCAACCATGAGCTTGTCGAGCGGCAGCAGGTCGGCAAAGGCGACGCCGTCGCTCTCGGGCTCAAACTGACCCTCGAGCTCGGAGAGCAGGAAGCGCAGCGTGTTGCGGAAACGACGGTAGGCATCGGACGTACGAGCAAGAATCTCGTGGTCGATGGACACGTCGGAGCTGGTATCGACGGACGCAACCCACAGACGGATGATGTCGGCGCCCATCTCGTCGCAGACCTTGTTGGGGTCGATGACGTTGCCGAGCGACTTGGACATCTTACGGCCCTGGCCGTCGAGGGTGAAGCCCTGCGAGACGACCGCCTTGTACGGAGCATGGCCGTTGGCACCCACCGAGGTGAGCAGCGAGCTCTGGAACCAACCGCGGTGCTGGTCGGAGCCCTCGAGGTACACATCCGCCGGGTACTCAAGCTCAGGGCGATACTCGCAGACGGCCTTCCAAGACACGCCGGAATCCCACCACACGTCGAGGATGTCCTTATCGGCCTTGAGGTGATGACCGCCGCACTTGGGGCAGACGCAGGCCTCGCCCAGGTAGCTCTCGGGAGCGTCGGTGAACCAGGCGTCGGAACCCTTCTCGTGGAAGAGCTTGATGACGGCGTCGAGCGTGGCGTCGTTCATGACCTTCTCGCCGCAGTCGGCGCAGGTGTAGCTGGGGATAGGCACGCCCCAGTTGCGCTGACGGCTGATGCACCAGTCGGGACGCTGCTCGACCATGGCGCCGATGCGGTTGGCGGCGTGAGCCGGATACCACTTGACGTTCTCGCGAACCTCCTTGCCAGCCTGCTCACGCAAACCGGTCTTGTCCATAGAGACAAACCACTGGTCAGTAGCACGGAAGAGCACCGGGTGCTTGCAGCGCCAGCAGTGCGGATAGCTGTGCGTGATCTTCTTCTCGAGGACCAGGGTGCCGCGCTCGCGCAGGAACTCGATGATGTGCGGGTTGGCCTCATCGGTATCCATACCGCTGAAGGGGCCACCGGTGCCAAACTCCTCGCCGGTGTAGAACTTGCCGTCGTCATCGACCGGCATGCAGATGTCGGTGATGCCCTCCTTGAGGCAGGCAAAGTAGTCGTCGACGCCGTGGCCGGGCGAGTTGTGGACGATACCGGTACCGTCATCGACACCGACGTAATCGGCCAGCAGCGCCACGCCCTCAACACCGTCAAAGATTGGCTGCTTGTAGTGGATGTGGTGGAAGGTCTCGGCGGGAACCACATAGGGCTTGCCGTCGACCATAACCGGGGTGTACTCCCAGCCAAACTCCTCACAGCACTTGGGAGCCAGGTCCTCGAGCATGACCTCGGCACGACCATCGTGCTCAACGGCAACGTAGGCGGCGCCGGGCTTGAGGGAAACGGCCTGGTCGGAGGGGATGGTCCACGGCGTGGTCGTCCAGATGATAAAGTCAACCGGGCCGTCGAAGTTCTCGAGGCCGGCGGGCTTGGAAGTCATCTCGAAGCGCACGAAAATGGACGGGCTCGTCTCGTCGGAGTACTCGATCTCGGCCTCGGCCAGCGCGGTGTGGCAGTGCTTGCACCAGTGAACCGGCTTGTGACCGCGATAGATCATGCCCTTATCGAACATGGCCTTGAAGACCTCGATGTCGGCGGCGTCGTGCTGGTGATAGAGCGTCAGATACGGGTTGTCCCAGTCGCCAAGCACGCCCAAGCGACGGAAGCCGGCCTTCTGGAGCTCGATGTTCTCGACAGCGAACTCGTTGCAAAGCTCGCGGATCTTGGCCGTGGAGGTCTGGTTGAACTTCTCGGTGCCGAGCTTTTCCTCGACCTTGTGCTCGATCGGCTGACCGTGACAGTCCCAACCGGGGACATAGGGAACCTCATAGCCCTGCATCATCCAGTAACGGTTGATCATGTCCTTGGAGATCTTGTTCATGGCGTGGCCGATGTGGATCGGGCCGTTGGCGTACGGAGGGCCGTCGTGCAGCACGAACTTCTTGTGACCCTCGTTCTTCTTCAGAACCTGCTCGTAGACCTTGTTGTCCTGCCAGTCCTTGAGTCGCTTGGGCTCGGACTTGGAAAGACCGGCACGCATGGGAAAACCGGTCTTGGGCAGATTCATCGTCTGCTTGTACTCGTTTGCCACGGTACCCCTTTCATGTCATGGACGCGCACGCCCGCTGGGCACCAAAAAAGCGCCCGTCCCTACAAGCTGGGACGAAGCGCCACAAAACGGACTGTACGCCCGCAAAAGCTCTTCGTTTAACCACCCAGCTTAGATGCCCTCGCCCGCGTATTCGCGCGCTCGCATCCGTTACTCGGCTGGCCTGTATCGACGACCATCTCGGCGATATCTACTAGGACGAGCCTGTGCGACGCGTCCGTTGGGACCGCAGCTCCGGGGTGATTTTCATCGGTCGCATGCACGGGTTCTCAGCGCTCCCCGCTCTCTGTAACATGCGGACGGCCGACTACTCGTCCCCATCAACGCTTATGCGGAGTATGCTAGCACGTTCCGCGCCGGCGAAAAACCCTCAACACTGGTTTTATACGTTCGAAATTTCTCGCGGCTGTGGACCTTCTCTAGGAGCAAAATACCTGAAAGCACTTTATCGAAAGAAAGAAGGTTGCCATGCGCACGATTGGAATGAGTGATTATACCGTTGGCGAGGATTGCTTTACCGAGCTGCCCGCCGCACTGGCCGAGTACGGAGCGACCAAGGTCGCCATCATTGGCGGCAAGCGAGCCCTGGCTGCGGCGCTGCCGGGAATCGAGGCGGCACTTGAAGGTACCGATGTCGAGGTCCTGGAGACGCGCGTCTATGGCACCAACAGTACGCGTGCCAATATCGCCAAGGTCGTGAACTCCCCTGCCTGCCAGGAAGCCGACGTGCTCATCGCATGTGGCGGCGGCAAGGCACTCGACACTGTGAAGACGGCGGCCATCGAGCTCAAGAAGATCGTCTTTACCGTACCGACGATTTGCTCCAACTGCTCGGCCGCGACCGCCATTGCCGTTGTCTACAATGACGATGGCTCGCTCGAGGGCTATTCGTACCCCAACCGACCGGCGCACATCTTCATCAACCCCAAGATCATCGCCGAGGCACCGGCAGAGTACTTCTGGGCCGGCGTGGGCGATGCCCTGTCTAAGCAGCCCGAGGTCGAATACGCCACGAGCGCCGGCAACCTGGAGCACACCGCCGGTCTTGGCCTGGCACTCGCCCACACCTGCTCCGAGCCGCTGTTTACCTATGGTGTGCAGGGTCTTGAGGATGTGCGCCAGAATCTGTCGAGCGAGGCCGTCAAGCAGATCGCGCTCGACATCGTTGTCAACACGGGCTATGTCTCGAACCTGACCAACCAGAACGATTATTACTACAACTCGAGCGTGGCGCACGCGTTCTACAACGCCACCTGCAGCATTCCGCGTGAGGGCACCTACCTGCATGGCGAGGTCGTGAGCCTGGGCGTGCTGGTACTGTTTGCCTATACGGGCGATACCGAGAACCTTGAGCGCTACGCCGCCTTTAACAAGCAGATGGGGCTGCCCGTAACGCTTGAGCAGGTTGGCCTTACCGAGGCAGATATCCCGGCCCTGTGCGAATACGCGCACGCCACCAACGAGTGGAAGCAGGGAAACCCCGAGCCCTTCACCGACGAAAAATTCGCCGCCGCCATCAAAGCTGCCAACGCCTACGGCCACACCCTCTAGCTCTAACCCAAAACCACCACAAGGGAGCAGTACCTTTGTGGTGGTTTTTTATTGCTCCAGCATGCTGGGGTCGAACTCGCTAGCCGGGATCACGCGATAACCGTGGCGGAGCAGTAAATCAACGAAGACGCCGTTGCCCGCCGTAGGGGCGCCGCTGAATGTTCCGTCGTAGATGCGACCCGCGCCGCACGAGGGACTACGGTCCTGCAGGATGCACGCGGCGATCTCTTCCGGCCCGCCCGCCTGCTCGCACATATCGAGCGCTCGTTGGGCACCCAGGCGATATTCGCGATCGACCGATATGCCCTCGCAGGTACGAACCTCTCCGTTCACAATCTCGGACGGCTTGCGCGGTGTGGGCAGACCGCCAAAGACCTCAGGGCACACCAACAGGACCTCGGTCCCCGTACGTTCGCAGGCCTCGACCAACGCGCGGTGGTAGTTGTCGAGCCCGTTATACTTGCAGCTCTCGCCCATCAAGCAGGCACTTACCACGATCTTCATATACAACTCTCCCCACGCAAAACGCCCCATTTGAGATAAACACTCAAATGGGGCGATTGACACTGCGCAACCAGTATTACTGCTGCTTTGGCATCAGCGGATTCTCGCGCGTGAGGAGATTCATGAACTCCTCGCCCGTGATCGTCTCCTTCTTGTACAGATAACGAGCCAGCTCGTGGAGCTTGAACTTGTTCTCCTTCAGGATCTGCAGGGCGCGGTCGTGCGCATCCTCGATCAGCTTGGCGACAATCGCGTCCACGCGCTCGGCCGTACCGGGGGCGCAGGTGAGCGACGTGTCCTGGTTAAGGTACGCATTCTGAACGGTACCGAGTGCCATCATGCCAAACTCATCGGACATACCAAAGCGCGTCACCATGTTACGGGCGAGCTTGGTGGCCTGCTCGATATCGTTGGCGGCGCCGGTCGTCATCTCACCAAAGATGAGCTCCTCGGCTGCACGGCCACCGCAATAGACGGCGAGCTTGTCCAGGACCTCCTGGCGCGTGGTCAGGAAGCGCTCATCCTCCTCGACCTGCATGGTGTAGCCCAGAGCACCGCTCGTGCGCGGCACGATGGTGATCTTCGTGACCGGTGCAGATCCCTTCTGGCGGGCGGCAACGATGGCATGGCCGATCTCGTGGTAAGAAACAACCTGCTTCTCGTGGTCGGACAGCACCGTGGACTTACGCTGCTGGCCGGCGATGACGACCTCCACCGACTCCTCAAAATCGTCCTGCGTAGCGCGCTTGCGGCCCTCACGGACGGCACGCAGGGCGCCCTCGTTGATGATATTGGCCAGGTCGGCGCCCGAGGCACCGGGCGTGGCGCGGGCAATCGCGGTCAGGTCGATCGGCGGCTGCGTCTTCACGCTCTTGGCATGCAGCTCAAGAATGTTCTTGCGGCCAGTCAGGTCGGGCAGCTCAACGGGGATACGGCGGTCAAAACGACCGGGGCGCAACAGGGCCGGGTCAAGGCTGTCAGGGCGGTTGGTAGCAGCGAGAACGACAATACCCTTGTGGTTATCGAAGCCGTCCATCTCGGTCAGCAGCTGGTTGAGCGTCTGCTCGCGCTCGTCGTTGCCGCTAAAGCCGCAGCCGTCACGCTTTTTGCCGATGGTATCGATCTCGTCGATAAACACAATGCACGGGGCCTTTTCCTTGGCCTGCTTAAACAGGTCGCGCACCTTGGCGGCGCCACGGCCGACGAACATCTCGACGAACTCAGAACCCGAAATGCTAAAGAACGGAACACCAGCCTCGCCGGCAACAGCCTTGGCTAGCAGGGTCTTACCGGTACCCGGAGGGCCAACAAGGAGAGCACCGCGCGGCAGCTTGGCGCCAATCTCCTCGTAGCGCTGGGGCTTCTCCAGAAAGTCGACGACCTCCTTGAGGGACTCCTTGGCCTCTTCCTGGCCGGCGACATCCTTAAAGGTCACGCCCACGTCCTTGGAGGCGATCACGCGCGCGCCGGACTTGCCCAGTCCACCGCCGCCAAAGCCGCCGCCGCCAAAGTTCATCGAAGGACCGTCATCACCCATGGCCTTCTTCATGCGGCGGTTGAGCCACCAGCCGATCAGGAAGAAAATCGCCATGGGAAGGATGAGCGTAAGCAGGTAGTAGGTCATCAAACCCGAGTTTTTATCGGGAACGACCGACTCCAGCGAAGCGCCAGACTCAAGCACGCGATCGGTAAAGCCCGCATCGTTCGGCACACCGGTCGTCTTATAGGCGATGTTCTCGTCCTCGCCCTTCTTGGTGTAATAAATCGAGTAATCGTCCGTGTTGTACTCGACCTTGTCGACACTCTTCTTATCGAGCGCTTTGACAAACGTCGAGTAATCGGTCTTCGTAATCTGCTGCGTGTGACCGATGTTGGGGAACAGAACGGTCGAGAGCACGAGGTAGACGACGAAGGCGATGAGCACGTAGAGGATCATATTCCGTCTACGCTTGTTGTCATCCATCTCCATCTGCTTGAACTCCATCTACTGGGGTTAATAATGCTTTCTAGAATACCCAACCCGGACGGCGATAAACCGACGCCGGGCACGAAAAGACAGAGATGGCATCACTGGAAGTCGGCAAGGTTCAAATCTATGCGGGCGACGGCAAGGACAAGACGACGGCTGCGCTGGGGCTCGCGCTGCGTGCCACGGGCTATGGACTTAACGTGCTCATGCTTCAGTTTGCCAAGAAGCTGCACTGCGCCGAACATGATGCAGCACCTCGTTTAGCGCTACGCATCGTACAAGCCGACCGCGACACACCCGAGGCTTGCGCCGCGCAGATCATGGAGCTCGCATGCGAGCAGATATCACAGGTCGACGTTCTGATTTTGGATGAACTCGGCGAGGCCATGCGCCGCGGCTTCGTGACGCGCGAGGATGTCGAAGCGCTGGTCGCGATAAAGCCCGCCACCACGGAGCTCGTGCTCACCGGCCGGGGCCTGCTGCCCCTCGCGAACCTCGCCTACCTTGTCACCGAAATGCGCCCCATCAAACACTACTTCGACGAAGGACTCCTAGCCCGCCAAGGCATCGAATACTAGCCATTGGGGACGTCCCGAATGGCTAGGCGGTGGCGCGGCCGAGCCAGTTGCCGCTGTGGTGGTAGATGGTAAACATCGTGGCCGTGATGAGCCAGGTGACGGGGTAGACCAGCAGCAGGTGCTCAAGCGACGGATCGAACGGCATGATCGCAAACACCCAGATCACCCTGAGCACGACAGTGCCAAAAATCGTGAGCAGCATGGGCTGCAAGCTCACGCCGGCACCGCGAATGGAGCCCGACGCGTTTTCGATAATCGAGAAAATCGCGTAGAACGGCGCGATAAAGTGAAGAATCGTCGTGGTGTACGCCGAAATCGAAGCATCGTCGACAAACAAACGCGACAACGGACCCGAGAACACCAGCAGCACGGCAGACAGGCCACCAATGAGCATAAACGACAGCACGAGCGACGTATGGTAGCCCTTGCGCATGCGCTCGTAGTTGCGCGCGCCAAAGTTCTGTGCCGAGAACGTGGTGATCGACACGCCGAGCGCCTCGGTAACCATCCAGACAATGCCATCTAAGCGGCCCGAAAGACCCCACGCCGTGGTGACATCGGCGCCAAACGAGTTGACCGACACCTGAATCAAAACGTTGGAAATCGAATACGCAGCAGACTGAAAGCCAAGCGGCAGACCACACGAGATCATGCTCTTACAAATGCCAGGATCAATGTCGAGTTTGGACAGTGAAAGCCGCCACGCACCCGGTGCGTGCATCATACGAATCACGATCATCGTGGCGTTGGAGCAAATGGTCAGCGCCACCGCGATGCCGCAGCCCAGAGCCTCCATATGAAGCACGGCAACGAAGATGACATCCAGCACCGCATTAACAAGGCAGCCAGAAGCGATGATTACAGCAGGCCCGCGCGTGTCGCCCACGGCGCGCAGCAGTGCCGTTCCCATATTGAGCAGCAGCGCCGCAACCATGGCGGCAAAATAGCAACGAGCATAGGCCACGCCCTCGGCCAATAGTTCATGCGGCGTGTTCATAAGCACCAGCATGGGCTCAACGAACACTATGCCAAGAATCGAGAAAACGATACCGCCCACCAGCGCGAGCGTCATGGCCGTATGGACCGAACGGCTCAGTCGCTCATCATCGTGCTGGCCAAAATACTGACCGGTAATGACCGCGCAGCCGGCGCCGACGCCAACGCAAAAGCCAATGCAGAGCTCGGTGAGCACCATCGTGGCCTGGATGCCGCCCAATGCGAGCTTGCCGCCAAACTGGCCGACGATATAGGTACCGATAAGCGTGTAGGCCTGCTGAAAAAACGAGCTAAAGAAGATGGGAACGCACAGCGACAGCAATTGCTGCCAAATAACACCTTGCGTTACATCGATAGCCGTAGATTTCTTAGCCACACGCCCTCCCCAAAAGCGTACGTCAACCGACAAAACAGTAATTAAAGACCTAAGCTAATAGCAGCTTAGCACCGACCGACGTCGACCGAAACACCCCGAGTCAGAGCCCGGTGCAAACTATCTGCCTAGTGATACAGCCCCGGCTGGTAGTGATACTCGTTGCTCACGTGCGGGCACAGCTGCCAAAAGGCGACGGCACTCGCCGCGGCCACGTTGAGCGAATCGACCCCGTGCGCCATCGGAATGCGCACCGCTTGGTCACAGCCGGCAATGGTCTTGGCGCCCAAGCCAGCACCCTCGGTACCCATAAAAATCGCCAAGCGATCAATCTTCTGCAGCACAGGATCATCAAGCGAAACGGAGTCGTCCGTCAACGCCATAGCGGCACACGAAAAACCGGCGTCGTGCAACGCGCCCAGACCATCATGCGGCCACACACGAGCCTCGCTGCCAATGCGCGTCCACGGCACCTGAAACACGGTGCCCATGCTCACGCGGGCCGAGCGACGGTACAGCGGGTCGCAGCACGTCGGGCTGACCAAAATACCGTCAACGTTCAATGCGGCAGCCGAGCGGAAAATCGCGCCAACATTGGTGTGATCGACAATACCCTCAAGCACGCACACGCGCACCGGACGATTCCCCGCCGCCTCGACGACGCCGCCCAAGAACTCATCAACCAGAATCTGACGCGGGCGACGGAACGCCGCCAGCGCGCCGCGCGTCACGTTAAAGCCCGTCAACCGCTCCATGAGCTCCATGGAGGCCACGAACACGGGAACCGGACCCGCGCCCTCGCGCACAACTAGGCGCTCAAACAGCGGCATCATCTGATCGAGCCAGCGCTCGCCCAGCAGAAAGCTCACCGGCTCGTATCCGGCGCGCACCGCGCGCTCGATAACCTTGGCGCTCTCGGCGATAAAGATGCCCTTTTGCGGCTCCAGCACGCAGCGCAGCTCGCGCTCGGTCAGTCGCACGTAGGCATCGAGCCGCTCGTCCTCGAGCGAATCAATTCGCAGAACCTCAACGGCATCAGTCATAGCAGCCAGCCCGCACCCTTCTTTACAGCACATCTATACCAAACGAGGCGACGCAAAGCGCCGCCCCATACATTCAATAAACCCGATGATACCGTTCACGCCAGGCGATTTACGCCTCAACGCGACGATACGTCACGAACTCATAATTGACACCCTCGTCGCCCTCGCCCGAGGCAATCGTGGCAACCCCTTCGCGCCGCGCAACTTCCCACGTAGGATCGGCATCCAAATTGGGAAAATACGTATCCACGGGATGGACGCAGTGGTTGTGCGTGACCTCGGACTCGGCGCAATACGGCAAAAACTGCCGATACACCTCGCCGCCCCCGATCACCCACGCAACGGGTTCATCGGCTACCGTGGCGAGCGCTTCGTCAACGCTATGTACCACGTCAACGCCCTCGACCGCAAAATCCTCGTCGCGGGTAAGCACGATATTGCGGCGGTTCTTGAGCGGACGTCCACCGGGAAAACTTAGCAGCGTCTTGCGCCCCATGATAACCGGGCAACCTTTGGTGCACGCCACAAAATGGCGCATGTCGGCGCGATTGGACACCACCATGTCGCCCTCGCACCCAATGCCCCAGTCGTCACACACGGCGACAATGGCAGATAGCTTACACGTCATAAGCGCCACCTACACCGCGATGGGAATGTTCTTGACCTGCGGACCGTGCTCATAGCCCTCGACGATGAGGTCGTCGGTCGTAAACGCATAAAAGTTATGCACGTCGGGGTTCAGCGTTACCTTGGGCGCCGCAAACTGCGGGCGCTCGATAAGCTCACGGACGATATCGACATGACGGTCGTAAATGTGGGCATCGGCAATCACATGCAGCAGCTCACCGGGAATCATATCGACCGACTGCGCGACCATCATCAGCAAAATGGCGTACTGACACACGTTCCAGTTGTTCGCGGCCAAAATGTCCTGGCTGCGCTGGTTGAGAATCATGTTGAGCGTCGGCTTGTCGTCCTGAGGACGCTGCGTCACGTTATAGGTCACGCTATAGGCGCACGGATAAAGGTGCATCTCGGACAGATCGCTAAACACGTACGTATTGGTCATAATGCGGCGACTATACGGCGTGTGCTTAAGGTCGTACAGCACACGGTCCATCTGGTCGAAGTCGCCCTCGGCGTAATGACTCTTCTGACCAATCTGATAGCCGTAGGCTTTACCGATGGAACCGGTCTCATCGGCCCACTCATCCCAGATATGGCTGTTGAGATCATGCACGTTATTGGACTTCTTTTGATAGATCCACAGAATCTCGTCCATGGCAGACTTAAGCGCCGTACGACGCAGGGTGAGCGCGGGGAACTCCTCGCGCAGATCATAGCGCGCCGTGACGCCAAAGTTTTTAATGGTATAGGCAGGGGTGCCGTCCTCCCACACCGGACGGACCTTTTGGCCCTCGGTGGTGGTGCCATGATCCAAGATATCTCGGCACATGGTTACAAACTGTTGATCAGCCTTGCTCATTGACCCTCCTGTCAGTCGCCTATAAGCGAGATTCATTGTAGCCCAGGCGCACGCGGCCCCACAGCCCAAACATAAGCCCTCATTTTCTGACATATGCCAGAAATTCATTGCGCAAATCTGCACGTTCGCTATTCTATTGTTGACATATGTCAGATAAGGAGTGCGCATGGCAGGAAGACGCGAGAAACTGCGCCGCGTCGGAATCATCCCCGAATATCGCGGTTTTACCCCCGATGGCCTGGCGAGCGGCGATGCCATCGATATGACAGTCGACGAGCTCGAAGTGCTGCGCCTGTGCGACTTGGAAGGCCTTAACCAAGAGGCAGTCGCCCAGCACATGGGCATTGCCCGCGCCACGGTGACGGCAATCTGCAGCCGCGCACATCGCAAGGTGGCAAACGCGTTGGTCAATGGACGGGCGATTGTCATCGAGGGCGGCAATATCGCGTACTCCCCCATCGCCACGACGACGGCCGCATGGCCAGCAAAGGAGGTCGGCACCATGAGGGTGGCAACGACGTACGACAACGGCAACATCTTTATGCACTTTGGCCGCAGCGAGCAGTTCAAGATCTACGACATCCAGGATGGCAAGGTGCTCAACGAGCAGGTCGTAGGCACCGGTGGCACCGGCCACGGCGCCTTGGCGGGCCTGCTTGCCAACGGTGGCGTTGACACGCTCATTTGCGGCGGTATCGGCGGCGGCGCTATCAACGCGCTTGCCCAAGCCGGCATCACGGTCTATGCGGGCGCCCAGGGCAGCTGCGACGCCTGCGTCGGGGCCCTCATTGCCGGCACGCTCGCACAGAACGGCGAGGCCACCTGCGACTGCCATGGACATGATCACGAGCACATCCACGAGCATGGCGAGTCCTGCGGCTGCCACGGTCACCACGACCATGACGGACACGAAGGCTGCGGCTGCCACTAGCGGCAAGCACCTCGTCGAGAACGCGCTTCCACGCGTGCGACAACCAGCGAACAAACGACGAACAAACGACGAACAAACGACGAACAAACGACGAAGGCCGCCTGGAATACCATCCAGGCGGCCTTCGCCATACACGACTCAACTAGTCGTTACTTCTTGTTGCGCATCTGCGCTTCCATCTGGCGCAGCAGGTCCATATCGGACTTAGGACCGCCCGTCCCAAGTCCGCCCATGCCGCCCAGGCCCATGGCATCCAGACCGGGAATATTGGGCATGCGCATCTTTTTGCCCTTCTTACCCTTCTTGCCCTTCTTGCCGCCGGCCTGCGCCTGATTGGCCATCGAGCGCATGCGGCCCATCATCTTATTCATCTCGCCCCACTGCTTCATAAGGCTATTGACCTCAGTGGGGGTCACGCCGGCGCCCTTGGCAATGCGGGCGCGGCGCTGGCCGTTGATGATGGAGGGACGCAGACGCTCCTCCTTGGTCATCGACATGATGATGGCCTCGTTCTTGTCGAAGATGCCCTCGTCCAGGTTGCCGCCCATCTGGTTGAGCGCGCGCTGGCCACCGGGAAGCATGCCCAAGATGCCCTTCATGCCGCCCATCTTCTTGACGGCTTTCATCTGGTCGAGCATGTCGTTCATGGTAAAGCCCTCGCGCAGCATGCGCTCGGCGGCCTCGAGCTGCTCTGCGTCGGCCGCCTCCTGGGCCTTCTCGATGATGCCGACAACATCGCCCATGCCCAAGATTCGCTTGGCCATACGATCGGGATAGAACGGCTCAAGCGAATCGGGTTTCTCGCCCATGCTCACGAACTTGATGGGCTTGCCGGTCACCTGGCGCACCGAAAGCGCGCCACCACCACGGGCATCGCCGTCGAGCTTGGAGATGATCACGCCGTCAAAGTCGGTACGCTCGGCAAAGGTCGAGACGACGTTGACGATATCCTGGCCGGTCATGGCATCGACGACCATCAGCACCTGATCGGGCTTGACGGCCTTCTTGATGTCCACGGCCTCCTGCATCATCTGCTCGTCAATCTGCAAACGACCGGCGGTATCGACGATGACCACGTCACGCAGGTGGTCAACGGCCTCCTGGATGGCGCCCTTGGCGATGTCAACCGGGTGCTCGCCATCGCCACGGAAGACCGGCACGCCGATCTCTCCGCCAAGCGTGGCCAGCTGGTCGGCAGCGGCGGGACGGTAGACGTCGCACGCGGCGAGCAGCGGCGAGCGGCCCTGCTTCTTGAGCAGGTAGGCCAGCTTTACGGCCGCCGTGGTCTTACCGGAGCCCTGCAGGCCCACGAGCATGATGACATTGGGAATGCGGTTACTAAAGACGAGCTTGCTCTCTGTGGAGCCGAGCATCTCGGTGAGCTCGTCGAGCACGATCTTGACGACGTTTTGCGCTGGCGACAGCGACTCCATGACCTCGGCGGTCATGCAGCGCTCCTTGGTCTTGGCGACGAACTCCTTGACGACCTTGAAGTTGACGTCGGCCTCGAGCAGCGCCATGCGAATGTCGCGCATGGCCGAGGTGATATCGGCCTCGGTCAGCTTGCCCTTGCCGCGCAGGCGGTCAAATGTGTCGTTGAGGCGATCGCTCAGGGAATCAAACACTAGTCACTCCTTAATTGGACTCGCCCACCAGGGCGCGGCAGAAATCTTTGGCATTGAACTCCTGCAGGTCATCGACCTGCTCGCCCACGCCCACGCGTAGGATCGGGAGCTTGAGCTTCTCGGCCACGGCCATGGCGATACCGCCCTTAGCCGTGCCGTCGAGCTTCGTCATGATAATACCGTCCAGGCCCAGTGCCTCGTTAAACTCGAGCGCCTGGTTCAGACCGTTCTGGCCGGTGGCGGCATCGATCACGAGCACGACTGAGACGGGCATGGGGCCGGCGGCCATATTGGCGGCGCGCTTACGCGTCACGTTAACCACCTTGGCAAGCTCGCGCATGAGCTCGGGGCTCGTGTGTAGACGACCGGCAGTGTCGATAAGCACCAGGTCGCTGCCGCGCTTGTCGGCCTCGTCGAGCACGTCGTAGCAAACACTTGCCGGGTCGGAGCCGCGGTCGCGCTTGATGACGGGGACGCCAGCGCGCTGGCCCCACACATCGAGCTGCTCGATGGCGGCGGCGCGGAACGTATCGGCAGAGCCGATCACGACATTCTTGCCGCGGGCGGCCATGGCGCTCGCGATCTTACCGACCGTCGTGGTCTTGCCGGCACCGTTAATGCCCACAAACAGCACGCAGCTCGGCGTATCGGAGAACGGATCGCGCTCGGTGGGCACAAAGTGCTGCTCAAGCTGCTCGGCCAGGGCGCGACGGAGTTGCGGGGCGGTCTTGAGGTTCTTCTTGGCCGCGGCATCGCGCAGGTCATCGGACACCTTGATCGCGACCTCGGCACCCATGTCACCCATGACGAGAGTGTCCTCCAGGTCCTCCCAAAAATCCTCGTCGACCTCGCCGCCAAAGTAAAAGACCTCGTTGAGGGCCTCACGGCTGCGCTCAAGTCCGCGCGAGAGAGCATCGAAGAATCCCATTATGCATTCACGACCTTTCCGGTTTCGCGATCGAGTTTTTGCGAGACGACGCGACTGACGCCGTCGGCTTGCATCGAGACGCCGTAGAGGACGTCAGCGTCCTCCATAGTACGGCGCTGATGCGAGATAACCAAGAGCTGCGTATCGGAACGCAACACATCGAGCGCGCCGATGAGCTTGGACAAGTTGGCGTCGTCGAGCGCCGCCTCGACCTCGTCCAGCACATAGAACGGCACCGTACGCGTGCGGTACACGGCAAAGAGCAGGGCGAGCGCCGTCAGGCTCTTCTCGCCACCCGACATGAGCATCATCTTGGTGATGCGCTTGCCGCGCGGCTGCGCCACGACCTCGATACCCGTATCAGCCGGGTGCTCGGGGTCGGTCATCTCCAGATGCGCCTGTCCACCCGGGAACAGCATGGCGAAGATCTCGCGGAAGTTCGCGTCGACCTTCTCAAACGTCACCAGGAAGGCCTTCCGCATCTTGCGATCAATGGCCACCGTGATCTTGGTGAGCGCCTTGCGCGCGCTCTCCAGATCGGCCAGCTGCTCCTCGATGTAGTCGGCGCGGCGCTTGAGCTGCTCGTACTCCTCCATGGCAACTTGGTTAACGGGACCAAGGTTGTTGATCTGGCGCACAAGCTGGTTGAGCTCGCGCTCGGCGGCGTCGCGGTCGGTGGGCGCGGGAAGCATGAGCGCTTCCTCGAGTACCGTGGTGCCATCGGCGGTGATGGCCTTGATGGCCGCCTTCACCTGCACCTCGAGCTTGCCGCGTGCGACCTTGAACTCGTTTTGCGTGACAGAGGCGGTATCGACTCGCTCCTTAGCGCGGGCAACCTCTGCCTTGGCATCCTCGATGGTCTTCTTGAGCGAAGCGGAGTCCGCCTCCTCCAGAGAGGCCTGGTCACGCAGGCGCGCTGCCCAATCCGACGCGCGTTCCAACAGGGCAGAATAGCGTTCGTGCATGGGATCGACGCGCAGGCGCAGCAGCTCGAGCGAGCGCGAGGCCTGGCGTGTTCCGCGGATACGACGGTCGATGCCCTCAAAACGATGCTCCAGGTCGGGCACGCGGCCCTTCAGCGAACGCAGGCGTTCACTCGTCTGGGCTAGGCGAACCTTGGCGTCGGCGAGCTTGCCGGCAGCCTCGGAATCGTCACGGCGAACGCGGTCGAGTTCGTCGTTGGCCTCGGCAATCTGCAAGCCCAGATCGCTTGCCTGCGCGCGAGCCTCGTCACGCGAACGGGTGAGCTCGTCAACGCGCGGGCGCGCAGCGCGAACGGCTTCGGAGGCCTGCTCGCGGCGCTTGGAGATGCGCACGCGCTCGACCTCGGCATTGTTGGCGCTTTGCTCCAAGCGGCCGATCTCGGAGAGCAGCGAGCGGCGCTCGCCCTCAAGACGGGCGATCTCGCCGGCGGCATCGCCCTCAGCGGCACGCGCTTCCTCAACGGCCGCATTGGCCTCAACGACCTGGCCTGACACATGTTCAAACACAGCGGCCAAATCGGGCTCAAGCCCCTCCAGCTCGCGGATACGGCGCTTGCGCTCCAGAGCACCCGAGGCCTCGCCGGCATCGAGGCCCACGCGCACCAGGCCGCCGCAGCTTACGCGAGCGCCATCGGGAGTCACGTAAGTCACGCCGTCAACGACCGGCGCCGACAGCGCGGCAGCAAGATCGTCCACGACGTAATAGCCGCCGAGCAACGCCTCGACGACGGGACCGTAGCCTGCGCGTACGGACAGACGATCAACCAGACGGGTACCGGCAGCGCCCTCAGCGGCGGTAGAGCTGCTCACGCCGCGCGCCACCAGCAGCGCCTCGCCCGAGGCCTTCTTTTGGTCCAGAGCCGCACGACCGGCACGCTCAAGCGTGGCGGCGTCATCAAACAGCAGCGCATCGATATCGCCGGCGAGCAATTGCTCAACCAGGCCCTCAAGCTCGCGCGGGGCCTCCAGCACGTCGCCCAGACGACCCAAGACATCGTCGCCCAGCGTACCCACCAGACGGCTCACGAGCGGCGAGCTGTCGGCCATGCGGGCATCGAGTTTCTTTTGGCTGGCAAGCTCCGAGCGCACCTCGGACAGCTTGTTGCGCGCCTCACTCTCACGATTACGCAAGTCCTTCAGGGCTGCACGGGCGACCTCGGTGGCCTCACGCGCATCGGCCTGGGCCTGGCGCGCTTCCTCAAGAGCGCCTTCAAGCTCCTCAGCGCGGTCGCGACGGCTCTCGAGTGAGGCCGTGACCTCCTCGAGCTGCTCGTCAATCTGCTCCAGGCGCGAGGCGTACATGTTGTCCTCGACCTCGGCGTTGCTCAGCGAGTCCTTCACCTTGGCGAGCTCGAGCGCGGCGTTATCGGCCGCACGCTGCACATCGCGCTGCTCGCGCGTGAGCTGCGAAATCTGATTGTCGAGCGCAACGCGACGCTCGTGGAGCTGGGCGGCGGCAGGACCGGCGGCGTCAACGTCGTCCTGGGCCTGCATGTGCGCACCGGTAACTTCCTCAAGCTGGGCACGCGCATCCTCGAGCTCCTCGACCACGCGACGACGCTGATGCTCGGAGCTCGAAATCTGACCGCGCATGTCAGACAGGCGCGACACCATGTTGTGGCCCTTTTCCTCGAGCAGGCGCATGTCGGAGTTAATGCGGCCGACCACATCTTGCATATGACGGCGTTGCTCGCCCAGGTCGCCCACAAACAGGCCCTTTTCCTCAAGCATAACCTGGAGCTTCTCGAGCTCGCGCTCCTTTTCGCTCATGCGGTACTGCGCAAGCTCCAGCTCGGCAGCACCTTCCTTGGAGCGGCTCTCCAGGTCGTTCCACTGCGACTGCAGCGAACGAAGCTCATCGACAGCCAGCATCTGCGTAAGCTCGTTCGCGCGCGAGGACAGCTCTTTGTACTTGCGCGCGCGATCGACCTGACACTCAAGCGGTCGCAGCTGACGGGCGATTTCCTTATTGATGTCGCGGGCACGCGTCAGGTGCTCGTCCATCGACTTAATCTTTTTGAGCGCACGCTCCTTGCGGCGCTTGTGCTTGGAAATGCCGGCGGCCTCCTCGATGAGGGCGCGACGCTCCTCGGGGCGGCTCTGCAAAATGGCGTCGAGCTTGCCCTGGCTGATGATGGAATGCGTATCCTTGCCTAGGCCCGAATCGTGCAGGATGTCCTGAATGTCCATCAGGCGGCACGGACTCGAGTTGATGAGGTACTCGCTTTCGCCCGAGCGATACATGCGACGGGTGATGGCGACCTCGTCAAAGTCGACGGGCAACATATGGTCCGAGTTATCGAGCACCAGCGTGACCTCGGCGACACCCACCGGCTTGCGCGCCGACGAGCCCGAGAAGATGACATCCTCCATGGCCTGGCCGCGCAGCTGCTTGGCGCTCTGCTCGCCCAGGACCCACAGAATCGAGTCAGAGATGTTCGATTTTCCCGAGCCGTTTGGACCGACGATGACGGTCAGGCCCGGCTCAAACGTCATATGGGCGCGGTCGGCAAACGACTTGAACCCTTTGAGCGTGAGGGACTTGAGATACACGGTTCCTCGCTTACACGTGCTTCTTGTTCAGAATCACGCCGTTGGTGGTGTAACCCATGCGGTCGAGCGCTTCGAGCGCGGCAGCTCCCTCGGCTTCCTTCTTTGAGGAGCCGGAGCCGCGACCCTGGCGAATACCATCGATCAAAACCACAGCGGTAAAGGTGGGCGCATGCGCCGGGCCCTCGGAGCCAACGAGCTTGTACGCCGGAGGTTCGTGACCGTCGGCTTGCACGCACTCCTGCAAAAACGACTTGGGGTTCGCAGGATGCTCGGCACGCTCGGAAGCCAAATGCGGCTTAAGCGTACGGTGAATGAACTCCGCCGCAACGTCCCAGCCGGCATCCAGGTACAGCGCGCCCACGAGCGACTCATAGACGTTCTCGAGGGCCGAATGCAGGCCGCGCGCACCGGTACCGGTCTCGGAGGCACCAAAGATGATGATGTCGTCGATGCCCAGCTCGTGAGAAACCTCGGACAGCGTAGCGCCCGAGACAAGCGACACCTTCAAGCGCGTGAGCTTGCCCTCGTCAAACTCCGGATAGGACTCAAACAGGGAGCGTGCGACCACAGCGCCCAAAATGGAATCGCCCAAGAACTCAAGGCGCTCATAGCTGGCAGAAACCGGCTGGCCCTCGACTGCCGAGGGATGCGTAAGCGCCGCGCGCAGCAGCACCTTATTGTTGAACTCGTGGCCCAGGATTTCCTGGGCGCGCGTAAGTCGGTCGGATAAAGCCAAGACTTAAGCCTCCTTGGCAGCTTCGATAGCGTCGACGGCGTCGGCGACAGAGTTGAGCGCGAGCAGGGTCTCGTCATCGATCTCGAGGTTGAACTCGTCCTCGATAGCCGTAACCAGCTGCAGGCGCTCGAGCGAGTTGGCATCGAGGTCGTCAAAGGTGGTCTCCTCGCTAATTTCGGCAACATCGACGCCCAGAACGTCAGCAGCGACCTCGGCGATCTTGTCGAAGATTTCGGAGCGGTCCATAGCGCTTCCTCTCATAGTGCATGAATACCAAAAGAATGGTACCGCCCGGGCGGTACCAAGACACGGTTCTGATTCTACCCCACGACGTGCACCGCGAAGCACATAACAGCGCTCTAACTCGCTCTTATAAAACGATACCGTCCATAGAGTTGGCGACATTCTCGACCAGCCCGGCGCGCACGGCTTCGGCCGCCGCGAGCGTACCGTTTTTGACAGCCTCGACCGAGGTGGCACCATGGCCGATCAGGACCACGCCGCGCAGGCCCAAAAGAATCGCGCCGCCCTTGGCGTCGCCCGAAAGTTTGGCTTTAATCTCGCGCATCTGCTTTTTGATGAGCAGCGCGGCAATCTTGGTGCCGAGCGAAGACATAAAGACACCCTTGAGCTCCTGCAGCAAAAACTTGGCAGCGCCCTCGGTGGCCTTGAGCGCAATATTGCCCGATATACCATCGGCAACGACGACATCGAAGTTGCCTGAGGTGAGGTCGGTGCCCTCGCAGTTACCAACAAAGCCGGGAACGGCGGCCTTCATAGCAGGGAAACAGGCCTTGGTAAAGTTAGAACCCTTCTCGTCCTCGGTGCCGTTGGCAAGCAGGCCCACGCGAGGATGCTCGATGCCCAGGACGACGCGGGCATAGGCGCTGCCCATCTGGGCAAAACGCACCATATCGTCAACCTCGACATCGGGGTTGGCACCCATGTCGCACAGCACCGTCAGACCGCCGGCGCGATTGGGCAGCGCATTGGTCAGACAGGGGCGCACCGGCTGCTTCTTGCCTTCGGCCTGATACCTAAACGGCGTCACGTAGGCGGTGGCAGCGGCGGTCATGGCACCGGTCGAGCCGGCGGAGAAGAACGCATCCGCGTTGCCCTTCTTAATGGCGCGGCAAGAAAGCACGATCGACGACTTACGCTTGGTCATCACGGCGCGAATGGGATCGTCATCCATGGCGATAACGTCAGGTGCCTCAAGGGCCTCAACACGTGCATGGGAAGCTGCAAAGGGATTGACGATTTCGGCCGGGCCAGCCGCCAAGACCTCGATATCGGGATCGGCGGCAAGCGCAGCCTCGATACCATCGAGAACAACCTGAGGTTTCTCGTCTCCGCCCACAACGTCTACACAAACGCGAACGTTACTCATATACATGCTCCTTATACAAAAATGGCCGACTCATTGAGCCGGCCATTGTGGTTCCATTTGGAACGGCATCGCATCTAGAGTATACCGTTACTCGGTAACGATAACCTCGCGGTCCTTGTAGAAACCGCAGCTGGGGCACACGTGGTGCGGAAGCTTGACAGCGCCGCAACGGGGGCACGTGGACTGAGCCGCAGCCGAGATCTTCATGTTGGCGGAACGACGGGTGTGAGTGCGGATACGACCCTGCTTTTGTTTAGGTACGGGCATAGTGACCTTCCTTATGAACTATCCAGTGTGGCGATTACGCGCAAGTAGCGATACTACCACAGTTTTACTCATCGAGCTTGAGATTCTTCAATGCTGCAAATGGATTTTCCGTGGCAGCGGCCCATTCTGCCTCTGCCTGGGCGGCGCAATCGCATTGCTCGACGTTGAGATTGCAACCGCAGGTGGGGCACAGACCACGGCAATCGGGCTTGCAGAGCACCACAAACGGCGTGTCCATAACGACCGCGTCATTGATGGGCTCACCCAGATCGACGATGCGGTCCTCACCCAGGAGCTCGTAGCCGTCCTCGTAGGCCTCGGGATCCTCGGGCTCCTCAAAGAGGTAGAACTCCTCGATCTCTCCGGCGATATCAAACGAGGCGGGCTCCAGGCAACGGTCGCACTCACCGGTGGCGTGCGCGCGGACCATGCCCGTGAGCAAGACACCGGTACCGGCATTGGTAAAGACAACGTCGTAGTCGATGCCGTCCTGAAGCTGGTACTCCTTCTCGCCCACCGTGTAGGTGGCGACATCGACCTTACCGGTCAGCGGATACGAATCTCCAGGAAACTCGAGCTGCTCGGAAAGATCGACGGCAACGCTCGGGAACTCAGCCATTACCACTGACCATTCTGTTGGGCGGCACCCTCGTTGAGCTGCTGACGGCAACGGGTAACGGTGCCGGTCAGGCTCTTGAGGTTCTCCTCCAGGTGCGTAAAGACCTGCTCTGCGTAGTCCTCGGCAGCATAACGCGTCTCGCGCTCGTACTGCTGGGCACGATCGCGGATGTCGTCGGCCTGCTGCTGCGCAAGGCGGACGATCTCCTGCTCACCGGCAATGGTGAGGGCCTGCTGCTGAGCGTCAGCGATGATGGAATCGGCCTGGGCGGCGGCGGAAGCCATAAGCTCCTCGCGCTCCTTAAGGATACGGCGGGACTTCTGCCACTCCTCGGGATAGCTCATGCGGATCTCGTCGAGGATGTTGAAGAACACGTCGGCGTCGATGACCTTGAACTGAGCGTTCTTGCCGAAAGGCGGCTTGGCTTCCTCGATCAGCCCTTCGAGCTCATCGACCAAGCTGACGATCCTATCGCCAGGAAAATTCTCGCCCGGCATCCGGTCTCCTTTCATAGGTAACATATCATCGTGCTAGTTTACCACATGCCACCAGGCAATAAGAAACGTCACGAAAAGCGATGTTTGAGCGCTTCGACCACGTTGGACGGGACAAACGTCGATACATCGCTGCCGAGCGAGGCGATCTGGCGAACAACCGAGCTCGAGATATAGCCGTACTGCGGCGCACTCATGACAAAGATGGACTCCAGCTCGCTATCCAGGCGATAGTTAAGGTCGGCCTGCTGCAGCTCATATTCAAAGTCGGTCATGGCGCGCAGGCCCTTGACCACGGCCCCCGCCCCCTGCTCGCGAGCGAAGTCGACCAAGAGGCCGGTAAAGGGCAGGACCTCGACGCCGTCGATATCACCGAGCGCCTCGCGGGCCAGCGCCACGCGCTCATCGAGCATAAACGTAGTGCCCACGCCGTTTTTACCCTGCGACTCGGCAACAGCGACGATCACGCTAGGAAAGATGCGGCGGGCGCGGCGGATCACATCGATATGGCCAAACGTGATGGGATCAAAAGTGCCCGGGACGATCACGCGGTTGATGGTGTCATTCATGGGCGTCCTCCTGAAACGTCGTGGCATCATTGTTGTCAGCATCGGTGCCGGCGCTATCGCCCTCACCATCGTCATCGCCGACCCAACGGAGCAGGTCGACCGAGGTAATGCCGTAGCGCTTCTCACGTACAGTCTCAAAGTCTGCCGGATGCGCGCCCGCATCGGCGGCGGCATGCTCAAACAGGGCAAAAGCGCCAGGTGCAAGCAAACCCTGCTGGGCCAGGTCCTGCAGCAGCTCCTCGACCGGCTCGGCACCAAAAGCATAGGGCGGGTCGAGCAGGACCAAATCAAAGGGACCTCCCGGTACACGACCGCGCGAGGCACTCGCCAGCATGTCGCCCGTGACCACGCGCCAACGCGCACGGTCACGGCAGAGCGACTCGATATTCTTGGTAATGAGCCGCGCGGCGTTGCGATCGATCTCGAACGTCGTGAGCGAGCGAGCCCCACGAGAGAGCATCTCTAACCCTAAGGCACCGGAGCCGCCAAAGGCGTCCAGCACACGGACCTCGTCCAGATCGAAGTCGAATGCCGACATGACCATAGATGCGCACGCCTCGCGTACGCGATCAGTCGTGGGGCGGGTGACATCGCGACCACGGGGCTCCTCGATCTTACGACCGCGCCATTCGCCGCCGATGATTCTCATCCTCCGCTGACCTCCTTAAAAATGTGTCGATATCGCATGGCGACCGCATCGCGCAAGGGAAGCGTCGCCACAGAGTCAAGGTTGCAAGCATACCGCAAGAGCTCGACCGCGTCCAAATGGGCCCATTCGATAAGGTCCTCATCGGCATCCAGGTCGACAAAGCGCAGGGTCACACCACCATGCTGGCGATAACCCAGGATTTCGCCCTCATGGCGCAGGCGCAGGTCCATCTGGGCGAGCGTAAAGCCATCCGAGGTTTTTTCGAGCGATTGCAGACGATCTTGCGCCGCCGATGCGCCGCCGTTGCCCTTGGAGTGCGTCATGACCAGGCACGTGCCCGACACGCCGCCACGGCCCACGCGGCCGCGCAGCTGGTGCAGGGCAGCCAAACCAAAGCGTTCGCCGTTCTCGATGACCATGACGGTGGCGTTAGGCACATCGACGCCCACCTCGACCACCGTAGTCGAGACGAGCACGTCAATCTCGCCACGCTTGAAGGCATCGATAACCTGGTCCTTCTCCCCCGCCGGCATGCGGCCGTGAAGGCGCTCGACGGTAAGCCCCGGCAACGCCAGACGCAGGCGATCGAGCTCGGTCGCCGTATCGTGCAGCGGCACGGGTACGGTTACGCGGCCCTCATCGTCGCGGGCAATACCGGGCACGTCTTCCAGCTCATCGGCCGAGTCACTCGGCTCCACGAGTGGGCAAATCACGTAGGCCTGCTGACCCTTTTCATGCGCCTCGCGGATGGCGCCATAGGCGAGGTCGCGGCTCGACTCGGTGAACACGCGTGTCGACACGCCAGCGCCTGGGACGGGCCGATGGCGGATGATGCTCGTATCCAGATCGCCGTAGACCGAAAGCGCCAGCGTACGCGGGATGGGCGTTGCCGTCATAACGAGCAGATCGGCACCGGGGCCCTTCGCGCGTAGGGCGTTGCGCTGGCCAACGCCAAAGCGGTGCTGCTCGTCGATGACAACAAGCGACAGATGCTTGAACGCAACGTTATCCGAAAGCACCGCATGGGTGCCAAAGAGCACGTCAAGCTCGCCCGATTCCAGCTGGGCATGGATGCGCTCGCGCTCTGCGGCCGGCGTGGCGCCCGTCAGAAGCGCCCAGGACATGCCGGCCTGCGAGAGCAGAGGGCCGGTCTTATCGGCATATTGGCGCGCCAGCACGCCCGTGGGCGCCATAACGCAGGCCTGTGTGCCGCTATCGGCAGCCACAGCCAGCGCGCAGGCGGCAACGGCGGTCTTACCGGTACCGACATCGCCCAGCAGCAGACGGTTCATCACGCGCCCGCCATCGCACATGTCATGCAGGATGTCTTGGAATGCGGCCTCCTGCTCGTCGCTCAGCGAAAACGGAAGGGCCTGTTTAAGCGCGCCCAGATGCTCGCCCGCAGTGTGGGCATAGGGCACCACATCGACCAGGCCGCCGTCGTTGCGCAGACGCAGCGCCAGCTGCAGGTAGAGGCACTCCTCGTAGGCAAGACGCCGGCGTGCGATGTCGCGCTCAGCCATGCTCGAGGGAAAGTGGATCGAACGCAACGCGCGGGCATTGCTCATGAGCTTCCGCTTTGCGCGCAGCGGCGCGGGAATCGGATCGAACGGATTGCCGACGACCTCGAGCGCGCCGCTTACGATGCGGCGCATCCACGCCTGGCTCACGCCATCGCTCACGTAATGGACCGGCAGGATGGTGCCCGCAGCACGCCCGTCATCGAGCTTTTCAAAGTGCGGCGAGGCCATCTGCTTAAAACCGTAGGCAAACTCGACCTTGCCCATCACGGCCAGGCGGTCGCCCTGTTTAAGCTGCTGGGCAATCCAGGGCTGGCGGAAAAAGGCGACCTGCAACACGCCCGTCTCGTCCACCAGCGATACCTCGGTCACCTGCATGCGCGGACGCGGCTGCTTTTGGACGATGCGGTCGACCGTGGCGATGATGGTGCACACGGTACCGATGGGCGCCATCTCGATGGACCACGAACGGGTAAAGTCGAGGTATCGATGAGGGATATGGAGAAGGAGGTCCCCCACCGTCCTAATTCCCAGACGGCGAAGGGCCTCCTCACGTTTACCCGAAACATATTTGAGTCGCGCGATATCCTCGTCGAGCGCATTGCTCTGGGCAAAGCGCTCCGAGACGCGCGGCACGGAGCAGAGCTCGGACATGGGCAGATGCCTACTCGATCGAGAAGATCACGGGATAGAGCGGCTGCTCGCCACGATGGGCGTCAATCTCCAAGTCGGGCTGAGCTTCCTCGATGGCGTCGACGATCTCCTGGAAGGCCTCATCGGACAGCTCCTCGCCGGCCAGAATCGTCAGCGCGTCGCCCTCCTCTTCCTCCTGCATGCGGTTGATGCAGTCGAGCGTGACCTGTTTCACGTCGGAGCCGACCACGTCGATGGAGCCGGCGATGATACCCATGACGTCACCGGAGTGAATCGGCGAGCCATCAGATGCGCTGGAGTCGCGCACGGCGCGGGTGACCTCGCCATCGCGAACCTCGCTGATGGCGTCGACCATGGCGGCGACGGCGTCCTCGAGCTCGGAATCGGGCAGGACCGCGAACAGCGCGGAGAAGGCCTGCGGGACGGTCTTGGTGGGAACGACGGCGACCTTCTTGTCGGTGCAGGCAGAAGCGGCAGCCTCGGCAGCCATGCGGATGTTGCCGTTGTTGGGCAAGATGATGACCGAGGTCGCGTTGACCTGGTCCACCGCGCCCAGCAGGTCGGCGGTCGAGGGATTCATAGTCTGGCCACCGGAGACGACCACGTCGACGCCAAGGGACTTGAGGATGTCGGCCTCGCCGGAACCGGCGGCAACGGCGACAAAGCCCAGCGCCTTGGCGGGCTCGGCGGCCTTTTCCTGATCCTCGTGGATCTTAGCGGTACGGTCGTGGGCCTCCATCTCCATGTTGTGGATAAAGACCTCATAGATCTGACCGAGCTGCAGCATGTGCTCGAGCACCAGGTTGGGGGTATTGGAGTGCACATGGATCTTGTAGTCTGGATAGGCGCCCACGAGCAGCTCACAGTCGCCCATGGAGCCTAGGAACTTAAGGCATTCGTCCTCGTCAAACGGGGCGTCGGCCTTAAAGAGAAACTCGTTGCAGTAGCGGAACTCCGAGCCCTCCCAGTCGTCGTTAGCCTCGATCTCAACGCGGCCAAGAGCGGCATCGCGGGCAGAGCCGGCGGAGTCAAACGTAGCGGAGAAATCCTCGACAACGGTGCTGCGACCAAGAGCGGCGGCAACAAAGTTCTCCAGGAAGATGGCAAAGCCGAAGGCGCCTGAGTCGACCACGCCGTTCTCTTTGAGGACGGGCAGCAAGTCGGGCGTGCGGGCGACGGACTGGTACGCCTCGACGACGATAGCATCGAGCGCATCCTCGGCCGAGAACTTCTTCTTCTCGCACTCATCGGCCTTGGTCGAGACATCGCGCAGGACCGTGAGGATCGTGCCCTCGATGGGCTTGCGGACAGCCTGGAAGGCGACCTTGACGGCACGACGGAAGGCGAAGGCAATGTTGGCGGACGTAATAGGCTCGTCGGCAGAGACAAGGCCCTCGGCCACGCCGCGAAGAATCTGCGAGGTAATAACGCCGGAGTTACCGCGAGCGCCCATGAGAGAGCCGTGGGTGATGGCACCGGCGATGGCCTCCATGTCGGCGTCGGCAGGAAGGGCAGAGAGCTCCTTGGTCACCGAGGCGAGCGTGAGCGACATGTTGGTGCCGGTATCGCCATCGGGTACGGGGAAGACGTTGAGCTTGTTGATCTCCTCGGCCTTGTCGGAAACGGCAGCCGCAGCGATCGGAAAACAGGTGCGAATGGTCTTTGCAATCATGGGTATTTGAATCTCCGTTTTCGGATGCTAGTTCAGACGGCTCTTGAGCGCGTCGATATGGATGCCGATCTTAAGGCTGGCGGGATCGATCTGGGCGATCTCCTGCAGAGTGAAGGCAACGGAGCTCGAAAGATTGTGGCAGACGGACTTCATGTTGACGCCGTTCTCGAGCACGACGTGAAGATCGACCGTAAGGCCGTTCTCGTCGGCGGAGACAAGCACGCCCTTGCGGAGGCGCTGACCGGCAAGCAGGCGCACGCTCTCGGCGCCCTGGAGCTGCTCAGCCATACCGACAACGCCATAGCACGTCATCGCGGCATAACCGGCAATATCGGCAATAACGTCGTTCGAGACGCTCAGGCTGCCGTTAATGGTCTCAGACACAAGAATCTCCTTTTCTTGGTGCTCGCGGCACCATGTCGTGGGAGCAATCATTGCAATATTCTACAACGACCGCGGCATGTTGAGGTGGCGGGCCTCGCGATTACATCCTCGACACGAAATGTTGATATGGTAACGTTCGCGAACGGCGATCGCGGCATGAAAAAACCCGCCGCATAAGCGACGGGTTTTACAACCTGGCTCCCCGGGTAGGACTCGAACCTACAACAGCGCGGTTAACAGCCGCGTGCTCTACCATTGAGCTACCGAGGAATTTAAAGCCCAACGGAAAGGGCTGGAAAATTCTGGCTCCCCGGGTAGGACTCGAACCTACAACAGCGCGGTTAACAGCCGCGTGCTCTACCATTGAGCTACCGAGGAATAGGTGCGTGCTCTCAAGCAACGAAGTTTATTATACGGACGAATCAGCTCAGGGCAAGAACTTTTTTAAGAAATTTTCCGACCCAGTCATTGGGGACGTTCTTAAACGACCAGTCATTCAAGAACGACCCCAATGACTACGTGAAAGCGCCCCCAAGCGGATGTGCTTGAGGGCGCCTCTTGCTTGACTAGCTTTCGATATAGTCCTTCAGCTTGCTGCTGCGGCTGGGATGACGGAGCTTGGCCAGGGTCTTGGACTCGATCTGGCGGATGCGCTCGCGCGTGACGCCAAACTCGCGGCCGACTTCCTCGAGCGTACGGGGATGTCCGTCGACAAGGCCAAAGCGCAGCTCGATAACCTTGCGCTCACGATCGGCAAGCGAGTCGAGCACCTGGGTGAGCTGCTCCTGCAGCATGGAGAAGCTGGCCGCATCGGGCGGAACGATAGCCTGGGAGTCCTCGATAAAGTCGCCCAGTTGGGAATCCTCTTCCTCGCCGATGGGGGTCTCGAGCGAAACGGGCTCCTGCGAAATCTTCTGGATCTCGCGGACGCGGTCGGCACTCATGTCCATCTCGGCACCGATCTCCTCGGGGGTCGGGTCGCGACCCAGGTCCTGAAGGAGCTGGCGCTGCACGCGGACGAGCTTGTTGATGGTCTCGACCATGTGCACGGGAATACGGATGGTACGGGCCTGGTCGGCGATAGCGCGCGTGATGGCCTGACGGATCCACCACGTGGCATACGTGGAGAACTTAAAGCCCTTCTGGTAGTCGAACTTCTCGACGGCGCGAATCAGACCGAGGTTGCCCTCCTGGATCAGGTCCAGGAACAGCATGCCGCGGCCGACATAGCGCTTGGCGATGGAGACGACCAGACGCAGGTTTGCGCTGATGAGCGCCTGCTTGGCTTCGAGGCCCACGTTCTCAATGCGCGTAAGACGACGCATCTCGGCACGCGTGAGTTCGAGCTCACCAGCATCGGCAGCCTCGAGCTTCTCGGTGGCCTCAAGACCGGCCTCGATCTTCATGGCCAGATCGACCTCTTCGGAGGCGGTCAGCAGGTCGACCTTGCCGATCTCCTTGAGGTACATACGGACCGGGTCGCCGGTCAGCATCACCGTGGAGGCATCGATGCCGCGCACGCGCGAACGCGAACGGGACGTGCGCACGGTGCGCTTCTTCTTGCTCTTGGAAGAACCCATCTCGGCGTCGGCCTGACGGGCCATCTTGAGCTCGTGATCGTCGAGCGAGCCGGAATCGTGCTCGTCGTCGTCATCGAAATCGTCGGTATCGGTATCGGTATCGTCATCGTCGACACCCATGGGGGCGTCGTCGTTACCGCTCGCGGAGATAATCTGGATGCCGCTGTTGCGCAGCGCGGAATACACCGCGGTGAGCTGCTCGTCAGAAACATCGATATCCTTCAGGGCGACCTGAATCTCGTCCTCGGTTACCGAAGTCCTGTTTGAGCCGTTGCCCATGAGCTTTGCAACGTAGGATTCCAGCCCAGTACCCGTGCTCTCAGTCTTTTTTGGCACAGATTCTCCCTTCATAGTCCACAGGACTCAATACTTTAGCACACACATTGACGTCTATACCCAAAAAGAAGACTGGATATAGGCGAGAATACGCTGGTTGACCACAACATCTAGGCTTGTTCGGTGCCCGCGGCCTCCAGGCCGATCAAACGGAACGGGTCCGCCACGCCGCCGATCGACTTTTGCAGTTCGCGTTGACGTTGCGAATCCTGCGCGGCCTGCACGGTCAGCGCGCGACGGGCCTCATCATCGAGTGAACGGTCCTGGCGCAGCTTGGCCTGTGCGGCACGCATGCGACGCTTGATGGTGTAGAGCTCGAGCGTATCAAGCATAAACACGATGTTCGTCTCGGTGGGGTGCTTGCTCGTCGCGGAGATGCGCCCGGCACTCACAAGCGTTGCCGCATCGGGACACACTGAGCGCGCCGCATCCATGCAGGCTGCAGGATCGGTTCCCGGCGGCGTTGCCAGAACGGCCCATGCAATGGACTCGTGACGCGGGTCAACCCACTCGATGGAGCAGATGCGGTCGGCATACGTGCGGAACAGGTCGGGGTAGCTCGTGAGCATCGTCAACAGCTCGCGCTCCCCTGCCAAGGACTTGCGTTCAAGATCGGTAAGAACCATCGGCGCCGCCGCAGCCGGTGCGCCCGAACCGTCAGCCACAGGCACAGCGCCCATACCATCAGGCACATCGATCGGCGGCAGGTCGTCGACGACCTCCACGGGCGCGGCGCCGTAGGCATCGAGCGGGACGTAGTCGCACGGCTCTTCTTCGACCGGCGCGGACACCGGCGGCGTCGCGCCCGATGCCCAAGCACCGCGACCGGCATCGCGAGAACCCGACGCCCGACCGCCCGCGCTACCGGACCGCTCAGTCTGTGCCCGCTGGCGCTCATAGTTCTGCTCACGACGTCGTTCCGCATCCTCGCGCTTGGCGACATCGCGAAACACACGACCCGAGCTCGCGCGCACCGTCTCCAGATCCAAACCCAGCAGATCGGCAATCTGGATAAAGTACGTGTCGATCATATAGCTGTTGCGCAACGGATAGATAAGCGTCAGCGCATCTTCCAGCGCCTTAGCGCGACCGCCCGGCGTGGTGATGTCACTCGACTCCTGCAGCGAACGGTAGACAAAGTCCATAAGCGGCTCGGCAGCGTCGATGCGCGTCTGCAGTGCCTCGCCACCATGTGCGGTGATGAACTCCATGGGGTCGTTGCCGTCGGGGAGCACCACGCAGCGCAGGTCCATGGAATCCTGCTCGATAAACTGAATCGCGCGACGGGCGGCCTTCTGGCCCGCTGCATCGCCGTCGAACATATACACGATGCGCTTGGCAAAGCGAGTGAGCGTCTTGACGTGATGCTCCGTGAGCGCGGTGCCCAGCGTGGCGACAACGTTTTTAATCCCCGCCTCCCAGCAGGCGATGCAATCGGTATAGCCCTCTACCACGATGGCGGTATCCTGCGCGACGATAAACTCCTTGGCCCAATTAAAGCCGTAGAGGTTTCGCTTTTTATGAAACACGCTCGTCTCGGCGGTGTTGAGATACTTAGGCTGGCCGTCGCCCATAATGCGACCGCCAAAGGCAATGTTGTGACCCTGCTCGTCAAAGATGGGGAACATCACGCGGTCGTAAAAGCGGTCGGCAAGCTGCCCGCGCCCGCGACTCACGGCAACGTTGGCGTCGATCATCTCCTGCGGGGTAAAACCCGCCTGGGACAGGTGCGACACCAGCGCGTTACGGCCCGGTGCAAAGCCCAGGCAGTAGCGGCGGCAGACGTCGCCGCCCATGCCGCGGCTGGCAAAGTACTCGCGCGGACGGCCGTCCTTACCGCGCATGAGCATGGTGTGGTAGAACTGGGCGGTCTCGGCGCACAGATCGTAGATGCGGGCACGCTTGGTGCCGCGCTCGCGGCGATCTCCGGTGTCATGCAGCTCAATACCCGCGCGATCGGCCAAGTAACGGATTGACTCGGGAAAGCTCAGGTTCTCGCGCTTCATGATATACGTGAAAACGTCGCCACCCTCGCCGCAACCAAAGCAATGCCACACCTGCGTGGCGGGGATAATGTGGAAGGACGGCGTCTTCTCGCCATGGAAGGGGCAGCATCCCCAAAACTCATGGCCGCGAGGCTTGAGCTCGACCGTTTCCTGCACGATGGCAACCAGGTCAGACGCAGCGCGTACCTGGTCTTTTTCCTCATCGCTAATCACGGATGCTCACCCCCTGATCGCCCAAGTTGTGACGAATATCCTCGATATTACCCTCGACGGTCGCGATCAACTCATCCAGCGAATCGAACACACGCGAGGGACGCAGCCAGCGCGTAAACGCCAGCGAAACGGAAGCGCCGTACAGGTCGCCCGTATAACCAATTAAATTAGCCTCGAGATGCGCAGATGCCGCATCGTCAGCATACGTTGGCGGCAGGCCGACGTTCACAGCAGCGGGCCACGCGGTGTCATCGACCAGCACCAGACCCTCATACACGCCATCGGCTGGCACCTGAATGCCGTCGGGAACCTGCAAGTTTGCCGTGGGAAAGCCCATGCCAGAACCCTCGTGACGGCCGCGAATAACACCGCCACGCACCATATACGGACGGCCGAGTAACCCAGCAGCAAGCTCCACATGGCCCTGTCCCAGCTCATGACGAATGCGGGTGGCGCAAATGGCCTCACCGCCCTCGCAAAGCAGGTCGTGACCATACACGTCAACGCCGTGCTCGGAACCCCAGGAGCGCATCTCGGCAACACCAGAAGCACCGCCACGACCCAGCCTAAAGTCACTGCCAACGCGAATCGATCGAATGTCGACCAGACGCGACACCAGCGAGAGAAAATCAACATGGTCAAGCGCCGCAACCTCAGGCGTAAAGGGAACGGCCACCACCGCATCGACCCCGGTTTGAGCCAAGGCATGCAGACGGTCGGCCGTCGTCATCAATTTTTGAGCGGGCGAAGGGCTCACCACAACGTCCGGGTCGGGATCGAAGGTAACCACGACCGCCTTACAGCCATGGGCACGGGCATCACGGACAAGCGCTTCGATGAGTTCCTGGTGTCCACGGTGAACGCCGTCGAACACGCCAATGCCGATTGAAGCGGCACCCAAGTGCTCACACTCATCAAACGTATCGGCAGCAACGATGCGAGCCTCGTCCGACTCGCCCGCGAAAAAGACACGCGCGAGCTCGCGAGCGGACAACATCATCGAACACCGCCGATTGCCTGCGGAAACACGTGCTCCATGACAAAGCGGCCGCCCTCAATGCGGGCGAGCGCCTTGAGTCCCCCATCGAGCACCAACGCAAACGGCGCCTTCGAGGAATCGAAATCGGCAAGCGCACGCTCAACGGGAATGCGTCGGCCGCAGAGCAGATCGTCGGCAAGATTGCCCGGCAAGTCAACACGTGTGGCGCCCAGGGCCGCAATGGGATCCAGGGCAAAGCCAGCCGCGGACTCGGGAGAAAGCTCCTCGACCGCATGACAAGCGCCAATGGAAACAACACCGGAAGCCGTGCGGCGCAGCGCGGAAATATGCGCGGCGCTATCGCAAGCGCGGCCCAGGTCGCGAGCGAGCGCACGGATATAGGTGCCCTTGCTCACCGAGAACGCCACGGTCCACACACACGTATCACCTTCGCCGCCCACGGCGATCAGGTCGGCGGCATAGACCTCGACGGGGCGCGGAGGTAGGTCCACCGCATTGCCCTCGCGAGCAGACTTGTAGGCGCGAACGCCATTGACCGAGATAGCAGAAAACGCCGGCGGCACCTGCATCTGCGGGCCCAGCATGGCGGCCAAGCGCTCACGAGCATAGGCAGGATCGTGGAGCTCGTTGGCAACAGCCACCGTGCGAACGGCCTCGCCCTCCGCGTCATCGGTATTGGTCTCGGCGCCAAACGAGATGTCGGCGACGTAGCTTTTGGTATCGAGGGTTAGCATGCCCAGCAGACGAGTAGCCTGGCCCACGCCCACCACCATGACGCCGGATGCCATGGGGTCGAGCGTGCCGGCATGGCCGACGCGCCGCTCATGGAGGGCGCGTCGGCATTGCGAGACCACATCGTGGGACGTGCAGCCCACCGGCTTATCGACGGCGAGCAGCATATTCAGTTGAGAAGGCGTACGACGAGCCATGTACCATCCAAAAAGTTAAAGCTCGACGGTCACCAAAGCGGGATCCTCCCCCACCAGCTCGGCCAGCATGGGAAGTGCCACGGCGAGCGTCTCGCGAATTGTTCCGTTGTTGGAAAAGCCGGCGGCGGCATGATGCCCGCCACCGCCAAAGTTGGCAGCGATCTCGGACACATCGAGGTCACCCTTGGAGCGCAGGTTGCCGCGCACCTTGGTATCGCCGTCGATGCCCTTTAAGAACAGGCAGACCTCGACGCCCATCACCGAACGCACCACATCGACCAGACCGTCACATTCATCCGAGGTGACGCCGCAGGCCTCAAGGTCGCTCTGGAAGGCATAGCTATACGCCACGCGCCCGTGCGCGACCGTCTTGATACGGCCCATGACAATGGACTTGAGGTGCAAAAACTCGACGCGCATGCTCTGGTAGACCTCGAGTGCCACACGCGCCGGATCGGCACCGTGGGCAACCAGTCGCGAGGCCGCATGGAACGCGGCGGCATCGGCGTTTTGGTACTGAAAACGGCCGGTATCGGTAACCAAGCCACACAGCAGGCAGGTCGCAACGCCATCACGTGCGACAATGCCGCAATTGTCCAAGAAACGGTCGATGATCATGGCGCAGGCCGCGGCATCGACGCGCCTCAGGCTCAGCTCGGCAAACTCCTCGCGCGCCGGATGATGATCGAAGCACACCACATGCTTGGAGCGACGAAGCACCTCGGCGGAATTATTGAGGCGCTCGACGACCGGTACGTCCACCGAGATGAACAGGTCCGGATTGCCGGCGTACGCAGATGCCGGCACCAGGCGATCGGAGCCTTCCATAAAGCGATAAATGCGAGGAACCGGGTCATCGTCTGCCAGCAGCAGCGCAATGTCCTTGTTGGGGAAAAACTTCATGAGCGAAAGGCCCAGACCCAATACGGAGCCCAAGGCATCGCCATCGGGAGAAGTATGTCCCGAAATCGCAATGGAGGACGCACCCTCGATGAGCTCGAGGATGCGTCGCTGAATATCTGCAGACTCGCACGAGGCGAGGTCGGCGGAATTAGTCATCTAAAGCTGCCTCCTGGGCGGCATCCGCTATCGGATAGCCGTCCTCGTCCTTTTCGATCGCAAGCGTGGCGGGAACGTTTTCCAGCGCACGCGTGATGCGCTCGGCCTCATCGGTCGAGCGATCGATGCGAAAATCGAGCTCGGGCGTGACACGCCAATCGAGCGAGCGAGCCAAAAGGCTACGAATGCGGCCCTTGGCGCTTGCGAGCGCCTCCATGACCTCGTCGTAGCGGCTCGCATCGCACGACACGTACACACGCGCGAACGAACGGTCCACCGCGACCTCGACCGCGGTCAAAGTAACCAGGTCGAGACGCGGATCGGAAACCTCAAAGAGCAGGATATAACCAAGCTTCTCGCGAAGCTGCTCGCCCAGACGGCGGGTTGCCTGCGTTTGCTTCATAGCGCTACCCCCTACTCGGTACGGGCAACCTGGTCGATGCGGTAACCCTCGATCTGATCGCCGGGCTTGATGTCCTGGAAGTTCTCCAGGCCAATGCCGCCCTCGGAACCGCTCTTGAGGCTCTTGGCCTCGTCCTTGTAGTGGCGCATCGAGGCGATCTTGCCGTTGAAGACCACGATGCCGTCGCGCACCAGGCGCACGGAATCGGTCGCGGCGATCTCGCCCTCCTCGACGCGGACACCGGCGGCGATACCGACTTTGGGCACCTTGAAGGTGTCCAGGACGGTCGCGGTACCCGTGGCGACCTCGACCTCGGTGGGCTTGAGCATGCCGATACGGGCGGCGTCGAGCTCCTCGAGGCACTTGTAGATGACGTCGTAGCAACGGATCTCGACGCCCTCGCGCTCGGCGGCGGAGCGAGCCTTACCGTCGGGACGGACGCCAAAGCCGATGATGATGGCGTTGGAGGCGTCGGCCAGGACGACGTCGGTCTCGTTGATGGCGCCGACAGCGGAGTGGATCGTGTTGATGCGGACCTCGGACTGATCCATCTTGTCGAGCGAGTCCTGAAGAGCCTCGATGGAACCCTGGACGTCGGCCTTGATGATCAGGTTGAGCTCCTTGACCTCGGCGTCGGCGATGGTCTCGAAGAGGTTCTCGAGCGTGACGTGCTTCACGCGGCTCTGCTCCTCGATACGGGCCTTCAGCGAACGCTCGTCGGCCAGGGCGCGTGCCTCGCGCTCGTCCTCGAACACGCGGAACTCGTCGCCGGCGTTGGGCACGGACTGCAGGCCCAAAATCTCGACGGCGTCGGAGGGACCGGCCTCGGTGACGGCGCGGCCCTTGGGGTCGAGCATGGCGCGGACGCGGCCGTAGGTAAGGCCGGCGACCAGCGTATCGCCCACGTGCAGGGTACCGCGGGTCACGAGCACGGTAGCGACCGAGCCGCGGCCCTTGTCGAGCTTGGCCTCGAGGACGTTGCCGGAGGCAAAGGTGTCCGGGTTGGCCTTGAGCTCGAGCACGTCGGCCTGGAGCAGCACGGTCTCCAGAAGTTCGTCGATACCGATCTTCTGCTTAGCCGAGATGTTGACGAACATGTTCTGTCCGCCCCACTCCTCGGGGATGACTCCGTACTCGGTGAGCTCCTGACGCACACGGTCGGGGTTGGCGCCCGGCTTATCGATCTTGTTGACGGCAACGACGATGGGTACGCCGGCAGCCTTGGCGTGGTTAATCGACTCGACCGTCTGGGGCATGACGCCGTCGTCGGCGGCGACGATCAGGATGACGATGTCGGTCACCTTGGCGCCACGGGCACGCATAGCCGTAAAGGTGGCGTGACCCGGGGTATCGATAAAGGTGATCTTGCGGTCGTTGATCATGACCTGCGAAGCGCCGATGGCCTGCGTAATGCCGCCCGCCTCGCCGGCAGCGACGCCGGTGTGACGGATGGCGTCGAGCAGCGACGTCTTGCCGTGGTCGACATGGCCCATGACGGTGACGACCGGGGCACGCGGCTTGAGGTCGGCGGGATCGTCGTAGAACGAGAAGGTGTTCTCCTCCTCGGGGGTGATGATCTTGATCTGGCGGCCCAGGTCGTCGGCGACGAGCTCGACGAGGTCGTCGGACATGGACTGCGTCATGGTGAGCGGCGTACCCAGCAGGAACAGGCGCTTGATGATGTCGTTGGCCGGAACGTCGAGCGCCTCGGCAAGCTCCTGGACGGTAACGCCCTGGGAGACCTTGATGGCGTCGAGGTCCTCGGGGTTCACGCCCTGGGCCAGCGCCTCCTCTATCTTGCGCTCCTCCTGAGCCTTGGCAGCCTCGCGCTCGCGCTTCTCCTTGCGCTTCTTGCGGCGACCGGTCGACTCGCGAGAGGCCTCCTCGACGGCAGCACGAGCCTCCTCGAGCACCTTCTCGCGGCTGTACTCCTCGGCCTCGCGAGCCATGCGGCTGTAGTGGTCCTCTTCGTTGTTGTGACCGCCCTTGCGCTTCTTGCCCTTGCCCTGCTTATCGGGGTTGGGGAAGTCCATGCCGGCAGCGACGTTGTTGCTGGCGTTAGTGCGATGGCTGTGCGGACGGCTCTCGGAGGCGCTGCGCTCGGAGTTGTTGTCTGAGGCGTTGCGATCGTTTCGACGGCCACCGCGGCGGTCGTTGTTGCCGCCACGACGGTTACCGCGCTCGGCGGCGCGCTCGGCCTTGGCCTTGTCCTCGGCGTCCTTCTTCTCCTTGAGCACGGTCTCCTGTGCGGCGATCTGGTCGAGCAGCGAACGGAAGCGCGAACCGGAGTCGGAAGCGGGAACGGCGCGGCGCTGGGCCTCGCGGGCAGCCTCCTCCTTCTCGCGGGCAAGGCGCTCCTGCTCGGCCTTCTTCTTGGCCTCGGCCTCGGCGCGGGCAGCCTCCTCGGCAGCCTGGGCTGCGGCAAACTGGCGGCGCTCCTCCTCGCGGGCCTTCTCGGCGGCGATGCGCTCGCGCTCGGCCTCGGCGGCGCGTGCGGCCTCCTCGGCGGCAGCTGCCTGCTCCTCGGCCTGCTTGGCGGCCTCGACTTCCTGGGCGCGGGCCTCGATCACCGAGGCGAGCTGCTTGCGGACCATGGCGACATAAGCGTCCTCCAAGGTGGAGGAAGCGGACTTAGCGGGAATCTTCATATCGGCGAGATGACCCATCAGTTCCTTGGAGGTCATGCCGAACTCTTTGGCCAGGGTGGACACACGGACTTTTGCCATATGACTTCACCTACCCTTTCTGGCACCTTGGGTGCCTAGAGACTGAACGAGCGTGAGAGACGCGCCAGGACCCACCCGGCGCGACCGCGCGCTAGATCAGGTCCTCCGCATCATCGAAGGCGTCGGTGTCGTGGACACCGCAGAAACGGGAGCCGGGACGAGCCTGGTTGCGGCACTGGATGCCGTCCTCGGACACGTACTCGCAGCGGCGGACGTCCTCGTCCTCCTCGTCACCGATCAGGTCGGCGGCGGGCTCCTCGTGAACGGGAACGTTCTTGAGGATGTCGGCGGCAAGCGTCTCGGACTTGATGTCGATGTGCCAGCCGGTCAGGCGCGCGGCGAGGCGGGCGTTCTGGCCCTCCTTGCCGATGGCGAGGGACAACTGGTCGTCGGGCACGATGACGCCGGCGTAGGCCTTCTCCTCGTCGATGAGGACGCGGGTGACCTTAGCGGGCGACAGGGCGTTGGCGACGTAGACGGCAGGATCGGCATCCCAAAGGATGACGTCGACGCGCTCGCCACGGAGCTCGCCCACGACAGCGCGAACACGGCTGCCCTTGGGGCCGACACAGGCGCCCACGGGATCCAGACGGTCGTCGAGCGAGTGGACGGCGACCTTGGAGCGCTGACCGGGCTCGCGGGCGATCGACTTGATCTGGACGGTGCCCTCATAGATCTCGGGCACCTCCTGCTCAAACAGACGACGCATGAGCTCGGGGTGGGTACGGGAGATGACAATCGGCGGACGGCTGTGCTCGCCACGAACCGGCTGCAGGTTGGAGTTGGGGTCGCGAACGTCGATGATCACGGCCTTGATGTGCTGGTTGTGCAGGTAGCGCTCGCCCATCGGACGCTCGTTGCGCTCGTTCTCGTAACGACGCTGATCGAAGTGCGGCAGCTCGGCCTCGACGCCCTCGCGAATCTTGACGATCGTGAAGTCGGGCGTGGACTGCAGCACGGTACCGCTGATGAGGTCACCGATGCGGCCGGAGAACTCCTCGTAGATCTGCTCGCGGGCGGAGTTGCGCACGATGGCGTTGATCTCGGCCTTGGCGTGCTGGGCGGCGATGCGGCTCGTGTTCTTGGGGGTAACGTCGATCTCCTCGAACTCGGTGAAGTTGCCCTCCTCGTCCATGGAATCGTCAATCGGCTCCAGACGGTAGACGTAGATCTTGCCGGTGGTGCGGTCGATGGTCACCTTGGCGCCCCACTCAAGATGCAGGATCTCGGCATAGCTCTTGGCGAGCGACTGCTCCAGGCGGTCGATCAGGTAGAGCTGGTCGATGTGCTTCTCCTGGCAAAGCTCCATCAGGGCGGACATCATGTCGGATGCTGACATCTTATTTTCCTTCCTTCGCGGGCTTGAAGTCGTAGGTGGGCTTCAACTTGCACTTTTTAACATCAGAGAAATCGAGGGTGACGGACTCGCCGTCCTCGAGCTCGAGGGTCACGTTCGCCTCAGTGGCGGCGGCAATCTTGCCGGCGTACTTGCGACGGCCCTCGGTGGCGGTGGAGGTGAGCTCGCAGTTCTCGCCCACAAAGCGGGCAAAGTCGCACGGGCGGCGCAGCGGGCGCGCCATACCCGGGCTCGACACCTCGAGCGTATAGCTCGAAGAGATAGGGTCGAGCTCCTCGATCACATCGCCGACCCACTTGGTGTTGGCCGTGACGTCGTTGAGCGACAGGCTCTGACCCTCGGCACCCTCGATACGCACGCGTACGCAGGGGGCCTTGGTGGCACCCACGAGCTCGACGTCGACGATGTCGACATCGTGCTGGGGGGCGACGGCCTCGAGCGCGTCGATGATCGCCTGCTCGGTCTTGGTCTTGACCATTGCGGCACCTCCATCCATACAAAAAAGAAGCGGGGCCGAAACCCCACTTCTTTCAATTACAACTTCATTTGCAAGCAAACTATACCAATAGCTGTGGAAACGTGCAAGCACAGTACGAACCTGCAGGTCAGCGTGCGCACAGCTTCTCCACAAGAATAGGACAATTGGCCGAAGGCACCTAGGCAGGTACATGCAAAACGAGGGACAACCCAACCGGACCGTCCCTCGTCTTCTATGCATCAACTAAGCGAGCAGTGTTTACTTGACCACCAGGTTGACCAGCTTGCCGGGCACGCAGATGGCCTTGACGACCGTCTTGCCCTCGAGCCACTTGGCGACGGCGGCCTCGGCGGCAGCCTGCATATCCTCATTGGAGGCATCGCGGGCAACGTCGACGCGGCCGCGGACCTTGCCGAGCACCTGGACCACGATCTGCACCGTGTCCTCAACGGACTCGGCCAGGTCGAACTCGGGCCAGGCGGCGGTGTAGGCGTTGCCCTCGCAGCCGAGTGCCTCGTGCCACAGCTCGTCGGCCCAGAACGGACAGATGGGGGCAAGGACGCTCACGATATCCTTGGCCACGCCGTAGCACAGCGCCTTGTCGCGGGCGGTACCCTCGGTGGCGTTGAGGTAGGCGCTCGCCGCGTTGACGAGCTCCATGACGGCCGAGATGGCGGTGTTGAACTGGCCGCGATCGAAGTCCTCGGTGCACTTGGCGATGGTGCGATGACGCTCGCGATAGAGCTTCATCGCAACCTCGTCGAGTGCGGACTTGTCGAAGGCCACGTTGGCGTCGCCGGACTGGACGAGCTGCCAAACGATACGCCAGGCGCGCTTGATGAAGCGGTTGGCGCCCTCAACGGCCTTGGGATCCCAGTCGAAGTCCTTCTCGGGCGGGGCGATAAACAGGATCGCCAAACGCATGGTGTCGGCGCCGTAGGGCTCGATGACCGAGCTCGGGGGCACGACATTGCCCTTGGACTTGGACATGGTGTCGCCGTTCTCGTCCTTGACCATGCCCTGGCACAGCAGGTTAGTGAAGGGCTCGTCCACACTCAGCAGGCCCAGGTCGCGCAGTGCCTTGGTAAAGAAGCGGCTGTAGAGCAGGTGCAGAATGGCGTGCTCGATGCCGCCGATGTAGTTATCGACGGGCATCCAACGATCGGCGGCCTCGCGGGAGAAGGGCAGCTCGGTGTTATGCGGATCGGTATAGCGCAGGTAGTACCAGCTGGAGCAGGTAAAGGTGTCCATGGTATCGGTCTCGCGCTTGGCCGGGCGGCCGCAGACCGGGCAGGTGGTCTCGTAGAACTCCTTGCACTCGGCGAGGGTCTCGCCGGCGCCCAGGTCCAGGTTCTCGGGCAGCGTCACCGGCAGCTGATCCTCGGGCACGGGCACAATACCGCAGTGCTCGCAGTGGATGACCGGGATGGGGTTGCCCCAATAGCGCTGACGGCTGATGAGCCAGTCGCGCAGACGGAACTCGACCTTGCGACGACCGCAGCCCATGGCCTCGAGGTCGGCCACGATGGCAGCCTCGCCCTCGGAGTGCTTACCGCCGCGCATGCCGGTGTACTTGCCGGACTGGACGAGCGTGCCCTCGGCAGCGTGAGCGCAATCCCAGTCGACGGTCTCGGCATGGAAGGTATCGATGGTCTCGCCGCTGGCCTCGACGGCAGCGCGATCGCCATCGTCCAGGATGATCGGTACGATCGGCAGGTCGTACTTGCGGGCGAACTCAAAGTCGCGCTGGTCGCCACAGGGAACGGCCATGACGGCACCGGTACCGTAGTCGGCAACGACATAATCGGCAACCCACACGGGGACCTTCTCGCCGTTGACGGGGTTTACCACATAGCGGCCCGTGAAGGCACCGTGCTTCTCGAGGGTGCCCTGGGCACGCTCGACGGCAGAGATATGCTTGGAGTCCTCGACAATCTTGGTGACGGCCTCCTCGTACTCCGTACCCTCGACGAGCTCGTGCAGACCGGCGTACTCGGGAGCCAGGACAAAGAAGGAAACACCAAAGAGCGTATCGGCACGCGTGGTGAAGACGGTGATCTTGCCCTCGTCGCCCTCGATGGGCTCGCCATCCTGGTCGCAAAGGGTAAAGTCGACCTCGGCGCCCTCGGAGCGACCGATCCAGTTAGCCTGCATCTGCTTGACGCGCTCGGGCCAGCCGGGGAGCTTCTCCAGGTCGTCGAGCAGCTCCTGAGAGTACTCGGTAATCTTGTAGTACCACTGCTCCAGGTCGCGCTTCTCGGGCTCGGTGCCGCAGCGCCAGCACTTGCCCTCGGTAACCTGCTCGTTGGCCAGAACGGTCTTGCAGGTGGGGCACCAGTTGACCGGGTTCTTCTTACGGTAGACCAGGCCCTTTTCCCACATCTTCTCAAAGATCCACTGGCCCCAGCGGTAGTAGTCGGGGCTGCAGGTCTTGACCATGCGATCCAGATCGTAGGAGAAGCCCATGCGCTTCATCGTGGCGAGCGCCTGGTCCATGTTCTTATACGTCCAGGCGGCAGCCTGTGTGTTGTGCTTGATGGCAGCGTTCTCGGCGGGCAGGCCAAAGGCGTCAAAGCCGATGGGGTGCAGCACGTCAAAGCCGCGCATACGAGCCTGACGGGCCATGGCATCGCCGATGGTGTAGTTGCGCGCGTGGCCCATGTGCAGGTCGCCCGACGGATACGGGAACATCTCGAGCACGTACTTCTTGGGCTTGCTGTCGTCGGTGTCGACGGCAAAGAGGTTGGAATCCTCCCAGGCCTTCATCCACCGGGACTCGATGGCCTGCGCGTCGTAGGCAGGAATCTCGTCCTTATGATCTGTGCAATCGCACATATCAGCTCCTTTGTTAGCTGGGTTGGGACGGGGCGTTCTTACCTTTACTCGCTGCTGCGGACAGTCCTGCTCGCACGAAGAGCACATTAAGTGCTCTTCGGCTCGTGCGGAACTTGCAGCGAGCAAAGGTAAGAACGCCCCGCCACATCGTTAACTCGCATGATGATAGCAAATACGACAAGCGAGATGCCTGCGACTTGCAGGCATCTCGCTTTATCTAAATAACGTGGTTGTGAATCAACCGCTAATTGTTACCCGCCCAAGCATGATCGGGTTTTCCAAGTGCCGCAGATTGCCGTGAAAGAGGAGCGACGCGTACTTTGGTACGCGAGCGACGGTTTGAACGGCAAGGTGCGGTGCTTGGGAAAGCCGCTTAGCGATAGCTGACGCTTTGCTGGGAGTCCTTCACGACTACGTCGTGGGCGCCGCCTTCGACGATGGAGGTGGAGCTGACCAGCGTTAGGCGTGCCTTTTCCTGGAGCTCGGGGATCGAGAGGGCACCGCAGTTGCACATCGTGGACTTAACCTTGTAGAGCGTGCCGCCCACGCCGTCCTTGAGGGAACCGGCGTAGGGAACGTAGGAGTCGACGCCCTCGACGAAGCTGAGCTTCGCGGCGCCGCCCAGGTCGTAGCGCTGCCAGTTGCGGGCACGCGCAGAGCCCTCGCCCCAGTACTCCTTCATGTACTGGCCGTTCACGTTGACGCGCTCGGTCGGGCTCTCGTCGAAGCGAGCGAAGTAGCGCCCCAGCATCATGAAGTCGGCACCCATGGCAAGGGCGAGCGTCATGTGGTAGTCGTAGACGATGCCGCCGTCGGAGCACACGGGCACGTAGACGCCGGTCTCCTCGTAGTACTCGTCGCGAGCGCGGCAGACGTCGATCAGCGCGGTAGCCTGGCCACGGCCGATGCCCTTGGTCTCGCGGGTGATGCAGATGGAACCGCCGCCGATACCGACCTTGATAAAGTCGGCACCGCAGTCGGCCAGGAAGCGGAAGCCCTCGGCGTCGACAACGTTACCGGCGCCGACCTTGACGTCCTCGCCGTAGTTGGCGCGGATCCACTCGATGGTGCGCTTCTGCCACTCGCTGAAGCCCTCGGAGGAGTCGATGCACAGGACATCGGCACCGGCCTCGATGAGCAGCGGCACGCGCTCGGCATAGTCGCGGGTGTTGATACCGGCGCCGACCATGTAGCGCTTGTCGCCATCGAGCAGCTCGTTGGGGTTGGTCTTGTGGCTGTCGTAGTCCTTGCGGAAGACGATGCCCATGAGGTGATCGTTGTCGTCGACGATGGGCAGAGCATTGAGCTTGTTGTCCCAGATGACGTCGTTGGCGACCTTGAGGCTGATGTTCTTGTCGCCCACGATGAGCTGCTCACGCGGGGTCATGAACTCGGAGACCTTCGTCTGGTGGTCATCGCGACTGGGGCGATAGTCACGGCTGGTGACGATGCCCAGGAGCTTGCCCTTGGGAGTGCCGTCGTCGGTAACCGGCATGGTGGAGTGGCCGGTCTTCTCCTTGAGCTCAATGACCTGCTCCATGGACATGTCGGGGGTCAGCGTGGAATCGGACTGAACGAAGCCGGCCTTGTGATCCTTGACGGCCTTGACCATAGCGGCCTCGGACTCGGCGCTCTGGGAACCGTAAATGAAGGACAGGCCACCCTCGGTAGCGAGCGCAACACCCATGTCGACGCCCGAGACGGACTGCATGATGGCGGAAACCATGGGGATGTTCAGGGTGATTGCCGGCTTCTCACCGCGCTTAAAGCGGGTCAGCGGCGTCTTAAGAGAGACGTTGTTGGGGATGCACTGCGAGGACGAGTAACCAGGGACCAGCAGATACTCCGAAAACGTGTGGGACTCACCGGGAAAGAACGTAGCCATGTTTCTCCTTTTTCCATGCGACCGGTCGGCTGCAGGCCTCGTAGGACCCAGCCCAACCTTGGGCGCCCAATACTGGGGAAGTATCTTAACGCACTTTGACTGCTACAATGCATGATTTAAGAAGAGCACACGAGGGTTTGACGCAGGCTATGCGTTTGCCCAGCAAACACTTTAGCGGGGAGACGTGGAGCACATGGAGTACAAGACGACGGCAAAGTTGGTCATTCAAGCGTGCGACAAGGATCTGCCGGGCGTGTTCGGCCACGGCTGCGTCTTGCTGCTGCAGGGTATTGCCCGCGAGCACTCGCTCAACCGCGCCGCCAAGAGCATGGGCATGGCGTATTCCAAGGCCTGGCGCATTGTAAACGAGGCCGAAGGTCAGCTGGGCTGCAAGCTCATCGAGCGCGACGGCGCCCGCGGATCCACCCTCACCCCCGCCGGCGAGCGAGCCATAGCGGTCTACGAAGAGCTGCAGGCCGACATTAACAACGTCATCGCCACCAAAGCCAACGCCCTCATCGCCAGCATCAAAGAGTAGCCAATTTGGGACGGGGCTTTTTTAGCTGGTCGGTCACCATAGATGATTATTCTGGGACGGGGATTAAAAAATCATTAGGTACACAATGATTTTTTAATCCCCGTCCCAGAATAATCATCGGAGGGCATTGTCTAGGGTGGCGGCCACGATCAAGGGGTCGTCGGTACCGGCGAAGAGGCGGATGGTGCTCCCCTGCTTGCCGCGTGGGGCCGAAAGGCGCGTCGTTGCGCCGCCGGCGGGCGATGTGCGAAACTCCCCGGGCAAAGCATCGAACAGCTCGCCCGCGCTACGTTCGATAAGATCAAACTCAACTGCCGGTCCAAAGCCGTGCTCGAGGATTCCCGTTGCAGCCGCATGGTCGGGATGCGAACTCAGCCCGGGATAGCGAACGTTGCGCACCATCTCGTTGGCGGCCAGATACTCGGCCAGCGCACGGGCGCGGTCGAAATGCGCCTGCATGCGGACGTTAAGCGAGGAAAGCCCACGCTCCAGCACGTCGGTCTCCTCGGCAGAAAGGTCGAGCGCCGACGCACCGCAGCCTGCAAACAATACGTGCGCGCACTCGGCAGCGGCATCCACACGATGGCGCTTGAGCTGCGAGCGCGCCACCGAAGCAGCAACGAGCTTGCGTGGAGCCTCACCGGCGCACACACGGTCAAGCGCTTCGAACGACAGCGCAGCACCCAGCCGCAGCGGATCGCAGCCAAAAGCCGACGCCACGGTGTTGTCAACAACCAGCAGCGCATGGGCCTCACGCGCCGCCCGACCCAGCGCACGCAGATCGGGCACACGCAGACCAAACCCGCCGATGGAGTTGACGAACCACCACAGGTGCGGACCCTCAGCGTCAAACGAGCCGGCAAAGCCACCGGACGCCGCAGCAAACGCCTCGGCGGACGTCGAGCCCACCAGCGCGACGTCGCAGCCATCAAAGCCGCGCGCAAACGCATCGGCAAAGTCGTCCGCAAAGGCAACCAGACGATCGCCGGGACACACAATCCCCAGCTGCGACAGCGCTGCTGGCACATGCGAGGCCGCAAGCAACCGCACCTCACGCGCGCCGGCTCTCAAAGCCCAAGCCTCTTCTAGCTGCTGTACATCCACAAGGCACCGCCCCTTCATAAGCAAAAACCCACGATGCGGATGTTTCCCGCATCGTGGGCTACGGCTGCAGTATAGCGCCGATATGCGACGAATCGCTTAGATGTTGAGCGCGTGGTAGGTCACATTCGCGCCCGGAGCGTCAACGGTCACGCCATAGGCCTCGGGATAGATGCGCGTCGAGAACACGAGCGCACCATCGTTCACAAACACCTCGACCGAGGAAACATCGCCAACAATGCGCACGTTACTAACCTCGTCGACGGACTCCCAACGCACGGTACGACCGCAGCCGGCAGAAGTGCGACTCTCATCGGTAAATCGCATCTCAAAGCGCGAGGGCAGTTCGCCCTCGGCGGGAACAAGCACCAGCTTTAGCTCGCCATCAACGGTCGCGGTAAACGCGCCGTCGACACCGTCAACAACAACGTCAAAACAGGTATCGCCGGCAACCTCCAACGAGCCCTCCCCCACACGCACCGAGGCATAATGGCGCTCGATCTCGCGCGCCGGCTGCTGCAGTACCACGCCGCCAGCACCGGCTGTAAGCTCACGCGGCACCGTCATGCAGTGCTGCCAGCCGCACGCCACGGTGGGGTCGTTGCCATAGGTCGGCTCATCGGGCATGCCCATCCAGCCGATTAGAATATGGCGACCGTCCTCGGCCGTGAACTCCTGCGGAGCATAGAAGTCAAAACCGGCGTCCCACAGGCGGAACTCGCCCAGCTCATAAGCGTCATTGCCGCCCGTAATGTCGCCCGTTACAGGCATGTAGCCCGCTGCATATACATTGCCGCGGTCCCAACGACCGCCCTTGAGGCCCTGGGGCGAGAAGGACAGCCACTTCGCCGGTACACCGCCATCCGCCTCAAGCTCAAGGTATCCCGGGCACTCCCACATAAAGCCAAAGCGCTCGGGCGTAGACACACGGCTCTCGAGCTCCCAACTCAGCATATCGGCCGAGCCATACACCAGGATCTCACCCACATCGCGCCCGGCACCCTCGCCGTGCATGGCGCAAAATCGACTATCGACATGCGGACCGTCCACGCGACGACGCGCGCCCAGCACCATGTGGTAACGCCCATCATCATCGCGCCACACCTTGGGGTCACGCACGTGGCAGGTCAAATCCTCGGGATAATCCTCGGACGCCAGCACCACGCGCTTTTGGCTGAACTCCCGACCGGCAAGGCCATCAACGCTCTCGACATAAACAGTATCGGCGCGGCGGCCGGTATTGACGTAGTCGTACGTGCCGTCCGCATCGGGAAGCTTAACGTTGCCCGTATAGAGCACGCGAATGCGACCGTCCTCGGCAAGCGCGGAGCCCGAATACACACCGTGGCAATCGAACGGCTCGTCGGGCAGCAACGGAGCGCCAACATAGTCCCACGTCATAAGGTCGCAGCTCGTCGCATGGCCCCAGGCCTTAACGCCACCCTCGACATCAAACGGCGCATACTGAAAATAGGCATGGAACACGCCGCCTGCCTGGCAAAGACCGTTGGGGTCGTTGAGCCAGCCCGCCGGCGGCATTATATGGAAGCGCTGGCCATACGCGCCATGGCCGCACTCAGAGGCGGCGGCGTCAACAGCGGCGACCAGCTTTGCAAGGTCGCGACCAAGTGCATTAGACATATCAAAGTCCTAACGGATCGAAAGCAACAAGGCACCAGAGATCGGCACCAGATACGAGAAACGCCCGCGAGCATACGACCCGCGGGCATCCCCTCAATCAAAAGCTCTTAGGCCTGCTCGGAAGCCTTGGGCTCGTCCTTGTACAGGACAAACGAGATAGCAAAGGAAACCAGCGCGGCGACCGCAAACATGATCGCGTACTGCACGGGCTGGGCCAGGCACAGCAGGATACCGAAGATACCGGTAACGCCCGTGCCGGAGGCAGCCAGCGAAGTGAGCGCGCAGACCAGGGCACCGCAACCGCCGCCGATGCAGCCGGCGATGAAGGGCTTAAAGAAGCGCAGGTTCACACCAAAGATGGCAGGCTCGGTAATGCCCATGAAGGCGGACAGGGCCGAAGGAAGCGCCAGTCCCTTGATCTTGGCATCGCGGGTCTTAAAGGCAACGGCGAGCGCGGCACCACCCTGAGCGATGTTGGCGGCGCTGGCGATGGGCAGCCAATAGGTCACGCCGTACTGGGCGAGCTGGCCCAGGTCGATGGCGGTGTACATCTGGTGGATACCGGTAACGACCGTGGGGGCATAGAACAGGCCGACGATAAAGGAACCGATGCCGAAGGGCAGGGTCAGCAGGGCCTGGATCAGACCGAGGATGGCGTTCTCGGCCCAGACAAAGATGGGGCCGACGGCAACGAGCGTCACGAGCACGGTCACGAACACCGAGACGAGCGGGGTCACAAAGAGGTCAAACATCTCGGGAACGATCTTGTGCAGACGCTTCTCGAGGAAGGCGAGAATGGCGCAGGCGATAACGATGGGGATCACATGCCCCTGATAGCCGACCCACTCAAAGCTGTACACGCCGGGAATGACGGTGACCATGGTCTGCACGCCCTCGGAGGCAACCGTGTAGGCGCTCTGCAGCGAGGAGTTGATGAACGCACCGCCGACGACGGCACCCAGATACGGGTTGGCGCCAAAGGCCTTTGCGGCGGAGTAGCCGATCAGGATCTGCAGAATGCCGAAGGACGTGCCCGAGACCAGGTCGGCGATCTTGTAGATAAAGTTATTGGTGTCGAGCGCGATAAAGCCGTTGGAGGCCATAAAGTTGAGGGCGCTCATAATGCCCAGCAGCAAGCCCGAAGCCACGATGGCGGGGATGATGGGGACAAAGACGTCGCCGAGCACCTTAATGGCACGCATAAAGATGTTCTGCTGCTGCGCCGCGGCCTCCTTGACCTCGGCCTTGGTGGCAGCCTCGACGCCGCTGACCGCAATGAACTCGTCGTAGACCTTGTTGACGGTGCCAGTGCCAAAAATAATCTGGAGCTGGCCTTGGGCCTCAAAGACGCCCTTGGCGCCGTCGATATTCTCGAGGGCCTCCGTGTCGACCTTGGCGTTATCGGCAATCACCAGGCGCAGACGCGTGGCGCAGTGTGCGGCCGAAACAACGTTGCCGGCGCCTCCGACGTTGTCGAGCACCTCTTGGGCTGATTTACGGTAGTCCATGACTTCCCTTTCCTCCAACGGGCGCATGTACACCCGGCCATCTTTGATACTTACACTGTAAACGATTTCAGTTTCATATGTCTGTAATCGTTTTCACTTTAGGGTGAACGGTAGGAATAGGCCGGCGAATGGTAGTTTTAAGGCAAAAACAGACGACTCAGAGGCAGGCAGACGTCCAAGGCCTAGACATTCATAAGCTGATGGCCGAGCTTGAGCGTCTTTAGACCGCTCTCCCCCTCCACGCCATCGAGCGTGTTGATCAGCATATTGGTCGCCTCGACGCCACTGGTCAGGTAGCCATAATGCACGGTGGGAATGCCGCCCGTCAGCGCGCGCAAAAACGCGTTGTCGCCAAAACCGCTCACGCGGTGTATGCCCTCGCCCATGCCGCGAACCTCATCGATAGCACGCAGCGCGCCCGCCGCCATGGTGTCGGTCGCGCAGGCGATAAACGAAACATCGGGAGCGACGGAAAGCAGCTCACGCGCCGCACTATAGCCCGAGTCGAGCGTAAACGAGCCCAGGCGAATCAAGGCAGCATCGAGTGGGTTACCCGCGGCGCGCAATCCGACCTCAAAACCGCGACGGCGGTCATAACCAGCAGCGCGGTCCTCTTCGGTAACTCCAATGTAGGCGATCTTGCCGTCCACGCGACCCGCAAGCGCACGGCCCAACTCAAAGGCAGCCTCGTAATCGTCGTGATAGACGCAAGCCGTGCCCTCAACATTCTGGCCGATCAGCACGATGGGCACGCGGCACGATTCAATCGCCCGACGGTGCTCATCGGTAATCATAGTTGCCACCAGCACAATGCCATCGACCGGGTGGTTTTGGAATAAATCGAGGTATTCGAGCTCACGATCGGCCGCGTTGTCGGTGTTGGCAAGGAGCATCTGGTAGCCACGACGACCGAGCACCTGGCCAATACCGGCGGTAATGCGGCTCACGGACTCCGAGTTGATCTTGGGCACGATGACGCCAATGAGCTTGGTGGAACCGGTGCGCAGCGCACGAGCCTGACTAGAACGCACGTATCCGGTCAGCTCAATCGCCTGCTTAATGCGCTCGGCCTTGTCCGCCGATATGTACCCACCATTGAGGTAGCGCGAGACGGCGGCGCTCGAAACGCCGGCCAGCTCGGCCACATCTTTCATCTTTACCACGAGAACCCCTGTCGTTGAAATCGCTTTCACCATGATACCTGTTCGTTCCGGCGTTCTGACGAACGCCGGACTACTCGACGCTGCGCGGGTATCTGCCGGACGATCTGCCGCTCAAACAGTCGCTCGCGTACATGAAGTACGCGTCGCTCCTCTTTCGCGGCACCTCGCCACGGCAGCTGCCCGCTCGCTGACGTATGCTCGACCAGGAGAGCCCAATTGCTCGCTAGGGTTCTAACCGTGGTATTCGCCGTTGTATTGGATCAACGTCAGGTCCTCCACGCCGTCGAGCGCGCGGATGGCGTCGGCATAGGGCATATCCGCACCGTCAGAGAACACCTCGACGGCCATCTCGACCTTGTCGCCGCGCATAGTCTTGGACTTAACGGTGAACTTGGTGCGCCCAAATGCACGCACGATATCGTCGCCGGTGGTCTGGCCCGTGTAGTGAATGACCATCATGTACACGCGCGCCTTATCCTGATGACTCGCAAAGCCGGCGATCATCACCACGATCACCACCGCCGTGAGCCCCACGAGCGCGTACATGCCGGCGCCGGCCGTAATGCCCGTGGTAATGGCCCAAAACAGATACAGCAGGTCGAGCGGGTCCTTGACCGCCGTACGGTAGCGGACGATGGACAGAGCACCGACCATACCGAGCGAGATGACCACGTTGGTCGAGATCGCGAGCGTGACCATGCAGGTGAGCACACACATGCCCACGAGCGTCACGGCAAAGCTACGCGAATACACCACCCCAGTAAAAAAGCGCTTGTACACGTAATAGATCAAGATGCCCATGGCGAGCGCCACGAGCAGTGAAAGGCCGATCTTGGCAGGGTCGACCTGGCCAAACGCCTCCAAGACGGAGTTCTTAAAAAAGTCCCTGGTGCTCATGGTCTAAATATCCCCTCGGTTCTCAAAATCCGATTCCCAGTAATTAAATCCGCGCAGGTAGGCGGTCTTTTCGTAACACAGGCAGTACTTGGAGACCGCCGTGAGTTCGGCCGCGCCCGGCGGCACCATATCGCGCACCAGCTGCGGGCAAAACTCCGTAAACTTGACCTCCATCACCAGCTTGCCGGGTTCTAGCACGGGCAGCGCGGGCAGCGTCGCATCAAAGATGTCGAAGCTACCCACCGCGGCACGCACGTTCATGTCAAACGTGATGCGCACGGTGCCCTCGTCCATCACCCACGGCTCGCGCTCGTAGTCCACGATGGTCCGCGGGCGCATCATGTTGCAGATGCACTCGATGTAGAACTCGCGACAGAGCGGATAAGGGCTCCTCAGCAAAAAGTCGTAGTCGCCAGCCAGAATCTGCTCAAACTCGCCGCGCGTAAGCGGCGCGTCCTCCTTGTAGATCCAGCTGCCGTACTTCTTTTTGCGCTCAAGCTTAATCACCTTGTCGCTGCCGTTATAGATGCGCACGCGATACTTTTTGCGCATGAGGATGCCGGCGTCTTTTTCCTCGTAAGCCGAGTTGCAGTAGTCGTCAAAGTACAGGCTTCGAATAGTGTAACCGCCCGCCTGCGCATGCTTGTCCAGCTTAAACACCGGCACCATGCGACAGGCAAGCGCGGCGTGCTCGCCCTCGTTAATGAGATATTTGAGCTCGTGGCGGTAACGCTCCTGCGTGGTACGCACAGGCGGAGCCGCCAAGCGCTCAAGCAGCGCGCTAGCCCTCCTCATACGTGTCCTCCACGACCTTACCGCCGTCTTGCACGTAAAAACACTTCATGCCGTAGTGCTTGCCGTCGTCAGTCACATAGTAGTCAAACGCATCTTGCGTAAAGCCGTCGGAGTTGGCGGCACGCACGCGCACAAAATACTGGCCGGCATCGAGCGCTTCGCAGGTCACCTCGGGAAGCAGCACGTCCTCGGCCTTAAAGACCACGTCGCTTATGGCATAGTCGCGCGCAAGCTCTACGGTGTAGCGAATGTCGCGCGCCTCAAAGTCGTAGGACGCATCCCAGTTAATGCGCAGCTTACCGTTATCGATCTGCGGCACGCCGATGTAGAACGGCATGGGCTTTTTAAAACTCTCGCGAAAGCTCTTGTAGTTCTCCTCGATCTCGGAGGGAATCGCCGAGGCGATCTGCTCGTATTGGTCCTTGGTGACAGGCAGATGGTCGATATCGGGCGAAGCAAAGACCAGGGATTCAGTCACCTCGCGGTAGTGCTTGATCATCTTGGTCAGGCGAGTCTCGGTCAAATACGAGCGCAAGTCCTTGACGGCACGGTCGAGTTCGCTGCGGAACGACTTGCTGCGCAACGCGCGGTTAAACAGCACGTTGCCCCAGTAGTTGCTTGCGCCGCGCTCCCAGCTCGCGTAGTCCGAAAACCCGGTAAGAGAAAGCTCAAGCTTACGCAGCATGCCGTCGTTATCCCAATCCAAAAAGTACCAGGTATTTGAGTTAAGCGGGCTGTACAGATAGCAGTTGCGGTTCTGCGTATCGCAGTTGCCCGTCAGGATCTGAAACGCCAACCAATAGACCAGGTTCTCGGTATCAAAGTAGGTGTCGAGCACGTCATCGATCTTTTGCGATTCGTCGTTGAGCGCATCGAGCATCTCGATGAGCTTGGTGTGGTCCGTATCGCCCTTAATCTCGAGCATGCCTTCAAAGCTTGCCTGGTTGTAGTCGGGATCATCTGCAAGCTTAATGGTGTCCTCGTAGCGATGGAAATCAAAGCTGTTCACCTTGTACAGGTGTCCGCTCTTATCCAGGCCATGTGCCTTAAGCGCCGTCTTGTTGAGCTGCTCCACCTGCGTAAACAGGCCGTAGTCCTCAAAGGTATCGTTGGACTTTTCGGTCTGGTCGCACACCCACAGATGCACAAACTGCGTGCGAAGGCCCATCATCTGGGGAATCCCGCGGATAAGGTCATAGGCCATCTTGTTGCGAAAACGCATACCCTCGCCCATGTGCTTGTTGAGCGCAATCGCACGCTGCTGGCGCCAGGTACCTTTTCCTTTTTTGAGCTCCACCTTGTAATTCTTCTGCGTATAACCGCTCGACGTCTGGCCACGCACCTGCACGGTAGCATTGGGCGCTTCCTCGCCATAGCCAACCTCGCCGGCCACCGGGCCGTCTTCGTCGCCCGGCTGCAGCAGGCCCATAACCTGATAGCGCGTCACGCCCATATCGGCATAGTCATACACCGAGTACGTGTTGATCTCGGCCCAGCTGTGGTCGGTGTTCTCGGAGCTGTTGCCGCGCGAGACCGTCAGGTACATGGTCACAATGCCCGAGTCGTCGTAAACCTCGTACAGCTCGTCCTTATCGCGCAGGTGCTTGGACTGGTCGGAGGCCTCGGCCTTTATAATCTTGTCCTGCTTTTTGACCTTTTTAGTCGAGGATTCGTCCTGAGACGAGCAGCCCGAGAGCAACAGCGCGCCGGCAGCCGCCTCGATCAGGCAGCGGCGAGACATCAACTTATCGATCATCAGAACCTCCCCAATGTTTTTGGTACAGGCGAACCACCATACGTTCAAACGCACTGCGCGGCTCACCGCCCACGCGCTTGTCCTCGTAGCATTGCTCAACACGGTCGAGTACCCGGCCAAGCTCGGTAAACCAGCCCGTCTTGTCAGTAGCCACAATAGGCTGCTGACTCAGGATACGATACGGCAAGTTGGCGGTATAGGTATCGAGTCGCAGCAGCGCCACGATAAAAAACACCGCCGCGCCCAACAAAAAGCCAAAGCCGTAAAACTGCTGCGGCAAAAGTAACGACACGGCGGTCGCCAGCCCGGCTACACCGGCAAACAGGCCCGAAGCCAGAACGGCCCCTTTGTAGTCGGTAAAGTACAGCAAGATGAGCAACACCGTATTGCCCACGGCATACAGGCCATAGCCCACGCAAAGTGTGCGAAAATACCCGTGCATCAGGTTATTAAAGCCCAACGGTAGGGCCGACAGCACCGTGGTCTCGAGCGAGATGACCGCCGCCGTCACAAACAGCTGCTTGAGCGCGCAAAACCGCAGTTCTCGGTTGAGCGTGGCAAGCATTTCCTCCTCGGCCACCACAATGTCGCCCACCACGCCACCGTCGTTGAACAGGCTGTAGTAGTCGCGGTAGCGCGGATAGAAATTGACCTCGACTGAGACCACAAAGTTGACGGACGTGACCAGGATCGTCAAAAACGCGATGAGCGCCGGCACATCGTGGTAGGGCGCACCATAAAACAAGCCCTTGACCTGCACGCCAATGGGACCGACCCAAATTATCACCAAGTGCGCAAAGAGGCCCAGGTTGGTGAACAAGCCCGTGAGCGCCAACGGCATAAACTGATCAAGCCACCGTAAAAAGAGCCAGGGGCTGCGGTCGCTCTGCGGAAAATACCGGTACAGCAGCACCACGTCCCAGGCGAGCATGACGCCGTAGCCCAGAGCAATTGACGCCAAAAGGCCCTCGACCGGCGGCAGCCCCAGCGCCAGCGCGGCCAGGGCGCACAGGCACGCCACGCCAATGGCAGCCGCAAAGCTGCACAGGATACCGCGGTAATCCTTGATGGCCGTGAGATAGCTCATACCGTTCCAGTTGACAATCATAATGTTGAACAGCCACAGGCACAGCAGCCCCTGCAGCAGCGTGGCGCCCGAGAACAGCAAAAAGACGCCGTAGAGCACCGTGCCCACAACGAGCATGATGGCATTAGATCCCCAAAACGAGGGCAGAATCTCGTCCTCGCGCTCGGCAAAAAGCATATCGGCCAAAAAGCGCGTGACCGGCATAGAGAAAAAACTCGTGAGCGTGAGCGACGCCAGCAGCGTATAGGTCACCATGCACACCAGCAGATCTTGGTTGGCACGGCCCACACCCCACAGACCGCACAGCACCAAGATACCCACCTGGAGCAGCACGCCCAGCAGCATGGGGCCCGTGCACACAATGCCAGCGTAGCCATAGGCGCGCATCGTGGCAAACAGGCCCTTGCGCCTAAACAGGCGCTTGAGCTCAAAACCGATTCCGGCCACCGGCTACTCCCCCTCTCTGGGCAGGTCAAACGCTTGCGCCGTCTCGTCGTACAGCGCGCGATAGTTGGCGAGCATCTGCTCGTGCAAGAAGTACGTGGCAACGCGACGCTGGCCGCGCTCCCCCATCTCAATGCGACGAGCGCGGCTTGTGCACATGCGTTCCATGGCATCGGCCAAGCCCTTGCGATACATAGGCGGCGTCACAAAACCCGCCACGCCAAAGTCGTCGCCCGAGGCGCCTTCGAGAAGCTCGCGACAGCAGCCCACCTCAGTCGTCACGCAGGGACGACGCGCTGCAAGCGACTCCAGCACGCTGAGCGGCTGGCCCTCGGATATGCTCGTCAAAATGGTAAAGTCGAGCTTTTCCATGTACTCGACAACGTTGACGCGGCCGGTAAAGATCAGGTCGCGCACGCCCAGGGTTTCGACCAGCGCGTGGCACTCGGCGCCGTACTCCTCGTCGTCCACGCCGCCCATGATGTGCAGGCGCACCTTGGGCAGGCGCTCGTGCAGCTCAAAGAAGGCATAGATCATAGTCTTGACGTCCTTGATGGGCGCCAGGCGCACCACCGCGCCAATGTCCACCCAGCCGTCATCGGTCTTTAAGGGAATATCCTTAAAGCGATCGAACTGGATGCCGTTGGGGATGACCAGGCATTTGTCCGCATCGCAGCCCATATCAATCTGCGTCTTGCGGGCGTTATGGAACAAACTCGTCACGCGGAAGGCGCGGCGGTAGATCTCCTCCGAAAGCAGGTAGAAAAAGCGAATCCAGCGGTCCTTAAACGACGGCACCACCCAATCGGCGCGAATGATCTCTTCCTCGCGCTCGCGGGTATAGATGCCATGCTCGGTCAGCAGCACCGGCGCATGGTGAACGCTTGAGCCCAGGCAGGCGAGCAGGCCACCGTAGCCGGTCGAGATGGCATGGTACACATCGGCCACCGGCACCTCGCTGCCCAACAGGTAGAGCACGGGCAGCAACATGGAGCGCATGGTGTGGAATGCATCGGCAAAGGGCGTGTAGGGATACTCGGCCAGGCACACGTCGCGAAAGATATCCATAAACGTGCGGCTCTGCAAAAACGAGAGCGGATGAACGCGACGGCGGTGGAAGATATCGAACAGAACATCCCAGTCCGGATTGGAGAGCGACACCAGACGGCGTAGCGCCTCGCGCTCACGGTCGTTAAAACTGGCTTCATGTTGCTCGCCCGAAAGCCGCAGGGCATCGTCCAGGAACACCTCGTGCACCTCGACCACGTTGCCGGGCAGCTCGTAGACAAATTTGCCGCGGTCGGCAGCATGCGCGCCAATCACCCACAGCACAAACTCGTGCTCGGGCATGGCCTGGATATAGCCATGCATCCAGGTAGATACGCCGCCGTGCACATAGGGGTAGCAACCCTCGAGCACCAAGCAGATTCTCATTTGTCGCCGCCCTCCTTGCGCTCAATCGTCACGGTCTTATCATTTGCCTTGAGCAGATACAAATCGCCCGTAAGGTGCGTCAGTTCGCCACCCGTCACCGCACCCGGCTCGCCATTATTGGCGCGGAACATGAGCCACGCCTCGTCGTGGAAATTGCCTAGGCTGAGCGTCCAGGCATCCGCACTGGTATCCACGTTCACCGTAACCGACGAAAAGCGCTGGATGGCACCAGAGCACTCCGACGCCGTCTGGTGCCGCAGATCGGGCGCCGACTTGGTAAGCCAGTCCAGGTAGTCGGTCAGGCCGCCCTTGTAGACCTCCCAGCCCTCCTTGGCTCCGCGATCGGGATCGAGCAGGTCGTCCGGGTGCATAAAGTGCGTGCTCACGTAGTGCATGTTGAGCTCGGACACGGCTGCCAGGCGCATATAGGAATCGTCGACCATGCCGCCCGAGACAATGCGCGGCTGCTCCACAATGCCATCGCTCGCCACGCCAAACTCCTGTACGTACGGCAGGTCGGTGCCGTCCTCAAAATACGTACTGGCGATGGTCTTAATGCGCGGAACGTCGGTGCCGATGAGCTTGCGCGCTCGGGCAGAAAGGATATTCGATGGCGGCACGTAAACCGAGCCATGAGCGTTGGGCAGGACCTCGTCCTGAAACGCGATAAGTTCGTTGAGCGAAGCGACGAGCGTTTCCTTGTTTTTCCACGTCTTGTAGACGTACAGCGTGCCGTAGTCGGTGTCCCAGAGCGCGAGCGGCTGATGGTTGTAGCCGTGAAAGCCCAGATCGCCGCCCATCTGCAGCAACATGCCGCCAAAGTAGCGGAACTGTGTGGTATCGGCCTGGCGCGCGGGCTCGGTCTGGTTGACCGCGTCCTCGTAGTTTTCGATCATCACGCCGGTATAGCGAATGCCGTATTTTTGCGCGAGCTTTTGCAGATCGGGCCACCAGACCTTGGTGTAAAAATCGGCAATGGAAAGGCCGTAGTCACGCTTGATATAAGTGCCATCGCCCGAGGGCACGGGGCTAGGAAAGTCGTCCAAATAGAACACGGCGCTGTTGATGACCGGATAGGCCGTGGTATCACCCAGCAGGCTGATCGCCGCGGCGTAAAAACCGCGCATGACCTTGTCATAGATACCGATATTGCACACCACGGTGCGCCCGCTACCGCAATCGTTAGACCAAATGAGCGGCGTGCCCGTGTCACCGGTCTTTGCCCATACGTGGGCCGTTTCGCGCAATGAAACCGAGAGCGAAGAATCGAAGGGATCCGAGAGCTCGTAGCGCTCTCCCCCGCCCAGCATAAAGTCCTCACTCGGCACAATGCTTTCGGCTTTTACATAGTCATATCCGGCCGATTCAATGCCAAGCTTGGAGGCAATCACTTGCAGATAGCTCGAGTTATCCGGCGGCATGGCGAGCATAAGCGAACCGCCGGCACTCACCCAACTCATAATGTCGCTCAGGTGCGTACTGAGCCTATCGAGCGACGGCATGAGCAAAATCACGCGATCGAAGGAGGTCAGCGAGGGAATGGCATCCGCACCATCCAGGGCAAGGTCCACGTCGCGGTGCGCGATCTTCATGTCGAGCAGGATCTGGTCGAACTGTTCCTTTACGTCCTCGACGCCAGCTTGATCGGAATCGGTAATGACCAGGCACGTGGGCTTTTGGCCAAAGATTGCCGAGGAGGCCGGCACCGCGTCGTTGGCGGCGAGCATGCCCAGCTTGTGCTGTCCAGCGCTGTACTGCACGCCGGCGCGTTCGATCAGCAGCACGGCGGCCATGACGATAAAAACAGCCCACACTACAAGCAGCCCCATCCAACGAAAGCGGCCTGCACGGTCGCGGATATGTTGCACCACGCTCATCTGGCCTCCTCCCCGTCGCGCCAAAACGCCAACTGTTCGCGGTTGGCGGCACTCAAATACACATGCTGATTGTCGATCGCGTCGATCACACGGTGGACCACGTCACCGTCACGGCGCATCACGGCCAGGCGCAGGCAAAGCATCCAAACCTCCTGCTCCTCGGGCACGTCGAGCACCAGCTGGTCGGTCACGGCCTGCGCCTCGTCGATCTGTCCGACATCGGCCAGCGCCGTCGCGTATCGAATGCGCAGCCCAAGGGTATCCTCGCGCTCGCAGCGACGCGCAAGCAGGCGCGCGTACTGTTGGCGCTGAATCTGAGCCACGCGCCCCTCGGCCAAGCCCGAGCCCAAATATTCACCAAGAAAATCGCAGTATTCGTTGAGGTTTTGCGCGCTCGGGTCCGTCTTAAAGGCACGCTCCAGCTGCTGCAGTTTAAGGTCGGACTCCTTGGAGATCTGCGCCACCGCCGTCGCGGCATAGTGCGCCACCTCAACGTCATCGTTAAGCTTAGCCGCCTGCAGCTGCGCCAGGTACGCGTCGGGTTCCTCGGTGAGCATGGAGAGCATTAGGCGGCGCCGGTATGCCGGGTCGTTGACGATGAGCGCCTCCTCGAGCGGCACTACGCCTGAATCGTCCTCACCACTCGGTACCGACATACTACGATGCAGGTCGTCGTTGAAGCGCAGCGATTCCAGCTCAGACTCTTTCAGCCCCTCGCCAAACACCGCGCTGCGGAGCGATAGCAGAACCACCAGCAACGGGCCCCACAGCGGCACCAGCACTATCACAGCCAGCATGTGTCCGCGCACCGGCAGCAGGCCCAGCTTCATGAGCGTCCACAGCATCAGGCAAACCAGCGCATGAATCAGCAGCAAGACGGCAGCAACGACAAGCGAGATCAAGCGACACCCCCCTCACCGTCACCGGTATAAGCGATGTGCTGCAGCAGCGCCACAATGTCCTCGCCGTCGACGGGCTCCACCGCAATCTGCTTTGCGCTCAGGCGCTCGCGGATAATGGGCAGATCGCACGCCTTTGCCTGGCGCATAAGCAGGTAGAGCACGTCGCCGTCGACCAAGCCCGCCGCGTCGCTCTCGCGGATTGCCGACCCAATTGCGCCCACCAGCTCGCCGACAGGCTCCATGCCCGGTACCACGCGCAGGAGCAAAAAACTCCCCATCTTGCTATCTGCCAGCGCCTGCTCCGCAGCGAGCTCTTGGCCAAAGGCGGCCTGCTTGAGCACGCAAGTGCCGTCAACGCAGCGTTTATCCTGCGCCACCGCCTCATAGTCAAAGGCACGGCCCAGCGCGCTTTCGACCAACCCGCACAAGATGCGGAACAGGTTTTGATAATAGAGGGTCATTTGGTTTTCGGCCGCACTACGCACAAAGATCAACACGGCGGGTGCCCCGTCGCGCTCGATCGTGTATCCAAACATGGGAAGCCCCGGCGTCAGCTCGCGGTTCACCCACAGGTTCGAACGACCCCCGTCGCCCAAAAGAGGTGCAAGCTGCTCAAGCGTGAGCGAGCGTGCGGCATCTTCGGCAATCGCGGGACTTGCTGCCACCAGGCGTGCAAATGCCCCGCCAGAAACATGGTAGATCGCAACCGAATCGTTCTCGAGGATCTCGCCCAGAAGCTCGCAGCACTTGCGATAGATGTCGCGTGGGTTGAGCACGTCGAGCTCCTGCGTCACGGCAAAGATCTTGCCAAAGCTGTCGTGGCGGCCCACGATCTGGCGCCTGTAGGCGCGCTTGTCCTCGATCGCGTCGTGGTAGAGCTGCGTAAGAAACGTATTACGGTTGCGCACGAGGTCGTTTTGATCGCGCTCCGCCCTAATAGCTTCGCTGTTGCGCAGCTGCACATAGCCGCACACGGCGCCCACCACAAAGTACGCAATAAACGGCAGCCAGTTGGACGGCTCGTAGAACAGCCCCTGGAAGGTATAGCCGTACTGAGTAAAGTAGCTCGCGGCCAAACCCACCGACGCCAGCAGTGCCGCGACCAAGCCAAAGTCCAAGCCATACAGCGTGCCGATCAGCACCACGTACAGCAGGCGGTAGTCGAGCACGTTAAGCTGAGCAGACTGCGAAAACACCAGCTCCAGGCCCTCAAAGAGCACCCAGGCCAGCGCGGTCTCCAGGCATTTGATGGGCAGTGTCCGCCCGCGCATGCGGTCGATGGCGGCACGCAGCGGATGGCGCTTGCCCGCGAGGGTCTGCTCCCAGCGGGCGTGTATGGTCGAAAGATCGCGCAGCACGTCATAGCGCTGGAACCACCCGTAGCGCGTGCGGACGGTATCGCTCGGAGCAATGGAGACGACGGCGTCCCCGTCGTAGGTAATGTCGAGCCCCGGGAACAAGCCCTTGAGCGCCTCGCCCAGGTCTCCCACGGTGTGGGCAAAGCTATCCGGAACCTCGAGTTCCTCGAATGTGGCATCCCAGCTGTCGAAGATGCGACGCACCAGAACGGCCAGCTCCTCGGCGCAGAGGGCACCGAGCGGTGAGTCCGCCCCAGCCCTCATGACAGCAGAGCCTTGCGAGCACGCCTCGAACAGCGGGGTCAAAATCGGGTCTTCCAGCGTGGGCGAGGCGGTGTACAGATACGGCACGCGCAAGATCTTGGCCTGAATGCCGTCGCGGACCGCATAGTAGCGGCACAGGTCGTTGGCCGCACGGGCAATGATGCCCTTGCCGTTTTGCCCCGCAACGTCCACCGCACCGTCCGCTCCCATGGGACCAGTCACAAACAGCAGCTGAATCTGGCGACCCATGCAAGCTCGAAAGACGGAGCGCAGCAGCTCGATGTCGCCAACGGCCTCGGTATGCGGCGTGAGATAGGTAGAGAGGTAGACCACACGGTCGAATTCGTAAGCCTGGTCCAGGTGCTGCAGCAGCTCTTTCCAAGACGCATGGAGCGACGACCCGTCGCGGCGCGCCTCGTTGGCCGCCACGACCTGAACATGGTCACCGGGAAACGCCTTGGCACAAAAGTCGTCATCGACATACGCGGTATTGCCAACAACCAGCACTTCCACCGTGCGTTCCCCCTCCCCAAATTTAGCTTTTGCCATGGTAAACATGCGTATTGTACGCTGTCAATGTAGGCCAAAGGCAACTTTAAAGCTGTTTTAAGAACTTTTTCAGACGGGAAGCGACTCGCGCCTGAGCCAGAGAGCCCTACACGTGCCGCTGCACGGCGGAGAAAGGCGAATCCACTACCCCTCAGGCATAATTCCTGAGCAAAATCAAGCAGAGCACACGGCTTTTTGCGCCACTTTAAGACGTAATCGGGATGTGGCGAGAGGCCAAATTCGGAAGTGCGGGGAAAACCAAAGGAATGCTGACCAGACCCCCGTTTTAGGCTTCCGCGACCTGCGGTTTTGATACAAAAAAAAACCGCGTTGTGCTCGAAGGTTTTCGATTTTTCCCCGCACTTCTGTAATTACATCTCTGGATCGAGGGCGCAGGCAATGGTGACGACATCCACGATAGCGCCCCCCTATGCCTGATACCAAAATCGTTCCATAGGGACCCGTTTCCCAATGGGATGATTCTTCACAAAGGGCATTAAGGCGCATGAGAACATGGTAGAGGCAAGCAAGCGCGCTTCCACGTTTTCGCCCATGGTGACCACGGTATAATCCAACGAGACAAGCAACGAACGGGAAAGGCAGCGCGGATGAACCTGGGCAGCGAGAGCGAGACCGTCGAGTTCAAGAAGTCCACTGGCGAGCATAAAGAAGCACTGCAAGCCATCAGCGCCATGCTGAACAAGCACGGCCGCGGCGAGCTCTACTTCGGCGTGAAGGACAACGGCGATGTCATCGGCCAGGATGTCAGCGACGCAACGCTGCGCCAGGTGACGTCGTGGGTGTCCGACAAGATCGAGCCCGCGGTGTTCCCGACGGTCGAGTGCCTCGACGCCGATGATGGGCTGCGATACATCAAAATTTCCTTCTCAGGTGCCGACGCCCCCTACTCCGCCGACGGACGCTACTTCACCCGCGTGGGGACTTCGAACAAAGCGCTGTCGGCCTCGGAGCTGAGCGCCATGGTCGTCAAGCGTGAGCGCGCCCGTAGCCCGTGGGACTCGCTGCCGTCCGGCAGGCCCGTCTCCGACGCCGACGAGCAGGCGGTGCGTGACTTCGTCGCGCGCGGCGGCAGGGCCGGACGCGTGGGCGGCGGGTTCGCCGGCGTGGAGGACACCTTGGCAAGGCTCGACCTCGTCGCGCCCGACGGCAGCCTAAGAAACGCCGCGGTGGAGCTGTTCTGCGAGGGATCCGACACCTACCCCAGGATGAAGCTGGGGCTTCTGGGCGGCAACACCAAGGCCAAGATCCTCGACCTGCGCCGCGAGTGCGGCACCATGCTCAAGCTGCTCGACTTCGCCGAGTACTTCGTGACGTCGAACATCAGGCGCGAGTTCGTCATCGGCGAGACGGGCATGTACCGCAAGGAGATCCCCGAGATCCCGGCCGAGGCCATCCGCGAGGCGGTTGCCAACGCGCTGTGCCACCGCGACTACACCACCGGCACCGCCGTCGAGGTCAACGTGTTCATGGACACCGTCCAGATCGTGAGCCCGGGCCTGTTCCCCGAGGGCGACTCGCCGCAAGAGCACCTAGACGGTACCGCGAGCGAGTTCGGCCTCCGAAACCCCGCGATCGCGCGCACCCTGTTCCGCGCCGGCGTCATCGAGCAGTACGGCACGGGCATACCGCGCATCAAGGAGGCCTGCGAGGCAGCCGGCGTGAGGTTCCGCTTCGAGCAGACCGTCAACAGCACCGTCGTCGTCTTCGAGCGTCCTGGGTTACAGAAAGCGGCCTTCAGGAGAACCGCGGCCGACAACCGACCGCTCCTCAGCGAGCGCGAACGAGCAGCGATGGCAATTGCCGCCGCTCAGGGGAAAATCACGACCTCCGACCTCGCGCGGGAGTCCAATGTCGGTAGGAAAACGGCCTCGAAGACTCTGAAAGACCTTGCCGGGCGAGGCCTGTTGGAATGGGTAGGGAAAAGCCCGAAAGACCCGCACCAGTTCTACAGGATGCCAAGCGAAGTTTGAGGCTGCAGGTCCTAGCCGGGAAACAGGCCCATTGCGTTTGCTGCCCTCCCCCTGCTGGGCACTACTGAGTAATCTACTGGGCACTGCTGAGTAATCTACTGAGTAGTGCCCAAGCGCGAGTTGGCAAGTCCGCCGAAGCCCAGAGAAACGGCTCCGAAGAATATACTGACCGCTACTGACCGCTACTGATCGCGGCATTCGGCAGGCCCGCCGAATGCCGCGGTCTCCCGAGACTAGCAGAGCCGCCCTTATTGTTAGCGCTGCCGAAGCAAGCCCTACTTCAGCAGCAACTTGAATTTTCGTGCGATGAGCCTCCCCGGAGCCAAGAGCCTTTTGCCCTAATCACAACACCGCAATTCAAGCACCGCAGAAAACTCCATTAGCGATGAACCAGCCACTTGAAGACGTGATCAAGGTGCGGCAAGGGGTCAAATTCGGAAGTGCGGGGAAAATCGAAGAAATGCTAACCAGGCCCCAGTTTTCGCTTCCGCGAACTGCGGTTTTGGTGCTAAAAATCGCGTTGTGCTCGAAGGTTCTCGATTTTCCCCGCACTTCCGTAATTACATCCTTGGATCGAGAGTGCAGGCAACAATGACGTCATCCGCGATAGCACCCAACAGTCACGGACGTACAAAAGGCCGTTGCCGGAAGCCTCCATACAACGACTCTTCTTTGCGCGCGCCACGCTCGCAATGCTCCATTAAATGTAACTAATTGATTTGCTATATACCATTCATAATGGCACATAGCAAATCAATTAGTTACATGTGGAGGCAGAACATGAGGGAGTACGTCGAGAAGCAGCTGCACACTAGAGTCGATTGCGAGCCCAACGACGCCTCGGAAATAACGACGCAAAACTCTTTCCGAAAGTGTAGGTGAGCGAAATGGCGACTCATGCATACGATGACCTTTATTCTTATCTAGCCGCATTCAAGAACAGCTCTCTTGCCGAAATAATTGCGTACCTAGAAGAACTGGGGCAAAGGAGGTTCGACGCCTTTATTAGGGGCCTTGCACCCCTTATCCCAATCGAAAAAATCGAAAATCAATCCCTGTTCAATTTTTCTGTTGACTCCACCCTTGAAGGAGGCAAATTCCCCTGCACTGACTATGCCTGTCGAGAGCAAAACATTTACCATTTGGCAAAGTTCTCAGCATTGTATGCAGATAAAACACTGATTCATTGCCCTATAGAATCGGCATTCGAAATGGGGCACGATGATTATGTCTCAGTCGATGAACTTGCATTCGGGATCTATTTGACCATGCGAGTCGAAGACATAGTCAAAGCTGGAATACTCGGATTTTCGAGCAATTACATTCCTCTTTGCAAAGATTGCCTAGCGCGACAAATCGAAAGAGAATCAAAAGCAAAAGGATTGATATCGAGTTATTGGGATGAACTCGTACGACAATTCTGTTCCTCTACCTCGTGCACTTTAAAACAAGCACCAGATGGGAATCTGTATGTAGCGATTGAGGGAATGGATGCATATGGGTCCCATGATGAGATGGATGTCGATTTCCTGGTAATCCCGTCTGAATACGAATCGCTCTATGCAAGCCAAGGCGAAACGCGATTGGATAGAGACATGCTGGAGAAAGGCGGCATCTTGACTATCCTACTGCCATTGTTGGACGATTGCTTTCAAGCCCTCGTCAATCCCTATTTTTCGAATAGCTCGTATTTAACCACTCGTCCAGCTCAGATTGAGTTCCTCGAGTCCGCAACTTCCACCCTTTATCCTCGAAAAGATCAGACCATACCCATTCGCCGGTTATCTTGCCCCCTCCCCATTGCTGAAAATGCAACGTTGCGTAGCATCCTTGATTGCCGCATTAGAAACGAAGAGTCGTTTCTTGTGTTTAGGGATACCTTGTCCAAAGGCCTGAGCGAAAGGCCCATCGACACCTCGACATTAGCTGACCTGAAGAACGACCTAATTGAGCCCGAGCTTCACAAGATATCTTTAGTGATGAAAAACGAGCGATCCCGATTAGTCACCTCCGCAGGCATTGAAGCCGCTATCGGAATTGCGAGCTTTACATTGGGGCAATACGGAATCGCATCACCTTCTGATGCCATGGCCTTCCTCGGGGCTGCCGGCATAGGGGCCGTTGCATCTCAATCCGCAGATTTCTTGCGAGAAGCCAAGGCAAAAGAGAACCCCATGTATTTCCTCTGGAAGCTCAATAGAAACAACCGTCTGTAACCTAAGGGGCAGAACACCGCAGTCGCCGAGCATATCTCGATCATTAAATAAAGGCAGCACTAGAAAGGATGCGAATCGTGAAGAACCGATTCCCTTTACGAATGCCTAATGCAGTAAAAATCACTGGTAGATCCGAGCAGTTTAACCAAGACGACAAGAGCGCGCTCAGATTGCTGTCTGCAGTAGCTAGCCAAGTATAGATACCATCCTGTTTCCAAATTCGGTCCTACGATAAACCCTTTCTTCTTTCTCAATTTCGTCGGGATCGTCGAAGATGAGCGTCGTATCTACTACGTCCCACTGCTGCCGATGGATATCCTCAATCAGCAATCCCAGTCCGGTTAATCGAAGAAGAACTTCTGCATCTCTGCCTCTGAGCGTCTGAAAAGTTTCCTTTTCTCGAAGCATTTCGTAGTCTCCAGGTAGAAATCTGTCCAAAGTCTCTGCAAACAAACGAAGATCGTCCCAGCTAATTTCTTTATCTAGGTAGGCCTCATAAATCTTTGCTAGTCGCCGCGCTTTGTCCTCCTCAATGTATCTTTCGAGCAGGATAAGCAGGTACTCAATATCGCGCTTCCTATTTGACTCTTCAAAGTATTGCTTGTACTTGTTCCATGAGCCATTTTCAAAAGAGTCGCGGTTGAACTCATCGAGGAAACACGCATACTTCTTCAGCAGATGCGCATTGTGGATATTGTTTCCGATTTTGTAGATGCTCACTAGGCTTGAGATGACGGGGGTGTCCTTCAAGAACTCGTTTTGGAGAATTTCGTCCAGGCCAACCTCTGCGATATTCGAAATAAGTTCGAGAGAGTCGCTGCAAATAGTCGGCCTTGCGTCGTCTTGCAAGCGCGATAGACCGGCCTTAGTTGATTCCTCTGCGTTTGCCATAAGATTACCTTTCATAATAATTTGCCAGTTTTGGCATACGTTTGCAGCGCCGCTTTTCTGAAAGTGGCTCCGATTTAAATGCCATCCCCCGAATAAGCGCTCAGGTTCGATTCAACAAGTGCATTGGTTGAAAAGAGCTTTAGACCCCCTTCGAGGTAAAAGTCGCTTGTGCAGAGCAACCAAATCATCTTGTCGAGCTTGTAGGCAGTGGCCTCGGGGTCCACGCCGCCCTTCCGCGCCGCGCGCGCGGCTTCGAAATAGCAACGAGCCACTTCGACCTCGCTGTCAGTGGTAGCGTAAAACTGAACAGTATTCAGTAGGCCGTTGACACAAACATCGACGAGCGGCTGCTGAACAAGCCCGAGGACCTGTTCAGGGCGATGCAGCTCGAGCTCATGGAGCTGCACCACGGTTCGCCCTCGACCGTCTTCTGCACGCAGTGCAGGTCGAAGGGCTAGGCAGGAGCCCCGAGGCTTTTCCTAATTCTAGGTGTTAAAGTCGATTACTGCCTGCCGTGGAATAGCCTCCACTTTTCGTCTTCGATGTCTCTTTCAATTGATGACTTCACTTTTGACAGCCATTCTCTGTGTTTTAAATATGCAACACCTGCGGGCAGCTGAGCAGCAATCGAGTCAATCGCCTCAATCTCCTTGAGCTTTGCTGGAATAAAGCCTTTTTCAGGGGACCCGCTCATTGAAGATCGACGGAGATCCAAATGGTTGATCGATATCCCGTCTTTATCGAGCGTCAGAATGAGGGTGATAGCCCTAATCCTCGTCTCGTCATTGCAATCGGACAAGGCCCAGCTAATTCTATCGAGGCTATTTGCGTCGGCGATCCTTTCGCGGATGGTATATTCCAAGCGCTCCCAAAAAATATCGCTCGAGAGCGCATTTGCGTCATGAACGGGAAACAAAACGGCTATTTCAAGCCTGCCGAGTGGTTCGCTCAGCGCTTCATCGATCATTGCTTTCAGCAGATTCCAGGCATGATCATCCTGGACGGTCCAAAACGAGCTGATTCTTCGCAGGAGATCGTGCCTTTGTCGGTAGTCGAGGTTGGCAACGTACTCCAAAAAACGGTCAATCATTGAGCTGTCAAGGCGTAAAAGGCAGCGTAGGAAAGCGAGGTTATAGTCGAAAGTAGGATATCCTTCAAGTGCGAGAAAATACAGGTTGACGGCCGGTGAGGGATTGGATTCGAAGTACGAATCTAGAGCGGAGACGCGCTTTTCGTCTCCGCAGTTGCCGAAAAACCGCCAAACCCCATCATTGTGTATATGTTCGGAAAGCCAAGAAGCATATTTGAGGATATAGCCAGGATGCTTTGGCTCGACTATCTCCAAATCTTCCAAGCAGAGATGCGTTCTGCCGTCATCGAGTCTTGCGAGAATTTCGTCGAGCTCCTCCTTGTCGGGCCCGTTCTTTATTGCTAGCAAATCAAGATAGTCAAACAGGGCCGGATGGTCACTCACGTCGATCACCGCGCCCAGCTCGTTTCTAAGGACCTTCCTGCCGATGGTTTCAGCAAGATGATCAAGTGCTTCGTACGGGACAGGGATCGTCGAGGGCGACGAAGCGATATTGCGTGCGATTATGCTTGAGGCAGTATCTGGGGTCCTTTTGGCGATTTCCAGAAGGACTTTTCCGATAGCCCTGCCCGACTCCCACTCTTTATCGGAAATCTCATAATCTTCGGCTAGCTTTCCCAGGGCTTCGGTCAGTCGTTCTAGCGGTAACTCTTCCGCGGATATCCTCGGTTCTTTCTCTACGAGAGACTCGGAGTTCTCCAGACCAAGTGCGTCGAATGCGCTCTGGCGGAACCCATCGAGGCTCAGAGGGGGATTCTGCGCGCATGTTTCGTAAATCTGGTTGATGCTTAAGCTGCATAAGAGATCGATTGTCGAGTCTTCGGTTATATATTTGGGGAATAGCTCTTCAATCCTCGAGAGTACCGAATACATGTTTTCTGCGTACTCCGCTTCAGGTTCTTTGCCATAGAACGAGAAGTGCTGCCGAAAAGTGGATTTAACTTGCCTGCTGAATTCGGTTTCGACCAGAACGGAGAGCGCCCGGAAGCAATGGGCGTGGAGCTCGGCCAGCTCTGATGTGAAATTGAAGGTCAAAGTGTTGTATGTGTACGTTATGCCGTTTTGACAAACGCGCTGGGCCCTTGAAGAGAGGTATGAACTCGTCAAGACGATCAGACATGCTGCAACATTGCGGGAATGCGATTGTTGATATTTTTGAGCGAGGGCATCGAGTTTGCTGTTTTCCAAATCGAATCCCGTACGATCGAGATCGTAAGCGAAAGCGCCGTCCGGCCCGCATGCCCAGTTGTACTCGGCCGCTCGCTCGGTGCCTCTTTCTACACACTTCACGAACAACTCGGAGGCTGTTTGCGAATACTCGCTTGAGTTCATCAGGGATACAGAAATTTGCAGGGGCATAGATCCGTCGGATGTCGAATTCATGCCGAGAATTTCTTCCGATACGTCAGCGCAATCAGCGTTTTCGATGCGGTTTGAGGCAAAGGCGAGCGCCTGTATGGGGAGGAATTGATTGAATGTGACTATGAACTGATCGGCAATTCGCGCATCCCGATTCTTTATTTCATCCCAAGCTTTCTCGCATTCCCTTCGAAGGTAGTCGTACACGCTCGCACTTCCGCACACTTCAGCCATTGACTTGGCGGCTTTGAGATACGGCGCGTTCGGCATTTCTGCGGTATGCAGAATGAAATCCGCAAAACTGCCGTTCCCTTCTTTTGCGAAGTGGCGGCATATCAAGAAGTCGCGAAGATTCTGCTCTTCCATTCTTATGGCTAGCACGCCATCGGCGGAGGTAAGGATCGTGACAATTTCCCGGTCGTTCAATCTGGATGCAAAATCCCGAATCTCGGCGTCGTCGTACCCCAGCCCCAAGAGTTCCTCGTAACAAGGGTCTCCTTCAATAAGATCGCAGCAGTCGTAGATTGCAAGGTTCTCTGCGAGACGCTGCTCCCTGCTGGAGTACCCAGCTAAAGCAGAATTCATATAGATGTTCAAAAGATCGTATGGCTCTTGGATGGCTTCGAAATTGCCGTCTGCTATGGGGCTTGCTGCCATGATAGCCAAGCGCAGGTTTCCGTTTGCGATTGCCGATACTCTCTCCCTCAGTGCTATGTTTTTTATGTTGTATTCGGTCTCGAGTATCGCTTCTATATTTTCCGCGGTTAGAGGCTCCAGCTCTATTTCTCTGAAATTTAGATAACTGCCGATTTTTGCGGTCAACTCGCTTCGGTGCATCTTCCTGCAGGTGAGGACAATCTTTAGCTTTTTGTTTTCCAAACAGATTCCCAGCAAGTGCTCAAGTGACAGGTTGCCGTTTGCATCATCGACTAGAAGGATAATGTTTTCCGACTCCGACAAAATCAGCTCGATATCATCGTCGAGATGCGATGAATACCTAGAGTCCAAGATAAGAAGATCCCAGTGATGCCGTTTGCTGAATGAGAGGCATGCGTCGAGGGCGATCTTGGTTTTCCCCGATCCAGACTGCCCCTGAATCACCACTGCCTTGTTTTGCTCTATCGATTCGACGATGACTGAAAACTCGGAATCCCTGTGCATGAGGAGCTTCGACAGGTCGGTTGAGAAACGGTCGTTCAGGCTTCGCTCGATGAAGCGGTCTGGGGCGATGAATGATCCCTTTCCGAGTGGAACGCCCAATACCGTATGCGCTAGCGCAGGGTATTTTCCATCAAGGTCGCTCGCAATTGTCTCTGGCCCGATTATTTCTATCCGTGGATCGATGGCACGGACCTCCTCGAGTACCAGAGGTGAAAGGCGAAAGTATGTGTGGCACAGGATGATTCGATCTATGAGTTGCGGATTGATTCCGGTTTTGCTCCTGTCGAGGCAGTCTTTAGCATCATTTAGCAGCTTATTGCGGATGTCGAATTTAGAGGTTGTGTATGCCGCGAAGAGGTAGTGTCCATTCTCTCCTACGGAGTACATGTCTGGCACTCCGGTCGTGGTTTTATCCGTGCCGCATTGGGATCCTAATTCAATGATGTTGTTAAGCGAATATCTCCTATATAGATACTGATTTGCTAGTGTTTGAAAACGCCCGCCTTCGATCTGCCTTAGCTCTTCTTGGATCTGATTTATTTGGGACATTTTGCTCCTCGCGATTAATTCGCCTTTTGATTTCTCTTTTCTTACTCTAGTCCGCCTACCTCAGCAAGCCTTACAAGCTCGAGGGACGAGTCGACGACGTCCTCGAAGTCAAGCCCCGCCGCATAGGCCCTCGGATAAGGCGAGCGGAGGGCGCGTGACCCCGTCGGAAATGGCCGCCGTTAGGTGCGTGTTCGAGAGCTGCGCGGCGGAGCTGGATGGAGCCTGGGCAAGGCATTAGGGCATCCTCGTCCTTGTCGTAAGACTGCCATTAGAAGATCTTCTGCAAATCCTAAGCCACGTTTCAACTTGGCAACAGCTGCGGATCCTAGATATCGGCAAGACATTCGAGACTCTTGGATATGGCGTCGAAATAGATCCTTTGGTAATACTCCATGGTCTCGACCTTGCCGATCTCCGATCCGAGCCTCTTGGCCCAAGCTACGAGGGCCTTCCTGTCCTCGCCCTCGAGCGAGGCCGTGCACGACCTCATGTGGTCGCCCGGAAAAAGGACACTGTGCACAAGCCGAATATCTTCGGGAGGCATCTTCTCCATCGCCCTCGCGAGGAGGGAAGTGTCGAGGGAAATGAGCGACAGGATGGGTTCCGACCAGTCATCTGATTTCGAGAAAGCCAGATAGAGCTTCGTCGCGAATTGGTCGGGGGCGTTTATCAGGACGTTGCCAAGAGACTCCGACTCCCGTTCGCGTAGCGTCGTCAAGGCGAGCTCCCTCAGCCTGTCGACCTCCTCCAAAGCCGGAATCTCATGCGCTTCGCTCGAGTCGAAAGGGATCTCCTGCCATTCGACTCGATTCTTTCCGATTGACCTCACTGCAGACTCGGGATCCCGTCCAATGGAGGATTCCATCGCCTTGACGAGCGGCGCGACCCCTTCGGGAAAGGCGTCAGCAAATTCCCCCGCAATGCCTTTGACGGCACGCAGGACGTCGGGATAGACGTCGAACGACAAGCCGCGGCTCCCGTCCCCGGGGACAATCCCGGCGACTAAAGTCTCCACCATGCCAAGGACATCGGCATCGCGGAAAGTGGCGTGTCTGATGCCTTCGATACATTCAATAGCTTTCCGCGCGGCCGGCCCGTCGGGATGAAAGGTCGCAAGGTAATCTTCCAGGCAGGAACGAACATGCTTGGAATCGACCCCCTCACACCTCTCGAAAAAGCGGGGGATGAAGTCCAGGGCGGCGTATTTGAGCCGGCGCGACTCGAAAATGCCACCCCTAAGGATGGAATCCTCCCGGCTTGACGGAGGCCCGATGCGCATCCCCTTCGCCGCCCCCGCTGCAAAGCCGAAAGCCTCTTTGAAAACTGCCCTGGCAGACTCCGGGTCGGTGGGTTCAGCGAAGAACCCGGATTCCTTCATCCCGACCAGCACGGGGCGCATCTTGCTGAGGGATCGCAAGTTCGGCGATTCGCTTCCTTCAATCGCCGAAACGGCGTCCTCGAGCGCGCCTGGGTAGATGCCGCCCAGCACGCCTCCCAGAACGCGTTCCACAACCGAGCCGACCGAGGGCCTGAACCGGCACTTCCGCCAGACGGTCTTCTCGATGAGGCTCTCGTACTCCCTGGTCGTCCCCTTCTCCCCCTTCGGTCCTAGCCCTTTCCTCCGCTCATCCTCGTTGCAGACGAGGAGGACCTTCTTCCTGCAGCCAACGACGAGGTGGTCGACCGCCCCGAGCAGCTCGCGAATGCCCATGTCGCACCTCTCCACGTCGTCTATGACGAGGAGGGTCTCGGGGCCGATGATGAGGTTCACGGCATTCAGCGGCGCCATCTTGAGATCGACGCCCGCCTTCTTCTCCAGCTCCCTGATCTTTTTCCCGAGGAACGATATTCCCGTGTCCTTGGCGAACCCGACGAGTGAATCCCACCTGCCCCTCTCCCCGCCGGCCGCGCACCCTATGGCGTATTTCGAGATGAAACCAGACTCAATCGCCCCGCAGAGCTCCGCTAAGTCCTTGGCGCCGTAGGCGGACGCCACCACGACGGGATGCCGGCTCTCATCCTCCTCCAGCTTCTCGGTCAGTGCGTGCTCGACAAAGTAGGTTTTCCCGCATCCCCATTCCCCGGTAAGCATGAGGGCGTACGAGTTCTCCTTGTCCTCGATGTACTCCCTCACGACGCCGATGATGTCATCCTCGTTCACCTTGGTCGCTCCTTGTCCGCCATCGGTTTCCACCCTTACCTTTCCTATGGCCAGGCGAGAGCCTACTCCAGCGCTTTCGGATTCCATTCGAACCCTTCGGCCTGCCGCCTTATCGCCGGGTCGATGCACTTCTTGACGAGCTCAAGCGCCGCGGCCGCGCGGTGCAAGCTAGTGGATGACCATTTCAAACAAATCTTTCGCGATAAAATCAACGCGCTTCTTAACGTCAAAACAACCATTCGCATAGCGTTTAGCAAAAGCTCTTGTAGTGGCATAACGCGATTCAGCGTATATGGGCAGCTTTTCCTTAAGCGATTTGTCTTTACATTTCGCGTTAAGTCGCTCTTCTAGCATGAGCAAGTTCCCAATAATCGAGTTTTCCTGAGCCTGCGAATCCGGAAGAATGTGCTCTATTGTGAATGCCTCAGAAACCCTAACACCAGACTTAAGCTCCTCGAGCAAGGCAAGGACCAACTTGCAGCGATCCTTCAACTTTGTTTCGCTATACAACGGCCACGAATGAGACCATCCAAGCGAAAGGAGATTAATTCGAAATGTTTCTTCTGAAGGCAGTTTTTCGTTAAAACTATTTTTCCACTCATCTAACACTTGCTGGGTGCAGTTCAACTCGATTGCGTATGAGTGTTTCACGATCGAATCCGATAGGTGGTTCGACTCCATTCCCCCGATTATCTTATAGCAAATATAGAACCGGTAAATAAATCCAATCGCATCATCATACTGCTCGCTCGTTAGCTGCTCTATTTCGCGAGCGTGCATTAAACTCATAAGAAGCGGCCTGAAGACGCGGACATTGTGTGTTCTTAAGAAACTCAAGATTTCCGCATTTCTGTCATCGCTGGTTGGCTCGACAATCTCTGCATAATATCCGGCTTTTAGCCTTAAATCATAGAGAAGATCAGCAGCCTTCTTTGGATCCGTAAAATCCCTTATTTTCTTATATGCTCCATCCTTGTCGCCTTGACCTAGGCGATATTTTTGAATTGCGTAGTGACGCAAAAAAGCTTTCATGTTCGAGCCGACTGTTGCTTCAATTTCCGACCATACCTGTTTTGCATCATCGCGCTTTTCTATAGGATGGATATAGCGCATAATATAGTTCTTCAGAAGCTCATGGTCCTCAAGCTCGATACCTCGCGCATTCAATATTTCGAATATTGTGTACGAATCTTCCTCAGACGATGATTTGATGTTTACATATGCGACAGAAATGACCGCATCCCTGAAGGCCAGCAACTCCTCATCCTTCATCTTGGCGAAACTTGCACTGAAATATTGGAAGGCTTTAACGATCAGTTCGTCTTTTGATCCGGACGCGCGTTTGCTCTTCGAGAAAGCCACAGCAGACATGGCAGCCGCATCTTCAGGAGAGATAGCAATTACTCCTTCGACGATCCTCGTTAATGATAAATGATTCTCCGGAGCGACGATCGCGTGCTCAACATCCTTAGTATCTATCGCCACTAGATATTTTTTTGTGCCATTAGCGTGGTTAATCATATTCCTTTTCTTGAAAGCGAACATGAGGCTAGACAGCAAGAGCGTTAGGGTAATAACTCTTTGTTGACCATCAATTATTGTAAAAACCCCGAGGCTGTCTTCTTCTTCTTCCTCCATCAGCACTATCGAACCGATGAAATGCGACGTAGCAACTTCCTCTGTCACAAGCTTGATGTCTTCGAATAGATCTTTCCAGTTATGCTCATCCCACACGTAAGCGCGCTGATTGCGAGGGATTCTATAGATTGAGTCATTAAGCAGCTTTCCAACCGTACTCTGACGTGCTTCAAATGCCATGTTGATCCCTTGCCTTCGCAATAGTTTTGTCGGCCTTGCCGCCTCTCGGCGTCACCAACGCCTTCGCTACAATAAAAGTCGGCACATCGCCGAGCAGGGCCGCCTTTTCGCTCGCGAACATGCCGACTGCCCCAATCAATCTCCGTCGCTGCCATCATCGTCGATTAACCAACATGTCAGCAGCAGGCAATCGTCACGTCCACAGTCCATTCTATATGCCGGCTGAGCATGGGGCGCATCTTAATCGCCAAGATATCCAGGAAGCCCGAGCTTCCAGGGAAATGCCTTCAGACGCCTTACGTTGGGTAGGCCCCCTACAGAGATCTATTGGCCGTGCACCGCAAACAACGCGTTAGGCCGTTGCACGCAATCGGCCAGCCACCCAGCATCCCCAATCCGCGTCACAACTCCCTACCCCGCTCCAGCCATCGTCATCTCCATACAGTGTCCAAACCCACACCAATAAAACCAACCCACGCAACAAGCAGCCCTCGCTTAGCAACCCAAACACCACCACAAGCCAGCAAGCAATCACCAGTCTGCGTTCGCAACATCGCTTGGAACGGCAAATGCTTACCGCGCCCTTGAAACACGCCAAACTCGTCTACAACCTGCGGTTTTTCGTTTATACTGCAATCGTTGAAATGCCGGTACGCTTGCAGAATCGTACCTGTTCCGATTACAGACGATATGAGCAGGACATAAAAACATTGAGAGCCCCTGCTGCATGAAAGACCGCGGATTAGGCCGACAATGGTGAGTGTCTAATTCAGCCGCGGCGGCCACGCCGCATTCATGGAAGGGGCTCCCATGCTCGATACTACCACCTTCGTCGGCCTCGACGTCCACGCCCGCTCGATAAAGGCAGTCTCCCTCGACGTCATGACCGGGGAGGTGCGCTGCGCGACCTTCGGCTACGACGCCGGGGCAGTCGCGGAGTGGGTGCGGTCCGTGGACCCAAAGGCCAGGTGCGTGTACGAATCCGGGGTCACGG